>OBJZ01000005.1_pt1 | contig 477527 bp, 427 predicted proteins | sample 1481641 | NCBI WGS metagenome assembly OBJZ01 (sample SAMN02364493, study PRJEB22542) | human gut metagenome | isolation source: fecal sample | host: premature infant | place: USA: Chicago, IL | collected 2012-01 | reverse complement strand
GGGTATTTGTTCCCTAGCGTTCTATCCACAACGTTATCAACCAAAAAGTTGCACAGTTCTTCATTGGCAAGGTAGGCGAAGATAGCGCCGCACGGTTTCGTTCCATCGGCCCAGGGTGAAGGAAAGTGAGTTATCGGAGAGGTTGGGGGCTGAAAGATATGGCCAGTTATGGCCAAAAGCCCTCTATGGAGAGGGCTTTTGGGGTAGGGCCAGCAGGGTTGTTCTGCTGCGGGGAACCGGAGGTGCGGTTCTTAGCCTTTCGGCCAAGGCTCAGTTGATCTGTGCGCCCTTGGCGATCCAGCTGCCGATCAGGTTGCGTTCTTCCTGGGTCATCTGCGTGATGTTGCCCAGCGGCATGATCTGCGAGGCCACGGCCTGGGCCTGGATCTTCGGTGCCAGTTGCTGGATCTGCTGCGGGGTGTCGAGCATGATCCCGCCTGGCGCGGTGCTGAACAGCTGGCTGGTCGGTTTCGCCGAGTGGCAGACGGTGCAGCGCTCCTGAATCACGTGATGGACCTTGTCGAAGTCGGCTCCGCTCGCGGCCCCGGCATTGGAGGCCTGGGTCGCGGCGGGCGCGGCTGGTGCGTCGCCGCCGGTCGCCGGTTGTGCCGGTGCCGCCGCCGGGGTGCTGGCCAGCGGTGCGGAAGCCTGCTGGTAGTTCGGCGTGGTGACGAAGGCCAGGGCGATCATGCCCAGCGCGCCGGCGGGCAGTGCCCAGGCGAAGCGGTTGCTTTCGTGGCGGGTGTTGAAGTAGTGGCGTACCAGTACCGCGAGCACCGCGATGGCGGCCAGGATCAGCCAGTTGTACTGGCTGCCGTAGGTGCTCGGGAAGTGGTTGCTGATCATGATGAACAGCACCGGCAGGGTGAAGTAGTTGTTGTGCCGGGAGCGCAGCAGGCCCTTGGCCGGCAGCACCGGATCGGGCTCGCGGTTTTCTTCGATGGCTTTCACCAGCGCGCGCTGGGCCGGCATGATCACCCTGAACACGTTGCCGACCATGATGGTGCCGATGATCGCGCCGACGTGCAGGTAGGCGCCGCGGCCGCTGAACACCTGGGTCAGGCCGTAGGCGGCGGCGACCAGCAGGACGAACAGGACCAGGCCGAGCAGGGCAGGGGTCTTGCCCAGTGCCGAATCGCAGAGGACGGTGTAGACGAACCAGCCGCAAACCAGCGAACCGATGCCGATGGCGATGGCCGCTGCCGGCGCCAGGTCGCTGCCGGGGGCGATCAGGTAGAGGGTCGGGTTCAGGTAGAACACGATGGTCAGCAACACCACCCCGGACATCCAGGTGGAGTAGGCCTCCCATTTGAACCAGTGCAGGTTCTCCGGCATTTTCGGCGGAGCCAGCTTGTACTTCTCCAGGTGGTAGATGCCGCCACCGTGGATTGCCCAGAGGTCTCCGGACAGGCCTTCACGCGGGTTGCTGCGGTTGAGGTTGTTCTCCAGCCAGACGAAATAGAACGAAGCGCCGATCCACGCGATCCCGACGATCATGTGAATCCAGCGCACCAGCAGGTTCAGCCATTCGATGAGATGTGCTTCCACAGTCTTGTACCTCTTGCCCTGGCCGGCGGACCGGCGGCAGGACCTCTCTTATTGGTTTGATTGGGGGTCGAGGAGGAGCTGTTCGTCCTCGGTGAAGAAATGCTCGTCGCAGTTGTTCCCGGAACCGCTGCGATCGACCACCAGGAAGTCATCCCGCTTTTCGATCGTCAGCACCGGATGGTGCCAGACGCCGCGGTGGTAATTGACGCCCTGCCTTCCGTTGGTCAGGAAGGCGCGGACGAGGCCCGGTACAGGTACATCGCCAAGTGGCGCGACCACGACCAGAAAGGGGTTGCCGAGCAGCGGGATGAAGGCCTGGCTGCCCAGCGGATGGCGTTCCAGCATGCGGATGCGCAACGGCATTTCCAGCTTCTCGGCGCTGAAGATGCTGATGATCGCGTTATCTTCCGGCTGCGCGGTCTCGACCGTGGCCAGCTTGTGATAACGGCGGGTGGAGCCGTTGTTGATCATGAAATAGTCGCTGCCGGCGGTTTCGATCACGTCACCGAACGGGGCGAAGGCTTCCTTGGTCAACGGCTCGATCTTGAGAGTGCGCATACTGATCCTGTCGATTCTGTTTGTTGTATTCCGGACGCACGCGGGGCCCGGGTCTCACGGTAATTGTGGCCTGCCGAACAGGCGCAGGCGGCTGACGCCGCCGTCGGGAAAGATGTTCAGGCGTACATGGGTGATCGGGCCGAGGGCGTTGAGGTGCCGCTCGAACCGGTGTTCCTGGTGCATTTCCAGCTTCTGCGCTGGCAGCAGCTCGCGCCAGAAGAGGCTCTGCGCCTCGATCCGGGCCTCGTTTCCGCCTTCCACGAAGGCGGCCTGGATGCTGCAGCTTTCCGGATAGTTGCCCTTGAAGTGCAAGGTATCGACGACCGCCGCCTCGATGCTGCCGGGATGGCCGAGGGCGACGATCACCCAGTCGTGGCCCGGCGTGCGGCGGCGGCCGGTTTCCCAGCCGTCGCCCATGTTGATGGCACGTCCGGGGTTGAGCAGGTTGCCCATGCGTCCGAAATGCTGGTCGGAGCAGGCCAGCGCCCGGCCGCCGTTGACCGCTGCGGCCAGGTCGAGCGCCGTTCCCGGCGGCTGGCTGCTCCAGTCGCGGTAGGGCACGCCATAGAGGCGCAGGCGGGCGATACCGCCGTCCGGGTAGATGTTCAGGCGCAGGTGGGTCCAGGGACGTTCGTCGTCTATCGGGTGGTAGTGATGGCTATCGCCCTGCAGCCCCACCGCCGCCAGCACTTCGCTCCAGGACGTGCTGTCGTCCGGGTCGCCTTCGGCGCAGAAGCAGCCATCCAGGGAAGCCGCCGGCGGATGGTTGCCGGTGAAGAAGCGGGTGTCGATGTCGACGCCCTTCAGCACGCCCGGCACACCCAGGCGGATCACCGCCTGGTCATGGCCCTCGAAGCGCTTGCGGCGGGTTTCCCAGCCGTCCATCCACTTGCCGCTGTCGTCGAACACGCCTTCCTTCCACACCGGTTCGCCGGCCTGCAGCATGCGGCTGGCCGGGGCGAACCATTCGTCGCTGACGGCGACCACCTGGCTGCCCAGGCGCGCGTCGGCGAGGTCGAGGTAGTGGCGGAAGGGCGCGTGTTCGGCGTTCATGCTCGTCTCCGCAGGCCTCAGAGCTGCTGCAGGCGGAACAGGGCGATCTTGTTGATCTCGGCCAGCGCGGTAGCGAACTCCTCGTCGGCGGAGTGCTGGATGCGTTCCTCGAAGGCCGCCAGGATCTGATGGCGGTTGCTGCCCTTCACCGCCTTGATGAAGGGGAAGCCGAACCTGGCCTTGTAGGCGTCGTTGAGTTCGGTGAAGCGGGCGAACTCCTCGGCGCTGCATTCGTGAATCCCGGCGCCGGCCTGCTCGGAGGTGCTGGAGGCGGTCAGTTCGCCACGGATCGCCGCCTTGCCGGCGAGGTCCGGGTGGGCGTTGATCAGCGCCAACTGGGCCTCGCGGCTTGCCGACAGGAGAATGTCGGCCATGCGCTGGTGCAGGCCCTCGATATCGTTGAGGTTGTCGTCGATACCCAGGTCATAGGCCTTCTCGGCGACCCAGGGGGAGTGTTCGTAGATGTCGGCGAAGGCTTCGACGAAGGCCTCGCGGGACAGCGAGGCGGGGGTCAGGGTCTGGAAACGGCTCATGCCTCGGTCTCCTGGAAAGGATGCTCACGGTGCCAATGGCGGGCGATGTCTTCGCGGCGGGCGAACCAGACCTTGTCGTGGCTCTGCGCGTACTGGATGAAGCGCTCCAGGGCGGCCATCCGCGCCGGGCGACCGATCAACCGGCAATGCAGGCCGATGGAGAGCATCTTCGGCGCCGTTGCGCCTTCTTCGTAGAGCACGTCGAAGGCGTCCTTCAGGTACTGGAAGAACTGCTCGCCATTGTTGAAGCCCTGCACCTGGGTGAAGCGCATGTCGTTGGTGTCCAGGGTATAGGGAATCACCAGGTGCGGTTTCTCCGCGGTGCTGGCCGGGTCCCAGTAGGGCAGGTCGTCGTCGTAGGTGTCGGAGTCATAGAGGAAGCCGCCTTCCTCCATCACCAGGCGCCGGGTGTTCGGGCCGGTGCGTCCGGTGTACCAGCCCACCGGGCGCTGGCCGGTGAGTTCGGTGAGGATGCGGATGGCTTCGAGCATGTGCTCGCGCTCCTGGGCCTCGTCCATGTACTGGTAGTCGATCCAGCGGTAGCCGTGGCTGCAGATTTCGTGGCCGTCGGCGACCATCGCCCTGATCACCTCAGGGTTGCGCTGCGCCGCCATGGCCACGGCGAACACGGTGAGCGGCACGTTGCGTCGCTTGAACAGCTTGAGCAGGCGCCAGACCCCGGCGCGGCTGCCGTATTCGTAGAGCGATTCCATGCTCATGTGGCGCACGCCCTGCAAGGGCTGGGCAGCCACCATCTCGGAAAGGAACGCCTCGGACTCCTTGTCGCCATGCAGGACGCAGCGCTCGCCACCTTCTTCGTAATTGAGCACGAAGGACAGGGCGATGCGGGCATCGCCGGGCCAGTGAGGGTGGGGAGGGTTGTTGCCGTATCCGATCAGGTCGCGTGGGTAGTCAGCGCTCACAGCAGTGTTCCTTATTGTGGATGGGGCGGCGGGCCGGACGGGCCGGGGATGCCGTGATGGATTTATTGTATACAAGTTTGCCTGCGGTCTGTAAATACAATCCTGCTTGCCGATCCCTGCCATTCATCCAGCAAAAAACCTGCCCGACTGGTCAGTTAGCGAAGAATGAGGCCCTGCGGGGTGGGGCTTGTGGAAGGAATTCCCGATTTCGGGGCGGCTGCCGCATTTTCGGTTGTGGCGGTGTTTTTTGTATACAATTCATCGAAGGATAACTTATATTGCTTCGCAAGCGGCTCCCTGGCGGGCTGCAAGCGAGCGGCGCCGGGCAGGTCCCGGAGCGATCCCCATCGAACGAAGGCAAGAGGAGGAGTGGTGTCCGCCAGCGGGCGCCCGCAACCCATGGGACGTTTGACCACGCATGTACTGGATTCCGCACACGGCTGCCCCGGCCATGGCATCAAGATCGAGCTGTACCGGGTAGAAGGCCAGCAACTGGAACTGATCGCCACCACCCTGACCAACCACGACGGCCGCTGCGACCAGCCGGTGCTGCAAGGCGAGGACTTCCGTCCCGGGGTCTATCAACTGGTGTTCAACGCCGGCGACTACTATCGCGCCCGCGGCGTGCAATTGCCGGAGCCGGCCTTCCTCGACCAGGTGGTGCTGCGTTTCGGCATCGCCTCCGCCGACGATCACTACCACGTGCCGCTGCTGATCTCGCCCTACAGCTATTCGACCTATCGCGGCAGCTAGGTGCGTGCCACGAAACACTGACTCTCCGAGTCCTTTTCCCTGGCCCGCCATCGAGCGGGCTTTTTTTCGTTCGCGGGGAGTGCGCCGAGGGTTGCCGGTTATCCGCCACTCGTGGGCAGGAAGGGAAATGCGGCGCAGGGTACGAATGGGCGGGGGATGAAGCTGCGCGTCGCGAGCCCTGCGGGGCAACGACAGGTTCGAGGCGGATAGCCGCGTGCGGCCATCCGCCATCCGGGCGGGTCAGAGGAAGATGAACTTGGCGACGAAGATCACGAACAACGCATAGAGGCTGGCCGAGACTTCGCGGTGCTTGCCGGTGAGGACCTTCATCGCGACGTAAGTGATGAAGCCCAGGGCGATACCGTCGGCCACCGAGAAGGTCAGCGGCATCATGATCACCGTGACGATCGCCGGGATGGTCTCGGTGTGCTCGTCCCAGTCGATGTGCGCCATTCCGCCCATCATCAGCATGGCCACGTAGATCAGCGCGCCGGCGGTGGCGAAGGCGGGGATCATCCCGGCCAGCGGGGCGAAGAACATCGCGGCGACGAACAGCACGCCGACCACCACCGCGGTGAGCCCGGTACGTCCGCCGGCGGCCACGCCCGCGGCGCTCTCCACGTAACTGGTCACCGGCGGGACACCGAGCATGCCGCCGAACACGCTGGAGGCGCTGTCGGCCTTCATCGCTTTCGACAGGTTCTCGATGCGCCCGTCCTCCTTCACCAGGTGCGCGCGCTGGGCGACGCCCATGAGAGTGCCGGCGGTATCGAACATGTGCACGAAGAGGAAGGCCAGGATCACGCTGATCATGGTGACGTTGAACGCGCCGGCGATGTCCATCGCCAGGAAGGTCGGCGCCAGGCTCGGCGGCGCCGAGAACACCCCGCCGTACTGCACCAGGCCGAGGGCCCAGCCGACCAGGGTGACGCTGAGGATGCTGATGAGGATGCCGCCGAACACCCGGCGGTACTCGAGCACGGCGATCATCAGGAAGCACAGTGCCGCCAGCAGCGGGCCGGGCGAGGTGAGGTGGCCGAGCTTGATCAGGGTCGCCGGGCTGGCCACCACGATGCCGGCGGTCTTCAGGCCGATCAGGCCGAGGAACAGGCCGACTCCCGCACCCATGGCGAACCTGAGGCTGCGGGGGATGCTGTTGAGCAGCCATTCGCGGACCCGGGAGAAGGTCAGCAGCATGAACATCACCCCGGAGATGAACACCGCGCCCAGGGCGATCTGCCAGCTGTAGCCCATGGTGCCGACCACGGTGTAGGTGAAGAAGGCGTTCAGTCCCATTCCCGGCGCCAGGCCCACCGGCCAGTTGGCGTACAGGCCCATCAGGAAGCAGCCGAGGGCGGCTGCCAGGCACGTGGCGACGAACGCCGCGCCGTGGTCGATGCCGGCGTCGGCCATGATGTTGGGATTGACGAAGATGATGTAGGCCATGGTGATGAAGGTGGTCAGCCCGGCCGCCAGCTCGGTCCTGACCGTCGTACCATGCTGGCGGAGCTTGAACAGGCGTTCGAGCAGGCCGGTGGCGGGCGGTGTCGCAGCGTAGATCCCTTGTTCTTCTTGTTTGGTGCTTTCCACAGCAGGTACTCCTCATCGCTCTTGTTGTTAGGTCCTGCGGGCCGGTTGGTTACCAGGTCCCTGACGCGGCTCGAAGGTGATGTGAGGGCACGATTTTCTGACCTCTGGGTCAAGAACTCGTGCGAGCGATTATGCCTTTGTATACAAAAAGGTCAAAGAATGTTTGAGGGTGTTTCGCCACATTTTTATCAGCTTTCCGTCACGCCCCCTTCCGGGCGGTGCCGCGCGCTCGGAACGAGGGGCGGAAAGGGGTGGTGCGTCGGATGCCGCTGCTTGTGTACACTATTTCGCTATCAGCCGCCGGCGTGCCTCACCCACGCCCGTGAGCGAGGATCAGCCCAGGCCACAAGCCGGACGCACAAGGTTCGAGACCGATGACCGATCAGTTGCAACACATCAGGAAGCCGCCGCGCACCGGCAAGGCTGCCCGCAGCGGTACCCAGGACGAGATCGTCTACGCCCACATCTTCGACGCCATCCTCGAACAACGCCTGGCCCCCGGCACCAAGCTGAGCGAGGAGGCGCTCGGCGAGATATTCGGTGTCAGCCGCACCATCATTCGCCGCGCCCTCTCGCGCCTGGCCCACGAGCAGGTGGTGCTGTTACGGCCGAACCGCGGCGCGGTGGTCGCCAGCCCGAGCATCGACGAGGCCCGGCAGATCCTATTCGCCCGCCGCACAGTCGAGCGCGCCATCACCGAACTGGCCACCGACAACGCCACCGCCGAGCGTCTGGCCGAGTTGCGCGAGATGGTGGTGCAGGAACAATCCAGCTTCGCCCGTGGCGACCGGGGCGCCGGCATCCGCCTGTCCGGCGAGTTCCACCTGAAGCTTGCCGAGATGGCGCGCAACGCTCCTCTGGTGAGTTTCCAGCGCAGCCTGGTGTCGCAGACCTCGCTGATCATCGCCCAGTACGAAAGCGGCGGTCGCTCGCACTGCTCGTTCGACGAGCACAACGAGATCCTCGACGCCATCGAGAAGGGCGACAAGGAGCGCGCGGTGACCCTGATGATGCACCACATGGAGCACATCGACAGCAAGCTCAACCTGGAGAGCGACAACGCTTCCGGCGACCTGCACGCGGTGTTCTCGCACCTCCTCGGCGGCAAGAAGAAGCCACGCCGGGCCAAGGCCGACAGCGACTCGGCGGCCTGATCCGAAGCATGAAAAAGCCCCGCGATGCGGGGCTTTTTCGTTTCCGCCGGGAGTCAGTCGCGGCAATGCACCGAGCGACCGGCGGCGAAGGTTTCCTTCACCGTGCGGTCGTCGCCGAGGATGGTCAGCGCGAACAGCCGTTCGGCCAGGCTGCCGGCCTGGCTCAGGCGGTAGGAGAGCAGCGGGGTGGCGTGGTAGTCGAGGACCACGAAGTCCGCCTCGTTGCCGGTGGCGAAGCTGCCGATCCGGTCGTCCAGCTCCAGCGCACGGGCGCCGCCGAGGGTGGCGAGGTAGAGCGACTTGAACGGATCGAGGCGGGCGCCCTGCAACTGCATGACCTTGTACGCCTCGTTCAGGGACTGCAGCTGGGAGAAGCTGGTGCCGGCGCCGACATCGGTGCCGAGGCCGACCTTGACCTTGTAGCGCTCCAGCTTCGGCAGGTCGAACAGACCGCTGCCGAGGAACAGGTTGGAGGTCGGGCAGAACGCCACCGCCGAGCCAGTCTCCGCCAGGCGCTGGCATTCGCCGTCGCACAGGTGCACGCCATGGGCGAACACCGAGCGCGGCCCGAGCAGGCCGTGGTGGTCGTAGACGTCCAGGTAGCCGCTGCGCTCGGGGAACAGCTCCTTCACCCACTCGATTTCCTTGAGGTTCTCCGACAGATGGGTGTGCAGGTATACGCCGGGATGCTCGCGCAGCAGCCGCGCCGCCATGTCCAGCTGTTCCGCGGTGCTGGTCGGGGCGAAGCGCGGGGTCACCGCGTAGAGCAGACGGCCCTGGCCGTGCCAGCGCTCGATCAGCGCCTTGCTGTCGCGGTAGCTGCTCTCGGCGGTGTCGGTCAGGTAGTCCGGCGCGTTGCGGTCCATCATCACCTTGCCGGCGATCAGGCGCAGGTCCAGGCGCCGGGCGGCCTCGAACAGCGATTCCACCGATTGCCGGTGCACGCTGCCGAAGACCAGCGCGGTGGTGGTGCCGTTGCGCAGCAGTTCCTGCAGGAAGATCTCGGCGACCTGGTCGGCATGGGCCTGGTCGCCGAATTGGCGCTCGGTGGGGAAGGTATAGGTGTTCAGCCAGTCCAGCAGTTGTTCGCCGTAGGAGGCGATCATCCCGGTCTGCGGGAAATGGATGTGGGTATCGATGAAGCCGGGGGTGATCAGCGCGTCGCGGTACTCGAAGACCTCGACCTCGCCGATCTCGCCGAGCAGGGTTTCGGCGTCACCGAGGCGAGCGACCTTGCCGTCCTCCACCAGCAACAGGCCGTCCTCGAAGTATTCGTAGGAGCGTTCGACGCCGACCTCCGCGGGGTCGGCGATGCTGTGCAGGATGGCGGCGCGGTAGGCTTTGGCGTTGCGGGTCATGGCAGTCTCGAAAAAAGGTTCGTGGGAGGTCCGCCGCCTGGCGGCGGATGCGGGGGAGCGGGGGGCCGCTCAGGATTCGTGGGCGCGGCGCGACTCCGGGGTCAGCCGGGTGACGCTCGACGGCCCCTGCTTGCGTTCCAGGCCGAAGGCGGCGTTGTAGGTGGCGATCACCTCGCCGGCGATGGAGATGGCGATCTCCGCCGGCAGCTTGCCTTTCACCTGCTCCAGGCCCATCGGGCAGCGCATCCGTTGCAGGCGTTCGGCGTCGACGCCACGTTCGCGCAGGCGGTGCTCGAACTTGACGCGCTTGGTCTTCGAGCCGATCAGGCCGAAGTAGGCGAAGTCGTTGCGCGCCAGGATCGCCGCGGTAAGCTCCAGGTCCAGCGGGTGATTGTGGGTCATGACGATGAAGTGGCTGCCGGGCGGCATCCGCTCGACCTCGTCGAGCACTTCGTCGTTCACCACTTTCTCCACGCCGTCGGGCAGGAGCGCGGGAAATTCGTGTTCCCGCGAATCGATCCAGCGCACCCGGCAGGGCAGGCTGGCGAGCAAGGGTACCAGGGCGCGACCGACGTGGCCCGCGCCGAACACGGCGATGTGTGCCTGCGGCTGGCCCATCGGCTCGAACAGCAGCACCGTGGCGCCGCCGCAGCACTGGCCGAGACTGGCGCCCAGGCTGAAGCGCTCCAGGCGGGTGTCCTGGGTCCGCGCGGCGAGCATTTCCCGGGCAATGGCCTGGGCCCTGTATTCCAGGTGGCCGCCGCCGATGGTGTCGTAGAGCCGCTCGGCGCTGACCACCATCTTCGAGCCGGCGTTGCGCGGGGTCGAGCCGCGTTCCTCGATGATGGTCACCAGGACGCAAGGTTCGCCGCTACGCTGCAACTCGGCCAGGGCGCTGATCCAGTTCATCTCGTCATCCTCCCGATCGCGGCGGTTCAGGCCGGTTCGACCGCGGCGTCCGCCGCTTGCGCCTGGGCGGCCTTCAGCCGGCGCATCTGTTCCACGCCCCAGAGCACCCGCTCGGGCGTCGCCGGCGCGTCGATGGCGGGTTGCGCGCGGTAGTCGGCGAGGCTGGCCACGGCGTCCTTGATCGCGCACCAGACCGAGATGCCGAGCATGAACGGCGGCTCGCCCACGGCCTTGGAATGGAACACGGTCTGCTCCGGATTCTTGCGGTTCTCCAGCAGTTTCACCCGCAGGTCCAGCGGCATGTCGGCGACGGCGGGAATCTTGTAGCTGGCCGGGCCGCTGGTCATCAGCTTGCCCTTGGCGTTCCAGACCAGTTCCTCCATGGTCAGCCAGCCCATGCCCTGGACGAAGCCGCCTTCGACCTGGCCGATGTCGATGGCCGGGTTCAGCGAGTCGCCGACGTCATGCAGGATGTCGGTGCGCAGCATGCGGTATTCGCCGGTGAGGGTATCGACTATCACCTCCGAGCAGGCGGCGCCGTAGGCAAAATAATAGAAGGGCCGGCCACGGGCCTGCTCGCGGTCGTAGAAGATCTTCGGCGTGCGGTAGAAGCCGGTGCTGGACAACGAAACCTGGCCGAAGTAGGCCTGCTGGACCAGTTCCTCGAACGGCAGGATCAGCTCGCGGATACGCACCTGGTTGTTGCGGAACTCGACGTCTTCCTCGCTGACCTTCCAGTGCCGCGCGGCGAACTCCACCAGGCGCCGCTTGATGGTTTCGGCGGCATTCTGCGCGGCCTTGCCGTTCAGGTCGGTGCCCGAGGAGGCGGCGGTGGGGGAGGTATTGGGTACCTTGTCGGTATTGGTGGCGGTGATCTGGATGCGCTCCACGTCGACCTGGAAGACCTCGGCGACCACCTGGGCGACCTTGGTATTGAGGCCCTGGCCCATCTCGGTGCCGCCATGGTTCAGGTGGATGCTGCCGTCGGTATAGATGTGGATCAGCGCACCTGCCTGGTTGAGGAAGGTCGCGGTGAACGAAATGCCGAACTTCACCGGGGTCAGCGCCAGGCCTTTCTTCAGGACCGGGCTGGCGGCATTGAAGGCACGGATTTCCTCGCGGCGGCGGGCGTACTCGCTGCTCGCTTCCAGCTCGGCGGTCATCTCCGCCAACAGGTTGTGCTCGACGGTCTGGTGGTAATGGGTGACGTTGCGCTCGTTCTTGCCGTAGTAGTTGAGCTTGCGCACCTCCAGCGGGTCCTTGCCCAGGCTGCGGGCCACGGCGTCCATGATCTCCTCGATGGCGACCATTCCCTGGGGCCCGCCGAAACCGCGGTAGGCGGTGTTCGAGGCGGTGTTGGTCTTGCAACGGTGGCCGTTGATGGTGGCGTTGCCGAGGAAGTAGGCGTTGTCCGAGTGGAACATGGCGCGGTCGACGATCGAGCCGGAGAGGTCCGGCGAATAGCCGCAATTGCCGGCCAGGTCGATCTGGATGCCGTGCAGGCGGCCATCGTCGTCGAAGCCGACGTCGTATTCGACGTAGAACGGGTGACGCTTGCCGGTGATCTGCATGTCCTCCATGCGCGGCAGGCGCATCTTCGCCGGACGCCCGGTGTGGTAGGCGACCACCGCGCACAGGCAGGCCGGCGCCGCGGCCTGGGTTTCCTTGCCGCCGAAGCCGCCGCCCATGCGGCGCATGTCGATGACGATGCGGTTGAAGGAAACCCCGAGGACCTCGGCCACCAGCTTCTGCACTTCGGTGGGGTTCTGGGTCGAGCAATAGACGATCATGCCGCCGTCTTCGCTGGGCATTACCGAGGAAATCTGCGTCTCCAGGTAGAAATGCTCCTGGCCGCCGATGTGCAGCGTGCCTTGCAGGCGATGCGGCGCGCCGGCCAGCGCGGCGGCGGAATCGCCGATGCGGTGCTGGTGGCTGTCGAGGACGAAATGGCGCTTGCGCAGGGCCTCGACCACGTCGAGCACCGGCTCCAGGTCTTCGTACTCGACGATCGCCGCCATGGCCGCCTTGCGCGCGGTTTCCAGGCTGTCGGCGGCGACCGCCAGGACCATCTGTCCGACATACTCCACCTTGCCATCGGCCAGCAGCGGGTCGCCGGCCACCACCGGGCCGATGTCGAGCTGGCCGGGAACGTCGGCGGCGGTGAGGGCGATGGCGACGCCGGGGAACTGGTAGCAGGGCGTCACGTCGAGGCGGGTGATGCGGGCGTGGGCGCGCTCGCTCAGGCGCGCATAGACGTGCAACTGGTTGGGAAACTCCAGGCGATCGTCGATGTAGATCGCCTCGCCGCTGACGTGCTTGGGGGCGCTTTCGTGCTTGACGCTGCGGCCGACTCCGGTGGTCAGCTCGGCGCGGAACAGGTCGGCCAGCTCTTCCTGGCTCTTGTGCGGCTTGCGATGGTTAGACATAGGCGGTCACCCGGGTTTCGACGGCGGGAGCGTGCAGCTCCAGGAAGCATTTGCGCAGCAGGTTCTGCGCGGTCAGCAGGCGATATTCCTTGCTCGCGCGGAAGTCGCTGAGCGGGGTGAAGTCGTTCGCCAGGGCGGCCGCGGCGCGTTCGAAGCTGGCGGCTTCCAGGCGCGCGCCTTGCAGCGCCGCTTCGCAGGCGGCGGCGCGCTTGGGAATCGCCGCCATGCCGCCGAAGGCGACCCTGGCGCGGGCGATCCGGCCATCTTCCAGGTCGAGGCTGATGGCGGCGCAGACCGCGGAAATATCGTCGTCGATGCGCTTGGAGACCTTGTAGGCCTTGAACGCCTGGCTGGGCCGGGCACGCGGGACCAGGATCTTCTCGATGAACTCGCCTTCTTCGCGGGCGGTGACCTTGTAGTCGAGGAAGTACTCCTCCAGCGGCAGCTCGCGGCGCCGTTCGCCGCGGCGCAGGACGATCTTCGCGCCGAGGGCGATCAGCAGCGGCGGGGCGTCGCCGATCGGCGAGGCGTTGCCGATATTGCCGCCGAGAGTGCCCTGGTTGCGGATCTGCAGGGACGCGAAACGCTGCAGCAACTCGCCGAAGTCCGGGTAGTCCGCGGCCAGCGCCTGGTAGCAGTCGGTCAGCGGGGTGGCGGCGCCGATTTCCAGGCAGTTGGCGCCCACTTCGATGCGTTTCATTTCGCGGATGTGGCCGACATAGATCATCACCGGCAGTTCGCGATGGAACTGGGTGACCTCCAGCGCCAGGTCGGTGCCGCCGGCCAGCAGGCGTGCCTGCGGATTGGCGCCGTAGAGGTCGGCCAGGTCGGCGACGGTGAGCGGCAGCAGGCAGCGCCGGTCACCGCTGTTCAGCTCGGCGGTTTCGCGCGGAGCGATGGCGCGCAATTGCTCGATGGTGGCGGCTTCCCGGGCGTCGAACTGGTCTGCGCGCTTGTGGCAGCAGGCCTGCTCGGCGGCGTCGAGGATCGGCCGGTAGCCGGTGCAGCGGCAGAGGTTGCCGGCGAGCGCCTCGTGGGCCTTGGCCGGATCGGCGCCGGCGCTGTTCTTCTGCAGGGCGAACAGCGACATGACGAAACCCGGCGTGCAGAACCCGCACTGCGAGCCATGGCAGTCGACCATCGCCTGCTGCACGTCGTGCAGGCGGTCCTGGTGCTTGAGGTCCTCGACGGTGATCAATTGCTTGCCGTGAAGGGCGGAAACGAAGGTCAGGCAGGAGTTCAGGCTGCGATAGCGGATGCGTTCGGCACCATCCTCGCCGGTGACCAGTTCGCCGACCACCACGGTGCAGGCGCCGCAATCGCCGGAGGCGCAGCCTTCCTTGGTGCCGGTCTTGCCGAGGTGCCGGCGCAGGTAGTCGAGGACGGTGAGGTTGGGGTCCAGGCGTTCTTCGACGCGGATCTCCCGGTTGAGCAGGAACCTGATCAAGGCGTGCCTCCAGGCGGGTTCTTGTTATTGAATTCTAGGCCTTGCAGGAGAACCGGCCGGAGTGGGGCGGTTTCCGCACAGGGCTCCACGGTAGGAGCTATGGAGGCGAATCTAGAAAAAACTGACTTTTGAGTCAAATAATTTTTTGACCTGTAGGTCAGTCAGTTTGCCCATAAACGAAAACGGCACCCGAAGGTGCCGTTTCCCAGGGGCGGGACGCTCAGATGCGCTGGGTGTCGGTAAGCTGGTATTCCTCGCCGGCATAGTAGGCGCGCACCTTCGGGTCCATCACCGCGCGCCAGAGCGGCGGGAACAGGGCGAGGACGATCATCCCGGCGTAGCCGTTGGGCAGTTGCGGGCTGCTGTCGTAGTGGCGCAGCACCTGGTAGCGGCGCTTGGCGTAGGCATGGTGGTCGGAATGGCGCTGCAGGTGGAAAAGGAACAGGTTGGTCAGGAGGAAATTGCTGTTCCACGAGTGTTCCGGCGTGGTGCGTTCGTAGCGGCCGTTGTCCAGGCGCCGCCGATGCAGGCCGTAGTGCTCGACGTAGTTGACGATCTCCAGCAGGGTGAAGGCCATCACCGACTGGCCGAGGAAGAAGATCGCTCCCAGCCAGCCGAAGGCCAGGCTGAAGCCGAGCAGGAAGAGGGCGCTGATGGCGTACCACCAGATCAGCTCGTTGCGCCAGTGCAGGGCCGGCAGGCCCTTGCGCTTCAGGCGCTCGGCCTCCAGGCGCCAGGCGTTGAGGAAGTTGTGCTTGTAGGCGTGCGGGAGGAACGAGTAGAGGCTCTGGCCGTAGCGCGAGGACGAGGCATCTTCCGGGGTCGAGACGTGTACATGGTGGCCGCGCACGTGTTCGACCTTGAAGCCGGCATAGCACACCGCTGCCAGCAGCAGGCCGCCGGCGTTCTGTTCCAGTTGCGGGTCCTTGTGGATCAGTTCGTGGGAGACGGTGATGCCGATGGCGCCCATCACGGTGCCCACCGACAGGATCCAGCCCAGTTGGCCGACCCAGTCCCAGCGGGTCTCGTGGGCGAGGATCCAGCCGGACCAGACGAGCATGCCCAGCAACAGCGGGACGGTGGCCAGGGACAGTACGCGGTAGTAGCCCTGTGCTTCCATCTCCGGCACTTCGCTGGCTTCCTCGGGGTTGGCCGGATCGCGGCCGACGATGGCATCGAGGATCGGGATCAGCCCGAACACCACGCTGATCACCAGCCAGGGCCAGGCGTTGGGGTAGTCGCTACCGAGCGACCACCAGTAGCTGAGCGGGATGCCGAGCACCGCGATCAGCCAGATCCAGTAGCCGTACTTTTTCAGACGCAGCATCCAGGCAGAGGAAAGCGAGGCAAACATGGGAAGTCCTCGTATTTATCTTGTTAGATTGTCTGACAATTGTCCTCCCTTGGCCGGCCTGCCCCATCCCAACCTTCGTTCTGTCCGCCGCTTCGCCGGGAAGCCGGCGGGGTAACGCCCTGTGTTACACTTTCCATCCATATACCCCCGGAAAACGCGCCCCTGGATAAAAGGATCACCATGACGTTCAAGGCCCCGGACAGCCTGGCAGAGCAGATCGCCCACCACCTCGCGGAACGCATCATCCGGGGAGAACTCAAGGAACGGGAACGTATCCAGGAGCAGAAGGTCACCCAGACCCTCAACGTCAGTCGCGGCTCGGTCCGCGAGGCGCTGCTGATTCTCGAACGCCGCCACCTGGTGAACATCCTGCCGCGCCGCGGCGCCCAGGTGTCCGAACTGTCCCCGCAACATGTGGAAAGCCTCTACGCGCTGATCGTGCAGCTCTACATCCTGCTGGCGGAAAGCGTCGCCCGGCGCTGGCGCAGCGAAGCCGAGCTGGCACCGTTCCTGGTCATCCAGCAGCGCCTGCTGAACAACCTGGCGCAAAGCGATATCGACGGCTTCGTCGAGGCCAGCTTCGACATCATGCGCGCGGCCTTTCCTTTCGCGAACAATCCCTACCTGCAGGAGACCGTCGAAAACCTGCTGCCGGCGGTGAGTCGCGCCTACCACCTGGCGCTGGAACGGCGCAAGGCGGAAATGAACCAGTTCCTCGGCAGTTTTGCTCAGCTCCTGCAAGCGGTGATCGCCCGTGACGAGGCGAGGATCCGCGAGGTCCTGCTGGAATACGGCCGCCACAACTGCCAGCTGGTGCTGGCCGCGCTCGCCGAACGCTGATGGCGACCCTGGCGGGAGCGCACGCATGCGCCTGAAGAGCATCAAGCTGGCGGGGTTCAAGTCCTTCGTCGATCCGACCACGGTGAACTTCCCCAGCAACATGGCGGCAGTGGTAGGGCCGAACGGCTGCGGCAAGTCGAACATCATCGACGCGGTGCGCTGGGTGATGGGCGAAAGCTCGGCGAAGAACCTGCGCGGCGAGTCGATGACCGACGTCATCTTCAACGGCTCGAATACCCGCAAGCCGGTGAGCCAGGCGAGCATCGAGCTGATCTTCGACAACGCCGAGACCACCCTGGTGGGCGAATACGCCCAGTACGCCGAGATATCCATTCGCCGGCGGGTCTCGCGGGATGGGCAGAACACCTATTTCCTCAACGGCACCAAGTGCCGGCGGCGCGACATCACCGACATCTTCCTCGGCACCGGCCTGGGGCCGCGCAGCTACTCGATCATCGAACAGGGCATGATCTCCAAGCTGATCGAGGCGCGTCCGGAAGACCTGCGCAACTTCATCGAGGAAGCCGCGGGCATTTCCAAGTACAAGGAGCGCCGCCGCGAAACCGAAAGCCGCATCCGTCGGACCCAGGAAAACCTGGCACGCCTCACCGACCTGCGCGAAGAGCTGGGGCGGCAACTGGAACGCCTGCACCGGCAGGCCCAGTCGGCGGAAAAATACCAGGAGCACAAGGCCGAGGAGCGCCAGCTCAAGGCCCAGCTGGGTGCCGTGCGCTGGCGCGACCTGAACGAGCAGGTCGGTCAGCGCGAGCGGGTCATCGGCGACCAGGAGGTCGCCTTCGAGGCCCTGGTAGCCGAGCAGCGCGGTGCCGATGCCGGCATCGAACGGCTGCGCGACGGCCATCACGAGTTGTCCGAACGCTTCAACCAGGTGCAGGCACGCTTCTATTCGGTCGGCGGCGACATCGCCCGGGTCGAGCAGAGCATCCAGCATGGCCAGCAGCGCCAGCGCCAGTTGCAGGACGACTTGCGCGAAGCCGAACGGACCCGCCAGGAAACCGAATCGCACCTCGGGCACGACCGTACCTTGCTCGCGACCCTGGCCGAGGAAATGGCCATGCTCGCACCGGAACAGGAACTCAGCGCGGCCGCCGCGGAAGAAGCGGGCATCGCCCTGGAACAGGCCGAGCAGGGCATGCAGGCCTGGCAGCAGCAGTGGGATGCCTTCAACCAGCAGAGCGCCGAACCCCGCCGCCAGGCCGAGGTGCAGCAGTCGCGCATCCAGCACCTGGAGCAGAGCCTGGAGCGCCTGCAGGATCGCGAGCGGCGCCTGCAGGAGGAGCGTGGCCAGTTGGCGGCCGACCCCGAGGACGCGGCGATCCTCGAACTCAACGAACAGGTGGCGATCGCCGAACTGGCCCTGGAAGAACTGCAATTGCAGGAGCAGGGCCAAGCCGAGCGACTCGAACAATTGCGCCAGGAATTGCAGCAACTGGCCGCCGAACAGCACCAGGCGCAGGGCGAGTTGCAGCGCCTGAACGGGCGCATCGCTTCGCTGGAGGCCCTGCAGCAGGCCGCTCTCGATCCCGGACAGGGCGCCTTGGAGTGGTTGCGCGAGCAGGGCCTGGAACAACGTCCGCGCCTCGCCGAAGGCTTGCGTGTCGAGCCGGGCTGGGAGCTGGCGGTGGAGACCGTGCTCGGCGCGGATCTGCAGGCGGTCTTGCTGGACGGCTTCGACGGGCTCGCCCTGGCCGGCTTCGGCAAGGGCGAGCTGCGCCTGCTCAGCCCCGCTCGCGGAGCCGCGACGGCGGCCGGTTCGCTGCTGGACAAGGTCCGCGCCGACGCCGACCTGAGTCCCTGGTTGGCCCGGGTGAAACCGGTGGAGACCCTGGAACAGGCGCTCGCCCAGCGCGGCGCCCTGGACGACGGCGAGAGCCTGATCAGTCGCGATGGCTACTGGGTCGGCCGGCACTTCCTGCGGGTCCGGCGCAGCGACGAGGCCCAGGGCGGCATGCTCGCCCGCGCCCAGGAACTGGAGGCGTTGCAGGAGCGGCGGGAGGCCCTGGAAACCCGTGTCGCCGAAGGCGAGGAGCGTCTGGCTGCGGCCCGCGACGAGCAGCGCGAGCTGGAAGGCGCGCGGGAGCAGGTGCGGCGCCAGGTCCAGGAGGAGGGGCGCCGGCACGGCGAGCTGAAGGCGCAGTTGTCCGCGCAGCAGGCCAAGGTCGAGCAACTGGTACTGCGTCGCCGCCGTCTCGACGAAGAAGTGGCGGAACTGGCCGAGCAGCGCGCGCTGGAACAGGAGCAACTGAGCGAGGCGCGCCTGACCCTGCAGGAAGCGCTGGATAGCATGGCGCTGGACACCGAGCGCCGGGAAACCCTGCTGGCGGAGCGTGACGCCCTGCGCGAACGGCTCGACCGGATTCGCCAGGATGCCCGCACCCACAAGGACCATGCGCACCAGTTGGCGGTGCGGGTCGGCTCGCTGAAGGCGCAGCACAATTCCACCCAGCAGGCCCTGGAGCGCCTCGACCAGCAGTCGGCGCGCCTCAACGAGCGTTGCGAACAGCTCAACCTCAATCTGGAGGAGGGGGCGGCACCGCTGGAAGAGCTGCGCATGAAGCTCGAGGAGTTGCTGGAGCGGCGGATGGCCGTCGAGGACGAACTCAAGCAGGCGCGGCTGGCCCTGGAAGACGCCGATCGCGAACTGCGCGAGGTGGAGAAGCGCCGCGGCCAGGCCGAGCAGCAATCGCAACTGCTGCGTGGTCAGCTGGAGCAGCAGCGCCTGGAGTGGCAGGGGCTGGTGGTGCGGCGCAAAGCCTTGCAGGAGCAGCTCGCCGAAGACGGCTACGACCTGCATACGGTACTGGCCAACCTGCCCCTGGATGCCAGCGAACGCGATTGGGAGGAGCGTCTCGAGAGTCTCGCGGCGCGCATCCAGCGTCTGGGGCCGATCAACCTGGCGGCGATCGAGGAGTACCAGCAGCAGTCCGAGCGCAAGCGCTACCTGGACTCGCAGAACGACGACCTGGCCGAAGCGCTGGAGACGCTGGAAAACGTCATCCGCAAGATCGACCGGGAAACCCGCAATCGTTTCAAGGAAACCTTCGACCAGATCAATGCTGGCCTTCAGGCATTGTTCCCGAAGGTATTCGGCGGCGGTACGGCATATCTGGAACTTACCGGCGAAGATCTACTCGATACCGGTGTGGCGATCATGGCGCGTCCGCCGGGCAAGAAGAACAGCACCATCCACTTGTTGTCCGGCGGGGAAAAGGCGCTGACCGCGCTGGCGCTGGTATTCGCCATCTTCCAGTTGAACCCGGCGCCGTTCTGCATGCTCGACGAAGTCGATGCGCCATTGGACGATGCCAACGTCGGACGTTATGCGCGATTGGTGAAGGAGATGTCGGAAAAGGTGCAGTTCATCTATATCACCCACAACAAGATCGCCATGGAAATGGCCGATCAGTTGATGGGCGTGACCATGCATGAGCCGGGCTGTTCACGGCTTGTTGCAGTTGACGTGGAAGAGGCGGTCGCATTGGCTGAAGCCTGAGTGTCAGGCAGTGTAAACTTGTGCATGGGCATGTTAGTTTAATGGCCACTTTTTGTATCGCGTGGGAAAGTTCTGTCAGAACAAGGTTGGCTCCACGTTTCAAGGGACAGGACGTCCTTTTTTCATTTTTTATTCACCATTTTCACTAGGGGCTACGGAATTACATGGATATCGGTCTGCGCGAATGGCTTATCGTTATCGGGCTTATCGTGATCGCCGGCATTCTCTTCGACGGTTGGCGGCGGATGCGGGGCGGCAAGGGCAAGTTGAAGTTCAAGCTCGACCGCAGTTTCGCCAATCTGCCGGACGACGACGGCGACTCGGCTGAACTGCTGGGGCCGGCGCGCGTGGTCGAGCATCGCGAGCCATCCTTTGACGAACAGGACCTGCCCAGCGTCAGCGCCCGCGAAGCCAAGGAACGCAAGGGCGGCAAGCGCCAGGAAGAGCCGCGCCAGGGCGATCTGGACCTCGACGAGGGGCTGGCCCTGGAGGCGGACCCGAGCGATGCCGCCGAGACGGTGGAGCCGCGCAAGGGCAAGTCGAAGGGCCGCAAGGAGAAAGAGCGGGAGAAAGCCCCTGCGGTTGCTGCCGAACCTGCCCCGGTCGACGAGGTGCTGATCATCAACGTCATCGCCCGCGACGAGAGCGGCTTCAAGGGGCCGGCATTGTTGCAGAACATCCTCGAGAGCGGCCTGCGCTTCGGCGACATGGACATCTTCCATCGCCACGAAAGCATGGCCGGCAATGGCGAGATCCTGTTCTCCATGGCCAATGCGGTGAAACCGGGCACTTTCGACCTGGACGACATCGACAACTTCAGCACCCGCGCCGTGAGCTTCTTCCTCGGCCTGCCGGGGCCGCGCCATCCGAAGCAGGCCTTCGACGTGATGGTTGCCGCCGCGCGCAAGCTGGCCCACGAGCTGAACGGCGAGCTGAAGGACGAGCAGCGCAGCGTGTTGACCGCCCAGACCATCGAGCACTACCGCCAGCGCATCATCGACCATGAGCGTCGCAGCCTGATGCAGAAGCGCTGATCCGGCCACAGCCCCTTTCTTCGTACGGGAGGGGGCGAACTACTCTATAGAGCAGCCGAGGCTGCTCTTTTCGTTTCACGGACTCCCACCATGACCGACACCCAGGCTGCCGCCGAACGCATCGCGCAACTGCGAACCGAACTGGACACCCACAATTACCGTTACTACGTGCTCGACGAACCGAGCATTCCCGACGCCGAATACGATCGCCTGTTCCGCGAGTTGCAGGCGCTGGAGGCCGAGTACCCGCAACTGCTGACGCCCGACTCGCCGACCCAGCGGGTCAGCGGCACGCCGGCCTCGGCGTTCGGCGAAGTGCGCCATGAGATCCCCATGCTCAGCCTCGGCAACGCCTTCGAGGAGCAGGACCTGCTGGACTTCGACCGCCGCGTACGCGAAGGACTGGCCGACCTGTTGCCTGGCGGCGACCTGCTCGGCGGTGGCGCGGAGGTCGAGTACAGTTGCGAGCCGAAGCTGGACGGCCTGGCCGTCAGCCTGCTCTACGAGCGCGGCCAACTGGTGCGCGGCGCCACCCGCGGCGATGGCAGCACCGGCGAGGACATCACCAGCAACGTACGCACCATTCGCAACGTACCTCTGAAGCTGCATGGCGAAGGCTGGCCGGAGATCCTCGAAGTGCGCGGCGAGGTGTTCATGTCCAAGGCCGGTTTCGAGGCGCTCAACGCCAAGGCCGTGGAAACCGGCGGCAAGACCTTCGCCAACCCGCGCAACGCGGCGGCCGGCAGCCTGCGCCAGCTGGATTCGAAGATCACCGCCAGTCGCCCGCTGGAGTTCTGTGCCTACGGCTTCGGCCAAGTCAGCGGGACGCTGCCGGACACCCAGGTGGGCATCCTCGAGGCGTTCCGCGGCTGGGGTATCCCCATCAGTCGCGAGCTGCGCCTGGTCAAGGGCGCCCAGGCCTGCCGCGACTACTACGACGACATCGGTCGCCGACGCGATGCGCTGGCCTACGAGATCGACGGCGTGGTGTTCAAGGTCAACCGCATCGCCTTCCAGCGCGAACTGGGCTTCCGCGCGCGCGAGCCGCGTTGGGCGATCGCCCACAAGTTCCCCGCGCGCGAGGAGCTGACCGAGCTGCTGGGTGTCGAGTTCCAGGTCGGCCGCACCGGCGCCGTGACCCCGGTGGCACGCCTCAAGCCGGTGCAGGTGGCCGGCGTCACGGTGTCCAATGCGACCCTGCACAACATGGATGAAGTCGCCCGCCTGGGCCTGCGCATCGGCGATACGGTGGTGATCCGCCGTGCTGGCGATGTGATTCCGCAGGTCATGCAGGTGGTGCTCGAGCGCCGCCCGGCGGATGCGCAGGCTATCGAGGTGCCCGAGCATTGCCCGGTCTGCGGCTCGGCCGTGGAGCGGACCCAGTTGGTCAAGCGCAGCAAGGGCAAGGAGTCGATCAGCGAGGGCGCCATCTATCGCTGCGTCGGCCGCCTCTCCTGTCAGGCGCAGTTGAAGCAGGCGATCATCCATTTCGTATCGCGCCGGGCAATGGACATCGACGGTCTTGGCGACAAGATCGTCGAGCAACTGGTGGATCGCGGGCTGGTCGCCTCGCCGGCGGATCTCTATACCCTGACCTATGAACAGGTGTTCGAGCTGGAAGGGTTCGCCGAGCTGTCCACCAACAACCTGCTGGCGGCCATCGCCGACAGCCGCAAGCCTTCGCTGGCGCGCTTCATCTTCGCCCTGGGGATTCCCGACGTCGGCGAGGAAACCGCCAAGCTGCTGGCGCGTTCGCTGGGTTCGCTCGAGCGGATCGGCAAGGCGCTGCCGGAAGTGTTGACCTACCTGCCGGACGTCGGCGCCGAGGTGGCCTACGAGATCCACAACTTCTTCGCCGACGAGCACAACCGCCAGGTGATCGCCCAGTTGCGCGATGCCGAACATGGCGTGCAGTTGCAGGAAGAGGGCGAGGTCGCCGCGGAGTTCGCCGCTTGTGCCTCGCTGGCCGGTTTCATCGACAAGCTGAACATTCCCTTCATCGCCGCCACCGGCGCGGAAAAGCTGGCCAGCCGCTTCGGTTCGCTCGACGGCATCATCCGCGCCGACTGGCTCGATCTACGCCAGGTGGAGCGTCTGCCCGAGCGAGCGGCGAAAAGCCTGCGCGATTTCTTCGACGAGCCGGCCAACGTGCAGCGTGCCCTGGCCATCGAGGCGCAGTTGCGTGAGTTCGGCATGCATTGGCAGAGCGAGCGCAAGGCGGTCGAAGGCCTGCCTCTGGCCGGGCAGACCTGGGTGCTGACCGGCACCTTGGAGGCGATGAGCCGGGACGTGGCCAAGGACAAGCTGGAAGGGCTCGGCGCCAAGGTGGCCGGCTCGGTGTCGGCCAAGACCCACTGCGTGGTCGCCGGGCCCGGCGCCGGCTCGAAGCTGGCCAAGGCCAACGAGCTGGGCGTGAAGGTGCTCGACGAAGACGGCCTGCTGAAACTGTTTGACGAGCACGGCGTCGCCCGCTGAAGCGGCGGCGCTGCTGCGAAAGATTTCCGAAGACTGGAGTTAACGATGGACAAGGCAAGAAAGCAGCGGTTGCTGGGCGTGCTCGCATTGGTGGTGCTGTTCGGCGCCTACGTGGGTTGGAGCGAGCGGCCGCGCATCCTGCTGCATTACAGTGGCCAGGCTTCGGCGCCGATCGCCTACAGCTACAAGGAGCAGGGCGTGGAAACCTTCTCCGGGGAGATCCGGCCCGGCCAGGTCCGCGAGTTTCCGGTGAAGCTGTTCGGCGGCAGCGATTACCGGATCGCCTTCTCCTTCCATCGCGGTGAGGAGAAGTATGCGTCGTTCAGCACCAAGCCGGGCTGGGGCACCCTGGACCTGTATGTCGATACCGAGCTGAGCGTATCGACCCAGCCGCCGCCGGAGGGTCTGATCCAGCAGCAATGAACCGCTTTCGCGAAATGGATTGCAAACGTAAGTGCTTGAAGTGGTTGTAACTTACGCGCAAGCCGGTAGAATGGCGCGGCCTACCCGAGGGTAGGCTGCAATGGTGGCCCTGTCGGTCCCCCCGCAACGATTACCCGTCAACCTGGTCAGGTCCGGAAGGAAGCAGCCACAGCGGGAACATCGTGTGCCGGGGTGTGGCTGGCGGGGCCGCCTCCATTTCAGGCCCGCCATTTTCCGCACGCCGCCGCCGCTCTTATCGGTAGCGCTGCAGTATCTCCTCGATCTCTCCGCTGCGCTTCATTTCCTCGAACGTCTTCAGTATCGCTTCCACCGGAACCTCTGCGGAGTCCCGCACCATGCAGCTCACCGCCGTCTCTTCGAGCTGCGCGGCTTCCTGGAGTGGCGGCTGCCCCGGCGCCTGGCGGTTGCTCCAGTGCAGCGACAGTTGATGGCTGACCGCGTAGCGGTAGCGGCCGGCGCGCAGCTTTTCCAGCACCAGATCCTGGGTGCGCGCATCGTCGCGGCGCAGTCGGCCGATGTCGAACAGCGCTTGCAAGCGGGGATAGCTGTAGCCAAGGACGGTACCGATACGCTGGGCCGGCAGCGCCTCGGGAATCGGCGCGAAGCCTTCGCGGGCGACCAGGATGTCGCGTTGCACCAGCAGCGCGACGCTCCAGCGATAGCCGGGGAAGTCGTGGCTGAGCCAGGCGGGGCTGATGTAGCAGCGGACATCGATTTCGCCAGCGTTCATCGCCTGCTCGATGCGCCCGCGCGGGTAGGGGTGGTAGAGCGCCTTGCGGCCGACCTGCCGGGCAAGGGAGCGGGTGATGTCGTAGACGATGCCGTCGATCGGCTGGCCCCGTTGCAGGCGGACCAACGGCATGCTCCAGCTTTCCATCACCGAGAAGCGCAATGGCGTCGCGTCGGTCTCCGCGGCCGTCGCTGGCAGGGCCGCGAGCAACTGCAGCAGGAGCAGCGCAGGTGCGCCGAAATGAGGCATGAACGATGTCAGGGAAGGTAGAGTCATTGCCACCGACGAGGGCTGCTGAAGGGCCAGGGGAATTCTTAGCACGCAGTTTGCCAAGTCGGCGAGCGCAGAAGGGGTAAATTGCGCTAGCATTGGCCGACTTGTGCTTCCCTTCTGCGACGGTTTTCGATGAGTTATCAAGTTCTTGCGCGTAAATGGCGTCCCCGTTCCTTCCGTGAAATGGTCGGCCAGACCCATGTGCTCAAGGCTCTGATCAACGCCCTGGACAACCAGCGGCTGCACCATGCCTACCTGTTCACCGGTACCCGCGGGGTCGGCAAGACCACCATCGCGCGGATCCTGGCCAAGTGCCTGAACTGCGAGACCGGGGTCAGCTCCACGCCGTGCGGCGAATGCTCGGTCTGTCGCGAAATCGACGAAGGCCGCTTCGTCGACCTGATCGAAGTGGACGCCGCGAGCCGGACCAAGGTCGAGGATACCCGCGAGCTGCTCGACAACGTGCAGTACTCGCCGACCCGCGGACGCTACAAGGTCTACCTGATCGACGAAGTGCACATGCTCTCGTCGCACAGTTTCAATGCGCTGCTCAAGACCCTCGAGGAGCCGCCGCCGCACGTCAAGTTCCTGCTGGCCACCACCGACCCGCAGAAGTTGCCGGTGACCATCCTCTCGCGCTGTCTGCAGTTCTCCCTGAAGAACATGCCGCCGGAGCGGGTGGTCGAGCACCTGACCCACGTGCTCGGAGCCGAGAACGTGCCCTTCGAGGATGACGCCCTGTGGTTGCTCGGGCGCGCCGCCGACGGCTCGATGCGTGACGCCATGAGCCTGACCGACCAGGCCATCGCCTTCGGCGAGGGCAAGGTGCTGGCCGCAGACGTGCGGGCGATGCTCGGTACCCTCGATCACGGCCAGGTCTATGGCGTGCTCCAGGCCTTGCTGGAGGGCGATGCGCGCGCCCTGCTCGAAGCGGTGCGCCACCTGGCCGAGCAGGGCCCGGACTGGGGCGGCGTGCTTGCCGAAATACTCAACGTGCTGCACCGCGTCGCGATCGCCCAGGCCCTGCCGGAAGCGATCGACAATGGCCAGGGCGACCGCGAGCGGGTGCTGGCCCTGGCCCAGGCGTTGCCGGCGGAAGACGTACAGTTCTATTACCAGATGGGCCTGATCGGCCGCCGCGACCTGCCGCTGGCGCCCGATCCGCGTAGCGGCTTCGAGATGGTGTTGCTGCGGATGCTCGCGTTCCGCCCGGCGGACGCCGACGGCGTGCCGAGGACGCCGCTAAAGGACCTGGGGATCAGCAAGGCCACGACTGATCCCGCCAACTCCCCCGTGGCCGGCGCGGCCTCGCCTGCGCCGGTCGCTACCGTTGCTCCCGCGCCTGTCGTGGCTGCGCCCGTCGAAGCCCCGGCTGCCCCGCCGGCAGCGCCATCCGCGCCGCCGGCGGCGGTCGAGGCGCGCGTCACGGAAGCGGTTGTCGAAGAGCCCGCCGCCGCGGCAGAGGTCGTCGACTTGCCCTGGGAAGAGCCGGCGCCGAGCCTCGCTGCCGAGCCCGAGCCCGAGCCCGAGCCCGAGCCCGAGCCCGAGCCCGAGCCCGAGCCGCTAGCCGTGGAGGCTCCCTCGGTCCCTCCGGCAGTGGCGGTCGAGGCGGTGGTGGAAACCGTTCTGGAAGCCCTGCCGGCTGCGTTGCCGGTAGCACCTGACGAGCAGGACGAGCAGGACGACGAGCCACCGCCCGCAGACGACTACTACGAAGTCGACATGGATACCCTGGCCTACCTGGATGCCGCGCCCGAGCCTGACGTGGTCGTGGTGGAGGAGCCGCTGCCGGCGGCGAAGCCGGCCACCGGCCTGGCCGCGGAGTGGCTGGAGCTGTTCCCGCGGCTCGGCCTCGGCGGCCTGACCGCCAGCATCGGTGCCAACTGTACGCTGGTAGCTGCCGACGGCGACCACTGGCATCTGCATCTCGATCCGGGCCAGAGCGCGCTGTTCAACGCCACCCAGCAGCGGCGGCTGAACGATGCGCTGAACCAGCACCTGGGGCGCACCCTCAAACTGGAGGTGACCCTGCAGAAGCCTGAGCAGGAGACCCCGGCTCAGGCAGCGGCACGCCGGCGTGCCGAGCGCCAGCGGGCGGCCGAGGCATCGATCGATGCCGACCCGTTGGTCCGGCAGTTGCGCGAGCAGTTCGCCGCGGTGGTCCGTGACGGTACCATCGAACCTTTGGAAGCCAAGGCCTGACCGGCGCTTGGCGCACGCAACAAGACGACATTCGAGGTGAAGAACATGATGAAAGGTGGCATGGCCGGCCTGATGAAGCAGGCGCAGCAGATGCAGGAAAAGATGCAGAAGATGCAGGAAGAACTGGCCAACGCCGAAGTGACCGGGCAATCCGGCGCCGGTCTGGTCAGCGTGGTGATGACCGGGCGCCACGACGTCAAGCGCGTCAGCCTGGACGACAGCCTGATGCAGGAAGACAAGGAAATCCTCGAAGACCTGATCGCGGCCGCGGTCAACGATGCGGTGCGCAAGATCGAGCAGAACAACCAGGAAAAGATGTCCGGCTTCACCTCGGGCATGCAACTGCCGCCCGGCTTCAAGATGCCCTTCTGATCCCGCGTTCGTGCCGGGTCCGCCTTCTTCGGACGGCGCCCGGCAGCCATTCCCCTCCCTCTATCCGACGAGTCCTGCATGAGTTTCAGCCCGCTGATCCGCCAACTGATCGAGTCCCTGCGCATTCTTCCCGGTGTCGGGCAGAAGTCGGCCCAGCGCATGGCGCTGATGCTGCTGGAGCGCGATCGCAGCGGCGGCCTGAAGCTGGCCCAGGCGTTGACCGCCGCGATGGAAGGGGTCGGTCATTGCCGGCAGTGCCGTACCCTCAGCGAGGAGGAGTTGTGCCCGCAGTGCGCCGACCCGCGACGCGACGACTCGCTGCTCTGCGTGGTGGAAGGCCCGCTGGACGTATTCGCGGTGGAGCAGACCGGCTACCGCGGCCGCTATTTCGTGCTCAAGGGACACCTGTCGCCGCTCGACGGCCTGGGGCCGGAGGCGATCGGCATTCCCGAACTGGAAGCGCGGATCAGGGACGGAGCCTTCAGCGAGGTGATCCTCGCCACCAACCCCACCGTCGAAGGCGAGGCCACCGCCCACTATATCGCCCAGCTACTGGCCGGCCGCGGCCTGACCTTGTCGCGTATCGCCCATGGCGTGCCGCTGGGCGGCGAGCTGGAGCTGGTCGATGGCGGCACCTTGGCCCACGCCCTGGCCGGACGGCGGCCGATCTCCTGAGCTCTGTGCCTCCCGTATCCGTAGGACGGGCGGCCTATACGCCCTCGCCGATGGCCAGTTTCCCGTATTGAAAACCAAGCAAGCGCTAGGTAAGTTCTGAGGCTCCCATCAGGAGCCCGGCCATGACTGACTTCCAGCAGTACTTCGACGAGTCCCATCAACTGATCCGGGATTCGGTGCGCCGTTTCGTCGAGCGCGAGGTGTTGCCGTACATCGATGAATGGGAGGAGGCCGAGGAATTTCCCCGCGAACTCTATCTCAAGGCCGGCGCGGCCGGGATCCTCGGCATCGGCTACCCGGAAGCCTACGGCGGCAGTTGCGAAGGCGATCTGTTCGCCAAGGTGGCGGCCAGCGAAGAGCTCATGCGCTGCGGTTCCGGCGGCTTGGTCGCCGGGTTGGGATCGCTGGATATCGGCTTGCCTCCGGTGGTCAAGTGGGCCCGTCCCGAGGTGCGCGAGCGGGTAGTGCCGGCGGTGCTGCGCGGCGAGAAGATCATGGCCCTGGCGGTCACCGAGCCCTCTGGCGGCTCCGACGTGGCCAACCTGAAGACCCGTGCGGTGCGCGATGGCGATCACTATCGCGTCAGCGGCAGCAAGACCTTCATCACCAGCGGCGTGCGCGCGGACTACTACACGGTGGCGGTGCGTACCGGCGGCGAGGGTTTCGCCGGCATCAGCCTGCTGCTGGTGGAGAAGGGCACTGCCGGGTTCAGTGTCGGCCGCAAGCTGAAGAAGATGGGCTGGTGGGCGTCGGATACCGCCGAACTGTTCTTCGACGACTGCCGGGTGCCTGCGGAAAACCTCATCGGCGTGGAGAATGCCGGCTTCGCCTGCATCATGGCCAATTTCCAGAGCGAGCGCCTGGCCCTGGCGGTGATGGCCAACATGACCGCGCAACTGGCTCTGGAGGAGTCGCTGCGCTGGGCGCGCGAGCGAGAAGCGTTCGGCAAGCCGATCGGCAAGTTCCAGGTGCTGCGCCATCGTCTCGCGGAAATGGCCACGCAACTGGAGGTTTCCCGGGAGTTCACCTATCGCCAGGCAGCGAAGATGGCCGCCGGCAAGAGCGTGATCAAGGAGATATCGATGGCCAAGAACTTCGCCACCGATGTCGCCGATCGCCTGACCTATGATGCCGTGCAGGTGCTCGGCGGCATGGGCTACATGCGCGAAAGCCTGGTGGAGCGGCTGTATCGCGACAACCGGATTCTCTCCATCGGCGGCGGTTCGCGGGAAATCATGAACGAGATCATCGGCAAGCAGATGGGGGTGTAGGGCCGCGTTCTATCAGGTGAAGTCCAGGTCGTAATGCGCCTGGCCACAGTGCAGGCAGTCGAAGCGGTAGATGGCCGGATTGCCGCCGGGCGTATAGGCGTCGACGAGGCGTTGCCAGGTGATAGCCGGCCAGGCGAAATCGGCGAAGCGCTGCGCCAGGCCCTCGGCTCCCAGTTGCCCGATTTCCTCACGCCCCGCGTCGCCGCGAAAGGCGCAGGCATCCTCGCAGCAAACCAGCCAGCGCTCCTGCTGCCAGGAGGTGTAGCCGGGCGTGCGCTCGCAGACTTCGGTGACGATATCCGCGGCGACGCCGGCGTCGAGCAGCGGATAGTCGTCGGAAAAGCTCGCTTCGTAGCGCGCGGCCGCGCTGCCGTCGGCTATGCACCAGGGGCAAAGGCTGCCGGGCGGCAACTCGTGGCGGGAATAGGGCGAACCGGTGTAGACGTAGCCACGAGCCTTGCCACAGCACTGGCAGGTGGTGGCGGAAGCCTCGATGCTGCCGCTGGCGAGCGGTTCGGGATGGTAGCGGAAGTGAGGAAGGGGAGGGTTCATGACGGCCGTACCCTGGAGACTGGCCGTCGAGTATGACGTGCCGGGCAGCCTAGCGGCTACCCGGCGGGCCTGTTCACTCGCTGGCTTCGCGGGCGCCCTGGGGGCTCTTCGGGCGCGGCGCGAAGCGCGCTGCCAGGCGCATGCTGGCGGTGACCAGGCGCTGGTAGAGCACTGGTGCCAGGCGCAGCATCACGTCGATCGCGTGGGCGTCGGTGCCGATCAGGATGCGCCGGCTGTCGCGCTGCACGCCGCGCAGGATGACCTGGGCGGCCTTCTCCGGGGTGGTCCGCAGCAACTGGTCGTTGAATTGCTCGCGAGCCTTGTCCGGAGCCTGGCCGGTGACCTTGGCCATGCTCTCGTTCATTCGCGCGGTCTTGGCGATGTTGGTCTTGATCCCGCCGGGATGCACGCAACTGGCGGAGACGCCGGAGTCCTCCATGTCCAGTTCCTGGCGCAACGACTCGGTGAAGCCGCGCACCGCGTACTTGGTGGCGTTGTAGGCGCTCATGCCGGGCTGGGCGAACAGCCCGAAGACGCTGGAGACATTGACCACGTGGCCGTTGCCGGAGGCCTTCAGGTGCGGAAGGAACGCCTTGGTACCGTTCACCACGCCCCAGAAGTTGATGTTCATGATCCACTCGTATTCCGAGTAGTCGCTGCCTTCCACGGTACCTGCGTGGGCGACGCCCGCGTTGTTGAAGATCAGGTTCACCCGGCCATGTTCGCTGGCCGCCTTGTCGGCCCAGGCCTGCACCTGCTCGCGGTCGGCCACGTCGACGACCGCGGTGGAGACGCGTACCCCGCTGCTGGCGAGCAATTGGCGGGTTTCCTCGAGAGCTGCGGCATTGACGTCGGCCAGGGCCAGGTGACAACCCTGCCTGCCCAGCTCCACGGCCAGGGCGCGACCGATGCCCGAGCCTGCGCCGGTGATGGCGGCGACTTTGTTTTCGAACGACTTCATGCGGGTACCCCTTCGGCCTGTTGGCGGGCTTCGTTGCTCAGGGCGGCGAGCGGTGTCGTGGTGAGGTGGTAGGCGGAGGCGTCGAACTGCCGGGTCAGGGCACGGAAGCGCCAGGTGAATCCCGGCCACAGGGTGCAGTTGCGGCCGCTGACCGGATGCAGGTACCAGCTCTTGCAACCGCCCACGCTCCAGACGCTGCGGTCCAGCTTGCGCTGGAGGTATTCGTTGTAGCGTTCCTGCACCGGGGCCTTGACCTCGAGACTGAGCAGTTCGCGGCGCTTCATCAGCTTCAGCGCATCGAGGACGTAGGCGATCTGCGACTCGATCATGTAGACCATCGAGTTGTGGCCGAGGCCGGTGTTCGGTCCCATCAGGAAGAACAGGTTGGGGAAGCCCGCGGTGGTAGTGCCCTTGTAGGCTTCCGGGCCCTTGGTCCAGCTGTCCAGCAGGTCGCGGCCGTCGCGACCGAAGACCACTCCGCGGGGGATAGGGTCGTTGGCGGTGAAGCCGGTACCGAAGATGATCGCGTCGACCTCGCGTTCCCGGCCGTTGCCGTCGACGATTCCATTGGCGGTGACGGCGCGGATGCCTTCGGTGATCACCGTGGAGTTGGCGGCAGCCAGGGCAGGGTAGTAGTTGTGCGACATGAGGATGCGCTTGCAGCCGATGGTGTAGTCCGGCGTGACCTTGCGGCGCAGTTCCGGATCCTTGATCTGCTTGTGGATGTGGCGGATCGCCAGGCGCTGCACCAGCTTCATTACCTGCGGGGCGAAGGTGAAGCCCAGCACCCGCCCTTCGAGCAGGCTGTAGAGGCCGCCGCGCCAGAGCTTCTGCACCAGCGGGAAGCGCCGGAAGCGCCGGCGCTCGGTTTCGCTGATTGCCCGGTCGGGTTTGGGCAGGATCCATGGCGGAGTGCGCTGGTAGAGATCGAGCGCGGCCACCAGCGGCTGGATCTCCGGGACGAACTGGATCGCCGAGGCGCCGGTGCCGATCACCGCCACGCGCTTGCCCTTGAGGTCGTAGTCATGGTCCCACTGCTGGGAATGGAAGACCTTGCCCTGGAAGTTCTCCAGGCCATCGAGGCGTGGATAGGCCGGGGTGGACAGGCCGCCCATGCCGGAAACCACGGCGTTCGCGGTGTAATGGTTGCCCTGGGCGTCATGCAGGTGCCAGAGGCTTTGCCGCTCGTCCCAGGCCAGTTTGCCGATCTCGGTGTTCAGCAGGGTCTTTTCCTGCAAGCGGTATTTTTCCCAGCACTTCTCCAGATAGGCGCGGATTTCCGGCTGGCGGGCGAACATCCGCGTCCACTCCGGGTTCGCTTCGAAGGAGAAGGAATAGACGTGGGATTGCACGTCGCAGGCGCAACCAGGGTAGTTGTTGACTCTCCAGGTGCCGCCGACGCCGGCGTCCTTTTCGAAGATCAGGAAGTCGTCCTCGCCTTCCTGGCGGAGACGGATCGCCATCCCCAGCCCGGAGAAACCGGTGCCGATGATGGCGACCTTGCAGTGCCGGGCGGCGGCAGGGGTGGGTTGGGTACTCATGGCCAAGCTCCTGTTATGATTGTTTGCTGGCGTATACACTCGTCTACCTGCGAATGTAGACATCTGTATACTTCAGGGTCAAGCCAACCTTAGGTAGGGTCGGCGCGGCGCAACGGCCGAACTTGTGGCGCATGGAAACAACCAGGTGGAACATGAGCGATATGAACGAAACGAAGGACAGGGTTGCCGACGCTCCCGGCAAACGCGCCTTGCTGGAGGCGGCCTTGCGCCTGGGCAGCAGCAGCCGCAGCCTGGGGGCCATCGGCTTGCGCGAGCTGGCGCGCGAGGCGGGCCTGAATCCGAACACCTTCTATCGGCATTTCCGCGATATCGACGATCTTGGCCTGACCATGATCCGCGACATCTCTACCCAGCTGCGCCAGCCGCTGCGCCAGCTTCGCCGCGAGGCCGCGACTCGTGCGGCGCCCGGCGCCCGAGCGCAGACGACGCCGTTCGGGCTGGACCTGGAAAGGGGGCGGCGGGTCTGCCGGGAGACGGTGCGGCTGTTCTTCGACTTCGTGGAGAGCAATCCCGCCGCGTTCATCGTCGGCGTGCGCGAACTGCATGGGGCTTCGCCGGTGCTGCGTGGTGCCCTGCGTCAGATCATGGATGAGTTCGCCGAGGACATGTCGGAGGACATCATCGAATTCAGGTTGTTGCCGGCGGTGAGCGAGGCGACCATCCGTCGCCTCTCCAGCCTGATCGGCCGCCAGCTGTTTCAGTTGTCGCTGGACTATATCGGCCAGCCGGAGCGGCGTCGGGAAATCTGCGCCCTGGGTGAGGAACAGATACTGCTGTTGTTCACCGGCGCCGCGGTCCTGCAGATGATGGGCGTTTCGTTGGACGCCGAGGCGTCAGGCCAGCTTGAGCAGGCTCATGCCGGCCAGCAGCAGCAACAGGCCGAGCCAGCCGCGCCAGGCCAGGCGCTGGCCGAACAGCGCCCAGCCCATGGCGACGGTGGCGAGGATGCCGAAGCCGCCCCAGATCGCATAGGCGAGTGACAGCTCGATGTCCTTCACCGCCTGCGCCAGCGCGGTGAAGGCGGCCATCACGCAGAGGATCGAGGCGATCCCGAGGCCGCGCCTGCGGAAACCGTCGGAGTATTTCAACAGCAGGTTGGCGACGACCTCGAGGGCGATCGCCAGGCCGAGCCAGGCGAAGGGAATCCAGTTCAGGGTCAGCATGTGACGGCCTCCCCACGGGGCTGCGCCGGCGTGCCGCTGGCGTTGCGGGTGCCGGACTTGATCAGCAGGATGCCGGCGATCATCACGCCGAGGCCGACGGCCTTGTACAGGCCGATGCTTTCGCCCAGCCAGGCGACGCTGACCGCCGTGATCAGGACGATGCCAATGCCTTCCCAAAGGGCGTAGGCGACTCCGACGGGGACACGCTTGACCGCCAGGGCGAGGAAGAAATAGGACAGGCCGATCATCCCGTACATCAGCAGCATGCCTGCGACAGGGGCGTGGGTGGCGGCCAGTTTCATCGAGGTGGTGCCGATCACTTCGGCGCCGATAGCCAGTAACAGATAGATCCAGGAACGCATGTTGCCCTCCCATGGGCACCGCGGAATGGAGGCCGCGGCCAAAGATGACGAAGAGCGGTGGCGAGGGGCGGGAAAGACCGCGAAGCGCAGGGGCGGTCGCCACCGACAGCAGGTGTCGAGGGAGGGAGCTAGAGGTCGCCGGTCCAGTGACGCTCGCGGGAGACCAGACGGGAAGTGGGGAGAGGTAATGCCTTAGTGTTCAACATAATGAACATGATATTACCTCAGGGCATCGTAAAAAGCCAATCGATAGGAATTGACTAATTATTTCCTCCGTAAAATGGCGGATTCAGGAACGGTAGTCGAAACGGAGGCTTTTCCGTGTGCAATATCCTGTTCTTCTCTCGAATAAGAAACGCCAGGCGGGGCCTGGCGTCGGGGGCGGAGCGGCACTGGTGGAGGCGGGCTTCAATCGGCGAAGGCCAGTTTGTCCTTCCAGTATTTCTCCAGTTTCGCGGTGTCGTGGTCGCTGGGGTGGAAGCCCGGCCGGTAGTAGTCCAGGTAGGGCAGCAGCAGGCGGGTGAAGAAGCCCTTGCGCAGGCCGAACAGGGTGCCCAGGCCATGCTTCCAGGAGCGCCAGTTGAACAATTGGCCGTCCTTGCGTAGCAGGTCGAGCTGGAACCAGCCGATGACGCCGAAGAACATCAGGGTGGTCAGCATCATCACCAGAACCCGGGTGAAGTAGCCGCCGTAGACTTTCTGGTACACATCGTAGGCGACGTTCTTGTGTTCGTTCTCCTCGATGGCATGCCACATCCACAGCTTGTACATCTTCGGCGACTGCATCTGGATGGTCAGGTCTTCGCGCTTGAGCAGCTGCGCGGCCATGGTCGCGGTGAAATGCTCGAGGGCGCAGGTGATCGCCAACTGGTGTTTCCTGGTGGTGACCTTGCTGACGTTTTCCAGCAGGACCTTGATCCGCAGTTCGAGGCACTCCAGGTCGACCCCGTGCTCCTCGGCATATTCGTTGTAGGCGGCATGCTCCTTCGAGTGCATCGCCTCCTGGCCGATGAAGGCGCTGACGTCCTTCTTCAGTTGCGGATCCTCCAAGCGGTCGCGCACCGCGCGCACGCTATCGACGAAGAATTTTTCGCCGTAGGGGAAAAGCGAAGACAGGTTGTTCATGAACTGGGTCATGAAGGGTTGGCCGTCCCACCAGTACTTCGGGGTTTCGCTGAAGCTGAAATCCATCCGCCGCACGGGGAAATTGGCGCGAACCGGGGAGGCGGTGCCAGTGGCAGTCATGGCTAACTCCTTTTGTTGTTCTGGGGAGGGGAAACGCACAGGTTTCCTCGGGTTCCCTATGGCGAGTTCGCTATAACACCTCTGAATGTGTCATTAGCTGATGTAATTATTGCAGGATTGTCCAACAGCGGGAGGTCATTCCTGGCCATTTCGAAGTCATTAATGGCCAGGTCGGCTCGACCAGACGGAAGATGGGGCGCAAGGAGCGAGCGCGGGGCGCCAGGGCGCCCCCCGGCGTATCAACGCTCGTCGAGAGCGAACGCGGTGAGACTGAAGGTGGAGATGCCGGCGTCCTGCAGGCGAGTGGAGCCGCCGAGTTCCGGCAGGTCGATGATCGCCGCGGCCTCGAAGACCCTGGCCCCGAGGCGTCGTACCAGGCTCGCGGCCGCCAGCAGGGTCCCGCCGGTGGCGATGAGGTCGTCGAAGATCAGTACGCTGTCGCCTTCGCAGAGGCTGTCGGCATGTACTTCGAGGAAGGCCTCGCCGTATTCGGTCTGGTAGCCCTCGGCGAGTACGTCGGCGGGTAGCTTGCCCTGCTTGCGGAACAGGACCAGCGGCTTGTTCAGCGCATAGGCCACCGCCGAGCCGATGAGGAAGCCGCGGGCATCCATGGCGCCGATGTGGCTGAAATCGGCCTCGATGTAGCGCTGGACGAAGCTGTCCACGGTCATGCGCAGCGCGCGTGGCGACTGGAACAGCGGGGTGATGTCGCGGAACACCACGCCGGGCTTGGGAAAGTCCGGCACGGCGCGGATCTGCGACTTGAGGGTGAACTCGTCGAAAATCATGGAAGATCCTGGGCTGGGCGTTTTTCGGGGCCCATCATACAACGGGCCCGCGCTGAGGCGGGCCCGTTGGCGGTTCGCAGGCGCTTCAGCCTTCCAGCTGGCCGCCGGCGAGGGCGCACAGCTCGATGGAGTCGAGGATGTGCACTTCCTTGCCTTCCGCGCTGATCAGGCCGTTCTGCTGGAAGCGGGTGAAGACCCGCGACACGGTTTCCACGGCCAGGCCGAGATAGTTGCCGATCTCGTTGCGCGACATGGCCAGGCGGAACTGCTGGGCGGAGAAGCCACGGGCACGGAAGCGCGCCGACAGGTTGACCAGGAAGGTGGCGATGCGCTCGTCGGCAGTCTTCTTCGACAGCAGCAGCATCATCTGCTGGTCATCGCGGATTTCCCGGCTCATCAGACGCATCAGTTGACGGCGCAGCTGCGGCAGCTGCTCGGACAGTTCGTCCAGGCGCTCGAAGGGAATCTCGCAGACCGAGGTGGTTTCCAGGGCCTGGGCGGATACCGGATAGGTCTCGGTATCCATCCCGGACAGGCCGACCAGCTCGCTGGGCAGGTGGAAGCCGGTGATCTGCTCTTCGCCGGCATCGGTGATGCTGAAGGTTTTCAGGGCGCCGGAGCGCACGGCAAAGACCGAGCCGAAAGGATCACCCTGGCGGAACAGGAATTCGCCTTTCTTCAGGGGACGACCGCGCTTGACGATCTCGTCCAGCGAATCCATGTCTTCCACGGTCAGCGACAGGGGGAGGCACAGCGGGGCCAGACTGCAATCCTTGCAGTGTGCTTGGGGCAGTGCGCGCACCTTGATGGTTTCGGCCATTGAGGGGTCCTTGCTAGGTTAAAGGCACAACAGGAGTAAGGGTAACGCAGCCGCGATGCGGGTGCCAGCCATAGGTCTGGCAACGACCATTTCTGACAGGCCGATGGCGTTTCCAATCAGTGACTTGCGTCAAACAACTGCGACTACCTGTCGCACCCTGTCAAGGGGCGACGAAAAGGGGGCTCAAGTTCGCGACGCGTGGGCCGATCCAATGGAAGAATTCCATTTTTCCCGGAGTGACTGGAATGTTGACCCTCAGTGGCTGGATCACCACCCAGGTGCCGCCCTCATCGCGCGCCGCCGCGGACGCCAAGGCCGCGCGGACCGGCACCGCCGAGCAGGCGGAAGACCCGGCCGCCGGCACCGACGCCGCCGATCAGCATGTACAGCTTTCCCAGGCAGGGCGCGAGCTGGCCGCTACCATGGGGGTGCCGGTGGAGGAGGAGGACGAGGATATCCCGCAGGAGTTGCGGCCGATGGTGAAGATGATCCGCCAGTTGAAGAAGAAGATCGAAGAGAAGCTCAGGGAGCTGCAGGAGGCCATGAGGTCGTCCGATCCGGGGGCGAAGGAGGCTCGCGTGCCTGAGTTGCAGAAGGAGCTGCAACAACTCAACTCCGCCCTGCAGACGGCGACGGCAGCGATGGCATCGGCCATCAAGGAGATGGGCATCAGCGACCCGGCGCTGATCATGAAGGTCATGGGCAGCCGGTAGAAGGGGCGGGGATTCACCGCCCTGTCGTGCGGGCAGGGCGGTGCGCTTTCAGATCACCCGGGAGAAGCGCTGCCGGTTGAGGCTGGGCAGGTAGCGGTCGAACAGCATGCAGATCGAACGCACCAGCAGACGTCCGGAAGACGTGATGTCGATGCCCTTGGCGTCCAGGCGGATCAGGCCGTCGGCGGCGAAGCGTTCGAGATCGGGCCACAGCTCGGCGAAGTAACTGCGGAAGTCGATGCCGAACTCTGTCTCGATATCCTCGAAGGCCAGTTCGAAGTGGCAGATCAGTTGCTGGATCACCGCGCGCCGCACCCGGTCGTCGCTGTTGCAGTGCAGGCCGCGACGGATCGCCAACTGGCCGTTGTCGAGGCTGGTCTGGTAGTCGTTGATGTCGCTGCTGTTCTGGCTGTAGAGGTCGCCGATCTGGCTGATCGCCGAGACCCCGAGACCTACCAGGTCACAGTGCCCGTGCGTGGTGTAGCCCTGGAAATTGCGTTGCAGGGTGCCGTCTTCCTGGGCGCTGGCCAGCTCGTCGTCGGGCAGGGCGAAGTGATCCATGCCGATATAGCGGTAGCCCGCCGCGGCGAGTTGCTCGGTGGTGCGCTGGAGCATTTCCAGCTTCTGGCCCGGGCTCGGCAGGTCGTCGGCGTTGATTCGCCGCTGCGGCATGAAACGCTCGGGCAGGTGGGCGTAGTTGAACACCGAGAGGCGATCCGGCTGTAGCGCGATCACTTCGTCGACCGTGCGGGCGAAGCTGTCCGGCGTCTGTTTCGGCAGTCCGTAGATCAGGTCGAGGTTGATCGAGCGGTATTGCAGGGTGCGCGCGGCCTCGACGATGGTACGGGTCTCCTCCGGGGTCTGCATGCGGTTGACCGCCTTCTGCACCTCCATGTCGAAGTCCTGTACGCCGAGGCTGACGCGGTTGAAACCGAGTTCGCGGAGCAGGCCCATGGTCGACCAGTCGGCCTCGCGCGGGTCGATCTCGATGCCGTAGTCGCCCGAATCGTCGTCCAGCAGGTTGAGGTGGGTGCGCAATTGCGACATGAGTTCGCGCAACTGGCCGGGACTGAGGAAGGTCGGGGTTCCGCCACCGAAGTGCAGTTGCTCGACCACCTGCTCGCGGGAGAGGTGGCGGCTGACGATCTCGATCTCGCGGACCAGGCGCGCAAGGTACGGCGCGCTGCGCCCGCGATCCTTGGTGATCACCTTGTTGCAGGCGCAGTAGTAGCAGATGTTGGCGCAGAACGGGATGTGCACGTAGAGCGACAGGGGGTGTCCGGCCTTCCGGCTGTCGCGCAGGGCGTGCAACTGGTCGAACGGGCCGATGCCTTCGTGGAACTGCACGGCGGTCGGATAGGAGGTGTAACGCGGGCCGGAAAGGTCGTAGCGCCGAATCAGGTCAGCGTCCCAGCGAATGGTGTCGAGCATGCCAGAGATCCCCAGTTGGCGAGCTTTAGTCGGGAAGTCTATGGATTGCGCCGGGAAGGCCTGTTGATTTGTATCAAGCGGGTGAATGTATACAGGATGTGTCGCCCGATGTTGGGACGGGCGTCCGTCAATGCCCCATCAGCCAGGCCTGGTGCGGTCCTGGGAGGGTCCAGAGGCCGAAGAGGATGACCATCAGGCCGCCCACGATGCGTACGCCGCGACGGCGCAGCAGGGCGGTCACCCGTTCGGCGGCCATGCCGGTGGCCAGCAGAACCGGCCAGGTGCCGAGGCCGAACGCCAGCATCAGCAGCGCGCTGTCCAGTGCCGATCCCTGGCTGGTGGCCCAGAGCAGGGTGCTGTAGACCAGCCCGCAGGGCAGCCAGCCCCAGATCGCTCCGAGCAGCAGGGCCCGTGGCAGGCTGGAGACCGGCAGCAGGCGCCGGGCGAAGGGTTCCAGGTGGCGCCAGAGGCCGCGACCGAGCGCCTCGACGCGGGTCAGGCCGCTCCACCAGCCGGCCAGGTAGAGTCCCATGGCGATCAGCAGCAGCCCGGCGACCACCCGCAGCGCGCCGGCCAACGGGGTGCGCGCCACCGCCCAGCCGGCCAGGCCGAGCAGCAGGCCGGCGCAGGCGTAGCTGAGGATGCGGCCGAGGTTGTAGGCCAGCAGCAGGCGCAGACGACGGCCGCGCTGTTCGGCGGGAATGGCCAGGGTCAGGGCGCCCATCAGGCCGCCGCACATGCCCAGGCAGTGGCCTCCCCCGAGCAGGCCGAGGATCAGCGCGGAAACCAGCAGCGGCGCCAGTTCAGCCACGCGGTCGGTCCTCGGGTTTCGACGGCTTCTCCGCTTCGTCGACGCCGGCCTGGTGCTTCGGGTCTTCGTCGTCGAAGAGAATGCTGTGGGCGGGGCCGTCGAGATCGTCGTACTGGCCGCTGTCCACCGCCCAGAAGAACACGTAGATGGCGATGGCGACGATGACGATCGCGACGGGGATCAGGATGTAGAGCGCGGCCATACGGACCTCGGCGAAGGGATTCGGGTCAGCCGCAGGGCGTTGACCACCACCAGCAGCGAACTGACCGACATGCCGATCGCCGCCCAGCCCGGGGTGATCCAGCCGAGCGCGGCGAAGGGCAGGACCAGGCCATTGTACAGGCTGGCCCAGGCCAGGTTCTCGATGATGATATGGCGGGTGCGGCGCGCCAGCCGGAAAGCCTGCACCAGGCTGTCCAGGCGGTTGGACAGGAGCACCGCGTCGGCGCTGGTCTTGGCCAGGTCGGTGGCGCTGCCCATGGCGACGCTGATGTCGGCACCGGCGAGCACCGGTACGTCGTTGACTCCGTCGCCGAGCATCAGCACCCGGCGGCCCTCGCCGTGCAGGCGTTCGAGCATGGCCAGCTTGTCGTCCGGGGTCAGGCCGCCGCGGGCTTCGTCGATGCCCAGTTCGGCAGCGACGCTGGCGACCATCGGCGAGGCGTCGCCGGATAGCAGGAGGGTGCGCCAGCCGCGCGCCTTGCAGGCGGCGAGCAGGGCGGGGGCGTCGCTGCGCAGGCGGTCGTCGAGACCGAACCAGGCCAGCGGTCCCTGCTCGTCGCCGAGCAGCAGCCACTGTCCGGAGTCGCCGGGCATCGCGGGCGTGGCGCTGCCGCCCAGGTTGCTGACGAAGGCGGCCTGGCCGATGCGCAGGCGGCGGCCTTCCACCAGGCCTTCGAGGCCCAGTCCCGGATGGCTTGCGACGCTGTCGGCGGCCTCCGGCGCACGGCCGAAGGCGCGGGCGATGGGGTGTTCGGAACGGTTCTCGAGGGCGGCGGCGAGGGCCAGGCAGCGATCCGCGTCGAGATCGCGCAGGGGTAGCACCTGCTTGAGCGTCAGGCGGCCTTCGGTGAGGGTGCCGGTCTTGTCGAAGATTACCGTGTCGATGTGGTTCAGCCCTTCCAGCACGTGCCCGCGCGTGATCAGCAGGCCGAGCTTGTGCAGGCTGCCGGTGGCCGCGGTGAGCGCGGTGGGCGTGGCCAGCGACAGGGCGCAGGGGCAGGTGGCGACCAGCAGCGACAGCACCACCCAGAAGGCGCGCTGGTGGTCGACCTGCCACCACAGCGCGCCGACCGCTGCGGCGACCAGCAGGACGATGAGCAGGAACCACTGCGCCACCTTGTCGGCCAGTTCCGCCAGGCGCGGCTTGTCCGCCTGGGCGCGTTCCAGCAGGCGGACGATGGCCGACAGGCGGCTGTCGTCGCCAAGGGCGCCGACCTCGACGGTCAGCGGCCCCTCGACGTTCAGGGTGCCGCCGGTGACGGCGTCGCCGGCCTGGCGTGGATGGGGCAGGTACTCGCCGGTGAGCAGCGACTCGTCGACACTGGACTGGCCGTCGAGGATCACTCCGTCGGCCGGCAGCACGGCGCCTGGCGGTACCAGTACGCGGTCGCCGACGCGCAGTTCGCTGAGCAGGATGCGCTCGCCCTGGTTGGCGGCGTCCAGGCGCAGGCAGGACGCCGGCAGCAGGTTGACCAGTTGCGCGGTGGAGGCGGCGGTGCGCTCCCGCGCGCGGCGTTCGAGGTAGCGGCCGGCGAGGAGGAACAGGGCGAACATGCCGACCGCGTCGAAATACAGCTCGCCCTGGCCGGTGATCGTCGACCAGATGCCGGCGACGTAGGCGCCGCCGATCGCCAGCGACACCGAGACGTCCATGGTCAGGTGGCGGGTGCGCAGGTCGCGCAGGGCGCCACGGAAGAACTGGCCGCAGCAGTAGAAGACGATCGGCGTGGTGAGGATCAGGCTGACCCAGCGCAGGATGCGGTCCATGCCGGCGGAAAGGTCGAGGTTGAATTCCGGCCAGGTCGCCATTACCGCCATCATCACCTGGATCCACAGCAGCCCGGCGACACCGAGCTGGCGCAGGGCGTGACGGTTCTCCATGGCCAGGCGCTCGGTGGCGCGGTCGGGTTGGTAGGGATGGCCGGCATAGCCGATCTGGCGCAGTTCGCCAAGCAACTGGCTGAGCGGCAACTGGCTGTCCTGCCAGCGCACGTGCAGGCGATGGTTGGACAGGTTGAGCCGCGCCTCGGCCACGCCAGGCAACTGGCGCAGGTGCTTCTCGATCAGCCAGCCGCAGGCGGCGCAACTGATGCCTTCGATCATCAGGCTGGTTTCCGCCAGCTCGCCCTCATGGCGGACGAAGCCGCCCTGTACGTCCGGGCGGTCGTAGAGCTGCAACTCTTCGCTGAGCGCCTTGGGCAAGGCTTCGGGATTGGCGGCGTTTTCGCTGCGGTGCCGGTAGTAGCTTTCCAGGCCGCCGGCGACGATGGCCTCGGCCACCGCCTGGCAGCCCGGACAGCACATGGCCCGCGTCTCGCCGAGTACGCGGGCCTCGAAGCGGCTGCCGGCGGGGACCGGCAAGCCGCAGTGGTAGCAGGGCAGGGGGGCGCTCATGGGCGCTTCGCTTCTGCTCCCTGGAGCGGTTCGTCACCCAGCTCCATGACCACGGTCGGCGATACCACCTCTTCCTCGAAAAGACGCCACTGGCCGCTGCCTTCCTGGCCGAGCAGTTCGACGAAGCGACGGCCCTCGACGGCGTCGGTCAGTTGCCCGACGTAGCGCTCGCGGTCGGAGTTGCTGCGCAGCAGCTCCACGCGGCGGTCCTTCTCCGGCTGGGTCGGCGAGATCAGGTTGAGGGTGAGCCGATCCGGACGGCTGTTGCCGGTCAGGCGCACTTCGACTTCGCCGGTCAGGTCGTCGACCTTGACCTTGGCGTGCACCTGCAGGCGTACGGCCAGGTTCTCGCGTTCCAGGGAGCGGTTGATGCCCTTGCCGGCCTCGTAGTAGTTGTCGGTGACCAGGGTGTCCTGGTTGCGCACCGCGATGGTGACCAGGCTCAGCCCGAGCACCACCGAGGTCGCCAGGAGGGCCACGATGAACCAGGCCCAGAAGTGTTTGTACCAGGGTTGAGGGTGGGTCTCGGACTGCATGCTCAAGTTACTCAACGGGTGCGTGGGCCAATGAAGCGACTCTTCGCTTCTTTATGGATGCTCGGGTCGTCGGCCGACTCGATGGTGAAGACGATCTCGTTGGTGGTCGAAGGCAGCTTCTCCGGCTCGATGGACAGTTCCATCGGCAGGTTGAGGATGTCGCCCGCCGCCACCTTCAGCTCGCGCCGGCCTTCCAGGGTCAGGCCTTCGAGACCCTTGGCGCCGAGGATGTAGGTGTGGTCCTGCTGATCCTTGTTCATGATCTTCAGGCTGTACACGTTCTCGATGCGGCCGAGTTCGTTCTCGCGGTAGAGCACGCGGTCCTTGCTGACGTCGAAGCCGACCAGCGGACGCAGGACCACCGCGGTGATCAGGGCGGAGATCATCAGCACCAGGGCGATGGCGTAGCCGATCAGGCGCGGCCGGGCCAGGTGGGTCTTCTGGCCGTTGAGGTTGTGCTCGGTGGTGTAGCTGATCAGCCCTTTCGGGTAGTTCATCTTCTCCATGATGCTGTCGCAGGCGTCGATGCACGCCGCGCAGCCGATGCACTCGATCTGCAGGCCGTCGCGGATGTCGATGCCGGTCGGGCAGACCTGCACGCACATCGTGCAGTCGATGCAGTCGCCCAGGCCCTGGGCCTTGTAGTCGAGGGACTTCTTGCGCGGGCCGCGCTTCTCGCCACGACGCGGATCGTACGAGACGATCAGGGTGTCCTTGTCGAACATCACGCTCTGGAAGCGCGCGTAGGGGCACATGTAGATGCACACCTGCTCGCGCAGCCAGCCGGCGTTGCCGTAGGTGGCCAGGGTGAAGAAGCCGACCCAGAAGTAGGCCCAGCCGTCGGCCTGGCCGGTGAGCAGCTCGGGAATCAGCTCGCGGATCGGCGAGAAGTAGCCGACGAAGGTCAGGCCGGTGACCAGGCCGATCAGCAGCCACAGGCTGTGCTTGGCGGTCTTGCGCAGCAGCTTGTTGCCGCTCATCGGAGCCTTGTCCAGCTTGATGCGCTGGTTGCGGTCGCCTTCGGTGACCTTCTCGCACCACATGTAGATCCAGGTCCACACGCTCTGCGGGCAGGTATAGCCACACCAGACGCGACCGGCGAACACGGTGATGAAGAACAGGCCGAAGGCGCAGACGATCAGCAGCCAGGACAGCAGCATGAAGTCCTGCGGCCAGAAGGTGGCGCCGAAGATGTAGAACTTGCGCTCGGGTAGGTCCCACCAGACGGCCTGGCGGCCGCTCCAGTTGAGCCAGACGGTACCGAAGTAGAGGAGGAAGAGCGCCGCACCGCCCACCATGCGCAGTCGGCGGAAGATGCCGGTGAAGGCCCGGGTGTAGATCTTCTCGCGCTTGGCGTAGAGATCGTTGTTATTGGTGTCGCCCTTGGCAGGCGGGGTGACGTCTTGAACGGGAATCTGTTTGCTCATCAGTGCGTACCACGGCAGTGGGGGGCGCCCGGCCGGTACATGCCGACAGGGTCAGAAAATAGTTGCACGCCTACTGATTATACGCCTGATCTATCAGGCTTTTTGCGGTAACTGTGCGACTTTTGGTCGCGTATTGTCCCATTCGCGCTTTTCTTTTGCACAAAATAAAACGGCGCCGGGGTTGCCGGCGCCGTCTGGGTCGTGGGGGAGGGAGCGCTTATTCGGCGCTCTTCTCGCCGTGCGACAGGCTGTATACGTAGGCGGCCAGCAGGTGCACCTTGTCGTTGCCCAGGTGTTCCTGTTGCGCCGGCATCACACCCTGGCGACCGTAGCGGATGGTCTGCTGCAGTTGCGCGAAGCTGGAGCCGTAGATGAACGCGCCGGGGTGGGTCAGATCGGGAGCGCCCATCGCCGGGGTGCCCTTGCCTTCCGGACCGTGGCAGGCGACGCAGGTAGTAGCGAAGACCTGCTTGCCGGCCTCGATGTCCGCCTTGGCGCCTTCCGGCAGCTTACGGCCATCCATCTGGGTGAGGACGAAAGCGGCGACGTTCTTCACGCCTTCCTCGCCGATCACTTCACCCCAGGCCGGCATGGCGGCGTGGCGGCCAGCCATGATGGTGGTCTTGATGGTTTCCGGCTCGCCGCCCCAGCGCCAGTCGGCGTCGGTCAGGTTGGGGAAGCCGTAGGCGCCCTTGGCGTCGGAGCCGTGGCAGATCGAGCAGTTGGAGGCGAACAGGCGACCGCCCATTTTCACCGCCTGCGGATCCTTGGCAACTTCCTCGATGGGCATCGCGGCGAACTTGGCGAAGATCGGGCCGTATTTCTCGTCGGCCTTGGCCATTTCCTTTTCCCACTGGTGGACGCCGGTCCAGCCTTTTTCCTTGTCGGCGAATTCGTCGGCGGACTGGTAGCCCGGCATCAGGCCTTTCCAGGTGCCCAGGCCCGGGTACAGGGCCAGGTAGCCCACGGCGAACACCAGGGTGCCGACGAACAGCATGAACCACCACTTCGGCAGCGGGTTGTCGTACTCCTCGATGCCGTCGTAGGAGTGGCCCATGGTCTTTTCGGTAGTACCCTTGGCCTCGCCCTTGCGGGTGGCGAAGACCAGCCAGAGCAGGGCGATCAAGGTACCGACGGTAAGAGCTGTGATGTACAGACTCCAGAAGGTGGTCATTCTTTGTTACTCCTAGAAGCTTGCTCGACGTGCTTTTTGGCTTCGGGATCGTCTGCGAAGGGCAGCATCGTCGCTTCGTCGAAGCTCTTCTTGCGCTTGCCGCTGTAGGCCCAGATCACCAGGCCGATGAAGGCGACCATGATCACCACGGTGCCCAGTCCACGCAGAGTCCCGATATCCATCACACTCACCGTTTGCTCTTGATAGAGGTTCCCAGGCCTTGAAGGAACGCCACCAGGGCGTCCATCTCGGTCTTGCCCTTCACGGCTTCACGTGCACCGGCGATGTCCTCGTCGGTGTAAGGCACGCCCAGCTTGCGCAGGACTTCCATCTTGGTGGCGGTGTCCTTGCCATCAAGCTTGTTCTCTACCAGCCACGGGTAGGCAGGCATCTTCGACTCGGGCACCACGTTGCGCGGGTTGTACAGGTGCGCGCGGTGCCAGTCGTCGGAGTAACGGCCGCCGACGCGGGCCAGGTCCGGGCCGGTACGCTTGGAACCCCACAGGAACGGGTGGTCCCAGACGCTTTCACCGGCGACCGAGTAATGGCCGTAGCGTTCGGTCTCGGCACGGAACGGACGGACCATCTGTGAGTGGCAGCCGACGCAGCCTTCGCGGATGTAGATGTCGCGACCTTCCAGTTCCAGGGCGGTACGCGGCTTCATGCCTTCGACCGGGGTATTGGTCACGTCCTGGAAGAACAGCGGAACGATCTGGGTCAGGCCGCCGATGCTGACGGCGATCACCATGAAGATGGCCAGCAGGCCGACGTTCTTCTCGAGTATTTCGTGGTTCTTCATTTACGTCGGGCTCCTCAGGCGATCTGCGCGGCGGCTTCGTATTCGGCCGGCTTGGCAGCACGCACGGTGCGCCAGGTGTTGTAGGCCATCAGCAGCATGCCGGTGAGGAAGAAACCACCGCCGATCATGCGCACGATGAAGCCCGGGTGGCTTGCGACCAGTGCTTCAACGAAGGAGTAGGTCAGGGTGCCGTCCTCGTTGACCGCGCGCCACATCAGGCCCTGGGTGATGCCGTTGACCCACATCGAGGCGATGTACAGCACGGTACCGATGGTGGCCAGCCAGAAGTGCGCGTTGATCAGGCCCAGGCTGTACATCTTCTCGCGGCCGAAGACCTTCGGGATCAGGTGGTAGAGCGAGCCGATGGAAACCATCGCGACCCAGCCGAGGGCGCCGGCGTGTACGTGGCCGATGGTCCAGTCGGTGTAGTGGGAGAGGGCGTTGACGGTCTTGATCGCCATCATCGGGCCTTCGAAGGTGGACATGCCGTAGAACGCCAGGGACACCACCAGGAAGCGCAGGATCGGGTCGTCGCGCAGCTTATGCCAGGCCCCGGAGAGGGTCATCATGCCGTTGATCATGCCGCCCCAGCTCGGTGCCAGGAGGATCAGCGACATCACCATGCCCAGCGACTGCGCCCAGTCCGGCAGCGCGGTGTAGTGCAGGTGGTGCGGGCCGGCCCAGATGTACAAGGTGATCAGCGCCCAGAAGTGGACGATGGACAGCCGGTAGGAGTAGACCGGGCGCCCGGCCTGCTTGGGCACGAAGTAGTACATCATGCCGAGGAAGCCGGTGGTCAGGAAGAAGCCCACGGCGTTGTGCCCGTACCACCACTGGACCATCGCATCGGTGGCGCCGGAGTAGGCGGAGTAGGACTTGAACCAGCTCACCGGCAGCGACATGTGGTTGACGATATGCAGCATCGCCGTCACCAGGATGAAGGCACCGTAGAACCAGTTGCCCACATAGATGTGCTTGACCTTGCGCTTGACGATGGTGCCGAAGAACACGATCGCGTAGGTGATCCAGACGATCGCCAGGAGGATGGCCAGCGGCCATTCCAGTTCGGCGTATTCCTTGGAGGTGGTGAAACCCTGCGGCAGGGTCAGCACGGCGCCCACGATCACGGCCTGCCAACCCCAGAAGGTGAAGGCCGCCAGCGTGTCTGAAATCAGTCGGGCTTGCGAGGTACGTTGCACCACGTAGTACGAGGTGGCGAAGAGGGCGCACCCACCGAAGGCGAAGATCACCGCGTTGGTGTGCAGGGGGCGAAGGCGGCCGAAGCTCGTCCACGGCAGGTCGAAGTTCAATTCGGGCCATACCAGTTGGGCGGCGATCAGGACACCGAGACCCATTCCAATGACCCCCCAGACCACCGTCATAACGGCGAACTGGCGGACCACCTTATAGTTATAAGCAGTCTGACTGATTGCTGTGCTCATGCTAGGGGTTCCACGGTTAATGGACTTTTTTAGGGACAAAAAATCGGCGGCAAGTATGGAGAAAGCGGGTGGGCATTGCAACGCGCCAGGCCAGGGGCGACGCCAGTTTGATGCCTGCTTCAGAGCGCTTTCCAAGGCGGCCGTATGGCTTTCTGGCGCTATCCGGACGAGTGGGTTCGGCCAGTGAAGTTAGGTGTCCCGTCGCTCTGCCGGAGAGGGACGAATGCAGAGCAGCTTAGACGCGATTGAAAAGGAAGGGTAGGAAAGGCGTCCGCTGGTGCGACACTTCGTCGCGCCGCCTGGGACTAAGGTCTGAGACCGGGGGAAGGACCCGCGCCCGGGAGGGCGCGGGTGGGGGGAGGGGTCAGTTGCTGCCCTGGTTGTGCGACAGGTTGTAGATGTAGGCGGCCAGGATGTGCACCTTTTCCTTGCCCAGGTAGGGCTCCTGGGCCGGCATCTGGCCCTGGCGGCCATGGCGGATGGTTTGTTGGAGCTGGGCGTAGCTGGAGCCGTAGATGAACGCGCCGGGGTTGGTCAGGTTCGGCGCGCCGACCAGGGCGGTACCCTTGCCTTCCGGGCCGTGGCAGGCGACGCAGTTGACCGAGAAGATCTGCTTGCCGGCCTCGACGTCGGCCTTGGTGCCTTCCGGCAGCTTCAGCCCGGCGAGTTCGGTGCGGACGTAGGCGGCGACGTTCTTCACCCCGTCTTCGCCGAGGATGTCGCCCCAGGCCGCCATGATCGCGTGGCGACCGCCGAGGATGGTGGTCTCGATGCTCTGCGGGTCACCGCCCCAGCGCCACTCGTTGTCGGCCAGGTTGGGGAAGCCGAGGGCGCCCTTGGCGTCGGAACCGTGGCAGATCGAGCAGTAGGTGGCGAACATGCGGCTGCCCATCTTCATGGCGTGCTCGTCCTTGGCCACTTCCTCGATGGGCATGGCGGCGTACTTGGCGAAGATCGGCCCGTACTTCTCCTGGGCGATGTTCATTTCGCGTTCCCACTGCTTGTCCTGGGTCCAGCCGCCCTCGTAGCCCGGCAGTACGCCTTTCCAGTTACCCAGGCCCGGGTACAGGACCAGGTAGCCGACGGAGAAGACGATGGTGCCGATGTACAGCATGAACCACCACTTCGGCAGCGGGTTGTCGTACTCCTCGATGCCGTCGTAGGAGTGGCCCATGGTCTTTTCGGTAGTACCCTTGGCCTCGCCCTTGCGGGTGGCGAAGACCAGCCAGAGCAGGGCGATCAAGGTACCGACGGTAAGAGCTGTGATGTACAGACTCCAGAAGGTGGTCATTCTTTGTTACTCCTAGAAGCTTGCTCGACGTGCTTTTTGGCTTCGGGATCGTCTGCGAAGGGCAGCATCGTCGCTTCGTCGAAGCTCTTCTTGCGTTTGCCGCTGTAGGCCCAGATCACCAGACCGATGAAGGCGACCATGATCAGCAGCGTGCCGAGTCCTCGCAGCGTCCCGATATCCATTGCCGTCACCGTTTGTTCTTGATCGAGGTGCCGAGCACCTGCAGGTAGGCGACCACGGCATCCATTTCGGTCTTGCCTTTCAGCGAGTCCTTGGCGCCCTTGATGTCTTCGTCGGTATAGGGCACGCCGAGGGTGCGCATCACTTCGAGCTTCTTCTCGATGTCCTTGCCGTCGAGCTTGTTCTCCACCAGCCACGGGTAGGCCGGCATCTTCGACTCGGGCACCACGTTGCGCGGGTTGAACAGGTGTGCGCGGTGCCAGTCGTCAGAGTAGCGGCTACCGACGCGGGCCAGGTCCGGACCGGTACGCTTGGAACCCCACAGGAAGGGGTGGTCCCAGACGCTCTCGCCGGCCACCGAGTAGTGGCCGTAGCGTTCGGTTTCGGCGCGGAACGGACGGATCATCTGCGAGTGGCAGCCGACGCAGCCTTCGCGGATATAGATGTCGCGGCCTTCCAGTTGCAGCGCGGTATAGGGCTTCATGCCTTCGACCGGGGTGTTGGTCACGTCCTGGAAGAACAGCGGCACGATCTGGGTCAGGCCGCCGATGCTCACGGCCACGGCCATGCATAGCGCCAGCAGGCCGACGTTCTTCTCGAGTATTTCGTGTTTCATGCTCGGCTCCTCAGGCGATCTGTGCGGCGGCTTCGTATTCGGCCGGCTTGGCGGCACTGACGGTGCGCCAGGTGTTGTAGGCCATCAGGAACATGCCGAGCAGGAAGATGAAACCGCCGAGCATGCGCACGATGAAGCCGGGGTGGCCGGCGGCCAGCGCTTCGACGAAGGAGTAGGTCAGGGTGCCGTCCTCGTTGACCGCGCGCCACATCAGGCCCTGGGTGATGCCGTTGACCCACATCGAGGCGATGTACAGCACGGTACCGATGGTGGCCAGCCAGAAGTGCGCGTTGATCAGGCCCAGGCTGTACATCTTCTCGCGGCCGAAGACCTTCGGGATCAGGTGGTAGAGCGAGCCGATGGAAACCATCGCGACCCAGCCGAGGGCGCCGGCGTGTACGTGGCCGATGGTCCAGTCGGTGTAGTGGGAGAGGGCGTTGACGGTCTTGATCGCCATCATCGGGCCTTCGAAGGTGGACATGCCGTAGAACGCCAGGGACACCACCAGGAAGCGCAGGATCGGGTCGTCGCGCAGCTTATGCCAGGCCCCGGAGAGGGTCATCATGCCGTTGATCATGCCGCCCCAGCTCGGTGCCAGGAGGATCAGCGACATCACCATGCCCAGCGACTGCGCCCAGTCCGGCAGCGCGGTGTAGTGCAGGTGGTGCGGGCCGGCCCAGATGTACACCGCGATCAGCGCCCAGAAGTGGACGATGGACAGGCGGTAGGAGTAGACCGGACGCTCCGCCTGCTTGGGCACGAAGTAGTACATCATGCCGAGGAAGCCGGCGGTGAGGAAGAAGCCCACGGCGTTATGCCCGTACCACCACTGGACCATGGCGTCGGTGGCGCCGGCGTACAGCGAGTAGGACTTGGTGAAGGTCACCGGCAGCTCGAGGTTGTTCACCACGTGGAGCATGGCGACGGTGAGGATGAACCCGCCGAAGAACCAGTTGCCCACATAGATGTGCTTGACCTTGCGCTTGACCAGGGTGCCGAAGAACACCACCGCGTAGGCGACCCAGACCACCGTGATCAGGATGTCGATCGGCCATTCCAGCTCGGCGTACTCCTTGGACGAGGTGTAGCCCAGCGGCAGGCTGATGGCGGCCAGCAGGATCACCAGTTGCCAGCCCCAGAAGGTGAAGGAGGCGAGGGTGTCGGAGAACAGTCGCACCTGGCAGGTGCGCTGCACCGCGTAGTAGCTGGTGGCGAACAGTGCGCAACCGCCGAAGGCGAAGATCACCGCGTTGGTGTGCAGCGGGCGCAGGCGGCCGAAGCTCGTCCACGGCAAGCCGAAGTTCAGGTCGGGCCATACCAGCTGGGCGGCGATCAGGACACCGACGGTCATGCCGACGATGCCCCAGACCACGGTCATGATGGCGAATTGGCGGACCACCTTGTAGTTATAGGCGGACTCTGGGTTAGTGGTGCTCATGCTATGGGCTTCCATCCACGGTTATACGCTATGGCTTTTTCCGGCAGTTGGGATGCCGGGCGTCCCCCCATTGGGGCTGGTCTAATTGGCGTAATTAGCGAGAGGAAGCATGGATAATGGGGCGTTATGAAATATTGATCGGGATCAATTGGCTTCCCGACCCCCACTGCATACGAGGTGTGGCAAGTTGTCGCTGAAATGGAACCGCCCGGCCGGCTCGCTGTCGGCCACCCTGATTCTCGCCCATGGCGCCGGGGCGCCGATGGACAGCCCGTTCATGGAGCGCATCGCCGAACTGCTCGCCGCCCAGGGCATCGCCGTCGCGCGCTTCGAGTTTCCCTACATGGCCCAGCGCCGCGAGGACGGCCGCAAGCGTCCGCCGAATCCGCAGGCGCAGTTGCTCGACTGCTGGCGGCGAGTCCATGCGCAGGTCCGCGAGACCCTGGACGGGCCCTTGGCCCTGGGCGGCAAGTCGATGGGCGGGCGCATGGCCAGCCTGCTGGCCGACGAGCTGGGCGCGGATGCCCTGGTCTGCCTCGGCTACCCGTTCTACGCCGCCGGCAAGCCGGAGAAGCCGCGGGTAGCGCACCTCGCCGGGCTGCGCACGCCGACCCTGATCGTCCAGGGCGAGCGCGACGCCCTGGGCAACCGCGAGGCGGTGGCGGGCTATGCGCTGGCGCCGACGATCCGCCTGCACTGGCTGGCCGCGGCGGACCACGACCTCAAGCCGCTGAAGGCCTCCGGGCTGACCCACGAGCAGCACCTGGCGGCAACGGCGCGGGAGGTGGCCGGCTTCCTTCGCGGGCTCCAGGGCCATTAACGGTTCCTTAAGGCATCCCCTCATAAGCTGCGGCGCAACCACCCTTGCATCGAGGCGTGGGCGACTGACTTCTCTGAGGGGGGAAGACATGAACATGCATGCCGACGGTGAGCAGATCACCGCTATCGATACCCGCGAACGCATCCTGCTGACGGGGGCCACCGGCTTTCTCGGCGGTTCGGTCGCCGCCCAGCTGATCGCCGCCGGGCACGGCGCCAACCTGTCCTTCCTGGTCCGCGCCGAATCCCGCCAGCAGGGGCTCGAACGCCTGCGCGGCAACCTGCTGATGCATGGCGTCGACGAAGCCGACTGCCTGGCACTGCGGGCGGAGCAGATCCTCTGCGGCGATTTCCTCGACACCTCCTGGCTGGCCCGCGAGACGCCGCGCCTGATGCAGGTGGAGCGGGTGATCAATTGCGCCGCCGTGGCGTCGTTCTCGAAGAACCCGACCATCTGGCCGGTCAACGTCGACGGCACTTTCGCCTTCGCCGACGTGCTGAGCCGTTCGAAGCGACTGAAGCGTTTCCTCCACGTCGGTACCGCGATGTGCTGCGGACCGCAGCGAGAGTCGCCGATCAGCGAGTCCTGGGAATTCCCGGCGGCGGAGCAGCAACTGGTGGACTACACCGCGTCCAAGGCGGAAATCGAGCGGCGCATGCGCGAGGAACTGCCGGGCCTGCCCCTGGTGGTGGCGCGGCCATCCATCGTGGTGGGCCACCGTACCCTTGGCTGCCAGGCCTCCGGCAGCATCTTCTGGGTCTTCCGCATGGGCTTCGCCCTGGAAAGCTTCACCTGCGGCCTGGACGAGCAGATCGACGTGATTCCGGTCGACTACTGCGCCGAGGCGCTGATTGGCCTGGCGCTGAAGCCGTGCCTGGGGCACAGCCTCTATCATATCTCCGCCGGCCATCGCGCGGCCTGCACCTTCGGCGAGATCGACGAGGCCTTCGCCCGCGCCAACGGGGCGGCGCCGGTAGGCGAGCGCTACCGCAAGGTGGAGGTGGACGACCTCAAGGAACTGGCGAAGAGCTTCGAGTCGCGCATCGGCCCGGCCAATCCGCGTCTGGTCCTGCGCGCGTTGCGCTTGTACAGCGGCTTTGCCGACCTCAACTACCTGTTCGACAACAGCCGTCTGCTTGAGGAGGGGATCTCCGCGCCGCCGCGCTTCACCGACTACCTCGACGTCTGCGTGCAGTCGTCAAGCGCGGTGAGCATCCCGGCGCAGATGCAATGGGACTTCAAGTGACGGCAGGCGCGGGGAGCTTCCTCCCCGCGGCCTGATCTCAGCGGTTGAAGCGCTCGACCAGGGAATACTGGCTCTGCGCGGTGGTGGTCAGTTCCTCGCTCAGTTTCGCCGTGCGCAGCGCCTCGTCGGAGGTCTGCTCGGCCAGGGCGGCGATGGTGCTGATGTTGCGGTTGATTTCCTCGGCCACCGCGCTCTGTTCCTCCGCGGCGGCGGCGATCTGGGTGGTCATCTCGGTGATGTTGCTGACCGCCTCGCTGATGCCGACCAGCGCGCTGTCGGCTTCCAGCACCCGCTGGACCCCGGCTTCGGCCTGCTGCAGGCCGCTCTCCATGGTATGTACCGCATCGTTGGCGGTGTTCTGCAACTTGGCGATCAGATGGTGGATCTGCTCGGTGGAGGCCGCGGTGCGTTGCGCCAGCGAGCGCACTTCGTCGGCCACCACGGCGAAGCCGCGTCCCTGGTCGCCGGCCCGCGCCGCCTCGATGGCGGCGTTGAGAGCGAGCAGGTTGGTCTGGTCGGCGATGCCCTTGATCACATCGACCACGCCGCCGATCTCGTTGCTGTCCTGGGCCAGGCGACTCACCGCGGCCCCGGTCTCGCCCACCGACTCCGACAGGCGCTGGATGGCGTTGCGCGTCTCCGCGGCGATGTCGCGGCCGCGCGAGGTCAGTTCGTTGGCCTTCTGTGTCGCGTCGGCGGTCAACTGGACATTGTTCGCCACTTCCTGGGTGGTGGCGGCCATCTCGTTGACCGCGGTGGCCACCTGTTCGGTCTCTGCGCGCTGCTGTTCCAGACCGGCGGAGCTGTGGTGGGCCAGGGTGTCGGCCTGGCGCGCCTGTTCGGTGAGGTATTCGGCGGTGTCCTGCAGGCGCGTCAGGCAGGTCTTCAGGCGCGCGTCCTGGCTGAGGATGGCCATTTCCAGGCGCGCCTGGTCGCCGCGGCTGTCGGTGTACATCTGCGCGATCAGCGGGTCGGAGGTGGTCTGTTCGGCGAGCCGCATCAGGCGCTTCAGCCCGCGCTTCTGCCAGCGCAGTCCGGCCAGGCCGAGCGGAACGGCGAGCAGGCCGGCGAGGATGAAGCCCCACCAGGAGTTCAGCCAGATACCGATGAGGAAGCCGATCTGGCTGATCAGGATGAACGGCAGCCAGTCGAGCAGTACCGGCAGCCAGCGGTCGCGCCGGGGGATCGCCGGCTTGCCGGCGCCGAGGCGACGGTAGAGGGCCTCGGCGCGCTGGATCTGTTCGGCGGTCGGCTTGACCCGCACCGACTCGTAGCCGACCACCGCGCCCTGGTCGTAGATCGGCGTGACATAGGCGCTGACCCAGTAGTGGTCGCCGTTCTTGCAGCGGTTCTTGACGATCCCCATCCACGGGCGGCCGGCTTTGAGGGTGGTCCACATGTGGGCGAACACCGCCGGCGGGACGTCGGGGTGACGGATCAGGTTGTGCGGCGCGGACATCAGCTCCTCGCGACTGAAGCCGCTGATGTCGATGAAGGCTTCGTTGCAGTAGGTGATGATGCCTTTGAGATTGGTGGTGGTGATCAGGCGTTGTTCCGCCGGATAGACGCGCTCGTGCTGGGTGATGGGCTGATTGTTGCGCATGGGCCTTCCAAAACAAGTGAAGCATTTACCTCTGCATCGGCGAAAACGCCTTTCACATGAGGGATTTGTGAATGCTTTCACGAGGAAAAACAGATAGCTATTGACCCAAAGCATGAGAACCGACCACGTGGTCGGATAGATGGCGGATTCGCTGATGGAGGTCAATGCGTTACGGTTTCGTGTCGTTCCCGGCGGCGCGCATGGGCTGGGGAGGGGCCTGGCGGATAAGCGCGAGGCGGCCGTCCGCCGGTCCTGCGGGGTATCGGCGGATGACGCCGGGGCGTCGTTCGCCCTGCGAAGCGCTCGCGGCCCCGGGCGCCGGAATGAAAAAGGGGTGGCCGAAGCCACCCCTCCGCGCGTACCGCCGCTGCCTCAGAGCATGCTGCGCAGCACGTAGTGGAGGATGCCGCCGGCCTTGAAATACTCGACCTCGTTGAGGGTGTCGATGCGGCAGAGGACCTTGAAGCTGTCCTGGCTGCCGTCCTCGCGGGTCACTTCCACGCTGAGCGGCATGTGTGGTTTGAGTTCGCCGCCGAGGCCGCGGATGTTCAGCACCTCCTTGCCGGTCAGCTTCAGGCTCTTGCGGTCCTGGCCGTTCTCGAACTGCAACGGCAGCACGCCCATGCCGACCAGGTTGGAGCGGTGGATGCGCTCGAAGCTCTCCGCGATCACCGCCTTCACGCCCAGCAGGTTGGTACCCTTGGCCGCCCAGTCGCGCGACGAGCCGGTGCCGTATTCCTTGCCGGCGACGATCACCAGCGGGGTGCCGTCCTCCTGGTAACGCATGGCCGCGTCGTAGATCGCCAGTTTCTCGCCGCTGGGCACGTACAGGGTATTGCCGCCTTCCTCGCCGCCGAGCATCTCGTTCTTGATGCGGATGTTGGCGAAGGTGCCGCGCATCATCACCTCATGGTTGCCGCGACGGGAGCCGTAGGAGTTGAAGTCCTTCGGTTCCACGCCGTGCTCGCGCAGGTAGCGGCCGGCCGGGCTGTCGGCCTTGATGTTGCCGGCAGGGGAGATGTGGTCGGTGGTCACCGAGTCGCCCAGCACCGCCAGCACCCGCGCCTGCTCGACGTCGGCGATGGCCGGCGGCGCCTCGGCGATGTGTTCGAAGAAGGGTGGATGCTGGATGTAGGTGGAGTCGGCCTGCCACTCGTAGGTGTCCGACTGCGGCACCTGGATCGCCTGCCATTTCTCGTCGCCGGCGAAGACCTCGGCGTACTCCTTGTGGAACATCTCGGTGTCGACCTTCTGGATCGCCTCGGCGATTTCCTTCTGGCTCGGCCAGATGTCCTTCAGGTAGACCGGCTGGCCGTCCTTGCCGGTGCCCAGCGGTTCCTCGCTGAGGTTGATCCGCACGCTGCCGGCCAGGGCGTAGGCCACCACCAGCGGCGGCGAGGCCAGCCAGTTGGTCTTCACCAACGGGTGCACGCGGCCTTCGAAGTTGCGGTTGCCGGAGAGTACCGAGGCGACGGTCAGGTCGGCCTGCTGGATGGCTTTCTCGATCGGCTCCAGCAGCGGGCCGGAGTTGCCGATGCAGGTGGTGCAGCCGTAGCCGACCAGGTCGAAGCCGAGTTCGTCGAGGTAGCGGGTCAGGCCGGCGGCCTTGAAGTAGTCGGTGACCACCTTGGAGCCCGGCGCCAGCGAACTCTTCACCCAGGGCTTGCGTTGCAGGCCTTTTTCCACCGCCTTCTTCGCCAGCAGGCCGGCGGCCATCATCACGCTGGGGTTGGAGGTGTTGGTGCAGGAGGTGATGGCGGCGATCACCACCGCGCCGTTCTTCAGGCGGTGGGTCTGGCCGTCGTGCTGGTAGTCGATCTCGCCGAAGGCGGCGTTGGCGCCGACCGCGGTGCCGCCGCCGCCCTCGCTGAGCAGGCGGCCTTCTTCGGTGCTGGAGGGATGCAACTGCAGGCCGAGGAACTCGTTGAAGGCGCTGGCGACGTTCTGCAGGGCCACGCGGTCCTGCGGGCGCTTCGGTCCGGCCAGGCTGGCCTCGACTTCGCCCATGTCCAGGTGCAGGGTGTCGGTGAACACCGGCTCGTGGCCCTTCTCGCGCCACAGGCCCTGTTCCTTGCTGTAGGCCTCGACCAGCTTGACCGTGCTTTCCGGACGTCCGGACAGGCGCAGGTAGCCGAGGGTGATCTCGTCCACCGGGAAGAAGCCGCAGGTGGCGCCGTATTCCGGGGCCATGTTGGCGATGGTGGCGCGGTCCGCCAGGGGCAGGTCGGCCAGGCCGTCGCCGTAGAACTCGACGAATTTCCCCACCACGCCCTTCTTGCGCAGCATCTGCGTGACGGTCAGCACCAGGTCGGTGGCGGTGATGCCCTCGCGCAGCTTGCCGGTGAGCTTGAAGCCGATGACCTCGGGGATCAGCATCGATACCGGCTGGCCGAGCATGGCGGCTTCCGCCTCGATGCCGCCGACGCCCCAGCCGAGCACGCCGAGACCGTTGATCATGGTGGTGTGGGAGTCGGTGCCGACCAGGGTGTCGGGGAAGGCGTAGGTCCTGCCATCCTCGTCCTTGGTCCAGACCGTGCGGCCCAGGTACTCCAGGTTGACCTGGTGGCAGATGCCGGTGCCCGGCGGTACCACGCTGAAGTTGTCGAAGGCGTTCTGGCCCCAGCGCAGGAAGGCGTAGCGTTCGCCGTTGCGCTGCATCTCGATCTCGACGTTCTGTTCGAAGGCCGATTCGCTGGCGAACTTGTCGACCATCACCGAGTGGTCGATGACCAGGTCCACCGGCGACAGCGGGTTGATCTTCTGCGGGTCGCCGCCGGCCTTGGCCATGGCCGCGCGCATGGCGGCCAGGTCGACCACCGCGGGCACCCCGGTGAAGTCCTGCATCAGGACCCGCGCCGGGCGGTACTGGATCTCGCGGTCGGAACGGCGCTCCCTGAGCCAGCCGGCGAGGGCCTTGAGGTCGTCGCCGGTGACGGTGCTGCCGTCCTCCCAGCGCAGGAGGTTTTCCAGCAGGACCTTCAGCGACATCGGCAGCTTGCCGAGATCGCCCAGGGTCCGGGCGGCTTCCGGGAGGCTGTAGTAGTGGTAGGTCTTGCCGTCCACAGCGAGACTGCGAAGGGTTTTCAGGCTGTCCAAAGCAGGCATTTCTGATTTCCTCACGGCGGGCCCGGGGGCGGCGGGCCTGGCCTCGTCCTGACGCCAGGCCCGTCGTCGAGCCGATAGTGCCTGGCTTCGCCCGGGACCCGCGGCGTCCGCGGACGCCAGGGTGCCGTTACCTCGGTAATGCGCGGTGGCCCGATCCCATCGGTACCGGCCGCTGGCGAGAGTCAGACTTTGGGATAGCGTTGTTCGAAACCTTCAAGCTAGACCGGCTCGAGGGCTCCTGCCATATACACTGGACCGACGAACGGTCGCTGCAGTTCCCTTGAGGCATGCCCGGCACTATAGTGCGCGGCCAAGGAGACAACCCCATGAATACCCTGTTGATGCACTGCCGGCCAGGCTTCGAAGGTGAAGTCTGCGCCGAAATCGCCGAGCATGCAGCCACTCTCGAGATTCCCGGCTACGCCAAGAGCAAGCCGGCCAGCGCCCACGTCGAGTTCGTCTGCCAGGACGCCGACGGCGCCGAGCGCCTGATGCGCCGCCTGCGTTTCGCCGACTTGATCTTCCCGCGCCAGTGGGCGCGCGGGCCCGGCTTCATCGAATTGCCGGAAAGCCAGCGCATCGAGGTACTGCTGGCGGAACTGGCGAGTTATCCGGTTTGCGGCAGCCTCTGGCTGGAGGTGCTGGACACCAATGCCGGCAAGGAGGTGTCGACCTTCTGCCGCAAGTTCGAGAAACCGCTGCGCGCGGCGCTGGTGAAGGCCGGGCGGTTGCAGGAGGACCCGGCGCTGCCGCGCCTGCTGCTGACCTTCCGCTCCGGCCGGGAAGTCTTCGTCGGCCTCGCCGAGCCGCGCAACAGCGCGCTCTGGCCGATGGGCATCCCGCGCCTGAAGTTTCCCCGCGAGGCGCCGAGCCGTTCGACGCTGAAGCTGGAGGAAGCCTGGCACCAGTTCATCCCGCGCAGCGAATGGGACAAGCGCCTGGCGCCGGACATGCTCGCCGTGGACCTCGGTGCGGCGCCGGGCGGCTGGACCTGGCAACTGGTTAACCGGGAGATGCGGGTGACCGCCGTGGACAACGGGCCGATGGCGGAGAACCTGATGTATTCCGGGCTGGTCGACCACCAGAAGGTCGACGGCTACCAGTACCGCCCGCGCCAGCGGGTCGACTGGATGGTCTGCGACATCGTCGAGAAGCCGGCACGCACCGGTGCGTTGATCGAGACCTGGATCGGCGAAGGGCTTTGCCGCGAGGCGGTGGTCAACCTCAAGCTGCCGATGAAGCAGCGCTACGCCGAGGTGCGCAAGATCCTCCAGCGCCTGCGCGAGAGCTTCGACGCGCGCGGCCTGAAGGTAGCGATCGGCTGCAAGCAGCTGTATCACGACCGCGAGGAAGTGACCTGCCATCTACGCCGCCTCGAACGCTGAGGGGCGGCGTCATTCCGGCCGGGGACAGGTGACCGGCCGCGCCGCATGCGCGACAATGCGCGGATTCTGTTGCGGAGTTTCCCGATGACCCATTCTGTCGACGCCATTCTCGACGCCACCGGCCTGAACTGTCCCGAGCCGGTGATGATGCTGCACAACAAGGTCCGCGACCTGGCGCCCGGCGGCCTGCTCAAGGTGATCGCCACCGATCCCTCGACCCGCCGCGACATCCCCAAGTTCTGCGTGTTCCTCGGCCACGAGCTGGTCGAGCAGCAGGAAGAGGCGGGCACCTATCTCTACTGGATCCGCAAGAAGGCCGACTAGGCCTTCCGCGGACCCCGCCATCCCTCGCGCTTCAGCGCAGCTTCTCCATGAGCTGGTAGTACCACATCCCGGCGGCCAGCATCGGATTGCCGAAGAGGTCGCCCAGCGGCACCCTGAGGTGCTTGCAACGGGCGAAGGTGTCGAACTGCTCCAGGCTCCCGCTCATCGCCTTGGCCATGATCTCGCCCATGATGTGGCTGGTGGCCACGCCATGCCCCGAGTAGCCCTGGCAGTACCAGACGTTGTCGGAGAGCTTGCCGAGCTGGGGGATCCGGTTCATCACGATGCCCATGGCGCAACTCCACTGGAACTCGATCTCCACGCCCTTCAGGCGCGGGAAGGTGCGCTCGATGCATGGCCGCAGCTCGGCGGCGATGTCCCGCGAGTCGCGGCCCGAGTAGTTGGCGCCGCCACCGAACAGCAGGCGGCCGTCGGCGGTGGGGCGGTAGTAATCGAGGACGAAGCGGCAATCGTAGACCGCCAGCCCCTGCGGGTTGATCTCCCGTGCCAGCTCGCCCAGCGGCCGGGTGGTAACGATTCCGCCCATGGCCGGGAAGATCATCCCCTTGAGCTGCCTGCGTTCGAGCTTGTGGTAGACATCGCCGGCAAGCAGAATCTGCTGCGCCTCGATCCTTCCCTCGCGGGTAATCACCGCCGGCCGCGGGCCGTGGACGATATCCAGCACCTCGGAATGTTCGAAGATCAGCGCGCCGAGGCCGGCCGCCGCCCTGGCCTCGCCGATGCACAGGTTGAGCGGGTGCAGGTGCATGTTGCGGGTGTTCTTCAGCGCGCCGCAGTACAGCTCGGTCTCCAGGTGGGCCTGGACGCCGGCCTTGTCCAGCAGGACCACCTGGTCGCCCATGCCGCGGCGCACCGCCTCCTCGTAGGAGGCCTGCAGCTCGCCCATGTGGCTGGCCTTCATCGCCGCGTGCAGGTGGCCATGGCGAAGGTCGCAGGCGATGCCGTACTTCTCCACCCGCTGGCGGATGATCTCGTGGCCGCGCCAGCGCAGGTGCCAGATGAAGTCCTCGACCTCGGCGCCCAGCCATTGGCGCATCTGCTTGTGCATCGCCGCGTCGCCGGACAGGCTGCCGGTGACCTGGCCGCCGTTGCGCCCGCTGGCGCCCCAGCCGATGCGATGGGTCTCGACCAGGGCTACCTTGTAGCCACGCTCGGCCAGTTCGACCGCCGTGGCGACGCCGGTGAAGCCGCCGCCGATGATGGCGATGTCGACCGTCACCGCGCCCAGCAGGGTCGGATAGTCGGTTTCCTCGTTGAGCGTGGCGGCGTAGTAGGACGGCGCGCGTTCCGCGGCCGGACGGGGATGGATTGCTGCGTTCATCGGGTATTCCTTGTTCCAGTGCGGCGCGTCCTGCCGGCGCGCCGCCGTATGCGGGCGGGTCCGGGATCTCAGGCCTGGGTCAGGTACCAGCGCCAGTCCTGCTCGCCGACCTCGCCCATGAATTGCCGGTATTCCGCGCGCTTCACCGCCAGGTAGACGCCGAGGAACGGCTCGCCGAAGGCTTCCCGCGCCCACTCGGAGCCTTGCAGGGTATCGAGGGCGGTCAGCCAGTCGGTGGGCAGGCGCTTGCCGGCCTGGGCGTAGCCGTTGCCCTCCACCGGCGCACCCGGATCGATGCCTTCGCGGATGCCGCGGTGGACCCCGGCGAGGAGCGCCGCGGCGGCCAGGTAGGGGTTAGCGTCGGCGCCGCAGATGCGGTGCTCGATATGCCGACTGGAGGCCGGGCCGCCCGGCACGCGCAGGCTCACGGTGCGGTTGTCGACGCCCCAGGTCTGCGCCAGCGGCGCGTAGCTGTTGGCCTGGAAGCGCCGGTAGGAGTTGGCGTTGGGACAGAACAGCAGGAGCGAGTCGAGCAGGCTGGCGAGCATGCCGCCGACCGCCTGGCGCAGCAACGGCGTGCCGGCGGGGTCGTCGCTGGCGAACAGGTTGTGGCCTTGTTCGTCGGCCAGGCTGACGTGCAGGTGCATGCCGGTGCCGGCCAGGTCGTCGAACGGCTTGGCCATGAAGCAGGCGAGCATTCCGTGCTTGTGCGCGACGCCCTTGACCAGGCGCTTGTAGCGGATCGCCTGGTCCATGGCGACTAGGGCGTCGCCGTGGTCGAGGGTGATTTCCACCTGGCCCGGGGCGTATTCCGAGATCGCCGTGCGTGCCGGCAGGCCCTGCGCCTTGCATGCGGCATAGAGGTCGGCGAGGAACGGCTCGATCTGCTCCAGTTCGCGCAGGCCGTAGACCTGGGTCGCCCGCGGGCGGCCGCCATCGGCGTCGCGAGCCGGTTGCGGGCGGCCGTTGGCGTCGCGCTCACGGTCGAGCAGGTAGAACTCCAGCTCGGCGGCCATCACCGGGTGATAGCCCTCGCTCTTCAGCGCGTCGATGGTGCGCACCAGGAGGTGGCGCGGATCGGCGACGCTGGCGGGCAGGCCCTCGCTCGGGTGCATGCTGACCTGCACCGCCGCCGTCGGGATCTGCCGCCAGGGCAGGCGCACCAGGCTGCCGGGCAGGGGGTAGGCGCGGCAGTCGATGTCGCCGACGTCCCAGACCAGGCCAGAGTCCTCGACGTCCTCGCCGTTCATCGTCAGCCCGAGGATGGTGCTCGGCAGCGGCCGGCCGCTGCGGTAGACGGCCAGCAGCTCGTCGCGGTGCAGCAGCTTGCCGCGCGGCACGCCGTTGGCGTCGAGAATGAACAGTTCGAAGAGTTCGATGTCGGGGTTGGCGGCCAGGAAATCCTGGGCTTCTTGTTCGCAGGCGAAGTTCATGGGGCTCTCTTGTCGGTGTTGTCCGGTAGCGTCGCGACGCTCGCAGCGGCGCTCCGGCGACGGCAGCGTCGCGGAACGGCATGCAAGCGGCAGGCCGGCCCCGCCGTTGCGCGGGGCCGGAGGGATATCAGGCGTGACGAGCGTCCGGCGGACGCGCGTGGCGGCAATGCCAGAGCGCCCAGAAGGCCAGTTCGAGAGGGAGGGAGAGCGGCTCCAGTTCCAGCCAGCGGCTGTGCTTGCGGGGTAGACGCGCGGGCGTTCCGGCCGGGTTGGCGGAAGGCTGGTAGGGGAGGGTGCGCGTCGTCGGTAGGTGCATGAAGGAAAACTGGGCCAGGGGTTGGAACAGCCTCGCACAGGCTGACGGGTGAATTAAATGCGCTTTTTACGACCTTTGCTTGAGCGAAATCGAAACCGAAGGAAAAAGAAGGGCGCCCCCGAATGGGCTGAAGAGACGCCCAGAAAGCGGCTCAACCCTTGTCGGCCTTGCCCGCGGCGGCGGCGAACCTGGCCAGGCGTACGTCGAGATGACGCGGGCGCCGGCCGGCGTCTTCGGCGTGCTCCTTGCGACGGATCGCGTTGCGCACCATCAGCGAACCGACATAGCGGATCGGCTCCGGCGGGAAGCGGCCGAGCGGCCCCTGGGTCAGCGGCGAACGGGTCCAGGGATTGTCCAGGCCGAGCGCCAGCGAAGAAAGGATCTGCCCGCCCATGTGGCATGGACCGACGCCGCTGCCGGAGTAGCCGAAGCCGTAGAACACATTGTCGCGGCCGTCGAGCCGGCCGAAGAACGGCAGGCCGGTCACCGAGCGATCCGACGGACCGTTCCAGCTGGCCTCGATGGCGACCTCGGCGAACTCGGGGAAGAACTCCCGCAAGCTGCCACGCAGTTGTCCGAGATACGGCGAGGGGCGGTCGAACACCGGCAGCATGCGTCCGCCGTAGGCGAAGGTGTTGCCGCCCTTGCCGAGCATCAGCCGGCCGTCCGGGGTGTTGTGGTAGTAATGCACGAAGATCCGTGAGTCGAGCACGCTGACCCCGCTGGTCAGGCCGATCTCCTGCAGCAGGTCCGGTCGTGGCTCGGTGATGAGCATGTCGCTGGAGACGATCGCCACGCTGCGTTCGAACTGCGGGAAGGCCCTCGCCATCCAGGCGTTCAGCGCCAGCACCACGCGGCCGGCGACGACCCGCCCGTGGGGGGTGACCACTTCCGCCGGGCGGCCGTGCTCCAGTCCTCGCATCGGCGTGCCTTCGTACAGGCGTACCCCCAGTTGCAGGGCGACCCGGCGCAGGCCGCGAACCAGCTTGCCTGGTTGCACCGTCGCGGCAGCCGGTGAGAACCAGCCCTCCAGGTGCCTGCGCGAGCCGGCCAGGCGCTGCACGTCGGCCAGCGGGCGCTTGGCGAAGGAGTTGATGCCGTGGCGCTCCAGAGCGGCGATCACGCTGTCGGTGCTGCCGACCTGGGCCGGGTTGGTGGCGGTATAGAGGGTGCCGTCCAGCCGGTAGTCGGCCTCGACGTCGTAGCGCTGGCAGAAGGCGCCGATGGCCCGGATGCTGTCTTCGGAGGCCTTGACCAGGCGGATCGCCTCGGTTAGTCCGAACAGCCGTTCCAGGGTGAAGAACTTGGCCGACCAGGACAGCGCGCAGCCGCCGTTGCGGCCGCTGGCGCCGGCGCCGCAGAGGTCGGCCTCGACCAGCACCACATCGAGCCCGGGATCGTGCTCCTTGAGCATGATGGCGGTCCACAGGCCGGTGTAGCCGCCGCCGACGATGCACACGTCGGCGCGGGTATCCCCGGCCAGCGGCGGGCAGGGTGCCGCATGTTCGGAGCGTAGGGCCTGGTCCAGCCAGAAGGGTCGGAAGGTCATGGCTGTGCTCTCACTGCGGGCGGGCGGCGACGACGATCATTTCCACCCGCCAGCGCGGGTCGATCAACTCGGCCAGGCTACAGGCGCGGGTCGGCGCCCGGCCTTCGGGAAACCACTGGTCCCAGACCTGGTTGAGACCGGCGTAGTCCTCCCGGTGGGCTAGCAGTATGCGTACCGAGAGCACCTGGCCGCGGTCGCTGCCAACGCTCTGGAGCAGCCGGTCGATGTTCTCCAGGATCTGGCGGGTCTGGTCCTGGATGTCACCGCTGGGGTCGTCTGCGACCTGGCCGCCGATGTAGACCGTGTTGCCGTGCAGGGCCATCTCGGCCCGACGCTTGACGACTTCGAAACGTTCGATATGCATGAGGGGGTTCCCGGTTCGTGGAGAAGGACGCGGCGGAGGTTCCCGCCGCGGACGGTCAGGAGCGGATGGGACGGAAGTCCGCCAAGCTGGGGATATTCCGCAGGCTTTCCCGTGCGCCGCCGGGCCGGCTGTTCCAGTGCGGGAGGAGCACCGCGGTGGCGATCAGGGCTGCGATGGTGAAGCCGATGAACACCGTGTAGGTGTCGAAATAGCCGGGCAACAGACCGCCGAGGATCGCGCCCACCGAACCGCAGCCATTGACGAAGCCGGAGGCGGTGCCGGCGGCCTCGCTGGTGCCGAAGTCGATGGCGGCGGAGCCGCAGATCATCGAGTCCGGGCCGTACAGGGTCAGTCCCATCATGAACAGCAGGCCGACCACTATCGGAATGCTGCCGGTGGTCATCGCCGGGACGAACAGCGCCAGGCAGACGGTCAGCGCCAGCAGGCTGATCACGCAGGCCGGCATGCGCCGTGCGCCGAACAGCTTGTCCGAGGCGAAGCCGATCAGGATCGGGCCGAGCAGGCCGGCTACCTCGAAGGCGGTGGGAACGATCGCCGCGCCGACCTTGCCGAGCGCCGGCATGCGTTCGTAGACGATCACCGGTCCCCACAGGAGGATCGCGTAGCGCGCCGGCTTGAGCAGGAAGTAGGCCAGGCCGAGGCAGAGCACCGTGCGGTTGCGCACCACCTTGGCGAGCACCTGCAGGCTGCCGCCGTTGCCGCCTTCCGGCCTGAAGCCGGCATAGCGCACGGCTTCGCTCGCGGCCTGCGGTTCGACGGGAGGATGGCCGACGTCTTCCGGGCGGTTGCGCTGCAACAGCAGGAACAGCAGGGCCACGCCGCCGACCACCGCGGCGCTGGAGTAGAACGCCGCGTGCCAGGTACCGAACACGCTGTACGCCCACCAGCCGGCGAACGGCGAGGCGACCAGGCCGCCGAAGGCGTAGCAGGTGCTCCACAGGCCGAGCACCCGACCGCGTTCGTGGGTGGCGAAGAAACTGCCGATATTCTTGCACAGCCCCGACCAGCCGGTGGACTGCGCCAGTCCCTGGACCACCATGCAGGTGGCGAAGATCGGCAGGGTGGCGAAGGTGCCCATGACCAGCGCGGCCAGTGCGGAGATCAGCAGGCCGCCGAACACCACGATGCGCGGGCCGAAGCGGTCGGCCAGCACGCCCCAGGTGAACTGGCCGACGGCATAGGCGGCGAGATAGATGGCGTCGAGATCGGCCATCGCCATCTTGTCCAACTGGAAGTCCGGATCTTCGGCGATGCCGAGCTTGGCGACGGAAAAGGCCTTGCGGGTGAAATAGAAGGCGGCGTAGGCCAGCCAGGTGATCGCGAATATCTGCAGGCGCCAGCGCTGGAAGCTGGACACGGGAGAGGACGGCAGCGCCGTCCCGGGACGTTGATTCATGGATCTGACCTCGATCTTGTTATCGGTGCCGGCAGGTGTGAGGGGAACACGCCTTGTTGTTGTTCTGATGAGCACTTCCGCACCGCCATGTCGCGGTGCCTGGTCAGAGGTATCTGGAGTCGGCTTCACCTCCTGGGTAAGGGTTGCGGCTGCCCTGGCAGGGGCTGGCTGCCGAGGCGCTGGCGCGCTGTGGTGAAGCGATGGAAACAATTCCGGATAAATAAATGAAATCGATTTATCAAATTTTAAATATAAGTTTTACTTGTTTGTCCGTAAGCCTGGCGCGGCGTGGGTCGAGGAAGTTGACCGAACGGTCATTCCCGTGTGCGCCGCCCATGGCGCGGAACCCCTTGTCCTGCCTGGAATGGTGAAGGTCCATGTCGGTATCCCATGCACAGTTGAAGGCTTTCCATGCGGTCGCCGTGTACGGCAGCTTCACGCGCGCCGCCGAGCGCCTGTTTCTCACCCAGCCGGCGGTTTCCGACCAGGTGCGCAAGCTGGAGGAGCGTTACGGCGTGCTGCTGTTCCACCGTAACAAGCGCTCGGTGCGCCTGAGCGAACTGGGCGAGCGCCTGCTCGCGGTGACCCAGCGGCTGTTCGCGATCGAGGCCGAGGCGGAGGAGCTGTTGTCCGCCTCCAGCGCCCTGCAGACCGGCACCCTGACCCTGGCGGTGGATGCGCCGGTGCACGTATTGCCGCAGATCGCGCGTTTCTGCGAGCGCTATCCGGGCATCGCGGTGCGGGTGGAGACCGGCAATACCGACGAGTCTCTGCAGCGACTGTTCAGCTACCAGGCCGACCTGGCCCTGTTGGGCCGGGACGTCAGCGACGAGCGGTTGCTTTCGCTGACCCTGCGCAACGACCCGATCGTCGCCTTCGTTTCGCTCAGCCATCCGTGGGCCGGGCGCGAGTCGATCCGGCTCGCCGATCTCGACGACATGCCGCTGGTGCTGCGCGAGCAGGGCTCGGTGACCCGCCAGACCCTGGAGGAGGAGATGAGCCGCGCCGGCCTGCGGATCCGTCCGGCGATCCAGGTCGAGGGCCGCGAGGCCTCGCGCGAGGCGGTGGTGGCGGGGATCGGCGTGGGGGTGGTGTCGGCCGCGGAGTTCGGCGCCGACACGCGGGTCCATGCGCTACCCATCGTCGATTGCCAGCGACGCCTGACCGAGACCCTGGTGTGCCTGCGCGAACAGCGTTCGCGGCGGATCGTCGAGACCTTCCTCGACCTGGTCGGCGAGGACCTGCCGGCGCCGAGCTAGGGCGCGGCTTCGCGCAAGCGAAAAAAAGCCCGGCGGATGCCGGGCTTCGAAGTCGTGCTGGCGGGCGCTCAGGCCTGCTTCTGTTCCTGCTCCAGGGACCTGTCCAGTTCGCGGCAGGCGCGCTGGATCATCACCTCGGTGATCGGGATCTCCCGGCCCTGGGCGTCGATGATGGCGCCACCGGTGTGCTGCTGCGTATTGAAGGGGATCACGCGGCGCTTGGCGGTATCGGTGTGTTGCGAATTCATTGCCCGTCTCCTCATCAGGTTTATCGGCATTCTAGGGAGCGCAGATGAAACCGCCGTGACAAACGGCGGATGTCGTGCCGCTCCAACGCGAAAGCCATGGACCATAGCAATCTTGCAGTCGGCGTGCCAGCTTGCCGGCTACCGCTGGGTTTTTCTGGTTATAGTGGTCCGACCGGTGTGGGCGTCCTGGAGTTCGCCCGAGGATGAGTATGGACATGTTTCGCCTGGGGTTGGTGGTCAATCCCCTGGCCGGGCTGGGTGGCCCGGTCGCCTTGAAGGGTAGCGACGGGGTGGCCGCCGAGGCCCTGGCCAGAGGCGCCGAACCACGTGCGCTGGAGCGCACCCGGATAGCCCTGGAGTGCCTGTTGCCGCTGGTCGAGAAGATCGAGTTCCTGACCTTTCCCGGGGCCATGGGTGGCGAGTTGCTCGAGCGCATGGGCTTCCGCCATCGCCTGCTCGGCGAGTGGCAGGGAGCGGTCAGCAGCGCGGCGGATACCCGGTTGGCGATCGAGCGCCTGCAGGAGGCCGGTGTCGCCCTGATCCTGTTCGCCGGTGGTGATGGCACAGCACGGGATGTTGCCGGGGTGGTGCGCGAGCAACAGCCGGTGCTCGGCATTCCGGCCGGGGTGAAGATCCACTCCGGGGTCTATGCCATCAGTCCGCGCGCGGCCGGCGAATTGGCCAGGCGCCTGGTCGAGGGCGGCCTGGTGCGCCTGGCCAGCGGCGAGGTGCGCGACCTCGACGAAGAGGCGCTGCGCGCCGGCCGCGTCGCCGCGCGTTGGTACGGCGAGATGACAGTGCCGGAGGAGGGCCACTTCATGCAGCACGTGAAGCAGGCAGGGATGGAGTCCGAGGAGCTGGTGCTGGTGGACCTCGCCGACTGGCTGGCGGAAAACTGGGAAGACGGCGTGCGCTATGTGCTCGGACCGGGCTCGACCTTGCATGGCCTGGCGCGCAATCTCGGCCTGGAAACCACCCTGCTGGGCGTCGACGTGCTGGAGAATGGCGCGGTGATTGCCCGAGACGTCGACGAGGCGCGGCTGTTCGAACTGGTGGACGGTCATCCGGCGTACCTGCTGGTCACCGCCATCGGCGGCCAGGGCCACGTGATCGGTCGCGGCAACCAGCAGATCAGTCCCCGGGTGTTGCGCGCCATCGGCCTGGAGCGCATGCGGGTGGTCGCCACCAAGCGCAAGCTGGGGACCCTCGGGGGCCGGCCGTTGCTGGTCGACAGCGGCGACCCGGTGCTGGACGACAGCTTCCCGGACGCCATCCGGGTCTGGGCCGGCTACAAGGAAGAACTGCTGTATCCGCTGGGATACGCGAAGGACCAGGACGCGCCCGCGGGCGCTTAGGAGGAAAAGGATGGACAAGGACGTATCCGGCGCGCTGCGCCGCCTGTTGCTGCTCGCCATGCTCGGACTGCCGCTGGTGGCGGCCGCTGCGGTCGAACCGCAGCGACTGGTGGATGCGGCGCGTGCCCAGGTGGGCGTGACCCTGGGCTACGACCCGGCCTACCGGCAACTGGACTATCCGGGCGGCGACGTGCCGCTGCAGACCGGGGTCTGCACCGACGTGGTGGTCCGTGCGCTGCGCGGACAGGGGCTGGATCTACAGAAGGCGGTGCACGAGGACATGCGTCGCCACTTCGCGGCCTACCCGCAGCAATGGGGAATGAAAGGCACCGACCGCAACATCGATCACCGCCGCGTACCGAACCTGATGACCTGGTTCAGCCGCCAGGGCCTGGCCCTGGCGCCTAGCCGCGACGCTTCCGCCTACCGGGCCGGAGACATAGTCGCCTGGCGCCTGGACAACGGCCTGCTGCATATCGGCGTGCTTTCCGATCGCAGGCTGGAGGGCAGGCCGCTGGTGTTGCACAACATCGGTGCCGGCGTGCGGGAAGAGGACCTGCTGTTCCGCTACCAGGTCATCGGCCACTACCGCTTCCCGCAGGGCTGAATGGGCTGGGCAAGCCGTTCCAGCGGCGGATGAGCGCAGCTCGATTCCTCCGCCGCAGCCGCTGGACGACGGGCAAGAAAAAACCGGCCTGCGGCCGGTTTTCCTGTCTGCCCGGGCTCAGCGATATTCGCAGAGGTAGGCGGTGTCCTGGGCGACCTTGAGCTGGAACTTGCTGTTCGCCGGGACGGTGAACTGGCTGCCGCTGGCGTATTCCTGCCACTCGTCGCTGCCCGGCAGCTTGACCGTCAGCGCGCCGGCGACCACATGCATGATCTCCAACTGGCTGGTGCCGAACTCGTATTCGCCTGCCGCCATCACGCCGATGGTGGCCGGGCCGGCGGTCATGTCGAAGGCGATGGATTTGACGGTGCCGTCGAAGTATTCGTTGACCTTGAACATGGGCTTCTCCTGAAGGGGTGAACAGGCGGGTTTGAAAAGGCCCGCCAGTATGCCCAAGCCTCGGAAAGGCGTCACTAGGCGGCGCGGGCCTCGTTCAATGCTCCACCGGCAATACCAGCGGCAGCAGCCGTGCGGTATTGCGGGCATCCTCCAGGGCGCGGTGCTGCTGGCCCTGGAAACTCATCCCGGCCAGTTGCAGGGCCGCGTTCAGGCCGACTGGGCGGGGCAACTGGCGGACTTCGCCGAAGCGTTGCTTGAGATTGACGTGCGGCACTTCGCTGAGCTGGCTGGTCAGCCCGTGCTGGCGCCATTCCTGCTCCAACTGGCGGCGGTCGTAGTCGCCCCAACTGGCCCAGCCGGCCAGTCGCGGACGATGCTGGGCGAGCCAGCGCTCGAAGGCTTCCCAGACCGTATTGAGATGGGCTGCGCCATCGACGTTGGCCTGGCTGATATGCGTGAGGTCGCGGCAGAAGTGGGTCAGCAGCGGCCGCCTGACCGGCCGTACGAAACGCTGGAAGTGGTCCAGTTCGCGGGCGTCCGCGGCGGCGACCAGGGTGGCGCCGATCTCGATGATTTCCATTTCCTCCAGGGGCCAGCCGCCTTCCGCGGTGGTGGCCTCCAGATCGATTACCAGCCAGTGAGGCATCGGAGCTATCCATACCAGGGTCCGCGCTGAGTATGGCGGGGCTTCCGGACCTCGGCAAACCGCTGTGCTAGGCTGCGGGATCGGATTTCGAGGAGATGACGGAATGACTGCGGTCGCATTTCTCGGCCTGGGCACGATGGGCTACCCGATGGCCGGGCACCTGCAACGAGAGGGCTACGACGTCTGTGTCTACAATCGCTCGTCGGCCAAGGCGCTGCGCTGGGTCGAGGAGTACGCCGGACGGCGCGCCGATACGCCGCGCGAGGCCTGTGCTGGCGCCGAGCTGGTGTTCTGTTGCGTCGGTAACGACGACGACCTGCGTGCCGTGGCGCTGGGCGAGCAGGGCGCCTTCGCCGGAATGGCGCCGGGCAGCCTGTTCGTCGACCACACCACCGCTTCGGCGGAAGTCGCCCGCGAGCTGTCGCTGCTGGCTGCCGAGCGTGAGCTGGGCTTTCTCGACGCGCCGGTCTCCGGCGGCCAGGCAGGCGCGGTCAACGGCGCCCTGACGGTGATGGTCGGTGGCGAGGAGGCCTTCTATCGATGCGCCGAACCGCTGTTGCGCAGCTATGCGCGGATGGTCCGGCGAATGGGCGACGTGGGTAGCGGGCAATTGACCAAGATGGTCAACCAGATCTGCGTCGCGGGGCTGCTCCAGGGCCTGGCCGAGGCGCTGCACTTCGCCCGGTGCGCCGGTCTCGATGGCGAGGCGGCGATGCAGGTGATCGGCAAGGGCGCGGCCCAGTCCTGGCAACTGGAAAACCGCCACCAGAGCATGCTGGCCGGAGAGTTCGACTTCGGCTTCGCCGTGGACTGGATGCGCAAGGACCTGTCGATCCTGCTCGCCGAGGCGCGGCGCAACGGCGCGCAGTTGCCGGTCACGGCGCTGGTCGACCAGTTCTACGCCGAAGTGCAGGCGATGGGCGGCGGTCGTTGGGATACCTCCAGCCTGATCGCCCGGCTGCGTTCGTGACGCGGCTCAGGCGCGGAAGATGAAGTACACCGCGCCGAGCAGGCACAGGCCGGCCCAGAGGTAGTCCAGTTTCAGCGGCTGTTGCATGAAGTAGACGCTGAACGGGACGAAGATCGCCAAGGTGATGACTTCCTGCATGATCTTCAGTTGGCCGACCGAGAGTTCGGTGTAGCCGATGCGATTGGCCGGTACCTGCAGCAGGTATTCGAACAGCGCGATACCCCAACTGATCAGGGCGGCGATGATCCAGGGCTTGCTGTTGAGAGTCTTCAGATGACCATACCAGGCGAAGGTCATGAACAGGTTGGAACAGGCTAGCAACAAGGCGGTTTGCAGCCAGACGGGCATGATGGGTGGGCTCCGGGGGATTGGGACGGCGCCGCAGCCTAATTGGCTGCGGCGATAAATCCAAGTGGGCAGGCATCGACCGGTAGGGGCTGGTGCTCGGAAAAGGATGAAAGGTATGCGGTTGCACAAACGCTCGCTGGTCTGGGGGCTCGCCTTGAGCGGGCTGGCCGTCGTGCTGGCGGCCGCCTGGTGGGCGAGCCAGGCGTCGCGGGAGCCGGCTCTGTGGAGCGAGCTGCGGGTGCCGCCGGCGTTTGCCATCCCGCGCGATTTCGACCTGGGCGAATACCGCTTGAGCTGGGGCGGCAAGAGCCTCGCCCTGTCAGTGGCGGGTAGCGCTCGGCCGCCGTTGTGGGAGAGCGAGGGCGGTTTTCTCGGGGCCGGGCGGGAAAGCGCCGGTCGCCTGCAGTTGCGCTGCCAGGAGCAGAGCCTGGAGAGCTTCGAACTGGTCGGTCGACGCTTGTCCCTGAAGGGGCACCTGCGCTGCGCCGATGGCCGGCTCAGCGCCTACGAGCTGTCGTTCGAGCCGCGCCAGGGCGGCGTGGAGGTGCGCGTCGCGCTGGCGGACAGCGAGCTGAACCGGGTCGCCCTGTCCTGGCGGCGTGGAGCGGGGGAGCGCTTGTCCGGTATCGTCGATGACGAGGCGGAAGGTCGCTCCTGGGTCTTGCCGGCCGGGATCGCTGGCTACTGGAGTTCCGCTGGCAACGCCTTCCTCGGCCACTCGACGGCGGCGCAATCCCTCGACCTGCGCGAGCCGGGCCGCATGCAATGGCGGGCAGCGACGGAGTCGGCCAGGGCCTGGCTGTTCGCTGCCGGCAACCGCGAGCAGTGGCAGCTTCGCAGCGCGCGTCTCGAGGCGGAAACGCGCCGCTGATCCGCCGGGCTTGGCGGCGGCCTGGCCGGTCCGTATTCTTTGCGCCCGTTTCGGACGGCTGTCCTGGCCGCTCCTCTGCCAACTTTCGGGCGAGATCCTTCCCATGCAATGTAGAGCCGGCTGCGGCGCCTGCTGCATAGCACCGTCGATTTCCTCTCCGCTGCCGGGCATGCCGGCCGGCAAGCCCGCGGGCGTACGCTGCCTGCACCTGGACGAAAATCATCTCTGCGGGCTGTTCGGCCGACCGGAGCGACCGGCCGTATGCGGCCAGTTCGGCGCCGATCCGGAAATCTGCGGCGACAGCCGTGAGCAGGCGCTGGCCCTGATCGCGGAGTGGGAAGTCATCACTGCCGCTTGAACGGGTTGGAAGTCTGGCTGTCTCACGCCATACTGCTGCGCATCCTGCGCCGAAGGCTCAGGATCGCGGCTTGCAGGGCGTCGACCGCCCGGCCGGCGAACCGAAAATAACCATAAAGAGAGGAACAGGAACGATGCGTGGCATTTTGCGTATGACCGTGCTGGCTGCCGCAGTGTTCGGGGTGGCCGGCAATGCGCTGGCCGAAGACTGGAAGCTGGCCAAGGACGAGGATGGCGTGAAGGTCTACCTCAGCAGTGTCCAGGGCTCCAAGTACAAGGCTTATCGCGGCGTTACCGACATCAAGGCCGACGTGGCGACCATCGAGGCGCTGCAGGAGGACGTCAAGGGTTCCTGCAAGTGGATCCATGCCTGCGCCGAGATGAAACTCCTGAAGCAGGAAGGCGCCGACGCCTGGACCTACTCGAAGATCGACATGCCCTGGCCAGTTACCGGTCGCGACGTGGTCATCCATGTCACCACCGAGAAGACTGCGGATGGCACCGTGATCCGTCACCTTAAGGCCGATCCGACCTATATCCCCGAGGAAAAGGGCCAGATCCGCGTGCCCAAGCTGGTCGGCGAGTGGAAGTTGCAGCCGAAGGGGCAGGGCGTGACGGAAGTGACCTACCAGGTGGAAACCGAGCCGGGTGGCAGCATTCCCTCCTGGTTGGCCAACAGCTTCGTGGTCGACGCGCCGCTGAACACCCTCAAGGGCCTGCGTAGCGCCGCCGAGAAGCGCTGAGCGCGCCTTCCTTGCAAAAAGACCGCCTCCGGGGCGGTTTTTTTGTGTCCGGCGGAAAGGGGCGGGCACAAAAAAGGCTGCCGAAGCAGCCTTTCTCGCCGGGCGTGACGGGTTTCAGCCGCGATCCTTGAGGGCGGTGAAGTCGCGCTGGGTGTGGCCGGTATAGAGCTGGCGCGGGCGGCCGATCTTGTAGGGGCCGGAGAGCATTTCCTGCCAGTGCGAGATCCAGCCGACGGTACGCGCCAGGGCGAAGATCACGGTGAACATGCTGGTCGGAATGCCGATCGCCTTGAGGATGATCCCCGAGTAGAAGTCGACGTTCGGGTACAGGTTGCGTTCCACGAAGTAGGGGTCGTGGCGGGCGATTTCTTCCAGCTTCATCGCCAGTTCCAGTTGCGGGTCGTTGATGCCCAGCTCCTGGAGGACCTCGTCGCAGGTCTGCTTCATGACCTTGGCGCGCGGGTCGAAGTTCTTGTAGACACGATGGCCGAAGCCCATCAGCTTGAACGGATCGTTCTTGTCCTTGGCCTTCTCGACGAACTTGTCGATGTTGGACACGTCGCCGATCTCGTCGAGCATGCGCAGCACCGCTTCGTTCGCGCCGCCATGGGCCGGTCCCCACAGGGCGGCGATGCCGGAGGCGATGCAGGCGAACGGATTGGCGCCGGAGGAGCCGGCCAGACGCACCGTGGAGGTGGAGGCGTTCTGCTCGTGGTCGGCGTGGAGAATGAAGATGCGGTCCATGGCCTTGGCCAGCACGGGGCTGATCGGCTTGGTCTCGCAGGGGGTGTTGAACATCATGTGGAGGAAGTTTTCCGCGTAGTTCAGGTCGTTACGCGGATACATCATCGGCTCGCCCTTGGAGTACTTGTACACCATGGCGGCGATGGTCGGCATCTTGGCGATCAGGCGATGCGCGGAGACTTCGCGATGCTTCGGGTTATTGATGTCCAGGGAGTCGTGGTAGAAGGCCGAGAGGGCGCCGATCACGCCGCACATCACGGCCATCGGATGGGCGTCGCGGCGGAAGCCGTTGAAGAAGGTCTTCAACTGCTCGTGAACCATGGTGTGGTTCTTGATGGTGCCGACGAACTGTTCCTTCTGCGCGGCGGTGGGCAGCTCGCCGTTCAGCAGCAGGTAGCAGGTTTCCAGGTAGTCGGATTTCTCTGCCAGTTGCTCGATGGGGTAGCCGCGATGAAGGAGGACGCCTTTGTCGCCGTCGATATAGGTGATCTTCGACTCGCAGGAGGCGGTCGACATGAAGCCAGGATCGAAGGTGAAGTGGCCCGTGGCGGTGAGGCCCCGTACATCCACTACATCGGGACCCATGGTACCGGATAGGACGGGCAGTTCGACGGGGGCTGAGCCCTCGATGATCAACTGCGCTTTTTTGTCAGCCATGATGGCCTCCTATTTATGCTTGAAATCATCAGTACCCCCCACGCAGGGCCCGCACCACTATAGAGGGATAAATTCGAAAGTCAATTTGCGCGAATCCATGCCGTAGAGCCTTCCGTGGCGGGGTTTTCGCAGAAAAAGGGGGCTATTTACGCCTTTTATAAAAGGCCCGCAATCAACCATTTGGCGATGGGTGTTTTCGTTGTCATTAGTAGCCTAACTGTCTATACTCGGCGTCCGACCGCAAGGGGTATTCCTGGCCCGCTTTCATAGACGGTCGCCACTCCCTGGTGATGGGTACCTGACAAGTGCACTTCCCGACAACTAGCCCTGTTCGTTAGGGCTCTCAGTGTGAAAAAAGCCGTGAATAGCAAACGACCTGTAAACCTAGACCTAAGGACCATCAAACTCCCTGTCACCGCTTACACGTCCATTCTCCACCGTATCTCTGGCGTCATCCTGTTCCTCGGTATTGCCGTGCTGCTGTTCGCGCTCGACAAGTCGCTGAGTTCGGAAGAAGGCTTCGAGCAGGTGAAGGCGTGCCTGACCAGTCCCCTGGCCAAGCTGGTGATCTGGGGCCTGCTGTCTGCGCTGCTGTACCACCTGGTGGCCGGTGTTCGCCACCTGGTCATGGACGCTGGCGTCGGCGAGACGCTGGAAGGCGGTAAGCGTGGCTCCAAAATCGTCATCGCCATCGCGGTGGTGCTGATCGTTCTGGCGGGGGTATGGGTATGGTAACTAACGTCACAAACTTCTCGCGCTCCGGCCTCTACGACTGGATGGCCCAGCGCGTTTCCGCGGTCGTGCTCGCGGCTTATGTCATTTTCCTGCTGGGCTACCTCATTGCTCACCCCAACATTTCCTACGCGGACTGGCACGGCCTGTTCTCGCAGGGTTGGATGCGCATCTTCAGCCTGTTGACCCTGGTTGCCCTGAGCGTCCATGCGTGGGTCGGTATGTGGACCATCTCCACCGACTACCTGACTTCGATGGCTCTCGGCAAGGCGGCGACAGTCGTGCGTTTCCTCTTCCAGGCGGTTTGCGGCATGGCGATGTTCGCATTCTTCGTCTGGGGTGTGCAGATTCTTTGGGGTATGTGATCCATGGCTAGCATTCGTACACTTTCCTTTGACGCCATCATCGTCGGTGGCGGTGGCGCCGGCATGCGTGCCGCGCTGCAACTGGCCCAGGGCGGCCACAAGACCGCCGTGGTGACCAAGGTCTTCCCGACCCGTTCCCACACCGTATCCGCACAGGGTGGCATCACCTGCGCGATCGCTTCGGCCGACCCGAACGACGATTGGCGTTGGCACATGTACGACACCGTCAAGGGCTCCGACTACATCGGTGACCAGGACGCGATCGAATACATGTGTTCCGTCGGCCCCGAGGCCGTGTTCGAGCTCGAGCACATGGGCCTGCCGTTCTCCCGTACCGAAACTGGCCGCATCTACCAGCGTCCGTTCGGCGGCCAGTCCAAGGACTTCGGCAAGGGTGGCCAGGCCGCCCGTACCTGCGCCGCCGCCGACCGTACCGGCCACGCGCTGCTGCATACCCTGTACCAGGCCAACCTGAAGAATGGCACCTCGTTCCTCAACGAGTGGTACGCGGTCGACCTGGTGAAGAACCAGGACGGCGCGGTGGTCGGCATCATCGCCATCTGCATCGAGACCGGCGAGACCGTCTACATCCGTTCCAAGGCCGTGGTCCTGGCCACTGGCGGTGCCGGCCGTATCTACGCCTCCACCACCAATGCGCTGATCAATACCGGTGACGGCGTGGGCATGGCCCTGCGTGCCGGCGTGCCGGTGCAGGACATCGAGATGTGGCAGTTCCACCCGACCGGCATCGCCGGCGCCGGTGTACTGGTCACCGAAGGTTGCCGCGGCGAAGGCGGTTACCTGATCAACGCCCACGGCGAGCGCTTCATGGAGCGTTATGCGCCGAACGCGAAGGACCTGGCCGGCCGCGACGTAGTCGCCCGTTCCATGGTCAAGGAAGTCCTGGCCGGCAACGGCGTGGGCCCGAACAAGGACCACGTGCTGCTGAAGCTCGACCACCTCGGCGAGGAAGTCCTGCACAGCCGCCTGCCCGGCATCTGCGAACTGTCCAAGACCTTCGCCCACGTCGACCCGGTCGTTGCGCCGATCCCGGTGATCCCGACGTGCCACTACATGATGGGTGGCGTTGCCACCAACATCCATGGCCAGGCCATCACCCAGGACGCCAACGGCAACGACCAGATCGTCGAAGGCCTGTTCGCCGTGGGCGAAGTGGCCTGCGTATCGGTACACGGCGCCAACCGCCTGGGCGGCAACTCGCTGCTCGACCTGGTGGTATTCGGCCGTGCCGCCGGTCTGCACCTGGAAAAAGCGCTGAAAGAGGGCATCGACGCCCGCGGCGCTTCCGAGAGCGACCTGGAAGCCTCCTTCAAGCGCCTGAACGGCGTGAACGAGCGCACCAGCGGCGAAGAAGTCGCTCCGCTCAAGCGCGAGCTGCAAAGCTGCATGCAGAACTACTTCGGTGTGTTCCGCACCGGCGAGTACATGCAGAAGGGCATCGCCCAGCTGGCCGACCTGCGCGAGCGTATCGCCAACGTCAAGATCAACGACAAGAGCCAGGCATTCAACACCGCGCGCATCGAAGCGCTGGAACTGCAAAACCTCCTCGAGGTGGCCGAGGCCACCGCGATCGCGGCCGAGCACCGCAAGGAGTCCCGTGGCGCCCACGCCCGTGAAGACTTCGAGGAGCGCGACGACGAGAACTGGCTGTGCCACACCCTGTACTTCCCGGGTGAGAAGCGCGTATCCAAGCGTTCCGTCAACTTCGCGCCGAAGACCGTTCCGGCATTCGAACCCAAGGTTCGGACTTACTAAGGGTGCCCGCCATGTTGCAAGTGAGTGTTTATCGTTACAACCCCGACAAAGATGCTGCGCCGTACATGCAGGATTTCCAGGTCGACACCAACGGCAAGGACGTGATGGTCCTCGACGTGCTGGCGCTGATCAAGGAACAGGACGAGGGCTTCTCCTACCGTCGTTCCTGCCGTGAAGGCGTCTGCGGCTCCGATGGCATGAACATCAACGGCAAGAACGGCCTGGCCTGCATCACCCCGCTGTCGGCCGCCGGCCTGAAGGGCGGCAAGCTGGTGATCCGTCCGCTGCCCGGCCTGCCGGTCATTCGTGACCTGGTCGTGGACATGAGCATCTTCTACAAGCAATACGAGAAGGTGAAGCCGTTCCTGCAGAACGATACGCCGGCCCCGGCCATCGAGCGTCTGCAGACCCCGGAAGAGCGCGAGAAGCTGGACGGTCTGTACGAGTGCATCCTGTGCGCCTGCTGCTCGACCTCCTGCCCGTCCTTCTGGTGGAACCCCGACAAGTTCCTCGGTCCGGCCGCACTGCTGCAAGCCTATCGTTTCCTGGCCGACAGCCGTGACACCAAGACCGAAGAGCGCCTGGCTTCGCTGGACGACCCGTTCAGTGTGTTCCGCTGCCGCGGAATCATGAACTGCGTGAACGTTTGCCCGAAGGGTCTGAACCCGACCAAGGCGATCGGCCACGTGCGTAATATGCTGCTGCAGAGCGGAACCTGATCCTCTCGCAGTTGTTATATGAGTTGTACCTAGCAACACCTGTGGCGCCGGAGTTCTTCCGGCGTCGCAGCAACTAAGCGGGCCAAGCTCACAAAGCCATGGCCCAGATTTGAAAAATATGACCAGCAGGGGCATCCGGGCTGGTACCCGGACTATCTGCGGGATCTGTAGTGGCCATACCGATGTCGCTGCCTGAGGACTTCGGAGCCTTCAAGGTTTCGCCAGGTGGTTGTCCCCTTACCGAGGGTGACCTAGCATGCACGAAAGCGTAATGCAGCGGATGTGGAACAGTGCCCATCTATCCGGTGGTAACGCTGCCTACGTCGAAGAGCTCTACGAGCTCTACCTGCACGACCCTAACGCTGTGCCAGAAGAGTGGCGCGCGTATTTCCAGAAGCTTCCCGCCGATGGCAATCCCGCCCCCGACGTCTCGCACTCCACAGTGCGCGATCATTTCGTCCTGCTGGCCAAGAACCAGCGCCGTGCCCAGCCGGTTTCCGCCGGTAGCGTGAGCAGCGAGCACGAGAAGAAGCAGGTCGAAGTCCTTCGTCTCATTCACGCTTACCGTCTCCGCGGCCACCAGGCTTCCACCCTCGACCCGCTCGGCCTGTGGCAGCGTCCCGCGCCTGCCGACCTGTCGATCGACCACTACGGTCTGACGGGTGCCGACCTGGACACCACTTTCCGCACCGGTGAGCTTTACATCGGCAAGGAAGAGGCGACCCTGCGTGAAATCGTCGACAGCCTGAAGAGCACCTACTGCGGTACCTTCGGCGCCGAGTTCATGCACATCGTCGATTCCGAGCAGCGCAAGTGGTTCCTCCAGCGTCTGGAAAGCGTGCGTGGCCGTCCCGGCTTCTCCGCCGAGGCGCGTGCGCACCTGCTCGAGCGCCTGACCGCGGCCGAAGGCCTGGAGAAGTACCTGGGCACCAAGTACCCGGGCACCAAGCGTTTCGGCCTGGAAGGCGGCGAAAGCCTGATCCCGATGGTCGACGAGATCATCCAGCGCTGCGGTTCCTACGGCGCCAAGGAAATCGTCATCGGCATGGCTCACCGCGGTCGCCTGAACGTCCTGGTCAACACCCTGGGCAAGAACCCGCGCGACCTGTTCGACGAGTTCGAAGGCAAGAAGATCGTCGAGCTGGGCTCCGGTGACGTGAAGTACCACCAGGGCTTCTCCTCGAACGTGATGACCAGCGGTGGCGAAGTCCACCTGGCGCTGGCGTTCAACCCGTCCCACCTGGAAATCGTTTCCCCGGTGGTCGAGGGTTCCGTTCGTGCCCGCCAGGACCGCCGCAAGGACAGCTCCGGCGACAAGGTGGTACCGATTTCCATCCACGGCGATGCCGCCTTCGCGGGGCAGGGCGTGGTCATGGAAACCTTCCAGATGTCGCAGACCCGCGCCTACAAGACCGGTGGCACCATCCACCTGGTGATCAACAACCAGGTCGGTTTCACCACCAGCCGCCAGGACGATGCGCGTTCCACCGAGTACGCCACCGACGTGGCGAAGATGATTCAGGCGCCGATCTTCCACGTCAACGGCGACGATCCCGAAGCCGTGCTGTTCGTCACCCAGCTGGCCGTCGACTACCGCATGCAGTTCAAGCGTGACGTAGTCATCGACCTGGTCTGCTACCGTCGCCGCGGCCACAACGAGGCGGACGAGCCGAGCGGCACCCAGCCGCTGATGTACCAGCAGATCGCCAAGCAGCGTACTACCCGCGAGCTGTACGCCGATGCCCTGGTGAATGCCGGCGTGCTCAGCGCCGAGCAGGTTCAGTCGAAGATCGACGACTACCGCGACGCCCTGGACAACGGCCTGCACGTGGTGAAGAGCCTGGTCAAGGAACCCAACAAGGAACTGTTCGTCGACTGGCGTCCGTACCTGGGTCATGCCTGGACCGCGCGTCACGACACCCGCTTCGACCTGAAGACCCTGCAGGAACTGTCCAGCAAGATGCTGGAAGTGCCGGAAGGCTTCGTGGTTCAGCGCCAGGTTTCGAAGATCTACGAAGATCGCCAGAAGATGGCGGCCGGTGGCCTGCCGATCAACTGGGGCTTCGCCGAGACCCTGGCCTACGCGACCCTGCTGTTCGAAGGCCATCCGGTACGGATGACCGGCCAGGACGTCGGCCGTGGCACCTTCTCGCACCGTCACGCGGTGCTGCACAACCAGAAGGACGACTCGGTCTACGTACCGCTGGCCAATCTGTTCGACGGCCAGCCGCGCCTGGATATCTACGATTCCTTCCTTTCGGAAGAGGCCGTGCTGGCGTTCGAATACGGTTTCGCCACCACCACGCCGAACTCGCTGGTGATCTGGGAAGCCCAGTTCGGCGACTTCGCCAACGGCGCCCAGGTGGTCATCGACCAGTTCATCACCAGTGGCGAAAGCAAATGGGGCCGACTCTGCGGCCTGACCATGCTGCTGCCGCACGGCTATGAGGGGCAGGGCCCGGAGCACTCCTCCGCGCGCCTGGAGCGCTACCTGCAGCTCTGTGCCGAGCAGAACATCCAGGTCTGCGTGCCGACCACCCCGGCTCAGGTCTACCACATGCTCCGCCGTCAGGTGATCCGCCCGCTGCGCAAGCCGCTGGTGGTGATGACGCCGAAGTCCCTGCTGCGTCACAAGCTCGCCATCTCGACCCTGGAAGATCTGGCCAACGGTTCCTTCCAGACTGTGATCCCGGAAATCGACAGCCTGGATCCGAAGAAGGTCGACCGCGTCGTGCTGTGCAGCGGCAAGGTGTACTACGACCTGCTGGAGAAGCGTCGCGCGGAAGGCCGCGAAGATACCGCGATCGTCCGTATCGAGCAGCTGTATCCGTTCCCGGAAGACGACCTGGCGGAAGTTCTGGCTCCGTACAAGAACCTCAAGCACATCGTCTGGTGCCAGGAAGAGCCGATGAACCAGGGCGCCTGGTTCTGCAGCCAGCATCACATGCGTCGTGTCATCGCCGCGCACAAGAAGGGCCTCAATCTCGAGTACGCCGGCCGCGAAGGCTCCGCTGCTCCGGCTTGCGGCTACGCCTCGATGCACGCCGAGCAGCAGGAAAAACTGCTGCAAGACGCCTTTACTGTTTAACGCCTACGCGCTGAAGAAACCGAATTTAAGGAAACGCACACAATGGCTATCGAAATCAAAGCCCCAACCTTCCCGGAATCGGTCGCCGACGGCACCGTCGCCACCTGGCACAAGAAGCCGGGCGAAGCAGTCAAGCGCGACGAACTGATCGTCGACATCGAGACCGACAAGGTGGTCATCGAGGTTCTCGCCGAGGCTGACGGCGTGCTGGCCGAGATCATCAAGAACGAAGGCGACACCGTTCTGAGCAACGAGCTGCTCGGCAAGCTGAACGAAGGCGGCGCCGCCGCTCCGGCCGCTCCGGCTGCCGCTGCGCCCGCCGCCGCTCCGGCTGCACAGGCCGCCGCTCCGGCCGCCGCTGGCGGCGACGACGCCATCCTGTCCCCGGCCGCGCGCAAGCTGGCCGAGGAAGCCGGCATCGATCCGAACAGCATCGCCGGCACCGGCAAGGGCGGTCGCGTGACCAAGGAAGACGTGGTCGCTGCGGTCGAAGCGAAGAAGAACGCCCCGGCCGCCCCGGCCAAGCCTGCCGCCCCGGCTGCCGAGGCGCCGATCTTCGCCGCCGGCGACCGTGTCGAGAAGCGCGTGCCGATGACCCGCCTGCGGGCCAAGGTCGCCGAGCGCCTGGTCGAGGCGCAGTCCGCCATGGCCATGCTGACCACCTTCAACGAGGTCAACATGAAGCCGATCATGGACCTGCGTTCGAAGTACAAGGACCTGTTCGAGAAGAAGCACAACGGCGTGCGCCTGGGCTTCATGTCCTTCTTCGTCAAGGCCGCCACCGAGGCGCTGAAGCGCTTCCCGGGGGTCAACGCTTCCATCGACGGCAACGACATCGTCTACCACGGCTACCAGGACATCGGCGTTGCCGTTTCCAGCGACCGCGGCCTGGTGGTTCCGGTGCTGCGTAACGCCGAGTTCATGAGCCTGGCCGAGATCGAGGGCGGCATCGCCAACTTCGGCAAGAAGGCGAAGGAAGGCAAGCTGACCATCGAAGACATGACCGGCGGCACCTTCACCATCTCCAACGGTGGCGTGTTCGGTTCCCTGCTGTCGACTCCGATCGTCAACCCGCCGCAGACCGCCATCCTCGGCATGCACAAGATCCAGGAGCGCCCGATGGCCGTGAACGGCCAGGTGGTGATCCTGCCGATGATGTACCTGGCGCTGTCCTACGACCACCGTCTGATCGACGGCAAGGAAGCGGTGAGCTTCCTGGTGGCGATCAAGGACCTGCTGGAAGATCCGGCTCGCCTGCTGCTGGACGTCTGATTTAGCGTTTCTCTTCACGGCGGCCCCCTCGTGGGGCCGTCCGGTTTCACCCGAATAAGGATTGAGATATGAGCCAGAAATTCGACGTGGTAGTGATTGGTGCCGGCCCCGGCGGTTACGTTGCCGCCATCCGCGCTGCCCAGCTGGGCCTGAAGACCGCCTGCATCGAGAAGTACATCGGCAAGGAAGGCAAGGTGGCGCTCGGCGGTACCTGCCTGAACGTTGGCTGCATCCCGTCCAAGGCGCTGCTGGACAGCTCCTACAAGTACCATGAGGCCAAAGAGGCCTTCAAAGTCCATGGTATCGAAGCCAAGGGCGTCACCATCGACGTTCCGGCGATGGTTGCGCGCAAGGCCAACATCGTCAAGAACCTGACCGGCGGCATCGCTACCCTGTTCAAGGCCAACGGCGTGACCTCCTTCGAAGGCCACGGCAAGCTGCTGGCCAACAAGCAGGTGGAAGTGACCGGTCTGGACGGCAAGACCCAGGTCCTGGAAGCCGAGAACGTGATCATCGCTTCCGGCTCCCGCCCGGTGGAGATCCCGCCGGCCCCGCTGACCGACGACATCATCGTCGACTCCACCGGCGCCCTGGAATTCCAGGCCGTGCCGAAGAAGCTGGGTGTGATCGGCGCCGGCGTCATCGGCCTGGAGCTGGGTTCGGTATGGGCCCGCCTGGGTGCCGAGGTGACCGTGCTGGAAGCCCTGGACAAGTTCCTCCCGGCTGCCGACGAGCAGATCGCCAAGGAAGCCCTGAAGGTCCTGACCAAGCAAGGCCTGAACATTCGCCTGGGTGCCCGCGTGACCGCTTCGGAAGTGAAGAAGAAGCAGGTCACCGTGACCTTCACCGACGCCAACGGCGAGCAGAAGGAAACCTTCGACAAGCTGATCGTCGCGGTCGGCCGTCGCCCGGTGACCACCGACCTGCTGGCCGCCGACAGCGGCGTGACCCTGGACGAGCGTGGCTTCATCTACGTCGACGACCACTGCAAGACCAGCGTTCCGGGCGTCTTCGCCATCGGTGACGTGGTTCGCGGCGCGATGCTCGCGCACAAAGCCTCGGAAGAGGGCGTGATGGTCGCCGAGCGCATCGCCGGCCACAAGGCGCAGATGAACTACGACCTGATTCCGTCGGTCATCTACACCCACCCGGAAATCGCCTGGGTCGGCAAGACCGAGCAGACCCTCAAGGCCGAGGGCGTCGAAGTCAACGTCGGCACCTTCCCGTTCGCCGCCAGCGGTCGCGCGATGGCTGCCAACGACACCACCGGCCTGGTCAAGGTCATCGCCGATGCGAAGACCGACCGCGTCCTGGGCGTCCACGTGATCGGCCCGAGCGCCGCCGAGCTGGTACAGCAAGGCGCGATCGGCATGGAATTCGGCACCAGCGCCGAAGACCTGGGCATGATGGTCTTCTCTCACCCGACGCTGTCCGAAGCCCTGCACGAAGCTGCCCTGGCAGTGAATGGCCATGCCATCCACATCGCCAACCGCAAGAAGCGCTGAGTGATCCGACGCCCCGGTTCACGCCAGGGGCGTCACAGCGACGCGGGACGCGTCGTCCGTCAGGCCAGGACAGGTTCCTGGCCTTGTCGGGTCCGGGTTCTGTAGAATCCACGGTTTGCCGCCTGCGTCGGGATGCCGCAGGCGGCAGACTTTCAGAAGAACCACGGCGGGTGAGCGCCGGCGACCGTTGCGAGGTGGCCGCGGGCGTATGCCGCCGGACTGTTTTTTCGCGAGCCGGGTGGTTCGCGAAACGACGGTCACAGGTGGTGGGGCGCCACGAGCGCTCCGCCGAAATGCGCAATACCTAGACGAATAACGGTAGACAAGCATGAATCTCCACGAATATCAGGGTAAGCAGCTGTTCGCTGAATACGGCCTGCCTGTATCCAAGGGCTTTGCCGTAGACACCCCCGAAGAGGCCGCAGAAGCCTGCGACAAGATCGGCGGCAGCGAGTGGGTCGTCAAAGCTCAGGTGCACGCCGGCGGCCGCGGTAAAGCGGGCGGTGTGAAGCTGGTGAAGAGCAAAGAGGACGCCAAGGCGTTCGCCCAGCAGTGGCTGGGCAAGAACCTGGTGACCTACCAGACCGACGCCAACGGCCAGCCGGTCAGCAAGATCCTGGTGGAGTCCTGCACCGACATCGACAAGGAGCTGTACCTCGGCGCCGTCGTCGATCGTTCCAGCCGCCGCATCGTGTTCATGGCTTCCACCGAAGGTGGCGTGGACATCGAGAAGGTCGCCCACGACACTCCCGAGAAGATCCTCAAGGCTACCATCGACCCGCTGGTCGGCGCGCAGCCGTACCAGGGCCGCGAGCTGGCCTTCCAGCTGGGCCTGAAGGGCGACCAGATCAAGCAGTTCACCCATATCTTCGTCGGCCTGGCGAAGCTGTTCCAGGACTACGACCTGGCCCTGCTGGAAGTGAACCCGCTGGTGATCAAGAAAGACGGCAACCTGCACTGCCTGGATGCCAAGATCAACATCGACAGCAACGCCCTGTACCGTCAGCCGAAGCTGCGCGCCATGCACGACCCGTCCCAGGACGACGCCCGTGAAGCCCATGCGCAGAAGTGGGAGCTGAACTACGTCGCGCTGGAAGGCAACATCGGCTGCATGGTCAACGGCGCCGGCCTGGCCATGGGTACCATGGACATCGTCAACCTGCACGGCGGCAAGCCGGCCAACTTCCTCGACGTTGGCGGCGGTGCGACCAAGGAGCGCGTGACCGAAGCGTTCAAGATCATCCTGTCCGACAGCAACGTGAAGGCTGTCCTGGTGAACATCTTCGGCGGCATCGTGCGTTGCGACATGATCGCCGAAGGCATCATCGGCGCCGTCAAAGAAGTCGGCGTGAAGGTTCCGGTTGTCGTCCGCCTGGAAGGCAACAACGCTGAACTGGGTGCCAAGGTCCTGGCCGAAAGCGGCCTGAACATCATCGCGGCAACCAGCCTGACCGACGCTGCCCAGCAAGTCGTCAAGGCCGCGGAGGGTAAGTAATGAGCGTCCTGATCAACAAAGACACCAAAGTCATCTGCCAAGGCTTCACCGGTAGCCAGGGCACCTTCCACTCCGAACAGGCCATCGCCTATGGCACCAAGATGGTCGGCGGCGTGACCCCCGGCAAGGGCGGCACCACCCACCTCGGCCTGCCGGTGTTCAACACCGTCAAGGAAGCCGTGGAAGCCACCGGCGCCGAAGCCTCGGTCATCTACGTTCCGGCTCCGTTCTGCAAGGACTCGATCCTGGAAGCGGCATTCGGCGGCATCAAGCTGATCGTCTGCATCACCGAAGGCATCCCGACCCTCGACATGCTGGACGCCAAGGTCAAGTGCGACGAGCTGGGCGTACGCCTGATCGGCCCGAACTGCCCGGGCGTGATCACTCCCGGCGAGTGCAAGATCGGCATCATGCCGGGTCACATCCACCTGCCGGGCAAGGTAGGCATCGTGTCGCGTTCCGGCACCCTGACCTACGAAGCCGTGAAGCAGACCACCGACGCCGGCTTCGGCCAGTCCACCTGCGTGGGCATCGGCGGCGACCCGATCCCGGGCTCCAACTTCATCGACATCCTGAAGCTGTTCCAGGAAGATCCGCAGACCGAAGCCATCGTCATGATCGGCGAGATCGGCGGTTCCGCCGAAGAAGAAGCCGCGGCCTTCATCAAGGCCAACGTGACCAAGCCGGTGGTGTCCTACATCGCTGGTGTGACTGCCCCTCCGGGCAAGCGCATGGGCCACGCCGGCGCCATCATCTCCGGCGGCAAGGGCACCGCGGACGAGAAGTTCGCCGCCCTGCAGGACGCCGGTGTGAAGACCGTGCGTTCCCTGGCCGACATCGGCAAGGCCCTGGCCGAGCTGACCGGTTGGGAAGTGAAGAAGGCCTGATTTCCCGGGTTTTCTGAGTTCCAGGACGAAGGCCACCGCCTCACAGCGGTGGCCTTCGTCGTTCTATCGCATCCGTCAAACGAATGTTGCCGCGATGCGCTATCATTGCCAACGGTTCGTGTCCGACAAAACCCCGGGCGCGCCACGCATCATCCCGCAGGCCAGTGTGCCTGCAGCTATAACGCCACATGGCCCTCAAAAGGGGTCGGGCGGCTTGACCGGTCCTCCTCATCCGGAAGGACGTTGTTTCCTAACACCCCCAAAGGGAAACCCCGAACAACCGAGACTTCTGCCAGTGGTACATCCTCCTATGACTCATTTGAAAGGGTTCGACCTGCTCGCCCTTGGCTTCATGACGTTCGCGCTTTTTCTCGGCGCGGGTAACATCATCTTTCCTCCCAGTGCCGGCATGGCGGCGGGCGAACACGTATGGAGCGCGGCTTTCGGCTTCCTCCTTACCGGTGTCGGCCTGCCGTTGCTGACGGTGGTCGCCCTGGCCCGGGTCGGAGGCGGTATTGGCCGCCTGACCCAGCCGATCGGGCGGCGCGCGGGAGTGGCGTTCGCCATCGCCGTCTATCTTGCCATCGGCCCGCTGTTCGCCACCCCGCGTACAGCCGTGGTGTCCTTCGAGATGGGCGTCGCGCCCTTCACCGGGGACGGCGGCGTGCCGTTGCTCATCTATACCGTCGCTTACTTCTCCGTGGTTCTGTTCCTGGTGCTGAACCCGGGTCGCCTTGTCGACCGGGTCGGAAAGGTCATCACGCCGGTGCTGCTGTCGGCCCTGCTGGTCCTTGGCGGCGCGGCGATCTTCGCGCCGGCGGGAGAGATCGGCAGCAGTTCCGGCGAGTACCAGAGCGCGCCCCTGGTGCAGGGCTTCCTGCAGGGCTACCTGACCATGGATACCCTCGGTGCGCTGGTCTTCGGTATCGTCATCGCCACCGCCATTCGCGACCGCGGCATCAGCGACAGCCGGCTGGTCACGCGCTATTCCATGATCGCCGGGGTCATCGCCGCCACCGGCCTGTCCCTGGTCTACCTGGCGCTGTTCTATCTTGGCGCCACCAGCCAGGGCATCGCCGGCGACGCCCAGAATGGCGTACAGATCCTCACCGCCTATGTGCAGCAGACCTTTGGCGTTTCCGGCAGCCTGTTGCTGGCGGTGGTCATCACCCTGGCCTGCCTGACCACGGCGGTAGGGCTGATCACGGCGTGCGGCGAGTTCTTCAGCGACCTGCTGCCGGTTTCGTACAAGACGGTGGTGATCGTGTTCTCGCTGTTCAGCCTGCTGGTCGCCAACCAGGGACTGACCCAGTTGATCAGCCTTTCGGTACCGGTTCTGGTGGGACTCTATCCGCTTGCCATCGTGCTGATCGCCCTGAGCCTGTTCGACCGGCTCTGGGTGTCGGCCCCGCGGGTGTTCGTGCCGGTGATGATCGTCGCGCTGCTCTTCGGCATCGTCGACGGGCTGGGGGCGGCCAAGCTGAACGGGTGGGTGCCGGACGTCTTCGCCAAGCTTCCGCTCGCCGATCAGAGCCTTGGCTGGCTGCTGCCGGTATCCATTGCGCTGGTCCTGGCAGTCGTTTGCGATCGGCTGCTGGGCAAGCCGCGCGAAGCGGTCGCCTGAGACGTCAGGCGAACCCCAGGAAGGCCGCCTCCGGGCGGCCTTTTTCATGAGCCGACGAAAGTCGTGTCCTGGCCGCGGCGAGCGGCGTCCCAACGGCGCGAAACAACGGCGGGGCGATTCCCGGCCGGCTCAAGAGGGAGTTTTCATGACCGCCGAACTCGGCATTTTCAACGGGCACCTGCTGCAACACCTGCTGGCGGCGCTCTGGTTCCTGTTCTGCTGGGTGGGCTACACCCGCTACGCCACCTGGAAGGGTCGCGACACCGCCTGCCTGGCCAGCGTCCTGCACCTCTACCGGGAGGACTGGATGCGCCGGTTGCTGCTGCGCGACAACCGTATCGCCGACGCCAGCGTGATCGGTAACCTGGAGCGTAACGCGTCGTTCTTCGCCTCCAGCACGCTGATCATCCTCGCCGGCATCCTCACCCTGCTGGGCTCCACCGATCGCGCCGTCTCGGTACTGGCCGACCTGCCGTTCGTGGAGGAGGCCAGCCGGGGACTATCGGAACTGAAGCTGCTGTGCCTGGCAGTGGTCTTCGTCTATGCCTTCTTCACCTTCAGCTGGTGCATGCGCCAATACAACTTCGCGGCGATCCTGGTCGGCTCGGCACCGATGATCGGCGAGCGCAACGTCGGCGAGCTGGAGCGCAAATCCTTTGCCGAGCGTGCCGCCCGGGTCATCTCGCTGGCGGCCAACCAGTTCAACTTCGGCTTGCGCTCGTACTATTTCGGCCTGGCCATGCTCGCCTGGTTCATCAATTCCTGGTTCTTCATGCTGGTGACGGCCGGCGTGGTGCTGGTCCTGTATCGCCGCGAATTCCATTCGGACGTGCTGGAGGTGATGGTCTACACCGAGACCGCAATCGCCGAAAGCCCGCGGGAAGGCGAGGGCGAGGTGCCCAGGGGCTGAATCCCGGGCATGAAAAAGCCCGCTTGCGCGGGCTCTTTCAGGGTACGTCAACGAGAACTTATTGCTGGTTCTGTTGCGGTTGCTCCGGAGTCGGTGCCGGAGTCTGCGGGGTTGCCGGAGTGTCGCTCGACGGCGCCGGGGCGCTGGGCTCGGCAGGGGGAGTAGCCGGAGCGCTCGGCTGGGTCTCGGTAGCCGGAGCTGCCGGGGCCGCTGCCTTGTCTTCCTCTTTCTTGTCGCAAGCGGCCAGGCCAAGGCTGGCAGCGAGCAGCAGGGCAAGAGTTACGGTCTTTTTCATCGTTTAGCCTCCATGTGCGGCTTTCCTCGTTGTAGCCCTTTGAACATTTGCGCTGGCGTGAAGTTCCACACACTTCGACTATTTCGATCGTTATGTCCAAAACCCCGGCTGCCGGGGCTTTGGCGGCAGGGTATGATTCGCCCTCCAGAAAACTCCCAGCAAGGTCGCCGTCATGTCGGAAAATCCTCTCCTCGAGCGCGCCCGGCGCTTTCTCTCGGCCTTGCGTCATTGCCAGGTGCTGGGGTTGACGGTCGAGGCCGCCGACGAGAAAGGACTGACCCTGCGCCTGCCCTACAGCCAGGCGATCATCGGCAACCCGGAAAGCGGGGTCGTCCACGGCGGCGCGATCACCACCCTGATGGACACCACCTGTGGTATTTCCACGGTCTGCGTGCTGCCGGACTTCGAGATCTGCCCGACGCTCGACCTGCGCATCGACTACATGCATCCCGCCGAACCGCACAAGGATGTCTATGGCTTCGCCGAGTGCTACCGGGTCACGCCGAACGTGATTTTCACCCGCGGCTTCGCCTACCAGGACGATCCGGGCCAGCCCATCGCCCATGTCGTCGGCGCTTTCATGCGCATGGGCGGTTCGGCCCGCGCCGGGGCGGCCAGGCCGGCCGCGCAGGGAGGTGCGGCATGAGCCCGACCAGCCTCGAGCAACTGGTCCGCGACGCGCGTCGGAACAACGACTACAGCCCGCTGGTGGAGCTGATCCCGTACGCCAAGCTGCTCGGCATCGAATGCCTGCGCCTGGGCGACGACATGGTCTTCCGCCTGCCGGCGAACAAGGACAACATCGGCAACCCGACCCTGCCGGCCATCCATGGCGGCGTGATCGCCGGCTTCATGGAGCATGCGGCGATGTTGCACCTGCTGACCTTCATGAGCATTCCGCACCTGCCGAAGATCATCGATTTCTCCATCGACTACCTGCGTGCCGGGCACTTCCGCGATACCTACGCGCAATGCCAGGTCTGGCGCCAGGGGCGGCGGGTGGCGAACGTCGCGATCAACGCCTGGCAGACCACCCTGGGCGAGCCCATCGCCACCGCGCGGGCGCATTTCAAGGTGGACGAGCCGTGAGCCGTACGCTGCGGAAAGTGGGCTGAGGATATCGCGATGGATGCCTTGCTGATTCTGGGCGGCCTGCTGCTGATGGTCGCCGGCTATATCTGGGTCATCGTCCTGGCCTTCGGTACCGGTCTGCTGTGGGGTTACGGCAGCCTTTTCCCGCCGGTGGCGCTGGCCTATATCGGCGTGCACTGGCGTACGGCGCGCAAGGGCGTCGGGCTGGCCGCGCTGGGTTGCATCCCGCTGGTGGTCGGCCTGGCGCTGCTGGCCAGTCACGACGCTGCGCGACTGGAGGCGATCCTCAGCCTGCGCTGGCTGAAGCCGGAGGCCAGGCCGCCGGCGGAACTGGCCATCGCGCTCAGCGGGGAGTTCAACGGCAAGCCTTTCGCGCCGCAGAGCGGCGAGTTGATCGGCGGCGTGCTGAGCCTGCGCCAGGGGCACGATTTCTACGCCCAGCGCGAGCTGCAGATCCGCCTTCCGGCACAGCCGCTCGGGGCGCTGCGCCTGGACGTGCTGCCCGAGGACGGCGGCGCGTTGCCAGAAGTCGAGCTGAGCTGGCTGCAACCGGATCAGGACCTGCCCGAGGCGCGTCGTCTCCTGCGTGGCTATACCTTGCACCTGGACCTGCGGCCCAAGGCGCCGAACCGCCTGGAGGGCGAGTTCCACCTGAGCCTGCCGAGCGACTACCGGACCACCCTCAGCGGCCACGTCGAGCTGTATACCGACCGGCTGCGCTATCGGCACGGCAAGGTCGACCTGGGCTACGACTCCGACGATACCCTGGCCCTGGTCTTGCGCGACTATCTGCAGCGACGTTTCGCCAGCCGCGACGTCAGCCTCGTGCGGGCGCCGTCCTGGCGCGCGGCCAGCCATGCGCGGCCGCTGCGTATCGAGGCCCTGGTGGCCGGCCAGGCTCAGGTGCTGGAGCTGACGCTGGAGAAGAACGCCCGGCGGGAGTGGACGGTGCGCGGCGACGCGTTCCCCGCCTTGCCGGCGGAGCCTGCGACCGTGGCCGCGGCGGCGGCGCCGCCCGAGCCGCAGGCGCTGCCGGCGCCGGGTAACGCCACCCTCGACCTGGAGCTGGTCCAGGTCGAACCGCAGCGCTACAGCCAGCGCCTGGTCAAGGCCACGACGGTACGCGGGCGTATCGCCGAGGGCCGTTTCACCGGCCTCGACAGCGAGGGGCGCCTGGTGATCCGCCGGGAAATGCCCGGTGCGGGGGAGGCGAGCTACCTGTTGCGCCCGGCGGAGATCGCCCGTCTCGAACTGCTCGAACGCTAGTCGTCGCACGATGGTGCGCGGTTTTTTCGCATAAGCGCTTGAAAAGCCGGAAGAAGGCCCCACCTAAGGGACATCCGCCGTGGTACGCGGCTTATGTCATTGATGGAGCTTGGAGCGATGAGCGTGGAAACCCAAAAAGAGACACTGGGCTTTCAGACTGAAGTGAAGCAACTGCTTCACCTGATGATTCATTCTCTCTATTCGAACAAGGAAATCTTCCTCCGCGAACTGATTTCCAACGCCTCGGACGCCGCCGACAAGCTGCGTTTCGAAGCCCTGGCCAATCCCGAGCTGCTCGAGGGCGGCGCCGAGCTGAAGATCCGCGTCAGCTTCGACAAGGAAGCCAACACCGTCACCCTGGAAGACAACGGCATCGGCATGAGCCGCGAGGATGTGGTGACTCACCTGGGCACCATCGCCAAGTCCGGGACCGCCGACTTCCTGAAGAACTTGTCTGGCGACCAGAAGAAGGATTCGCACCTGATCGGCCAGTTCGGCGTCGGTTTCTACAGCGCCTTCATCGTCGCCGACAAGGTCGATGTCTACTCCCGTCGCGCCGGCCAGCCGGCCAGCGAAGGGGTGCACTGGTCGTCGAAGGGCGAGGGCGAGTTCGACGTCGCTACCATCGACAAGCCCGAGCGCGGTACCCGCATCGTCCTCCACCTGAAAAAGGGCGAGGAGGAGTTCGCCGATGGCTGGCGCCTGCGCAACGTGATCAAGAAATACTCCGATCACATCGCTTTGCCGATCGAGCTGCCCAAGGAATTCCACGGCGAAGAGGCCGACAAGCCGGCCGAGCCGGAATGGGAAACGGTCAACCGCGCCAGCGCGCTGTGGACCCGTCCGCGCGCCGAGGTGAAGGACGAGGAATACCAGGAGTTCTACAAGCACGTCGCCCATGACTTCGAGAACCCGCTGAGCTGGAGCCACAACAAGGTCGAAGGCAAGCTGGAATACACCTCGCTGCTCTACGTGCCGGGCCGCGCGCCGTTCGACCTGTACCATCGCGAAGCGCCGCGGGGCCTGAAGCTGTACGTACAGCGCGTGTTCATCATGGACCAGGCCGACGAGTTCCTGCCGCTGTACCTGCGCTTCATCAAGGGTGTGGTCGACTCCAACGACCTGTCGCTGAACGTCTCCCGGGAAATCCTGCAGAAGGATCCGGTGATCGACTCGATGAAGTCGGCGTTGACCAAGCGCGTGCTGGACATGCTGGAGAAGCTGGCGAAGAACGAGCCGGAGCAGTACAAGACCTTCTGGAAGAACTTCGGCCAGGTCCTCAAGGAAGGCCCGGCGGAAGACTTCGGCAACAAGGAGAAGATCGCCGGCCTGCTGCGCTTCGCCTCCACCGGCGACGATTCGGGCGAGCAGAGCGTAGCGCTGGCCGACTACATCGGTCGGATGAAGGAAGGCCAGGACAAGATCTACTACCTCACCGGCGAGAGCTACTCGCAGGTGAAGAACAGCCCGCACCTGGAAGTCTTCCGCAAGAAGGGCATCGAGGTGCTGCTGCTCACCGATCGCATCGACGAGTGGCTGATGAGCTACCTGCCGGAGTTCGACGGCAAGCAGTTCGTCGATGTCGCCCGCGGCGACCTGGACCTGGGCAGCCTGGACTCGGAAGAGGACAAGAAGGCCCAGGAAGAAGTCGCCAAGAGCAAGGAAGGCCTGATCGAGCGCCTGAAGAAGGTGCTCGACGAGCAGGTCAGCGAAGTCCGCGTTTCCCACCGCCTGACCGATTCGCCGGCGATCCTCGCCATCGGCGAACAGGACCTTGGCCTGCAGATGCGCCAGATCCTCGAGGCCAGCGGGCAGAAAGTGCCGGACTCGAAGCCGATCTTCGAGATCAACCCGCAGCATCCGCTGATCGAGAAGCTGGATGCGGAGCCGGACGAGGACCGCTTCGGCGAGCTGTCGCATATTCTCTTCGACCAGGCCGCCCTGGCCGCGGGGGACAGCCTCAAGGATCCGGGCGCCTACGTACGCCGACTGAACAAGCTGCTGGTGGAGCTGTCCGCTTAAGCAGTAGCCCCGACAAAGCCCGCTTCGGCGGGCTTTGTCTTTTCCAACTCTCGCAGGAGCAGTACCCATGAGTGAGATTCGTGTAGAGCCGGTCGCCTACGACATCGATGGGCAGCCGTACGAAGGTCAACTGGTGTACGACGCCAGCCACGCGGGGCCGCGCCCGGGCCTGCTGATGGCGCCGAACTGGATGGGCGTGAGCGCCGCCGCGCTGGACATCGCCCGGCAGGTCGCCGGCCGTGGGCACGTGGTGCTGGTGGCGGACCTCTACGGCAGGGACGTGCGTCCGCAGAACGGCGACGAGGCGGGCGCGGCGATGATGCCGCTGAAGAACGACCGGGCCCTGCTGCGCAAGCGCATGCAGGCAGCGCTGGCGGCCTTGCGCGGACAGGCGCTCGCGGCTGTCGATACGACCCGCCAGGCTGCCTTCGGTTTCTGCTTCGGCGGTTGCTGCGCGCTGGAGCTGGCTCGCGACGGCGCCGAGCTGAAGGCCTTCGTGTCCTTCCATGGCACCCTGGATACGCCGGACCCGGCGCATGCCAGGAACATCAAGGGCGCGGTACTGGTCCTCGACGGTGCCTCCGATCCGCTGGTGCCGCGCGAGCAGTTGCCGGCCTTCGCCAGGGAGATGACCGATGCCGGCGTCGACTGGCAGCTCACCAGCTACGGCGGCGCGGTGCATTCCTTCACCGATCCGAACGCCAAGCTGCCGGGCAAGATGCACTATGACGCCAGGACCTCCCGGCGTGCCTTCCAGGCGATGGACGACCTGCTGGCGGAAGTCTTCGCCTGAGACCGCCGGCTCACTCGCGCATGGCGAAGCAATGCCTGGCCTCGGGGAAGCGCCGTTCGCGCACGTCCTCGGCGAAGCGCCGGGCCGCCTCGTCGATTTCCCGGTCGAGGCGCGCGTAGCGTTCGACGAAGCGCGGTACCTGTTCGCCGCTTAGCCCGAGCAGGTCCTCGCTGACCAGTACCTGGCCGTCGCAGGCCGGCGAGGCGCCGATACCGATGCAGGGGATCGCCAGTTCTTCGCTAAGGCGACGGGCCAGCGGCTCGCCTACGCCTTCGATGACCACCGCGAAGGCGCCGCCGCGCTGCATGGCGAGGCCGTCGCGGCGTACCCGTTCTGCGCTTTCCGGGTCACGCCCCTGGGCCTTGAAGCCGCCCATGGCGTTGACCTGCTGCGGCATCAGGCCGATATGGGCGAGCACCGGTATGCCACGGCGTACCAGGAAGTCCACGGTTTCTTCCATTTCCTCACCGCCTTCCAGCTTCACCGCCTGGGCGCCGCTGTCGGCCAGCAGGCGTGCGGCGTTGCGGAATGCCTGTCGGGGCGATTCCTGGTAGCTGGCGAACGGCAAGTCGGCCACCACGCAGGCGCGCCGACTGCCGCGCATCACCGCCAGGGTGTGGGCGACCATCATCTCCAGGCTCACTCCCAGGGTGCTGGGCATGCCATAGAGCACCATGCCCAGCGAATCGCCGACCAGCAGCAGGTCGGCATGCGGATCGAGGAGGCGGGCCATGGGCGTGCTGTAGGCGGTCAGCGCCACCAGGCTGCCGGCACCCTTGCGGCGCTGGATATCGGGAACGGACAGGCGATGTTGCGGGCGATGACTGCTCATGGCGTGGCTCCGGTTTGTCTATGGGGAGCCACACGCTACCATCGGCCGCGTACCGCTCACTCGACGGATGGGGACAACCGATGCCGCAAACGGGACAAGAACGCGACCTGCCGCGATTCCGCAGCCTGCCCTGCGCGGTGTACCTGCGCGCCTTCGAGATGCCCGCCGGGCACCGGGTGGAGATGCACGAGCACCCCTGGGGCCAACTGATGTACGCCGCCAGCGGCACCTTGCGCGCCAGCACCGAGCGGCACAGCTATCTGGTGCCGGCGCAGCGGGCGCTGTGGATTCCGCCGGGCGTCCGGCACGCCGCGGAGGCTTGCAACCCTGTGCTGTTCCGCAGTCTCTACCTGGATCGTTCGCTGCCCGGCGGTTGCCGGGTACTGGAGGTGTCCGGCCTGCTGCGCGAACTGTTGCTGCGGGCGGCGGAGTTTCCCCGTGAATATCCGCCGGGTGGCGAGGCCGAGCGTCTCATGCAGGTGGTCGCCGATGAGGTCGGGCGCCTTCGCGAGGCGCCGCTGAACCTGCCGTTGCCTGGCGACCCGCGCTTGCGCCGGATCACCGACGCGCTACAGGCGGATCCCGCCGATCCGCGCGGCATCTCGGATTGGGCGGGACTGGTGGGGGCGTCCCGACGGACCCTGGCGCGGTTGTTCCGCGAGCAGACCCAGTTGTCGTTTCGCGAGTGGCGCCAGCGCCTGCGTCTGCTCAACGCGGTCGCCGCGCTGGAGGAGGGCGCCAGCGTGACGCGGGTGGCCAGCGACCTTGGCTACGACTCCACCTCTGCGTTCATCAGCCTGTTCCAGCGTCATTTCGGCCAGACCCCCGGTTGCTTCGCCCGCTCCCTGCGCTTGCCCAACTGAGCCGCATGCTTCAGGGCGCCGCCTGTCGGCGCAGGCTTGCCGCCTTGGCCGCGAGGTCCGGCCAGGCGGGCTTGCCGGCGAAACGCTCGCGCAGGTAGTTGGCCAGGGCGGCGACTTGCCGGTCGTCGAGGCTGTGGCGGAAGCCGGGCATATAGCCGAGGTCGCCGGTGGCCGGGCTGTGGATGCCGTCGAGGATGATCCGCAGCAGGTTGTCCGGGCTGTCCGCATGCACATTGCTGTTCAGCGCCAGGGATGGACGCACGCCGAAGAAGCGCGGTCCGTCGCCGTCATGGTGGCAGGCCAGGCAGGCCCCGGCGAACAGGCGCGCGCCGCTGCCGCTGGGTGGTTGCACGCGGCCGTAGCCCTGCCGGTCGAGGCGTTGCGCCTGTTGCTGATCGGTTTCCCCGGCCGGGGCAGCGGCGTAGGACGCAAGGTAATGGGCCAGGGCCCGCAGGTCCTCGTCCGGCTGCTTGGCCAGGCCTTCGCCGACCACTGGCGCCATCGGCCCGCTGGCGACCCCGTGGTAGGCCGAATAGCCGTGGCGGAGGTAGGCGTAGAGGGCCTCCTCGCTCCAGGCGATGGGCGCCGGCGAACTGGCGTTCAAGGCTGGCGCGGTCCAGCCCTCCGCCTCGCCGCCGGCGAAGTGCGCGCTGCCGGACTTTTCCGCGCCGAGCGCATTGCGCGGCGAGTGGCAGGCGCTGCAATGGCCGAGGCCTTCGGCGAGATAGGCGCCGCGGTTCCATTGCTGGTTGCGCGTCGGCTCGTCGCGGTAGGCGCCGGGCTCCAGGAACAGCAGGTTCCAGCCGGCCATCAGCTGGCGTTGGTCGAAGGGGAACGGCAGCTGGTTGGCAGGCGTTTCGCTGTGCACCGCCGGCTGGCTCATCAGGTAGGCGTACAGGGCCTTCAGGTCTTCGTCGCGAGTCCTGGTGAAGGCGGTGTAAGGGAACGCCGGATACAGGTAGCTGCCGTCGCGGGCCACGCCATGCCGCATGGCCCGCTCGAAGGCGGGGTAGGACCAGCCACCGATGCCGCTCGCGCGATCCGGCGTGAGGTTGCTGCTGTAGATCGTCCCGAACGGCGTCGGCAAGGCCCGTCCGCCGGCGTTGCGCGGGCCGCCTTCGCGAGTGTGGCAGACCGCGCAGTCGCCGAGGGCGGCGAGGCGTTCGCCGCGGGCGATCTGCTCGGCGCTGAAGGGACCGGGTGTGCCTTCCAGTGGCCCGATGGCCGGTTGCCAGGCGTAGCCGAGGGCGATGGCGGCGAGCGCGACGAGGCTGCCGGAGGCCCAGAGGCCGATGCGTGTTGCCTTCTTCATCTGTCAGTCATCCACTGCGCGGGGCGCCGCGGCGCCCCGGGGAAAAGGATCAGGCCTGCGCGCTGCGCAGCGCCGCGAGTACGCGTTCCGGAGTGAACGGCACCTGTCGCAGGCGCGCCCCGGTAGCGTCGAAGATCGCATTGGCGATGGCCGCGGCGCTGGGCACCGAGGCTGACTCGCCAGCGCCCATCGGTGGCTGCTCGGGGCGGTCGAGCAGCAGTACGTCGATCTCCGGCAGTTCGGGGAAGCCGAGGATCGGGTAGCCGCCCCATTCCAGGCTGGTGACGCCACGGCGGTCGAAGGTGGCGAACTCCTTGAGTACCCGGCTGGTGGACTGGATGACGTTGCCGTGGACCTGGTGCCTGACCCCATCGGGATTGACCATCTGCCCGCAGTCATGGGCGACCCAGACCTTGGCGACGCGCACCGCGCCGTTCTCCGGGTTCACCTCGACGTCGACGATCCAGGCGGCCCAGGCGGCGCCGAAACCGGGAAACTTGCTGTGGAAGTAGCGCGCATAGGCGAAGCCGCGTCCCTTCAGCAAGCCGTCCCGGCGCGCCTCTGGGTTGGGGGAGGTGCGTGGCTGCCAGCCGGCGCGGGCGACCAGGGCGTCGATCAGCGCCAGGGCGCGCTGGTCGTCCAGGTAGCGGCGGCGGAAGGCGATGGGGTCGATGCCGGCCAGGTGCGCCAGTTCGTCGACGTAGGACTCATGGGCGAACACGTTCGGCAGCGCCGAGACGCCGCGCATCCAGGACGCGCGGACGATGGGGGCGGCGTCGTTGGCCACCACCCGCATCCGCGGGTAGCGGTATTGCGGGATCGCGGTGCGGTCGCCCATGTCGGCCACCTGCGGGGTGGCCGGGATCCGCCCGGTGAGGAGCAGGGCCAGGGTCGGCGCGCCGTTGGAGGGGTAGCAGGTGGCGAAGTCGTAGGCCGCCACCCGGCCTTGCTCGTCGAGACCGCCGCGGACCTCGATCAGTTGCGCGGTGCCTTTCGGTTCCCAGCCATGTTCCTGTTCGCGCATCAGTTGTACCCGCACCGGCCGGCCCACTGCCTGCGCCAGGAGCACGGCGTCGGCGCTGACGTCGTCGGCGCCGTTGCGTCCGTAGCAGCCGGCGGCTTCCATGCGAATCACCTCGATGTCCCCGGTCTCGCGCTGCAGCAGCCTGGCCAGGTCGTTGCGCAGGTCGTGCGGGTTCTGCGTGCCGGACCAGACGCGAGCGCGCTGCGCATCGACCTCGGCGAGGGCGCAGGAAGGGCCGATGGAGGCGTGCAACTGGTAGGGCCAGACATAGGTGGCCGACAGCGGCCGGGCGATGCCCGCGAGGTGCTGCTCGAGACCGGGTGAGTCGTGCAGCGTGCGTGGCTTCTTCGGATGCCGGCGAAGCGTGTCCTCGAGCCGGTCGGGTTCCAGCGGCGGCAGGCCCTGCCAGTCCTTCCAGCGCACCTTGAGCTGGCGCGCGGCGCGGATCGCCTGCTCCTCGCGTTCGCAGACCACGCCGACGAAGTCGCCGATCACGACCACCTTGACCAGCCCCGGCAGCCCGGCGACCGAGCTTTCGTCCACCGCCAGCAGGCCGCTGCCGAGCGGGGCGCTGACATCCGCGCCGGTATAGGGCGGGCGTACCACTCGTCCATGCAGCATGCCGGGCAAGCGCATGTCGTGGACATAGGTCAGTTGACCGGTCAGCTTCGCCGGGATGTCCACCCGACGCACCGGCTTGCCGACCAGACGGTACTCGCTGCGCGGCTTGAGCGGCGCCTTGCCGTCGATGTTCAGGTTGAAGCGCTGGCCTCGCAGCAACTCGCCGTAGCCGATCCGTCGCTGCGGATTGGCGGCGGCGAAGACCTGGCCGTTTTCGCTGCGCAGGCTGTCCGGATGCACCGGGAAATGGCTTCCGGCCTGGCGCAGGAGGAAGCGCCGGGCTTCGGCGGCGGCCTGGCGCAGCGGCACGGCGCTGACCTGGATGCTGGCGCTGGCGATGGTCGGCCCCTGGTCCGGTGTGCGACGGGTGTCGCCGAGGATCATCTCGACCTGCTCGAACGCGACGTCCAACTCTTCGGCGACGATCTGCGCCAGTGCCGTGCGGATGCCGGTACCAAGGTCGACGTGGCCGCAGAAGGCGGTGACCTTGCCGTCCGCGGCAATGGCGATGAACGAGTCGACCTGGTCCAGCGGCAGGTCGGTGGCGCCCTGCTCGGCAAGGGCGAGCAGCGGGGCGGGCAGGTTGACGGTGACCAGCAGCAGGCCGCCGGCCTTGAGGAAGCCGCGTCGCGAGGGATTGGCCAGGCTCATGCCGGGTGCTCCTCCTGATGCTCCTTCAGGCTCTCGGCGGCACGCCGCACGGCCTTGAGAATCTCCACATGGGTGCCGCAGCGACACAGGTTGTAGGCCAGTTCCTGGCGGATCTCGCCGTCGCTGGGGTTCGGGTTGCGATCCAGCAACGCCTTGGCGGTCATCACCATGCCGTTGATGCAGTAGCCGCATTGGGCGGCCTGTTCGTCGATGAAGGCCTGTTGCAGCGGATGGGGATGGGCGGCATCGCCGAGTCCTTCGAGGGTAACCACCCGGCGGCCTACGGCGGCCTCCACCGGGGTGATGCAGGAGCGGGTGGCGACGCCATCCATCAGCACGGTGCAGGCGCCGCACTCGCCGAGGCCGCAGCCGAACTTGGGACCGTTCAGTTGCAGGTCGTTGCGCAGGACATAGAGCAGGGGGGTATCGGGGGCGACATCGAGGCGCAGGGACTGACCGTTGACGGTCAGGGCAAGGGCATCGCTCATGGCGGTTTCTCCCCATGCCGGCGGCATGGCTGTTCATCAGGCGGATATCCCGTCAGCCGTGCCTGGTAGCATGCGGCTATGCGGGAATTTGTTTGTATACAAACATGTTATGAACGCCTGCGGCGAACTGTCAATGGCAGGCCGCTACGACGAAAGGCGCAGCTCCGGGCGACGCAACGCGGACAAAAGGATAGACCGCAATGGCCTCAGGTCAGGCGAGCGAGCAACCCGCGCAGGGTTTCCTGTTCTTGCGGGGAGAGGGGGGCCAAGGCCTGCCGGTTGATCTCGCGGGCGGCCGCCAGGCCGGCCTCGAGTTCGGCGCGTCCGGCAGGACTGAGGCTGACCAGCAGGCGCCGGCCGTCGTCCGGATCGGCGCTGCGCTGGATCAGTCCCCGTTTGTCCAGGCGCTCGACGACGCCCTTGATGGTCGCGGCGTCCATGGCGGTGAGTCGGCCGAGCTGGTTCTGCGGGCAGGGTCCGGTCTCGCCGAGGCGGACCAGGGCGGCCCACTGGGTGGGGGTCAGGCCGTTGCCGATGCCATTGGCGAACAACGCCGCATAGCGCTGGTTGGCTTGGCGCAGGATGAAGCCGATCTGGTCGTCGAGGCGGTACGGGGCGTTACGGGACATGCTGGACATCGGTGGTGGCGTGAGGGCTTCATTCTAGCTCACGGCCGGTACCAGAGCGCCTCGCGCTGAAAAGGAGTTTTTCCTGGAAGATAGGGGTTTTTCAGCTCGATTATTCTCCGCTGCCGAAGGGCAAGCTTGCCCAGCCGCGTCTTGAAATGTCGCTCGAACAGCCGTTCGAAGCTACCGTCGGCAATCGCCTTCTCCAGGCCCTGGCGAATGGCCTCGGCCAGTTCCGGGCGTTGACGCGAAACGAAGAAATAGAAGGCCGCGGGGTAGTGCAGGGCCACGTGCTGGTCGATCGCCAGGTGCAGCCCGGCGCGGGAGGCGTCCTCCAGTTCTCCGTCGATCACTACGACCTCGCGGGGGAAGACCTCGAAGCGACCGGCATCGAGCATGCGGAACAGGCTCTCGTAGTTCTGGCTGGTCTTCACCTCCAGGCCGTTGGCGCGCAGGATCGGTGTGTCGGCCCAGTCCTGGCGCTGGCCGAAGCGCAGGCGGCGGAGATCGTCGAGGGTCCGCGCCGAGGCCAGGATATCCTTGTTGGCGGCGCTGACCAGGGGAATGCGCCAGCCGATCAGGCCGCGATAGATCGGAATGCGGATCGGCAGCAGGGTCTCTTCCAGGTCGTCGCGGGACTGCGCCCACATCACCTGCAGGCCCGGATCGTCCTGCTCCAGGCGCAGTTGCGCACGGGACTGCGGCATGGGCTGCGCGCTGGGCTCCAGGCGGTAGTCGCCGCCGCTCCTGGCCAGCGCCAGTTGCAGCAGCTCGACGACGTAGGGTTCGGGGTTGCGCCCTTCGGAGTGGCGCGGATAGATCACCCGTTCGCCAGCCCCGGCATGCCAGGCCAGCAGGCCGAACAGCAGGGCCAGCCAGCGGAGCGGCGAACCCTGGCCGAGCGGCAGCGGTCTATGTTCACTCAGGCCTATCAGGAGGAATGCCATGGCTGGCCCCCGTACGCGTGCCCTGTTTTCGACATTGTTCGCCCTGTCCCTGGTGACATCCTTGACCCATGCCAGGGATTATCGCTACAGCGACGCTCACGTGCACTATGTGGATTTTTTCCAGGAAAGCGAAGGCATGCCGCGGCTGCTGGAGGCGATGGACAAAGGCCGGGTCGACCATGTGATGCTCAGCGGCGTCGCGGTCGCCAAGAAATGGCACGAGGACGAGCCGAAGCGGCCGCGCTACTACGCTGGTGACGATGCCGGAGCCTATTGGTACAGCGCCACCGACGTGATCGTGGCGGCGGCGGTGAAATCCCTGCCAGCCGAGCAGCGGCGGCGCGTGCATCCGTTCCTGACCGGTTTCAACCCGACCGACAAGAACGCCGACGCGCACATCCGTCGCATGCTGGAGCTGGACCCGGGACTCTGGCAGGGCATCGGCGAGATCTTTACCCGTCACGACGACCTCACCGCGCTGACCTACGGCGACGTGCCGAGGGCCAACAACGAGGCGCTGGCGCGGGTCTATCACCTGGCCGCCGAATTCGACCTGCCGGTGTTGCTGCACGCCAACGTCACTTCCAAGCGCGAACGCAACCCGCTGTACCTGGCGGAAATCGAGGAGCCCCTGCGCAATCACCCGCATGTGCGGTTCATCTGGGCCCATGCCGGGACCAGCATGGAGATCCATCGCCACCAGAAGAAACTGGACTTCCTCCTGCCGACCCTTCGGCGTCTGCTACAGCGCTACCCGAACCTCTACATCGACCTGTCCTGGTCGGTGTTGCGCCCGTACCTGCTGGACGAGCAGGGCAAGCCCGATCCGCAGTGGCTGGCACTGGTCGAGCGGTTTCCGCAACGCTTCATGCTCGGTTCCGATGTGGTCGGCCAGTTCGACAGCCTGCCCGAGTTGATGGCGAGCTTCGATCCGTTCCTCGACGCCTTGCCCGAGCAGGTCGCTCGCCAGGTGGCGCGGGACAACTTTCTGGCGGTGCTGCCGCGCCAGCCCGCCGATCCGCGAGGCGAATAACCCGGATTCGTCATCAGTCTGTCATGCCGGCGTCATAGGCTCGCGCCAGTCCCATCCAGGAGTGAGTCATGTCCTTCATCCGTTCTTGCATCAGTCGTTCCGTCTTCCTGCTCGGCGCCGGCGTCGCCGTGGCGGCGCAGGCCGAGGTGCGTATCGACGGCCCCATCGAATATGGCGTGTTCGAAAGCCGCTACCAGGATTTCCAGCCCGGCGAACGGGTATTGACCCGTGGCGAGCAGAACATCCAGCAGACCACCGAAGTCCCGGCCAAGCTCGGCACCAAGTTCGGCATGCGTTATCAACTCAGCGGCAAGCAGGAAGGCGATACGCCTTTGACGCTGCTCTACCTCACCCCGGGCGTGGTCACTCCGGATGGTCAGCGGCATGACAAGTTCGAAGTGGTGCAGAAGCTGGTGCCGGGCGCGCCGACCGATGTCATGGCCTACGAATTCACCGAGCCGCACGAAGTGGTGAAGGGCGAATGGCGGTTGATGGTGTTCCAGGGCGATCGCCTGCTGGCGGAGAAATCCTTCGACGTGCGCTGAGCGCGAGCCATGCAAAGCGCTGGTTTTCTTGTGTGGCGTGGATAACGCGGGGGCGCCATTCGCTCTACCGGGCAAGGGTTGCCTGCGTGCGGTAGGGCGGCGTACGAACGGATGCCGACGGTAGCCTGTTCGTCCTTCGATCAGTCCCTGCTGACCCGGGTATCTTCCGCGGCGAGCGGACTGCCGTCGCCGGCGCGTACCTGCAGGCGCGGCACCGGCTGGCCGCTGTCGCGCTCGACCAGGCGGACATGGGATTCGTCCGGGGCGAAGAAATAGTCCTCGCCCCACTGCCGAATCGCCACCAGCAGGGGGAAGAGCGCGCGTCCCTTGTCAGTCAGACGGTATTCCTGGTGACTGCCGCTTTCGGCCGGGACCGCCACCATCACGCCGTGCTCCACCAGGTTGCGCAGGCGCGCCGCCAGGATGTTCTTGGCCAGGCCGAGGCTCTTCTGGAATTCGCCGAAGCGCGTCAGTCCTTCGAAGGCATCGCGCACGATGAGCATCGACCAGCCGTCGCCGATCACGTCCAGCGGGCGGGCGACTGGACAACTGGCTTGCTTGTGGCTGGTGCGCTTGACCATCTGGGCGGCTCCGGAGGGGGAGAGGATCGGGTTTCATGGTAAAACCCGGGCTTCACGCTGGGCAACCGGAGGAAGTGCGCCGCCGTGAGACGGCGCACGGCATGGTCAGACGACGAAGCGGGTGACCATGTTGTTCAGGTCGATGGCCAGTTGCGACAGTTCCTGGCTGGCGGCGGCGGTCTGGTTGGAGCCGGCGGACGTCTGCAGCGAGATGTCGCGGATGTTCACCAGGTTGCGGTCGACCTCGCGGGCCACCTGGGCCTGCTGCTCGGAGGCGCTGGCGATCACCAGGGTACGCTCGTTGATCTGGCCGACCCGCTCCGCGATCTCGTTCAGCGCCAGGCCGGCGGCTTCGGCGATCTCCAGCATGTTGCGGGCGCGTACGCTGCTGCTGTCCATGGCGCCGACCGCGGCGCCGGTGCCTTCCTGGATGTTGGCGATCATCTGCTCGATCTCGCGGGTGGATTCCTGGGTGCGATGGGCGAGGGCGCGAACCTCGTCGGCGACCACGGCGAAACCGCGGCCCTGCTCGCCGGCGCGAGCCGCCTCGATGGCCGCGTTGAGCGCCAGGAGATTGGTCTGTTCGGCGATACCGCGGATCACGTCGAGGACCTTGGAAATGTCCTGGGCCTTTTCCGCCAGGCCGCCGACCAGCGCCGAGGTATTGTCCACTTCTTCGCTCATCAGGCGGATCGCCTGGACCGTCTCCAGTACCCGCTGGCGTCCGTTCTGCGCCGATTGCTCGGAGGCGGACGAGGCGTCCGAGGTGGAGCTGGCGTTGCGCGCCACTTCCTCGACGGCGGCGGTCATCTCGTTGACCGCGGTGGCGGCCATCTGGATTTCGTCGTTCTGCTGGGTCAGCGAGCGGTTGCCCTGCTCGGTGACGGCGCTGAGTTCCTCCGCGGCGGAGGCCAGTTGGGTCGCCGAGCTGCCGATCTGCTGGATGGTCTGGCGCAGTTGTGCCTGCATGCCCTGGAGGGCGACCAGCAGCTTGGCCGGTTCGTCGCGGCCAGAGGTGTCGATGCGGCTGGTGAGGTCGCCGGAAGCGATCACCTCGGCCACTCGCAGCGCCTCGCCGATCGGTTGGGTGATGCTGCGGGTGAACAGCCAGGCCAGTACCACGGTAGCGAGGCCGGCGACCAGCAGTACGCCGATCACTGCGGCGAAGGCGCTGTCATAGACCTCATCGGCCGTGTGGCTGGCCTGGCTGGCGCCCTTGACGTTGAAGTCGATCAGCGCCTGCAGTTGCTGCTGGGTGGCGCGGTACTGGTCGAGCAAGGTGCTTTCGGTGTACTGGCGGGTCTCTTCCAGCGGCTTGCTGCGCGACATCTGCACCAGGGTCTGCTGGCTTTGCAGGAGCGTCTGCCGGGTAGCCAGGTAGCGCTCGTAGATCGAGCGCTCGTCGGCACCACTGATCAGCCGTTGGTAGGCGCCCTCGCGATCGGTCAGTTCCTTGCCGATTTCCGTCATGCGGCTTTCCAGGAAGCGCTTGCTGCTATCGTCCGCCGCCAGCACATGGGCCAGTTGCACCTGCCGCAGTTCGGCGAGCAGAACGTTCAACTCGGCGCTTTCGCGGACGCTAGGCAGCCAGTTGTCGCTGATGTCCGAAGAGGCTTCGTTGAGCGAGCCCATCCGGTTCAGGGAAAAGATGCCGGTAATGACCAGCAGAGCGGTGATCAGGGCGAAACTCAGGGCGGCACGGGTCGCGATGGGCATACTGCGCAAAGACATGATGGCGGATTCCAGGGGGCAGGAAGAGGGACGGGGCTGACCAGTACTATCGGCAGGCAGGGCGGGAGGTTTAGCCCGTTCATGCAGTCCGGGTAAAGAAACGCTGGGTACAAAAAAGCGCCCCGGAGGGCGCTTCATGCGGCGATGGAGGGAATCAACCCTGCCAGCGCTTGAGGACCAGGGTGGCGTTGGTGCCGCCGAAGCCGAAGCTGTTGCTCATGACGGTATCGAGCTTGGCGTTCTCGCGGGTCTCGCGGAGAATCGGCAGGTCGGCCACTTCCGGGTCGAGTTCGTCGATGTTGGCGGAGCCGGCGATGAAGCCGCCCTCCATCATCAGCAGGCAATAGATCGCCTCGTGCACGCCGGCGGCGCCCAGCGAGTGGCCGGACAGGCTCTTCGTCGAGCTGATGGCCGGCGCCTTGTCACCGAACACTTCGCGCACGCCTCGGATCTCGGCGACGTCGCCGACCGGGGTGGAGGTGCCGTGGGTGTTCAGGTAGTCGATCGGCGCGTCGACGGTGGCCAGCGCCTGCTGCATGCAGCGGATCGCGCCTTCGCCGCTCGGGGCGACCATGTCGTAGCCGTCGGAGGTGGCGCCGTAGCCGACGATCTCGGCGTAGATCTTGGCGCCGCGCTTGAGCGCATGCTCCAGCTCCTCGACCACCACCATGCCGCCGCCGCCGGCGATGACGAAGCCGTCACGCTTGGCGTCGTAGGCGCGGGAGGCCTTTTCCGGCGTGTCGTTGTACTGGGTGGAGAGGGCGCCCATGGCGTCGAACAGGCAGCTCTGGCTCCAGTGTTCCTCTTCGCCGCCGCCGGCGAAGACCACGTCCTGCTTGCCCAACTGGATCTGTTCCATGGCCTGGCCGATGCAATGCGCGCTGGTGGCGCAGGCGGAGGAGATCGAGTAGTTGACGCCCTTGATCTGGAACGGCGTGGCCAGGCAGGCCGATACGGTGCTGCCCATGGTGCGGGTCACGCGGTATGGGCCGATGCGTTTGACGCCTTTCTCGCGCAGGGTGTCGATGGCTTCCATCTGGTTCAGGGTGGAAGCGCCGCCGGAGCCGGCGATCAGGCCGGTGCGGGGGTTGGAAATCTGTTCCGGAGTCAGGCCGGAGTCCTTGATCGCCTGCTCCATCGCCAGGTAGGCGTAAGCGGCGGCATCGCCCATGAAGCGGAAGACCTTGCGATCGATCAGCTCTTCGAGGTTCAGGTCGACCGAACCGGAAACGTGGCTGCGCAGGCCCATCTCGGCGTAGGACGGATTGAAGCGAATGCCGGGCCGACCCGCACGGAGGTTGGCGGAAACGGTGTCTTTGTCATTGCCGAGGCAGGAAACGATGCCCAGACCGGTGATAACGACGCGACGCATGCGGATAACCCTTAGAAGCTGTCAGTGGAGGTGAACAGGCCGACGCGGAGGCCTTCGGCACTGTAGATTTCGCGGCCATCGACGCTGACGGTGCCGTCGGCGATGGCCAGGACCAGCGAACGATTGATCGTGCGCTTGATATGAATGTTATACGTGACCTTCTTCGCTGTCGGCAGAACCTGACCGAAGAACTTCACTTCGCCCGAACCCAGGGCGCGGCCGCGGCCGGGGTTGCCCTGCCAGCCGAGGTAGAAACCGACCAGCTGCCACATGGCATCCAGGCCCAGGCAACCGGGCATGACCGGATCGCCTTCGAAGTGACAGGCGAAGAACCACAGGTCCGGGTTGATATCCAGCTCGGCGACCAGCTCGCCCTTGCCATACTTGCCGCCGACATCGCTGATGTGAACGATGCGATCGATCATCAGCATGTTGGGGGCGGGAAGTTGCGCGTTACCCGGGCCGAACAGCTCGCCGCGACTGCAGCGCAGCAGGTCTTCTCGGGTGAAGGCGTGTTGTTTGGTCATGCGAGCTCCTCAAAAATCCCTGAACTGCAGGGTTGTGGCGGTTCGTCCAGCGGCCGTCGCGCCGGGTTATTGTATCGGCGTCGCAGCGGCAGCCTAGTCATAGACTGTTGCGTTGCGGTGAAAGTCACAGTGTCCGGCGAACAGATGTTCACTTTATTCCCGCGTCCGCTTGCCGCCCTTGTCGTAGATCATTCCGGCTCCCCTCGTCCGGTTTCGTTCGATGTCACGGGGAGTTCCGGCTGCGAGCCGATCCAGCGTTGCAGTATGCGTTGCAATTCCGCCCGTTTGAATGGCTTGGCCAGGTAATCGTTCATTCCCGCCTGCAGGCAGTTCTCCCGATCGCCCTGCAGGGCGTTGGCGGTCAGGGCGATGATCGGTACCTGCCGGCCGTTCTCCTGGGCCCTGATTTCCCGTGTCGCCGAGTAGCCGTCGAGCACCGGCAGGCGGCAGTCCATCAGGATCGCGTCGTAGCGCTGGCGCTCGGCGCTGCGTACCGCCTGGATACCGTCGGCGACCAGGGTGACGCGATAGCCGAGGCTGCGCAACATGGCTTCTATGACTGTCTGGTTCACCGGATTGTCCTCGACCAGGAGGATTTCCTGACCGGCGGCGACCGGGGCGGCGTCGCCGGCGGCCTGCTGCCGGTGCGCCGGCGACTGCTGGAAGGGCAGCGGAATCTCCAGGGTGAAGGTCGATCCCGAGCCTTCCTTGCTCTCTGCCTGCAGGGTGCCGCCCATCCGTTCCGCCAGGGTCCTGGCGATCGCCAGGCCGAGCCCGGTGCCGCCGTAGCGTCGGGAAATCGACGAATCCGCCTGCTGGAAGGCGTCGAACATATGTTCCAGGCGTTCCGGCGAGATGCCGATGCCGCTGTCGTGCACCGCGCAGGTCAGCCACAGTACGTCGTGATCGAGAGCCTGCCACTCCAGGCTGAGATGGATGGCGCCTTCCTCGGTGAACTTCAGCGCATTACCCAGCAGATTCACCAGGATCTGTCGGATCCGCGTCGGATCGCCGCAGACCTCGATATTCTCCAGGCCGGCCTGGATCTGCAATTCCAGCGCCAGTCCGCGTTGCTGGGCGCTGTGCTGGAACACCAGGGCGGAGCCTTGCACCAGTTCCAGCAGGTTGAAGGGGATGCACTCCAGTTCAAGCGCGCCGCGTTCGATCCTTGAGAAATCGAGAATGTCGTTGATGACCTTCAGCAGGTGTTCGGTGGACTCGGTGGCCAGCGCCGTGTACTCGGCCTGTTCGCGGGTCTGCTCGGTGGTTTCCAGCAGTTGCAGCATGCCCAGCACGCCATTCATCGGGGTGCGAAGCTCGTGGCTCATCATCGCCAGGAAGTCGGACTTCGCCCGGTTCGCCTGCTCCGCTTCCTCGCGGGCGCTGATCAATTGGCTGATCGCCTGTTCCTGTTCCCGGCTCGCGCGGTCCAGCCCGCTGGCGAGATTGTTGATGTGACGGGCCAGGTCGCCGATCTCGCCGTCGTCGAGGATCGGCAGGCTGGTCTTGTAGTCGCCGCTCTGGATCGCCTCGACCGCCTGGCCCATGGTACTGATCGGCGCCGACAGGCGCTGCGCCAGGCGGCGCGCGACGAGGAAGGTGAGGATCAGGGCGAAGGCGGCCAGCAGGGCGGCCTTCAGGAGGATTTCCTGTTGCCGCTGGCTGAAGGCGTCGTTGGACATGCCGACCACCACCCGGCCGAGGTAGTCCTCGCCGGACTGGCCGTCGCCTTCGCTGGCGCCATCCAGCAGCGGGTCGCTGGCCAGGGCGATACGCTGGCGCTGGATGGTGGAGTGGAAGATGTCGATCGGCGCGGCGTTCTGCAACGCGCCGGGCAACTGTTCGACGTACACCAGGATATTGTCGTTGCGGTCGCGTACCTCGATGAAGCGCACATGCGGGGTGTCGAGGGTGGCCTGCAGCAGCTTCTGCAGCACGGGCGTGTTGCCGGCGATCACGCCGTATTCGGCGGCCGGCGCCAACTGGTCGGCGATCAACTGGCCGGTATGGGTCAGTTCCTGGCGCAGGTCCTGCAGGCGCGAGTAGGTGAAGTAGGCGGTGAGCAACAGGGTCAGCAGCAGCGCCGGGCCCAGGCTGATCGCCAGCATGCGGGTACGGATGTCCCAGCCGTGGCGCTGGCTCATGGTTCTTCTCCTTCGGCGAGGCGCCGGCCGAGGTCGGCGTCGCTGGCCAGGTCGATACCCAGGGAACGGGCTACCTGCCGATTGCCGAGCACCTTGAAATGCCCTGGATAGAGGCTGAGGGGCCAGTGCCTGGGCGCCTGGCCGAGCAATTCGTCGAGGGTGTCCAGCCAATCCTCCTGGTCGCTGTAGCTGCTCGCCAGGCTGCCGGCCTTGACGAAGGCTGCGGTGGGGCCGAGCAGCGCGCGGTTCTTGGCGTAGCTTCCGAGCAGCAGGCTCTTGATGCTCTGCGAGTTGTACAGCTGTTTGTCGTCGATGCCGAGCAGCAGGTCACTATTGCCGAGCAGGAACTGCAGCGGGCGCGGGTCGTCGTTGCCGCTGCTGCTGGCGACGAACAGCTGGAGCCCCTGGCTGCGGGCCTCGCGGCGAAGCTCGTCGAGGAGGAATTCGCTGTCCTTGCCGTAGAGCACGCCGATGCGCTGGATGCCCGGCAGGATCAGGCGCGCCAGGCGGAGCTGGCGGGACGCCGGCGGGTCGCTCCAGAGTACGCAGAGACCTCCGACGCCGTGTCCGCCATGTCCGTTGGCGCCTGGCAGCAGGCGCTGGCCATCGACCCGGTTGAGCAGCAGCGCCAGGGTCGGCGGCGCCCGGTGCTGGCGCAGGCGCCAGGCCAGGGCCTCGGGGCCGAGCAGGAGCAGGCGGGTGTCGTCGGCGAAGACCATCCCCTCCGCCAGGGCCGCGGGCGTGCGCAGTTCCACCTGGTCCTGCGGCCGTCGCTGCGCCAGGGCATCGCGAAAGGCGTTCACCGCGGCCCCCTGGTTGGCGCTGACCAGGACCAGTTGCGCGGCCTCGCCGACATGCGGGAGACAGCAGAAGACGAGCGCGAGCAGCGCCTGGAAAGCCCGGCGGACGGGGCGCAAGCGACGCATCTAGAACGTCACCTCGGCGCTGAAGTAGAGCAGGTGGCGGCTGTCGTAGCGGTTGTCGGGAAACGTCAGCGGTTCGTCGTCGAGACGCTGCTGGAGCACGCCGGCCAGTTCCAGGGCGGCCTTGCCCAGGGGAATGCGCTTGGCCAGGCGCAGGTCGACGCGTTCGAAACGATGTCCATTGAGCGAGTCGTCGCCATAATAGAAGAGGGCGCTGGACCAGCCTTGGCCCCAGTCGTGCATCCAGCCGGCCGAGCCGCCGTGGCGGGCGGTCAGGCGCCGGTCGTAGCGACTGGTGGCGTCGTAGTCGAGATAGGCGTAGGTGGCGCGCAGGCGGTCGCGTAGGCCCAGGCGCCAGTCGAGCTGGCCTTCCGCGCCGGAGAAGCGGATGCGATCGCCGTTGTCCGGACTGAAGTCGACGACGCTGAGCGGATCGCTGATCAGTCCGGTGATTTCCTCGTGGAACAGGCGTACATCCACGGCCAGCCCGGTCTCGCGGAAAAAACCGTTGTAGCCGATCTCGCGCGAACGGGTGTGTTCCTTGCCCAGGTCGCCGGGGCCGTGGGCGCTGGCGAAGTAGTAGGCTTCGCTCTGCCCATAGGGCGCCGGTGTCAGGTGGCGGACCCGGTAGCGCCAGTCGACGTCGTTTTCGTACATGCCCGGTGACCGCACTGCCTCCGAATAGACCGCGCGCAGGCTGTGCTGGGGGTTGAACAGGTAGTTCACCGCCAGCCGCGGGCTGAACGAACTGCCGGAGCCCTCGACGTCTTCGAGCATCCCCCCGCCCTGCAGCAGCCAGTGTTCGCCGGCATGCCACTCCAATTGGCTGAACAGCCGCCAGATCTGGCTGCTGACCCTGCCGCCGTAGAAGGTCTCGGAGTTTGCCTGGTCGTAGCGGTAGCTCAGGCCGTTCAGCAGGCGCAGGTTGTCGCCCAGGCTGAGGGTGTCCTGCATCTCCAGGTCGTAGCGGCTTTCCCGGATGTTGCGGTCGACCCGTCCGCAGACCGGGCGCAGTCCGCCGTTGCGTAGCTGGTCGAGGACCTGGGTCGCCAGTTGCAACTCCTGGGCGCTGCCGGGCGGCAGCCGGGTCGGATCGTCGGCGAACCTGCGCAGGTAGTCCGGGTTCAGTTCCCAGAGCTGCGCCAGTTGCGGGCTGAAGGCAATGGCCGCCTCGCAGGCGTTCCATTCCTGCCGGCGCTCCCAGTGCTGTGCGTAGCCTTGTATATAGAAGCTGTGGCGCGGGTCGAGGTCGACATTCCAGCGCAGAGAACCGGCATAGTCGTGGGCGAGCGTATCGGAGTTGTCGATGTCGTCGGGAACCTGGGGAAACGGCGAGCGGTAGGCGTAGGGGTGCTGGTTCGAGCCTTCCTTGGCCGCCAGTTGCCACTCCAGGCTCTGGTTCGGCGCCAGGCTGTGGCTGGCGTTGAGGTTGAAGCGGCTGAGCCGGCGGCCGTCGCGCAGGGCGTGACCGTCGTGGTCGCGGTCGAAGCCGTCGTCTTCCTGGCCGGACAGCGACAGGCGGAAGTCGCTGTCTTCCAGGGCGATGCTCTGGCTGGCGTACCAGTCGCGGATGCCGCGCTGGCCCGCCGTGTACTTCAGGCGCGTGCCGGGCGACTCGCCGGGGGCGCGGGTGATGATGTTGATCACCCCCATCAATGCGTTGGCGCCGTAGCTGACGGTATTCGGCCCACGGAACACTTCGATCCGCTCGACATCCTCGAGGGCCAGCGGCAGGTCGCTCCAGTCGACGCTGGCAAGGCCCGGGCGGTACACCGAGCGGCCGTCGATCAGCACCTGCAGGCGCCGCGCCCCCGACATGCTGGTGCCGTGGTAGTTGACCGTGGGCTGGTTGCCGGACAGGTAGCCGACCATCATGCCCGGGACCAGGCGCATCAGTTCGGGAATGTCGCGGGCGCCGCTGGCGACGATCAGCTCGCGGTCGAGCACGCTGATGCTGCCGGGAACTTCCGCCGGGGATTGTTTCAGGCGTGTCGCGGTCAATACTTCGGGAACGCCGCTGGGATCGTTGAACAGGTCGGCGGCCGCGAGCTTGCCGCCGAACAGCAGGGCCAGCAGGGTCAGGGAGGCGGGAGCACGTGAAGCGATGGGCACGGAACGACCTTGTTCTCGATAGGTATTGTCTGGCCCGGGCATGGTAAACGAGGCGCGGGCTTTTGCCAGCGCCGGCGTCAAGACTGGTCGGCCGGCTGGCCGACCGTATAATGGCGTGATTGCCGCGTGGCGGCCAGAAATGGATGAATCATGACAGAGCAGCAACCGATTGCCGTGCTCGGCGGCGGCAGTTTCGGCACCGCCATCGCCAACCTGCTGGCCGAGAACGGCCAGGCGGTCCGCCAGTGGATGCGCGACCCGGAGCAGGCCGAGGCGATCCGCAGCCGACGCGAGAACCCGCGCTACCTGAAAGGAGTCAAGGTGCATCCCGGGGTCGAGCCGGTCACCGACCTGGAGCGCACCCTGGCCGATTGCCAACTGATCTTCGTCGCCTTGCCCTCCAGCGCCCTGCGCAAGGTGCTGCAACCACATCAGGCGGCATTGACGGGCAAGCTGCTGGTGAGCCTGACCAAGGGCATCGAGGCGCACACCTTCAAGCTGATGAGTGAGATCCTCGAGGAAATCGCCCCGCAAGCCCGCATCGGGGTGATTTCCGGCCCGAACCTGGCGCGCGAGATCGCAGAGCACGAGCTGACCGCCACGGTGGTCGCCAGCGAGGACGACGAGCTGTGCGCCCGCGTCCAGGCGGCCCTGCACGGCCGCACCTTCCGCGTCTACGCCAGCCGCGACCGCTTCGGAGTGGAACTCGGCGGTGCGCTGAAGAACGTCTACGCGATCATGGCCGGCCTGGCCGCGGCGATGGACATGGGCGAGAACACCCGCAGCATGCTGATTACCCGCGCGCTGGCGGAAATGACCCGGTTCGCCGTCAAGCTCGGTGCCAACCCGATGACCTTTCTCGGCCTCGCCGGCGTCGGCGACCTGATCGTCACCTGTTCCTCGCCGAAGAGCCGCAACTACCAGGTCGGCCACGCCCTCGGCGAGGGGCTCAGCCTGGAGGAGGCGGTATCGCGCATGGGCGAGACCGCGGAGGGTGTGAACACTCTCAAGGTACTCAAGGAAAAGTCCGACGAGATGCAGGTGTACATGCCGCTGGTCGCCGGTCTCCATGCGATCCTCTTCGAAGGCCGCACCCTGGCGCAGGTCATCCAGCTGCTGATGCGCGGCGAGCCGAAGACCGACGTCGATTTCATTCCCACCACCGGCTTCTGACGAGGAGACCGCCATGTCCGCAGACCCGCAAGCACGCGAATCGATCGCCATCCGCATCCTCTGGATGCTGCTGTTCGTCCTGGTCTGGCAGGTCGCCGAACTGCTCCTCGGGGCGGTGGTGGTGATCCAACTGGTCTACCGACTGATCTACGGCGCGCCGAACGGCAGCCTGATGGCTTTCGGCGACAGCCTCAGCCAGTACCTGGCGCAGATCGGCCGTTTCGGTACCTTCCACAGCGACGAGAAACCCTGGCCGTTCGCCGACTGGCCGAGCGCCCGCGCCGCCGAGGGCGAGGCCGCCCACAGCGTGCCGCCCGCCGCGCACCCGGCGCGCGACGAAGAGCCGAAGTTGTGAAACTCTGGCTGTTGCGCCACGGCGAGGCCGAACCGCACGCCAGCCGGGATTCCGAGCGGCGCCTGACCGCCCATGGACGCAAGGAGGTGCTGCAGAGCGCCGCGCGGCTGGCCGGGTTGCCGCTGGACGGGATTCTCGCCAGCCCCTACGTGCGCGCCCAGCAGACCGCCGAGCTGGTGCGCGAGGCACTGGGCCTGGTCGAGCCGGTCGGCACCGCGCCCTGGTTGACCCCCGACGACGATCCGCGCGAGGTGCTCGGTTTCCTCGACGAGCGCAGCGAGCGCAATCTCCTGCTGGTCAGCCACCAGCCCCTGGTCGGGGCGCTGGGCGGTCTGCTGGTGCATGGCAACCGGCGCGATCCGTTGCCGATGAGCACTGCCTCGCTGGCCGAGCTGGAAGGCGACTTCGCCGCCGCCGGGCTGATGACCCTGGTCTCGCTGCATCACCCGCGGCACGGCTAGGAAGCGCCTGGCACAACGACTACAAACCGAAACATTTCCCGGCTTGCCTGCGGTTGGCTGTGATGGAATATTCGACCAAGCAAGTGCTTGGTCGATCTCCCAGAACAACAACAACGGAGGCGGTACGTGGTCACTGCAAATCGTCTGCCGCTCGAAGTCTTCTTCGAGCGCGAAAAGCGTCATCCGCAACGGCGTTACCTGGTGCAGCCCATCGGTGGCGGCCGGGTCGAGGAGCTGAGCTGGGGCGAGGTGGGCGACCAGGCGCGGCGTGCAGCCGCCTGGTTGCGCAGCCTGGATCTCCCCGCCGGCAGCCGTATCGCGATCATCTCGAAGAACTGTGCGCACTGGATCGTCACTGACCTGGCGATCTGGATGGCCGGGCACGTTTCCGTCCCCCTCTATCCCAATCTCACCGCCGAGTCGGCGCGCCAGGTGCTGGAGCATTCCGAGTCGGCGGTGGTCTTCGTCGGCAAGCTCGACGACTGGCCGGCGATGGCGCCCGGAGTCCCCGAGGGCATACCGACCGTGGCCATGCCGTTGCACCCGGAAGGGCGTTTCGACCGCCAGTGGAGCGACCTGCAGGCCTGCGCGCCGCTCGAAGGCGACACGCCGACCGCCGCCGAGCAACTCGCCACCCTGATCTACACCTCTGGAACCACCGGCGTGCCCAAGGGGGTGATGCACAACTTCAGCAGTTTCGCCTTCGCCGCCAGCCGCGGCGTGGAACTGTTCGGCACCCGCGAAGACGACCGGATGCTCTCCTACCTGCCGCTGTGCCACGTGGCGGAGCGGATGTTCGTCGAGATGGGGTCGCTCTACGGGGGAACCACGGTGTTCTTCGCCGAAAGCCTGGACACCTTCGTCGAGGACATGAAGCGTGCGCGGCCGACCCTGCTGTTCGGCGTGCCGCGCATCTGGACCAAGTTCCAGATGGGGGTGTATTCGAAGATGCCGGCGCAGAAGCTCGACCGCCTGCTGAAGCTGCCGATCCTCGGCCGCATCGTCGGTCGCAAGGTGCTCGCCGGGCTAGGCCTGGACGCGGTGCGCTACGCGCTCTGCGGCGCGGCGCCGGTACCCGAGGCGCTGCTGCTCTGGTATCGCCGCCTGGGCCTGGATGTGCTCGAGGTCTACGGGATGACCGAGAACAGCGGTTACTCCCACGTCTGCCGGCCCGGCAGGCAGAAGACCGGCTGGATCGGCCAGAACAGCCCCGGCGTCGAGGTACGCATCAGCGACGAGGGCGAGGTGCAGGTGCGTAGCGGCGCGACCATGGTCGGCTACTACAAGGAGCCGGAGAAGACCGCAGAGGTACTCACCGCCGACGGTTTCCTGCGCACCGGCGACAAGGGCGAGCAGGACGCCGAAGGCAACCTGCGCCTGACCGGGCGGATGAAGGAAATCTTCAAGACCAGCAAGGGCAAGTACGTGGCGCCGGCGCCGATCGAGAACCGCCTGGCGGTACACGATCGCATCGAGCAGGTCTGCGTGGTCGGCGAGGGCCTCAGCGCGCCGTTGGGGCTCTGCGTGCTCTCCGAGGTCGGTCGCCGGGAGGCCCTCAACGGGACCCGCGGGGCGCTGGAAAGCAGCCTGCGGGCGCACCTGGAACAGGTCAACGGTGCGCTTGACAAGCACGAGCGCCTGGTCGGCCTGGTCCTGGTGCAGGAAACCTGGGCGGTGGACAACGGTTTCCTCACGCCGACCTTGAAGATCAAGCGCAATATGGTGGAAGGTGCCTATGGCTCGCGCTTCCACGAATGGGTGGAACGCCGCGAGGCCGTGCTCTGGCACGAATGACTCCCACCGACGGGAAGCCCTTGGCTTCCCCCTTGCGCAAGGAATTCCCATGAGCCTCTGGCGACAAACGCCCGACCTGGAGCAACTGAACGCCTCGCAGAAGAACAGCATCGGCGACCTGCTTGGCATCCGCTTCGAAGCCTTCGACGACGAGTCGCTGACCGCCAGCATGCCGGTCGACTCGCGTACCCACCAGCCGTTCGGCCTGCTGCATGGCGGCGCCTCGGTGGTCCTCGCGGAAAGCCTGGGCTCGATGGCCAGCTACCTGTGCGTCGATACCAGCCAGTACTACTGCGTCGGCCTGGAAGTGAACGCCAACCACCTGCGTGGCCTGCGCAGCGGCCGGGTCACCGCGGTGGCCAGGGCGATCCACCTGGGGCGCACCACCCATGTCTGGGACATCCGCCTCAGTGGCGACGACGGCAAGCCGAGCTGCATCGCCCGCCTGACCATGGCGGTGGTGCCATTGGCGGGCAGGGCGGGCTGAGCGCGGTCCGCAATTTTGTCCAAGATCGTTCCGTCCCGCGGGCGGTAGAGTAGCGGGATGGAACAGATCACCCATCTCAGCAGCGGGATTCCCGGCGTACGCCTGATAGACGCCGAGCACAACCGCTTTTCCTTTCCCCGGCACTTCCACCTGGAGTACCACATCGGCTTGCTGTTGCAGGGCCGGCATCGCTATGCCGCCGGCGGCGAACGGCGCCTGGCCGGGGCCGGCGACGCGTTGCTGATGGCGCCGGAAAGCATCCACGACGGCAGCAGCGCCGGCGAGGAGGGCTACCGTATCCGCGTCCTGGCGCTCGATGCCGACTGGCTGGAGCGCGCCAGCCGTGACTTCAGCGACGGCCGCCGGGGGGCGCCGCGCCTGACCAGCAGCCTGGTCCGCGACGAGCGTCTGCAGCAGCGCCTGCGTCAGTTGCACCTGGGCATGCTCGGCGGAGCGGCGGCGCTGGAGAACCGTCTGGCCCTGGAAGAGCACCTCTGGCAGGCGCTGGCCTGCCTGCTCAGCCTGGGCAGCAGCCTGCGCCTGGAGGAGGGCGACCGGGAAGGCTTCGGCCAGCGCGACTGGACGCGGCTGCGCGACTGGCTGGAGTCGCGCCTGGAGTACCCGCCGAACCTGGAGGAACTGGCCGCCTTCTGCGGCCTGAGCCCCTGGCAGGTGCTGCGGCGCTTCCGCCGTCACTGCGGCCTGCCGCCCCACCAGTGGCTGACCCAACTGCGCCTGGAGCGCGCCTTGCCGCTGGTTCTGCGCGGCGAGCAGCCATTGAGCCAGGTGGCCCAGCAGTTCGGTTTCTACGACCAGGCGCACTTCAGCCGTCTGTTCCGGCGCACCTATGGGTTACCGCCGGCGCGCCTGCGCCAGCGCTGATTCGCGTTTTCCTTTCCGATCCCTTTTTCGTGGAGTAGCCATGCAGGAATTGTCTGTCTTGCTGACCCTGGCGGCGGTGTTCGCCATAGCCCTGGTCAGCCCCGGTCCCGATGTCGCCCTGGTGGTGCGCACGTCCCTGCACCAGGGGCGGCGGGCCGGCCTGGCCAGCGCGCTGGGGCTGGCCTGCGGGATTCTCCTGCATACCACCCTGGTGCTGACCGGCGTGTCGCTGCTGCTCAGCCGTACGCCTGTGCTGTTCGCCATCCTGCAGGCGCTCGGCGCGCTGTACCTGGCCTGGCTCGGCGTCGGCGCGCTGCGCGCCTGGCTGCGGCGCGGCGACGGCCAGCCGGGCCGGCTCGACGGGGCACTGCCGCCGTCGCCCCTGGGGCCCTGGCTGCGCGGAGTGGCGACCAATCTGTTCAATCCCAAGGCGCTGGTGTTCTTCATCGCCTTGCTCGGCAGCCTGATTCCCGCGCAGATGTCGCTCGGCGGCAAACTGGCGGTGGCGGCGCTGCTGTTCGGCATGGGCGCCTGCTGGTTCGGCCTGCTCAGCCTGACCCTTACCCGCCCGGCCCTGCAGACCCGCCTGTTGCGCGCGGTGCCCTGGCTGGACGCGGCCTGCGGGGTGGTGTTCCTGCTGGTGGCGGCGGCGATCCTCGAGCATCTCGTCCGCTCTGCCTGAGGTTTTGGCCGCTTCGCCGTGCAAGGCAGCCGGCAAAGCCATTGCCGCCTCGGCGAGGCTCCCGGAGAATCCCTGGCATCAGCCCTGTCGAGACGTCGCGCATGTCGCAATCGGTTTTCTTCGCCCACGCCAACGGCTTCCCGTCGGCTACCTACGCCAAGCTGTTCGAGGCGTTGGCGCCGGAGTATCGGGTGGATCACCTGGAAATGCACGGGCACGACCCGCGTTTTCCGGTGAACGACAACTGGGACAACCTGGTGGACGAACTGCTGCACCATCTTGCCAGCCTGGAACAGCCGGTCTGGGGCGTCGGCCATTCCCTCGGCGGCGTGCTGCACTACCACGCGGCGCTGCGCCGGCCGGAACTCTACCGCGGCGTGGTGATGCTCGATTCGCCGGTGCTGACCCTCGCCGACCGCCTGGTGATCCGTGCCGCCAAGCGCTTCGGCTTCATCGACCGGATCACTCCGGCCGGGCGCACCCTGGGGCGTCGCGAGGCGTTCCCCGACCTGGAAGAGGCGCGGGCGTACTTCTCCGGCAAGGCGCTGTTCCGCCGCTTCGACCCCGATTGCCTGGAGGCCTACGTACGCCACGGGCTGGCCGACAGCGGCGGCGGTTCCGGCCTGCGCCTGCGCTTCGATCCGGCCACCGAGATCAGCATCTACCGCAGCGTGCCGCACAGCAGTCCGGGGCGTGCGCGGCAGTTGCAGGTGCCGCTGGCGATGGTGCGCGGGCGGCACAGCAAGGTGGTGTTGCCGCACCACACCCGGCTGATCCGGGCGATGCCGCGCGGCGAGTTCATGTCGCTGCCCGGCGGCCACATGTTCCCGCTGGAGCGCCCGCGGGAAACCGCCGAACTGCTGAAAGGCGTGTTCGATCGCTGGTCGCGGGCGACCGAGGAGCGTTCGGCATGAGCCTGCAGGTCGAGGAAGTACGCATCAGCCTGCCGCACATCGAACTGGCCGCGCATCTGTTCGGTCCGCCGGACGGCAAGCCGGTGATCGCCCTGCATGGCTGGCTGGACAACGCCATGAGCTTCTCGCGCCTGGCGCCGAAGCTCGCCGGGCTGCGTATCGTCGCCCTCGACTTCGCCGGCCACGGGCATTCCGCGCATCGTGCCGAGGGCGCCAGCTACCTGCTCTGGGACTACGCGCTGGACGTGCTGATGGTGGCCGAGCAACTGGGCTGGGAGCGTTTTTCCCTGTTGGGGCACTCGATGGGCGCCATCGTCTCGGTGCTGCTCGCCGGGGCCTTGCCCGAGCGCATCGAGCGGCTGGCGTTGATCGATGGCCTGATTCCCTACACTGGCGAAGCCGACAAGGCGCCGCAGAAGCTCGGCGAAGCGCTGAAGGCGCAACTGGCGCTACGCCACAAGCGCAAGCCGGTCTATGCCGAGCTGGAAAAAGCCGTGGAAGCGCGGATGCGCGGGGTTGGCGAGATCTCCCGGGAGGCCGCCGAACTGCTCGCCCAGCGCGGCCTGGAACCGGTGCCCGGTGGCTATACCTGGCGCACCGACGCGCGCCTGACCCTACCGTCGCCGCTGCGCCTGACCCAGGCCCACGCGCTGAACTTCGTGCGCAGCGTGGAATGCCCGGTCAGCCTGGTGCTGGCCGAACAGGGCATGCTGGCGGTGGAGCCGCGCATGCGGGCGTTGCTGGAGACCCTGCCGTTCGAGCGGCACCACCTGCCGGGCGGGCATCACCTGCATCTGGACGATGAGGCCGGGGCGCAGGCGGTGGCCAGGGTCTTCGCGGCCTTCTTCGCGCGCTGAAACACCGGCTTGCCGTTGTTTCCTTGACTATTCCGGGTCCAGCCGTAAGGCTGGACGGATCGTTACGGAGAGTCACCGCATGATCGATCTCTACACCGCCGCCACGCCGAACGGCCACAAGGTTTCCATCGCCCTCGAGGAAATGGGCCTGCCCTACAGGGTGCACGCGCTGTCGTTCGACAAGAAGGAGCAGAAGGCTCCGGAATTCCTCAGGATCAATCCCAACGGCCGCATCCCGGCCATCGTCGACCGCGACAACGACGACTTCGCCGTCTTCGAGTCGGGCGCGATCCTCATCTACCTCGCCGAGAAGACCGGGCAACTGATGCCCACCGACGTCAAGGGCCGCTCGCGGGTGATCCAGTGGCTGATGTTCCAGATGGGCGGGGTCGGCCCGATGCAGGGGCAGGCCAACGTGTTCTTCCGTTATTTCCCGGAGAAGTTGCAGGGCGCCATCGACCGCTACCAGCATGAGACCCGGCGCCTCTACGAAGTTCTCGACGGTCGCCTGGGCGAGGCCGAGTACCTCGCCGGCGACTACAGCATTGCCGATATCGCCACCTATCCCTGGGTGCGCATCCACGACTGGTCCGGTGTCGCCGTCGACGGGCTGGACAACCTGCAGCGCTGGATCGCCGCCATCGAGGCGCGTCCCGCGGTGCAGCGCGGACTGCTGGTGCCGCGGCGGGAGAAGGAGGGCGACGACGCCATCCGTACCGCCCAGTCGATGCTGACCCGTTGAGGGCCGGTATGCGAGGGTTCCTGTTGCTATCCCTGGGCGTTTTCAGCTTTTCGGCGCTGGCCGCCGACCTTCCCGGCAGCCATGACCTGGACATCCTGCCGCGCTTCCCGCGCGCCGAGATCGTCGACTTCCGTCAGGCGCCGAGTGAGGAACGGATCTACCCGCTAGGGGCGATCAGTCGCATCAGCGGTCGCCTGCGCATGGAGGGCGAGGTGCGCGCCGAAGGCGAGCTGACCGCACTGACCTACCGCTTGCCGCCCGAGCACAGCAGCCAGGAGGCGTTCGCCGCGGCGCGCACCGCGCTGCTCAAGGCCGACGCCACGCCGTTGTTCTGGTGCGAGCGACGCGACTGCGGCTCCAGCAGCCTGCTGGCCAACGCCGTGTTCGGCAATGCCAAGCTGTACGGCCCGGACGAGCAGCAGGCCTACCTGCTGGTGCGTCTGGCGGCGCCGCAGGAGAACAGCCTGGTGGCGGTCTACTCGATCACCCGTGGCAATCGCCGCGCCTACCTACAGGCCGAGGAACTCAAGGCCGATGCGCCGCTGGCGGAACTGCTGCCGAGCCCGGCGACCCTGCTGCGCCTGCTCAAGGCCAACGGCGAACTGACCCTCAGCCATGTGCCGGCGGAGCCGGCCGGCTCCTGGTTGGAGCTGCTGGTGCGGACCCTGCGCCTGGATACCGGGGTGCGGGTCGAGCTGTCCGGCAAGCACGCCCAGGAGTGGCGCGACGCCCTGCGCGGGCAGGGCGTGCTGAACAGCCGCATGGAGCTGGGCCAGTCGGAGGTCGAGGGCCTGCACCTCAACTGGCTGCGTTGAACGCGTTCGCCCGGGCCTGCGGGCCCGGGCGATGGCGAAAATGCCTTCGGCAAGGCCGCCCGCCAGAGTAGACTGCCTTTCCCCCGCGCCCCACGCTCCGGCTGGAAACGGCGCACGCCGAGCGCTGTCTATCGGTGTATCCCCCTTTGAGGAAGGCCTGCCTTGATGTTCGATAACGATCGGCTGTTGCTTCGCGTGCTGCTGTTCGGTCTGCTCGGTGCCAGTCTCTGGGTGCTGGCGCCATTCTGGTCGGCGCTGTTCTGGGCCGCGGTGCTGGCTTTCGCCAGTTGGCCGCTGATGCGCATGCTCACGCGCCTGCTCGGTGGCCGCGAGTCGCTGGCGGCGGGCCTGCTGACCCTGGGCTGGATCGTCCTGGTGGCATTGCCGCTGATCTGGCTCGGCTTCGGCCTGGCGGACAACGTTCGCTCGCTGATGGAGCTGCTGAAGAATCTCCAGGTCGAGGGCCTGCCGCCGCCGCCTTCGTGGATGGCCGGCGTACCGCTGATCGGCGACCGCCTGATCGGCTGGTGGGACTCCATCGACCAACAGGGCGTGGCGTTCTTCTACGTGCTCAAGCCCTATGTCGGCGAGGTCGGCAACTGGCTGCTGGCGCGCAGCGCGAAGATCGGCGGAGGGATCCTGGAACTGGTCCTCAGCCTGATCCTGATCTTCTTCTTCTACCGCGACGGGCCGCGCCTGGAGTCCATCGTCCACCGTGCCCTGGAGCGCCTGATCGGCAACCGCGCGGAGCACTATCGCGACCTTGTCGCCGGCACCGTACAGCGGGTGGTCAACGGGGTGATCGGTACCGCCGCGGCGCAAGCCCTGCTGGCCTGGATCGGCTTCATGATCGCCGGCGTACCGGGAGCCATGCTGCTCGGCTTGCTGACCTTCGCCTGCAGCCTACTGATGGTCCCGCCGCTGGTCTGGGGTCCGGCCACCGCCTGGCTGTTCTTCAAGGGCGACTATGGCCACGGGGTGTTCCTCGGCCTGTGGGGCTTCTTCATCATCAGCGGGGTGGACAACATCCTCAAACCCTACCTGATCAGCCGTGGCGGCAACCTGCCGCTGGTGGTGGTGCTGCTCGGGGTATTCGGCGGCCTGCTGGCGTTCGGCTTCATGGGCCTGTTCCTCGGCCCGATCCTGCTGGCAGTGGCCTACAACCTGCTCAGCGACTGGATCGCCAGCACGCCGCGGACGCCGCCCGCCGAAGGGCGCGGCCCGGATGCCTGAGTGACGAAGGAGAAAAAGCCCCGCGATGCGGGGCTTTTTGCGTCTGCGGGGCTACAGGTGTTCGCTGCGGGCCCCCACGTACTGGCTGCGCCCGGCGCCGAGGCCGAACAGGGTGGCGGCGATGGCGACGCCGATGAAGATATAGCCGACCGCGTTCCAGCCGCCGGTCAGGTCGTGGACCACGCCGACCATGAACGGCCCCATGGCCGCCAGGGTGTAGCCGACGCCCTGGGCCATGCCCGACAGATGCGAGGCGACGTGGGCGTCGCGCGAGCGCAGGACGATCAGCGCCAGGGCGATGCTGAAGGTACCGCCCTGGCCGAGGCCGAGCAGGACCGCCCAGCCCCAGATGGTCTGCAGCGGCGCATAGAGGAAGCCGAGCAGGCCGGCGAGGGTGGTCGCCATCACCAGCACCACCGCCAGGCGCTGGTCCCTGGCGCGAGCGGCGAGCCAGGGCGCGAGCAGGGCGGTGATCAATTGCAGCATCACCGAGCCGGACAGCACCAGGCCGGCTTCCACCGCAGTCATGCCGCGGTCGATCAGGATCGACGGCAGCCAACCGAAGACGATGTAGGCCAGGGACGATTGCAGGCCCATGTACAGCGTGACCTGCCAGGCCAGCGGGTCGCGCCACAGGCCGATGACACGGAAGGCCTGGCGATGGGCGTGCTGGCCCTGGCGGGTCTGCGGCAGCCAGAAGGCGGCGGCGAGGATCGCCGGCAGCGACCAGAACGCCAGCGCCAGTTCCCAGTTGCCGAAGAGCTTCTCCAGCGGCGCGGTAGCGCCGGCGGCGAGCGCTGCGCCCAGGCACAGGGCCATGGTGTAGACCCCGGTCATCACCCCGGCCTGGCGCGGGAAGTCGCGTTTGACGATGCCCGGCAGGAGCACGCCGATGATGCCGATGCTGGCGCCGGCCAGGACGCTGCCGGCGAACAGGCCGAACACCGGGAACAGGCTGCGCAGGACGATGCCGCCGGCCAGGCAGAAGAGGATCAGCAGCACGCTGCGCTCGGCGCCGATACGCCGGGCCAGGCGCGGCGCGAGCGGCGCGAACAACCCCAGGCAGAGTACCGGCGCGGTGGTCAGCAGGCCGGCGGCAGCGGCCGAGAGGCCGGTATCGTCGCGCACCTGGTTGAGCAGGGGGGCGAGGCTGGACAGCGCCGGGCGCAGGTTCAGCGCCACCAGCACCAGGCCCAGCAGGAGCAGCCAGGGGCGTAGTGGCGGCGCCGGCGGAACTGGTTCGTCGTCGACTTCGGCATCGATCAGCAGTTCTTCCGGAGGATGGCCGGGGTGCGCTCCCGGCCGGGCATTCAAGGCGTGAGTCATGGGTCTGTCCCGGGTTCAGATCAGCAGTGCGCGGTTGGCCGCGGCGGCAGCGTCCGGGTCTCCGCGTTCTATGGCGTCGAGCAGTTGCTGGTGCAGCTCGAAGCAGGGCTGGGCCCTTTGTGGGTCGGCCATGGTGCGTTCCAGCGAGGTCCGGATGACCTGCGAGAAATAGCGGTAGAGTTCGCTGAGCACCGGATTGTGGGCGGCATCGACCATCCGTTGGTGGAAGCGGACGTCGTGCTCTATGTAGTCCTGCAGGTCGGCGCTGCCGTAGCGCTGGCGCGAAGCGTCGAGATGTTCGCGCAATGCGCTCAGGTCGCTGTCGTCGCGGCGAACGGCTGCCAGGCGCGCCGCCTCGATCTCGATCATCCCGCGTGCCTCCAGGGAGTGCTGCACCGCGCTGCGCGCCAGCACCAGCATGGTTTCCAGCGGATCGGCGCAGGCGCGCACGTAGGTGCCGTCGCCCTGGCGGACTTCCAGCACGCCGGAGAAGGTCAGCACGCGCACCGCTTCGCGCACGGTGTTGCGGCTCATGCCGAGCAGCTCGGCGAGTTCCGGCTCCGGCGGCAGGCGCTGGCCGAGCGGCCAATGGCCGGCGTCGATGCGCTGGCGGATCTGCTCCAGGGCGATGTCCACCAGGGAGCGCTTGAGGGGAATGGTCACGGAAGAAACATCCAATCATCGGATGAATTTGCGCGCAGGATACCTCGGCAGCTGCAAGCCCGGAAAGCGTCGCTCGGGGAAAAAGCGTTGGCCTGGCGGCGAGACGCATGGCGCTGCGTCGCCAGGTCGCCGATGCGTCAGCCTACCGCGGCGGTTTCGCCGGCGCGCAGGGACATGCCCAGTTGCGCTCGTCGGCGCAGCCAGGGACTGGGCCGGTAGCGCGGGTCACCGGTAAGCGTCTGCAAGCGCTGGAGAATGCTCAGCAGGCGCCGCGGGCCGAGGCGGTCGCCCCATTCCAGCGGGCCGTGGGGATAGCCGAGGCCGAGGTGCACCGCCTGGTCGATATCCTCGACGCTGGCAATGCCCTGCTGGGCGATGTCGCAGGCGAGGTTGACGATCATCGCCAGTACCCGCTGGACGACGAAGCCGGGACTGTCGCGCAGCACCGTGACCCCGACGCCGTCGCCAGCCAGTAGCGCGTGGGCGGCGTCGCGCATGGCCGGGGTAGTCAGTGGCGAGAGCATCAGGCAGCGCCGGCGCTCGAGGTCGCAGAGCAGGTCGATGCCGACGCTGCGCTCGGCGGGACAGGCGAAGCGCTGCACGGCGCTGCTCAGGTCCTCGCCCCAGGCGGCCAGCAGGCAGAGCGCTGCGGCGGAAGGGCGTTCGCCGGTTTCCGGCTCGACGCCGAGGCGATGCAGCAGTTCGGCGAGCGTGCGGCGGTCGTCCTCGTTTTCGCAGCCCAGCCACACCGGGGGCCGGATGGCGGCCTGCGGCACCGGTTGCGGACCGGGCTTGTCCTGCGGCTGGCCGTCGACGTAGCGATAGAAGCCCTGGCCGCTCTTGCGCCCGAGACGGCCGGCGGCGAGCAACTGGCGGGTCAGCGGGTGCGGGCGGTAGCGCGGTTCCTGGTAGTACTGCTGGTAGATCGATTCCATTACCGGGTGCGACACGTCGAGGCCGGTAAGATCGAGCAGTTCGAACGGCCCCATGCGGAAGCCGGCGCACTCGCGCAGCACACGGTCGATCTCGGCGCATTCGGCGACGCCTTCGCCGAGGATGCGCAGGGCCTCGGTGCCATAGGCGCGGCCGGCATGGTTGACGATGAAGCCGGGGCTGTCCTTGGTCCGTACACCGCGGTGGCCCAGGCGCGCGGCGAGGGCGAGCAGGGCGTCGCCGACTTCCGGAGCGCTGGCCAGGCCGTCGACCACCTCGACCACGCGCATCAGCGGCACCGGATTGAAGAAGTGAAAGCCGACGACCCGCTGCGGCCGCTCGCAGGCGGCGGCGATGGCGGTGATCGACAGCGACGAGGTATTGCTGGCGAGGATGGTCTCCGGCGCGACTATGGCTTCCAGCCGGCGCAGCAATTCCTGCTTGGCCTCCAGGCGCTCGACGATGGCCTCCACCACCAGTTCGCAGTCGCCCAGTTGTTCCAGGCGTTCCGCCACCCGCAGCCGGTTTTGCGCGGCCTCGGCGTCGGCGGCGCTCAGCTTGCCTTTGCCGCACAGGCTCTCGAAGGTCTGCCGCAGGCGCTGGCGTGCCTCGGCGGCGGCCTCGGCGCGGCTGTCGAACAGCCATACGGTCAGGCCGGCCTGGGCGGCTATCTGGGCGATCCCGGTGCCCATCGCACCGGTACCGACCACGGCGATACAACGAATATCGGGCATCGTCTATTTCCCCTGGTAGTTCGGCGGGCGTTTCTCCAGGAAGGCCTGCATGCCTTCCTTCTGGTCCTGCGAGTCGAACAGCAACTGGAACGCCTTGCGTTCCAGGGCCAGGGCACTGTCCAGCGGCAGGTCGGCACCGGCCAGGACCACCTCCTTGATCTGCGCCAGCGCCAGAGGGGGCAGGCGGGCGATCTCCATGGCCAGTTCCAGGGCGCGCGCCAGCGTCGACTCGTCCGCCACCACTTCGCTGACCAGGCCCATGGCCAGCGCTTGCGGAGCCTTCACCAGGCAGCCGGTGAACAGCATGCGCAGCGCCTGGAACTTGCCCACCGCCCGTACCAGGCGCTGGGTGCCGCCGGCACCCGGCATCACCCCGACCTTGATCTCCGGCTGGGCGAACTGTGCCGACTCGCCGGCGACGATCAGGTCGCAGTGCATCGCCAGTTCGCAGCCGCCGCCCAGGGCGAAGCCGTTGACCGCGGCGATCACCGGCTTCGGGCAGCGCGCGATGGCTTCCCAGTAGCGCTCGCCGTGGCGGCCGTACAGGCCGATCGCCGTGCTCGTCGAGAGATCGCGGAGATCGGCGCCAGCTGCAAAGCAGCGCGAGTCGCCGGTGAGCACGATGACGCGGATCGCCGGATCCGCGCCGAGCGTCTGGAAGTGGCTGGCGAGGCGCTGGCGCACTTGGTCGTTCAGCGCGTTCCTGGCTTGCGGACGATTGAGGCGAAGCAGGGCTATATCGGCTGCGGGAAATTCGAGCAGGACCACGGGCGAAGGATCGGCGGACATGGAAGCTCCGATGAATTGATATTTCGCTATGCGAAATATGGTTTCATGATTTATCGAAAATAATCAGCGCCAGCCGTGGCGTTGTAAATACTCGCGTCGGATCTCGGATGATCTACTTATACAATTTACTGTTTTAAAAGGATTTTATTTTCGTTGTTGAAAGTGCATGGGTTCTTCTATTAGTTTCGCTATGCGAAATATGATTTTGTTTTATTGATTTTTTGAAAAAGAGGTCCCTACTATGCGCGGCAACGACGAGCGCCGGAGTCCGGCGGAAGGTGCCAGTACGGAAGCGGAAGTGTCCGCCTTCGAAGCTGTGCTGATCGACCCGATGCAGGAGAAAGACGAGGAACTCAAGGACCGCCAGTTCGTCACCGCGCTGGCCCGCGGGTTGGAATTGCTGCGCTGTTTCACGCCACGGGAAAGCCTGCTGGGCAACCAGGAACTGGCGAAGAAGACCGGCCTGCCGAAGCCGACGGTGTCGCGTCTGACCCACACCCTGACCCGGCTGGGCTATCTGCGTCACCTGCCGCATAGCGGCAAGTATCAATTGGAAGTGGGGGTGATGTCGTTCGGCTACGCGATGCTCTCGAACCTGTCGATTCGCGCGCTCGCCCGCCCGTTGATGGAAGAGATGGCCGGCTACGCCAAGGCCGCGGTGGCCATGGCGGCCCGCGACCGGCTGAGCATGGTCTACCTCGATGTGGTGCATGGCGAGGCCAACCTGACCATGCGTCGCCAGGTCGGCAGCCACCTCTCGCTGCACCGCAGCGCGATCGGCCGGGCCTGCCTGGCGGCGATGCCGGAGGACGAGCGGGAATTCATCCTCGGGCACATCCGCAAGCGCCACCCGGAAGACTGGCCGGAAGTGCGCAAGGGGCTGGAGCGGGCCTTCCGCGACTATGCCGACTACGGCTTCTGCCTGTCGCTCGGCGAGTGGCAACGCGACGTCAACGCGGTGGGCGTGGCCTTGCACCATGAGAGCCATGGGCTGCTGGCGTTCAATTGCGGCGGGCCGAGTTTCCATCTCAAGCGCGAGAAACTGGAGGACGACATCGGCCCGCGCCTGCTGCACATGGTCCACAACATCGAGGCCGCCACCCGCTGACCGAGGCCGGTGACGGAATCATGGCAACCGGCCTAGTGGCCTATTGGAGTGAGCATGATTCGTGATCCGGAAACCCTGAACCTGCTGCTGGACAGCATCCGCCAGTTCGTCCGCGAAAGCCTGGTGCCTCATGAGCAGGAAGTGGCGGAAACCGACCGCATCCCCGAGGCGATCATCGCCCGTATGCGCGAGATGGGCCTGTTCGGCCTGTCGATCCCGGAGGCCTACGGCGGCCTCGGGGTGACCATGGAGGAAGAGGTGAGCATCGCCTTCGAGCTGGGGCGGACCTCGCCGGCGTTCCGTTCGCTGCTGGGCACCAACAACGGCATCGGCTCCCAGGGCATCGTCATCGACGGCACCGAAGAACAGAAGCGGCGCTACCTGCCGCGCCTGGCGTCGGGCGAACTGCTCAGTTCGTTCTGCCTCACCGAACCGGACTCCGGTTCCGACGCCGCCTCGCTGAAGACCACGGCGGTGCGTGACGGCGAGCACTACGTGCTCAACGGTACCAAGCGCTTCATCACCAACGCCCCGCAGGCCGGCATCTACACCGTGATGGCGCGCACCGACCCGGCGATCCGTGGCGCCGGCGGAATCTCCGCTTTCGTCGTCGAGCGCGGTACGCCCGGGCTGTCCCTGGGCAAGCCGGATCGCAAGATGGGACAGAAGGGCGCGCATACCTGTGACGTGATCTTCGACGACTGCCGGGTGCCTGCCAGTCAGTTGATCGGCGGGGTCGAGGGCGTCGGCTTCAAGACCGCGATGAAGGTGCTCGACAAGGGCCGCCTGCACATCGCCGCAGTCTGTGTGGGGGTCGCCGAGCGGATGCTTGAGGATGCGTTGCGCTATGCCCTGGAACGCAAGCAGTTCGGCCAGCCGATCGCCGAGTTCCAGTTGATCCAGGCGATGCTTGCCGACAGCAAGGCCGAAGCCTACGCGGCGCGCTGCATGGTCATCGACGCCGCGCGGCAGCGCGACGAAGGCCGCGATGTCGGTACCGAGGCGTCCTGCGCCAAGCTGTTCGCCTCGGAAATGTGCGGCCGCGTCGCCGACCGCGCGGTGCAGATATTCGGCGGCGCCGGCTATATCGGCGACTACGGGATCGAGCGCTTCTATCGCGACGTGCGGCTGTTCCGCATCTACGAGGGCACCACGCAGATCCAGCAACTGCTGATCGCCCGCAACATGATCCGCGCCGCCCAGGGCTAGCGTCGATCCTTCGCCTTGTCACCGGCCGTGGCGCAGTCCCCGGCCGGTTGCTGTCCCAGGCGCTGTCCGCGCCACTCTTTACGCTTTCTTTATGCCGTCCGACGCGGCCCTGAATCGCTTCTTTACGCCCCCTTTGCGGAGACTTTCCCTCAAGCGGCAGAGGCCGCTCGAAGGAGAGATCGCACACATGACCGTTCTGGATTGGTTGTCCCTGGCCCTGGCCACGGGACTGTTCGTCTATTTGCTGGTGGCGCTGCTACGCGCCGACCGTGCCTAGGGGAGGGCACATGAACAGCCACGAGATTCTCTTGATCCTGGCCTTTTTCGCCCTGGTCCTGGTGCCTGCACCGTTCCTCGGGCGCTACTGCTTCAAGGTGATGGAAGGCCAACGCAATCTCCTCAGCGCGCCGCTGGCGCCACTGGAGCGCGTCTGCTATCGCCTGTTCGGCGTCGATCCGGCGAGCGAGCAGGACTGGAAGACCTACACCCTGGCGCTGCTGGCATTCAACCTGGCCGGCCTGGTCCTGCTGTTCTCGATCCTCATGCTGCAGGGCAGCCTGCCGCTGAACCCGCAGCACCTGCCGGGCCTGGAATGGACACTGGCGTTCAACACCGCGGTCAGTTTCGTCACCAACACCAACTGGCAGGCCTACAGCGGCGAGGCCTCGCTGAGCTACTTCAGCCAGATGGTCGGCCTCACGGTGCAGAACTTCGTCAGCGCGGCGGTCGGCCTCTGCGTGCTGGTGGCCCTGGCGCGCGGCATCAGCCGCCGCTCCACACGACAGCTGGGCAACTTCTGGGTCGACCTGACCCGCGGCACCCTCTACGTGCTGCTGCCGCTGTGCCTGCTGCTGGCGTTGCTGCTGGTCTGGCAGGGCGTGCCGCAGACCTTCTTCGACTATGTCCATGCCACCACCTTGCAAGGCGCCGAGCAGACCATCCCGCTCGGCCCGGCGGCCAGCCAGATCGCCATCAAGCAGCTGGGCACCAATGGCGGCGGCTTCTTCGGCGTCAACTCGACCCATCCGTTCGAGAACCCGAGCGCCTGGAGCAACCTGTTCGAAGTGGCCTCGATCATCCTGATCCCGGCGGCGCTGGTATTCACCTTCGGCCATTACGTGAAGGACCTGCGCCAGAGCCGCGCGATCCTCGGCTGCATGCTGCTGCTGTTCTGCCTCGGCCTGGGCCTGTCGCTGTGGGCCGAATACCAGCCGAACCCGGCGCTGGCGCAGTTGCCGATCGAGCAGGGCGCGCCGATGGAGGGCAAGGAGAGTCGCTTCGGCACCGCCGCCAGCATGCTCTGGGCGATCACCACCACCGCCGCCTCGAACGGCTCGGTGAACGCCATGCACGACAGCCTGAGCCCCCTGGGTGGCATGCTGCCGCTGCTGAACATGATGCTCGGCGAGGTGATCTTCGGCGGCGTCGGCGCCGGCCTCTACGGCATGCTGCTGTTCGTCCTGATCGCGGTGTTCCTCGCCGGCCTGATGGTCGGGCGGACGCCGGAGTACCTGGGCAAGAAACTCGAGGCGAAGGAGGTCCGCCTGCTGGTCTTCACCCTGCTGGTGATGCCTGTCGGCGTGCTGGTGCTCGGCGCCATCGCCGCCAGCCTGCCGGGGCCGGCCTCGGCGGTGACCAATCCCGGCCCGCACGGCTTCAGCCAACTGCTCTACGCCTACACCTCGGGGAGCGCCAACAACGGCTCTGCGTTTGCCGGTTTCGGTGCCAACACGCCGTTCCACAACCTGATGATCGGCCTGGCCATGCTCATCGGCCGCTTCGGCTACATCCTGCCGATCCTCGCCATCGCCGGCAGCCTGGCGGCGAAGAAGGCCAGCCCGGTGGGGCCGAACAGTTTCCCGACCCATGGTCCGCTGTTCGTCAGCCTGCTCACCGTGACCATCCTGCTGGTCGGCGGCCTGACTTTCCTGCCGACCCTGGCCCTCGGCCCGATCGCTGAACAACTGAGCCTCGGCTTCTGAAGGAATCGCACATGAACGCTCAGACTCAGGCGTCCAAGAACGCCTTGCACAAATCGCTCGAACGTCGCCACAACGCGTCCACCAGCCTCGCCGCCTTGTGGCGGCCGGCGCTGCTGCAAGCCTTCGTCAAGCTCGACCCGCGCCAGTTGCTGCGCTCGCCGGTGATGCTGGTGGTCGAACTGACCGCCGTGCTCACCACCTTGCTGTGCTTCGTCCCCGACCAGGCGGTGCCGACCTCGGTGGCGCTGCAGATCGCCCTCTGGCTGTGGTTCACCGTGCTCTTCGCCAATTTCGCCGAAGCGCTCGCCGAGGGGCGTGGCAAGGCCCGCGCGGACAGTCTCAAGGCCGGCAGCCAGGGCCTCTCCGCCAATAAGCGGCGCGCCGACGGCAGTTTCGAGAGCGTCGCTGCCAGCAGCCTGCGCAAGGGCGACGTGGTACGGGTCCAGGCCGGCGAGATGATTCCCGGCGACGGCGAAGTCATCGAAGGGGTGGCGGCGGTCAACGAGGCCGCCATCACCGGCGAATCGGCGCCGGTGATCCGCGAGTCCGGCGGCGATCGCTCGGCGGTGACCGGCAACACCCAGGTGGTGTCCGACTGGCTGCTGGTACGTATCGGCGCCAACCCGGGCGAGTCGACCCTGGACCGGATGATCGCCCTGGTGGAAGGCGCCAAGCGGCAGAAGACCCCCAACGAAGTGGCGCTGGACATCCTGCTGATCGGCCTGACCCTGATCTTCCTGCTGGTAGTGGTGACCCTCAAGCCGTTCGCCCTGTTCGCCGGCGGCAACCTGCCGCTGGTGTTCCTGGTGGCGCTGCTGGTGACGCTGATCCCGACCACCATCGGCGGCCTGCTCTCGGCCATCGGCATCGCCGGCATGGACCGCCTGGTGCGCCTGAACGTGATCGCCAAGTCCGGTCGCGCGGTGGAGGCGGCCGGCGACGTCCACGTGCTGCTGCTCGACAAGACCGGCACCATCACCTTCGGCAACCGCCGCTGCAGCGCGCTGTATGCCGCGCCGGGGGTGAGCGGCAAGGAACTGGCCGAGGGCGCGTTGCTGGCCTCGCTGGCCGACGACACCCCGGAAGGCAAGTCGATCGTCGAATACCTGCGCATCCTGCATCCGATCGAGGAGCCGCGCCGCGAGGAGCTGACGCCGATCGCCTTCAGCGCGGAAACCCGCCTGTCCGGGGTCGACTGGAACGGCCAGGTGTACCGCAAGGGGGCGGTGGATGCGGCGCTGCGCTTCATCGACCTGCCGCGGGAGAAGATGCCCGAGGTGCTTTCGCGGGAGGTGGACAAGATCGCCCAGAGCGGCGGCACCCCGCTGCTGGTGGTAGCCAACGGCCGGCTGCTCGGCGCCATTCACCTGAAGGACGTGGTCAAGCCGGGCATTCGCGAGCGCTTCGCCGAACTGCGCCGGCTGGGCATCCGCACCGTGATGGTGACCGGCGACAACCCGCTGACCGCCGCTGCCATCGCCGCCGAGGCTGGGGTCGACGACGTGATCGCCGAGGCTACCCCGGAGAAGAAACTGGCGCGGATTCGCCAGGAGCAGGGCGAAGGTCGCCTGGTGGCGATGTGCGGCGACGGTGCCAACGACGCCCCGGCGCTGGCCCAGGCCGACGTCGGCATGGCCATGAACGACGGCACCCAGGCCGCCCGCGAGGCGGCCAACCTGGTCGACCTGGACAGCGACCCGACCAAGCTGCTCGACGTGGTCCAGGTGGGCAAGGAGTTGCTGGTCACCCGCGGCGCGCTGACCACCTTTTCCATCGCCAACGACGTGGCCAAGTACTTCGCCATCCTGCCGGCGCTGTTCGTCGGCATCTACCCGCAGCTCGACGTGCTCAACGTGATGCGCCTGCAAAGCCCGCAGAGCGCGATCCTGTCGGCCATCGTGTTCAACGCGCTGATCATCGTCGCGTTGATCCCATTGGCCTTGCGCGGCGTGCGGGTGCAGGCGGCGGACGCTTCGCAACTGCTGCAGCGCAACCTGCTGATCTATGGCGTCGGCGGCCTGGTGGCACCGTTCCTCGGGATCAAGGCGATCGACCTGCTGCTGACCGCCGTCGGCCTGGCATGAACAACGGCCCTCGCCGTCGGGCGAGGGCCTGGGACTGAAGAGAGGATCTGCACATGTTCAAGCAACTCCGTCCGGCACTGGCGTCACTGCTGGTGCTGAGCATGGTCACCGGCGTGGCCTATCCGCTGCTGGTCACCGGTATCGCCCAACTGGCGTTCCCCGAGCAGGCCAATGGCAGCCTGCTGCGCGACGCCGAGGGCAAGGTGCTCGGCTCGCGGCTGATCGCGCAGAAGTTCAACGGCGAGGGGTGGTTCCATTCGCGGCCTTCGGCGGGCGACTACGCCACCGTTTCCAGTGCCGCGAGCAACCTGGCGCCGAGCAACCCGGCACTGGCCGAGCGCATCGCCAGGGACGCCGCCCAGGAGCGTATCGCCGACCAGGGGCCGGTGCCGCTGGCGCTGGTCACTACCTCCGGTAGCGGACTCGATCCGCAGCTGCCGCCGCAGGCCGCGCGTTACCAGGCGCTGCGGGTGGCCACGGCGCGCGGGCTGCCGCTGCGGCTGGTGGAAGACCTGGTGGAAAGCCACACCGAGCGGCCGCTGGTGGGGCCGGCGGTGGTCAACGTGCTGGCGCTGAACATGGCGCTGGCGGGGTTGAAGCGCTAGGTTTCCCCAGAGACCCACGCAAGGGCTTGCAATATCGCCGCATCGGCGGATGATCGCCGGCGATCGTCCGCCCTGCGCGGCGCAGAGCAACGGAGTACGACCGATCCATGACCGACACCGCACGCGCCGACGCGCTGCTGGCCGACCTGCCCGCTGACGGGCGCGGCCGCCTGAAAGTCTTTCTCGGCGCGGCGCCGGGGGTGGGCAAGACCTTCGCCATGCTGCAGGCCGCCCAGGCCCAGTTGCGCCAGGGCGTGAAACTGCGCGCCGGGGTGGTCGAGACCCACTCGCGGGCGGAAACCGAGTCCCTCCTCGCAGGCGTGCCGCAGCAGCCGCTGCGCAGCCTCGAGTATCGAGGGATGAAACTGCAGGAAATGGACCTCGACGGTCTCCTCGCCGACCCGCCGGCGCTGGCCCTGGTCGACGAACTGGCCCACAGCAACGTTCCCGGCAGCCGCCACGCCAAGCGCTGGCAGGACATCCAGGAGTTGCTGGCGGCGGGAATCGACGTCTACACAACGGTCAACGTCCAGCACCTGGAGAGCCTCAACGACCAGGTCCGCGACATCACCGGCGTGCAGGTCCGCGAGACGGTGCCGGACTGGGTGTTGCAGGAGGCCTACGAGATCGTCCTCATCGACCTGCCGCCGCGCGAGCTGCTGGAGCGCCTGCGCGAGGGCAAGGTCTACGTGCCGGAACAGGCGCGGGCGGCGATCGATGCGTTCTTCTCGCAGACCAACCTCACCGCGCTGCGTGAACTGGCGATGCAGACCGCCGCCGCGCGGGTCGACGCCGACCTCAACCACCGCTACCGCCAGCGCGGCGAGGAAGCGCCGGCGTTGCGCGGGCGGCTGCTGGTGGGCATCGACGGTGACGAACAGGCCGAACGCCTGGTGCGCCACGCCTGCCGGGTCGCCGAACGTCGGCACCTGCCCTGGAGCGTGGTACACGTCGATACCGGCGGCTTGCGCGGCGAGCAGGCGCGGATGCGCCTGCAGGGTGCGCAGCAACTGGCCGAGCGGCTCGGCGGCGAGATCGTCGTGCTGCGCGCCGGCGAGGTGGCGCGGACCCTCCTGCAACATGCCCGCGAGCGCCGCGCCAGCCTGGTCCTGGTTGGCCAGTCGCGGCGCCGCTGGTACCGCCGGGCCTTCGGCGGTGGTCTCGCCGGGCGTCTGCTGCGCGACGGCCAGGGCCTGGAGATCAGTGCCCTGGACAGCGAGGCCGACCTACGCCCGGCGGAACCGCGGCCACGCTATCCGGTGGTGTGGAACGACTATCTGCTGGCGCTGCTGGCGACCGCCCTGGCCAGCGGCCTGGCCTGGATCGTGGCGCACCTGCTGGAGCTGCCGAACATCTCCCTGGTGTTCCTGATGGCGGTGCTGCTGGTGGCAGTGCGCAGCAGCCTGATGCCGGCACTGCTGTGCGCGGTGGCGTCGTTCCTGGCCTATGACTTCCTGTTCATCCCGCCGCATTTTTCCTTCGCCATCCATCGCCACGAAGACCTGCTGAGCCTGGCGTTCTTCCTGTTCATGGCCGGCCTCACCGGCAACCTGGCGGCACGCCAGCGGCGCCAGCTGGAGGCGCTGCGCGATACCCAGGAGGAAACCAGCCTGCTGCTGGAGCTGTCGCGCAAGCTCACCGCCGCCACCGACCGCCAGGCGGTGCTGGCCGCCGCCGCCCAGCAGTTCGACGACTGGAAGGACGTCGAGGTCTGCCTGCTCGGTCAGGTCAATGGCGAGTGGAAGACCGAGGCCGGCGTGCAGCGGCAACTCGCCGACCAGGAACGGGTCGCCGCGGACTGGGCCTGGGCCCACGACCAGCCGGCCGGCCTCGGTACTGGCACGCTGCCCGGAGGACGCTGGTGGTGGTGGCCGCTGTCGGCGGAAGAGGGACCGCTGGCACTGCTCGGTGTCGCGCCGCTGGACGGCCAGCCGCTGAGCCCGCAGCGCCGGCGCCTGCTCGCCGCCCTAGGCCAGCCTCTGGCCCAGGCCCTGGCGCGGGCTCGCCTGGCCGAGGACCTGGAGGCCGCGCGCCTGCACGGCGAGACCGAGCAACTGCGCAGCGCCTTGCTCGCCTCGGTCTCCCACGACCTGCGCACGCCGCTGACGGCCATGCGCGGCTCCATCGACAGCCTGCTGGCGCTGGGTGAGGCGATCCCGCCGGCGGATCGTCGCGAACTGCTGGAAAGCACCCGCGACGAGGCCGAGCGACTGGACCGCTATATCCAGAACCTGCTCGACATGACCCGTCTCGGCCACGGTGGCCTGAAGCTGGCGCGCGACTGGGTGGCGCCCGGCGACATCGTTGGCAGCGCGCTGAACCGCCTGCGCGCGGTGCTGGCGCCGTACCGGGTGCAGGCGATCGTGGCCAACGACCTGCCGTTGCTCTACGTGCATGCGGCGCTGATCGAGCAGGCGCTGATCAACGTGCTGGAAAATGCCGCGCGCTTCTCGCCGAACCACGGCCGGTTGCGCATCGAGGTCAGCCAGGATGCCGCCGAGCTGCGTTTCGCGGTGAGCGACGAGGGGCCGGGGATTCCCGAGGCCGAGCGGGAGAAGATCTTCGACATGTTCTACACCGCTGCCCGTGGCGACCGCGGTGGCCAGGGCACCGGCCTGGGCCTGGCGATCTGCCAGGGCATGATCGGCGCCCACGGCGGGCGCATCAGCGTCGGCGAAGGCCTCGACGGTCGCGGCACCACGCTGATCCTGCACCTGCCGCTGCATCCGCAGCCGGACCTCGGGCAACTGGAGGGCGACGAATGAGCCCGGCGCACTTGCCTGGCGCCTGCGCTCGCGCTATTCCTGCCGTTTCCGCGACGCCGCCGCTGGCCTGTCGCCGTGTTCACCTGCCGTGCCGAGTGCCATGACCCAATTGCAGAACAGCATCCTGCTGATCGACGACGAACCGCAGATCCGCAAGTTCCTCCGTATCAGTCTCAATGCCCAGGGCTACCGGGTGCTCGAGGCCGGCACCGGCGAAGAGGGGCTGGCCCAGGCCGCGCTGAACCGACCGGACCTGGTGGTGCTCGACCTCGGCCTGCCGGACCGCGACGGCCAGGACATCCTTCGCGACCTGCGCGAATGGTCGCAGGTGCCGGTGCTGGTGCTGTCAGTGCGCGCCAGCGAGGGCGAGAAGGTACTGGCCCTGGACGGCGGCGCCAACGACTACGTGACCAAGCCGTTCGGCATCCAGGAGTTCCTCGCCCGCGTGCGCGTCCTGCTGCGCCAGGCGGCGCAGGGCGAAAGCCCGGAGGCGTCGGTGGCGGTCGGCCCGTTGCAGGTGGACTTCGCCTATCGCCGAGTCACCCTGGAGGGTGCGGAAGTGGCGCTGACGCGCAAGGAGTATGCAGTGCTCGCCGCGCTGGCACGCCATCTCGGACGGGTAGTGACCCAGCAGCAACTGCTCAAGGATATCTGGGGTCCGACCCATGTCGAAGACACCCATTACCTGCGGGTCGTGGTCGGCCACCTGCGCCAGAAGCTCGGCGACGATCCGGCCAGCCCGCGCTTCCTGGTGACCGAGGCGGGTGTCGGTTATCGCCTGCGCGACAGCTGACGCGCAGCGCAATTCTGCGCGAGGGGCATGCCTCCCGTGCGTTCATCGCCTATGATGCCGCGCATTCGCGCTGGCCCGGATGCGCCCGGGTCGGTGCCCCGGTGTCACCACGAAGGTCATCATGCAGCAACTGTTGAACGAGATTCTCGATGAAGTCCGCCCGCTGATCGGGCGCGGCAAGGTCGCCGACTACATCCCCGCGCTCGCCGGCGTCGAGCCGAACCAGCTGGGGATCGCCGTGTACAGCCGCGACGGCGAGCTGTTCCATGCCGGCGACGCCCTGCGGCCGTTTTCCATCCAGAGCATTTCCAAGGTGTTCAGCCTGGTCCAGGCGATCCAGCATTCCGGCGAGGACATCTGGCAACGCCTTGGCCACGAGCCCTCCGGCCAGCCTTTCAACTCCCTGGTGCAGCTGGAGTTCGAGCGCGGCAAGCCGCGCAACCCGTTCATCAATGCCGGCGCCCTGGTGATCTGCGACATCAACCAGTCGCGTTTCGCCGCGCCGGCGCAATCGATGCGCGATTTCGTCCGGCGCCTGTGCGGCAACCCGGAAGTGGTGTCGGACTCGGTGGTGGCGCGTTCCGAGTACCAGCACCGCTCGCGCAACGCGGCGGCGGCCTACCTGATGAAATCGTTCGGTAACTTCCACAACGACGTCGAGGCGGTGCTGCTCAGCTATTTCCATCATTGCGCGCTGCGCATGAGCTGCGTCGACCTGGCGCGGGCGTTCTGCTTCCTCGCCGACAAGGGCTTCTGCAAGCACAGCGGCGAGCAGGTACTCAACGAGCGGCAGACCAAGCAGGTCAACGCGATCATGGCCACCAGCGGGCTCTACGACGAGGCCGGCAACTTTGCCTATCGGGTCGGCCTGCCGGGCAAGAGCGGTGTCGGCGGCGGCATCATCGCGGTAGTGCCGGGGCGCTTCACGGTCTGTGTCTGGTCGCCGGAACTGAACGCCGCGGGCAATTCGCTGGCGGGTATCGCCGCGCTGGAGAAACTCAGCGAGCGGATCGGCTGGTCGATCTTCTGAAACCGCCGCCCGTCGTGGCGGCGCTCGAATTCCCGGCGCCGCTGCGCTATGTTCTGCGGCTACCGCTTGCCGGCGCCGGATGCGCCGGTCCACTCGCCAGGAAGGTCGCCATGTCCCGTCCGATCCCCGTTTCCCGTGTCTTCGCCTGCCTCACCGTTCTCGCCGCCTGCGCGCATGCCGGCGCCGCCGAACCGGACTGGCGTGGCTACACCAGCGAACAGCAGCAGCGCAGCGTGCTGGCCGTCGAGCAGGACGCCGAGGCCATCAACAAGCGCTACTACGACAGTGCCTTCGAGGAATTCCTGCCGGAACTGGAGCAACTGGAACTCAGCCTGGCGCAGCCCGTCGTCGCCGTCGACGAGAAAGGCCTGCTGGGCGACTGGAAGTGTCGCTCGACCCAGGCCGACCAGTACGGCATCTATCGCTATCCGAACTTCCAGTGCCGCATCCGGCGTACCGACCGCGGCCTGTTCCTGGAGAAGACCAGCGGTTCGCAACGGGTCAGCGGCTACCTGTTCCGCGAAGGCACGCAGCGCTACGTGTTCCTCGGCGGCGCCACGGTCAACGACGAGCCCCAGGTGGCCTTCAGTGGCCTGGCCCACGGCGCGCCGGCTGAGTCCGACGTGGTCGCGCTGCTGCGCCCGCACGCCGGTGGCTTCCTCCTGCTGTTCCCGGAACGGCGCGGCGGCTACGAGGTCCTCGAGTTCAGCCGCTGAGGCTCAGGCGTTGTCTTCCTCGTAGCGGTCCAGGGTGTCGCTGGCGATCTGCCGGCCGAGGGCGATCAATTCCGGCGCCTTGTAGAACTCGAAGAAGCGGCAGACCCGCTTCGGCACGTTGATCAGGATGTCCGGCGGGTAGCCGGCGATCTTGTACTGCGCCAGCGAGGTCTGCATCACCTCGAAGCTCTGGTTGACCAGTTCCAGCAGCGATGCCGGACCGCTGCTTTCCACCACCGTGGTGCCGCTGGCCGACTTCGGCGAGTCCTTGCCTTGCGGCGCCGCGGCCGGCTGTTGCAGTTGCGGCTCGGCGGGCTCCTCGGATTCCGCCGGAACCGGATGGAGCAGGGCGTCGGCGCTCAGCTCCGGCGGGGTATTGTCGTCGCCGTGGCGGCGGAAGAACGAGAGTTTGTGGCCGAGGCTCTCGATCATGCTGTCGAAGCGCCCCTTGAGCGCGGCCGGACGCTCGATCACCGGCAGGTGGTACTGCTTCTGGTTGGTGGCGTTGAGGTTGACCGCGATGATCAGGTCGCTGTGGGCCGACACCACCGGCACGATCGGCAACGGGTTGAGCAGGCCGCCGTCGACCAGCATGCGGCTGCCCTGCATGACCGGTGTGAACAGGCTGGGGATTGCCGCCGAGGCGCGCATGGCCTGGTGCAGGCAGCCTTCCTGGAACCAGATTTCCTGCTGGTTGGTGAGGTCGGTGGCAACCGCCGTGTAGGGAATCGACAGGTCCTCGATGTTTACCTCGCCGAGGATCTCGTGGATCTTGCCGAACACCCGCTCGCCGCGGATCGCGCCGAGGCGGAAGCTGACGTCGAGCAGGCGCAGCACGTCGAGGTAATCCAGGCTTTCCACCCACTCGCGGTACTCGCGCAGCTTGCCGGCGGCGTAGATGCCACCGATCACCGAGCCCATGGAACAACCGGCGATGCAGGTGATCTCATAGCCGCGTGCCTCGAGTTCCTCGATCACGCCGATGTGCGCGTAGCCGCGCGCACCGCCGGAGCCCAATACCAGGGCGACCTGTTTGCTCATCTGCAACCCCTTGCCAATACTGCGTGACGAAGCGAAAACGATACGCGTGTCGCCCGGCCGCCGCCAAGTGCGTCGCGGCGATGCGCGGCCCTTTCCCTGTCCGGAGATCGTTCGATGAAAACCTGGATCGTTCTGCCCGTCCTTGCCCTGACCCTGGCCGGCTGCGCCGGCAAGACCGCCTACCGGGAGAACTGCGCCGACCAGTTGGACGCGGCCTGGAAGGAACTCGACCTGGCCAAGGCCGAAGGTTTCGCCGGCACCGTCAGCTACTCGAAGGCCCTGACCCTGCTCACCGGGGCCAAGACCCAGCAGCAGTTCGAGGCCTACGAGGGCTGCACCAGCAAGGCCGAGAAGGCGCGCTTCTATATCCGCGAGTCGCGCGCCGGGCGCTGAGCCGGGCGCGGCGATCGGTCCTCTGGCGGCGGCGCCGGCTTTGCTAGAATGGGCACTTTTCCGACATCCACGGGAGTACACCGATGAGCGAGGCGATCCGCCTGACCCAGTACAGCCACGGCGCCGGCTGCGGCTGCAAGATTTCGCCCAAGGTACTGGAGGTGATCCTCGCCGGCAGCGGCGCGCAGAACCTCGATCCGAAGCTCTGGGTCGGCAACGCCTCGCGCGACGACGCGGCTGTCTACGCCCTCGACGAGGAGCGCGGGGTGGTCTCCACCACCGATTTCTTCATGCCGATCGTCGACGACCCCTTCGATTTCGGCCGTATCGCCGCGACCAACGCCATCAGCGATATCTACGCCATGGGCGGCGACCCGCTGATGGCCATCGCCATCCTCGGCTGGCCGGTCAACGTGCTGGCCGCGGAAGTCGCCCGCGAGGTGATCGCCGGTGGCCGCAAGGTCTGCGAGGAAGCCGGCATCCCGCTGGCCGGCGGACACTCCATCGACGCCCCCGAGCCGATCTTCGGCCTGGCCGTGACCGGCCTGGTGGAGAAGCGCTTCATGAAACGCAACGACACCGCCGAGGCCGGCTGCAGGCTGTACCTGACCAAGCCGCTGGGCATCGGCATTCTCACCACCGCCGAGAAGAAGGCCAGGCTGCGCGCCGAGGACGTCGGCGTGGCGCGTGACTGGATGTGCACCCTGAACAGGCCCGGCGCGCGCTTCGGCCGGTTGGCGGGGGTCAAGGCGATGACCGACGTCACCGGTTTCGGCCTGCTCGGCCACCTGGTGGAAATGGCCGACGGCAGCAAGCTCACCGCACGCGTGGAGTACGCCGCGGTACCGCGCCTGGCCAGTGCCGAATATTACCTGGAGCAGGGCTGCGTGCCTGGCGGCACCCTGCGCAACTTCGACAGCTATGGCGAGCGCATCGCGCCACTGCCGGAAGTGCAGAAGCTGTTGCTTTGCGATCCGCAGACCAGCGGCGGCCTGCTGGTGGCGGTGGCTCCGGAAGGCGAGGCGGAGTTCCTCGCCGTGGCGGCGGAACTCGGCCTGCAACTGGCGCCGATCGGCGAGCTGGTCGAGCGACAGAGTCTCGCGGTACAGGTGCTGTAATGCGCGACAACACCCAACACTACCGCGAACTGTTTCTCGACGATATCCCCCTGATGGATGTGCGCGCCCCGGTGGAGTACCACAAGGGCGCCTTTCCCAACACTGTCAACCGGCCGCTGATGAACGACATCGAGCGGCAGAAGGTCGGCACCAGCTACAAGCAGCACGGCCAGCAGGCCGCCATCGCCCTTGGCCACGAACTGGTCTGCGGGGCGCTCAAGGCCGAACGACTGGCGGCCTGGAAAGCCTTCGCCGAAGCCAACCCGAACGGCTACCTGTATTGCTTCCGCGGCGGCCTGCGCTCGCAGATCGTCCAGCAGTGGCTGAAGCAGGACGCCGGCATCGACTACCCACGGGTGATCGGCGGCTACAAGGCGTTGCGCAACTTCCTTTTCGAAACCACCCGCGCGGCGGTCGACGAGTGCGATTTCGTGCTGGTCGGCGGCCTCACCGGTTGCGGCAAGACCGAGGTGATCGCGGCGCTGGACAACAGCCTCGATCTCGAAGGCCACGCCAACCATCGCGGCTCCAGCTTTGGCCGGCGAGCCACGCCGCAGCCGGCGCAGATAGACTTCGAGAACCGCCTGGCCATCGACATCCTGAAGAAGCGTCATCGTGGCGTCGGCCAGTTCGTCCTCGAGGACGAGGGGCGGATCGTCGGCAGCTGCTCCTTGCCGCTGGAGCTGTACCAGGGTATGCAGGGCTACCCGCTGGTCTGGCTGGAGGATGCCTTCGAGCAGCGTGTCGAGCGTATCCTCAGGGACTACGTGATCGATCTGCGCAGCGAGTTCGAGCGTGTGGTGGGCGTGGAGGAGGGCTTCGCCGCCTTCTCCGCCTACCTGCAGAAGAGCCTCGCCGGCATCGTCAAGCGCCTCGGCGGCGAGCGCTACCAGCGGCTGGCGGCGATCCTCGTGCAGGCGCTGGAAGAGCAGGGCCGCGACGGCTCGGTGGATACCCATCGCGGCTGGATCGAGGGGCTGCTCAAGGAGTACTACGACCCGATGTACGCCTTCCAGCGGCAGAGCAAGGAAGACCGCGTGGAGTTCCGCGGCAACCAGGCCGAGGTGATCGGCTACCTGCGCCAGCGTCAGGCGTTGCGGCCATCGTAGTGCTGTACCGGGAGCGCGCTGGCGTCGATGTCCTCCAGGCAGCGCGCGTTGACCGCGGCCATCGCCTGGCCGTCCGGGCCTATGCCTTCGCTGAACGGCGCGCAGCCGCAGGTGGGGCAGAAGTGATGCTGCAGGCGGTGGGTGTTGAAGGTGTAGGTGTGCATCGCGCTGGCCGGCGTCTTCAGCGCCAGACGGTCGCGCGGGACGAACCACAGCAGCCAGCCGCGCCGGCTGCACAGTGAACAGTTGCACTGGATCACCTGGTCGAGGTCGCCTTCGACTTCGTAGGCGATGGTTCCGCAGTGGCAGCTTCCTCGATAGTTCATGGCAGGGCTCCTGGGTGAGGGTAGGGCAAGTCTAGCCGCTGCCTCCAGGTGGCGCAGGGCTGCGGCGCAGACGGTCGCGAGAGCTGCGGGGCTGCGGCATAATCGGCGTCCCCTCCGTCGATTTCCGCGAGACCGCCATGCAACTGGACTTCACCACCATCGCTCCCGCCGAGGCCTATCGCTGGTTGGCTTCCACCGTCACCCCGCGACCGATTGCCTGGGTCTCGACCCTGTCCGCCGAGGGCGCCAGCAACCTGGCCCCGTTCAGCTTCTTCCAGGTGATCAGCGACGAGCCGCCGACCCTGATGGTCAACGTCAGCCTGCGCGACGACGGCAGCCTCAAGGACACCCTGCGCAACGTCCAGGCCACCGGGCAGTTGGTGATCCACCTGGTCGGCGCCGCCCAGGCCGAAACCATGAACGCCACCTCCGCCTGGCTGCCCCATGGTGTGAGCGAGATCGAGACGGTCGGCATCCCTACCGTGTCCAGCGTACGCGTGGCGCCGCCGCGGATCGCCGCGGCGGCGGTGGCCTTCGAGTGCGAGGTGGCGGAGATCAAGCCGTATCCGGCGGAGAACCCCAATTGCCACCTGATCTTCGCCCGCGTGCTGCTGGCCCATGTCGACGATGCCGTGCTGGCCGACGAGCGCCATGTGGATAGCGCCCGGCTCGACCTGGTCGGTCGCCTGGGCGGCAGCCACTACAGCCATACCCGCGACACGTTCAGCATGATCCGGCCCAGGTAGCCGGGCTCAGTCCGGCGCCCGCAGGCACTCGTCGACCGTGCGCCGGCACACCGGCGCCTGGCCCGCGGCCTGGCGTTCCTGCCACTGGCGATAGGCGAACTGGTAGCTTTCCGGATACACCCCGCCGCGCTTCAGCGGCGCCACGATACTCGCGCGCAGCGCCTGTTCGGTCAGCGCCAGGTGCGCGGCCAGGCGCTGGAACTGCCAGGGCTGCTGGCCCTGGCGGCGCTCCAGGACCTCGACGTGGTACAGGCCGTCGGCCGCCGCGCTCGACAGGTTGTGCACGATCAGCCAGCGCGACAGGCCCGGCGCCGCCGGCAACGACCAGAGCGGCTGCTCGATCGGGCCGCTCCAGTCGGCCAGGGCGGGGGCGCACAGACTCAGCGACAGCAACAGCGGCAATACGGGACGCATGGCAAGCTCCTTTTCCATGGGGCGCCCAGTATGGCTCCGCGCTCGACCGACGTCAGCCCGGATATCCTGGAAACGACCTGCGCATATCTCTCCTGGCCATTATCGTGCCACTACCTTGCCCGGCCGCTCAGGTTCGGCGAAAAACGCGCGACACAGCGGGAAATGCGCACGCAGACGGCGCGTCACGGGGGAGGGGAGTCATGCTGGGGTTGCTGCGCAGGCGTCTGGCCGATCTCGGCACGGCGAAGAAACTGGCCATCGGTTTTACCCTGGTCCTGCTATTGACCGCGCTGGTGGCCGCGCTCGCGGTGCTCTCGCTGCATGCGCTGGGGCAGCGCTTCGCGCGCCTGCAGGAGATGAGCGCGATCAATCGCGACGTGCTGGAGGTTCGCCAGGCCGAGAAGGAATTTGCCCTGCACGGGGAAAAGAGCGACGCCGAGCGCTTGCGCCAGCGCCTGGCCGCGACCCTTGAACGGGTGGGCCGGCTCAAGGCCGACGGCGACGCCGATCAGGCGCTTGGCATGGCCGAGGTGGAGCAGGTGCTGGCGGCATACCTAGAAGCGTTCGGCCGCTTCGAGCAGTCCATCCAGGGACGCCAATTGGCTTGGGAAAGCGCCAGCTGGTCGCTGAACGGCGCCGCCAACAGCCTCGATATCCTCCAGTCCAGCCTGGCCGAGGATGGCGCCTATGCGCTGAAGGAGAGCCAGGGGCACGACGGCGAGCCGCTGTTGCAGCAGGCGGCCCAGGTCGCCCAGGTCAATCGCCTGGTCCTTCAGGGGCTGGACGAGGCCCGCTCGCGTCTCGAAGCGCGCGCCGCGGATGCGCAGGAGGGGCCGCCGAAATCGCTGCGCGAGGCGCTGGAGCTGGCAGCCCGGCTGGAGCAGGCGATCACCGACGATGCCTACGTGTCGGTGGTCAAGGACGTGCTGACCAATATCCGCGGTTTCGCCGACAAGCTCGCCGAGTACCGCGCCAGTCAGCTCCAGGAGCGGCAGATGTACGCCGCCATGGGCGAGCGCGCCGGGCAGGTGATGGCGCGTGTCGACCGTAGCTGGGAGGCGCAGCAGCAGGCCAGGCTCCACAGCCTGCGGACAAACTCCCTGCTGATCGTCGGCGCCGCCGTGCTGGCGCTGCTGGTGGGCCTGGGCGCGGCCTTCGGCATCAGCCTGCTGATCGTCCGTCCGCTGCGCCAGGCGATGGGTGTGGCGCAGCGGATCGCCGAAGGCGACCTTGCGGTACGGGTCGACAGCGAGCGGCGCGACGAGGTTGGCCAACTGATGGCCGCGATGCGCGCCATGACCGGCAGCCTGCGCGGTATCGTCAGCCAGTTGCAGGACGGCGTCGGGCGGATTGCCGGCGCTTCCGAGGCGCTGTCCGGCGTTACCACGCGCACCCGCCTGGGAATCGACAGCCAGCGGGCGGAAACCGAACAGGTGGCCACGGCGATGAACCAGATGGCCGCCACCGTCCATGAAGTGGCGCACAACGCCGAGGAAGCCGCGGGGGCGGCGGAAAGCGCCGACGGCAAGGTCAGCGTCGGCCAGGAGGTGGTACGCCAGACCCTGGAGCGGATCGAGCGACTGGCCGAGGCGGTGCGCGCGGCCACCGCCAGCGTCGAGGCGCTGAGCGCCGACAGCCAGCGCATCGGCAGCGTGCTGGACGTGATCAAGAGCGTGGCCGAGCAGACCAACCTGCTGGCGCTGAACGCCGCCATCGAGGCGGCGCGGGCCGGCGACCAGGGTCGAGGCTTCGCCGTGGTCGCCGACGAGGTGCGGGCGCTGGCGCGGCGCACCCAACAGTCCACGGCCGAGATCGAGACCCTGATCGGTGCCTTGCAGAATGGCACGCAGCAGGCGGTGCAGCGTATGCAGCGCAGCCACCAGTTGGTGGACCAGAGCGTCGACGACGCGTTGCAGACCGAGGCGGCGCTGGGCAACATCGCCACGGCGGTGGCGCTGATCCAGCAGATGAACCAGCAGATCGCCGCGGCCTCCGAGCAGCAGAGCGCGGTCGCCGAGGAGATCAACCGCAGTGTCACGGCGATCCGCGAGGTGGCCGATCAGTCGGCCCAAGCCATGCAGTCGACGGCTTCGTCCAGCGAACAACTGGCGGAGCTGGGCCGCGAACTACAGGGCATGGTCAGGCATTTCCGCTTGTAGCCGCGGCCTGGGCGGCGAGTCTTTCCTGCTGGCGCAGCCAGTAGCGATAGGCACTGACCCCGGAGCGCACCGAGCTGAACACCAGCGGCGGCTTGATCTCGCCGAGCATGCTCGAGCGTTGCAGCAGGTCCAGCGTCTGCCCGGTCACCCGCGCCAGCGACAGGTGCACGCCCTGGGCCTTGAGGATCTGTTGCACCTCGTGGAGGGTGGCCAGGCCGCTGATGTCGAGGTTGGTCATGGCTTCGGCGTTGAGCAGCACCGCATTCGGCCGCTCGCTGCCGTCCACCACGGCAAGCACCCGCTGCTTGAAGTAGTCGGCGTTGAAGAACAGCAGGGGGGCGTCGAAGCGGTAGATCACCAGGCCGGGAAGAGTGGTGGCCTGCGGGTACTTGGCCAGCTCGACCTGGCCGTCGATGCCGTGCATCCAGCCGAGCACCGCGTCGCTCGGGCGATAGGTGTAGTAGAGCAGGCGCAGTACGGCGATGCTGACGGCGACGAAGATTCCCGGCAGCACGCCGACGCTGAGCACGCCGACGGTGGTCAGCAGGCAGAGGCTGAACTCGAAGCGGCTGAGCTTCCAGAAGCCCTTCAGCGCCTGCACGTCGATCAGGCCCCAGCCGGCCAGCAACAGGACCGCACCGAGCGCCGGCATCGGCACCCAGCCCAGGGGCTTGTTCAGCAGCAACAGGGTGGCGGCGATCACCAGCGCGGCGACCACGCCGACCAGTTGGGTCTTGCCGCCGACCATGTCGTTCACCGCGGTGCGTGAGTCGGCGCCGCTGATGGCGAAGCCCTGGGAGACCCCGGCGCCGATGTTGGCCAGGCCGAGGGCGACGAATTCGTGGTTGGCGTTGATGCTGTAGCCGTGACGGGCGGCGAAGCTGCGCGCGGTGAGCATGGCGCTGCAGAAGCTGACCACCGTGATGCCGGTGGCGTCGCGCAGCAGGCTTTTCAGTTCCTCCAGGCTGGTCTGCGGCCAGCTCAGTTGCGGCAGCCCGGCCGGTACCTCGCCAAGCAGTTCCACGCCGTAGCGATCCAGGCCCAGCAGCGCCGCGGCGAGGCTGGCCAGGAGGACGCCGCAGAGCGCCCCGGGCAACTGCGGGAAGCGCCGCGGCAGCAGCACCATCAGCAAGAGCGAGAGGCTGCCGAGGATCAGCGTCGGCCAATGGATGTGCAGCAGGTTCTCCAGCAGCGCGAGGATGCCGGCGACGAAGCCGCTGGTCGCCGCCTCGTAGCCGAACAGCTTGCCCAGTTGCCCGACCAGCAGGCTCAGGCCGATGCCGTTGAGGTAGCCGACCAGGATCGGTCGCGAGAGGAAGCTGGCGATGAACCCGGCGCGGGCCAGGCCGGCGACGATGGAGAACAGCCCGACCATGATCGCGACGATCATCGACAGGTCCACCAGGCGCTGCGGATCGCCCGCCGCCAGCGGGGTGATGGCGGCGGCGACCATCGCCGCGGTCGCCGCGTCGGGGCCTACCATCAACTGCCGCGAGCTGCCGATCAGGGCGTAGATCAGCATCGGCAGGATGCACGCATAGAGGCCTACCTGGGGCGGGAAGCCGGCGATCTGGGCGTAGGCGATGGCGGTGGGGATCTGGATCGCCGCTACCGACAGCCCGGCCTGGACATCCGGACGGAACCAGGCGCGGCGGTAGTGGAGCAGGCTATCGAGTCCGGGTACCCAGCGGGCGAGTGGCATGCGGCTGATTCCTTGCAGGCGCGGATGCCGCAGCTTAGCCCGAAGGACAGGCGGCAGGATTGCCGGGAATCATTATTTCTTCAGTGCACACGCTCTTCGAGCCGAGGCGCTATCCGCCGCTTCTTCGCGCCGGCGGCGGACCTCAGACCTTCAACACCAACTTGCCGAAGTTTTCCCCGCTGAACAGCTTGAGCAGCGTTTCGGGGAAGGTCTCCAGGCCTTCGACGATGTCCTCGCGCGATTGCAGCTTGCCTTCCGCCAGCCAGGTGGCCATCTCCTTCAGGCCTTCTGGGAAGCGCTGGGCATAGTCCATTACCACCATGCCTTCCATGCGCGCCCGATTGACCAGCAGCGACAGGTAGTTGGCCGGGCCGCGCACCGCTTCCTTGTTGTTGTACTGGCTGATCGCCCCGCAGAGGACGATGCGTGCCTTGAAGGCGATGCGGGTGAGCACTGTGTCGAGGATTTCGCCGCCGACGTTGTCGAAGAACACATCGATACCCTTCGGGCATTCGCGCTTGAGTCCGGCGGCGAGGTCTTCGTTCTTGTAGTCGATGGCGCCGTCGAAGCCCAGTTCTTCGACCAGGAAGCGACATTTCTCGGCGCCGCCGGCGATGCCCACCACCCGGCAGCCCTTGAGCCTGGCGATCTGCCCGGCAACGCTGCCCACCGCACCGGCGGCGCCGGAGATCACCACGGTCTCGCCGTTCTTCGGCTGGCCGACGTCGAGCAACGCGAAGTAGGCGGTCATGCCGGTCATGCCCAGCGCCGAGAGATAGCGTGGCAGCGGCGCGCGGGACGGGTCGACCTTGTAGAAACCCTTGGGCTCGCCGATGAAATAGTCCTGCACGCCGAGGGCGCCGTTGACGTAATCGCCGGCCTGGAAGCCGGGGTGCTTCGAAACCAGCACCTTGCCGACGCCGAGCGCACGCATCACCTCGCCGATCCCCACCGGCGGGATGTAGGAGCGGGCGTCGTTCATCCAGCCGCGCATCGCCGGGTCCAGCGACAGGTACTCGTTCTTCACCAGGATCTGGCCCTCGGCCGGTTCGCCGAGCGGGGTTTCGACGAAACTGAAGGTGTCGCGGCCGGGCAGCCCGCTGGGACGCTGGGCCAACTGGTATTGCCGATTGATCTGGGAGGTCATGGCAGGGCACTCGAATGTCGGGAAACAGGCCCCTAGGGATAGCTGGCGCCGGCGCCGGCGGCAAGCGAAGGCGAGTGCGGAAATGACCGGTCATCTATGCCGATGATTCGCCGCCATCAGTCTTATCAGCGGGCTGGATGGCCCATCCTCCAGTCCCCTGATAGTGCTATGCCTTGCGCCGGCCCTGGCTAGACTGGCGCGGCCCGGTTCCGTCGCGGTTGGCGGAAGGCGATTTTCCGAGGAGCAGCAGATGAGCAAACTTCTTTCCGGCCAGGTCGCACTGGTCACTGGCGGTGCGGCGGGCATCGGCCGCGCTACCGCGCTGGCCTTCGCCGCCGCCGGGGTCAAGGTGGTGGTCGCCGACCTGGACAGCGCCGGCGGCGAGGGCACGGTCGAGGCGATCCGCCAGGCGGGAGGCGAAGCCCTCTTCATTCGCTGCGACGTCACCCGCGACGCCGAGGTCAAGGCGCTGGTAGAGGGTTGCGCAGCGGCCTACGGCCGTCTCGACTATGCCTTCAACAACGCCGGTATCGAGATCGAGCAGGGCAAGCTGGCCGACGGCAACGAAGCCGAGTTCGACGCCATCATGGCTGTCAACGTGAAGGGCGTCTGGTTGTGCATGAAGCACCAGATCCCGCTGATGCTGGCCCAGGGCGGTGGCGCGATCGTCAACACCGCCTCGGTCGCCGGGCTCGGCGCGGCGCCGAAGATGAGCATCTACGCTGCTTCCAAGCACGCGGTGATCGGCCTGACCAAATCGGCGGCGATCGAGTACGCGAAGAAGGGCATCCGCGTCAACGCCGTGTGTCCGGCGGTGATCGACACCGACATGTTCCGCCGCGCCTACGAGGCCGATCCGCGCAAGGCCGAGTTCGCCGCCGCGATGCATCCGCTGGGTCGGGTCGGGCGGGTCGAGGAAATCGCCGCCGCGGTGCTCTATCTGTGCAGCGACAACGCAGGCTTCACCACCGGTATCGCCTTGCCGGTGGACGGCGGGGCGACGGCGATCTGAGCGGGCGGCGATACAACCGGGATGCCCCGGCGCGGGGCATTCGCATTCTGTTACAGGTCGGCGCGCGGTTTGGCGCGCCAGGCCACTGCCGGGGGACTAACCTGGGTCGAGAATCCGGGGCCTGAGCCCGTCTCCATCGCATCGGAGCAATAACAATAATGACCGCCGATCCCATCCTGACCCTGTTCCTCCCCATCGCCCTGGGCATCATCATGCTCGGTCTCGGACTGTCCCTGACCCCGGCCGACTTCCTCCGCGTGGTGCGCTACCCGAAGCCGGTGCTGGTCGGCCTGGTGTGCCAGATCGTCCTGCTGCCCCTGGCCTGTTTCCTGATCGTCCAGGGCTTCGCCCTGGAGGCGGCCCTGGCGGTCGGCATGATGTTGCTGGCGGCCTCGCCCGGCGGCACCACCGCCAACCTCTACAGCCACCTGGCGCATGGCGACGTGGCACTGAACATCACCCTGACCGCGGTGAACTCGGTGATCGCCATCCTCACCATGCCGCTGATCGTCAATCTGTCGCTGCAATACTTCATGGGCGACGGGCAGGCGATTCCCTTGCAGTTCGGCAAGGTCGTGCAGGTCTTCGTCATCGTCCTCGGCCCGGTGGCCATCGGCATGCTGCTGCGCAACCGCCTGCCGGCCGTGGCGGATCGCCTGCAGAAGCCGGTGAAGATCCTTTCCGCGCTGCTGTTGCTGGTGATCATCCTGCTGGCGCTAGCCAAGGACTGGCAGACCTTCGTCACCTACGCGCCGGTGGTCGGGCTGGCCGCGCTGGCCTTCAACCTGCTGAGCCTGGCGGTGGGCTACTGGGTGCCGCGCCTGCTGCGCCTGCCGAAGGCCCAGGCGGTGGCCATCGGCATGGAGATCGGCATCCACAACGGCACCCTGGCGATCGCCCTGGCGCTGAGTCCGAGCCTGCTGAACAACAGCACCATGGCGATTCCGCCGGCGATCTACGGAGTGCTGATGTTCTTCACCGCGGCGGCCTTCGGCTGGTGGGTCAGTCGTGGCCACCAGGCCGCGCCGGCGCCCGTGACGGCGCCGGACTGAGGTCGGTCAGCCGCGCCGCCAGTTGAGCACGAACTGAGTCAGCAGGCCAGCCACCAGGCCCCAGAACGCCGAGCCGATGGACAGCAGGGTAAAGCCGGAGGCGGTGACCATGAAGGTCACCAGCGCGGCCTCGCGCTGGCGCTCGTCGGCCATCGAGTTGGCCAGGCCGTTCATGATCGAGCCGAGCAGGGCGATGGCGGCGATGGACAGTACCAGTGCCTTGGGGAACGCCGCGAACAACGCTGCCAGGGTGGCGCCGAAGGTTCCTGCGACGCAGTTGAAGAAGCCGCACCAGAGCGCCGCGGTATAGCGCTTGTGCGGGTCCTCGTGGGCCGAGGGACCGGTGCAGATCGCCGCGCTGATCGCCGCCAGGTTGATCCCGTGGGAGCCGAACGGTGCCAGCAGGATCGAGGCGATGCCGGTACTCGAGATCAGCGGCGAGGCCGGCACCTGGTAGCCGTCGGCGCGCAGCACGGCGATGCCGGGCATGTTCTGCGAAGCCATGGCGACGATGAACAGCGGGATGCCGATGCTGATGGTGGCGGCCAGGGAGAAGCTCGGCGTGGTCCACTCCGGTACCGCCAGTTCCAGGCGGAACCTGCTGAAGTCCAGTTGGCCCAGTATCCCGGCCAGCAGCACCCCCACCAGTAGCGCAGCGAACACCGCATAGCGCGGCGAGAAGCGTTTGCACAGCAGATAGCTGAAGAACATCGCCAGCACCAGCAGGGTCTGTTGCTCGGCGGCGTTGCAGATCTCGATGCCGATGCGGAACAGCACCCCGGCCAGCAGCGCCGAGGCCAGCGAGGAGGGAACCTGGCGCATCAGGCGTTCGAAGCTGCCGGTGACGCCGCACAGGGTGATCAGGAGGGCGCAGACGATGAAGGCACCGATCGCCTCGCTGTACGGCACTCCGGGCAGGCTGCTGATCAGCAGCGCCGCGCCGGGGGTGGACCAGGCGATCACGATCGGCACCCGGTAGCGCAGGGTCAGGCCGATGGTCGCCAGGCCCATGCCGATCGACAGGGCCCAGATCCACGAGGAAATCTGCGCGCTGCTGAGACCGGCGTTCTGCCCGGCCTGGAACATCAGTACCAGCGAGCTGGTGTAGCCGGTGAGCATGGCGACGAAGCCGGCCACCACGGCGGCGGGAGAGGAGTCGGCGAACGGACGCAGACGAGGCTGGGGCTGGGTGGTTTCGGTCATGCCGGGTACTTCCATGGAGTGTGCGGGACGACCGGGCACGGCGGTGGGCGGAGCCACGGGGCAGGTTGCGCGAGGCGCGAAGTGCCGATCATCTTTTTCTGTTTTGCGCAGCCTAAACAGCCGGCCAGGGGCTGTCCCGGTACAGCCGCGGACATAGTTGGCCATACAGTCGCAGCTGCCGGAAGCTGGCGGAGCTGGTAACTTCCCGGCATTTGCCGAGGAGCTTCGCCATGGATGCAAACCCCTACGCCACGCCGCGTGTCGAATTGGTCGAGCAGGGCATACCGGATGCTTTCCGCCGGCGCTGGACGCTCGCGCAACTGCGCATCCTCGCCTGGCTCTGCCTGGCCTCGATAGCCGGCGGCGTGGTGCTGATGGTGCTCAGCCTGCTGGAGGCATTCGGCGACGGCGCCGCGTTCAGGGTCTACGCCGACTGGCTGGGCCTGCTCCTCAGCCTGCTCGGCGCCTACCTGCTGCTGCGGCTCAAGCACCTGGTCGAGTCGCGCTTTCGCGGCCCCTCGCTGGCCTGGCCGGTATGGTTGTCGATTCTCCTGACCCTGCTGGGCGAGGGCTGGAGCCTGCTGGCGGTTACCGACGATGCGCTGCAGGGCTGGAACTGGCAGGCGCTGGTGTACTTCGCGCTGCTTGCGCTGATCGGCGCTACCACCCTCTGGCTGGGCCTGCGTCTGCTCAAGCAGGAAAACCTCTATCCGTCGCTGCGGATCATGGCCTGGCTGGACATCGCCGGCGGCGCGATGCTGGCTTCGGTGCTGTTGCTGGTGCTGGCGGTACTGCCGCTGCTGGCCGCCACCGTGGCCATGGCGCTGGCCTGCTGGCGCGCGGCGCGGGAGTTGGAGCGGAGCTAGCGGGCAGCCGGTCGGCTTGTCGAGCGTCCATGCGCCAGGCCCATGGGGCGTCAGTCGGCGGCCTCCGTCGCCGCTTCGCCGCGGCTGCCTGCATGCGCCCGAGCCAGGGTGCGATTGACCGCCAGCCAGCCGGAGACCGCTTCGCCGCCGGCTTCCTCGAAGCAGCGTTGGAGCAGCCGCGACTGCTCGCGACGCAGCGCCTTTTCCAACCGCACGCCCTCGGCGGTGAGGCCGAGGAGGCGTTTGCGCTTGTCGTCGTCGGCGGTGGCGCTGCCGATCAGGTTCATCTCCAGCAACTGGCGCAGCGGGATGTTCAGCGCCTGCTTGGTCACGCCGAGCAGGGCCAGCAGTTCCTTCACGCTGAGGCCCGGATAGCGGGCGATGAAGAACAGCACGCGGTGGTGCACACGTCCCAGGCCGCGGCGGGCGAGCATCTCGTCAGGCTTGGTGGTGAAGGCCTGGTACGCGAAGAAGAAGGCTTCCATCATGGCCTGCTGCTGGACGGCGTGGTTTTTCAGGTCAGGCATATTGACGCTTCCGGGTGCGGCATCGTAGTTTCGGTCAAGCAGTTTGACTCATTTTTCCCCGCCTACGCTACCGGTGATCCCATGGCCTTCTCTGAACGCATCTCCCGCCTGAAAAGCTCCTTGATCCGCGAAATCCTTGCCGCGGCGCAGCGTCCGGAGGTGATGTCGTTCGCCGGCGGGCTGCCGGCCGAGCCGATGCTGCCGAAGGTGCAGTGGGAGCAGATGCCGGCCTCCATGGGCCAGTACGGCATGAGCGAAGGCGAGCCTGCCCTGCGCGAAGCCATCGCCGCCGAAGCGCGTGCCCTCGGCGTCCCCTGCGAGGCGAGCCAGGTGCTGATCGTCAGCGGTTCGCAGCAGACCCTCGACCTGGCCAGCAAGCTGTTCATCGATCCGGGCACCGAGGTGCTGCTCGAGGCGCCGACCTACCTCGCCGCGCTACAGGCCTTCCAATTGTTCGGCGCCGATTGCGTGACCGTGCCGCTGGGTGCCGAGGGCCCCGACCTGGTTGCCCTGCGGCAGCGCCTGGAGCGACACAAGCCGGCCTTCGCCTACCTGATCCCGACTTTCCAGAATCCGTCCGGCGTGCGCTACAGCGAGGAACGCCGCGACGCGGTGGCGGCGCTGCTAGACGAATTCGGCGTGACCCTGATCGAAGACGAACCCTATCGCGAACTGGTGTTCGACGAGGGCCGCGCAACCCCGCTGGTCAGCCGCCTGCGCAAGTCCAGCTGGATCTATACCGGCACGGTGTCGAAGACCCTGCTGCCGGGCCTGCGCGTCGGTTTCCTGATCGCCACCCCGGACCTGTTCCCCCACCTGCTGCGGCTGAAACAGTCGGCCGACCTGCATACCAACCGGGTAGGGCAGTGGCAGGCGCTGCAATGGTTCGGCAGCGAGGCCTACCGCCAGCACCTGGCCGAACTGCGCGAGTTCTACCGGGTCCGCCGCGACGCCATGCAGGAGGCGCTGCTGGAGCACTTCGGTGAGCTGGCCGAATGGAATATCCCGGAGGGCGGGCTGTTCTTCTGGCTGACCCTCAGGCAGCCGCTGGATACTCGCACCCTGCTCCAGCCGGCGCTGGCCGCCGATGTCGCATTCATGCCCGGCGAACCTTTCTTCGCCGAGCCGGAGCAGAACCTCGGGCGTCTGCGGCTGAACTTCAGCCACGTCGCCCCGGAGCGCCTGCACGAAGGCCTGCGGCGCCTGGCCAAGGTCGTCCGCGACGCCCAGGCCGCCGAAGCGGCCTGAACCCTCATCGGCGCTCCTTCCGGGGCGCCGGCCATCCGATCCGAGGAGCGACACGATGTACAAGGTCTACGGTGATTACCGTTCGGGCAACTGCTACAAGATCAAGCTGGCCATGTCGCTGCTCGGCATCGACTACCAGTGGGTACCGGTGGACATTCTCAAGGGCGAGACCCAGACCCCGGAGTTCCTGGCGAAGAACCCCAACGGCAAGATACCGGTGCTGGAGCTGGAGGACGGCAGTTGCCTGTGGGAGTCCAACGCCATCCTCAACTTCCTCGCCGACGGCAGCGCCCTGTTGCCCAGCGAACCGCGCCTGCGCACCCAGGTGCTGCAATGGCAATTCTTCGAGCAATACAGCCATGAGCCCTATGTGGCCGTGGCGCGCTTCATCAAGCTCTACCTCGGCCTCCCGGAAGCCCGCCGCGCCGAGTTCGAAGAGAAGAAGATCGGCGGCTACAAGGCCCTCGACGTCATGGAGAAACAGCTGTCACGCACGCCATTCCTGGTCGGCGAACAGTTCTCCATCGCCGATATCACCCTCTACGCCTACACCCATGTCGCCCATGAAGGCGGCTTCGACCTGACGGCCTACCCGGCGATCCGCGCGTGGATCAAGCGAGTGGGGGAGGTGCCGGGGTATGTGGGGATGCTGGATTGAGGGGAGCTTCGATCAGCGGTTGGCAAGGCAGTGATTTCTGTCATGAGCGGGAGTTTCGGGTAGAGCGAAATTTTTACATCGGGCTGGATGCGCGTTTTTCCTGATTATTCGTAGCTCGCTTTCCTGGCGCTGCTGTTGGTACCCGGCGCTGCGCTGGTGGCGGGTCAGTTACTGGCCGTTGAGGTCGATGCCCAGGAGGGCATCGACCGACTGGCCGCGCTAGCCGACCCGACTACTGTCGGGCAGCTTTCTCGCCAGTAGGCGCACAGCACTGTCGAGCGGGTAAGCGGTGCGCAATTCTCTGTCGTCGCCGTACGCGGCCTACCGCATAAGTTGGTCATCGAGGGCTTGGCGATAGGCGCTGCGGCGGTCATCGAATCCTGCTTTCCTGACTGCTCGGGTCGCTATCGATTTCCGCCCAGCCGGTGCGGTACGGGCGTGTCCAGGGTAAACGCAGCGGTGCGTCCCGCCTGCAGTCGGTCACGGCGCAACTTCCTCGCCGGTGGCCATGGGACCGCCCATCTCGATTAATTTCTCTAACAATTCCCGTGCCAGTCTTTTCGTGGCTCTTTTAATCAATCTCATTCAATGGCTTATTGTTATCCATGTCTCATTCTGAAAAGAAATATAACAAGTGAATTGAGCAAGAAGTTGCGCAGTGCTGTGCAACTTTTTGCGCAGTAGTGTTCAGGCCAGTATTTTCAAGGGCTGTGGACTTTTATTGGGGATGTTTCTTGGTTTTCATTGTGCAACTTCTTGCACAATCGCTATTACGCTATAAATCAGCTGTTGGTCCGCTTGGAAGGCCTATGTTTCGAGGCTCTCCGGAGAAATCCATACTGCCTGCCTTATTTTTTATAAATTGTTAACTACCTGTTTTGGTAGGGTTTTCCAAATGGCCATCAATGTCGTTATGATGGCTATAGCCAAGCCGTAAAGGGCATGGACGCAGACGCCTGACGTTTGGCTGAAAATCTTTCATTGATTCGTATCAATGAATAGGAAAATTCCCAAAGAGGGAATGTCCTGTTGCTTGCCAGTTTTTATGTTGTTTTCATGGAAAAGGCAAAGAGCTCTTCAGACTATTGGGATTTTCGTTCGGTTTTTATGCCAACTAGTTGAATTGTTAAGATATTCATTGGCGCACATGGTGTGCATTGAAGGGTTAGGATGACCTATTCGAGCAAGCTCTCCTCGCATTATCTGGAACTCGCGGAACAGCCGATTTCAAAGGATGTCTTTGCGGGTGAGGATGTGCGTTTTTCCAGCGAATACGAGGCGCTGGAAAATGAGCTGGGCAAGGCGCTCTCGCTCCATGAGAACGGCCAGACCGACTGGTTGAAAATCCTGGAAAACAGCGAAGCGCTGCTTCGTGCCCAATCCAAGGACCTGCGTGTTGCAGCCTGGTTGACCTGGGCCCTCTACCAACGGGAATCCTTTCCCGGTTTGCTGGCCGGACTGGGATTGCTGGAACGTCTGTGCAGCCGGCATTGGGTCGAGATCCATCCGCTCAAGGCGCGCACTCGCGCCGCGGCCATTGCCTGGCTGGTGCCCCGGTTGGAGCAGGCGCTGAACGAAAACGTACCGATCAAGGAGCAACTCCCCCTGTTCCGGCGTCTCGCCGAGCACCTGGAAAAACTCGATACCGCGCTGACCGCGCAACTGGGCGACGACGCGCCCTTGTTGCTGCCGATCAGCCGACGCCTTTCGGGCATGCTCCAGCGCGCCGCCGACAACCAGCCCGAACCTGGCGTGGTCGGCGCCGTGGTGGCCCAGGTCAAGCAGGCGGCCAGCCAGTTGCTGGCGCCGGGTGCGCCCATCGACAACGAGCGCGACGCCCACAAGGCCATGCGCGCCCAGCAGGAGGCCGCACGCCCCCTGTGCGCCTGGTGGCTGAAGCAGAAAGCCACCGATCTGCGCGCGCTGCGCCTCAACCGAACGATGCTCTGGCTGCCCATCGAGTCCATGCCCGAGCGCAATGCCGAACAGGTCACCGCGCTAAGGGGAGTGCCGGCGGACAAGCTGAAAAGCTACCAGGAGCGTTTCGCCCAGGGCCTGTACGCCGATCTCCTGGTGGAGCTGGAGGCGAGCCTGGCACGGGCGCCGTTCTGGTTCGACGGCCAGCGCCTGGTCTGGGAGTGCCTGCAAGGGCTCAACGCCGAGCAGGCGATGCGGGAAGTCGAAATGCATTTCGCCTTGCTCCTGCAGCGTCTGCCGGGGCTGGTGGAGCTGCGTTTCCACGATGGCAGCGCATTCGCCGATGCGGCCACCCGCGGCTGGATCAGCGCCCATGTCATGCCCCATCTCCAGAACGACAGTGCGCCGCGCAAGGTCGAGACCGTGGCCCTGCAGGCCGAATGGGACGTCGCCCTGGACGAGGTCCAGCCGGTGTTGCGCAAGGACGGCCTGAAGGCGGCGGTACAGGTGTTGAAGCAGGGCATGAAGCGCGCCCACGGCGGACGCGCCCGGTTCTTCTGGCAACTGAGCCTCGCGCGACTGTGCTTCCTGGCGAAGAAGTACGAGCTGGCCAAGACCCAGCTGGAGAGCCTCGACCATCAGTTGCACGAATCGGGATTGCACGCCTGGGAGCCCGATCTGGCGCTGGATGTACTGCACCTGCTGCATAGCTGCTGCGAGCTGTTGCCGCAGAACCACGCCGTGCGAGAACGCAAGGAAGACATTTATCGCAGGCTGTGCCACCTCGATCTCGAGGTGGTGCTCGAATAGGGCTTCGCGCCCTCAATTCTCAAGGAGAAAAAGCCATGGCCAAAGAAGGCTCGGTAGCCCCAAAGGAACGCATCAACGTCACCTTCAAGCCCGCCACCGGCGGTGCCCAGGAGGAAATCGAACTGCCGTTGAAGCTACTGGCGATCGGCGATTACACCCAGCGCGGGGATGAGCGCAAGGTGGAGGACCGCAAGCCGATCGGCATCGACAAGATGACCTTCGACGAGGTCCTGGCCAAGCAGGAGCTGGGGCTGACGCTGAGCGTACCCAATCGTCTCCAGGAGGAGGGCGGCAGCGACGAGCTGGCGGTGGGGCTGCAGATCAACTCGATGAAGGACTTCAACCCGGCCAGCATCGTCGAGCAGGTGCCCGAGCTGAAGAAGCTGATGGAGTTGCGCGATGCGTTGGTGGCCCTCAAGGGCCCGCTGGGCAACGCCCCGGCGTTCCGCAAGGCCATCGAAAGCGTACTCGCCGACGACGAGTCCCGTAGCCGTGTGCTGGGCGAGCTGGGGCTGAGCGCCGCCCCCTCCCAGGACGCCTGAGCCACCCCCTAGCCAAGGAAGCAGATACATGAGCACCAGTGCCGCACAGCAAGGCCGGAACCAGAACGGCGAATACAACATTCTCGACAGCATCATCGCCGAGACCCGCCTGAGCCCGGACGACGAGGCCTACGACATCGCCAAGCGTGGCGTCTCCGCCTTCATCGAGGAATTGCTCAAGCCGCAGAACGACGGCGAGCCGGTGAAGAAGGCGATGGTCGACCGGATGATCGCCGAGATCGACGCCAAGCTCAGCACGCAGATGGACGAGATTCTCCATCATCCCGATTTCCAGGCGCTGGAGTCGGCCTGGCGCGGCCTGCAACTGCTGGTCGACCGCACCAACTTCCGCGAGAACATCAAGATCGAGATTCTCAGCGTTTCCAAGCAGGACCTGCTGGACGATTTCGAGGACTCGCCCGAGGTGATGCAGTCCGGCCTGTACAAGCACATCTACACCGCCGAATACGGCCAGTTCGGTGGCCAGCCGGTCGGCGCCATCATCGCCAACTACTACATGTCGCCCAGTTCGCCCGACGTCAAGCTGATGCAATACGTCTCCAGCGTGGCCTGCATGGCCCATGCGCCATTCGTGGCGGCCGCCGGTCCGAAGTTCTTCGGCCTGGAAAGCTTCACCGGCCTGCCGGACCTGAAGGACCTGAAGGATCATTTCGAAGGCCCGCAGTTCGCCAAGTGGCAGAGCTTCCGCCAGTCCGAGGATTCCCGCTACGTGGCGCTGACCGTACCGCGCTTCCTGCTGCGCACGCCCTACGATCCGGAAGAGAATCCGGTCAAGTCGTTCGCCTACAAGGAGACCGTGGCCAACAGCCACGAGCATTACCTGTGGGGCAACACCGCCTATGCCTTCGGCACCAAGCTGACCGACAGCTTCGCCAAGTATCGCTGGTGCCCGAACATCATCGGGCCGCAGAGCGGCGGTGCGGTAGAGGACCTGCCGTTGCACCACTTCGAGAGCATGGGCGAGATCGAGACCAAGATCCCCACCGAGGTGCTGGTGTCCGATCGCCGCGAGTACGAACTGGCCGAGGAAGGCTTCATTTCCCTGACCATGCGCAAGGGCAGCGACAACGCCGCGTTCTTCTCCGCCAGCTCGGTGCAGAAGCCGAAGTTCTTCGGCATCAGCGCCGAAGGCAAGGCCGCGGAGCTGAACTACAAGCTCGGCACCCAGTTGCCGTACATGATGATCGTCAACCGCCTGGCCCATTACCTGAAGGTCCTGCAACGCGAACAGCTGGGGTCGTGGAAGGAGCGTACCGACCTCGAGCTGGAGCTGAACAAGTGGATCCGCCAGTACGTCGCCGACCAGGAAAACCCCAGCGCCGAAGTGCGCGGCCGTCGCCCGCTGCGCGCTGCACAGATCATCGTCAGTGACGTCGAGGGCGAGCCGGGCTGGTACCGCGTCAGCCTGAACGTGCGCCCGCACTTCAAGTACATGGGGGCGGACTTCACCCTGTCGCTGGTCGGCAAGCTGGACAAAGAGTAAGCGGAGCTTTCCATGACCGGATACGGCAGCCTGTTCGAGCGCCTGAACGGCGACGCGGATAAGCGCGTCGGCTGGAGCCGCGAGGTTTCCGCCATGGCGTCGGTGGCTGCCCATCTGGGCAAGATGCTCAGCACCCGGGCGGGCAGCGTGCAGACGCTGTCCGACTACGGGTTGCCCGATCTCAACGACATGCGCCTGAGCCTGCACGACTCCCTGAGCCAGGCCCGCTCGGCCATCGAAGGTTTCATCGAGGCTTACGAACCGCGCTTGAGCGACGTGCGTGTCGTTTCCCTGCCACGCGACAACGACCAGCTCCGCCTGGCCTTCAGCATCGAAGGGTTGCTGGAGGTGGAAGGTTTCAAGCGCCAGGTGAGTTTTTCCGCATGCCTGGATGGCAGCGGCCAGGTGAAGGTCAGCTAAGGAGGTTTCGATGTCCGGCAAACCCGCAGCCCGCGTTTCCGATCCCACCGCTTGTCCGCTCCCCGGGCACGGCAGCAATCCCATCGTCGTCGGTTCCGCCGACGTGTTCTTCGACGGCCTCGCGGCGGCCCGCCAGGGTGACGCCTCGGCCTGGTGCTGTACCGCTTCGATGCCTGGTTCGTCCATGAGGTCTTCTGAGATGGGCGCGAATCGGGTCGATTACGGAAAGACAACGGACACCGTGGGTTTCCGATCTTCAGGCCAGAAATGTCATTGCGGTTTTGGCGGCAGCGGTCAGACGACTGCCATCAGTGAAACGATATCCAGCAGGTAAGCCGTGTCCTTCAATCATTACTACCAGAGCGAACTCACCGCACTGCGCCAGCTGGGGCGCCGTTTCGCCGAGCGTAGCCCGGCCCTGGCCCCGTTTCTCGGGCAGGTCGGACGCGATCCGGATGTCGAGCGCCTGCTCGAGGGCTTTGCCTTCCTGACCGGGCGGTTGCGGCAGAAGCTGGACGACGAGTTGCCGGAACTCAGTCACTCGATGATGCACCTGCTGTGGCCGAACTATATGCGCCCGCTGCCGGCTTTCAGCATTCTCCAGTTCGACCCCCTGACCCGCCCGGGCGGGGCGCTGCGCGTGGAGCGCGATACGCCGGTCGAGAGCCGGCCGGTGGGCGAGGTCGCCTGTCGCTTCCGTACCTGCTACGCCACCGAGGTCCTGCCGCTGGTGCTGGAGGCGCTCAACTATTCGGTGACCGGCGAGGGTGCGCTGCTCGGCCTGCGCCTGGCGATGAACTGCGACGGGCATCTCGGCGAGCTGGGCCTGAGTCGGCTGCGCCTGCACCTGGCCGGCGAGCGCTACATCAGCCAGATGCTCTATCTGTGCCTGCTGCGCAACCTGGAGAGCATCCAACTGATTCCGCTGGACCCCCATGGGCGGCCGCTGGATGGCGTGGCCGGCAAGCCGATGTCGTTCCGCCTGACGGGCGAGCGGGTGCAGCCGGTGGGTTTCGCCGAAGACGAGGCGTTGATTCCCTATCCGCTGAATACCTTCCGTGGCTATCGCTACCTGCAGGAGTACTTCGCGTTCCAGGACAAGTTCCTGTTCGTCGACGTGGATGGCCTTGACCTGCTCGGCGCGCTGCCCGAGGAAACCCTCAAGCAGGTCCGCGGCCTCGAGTTGCGCTTCGATATCCGCAAGAGCGGCATCCAGCGCCTGCACCCGACACTGGAGAACGTCAAGCTGTACTGTACGCCGGTGGCCAACCTGTTCCGCCACGATGCGCTGCCGATCCGCCTCGACGGCAAGCAGGACGAGTACCTGCTGATGCCGGCCGAATACAGCCTGGAGGACTGCGGGGTGTTCTCGGTAGAGGGCGTCACTGGCTGGCGGCCGGGCGGGCTCGGCTACCAGGCCTATGTGCCGTTCGAGTCCTTCGAGCACGATCCCAGCTTCGACGTCCCGGAAGCACGGCCCCACTACAGCGTCCGGCAACGGACCTCGTTGCTGCACGATGGCCTGGACACCTACCTGAGCTTCGGCATCCGCCATCCCGAGCAGACCGAGACGCTGTCGGTGGAACTGACCTGCACCAACCAGAACCTGCCCCAACGGCTGCGCCTGGGCGATATCTGCGTCGCCTGCGAAGGCACGCCGGAGTTCCTCGGTTTCCGCAATATCACCCCGCCGACGCCGAGCTACGCGCCGCCGCTGAACCGCGATTTCCTCTGGAAACTGATCAGCAACATGTCGCTCAACTACCTGTCGCTGGCCAACGTCGACGCACTCAAGGTGATCCTCGAAACCTACGACCTGCCGCGCTACTACGACCAGCATGCGGCGAAGGTCAGCAAGCGCCTGCTGGGCGGGCTCAAGGCGGTCCGCCACGAGCATGTCGACCGCCTGCATCGGGGCCTGCCGCTGCGCGGCTTGCGTACCGAGCTGACGATCGATCCGGAAGGCTACATCGGCGAGGGCGACCTGTTCGTGTTCGCTTCGGTTCTGAACGAATTTTTCGCGCTTTACGCCAGCATCAACTCCTACCACGAGTTGCGGGTGAGGAGCACACAGGGAGACGTGTACCAATGGAAACCGCGCATGGGTTTGCAGCCCCTGCTGTAAGCGCGCTGGCCCGGGGCATTCGCGAGTACTCGCTGTTCCAGGCGGTCCTGCTGGTCATGGATCGCCTCCGCGAGGAATATCCCGGCCTGGGAGACGAGGCGCTCTACGATCAGTTGGAATTCCAGGCCAATCCTAGCCTCGGTTTCCCGGGCAGCGATGTCGATCGGGTGGAGTTCTTCGAAGAGCGCGGCATGCTGCGGGCGCGGCTGCGTTTCAACCTGATCGGCTTGTTCGGTGCCAGTTCGCCGTTGCCGGCGTTCTACAGCGAGCAGGCTCTGGGCGACAGCGAGGAGGGCAATCCTACGCGGAACTTCCTCGATCTCTTCCATCACCGCCTGCATCGGCTGCTGTTGCCGATCTGGCGCAAGTACCGCTACCGGGTGAGCTTCCAGAGCGGCGCGAGCGATGCGTTTTCCGCCCAATTGTTCGCCCTCGTCGGATTGGGCGGGGAAGAGATCCGCAAGGCCAGGGAACTGAACTGGAAACGCCTGCTGCCCTACCTGGGCCTGCTCAGCCTGCGGGCGCACTCGGCGGCCTTGATCGAGTCGGTGCTGCGCTACTACTTCAAGCATGCCGAACTGGTCGCCGAGCAGTGTATCGAACGGCGCGTCGCGATCCTCGAAGAGCAGCGCAACCGGCTCGGCCTGTTCAACAGCCAGCTTGGCGAAGACGCGGTGCTGGGCGAACGGGTCCGCGACCGCAGCGGCAAGTTCCGCATTCATATCCGCCAGCTCGACTGGCAGCGCTTCCACGAGTTCCTGCCGATCGGTCCCGGCTACCAGCCGCTTTGCGCGCTGGTTCGCTTCACCCTGCGCGACCCGCTCGACTACGACATCCGGCTGGTCTTGCGCCACGAGGAAATCCGTGAGTTCCGCATCGGCGCGCAGAACGCCTGCCGCCTTGGCTGGACCAGCTGGCTGGGCCGGGAGCGCGCGGATGGCGTGGTGACGCTGGGCAGCAAGATTCATTAAGGATGGATGAGCATGATCAACGTAGACCTGCAACAACTGATTCAGGCGCTGGATGCCGACACCCGGCGCGACCTCGAAGGCTCGGCCGAGCGCTGCGTAGCCCGTGGTGGCAGCAAGGTACTGGTGGAGGACCTGTTGCTGGGCCTGCTGGAGCGTCCCCAGGGACTGCTGGCGCGCGCCCTGCAGGATGCCGCGGTGGACGCCGGCGAACTCAACGCCGCGTTGCAAGCGCGGGGCGAGCATAGTGCCTCGCGCAATCCGGTGTTCGCGCCCGAGCTGGTGCAGTGGCTGCAGGATGCGCTGTTGCTGGCCAACCTCGAACTGGGCCGTAGCCAGATCGACCAGGCGGCATTGATCCTGGCCCTGCTACGCAACCCGTTGCGCTATGCCGGCAGCCGCTACCAGCCGCTGCTGGCGCGGCTCGACATCGAGCGGTTGAAGGATTTCGCGCTCTCGCAGCCGCTGGAGGGCGCGCTCAGCGGCAAGCCGGGCGGCGGCGAGTCCCTGTTGCAGCGTTTCACCCACAACCTTACCCAGCAGGCGCGCGACGGCAAGCTCGATCCGGTGCTCTGTCGCGACGGGGCTATTCGCCAGATGGTCGACATCCTGGCCCGTCGGCGGAAAAACAACCCCATCGTGGTCGGCGAGGCCGGCGTCGGCAAGACCGCCATCGTCGAAGGCCTGGCCTCGCGGATCGCCGCAGGGGAAGTGCCGCCGGCGCTGAGGGACGTCGAGCTGTTGTCCCTCGACATGGGCCTGTTGCAGGCCGGTGCCAGCGTGAAGGGCGAGTTCGAGCGGCGCCTGAAAGGCGTCATCGACGAAGTGAAGGCAGCGCTCAGGCCGACCATCCTGTTCATCGACGAGGCCCATACGCTGATCGGCGCGGGCGGTCAGGCCGGCGGCTCGGATGCCGCCAACCTGCTAAAGCCGGCCCTGGCACGTGGCGAGTTGCGCACCATCGCGGCGACGACCTGGGCCGAATACAAGAAGTATTTCGAGAAGGACCCGGCGCTGGCCCGGCGCTTCCAGCCCGTGCAGTTGCATGAGCCGAGCGTTGCCGAGGCGGTGACGATCCTGCGTGGCCTGGCCCGGGTTTACGAGGAAAGCCACGGTATCTACCTGCGCGACGACGCGGTGGTGGCCGCCGCCGAACTGTCCGCCCGCTACCTGGCGGGTCGCCAGTTGCCGGACAAGGCCGTCGACGTCCTCGACACCGCCTGTGCGCGGGTGCGCATCAGCCTGGCGGCGGCGCCGGAGAGCCTCGAGCGCCTGCGCGGCGAGCTGGCCGAAGGCGAGCGCCAGCGCCAGGCCCTGCGCCGCGATGCCGAGGCAGGCCTGCCGATCGACCACGATGCCCTGCAGGCGCTGGAGGAGCGCCTGGCCCAGGCGGAAAGCGAGCGGCACGTACAGGAGGACCAGTGGAGCCGCCAGCGCGAACTCGCCGAGCGCCTGCTCGCCCTGCGCCAGCAATTGGCCAGGGCCCGCGAGGCGAACCGGGAAGAGCAGGGCGGCGAGGCGGACGCGGAGACTTTCCCGGCCGACGAGCATGGCGGTGTCGAAGCCCTGGAAAAGGCCCTTCACGAAACCCGCCAGGCGCTCGCCGATGCCCAGGCCCAGGGGCGGCTGGTCAGCTTCGAGGTCTGCCCGCGCCTGGTTGCCGAGGTGATCGGCGCCTGGACCGGCGTACCGGTGGAACAACTGGCGCGGGAACACAACGCCAAGGTGATGGGGTTCGCTGACGACCTGCGGGCGCGGATCCGTGGCCAGGAACAGGCGGTCAGCGCCCTGGACCGCGCGATGCGCGCCACCGCGGCTGGGCTGAACAAGCCCGATGCGCCGGTCGGCGTGTTCCTGCTGGTGGGCCCGAGCGGGGTGGGTAAGACCGAGACCGCGCTGGCGCTGGCCGACCTGCTGTATGGCGGCGAGCGTTTCATCACCACCATCAACATGTCCGAGTTCCAGGAGAAGCACACCGTCTCGCGCCTGATCGGCGCGCCGCCCGGCTATGTCGGCTATGGCGAGGGTGGCATGCTCACCGAGGCGGTACGCCAGAAGCCCTATTCGGTGATATTGCTGGACGAGGTGGAGAAGGCCGATCCGGACGTGCTCAACCTGTTCTACCAGATCTTCGACAAGGGCGTGGCCAACGATGGCGAAGGGCGCGAGATCGATTTCCGCAATACCTTGATCCTGATGACCTCCAACCTCGCCAGCGAGCACATCGCCGCGCTTTGCCAGGACGGCGCGCGGCCTTCCGCCGAACTCCTGGAGGAAACCATCCGGCCGGCGCTCAGCCGGCATTTCAAGCCGGCGCTGCTGGCGCGCATGCGCGTGGTGCCTTACTACCCGGTGGGCGGCCCGGTACTGCGCGAGCTGATCGAGATCAAGCTGCAACGCCTCGGCGAGCGCCTGGCGCGCCGTCAACTGGCTTTCGACTACAGCCAGGCGCTGGTGGGCCACCTGGCCGAGCGTTGCACCCAGAGCGACAGCGGCGCACGGTTGATCGACCACCTGCTGGACACGCACCTGCTGCCGCTGGTGGCCGACCGTTTGCTGGAAGCGATGGCGCGCGACGAGCGTCTCGAGCGGGTCCATGCGACGCTGGGCGAGCACGGCCGCGTGCTCTGCGAGTTCGCCTGAGGTGGGTGCGATGTTCAGCCGCGTACCGCAACCCCTGGCCTTCGCCGAAGCCCTGCTCGCTCAGTTCGGCGCGCTGTCGCGGGAAACCGACATCACGGCCCTGCTGGGCGGTTTCGCACGCGCAGTCGGCGAACTCAGCGGCTGCGAGCTGAGCCAGTTGTATCTGCTCGACCAGACCCATACCGCGCTCACCCTCAACGCCGAATGCCGGGACGGCCTGTTGCAGGCGCTGGAGCCGTCGAGCCTGCCGGCGGACTACACCGGCGAGCAGTTGCTGCAGTTCGCCCTGTGCCAGAACCGCGTGGTCAGTCTCGTCGACCTGCCGTCGCGGCTGCACGAGACCGGCTTCCTGCCGGCAGCGGAGCAGCCCTGGCTGTCCCTGCTCTGCGTTCCGCTGGTGAGCCCGGAGAAAACGGTCGAGGGCATGGTGGTCTGCGCTACCCGGCGCCCACTGGATCTGCAGGGATTCGCCCATCCACTGGGCCAGCTGGGCTCGTTCGTGCTGGCCCAGCTGCATCTGCTGCAACGCCTCTCGCAACCTTCCGGCGAGCCGCAGGGACCGTCCAGCGCACCGGTGGTCAGCGGCTACGGGCTGATCGGCAGGAGCGCGGCGATGCGTGAGACCTGCCGCCTGATCAGCAAGGTCCTGCACAACCCCTATACCGTGTTGCTGCAGGGCGAGACCGGCACCGGCAAGGAGGTGGTCGCACGGGCGATCCACGAGTACGGCCCGCGGCGTGCACAGGCGTTCGTGGTGCAGAACTGCGCGGCGTTTCCGGAAAACCTGCTGGAAAGCGAGCTGTTCGGCTACCGCAAGGGCGCCTTTACCGGTGCCGAGCGCGATCGTCCCGGGTTGTTCGATGCCGCGGATGGCGGAACCCTGCTGCTCGACGAAATCGGCGACATGCCCCTCTCGCTCCAGGCCAAGCTGTTGCGCGTGTTGCAGGAAGGCGAGATTCGCCCGCTCGGCGGCAACGACACGCACAAGGTCGATGTACGCATCATCGCCGCTACCCACCGTGACCTCGCCCTGCTGGTACGCGATGGCAAGTTCCGCGAAGACCTCTACTACCGGCTGGCGCAGTTTCCCATCGAGTTGCCGCCGTTGCGCCAGCGCGAGGGCGACGCCCTCGAACTGGCCCGGCATTTCGCCGAGCGCGCCTGCGTGTTCCTGCGCCGCGCGCCGCTGGGCTGGTCCGCGGAAGCGCTGGAACTGCTCGACGGCTATGGCTTTCCCGGTAACGTTCGGGAGCTGAAGGGACTGGTGGAATGCGCGGTACTGCTCTGCGAAGGCGAGGTGCTGCTGGCCGAACACTTTTCCCTGCGCGCGCCCCCGGAAGCGGAGGCGCCGCTCAAGCTGCGCGAGCATCTGGAGCAGATCGAACGGGACCTGCTGCTCGCCTGCCTGCGCAGGAACGCTGGCAACCAGACCCTCGCCGCGCGCGAATTGGGTCTGCCGCGACGAACCCTGATCTATCGCATGGGACGCCTGAACATTCATTTCGGCGATCCCCGGACCTGAAGCCCATGATCGAGATTTCCTTCCAACCAGCCCAGCCGGGCGCGCGCCTGGAGCGCGGCGTCCGCGGCCCTTCCATGGAGACTCCCTGATGCCTGTTCGTCACTGGCCCGCCGTGCTTCTGGCCCTGGCCGTCCTCTGCGGCCTCTCCGGTTGCAGCGGCAACTACAAATTCAACGACGGCGACTATCGCCCGCTTGGCGATCCGCAGGCGGTCAATCGCGGCAAGTGACCGCAAGGAGCGATCTCATGGAACTGGTATTGGAAATGCTCAGCGCCAAGCAATTCGTACCGACGGAGCTATGCAGCAAGACCTTCGGCAGGAACGGCGGCCTCATCGGCCGCGGCGGTGAGTGCGATTGGGCGATTCCCGATCGCAAGCGGCACCTGTCCAAGCAGCATGCGCGGGTCAGCTATCGCAACGGCGCGTTCTACCTGACCGACACCAGCAGCAACGGCATCCGCGCCGGCAACGGCAGCCGCCTGCCGCATGGCGAGCCGCAGCGCATCGAGCAGGACAGCGTCTTCCTGCTCGGCGACTTCGAGATCCGCGCGCGGTTGCTGCGCGAGCCCGACGAGCTCGCCATGGACGTCGGGCGGCCGCAGCCGGCGGGCAGCATCATTCCGGACGATGCCTTCCTGGCCCTCGATCCGTTGCAGGCGCTCGACCAGGACGGTGCAGATGCCTACGAACTCGACGACCTGAGCGCGATCGCCCAGCCCAGCCAGGAGGCCGGGGCGCGTGCGGACTACGCGCGGATCGACATGGAAAGCCTGGTCGTACCGGAGCTGGTGCCCGCCCCGGCGGCTCCGCAGGAACCCGTGGAAAGTCCGCGTCCGGGTCGCGACGAAGCCTTCTGGCAGCGTTTCGGCCAGGCCCTGGGAATGGACCTCGAAGGCCTCGACGGCGCTGCGCGCGAAGCGCTGGCGATCGACGCCGCCGGTTTGCTGCGGCAGTGCATCGGCGGCTTGCAGCAGAGCCTGCGGACCCGCAGCGAACTGAAGAACGAACTGCGCCTGTCGCTGAGCACGTTGCGCGATACCGGCAAGAATCCCTTGCGCTTCAGCGCCGATGCCGGCGAGGCGCTGGGGCATCTGCTACGGGATGGCAAGCCTGGCCAGTTGAGTGGCGAACAGGCCGTCGCACGCAGTTTCCGCGACCTCCAGGCGCACCAGGTGGCGCTGCTCGGCGCCAGCCGGGCGGCGGTGCGCGCGACCCTTGAGCATTTCTCGCCGCAGCAGCTGGCCCTGCGTTTCGAGCGCGACGGTCGCCGGCCGTTGCTGGCCACCTCGGGCAGCCGCTGGCGTGCCTACGGTCGCTACCACCAGTCGCTATGCCAGGACGACGATTGGAGCGAGCGTCTGTTGGCGCGTGATTTCGCCCAGGCCTACGAAGAGCAGGTTCGCCTGATTTCCACCCTCTACACCGAGCACCAAGGATGATCGCCATGTCTCGTCGCCCGATCCCGCCAGCCAGGGCGCTGGCCATGCTCGCCGTCCTGGCGCTGCTGGCCGGCTGTTCCACGCTGTCGCCGTATTCCAGACTGACCAAGCTCGACCTCGCCCTGAGCGCCGGCGAGCGGGTCAATCCCGACCTCAATGGCCGGCCGTCGCCGGTGGTAGTGCGGCTGTTCGAGCTGAAACACCCGGTGGCGTTCGAGAACGCCGACTTCTTCAGCCTCTACGAACGTCCCAAGGAGACCCTGGACCCCGACCTGGTGACCAGCGAGGAGCTGGAGCTGCGTCCCGGCGAGCGGGTCGAACTCAAGCTCAGCGTGGGGGAGGGGAGCCGCTACGTGGGCGTGCTCGCCGCCTACCGCGATCTCGGCGAGGCAAGCTGGCGCTACGTGGTGCCGGTCACGGCGAAAGAGCTGACCCGGGTAGAGCTGAAGCTGGGCCAGAAGGGCATCCTGAATGCCGGCGAACTGCTCGGCAAGGCGGGTGACGCGCGATGAACGTGCACAAGATCGTCTGGCAGGAAGGCATGCTGCTGCGCCCGCAGCACCTGCAACACAACGACCGCTACTACGACAACCAGATGAAGGCCCGGACCCAGTTGCTGGGCAGCTACAACTGGGGCTTCCTCGCCCTGGAGCTGGACCGCCAGTTCCTCAACATGGGCAAGCTGGTGATCAGCCAGGCCTCCGGCGTATTGCCCGACGGCAGCCTGTTCGAACTCGGCGGCAATACCGAGCCGCTCGCCCTCGACGTGCCGCCCAATACCTCGAACGTGCCGATCTACCTGGCCCTGCCGCTGGTCACCGGAAACCACATCGAGGCGCGTCGGCCGGAGCAGGCCGAGGTCCTGGCGCGCTATACCGCCTACGACCTGGAGGTGGCGGACTCCAACGCCGGCGAGGATTCCATGGTGCAGGTCAGCTGCGCGCGGCCGGATTTTCGCCTGCTGCTCGGCGAGCAGCAGAGCGACCAGGCCTACGTCAAACTGAAGGTGGCGGTGGTGCTGGATACCACACCGGACGGGGTGATCAGCCTCGATCCCGACTTCGTGCCGAGCTACCTCCACGCCCACGCATCCGCCTACCTGCTGTCCTGCCTGAAGGAAGTGATCAGCATGCTCGGCCATCGCGGCGACACCATCGCCGAGCGTATCCGGTCCAATGGCAAGGTCGGCGGCGCGGAGGTCGGCGATTTCATGATGCTGCAACTGATCAATCGCACCGAGTTGCTGCTGCGCCACTACCTGGGATTGGAGCAGGTGCATCCGGAGCAGTTGTACCGGGTGCTGCTGACCATGCTCGGCGACCTCGCCACCTTCGGCAGCGAGAGCAAGCGTCCGCGCCTGGACAGCCGTTACCAGCACAGCGACCAGGGCGCCAGCTTCCGCAGGCTGATGGAGGCGATCCGCCAGGTCCTGTCGATGGTGCTCGAGCAGCATGCCATCGAACTGCCTCTCCAGGCCCGCCAGTACGGCATCCTGGTCTCGCCCCTGCACGACCACAAGCTGCTCGGCAGCGCCTCGTTCGTGCTCGCCGCCAGTGCCAATTGCGAGTCGGAGGAACTGCGCCAGCGCCTGCCCGCGCATCTCAAGGTGGGTGCGGTCGAGCACATTCGCCAACTGGTCAACCTGCACCTGCCGGGGATCCGGGTCAAGCCGCTGCCGGTGGCGCCGCGGCAGATCCCGTTCCACTCCAACAAGACCTATTTCATTCTCGAACCCAACGCCGAGGACATGGCCCAGCTGGAGCGCTCCGGCGGTTTCGCGTTCCACGTATCCGGCGAGTTCTCCGAGCTTGAACTGAAATTCTGGGCCATCAGGAACTGAACATGATCAAGGAAAGGGAATACCACGAGGACGAGAAGACCGTCCTCCTCGATCACCAGGGACAGGTACCGGCCCAGGGGCCGCTGACCGATTTCGCCGAACCGCCGCGCTTCGAGCAGCTCGAGGAGCGGATGATCTACGCGGCGCGCCTGCGTCCGGGCGAGGCCTTCAACGTCAGCCTGAACCCGCTGGTGGCGGCGGCTTCCGAACTGCTTTCGGAAGTGGTCCGGCTCAAGCACAGCACCGTGCTGGAGAACCTTGCGGCGCTCAAGGAGCGGTTGACCTCCGCCATGAAGCTCTTCGAATTCCGCGCCGTGCAGGATGGCGTGGAAAACAGCCAGGTCATGGCGGCGCGCTACGTGCTGTGCACGGTGGTCGACGAGGCGGTGGTGACCACCCCGTGGGGCAACGAAAGCGAATGGTCGAAGATCAGCCTGCTGAGCAGCTTCCATAACGAGACCTTCGGCGGCGAGAAGTTCTTCCAGTTGCTCGACCGGCTGTCGAAGAACCCGGTCAAGCACCTGCCGATGCTGGAGCTGATGTACCTCTGCCTGGCCCTCGGCTTCGAGGGCAAGTACCGGGTGATGGCCCGCGGCGTGCTCGACCTGGACGGTATTTCCGACGCGCTCTACCGGCAGATCCGCCAGTTGCGCGGCGACGTGCCGCGCGAACTGTCGCCGCACTGGCAGGGGCTCAGCGACCAGCGTCGCGGCCTGGTGCGGATCGTGCCCTGGTGGATGGTGGCGCTGTTCACCCTGGTCTGCCTGGTGGTGATGTATTCGGGATTCGCCTGGGTTCTCGGCGAACAACGCGACACGGTGCTGCAGCCTTACCAGTCGCTCGATGCGGCGGCAGGACAGCCCGGTTCGTAAACACAGGGACGCGAAATGAAAAACTTCTTCAAGAAAGTCGGCGCCTTCCTGCGCAAGACGTGGGTCTGGACGCTGTTGCTGGTACTCCTGGCGGCATTGCTGGTGTGGTTCGTCGGGCCGCTGCTGGCGGTCGCCGACTACAAGTTCTGGGAAAGCCCGACCTCGCGGTTGCTGAGCATCAGTCTGATGTTCCTGGTCTGGGGGCTGGCGATGGTCTTCGTCAGCTGGCGCGCCGGAGTGCGGCGCAAGGCCGTCGAGGACAGCGACGAGGGCCAGGAGCGCCTGCGCCGTGACGGTCTGATCGAAGACGAACAGAAGGAATTGCGCAGCCGCTTCAAGGACGCCTTGCGCACCCTGAAGACCTCCAGCCTGTACCGCGGTCGTAGCGAGCGCTGGCGCAACGAGCTGCCCTGGTACCTGCTGATCGGCCCGCAGGGAAGCGGCAAGACCAGCCTGCTGGACTTTTCCGGACTGGAATTCCCGATCAACCGGATCGACCGCAAGCTGACCCGCGACACCGCCGGCACGCGCTACTGCGACTGGTACTTCGCCGACCACGGCGTCCTGATCGACACCGCCGGGCGCTACCTGACCCAAGCCGACGGCGAGGTCGACGGGGGCGCCTGGGCGACCCTGCTCGGCCTGTTGCGCAAGCGCCGCCGCGCACGGCCGCTGAATGGCGTGATGGTGTCGATTCCGGTGGAAACGTTGCTCAGCGACGACGAGATGGCGCTGGATACGCTGGCTCGCCAGGTGCGCGCGCGCCTGCAGGAAATCCAGCAGACCCTGCACCTCGATCTGCCGGTCTACCTGGTGCTGAGCAAGGCCGACCAGTTGCTCGGCTTCGACGAGTTCTTCGACCAGTTGAGCCGCGAGGAGAGCGACCAGGTTCTGGGCACCAGCTTCGGCAAGGAGCAGAACGGCACAGATGTGACGGTTCTGCGCCAGGCGTTCGAGGACCTTCTGCGACGTCTGAACAGCCAGGTGATCATGCGCATCCACCAGGAGCGCGATACCCTGCGTCGCGGTCGCATCCTCGACTTCCCGCACCAGCTTGGCCAGATCGGCGAGCGGTTGTGCCTGTTCGTCGAACTCGCCTTCACTGGCAATCGCTACCAGCGCGCCAGCCGCCTGCGCGGCTTCTACCTGACCAGCGCGCCGCACCTGGCCCAGCAGCTGGATGAAGACACCGCCGGCATCGGCGCCAACCTGGGGATCGCCAGCGGCCTGTTGCCGACCCTGCGCAACGGGCGCTCGCGCTTCATCCATCACCTGCTGAGCCAGGTGATCTTCCCCGAGGCCAACCTGGCAGGTCTCGATCGCCGCGAACGCACGCGCATCCACTGGGGCCAGCGCGCCCTGTACGTCGGTTCGCTGGCGCTCCTTCTGCTATTCGGCCTGCTCTGGGCTGGCGGTTTCTCGGCCAACCACGAGCGCCTGGAGCGGCTACGCGAGCTGGCGCAGCAATGGACCCAGCAGCGCCAGGCGCTTGGCGAGCGCGATGACGCCATGGCGGCGCTGAAGACGCTGGATAGCAGCTATGCGGCGACCACCGTGTTTCCGCCCAAAGGGGAAGTCTCGCTGCACGAGCGCGCCGGGCTGTACCAGGGCAACGAGGTCAACCCGCCGCTGGCCGCGGCCTATCGCCGCGAGCTGGAGACGCAACTGCTGCCGCGCGTGGCGCGGATGCTCGAAGCGCAGATCCGCGGCAACATGCAGAATCGCGAACGCCTGCTCAACAGCCTGCGGGCCTACCTGATGCTGAATCTGCGCGAGCGCCGCGAGAACGGATGGCTCAAGGACTGGGTGGCTACCGACTGGTCGCAGCGCTATGCCGGCAACGGCACCGTGCAGAATGGCCTGAACACGCATTTCGCCCGTCTGCTCGAGCAACCGTTCAGCTATCCGCTGAACGAGACCCTGGTGGCCCAGGCACGCCAGGTGCTGCGCAGCGAGTCCCTGGCCAACGTGGTCTACCGGGTGCTGCGCGAACAGGCGCGAAGCCTGCCCGAGTATCGCTTCGGCCAGCACCTGGGGCCGCAGGCCGGTCTGTTCGTCGGCACCGACTACGTGATCCCGGGGTTCTACACCCAGCAGGGCTACCAGCAATACTTCGTGGTCCAGGGCGCCAGCCTGGTCAACGACATCCTTCGCGACAACTGGGTCCTGGGCGAGGGCAGCGGGATCAGCGACATGGACCTGCGGCGCCTGATGGTCGAACTCGAGCAGCTGTATTTCCGCGACTACGCGAACTTCTGGAGCGAGGCGGTCGGACGCCTGGGCCTGCTGCCGTTCAACGATGCCGGCGAGGGCGCCGACCAGGTTTCCGGGCTGCTCGCCGCCAACTCGCCGATCCTCCAGTTGTTGCTGGAGGTCCGTGAGAACACCCGTTTCCCGGTCCTGGCGGAGAGCGCCGAGGCGCTGGCAGAGGCCAGCGACAAGGCCGCGGAAAAGGGCGGCAAGCTGGGCAAGGCGGCCGCCGCGGCGGCCGGCAAGGCCAGGGACGCGTTGGCGAAGAACCTGCCGGATACCGCGAAGAAGTCCCTGCAACGCCGCTTCGAGCCCCTGCATCGCCTGCTCGACGATAACAACGGCCCGGCGGCCGACCTCACCCCGCTGTTGCAGGCGCTCAACGAGTTGCAGTTGCAACTCGCCGGACTGGCGCGCGCCAGCCAGCCGGAGCAGGCGGCTTTCGACATGGCGAAGAGCCGCATGGGCGGCCAGCGCGATGCCCTGAGCAACCTGCGCAACGCCTCCGCGCGACTGCCGCGACCGCTCGGCGGATGGTTCAGCGTGCTGGCCGAAGACGCCTGGCGGCTGGTCCTCGGCGATGCCTACCTGTACCTCAACCAGCGCTACCAGAGCGAGCTGTACGGTTTCTACAGCAAGGCGATCAACAAGCGCTACCCGTTCAACGCGCACAGCGCCAGCGATGTCGCGGTCAGCGATTTCCGCGAGTTCTTCAAGGCGCAGGGCGTCGCCGAACGCTTCTTCGAAACCTACATGCGGCCCTTCGTCAGCGGCGACCCGGGCAGTTACCGCCTGCGCAGCGTGGACGGTTACAGCCTGCCGATGTCCAAAGTCTATCTCGACCAGATGGGCACGGCCCAGGTGATCCGCCAGAGCTTCTTCGCCGAGAACCCGGCCGAGCCACAGGTGCGCTTCCGCCTGGAGCCCTATACCCTCGATCCTGGCGTCAGCCGCGCCGAGTTCCGTTTCGACGGTCAGTCCATGGAGTACCGCCACGGCCCGATCGTGCCGATGTCGTTCAAGTGGCCCAGCGACGCCGACGGCGGCCGCACCAGCCTGGTGCTGGAGAAGATGGCCGGACGACCGGTGGGAATCGAACGCAATACCGGGCCCTGGTCGCTGTTCAGGCTGTTCGACCTGATGCAGACCGAGTACCTCAGCGGGCGTGACGTGATGGTGCTCAAGGCCGACCTGGGCGGCCTGCGCGCCAACTACCTGCTGCTCGCCCAGCGCACGCCGAATCCGTTCGATCTCGCGGTCCTGCGCAGCTTCCGCATGCCGGTGCAGCTCTGATGCAACGCACCGAGCCCTGGCGCAGCGCGGCGCGCACGGATCGCGGCAAGGTCCGCGCGCGCAACGAGGATGCCTTCCTGGACTGCCCGGATCGCGGGCTCTGGGCGGTCGCCGATGGCATGGGCGGGCACCAGGCCGGCGACCTGGCCAGCCGGATGATCGTCACCAGCCTGGCGGAACTGCCGGCCCGGGCGGGATTCGACGAGCGCCTGAACGCGATGCGCCAGTGCCTGCACTGGCTCAACCGGCGCCTGGGCGAGGAACTCACCCTCAGCGCCGAACGCGGCGACAGGATCATCGGCAGTACGGTGGTGGCGCTGGTCGTGGAGGGGTCGCGGGCGGCCTGCGTGTGGGTCGGCGACAGCCGCTGCTACCTGTGGCGCGGCCAGCGGCTGTACCAGCTGTCCCGCGACCACTCGCTGTTGCAGCGACTGGTCGACGAACGGCGGATGGATATCGAGCAGGCCCGCGCCTATCCCTCGGCGCGCGCGCTGACCCGTGCCGTCGGCGCCAGCGAACAACTGGTGCTGGACGTGTTGGAACTGGAGGTGCATCCCGGTGATGTCTTCCTGCTCTGCAGCGACGGGCTCTACGAAGAGCTGAGCGCCGATGCGCTGGGTCGCGCGTTGAGCCTGGCATCGCCGCAGGTGGCGGTGGAGCGGCTGTTCGACGGTGCCCTGAGCGGCGCCGCACGGGACAACCTGACGGCCGTGGTGATCCGCCAATGAACGAACCGCTGTCGTCGCTGGAGCTGCTGCCGGAGGAGGAGGGCGGCGCGAACCTGACCTATTTCGCCTTCGCCGCCCCGACCGCCTCGGCGCCGGACCTGCCGGCGGTGTTGCCCGGTCCGCTGCCGGACGTTCTTTCCGGGCGCTACCGTCTGGAGCGGATGCTCGGCGCCGGCGGCATGGGGACGGTCTACCGTGCCCGGGACCTGCTCCATGAGCAGTTCGGCGACCCGGCGCCGCTGGTAGCGCTGAAGCTGCTCAACGAGTCGGTCGCCGAGTCACCCGACGCCAGCGCCTTGCTCTATAGCGAGTTCGCCCTGACCCGGCGCTTGCGCCATCCGAACGTCGTGCGTCTGTTCACCTTCGACGTCGACACCGCATGCCAGCGCGCCTACATCGTCATGGAACTCATGCCTGGCCTGCCGCTCGACCGCCTGCTCTGCGAGCGTCCCGAAGGCCTGCCCTGGTCCGAGCTGAGCGCGATCGCCCGGCCGTTGCTGGATGTTCTGGCCTACGTCCACGAACAAGGAGTACTGCATGGCGACCTGAAGCCGAGCAACGTGATGCTCGGCGAAGAGGGCGTGCGGCTCTTCGACTTCGGCCTCGGCCAGGCGCAGGCAGGCATCCTGGATGGCCTGCCGCAGCTCAGCCGGGGCCGCATCGACGCCTGGACTCCGGGCTACGCCGCTCCCGAACTGCTCGAGGGCGCGCCATTGTCGCCGGCGGCCGACCTGTATGCGCTGGCCTGCGTCCTCTACGAACTGGCCGACGGTCGCCATCCGTTCCGCCGCCTGCCCTCGAACCAGGCCCGGGAGCAGGGGCTGGAGCGCCAGCTGCGCGCGCCCGGACACCTGCCTCGGCGCTGCTGGCCGGCGCTGCGTACCGCCCTGAGCCTCGACCCCGAACGGCGCTGCATCGGCGTCCGCGAATTGCAGGAAGCGCTGGGCGCGCGGCGTTCCTGGCTGGCCGGCGTTCTTGTCCGTTGAGCCGGCGGCGCTCGGTTTGCAGGACCTCTACGGCCGCTCTCCGCAAGCGCTCTGCAGGGCGATACGATTGCCTTCGCTGTCCCTGATCTCGGCGATGAACACGCCGTCGCCAAGCGGCGTCTTCGGGAAGAGGATTTCGCTGCCTTCGCCGAGGGCCCGGGCAATGACGGCATCCAGGTCCGCGACATTCAGGTAGATGATCGCCCCATGTAGCGTAGGCACGTAGACGTCGCCCTCGGCGAGTGCGCCGCTGGCACCGTCACGGCCTTCCTCGAAGGGGAAATGCGCCATTCTGCTTCCGTGCAGGGTGGCTACCTCGCCGAACGCCACTCCGAACACCGAGGCGTAGAAACGCATCGCCCTCTCCAGGTCGGACACCGGTATTTCCACGTGCGCGATCAGGTTCATTTCCTTCCTGTCCTGTCGGGACCACTGGTGACGCCGCTTTCCGGCGACGATGGCGGATGTTCAGCCGCGCGAAACCGAGCGGATCGAGCGGGCATGCCGCCGCGAGGGGGGCGAATGAATTCATGCGAAATTCATTAACATCTTGTCCCGCTTGACCGGCGTCAATACCCGTACTGCGTCACAAAAATACCCTGGCCCCAGGCCGTTCGGAAAGGCCGTTCGCTGTTCGCTTGGGGGAAGTCATCATGGCGCATCTGGTCTGGCAGGATGACCTGAATACCGGTATTCAGGTCATCGACAATCAACACAAACGCATCGTCGAGATGATCAATCACCTGCACGACGCCCAGCAAGGCAAGGAACACGCGGCGATCGCCGAGGTGATCGAGGAGCTGGTGGACTACACGCTGTCGCACTTCGCCTTCGAGGAAACCCTGATGGAGGACGCCGGCTACCAGTTTTCCCGGGCGCACAAGAAGATCCACGAGCTGTTCATCCGCCGGGTCTCCGAATACCGGGTGCGCTTCCAGGCCGGCGAGGATGTCGGCGACGAACTCAAGGGCTTGCTCTCGCGCTGGCTGTTCAACCACATCCGCAACGACGACGCCGGATATGTGGATGCGGTACGCCACAGCATGTCCGAACTGGTCAAGGACAAGAGCGAGGGCGGTTGGTTGTCGCGCTCGATGAAGCGCTTCTTCGGCTGATCGCCGGGGAAGGAAACGCAAAACCGGCCCAGTGGGGCCGGTTCTTTCGCCAGCGGACCTGGCCTCAGCGGATCAGGCTGAGGAATTCGCTGCGGGTGGCGGCGTTGTCGCGGAATTCGCCGAGCATCACCGAAGTGACCATGGACGAGTTCTGCTTTTCCACGCCGCGCATCATCATGCACATGTGCTGGGCCTGGATCACCACCGCGACGCCGAGGGCGCCGGTGACCTGCTGGACCGCCTCGGCGATCTGCCGGCTCATGTTCTCCTGGATCTGCAGGCGGCGGGCGTACATGTCGACGATCCGCGCGACCTTCGACAGGCCGAGCACCTTGCCGTTCGGGATATAGGCCACGTGGGCCTTGCCGATGAAGGGCAGCAGGTGGTGCTCGCAGAGCGAGTACAGCTCGATGTCCTTGACCAATACCATTTCGCTGTTGTCGGAGCTGAACAGGGCACCGTTGACGACTTCTTCCAGGCTCTGTTGGTAGCCGCGGCACAGGTACTTCATGGCCTTGGCGGCACGCTTGGGCGTGTCCAGCAGACCTTCGCGGTTAACGTCCTCGCCGAGCTGGGTGAGGATCGAGGAGTAGTGTTGTTCCAGGGACATGGGCGTTCCAGTCAGACGATTACCAGCGCGGAGGGTAGGACGTCGCCGGGCCGCTGGCAAGACTCGGCGCTTGCCGGCTACTCGTCGCGGCCTTCGAGCATGGTCCTGCGCAGCATCACGTAGACCGAGCCGGTGCCGCCGTGGCGTGGCAGGCAGGAGGTGAAACCGAGCACCTGCGGGTGCTGGCGCAACCAGGTATTGACGTGGCTTTTCACCAGCGGGCTGCGTCCGTCCTTGCGCGCGGCCTTGCCATGGGTCACGCGCACGCAGCGGATTTCCAGGCGGGTGGCCTCGGCAAGGAAGTCCCATAGCGTCTGCCGGGCCTTCTCCACGCTCATGCCGTGCAGGTCGAGGCTACCGTCGAAGGGCACCAGGCCCTGCTTGAGCTTGCGCAACTGGCTTTCCTGGACGCCGTCGCGGGCCCAGGACAGCTCGTCCTCGGGGCCGACGTCGATGACGAACTGGTCGGACAGGCCATCGACGCGGATTTCGTCGTTGCGCACGCTGGCATTGAGCTGGCGCTGCTTGAGTTGCTGGCGGTCGTTGCGAGGTTTGCCGGTATCGGCTCGATCGACCGAGATGCGCTTGACGCCGCGCATCTCGCTCTTGAACAGGGAAAAGTCGTCGTCTTGCATGGGAGCCTCCGCGAAGCGGCGCAGTTTACCGGATCGGCCGGACGCCGGCAGCCCGCTCAGTCGCGCTTTTTCATCAGGTTCGGCGACAGGCTCAGGTCGCTGTTGCGGCGGCTGCGGCGGCGGCTGAAACGCCAGAAGAACACGCCGAGGCAGAGCGACAGCAGGCCAAGGGCCAGCAAGACGCCGCCAGCGGCGGGTTCGATATGCAGCATGCCGACAGCCGGCTGGCGGCCGATCAAGGCCGAGGTGCCGGCCAGCGACAGCAGCACGCCCAGGCTCGCCACCAGGGCCGCGAACGCCGCCGCCAGGCGCCAGTGCCAGACTCTCGGCCGGCGCGGGCGCAGCCGGCGCGCATCGAAACTATCGGACAACTTCATCCCGACTTCCTCGTGTGTCATCGGGGCTAGGACCGGAACCTTCCGGCCGGGTTCCCGGATTCCCGGGAGCCGTGGGCAAACCGTGCGCCACTCGTCTTCTCGCCGCAAGCCATGGCCCTGCAGGCAGACTAGTCCTCCGCAGGGCGGGACGGGAGGGCGGCTGGATGGGCGGTCAGAGCAGTTCCCGGGCCTGGGCGACGATCGCCGCGAAGTTGTCGCCGAGGGCGGCGATCTCGGCGCGTTGCAGGTCCGCGGCGCTCAGGACCCCGCCGTTCAGGGTGGGTATGTCGCGGGTGGCGCAGGCGCTATCGGCGAGGGTGCAGCGGTAGCCGTAGTCCTTGGCCGCGCGCACGGTGGTGCTGACGCTGGAATGGGTCATGAAGCCGCAGACGATCAGGTCGAGACGGCCGTGGTTCTGCAGCAGGTCGTGCAGCTCGGTGCCGGAGAAGGCATTGGGCAGGCGTTTCTCCACGACCTTTTCCCCGGCTTCCGGTTGCAGTTCCGGGAGGAACTGGCCGCGCGGCCCTTGCGGATCGAACAGGCCGCCCTGGATACCCAGGTGGCGTACATGCACGATGGGCGTACCGCTGGCGCGGGCCGCCTGCACCAGCACGCCGATCTCCGCGGCGGCGGCGTCGAGGCCTGGCAGGCGCAGGGCGCCGCTGCGGTACTCTTCCTGGGCATCGATGATCAGCAAGGTGCTCTGCCGAAGGGGGGCTGGCGGGTAGCCGCGTCCGCTGATCTGCAAAAGGGTGAGCGGATGAGGCATGTCACTACTCCTGAGAAGGCACATGCCTTTCATTCTGGCCCCTATCGGCGAGCCTGTGAACCTTTGCCGCATGCGCACTAAAGTGGTATGGACTTCCCGCGCTGGAGGCCAGCTCCGGCGCGATCGGCTAGAATGTCGCCCTTTTGTGCGTTGCGAGGAGCAATTCCGTCATGTCCGAGTCCCGTCTGCTCACCCTGCGCGACTACATCCGCTGGGCTGTCAGCCGTTTCCACGCCGCCGGCCTGTTCTTCGGTCACGGCACCGACAATGCCTGGGACGAGGCGCGCCACCTGGTTCTGGGCTCCCTGCACCTTCCCTGGGAAATTTCTGACAGCTACCTGGATTGTCGCCTGGAAGACGATGAACGCGCCGAGTTGGCGGAGATCCTCCGGCGGCGCATCGAGGAACGGATTCCGGCGGCCTACCTGCTGGGCGAAGCCTGGTTCTGCGGGATTCCCTTCAGCGTCGACGAACGCGTGCTGGTGCCGCGCTCGCCTATCGCCGAACTTATCGAACAGCGCTTCGCGCCCTGGCTGCCGGCCGAGCCGGCGCGAATCCTCGACCTCTGCACCGGTTCCGGCTGCATCGGCATCGCCTGCGCCTATGCGTTCGAGCAGGCGGAGGTGGTGCTCGCCGACCTGTCCTTCGATGCGCTGGAGGTGGCCAACGTCAATATCGAGCGCCACGACCTCGGCGAGCGGGTCTACACCGTCCAGGGCGACGGTTTCGCCGGGCTTCCCGGCCAGCGCTTCGACCTGATCGTGTCCAATCCGCCCTACGTGGATGCCGAGGATTTCGCCGACATGCCGGCGGAGTTCCATCATGAGCCTGAACTCGGCCTGGCCTGCGGCGACGACGGCCTGGACCTGGTGCGACGGATGCTCGCCGAGGCGGCCGACCACCTCAGCGAGAAAGGCCTGCTGATCGTCGAGGTGGGCAACAGCGAGGTCCATGTGCAGGCGCTGTATCCGGAAGTGGACTTCACCTGGCTGGAGTTCGAGCACGGCGGCCACGGGGTGTTCATGCTGTCCGCCGCGCAGTGCCGCGAGCACCGGGAACTGTTCCGTTCGCGCTTGGAAAAGTGATCGGAGGCGGCTGGTGCCGCCGGTTCAGTGAGTGGCGATCCAGATCAGCAGGCCGGCCTGGAACACCGCGAAGGCGGTCAGGCAGGCGATGGTGAAGCGCAGGCTGGTGTCGTCGCGGCGGTAGTGGTTGATGCGCTGTTCCAGTTGGCGGATCTCCGCATCCTGGGCCTGCAGGGTCTGCTCGGCCTGTTCCAGCATCGCCGCGGCGTCCAGCAGCGGCACGATCTGCACCTTGTCCTTGTGCCAATCGCTGTGCAGCTCACTGACCCGGCCGGCGCTGTAGCGGGCCTTGAGCAACCGCTGGTCCTCATAGCTGACGTCGAAGCCCTGGGCGCGGATGAAATGGTCGCGGCGCAGGCGTGCGTCTTCGGTCAGGCCATCCTTCAGCGCCAGTGCGCCGCCTTCCACCTTGTAGTGGGCCCAGCGTCGTTGCGCCCAGGCGATCGCCTGGGCCAGCAGGAAACGGCCCAGCCCGCGGTTCAAGGGTTCCAGGCTGAGCCCGGCGTCCGAACCGAAACGCACTTCCTTGTTGCGATGATCGGCCCAGACCTCCAGCAGGTTCTGCTCCTTGCGCAGCATCAGGCCTGGCACCTGGATGCTCAGGCGCAGCAGGCTCTGGTCCGCGCTGTGCCGTTCGACCCTGCCGAGCTGGACGAAGCGCAGGGGGCGGGCGCCGGTCGCGCGGTCGGTGGGCAGTGGCGCCAGGCGGAGCAGGCGGAAATGCTCCGGGGCCAGTTCGGCCCAGGGGTGCGGCGGTTTCTTCTCGGCTTCTTCTGCGGCCGGTTGGGTATCGCTATCGATCATCGGACATCCTCTGGCCGGCCGCCTTCACGGGCCGGCTTTCAGAACTTGTCGGCGCGGGAAGCGATTTCTGTAGCGGCTCAGCGGCCTTTTTCCGCCTCTGCGCCGCGCAGGATGAAGCGGCTGACCGCCTCGACCAGTTGCCGGGCCAGCGGCAGGTTCGGGTCGTTGTAGGCGGAAAGCTGCTGGAGACCGGTGCTCGGGGCGATCCGCAGGATGTGGTTCATGCCGTCGATGAGCACTAGTTGCGAGTCGGGCTTGGCTCGCTGGAGCGCCTCGGCGTCGGCGACGCCGACCTGGATGTCATTGCGGCCCTGGACGATCAGGGTCGGGATGCGCAGGCGGCCGAACGCGCGGGCCGGGTCTTCGCGGAACAGCGAGATCAGGTACGGCTGCACGCTGGGGCGGAGCAGGCTGGCGAGCGCCGGCGGGATATCGCCGCGGGTCTCGCCGGCCTTCAGCGAAGCCAGCACCGAGTCGGCCTGGCGCAGTTGTGCCGGCGGCAGGCGACCGCGCAGTTGCTCGCGCAGCACCCGGTCGATGGGTTGGCCGCTGCCGGCGATGGCGATCAATTCCTCGGCCGGCGTGCGAGGCGCCGCCAGGCTGGCGATCAGCGCGCCTTCGCTATGGCCGACCAGGATCAGCCGGGAGAAGCGCGGGTCGCGGGCCAGCCGCTCGCTCCAGGCGACCACGTCGTCGACATAGACGCCGACGCTGAGGTCTTCCTCGCGCGGCGCCGCCGCCAGGCTGCGGGCGACTCCACGCTTGTCGTAGCGCACGCTGGCGATTCCGCGTTCGGCCAGGGCCTCGGCGAGACGCAACAGGTAGCGGTTGTTGCCGCCGAAGGGGTTGTTGCCGTCGCGGTCGGTGGGACCGGAGCCGGCGACCAGCAGGACCACCGGCGGCGGCACGGCGCTGCGCGGCAGCAGCAAGGAGCCGCGCAGCACGCCGTGCCCGGTGTCCAGGTCGTAGGGGCGGTGCAGGATGCTGTTGGGAGCGGCGTGGGCCAGGCTGGCGAGCAGGCAGAACAGGGCGAGGAGGGCGCGCGGCATGGAGGTCTTCATGGGCCGATGATAGCGCTTTGATCGCGTCCTCCGGGGAAGGTTCGCAGGCCCGTCCTTGACGGGTATACTCCGATGTCTTTCCCTCTCGTCCTCACGCGGAGCCTCGCATGTCCGGCAACACCTACGGCAAGCTCTTCACCGTCACCACCGCAGGCGAAAGCCACGGCCCGGCGCTGGTCGCCATCGTCGATGGGTGCCCCCCGGGGCTGGAACTGTCCGCCCGGGACCTGCAACGCGACCTCGACCGGCGCAAGCCCGGCACCAGCCGGCACACCACCCAGCGCCAGGAAGCCGACGAGGTGGAGATTCTTTCCGGGGTGTTCGAGGGCAAGACCACCGGCACGCCGATCGGCCTGCTGATCCGCAACACCGACCAGAAGTCCAAGGACTACTCGGCGATCAAGGACCTGTTCCGCCCGGCCCATGCCGACTACACCTACCACCACAAGTACGGCGTGCGCGACTACCGCGGCGGCGGCCGTTCCTCGGCGCGCGAGACCGCCATGCGCGTGGCCGCCGGGGCTATCGCCAAGAAATACCTGGCGGGCCTGGGCATCCAGGTGCGCGGCTACATGAGCCAGCTCGGGCCGATCGAGATTCCGTTCAGGAGCTGGGACAGCGTCGAGCAGAATGCCTTCTTCAGCCCCGACCCGGACAAGGTGCCGGAGCTGGAGGCCTACATGGACCAATTGCGCCGCGACCAGGATTCGGTCGGGGCGAAGATCACCGTGGTTGCCGAAGGCGTGCCGCCGGGCCTGGGCGAGCCGATCTTCGACCGCCTGGACGCCGAACTGGCGCATGCGCTGATGAGCATCAACGCGGTGAAGGGCGTGGAGATCGGCGCCGGCTTCGCCAGCATCGCCCAGCGCGGCACCGAGCACCGCGACGAACTGACCCCGCAAGGCTTCCTGTCGAACAATGCCGGCGGCATCCTCGGCGGGATCTCCTCCGGCCAGCCGATCGTCGCCCACCTGGCGCTGAAGCCGACCTCCAGCATCACCACTCCCGGGCGCTCGATCGATACCGCCGGCGAGCCGGTGGACATGATCACCAAGGGCCGTCACGACCCGTGCGTCGGCATCCGCGCCACGCCGATCGCCGAGGCGATGATGGCCATCGTCCTGCTCGACCAGTTGCTGCGCCAGCGTGGGCAGAACGCCGACGTGCGCGTCGACACGCCGGTCCTGCCGCAGCTGTGAGGGCTGTGGCAGGCAGCGATGCGGGACGGGTGAACGGCGGATCGTGACCAGCGCGGTTCCCTACTGGCGCCTGTCCAGCTTCTATTTCTTCTATTTCAGCCTGCTCGGCGCCACGGCGCCGTTCCTCGCCCTGTATTTCCATCACCTGGGCTTCCCCAGCCCGCGCATCGGCGAGCTGGTGGCGATTCCCATGCTGATGCGTTGCGTCGCGCCCAACCTGTGGGGCTGGCTGGGCGACCGCAGCGGCCAGCGCCTGGCCATCGTGCGCTTCGGCGCGGTATGCACGGCGCTGGGCTTCTCGCTGATCTTCGTCAGCCACAGCTACGCCTGGCTGGCCTTGGTGATGGCGTTGCACGCGTTCTTCTGGCACGCCGTGCTGCCGCAGTTCGAGGTCATCACCCTGGCCCACCTGCGCGAGCGCAGCGCCAGCTACAGCCGGATTCGCCTGTGGGGCTCGATCGGTTTCATCTGCACCGTGGTCGGTCTCGGCGCGCTGTTCGAGCGCCTGAGCCTGGATGTCTACCCGGCGACGCTGCTGGGTATCATGCTCGGCATCGTGCTGTGCAGCTGGTGGGTGCCCAATGCCCAGCCGGCCCATCGCGAACCGCGCGAAGGCGAGGGCGGCTTCCTCGCCCAGTTGCGCCAGCCGGGCGTGCTGGCGTTCTACCTGTGCGTGTGCCTGATGCAGCTGTCCCATGGGCCGTACTACACCTTCCTGACCCTGCACCTGGAATCGTTGGGCTACAGCCGGGCGCTGATCGGTCTGCTCTGGGCGCTGGGGGTGGTCGCCGAGGTCATGTTGTTCCTCGCCATGCCACGCCTGCTGCAACGCTTCAGCCTGCGCCAGGTGCTGGCCGCGAGCTTCCTGCTGGCGTCGCTGCGCTGGCTGCTTCTCGGCAACCTGGCCGACAGCCTGGCGCTGCTGGTCTTTGCCCAGACGCTGCATGCCGCCACCTTCGGCAGTTTTCATGCGGCTGCCATCCATTTCGTGCAGCGTAGCTTCGGCCCGCGCCAGCAGGGCCAGGGCCAGGCCCTGTATGCTGCGCTGGCCGGTACCGGCGGAGCCCTGGGCGCGCTGTATTCCGGCTATAGCTGGAACAGCCTGGGCCCTGCCTGGACCTTCGCCATCGCCAGCCTGGCAGCCTTGCTGGCAGCCGCTATCATCAGTACCCGTTTGCAAGAGGTGCGGGCATGAACGACAACCGTGAACAGCTGACCCAGCAGATCATCGACGCCGGCCGGTTCCTCTACGGCCGCGGCTGGTCGCCGGCAACCAGCAGCAACTACTCCGCGCGCCTGGACGAACAGCGCGCGCTGCTCACCGTCTCGGGCAAGCACAAGGGCCAGTTGGGCTTCGACGACGTGCTGGCCACCGACCTGGCCGGCAACAGCCTGGAACCGGGCAAGAAACCCTCGGCGGAGACCCTCCTGCACACCCAGCTGTATGCCTGGAACCCGGCGATCGGCGCGGTGCTGCATACCCACTCGGTGAATGCCACCGTGCTTTCCCGCCTGGTCCGCGGCGACCGCCTGGTGCTGCAGGACTACGAACTGCAGAAGGCCTTCGCCGGGGTCACCACCCACGAAGGCCAGGTCGAGGTGCCGATCTTCGACAACGACCAGGACATCGCCCGCCTGGCCAGCCGCGTGCAGCCCTGGCTGGAGGCGCATCCGCACTGCCCGGGGTATTTGATCCGCGGCCACGGGCTGTACACTTGGGGCGCGCGCATGAGCGATGCCCTGCGTCAGGTGGAAGCTTTCGAGTTTCTGTTCGAGTGTGAACTGAAAGTACTGAGTCTGAGCCGATGAGCAGCCTTACCGTCTATCACGAGAACCAGCCGGAGCAGCCGCTGAAGCTGCTGACCCATGCCGAGGACATCGCTTCGACCCTGGCCGAGGTCGGCGTCCGTTTCGAACGCTGGGAAGCCGCCGCGCCGATCGCCGCCGGCGCCAGCCAGGACGAGGTGATCGCCGCCTACGCCCACGAGATCGAGCGGCTCAAGCGCGAGCGCGGCTACATCACCGTGGACGTGGTCAGCCTGAACAGCGACCACCCGCAGAAGGCCGAATTGCGCGCCAAGTTCCTCGACGAGCACCGCCATGGCGAAGACGAGGTGCGCTTCTTCGTCGCCGGGCGCGGCCTGTTCGTCCTGCATATCGAGGAGCATGTCTACGCCGTGCTCTGCGAGCGCAACGACCTGATCTCTGTGCCGGCCGGCACCCGCCACTGGTTCGACATGGGCGAGCACCCGCATTTCGTCGCCGTGCGCCTGTTCAACAACCCGGAGGGCTGGGTCGCCCAGTTCACCGGCGACGACATCGCCAGCCGCTTCCCCCTGCTGGAAGACTGAGCGAGGCACCGTCCCATCCGTCACCATCCGCGCCCCCGGTCCTGCCGGGGGCGGTTTCATCCGGAGTCCGCATGACCATCAAAGCCATCCTCACCGACATCGAAGGCACCACCAGCGCGGTCAGCTTCGTTTTCGACGTGCTGTTTCCCTATGCCGCCCGGCACCTGCCGGACTTCGTCCGCGAACACGCCGGAGAGACCGAGGTAGCCGCACAGTTGGCGGCGGTGCGTGCCGAGAGCGGTGAGGCGGACGCCGATGTCGAGCGGGTGATCGCGATCCTCCTGCAATGGATCGCCGAGGACCGCAAGGTGACGCCGCTGAAGGCCCTGCAAGGCATGGTCTGGGCCCAGGGCTACCGCGACGGTCAGTTGAAGGGCCACGTCTACCCGGACGCGGTGCAGGCGCTGCGCGAGTGGAAGGCCCGTGGGCTGGACCTGTACGTCTATTCCTCCGGCTCGATCCAGGCGCAGAAGCTGATCTTCGGCTGTTCCGAGGCCGGCGACCTGGGCTCGCTGTTTTCCGGCTACTTCGACACTACCAGCGGGCCGAAGCGGGAAAGCGCCTCCTATGCGCGGATCGCCGGGGCCATCGGCCTGCCGGCCGCGGAAATCCTTTTCCTTTCCGACGTGGTGCAGGAACTGGATGCCGCGCGCGACGCGGGCATGCGCACGCTCGGCCTGGCCCGCGAAGGCGGCAGCCTGGACGGCCATCCGACGGTGGCCAGCTTCGCCGACATCCTCGTGGAGTGAACGCGCCGGCTATCCTGAGGGAACACTCTTGCTCGGGAGCATCGCGCCATGGGTTCCACCCTCAGCGGGCTGATCAGCCTGGTCATCCTGGCCCTGGATATCTGGGCCATCGTCAACATCCTGAAAAGCGCTGCGGAAACCGGGATGAAGATCATCTGGGTCCTGGTGATCATCGTCCTGCCGGTGCTCGGCCTGATCATCTGGGCCATCGCCGGCCCGCGCGGCAACGTCAGGCTGTAGCCTCCCGCCGCGGCGTTAGCCGCCTGCGGCGTAGTGGTTCCACAGGTGGATCGCGGCGTAGGCGCGCCAAGGCCGCCAGGCCTCGGCGCGGGCCTTCAGGCTGCGCGCATCGATGCCTTGCGGCCCCCAGACCGTGGATTTCAGCAGGCCGAGGTCGGCGGCGGGGAAGGCGTCGGCTTCGCCCATGGCACGCAGGGCTATGTATTCGGCGGTCCAGGGGCCGATGCCGGGCAACGCGCAGAGGCGCTCCACCAGGGCCTCGGGGCCGTCCGCCAGGTCCAGGCTCAGCTCTCCCGAGGCGATCGCCGCGGCGAAGCGTTGCAGCGTCTGTACCCGCTTGCCGGGCATGCCGATGCCGTCGAGGTTGGCTTGCGCCAGCGCGGCGGGCGTCGGGAACAGGTGGCTGATGCCGTCGTAGCCGAGATCTTCCAGCGGCTCGCCGAGGCGCTGGATCAGGCGCCCGGTGATGGTCACCGCGGCCTTCACCGTGACCTGCTGGCCGACGATGGCGCGCACCGCCTGTTCGAAGGGATCGAAGGCCACCGGCAGGCGCAGTCCCGGATTGGCGGCCACCAGCGGGCCGAGCAGGGGATCCCCGGCGAAATGCCGGGCGATGGCGGCCGGGTCGCTGTCCAGGTCGAACATCCGGCGGACCCGTGCCTCGAGTTCGGCGGCCAGGGCATGGGCGGACGGGCTGAGGCTCAGCGCCAGGACCTGGCGTTCCGCCAGCGGTCGCACCTCGAACCAGGCCGGGCGACCGTTGGCCCGGAAGCTGCGGGCATAGTGGTCGTCACCCAGGCTTTCGACACCGGCGAGCAGGCGCAGGGCGAAATGCTGGTGGAACTGGCGCCATTCCCAGGGTGACTGGTAGGGCAGGTGCAGGACGAGGGGAGAGGTAGGCTGGCTCATGGGCAGACGATACCTGTCCGGCGCAGCCGGCGCCATCCGCCGGCGGGGTTCGACCTGTCATTGCCGCCAGCGTAGAATGCGCGCCTTTCTTCGCGGCGCGGGCAAGTCCCGCTGCCAGATTGCAGCCTTACCAGGGAGATCCCGGCCCATGAGCGATTATCAGGAAACTCTGTACCAGGGCTACGGCCAGCGCTTCAGCATCGACAACATGCTGCATGAGGTGCGCACCGAGCACCAGCACCTGGTGATTTTCGAAAACGCCCGGATGGGCCGGGTGATGGCGCTCGATGGAGTGATCCAGACCACCGAGGCCGACGAGTTCATCTACCACGAGATGCTCACCCACGTGCCGATCCTCGCCCACGGCGCGGCCCGGCGCGTGCTGATCATCGGCGGCGGCGACGGTGGCATGCTGCGCGAGGTGGCCAAGCACAAGAGCGTCGAGCGGATCACCATGGTCGAGATCGACGGCACCGTGGTCGACATGTGCAAGGCGTTCCTGCCCAACCACTCCCAGGGCGCCTTCGACGACCCGCGGCTGAACCTGGTGATCGACGACGGCATGCGCTTCGTGGCTACCACGGAAGAACGCTTCGACGTGATCATCTCCGACTCCACCGACCCGATCGGCCCTGGCGAGGTGCTGTTCTCCGAGAACTTCTACCAGGCCTGCCGGCGCTGCCTGAACGAGGGTGGCATCCTGGTCACCCAGAACGGCACGCCGTTCATGCAACTGGAGGAAGTGCGCACCACCGCCGCACGTACCGACGGGCTGTTCGCCGACTGGCATTTCTACCAGGCGGCGGTGCCGACCTATATCGGCGGCGCCATGACCTTCGCCTGGGGTTCGACCCGCGAAGGCCTGCGTCGCCTTCCGCTGGAAACGCTGCGCCAGCGCTTCCGCGACAGCGGCATCGCCACCCGCTACTACAACGCCGATATCCACCTGGGCGCGTTTGCTCTGCCGCAGTACGTGCTGCAGGCCATCGGCAAGCAGGACAACGACTGACGCTTCACCAAGAAGGGCCGCAAGGCCCTTTTTCATGCGTCGCTCCGACATCCCCTGTTACTGCCAGCTAACATTTTTTTCACAATCGATCCGGGAAAATCTGCGCGCTTTTTTCCGTTGCCATGGCTATAAATGGCAGTTTTGTCCTTGAGTGCATCGAATGCTGACCAAACGATTGCGCCAGAGCGGCGTAGTAGTCTCCTGCCTGCTCGGTAGCGTCCTCTTCATCGCCCTGGCCTTCCTCGGCTGGCAGCGTTTCGCCCCGGCAGCCACCGTATCCGGCTGGACCTACCGGGTAGTGCTCGAGGACATTCCCCTCGTCAGCGCCCTGGCCCGCGACCCGGACGGCCTGCTCTACGTGAGCCAGGAGTTGCAGGACGGCAAGGGCCTGGTGTTCCGCATCGCCGCCGATGGCAGCCGCGATACGGTGCTCGACGGGCTGTCCAAGCCCGACGGCATGGCCAGCTTCCGCGACGGCATCGCGATCAGCCAGGAGCAGGGCGCCTCGCCGGTGTTCTGGTGGCATGCCCAGCAGGCCCGGCCGCTGTTCGACGGCATCCAGGTGGAGGGCGTCGCCAGCGACGGCCGCTACCTGTACGCCGCCGAGGATCGCGACCTGGACGGGCGGATTCTCCGCTACGACCCGGAAACCGGCGGACTGACGGTACTGCGCGAGGGATTGCAGCGCTCCGAAGGGGTGGCCGCCTGCCCGGACGGAAGCGTCTTCTACACGGAAAAGAAACGTGGCCACGTCATGCGTCTGCATGAGGGGGCCGAGGACGAGGTGGTGCTGAACGGACTGAATGCACCGAGCTTTTTGCTGTGCGACAGCGAAGGCCTGTGGATCACCGAGGACTCGACGCATAACGCGCGAGCCTTGCTGCTGCCGCCCGACGGGCCGCTGCAGGTGATCGTACGGCGCCTGCGTTCCGCACAGTCCCTACTGCCCATCGGGCCCGGCCGCTACCTGCTGGCCGAGCAGGGGCGGGACCGCATTCTCGAAATCGAACGACAGAAGAGCGAATTGTAAACATGGACCAAACGGAAGTCCGAACCACCCAATCGCCCCCACGGCTGTTCCAGCCCACCATCCGCAGCCACCTGGCGTTCACCGCGCTCAGCGCGCTGGTGCTGCTGGTCATGTTCAGCCTGCTGCGCCTGGCCTTGCTGATCTACAACCGCGAACTGATCGGCGCGACCCCGGCGAGCACCTTCCTCGAGGCGTTCGGCAACGGCGTGCGTTTCGACCTGCGGGTCGTCGTCTATGCCGTGGCGCCGCTGGTGCTGTCGTTGTTCGCGGTACGCGCGATGGCCGCTCGCGGCCTGTTCCGTACATGGTTGACGCTGTTCGCCAGCATCACCCTGTTCCTCGGCGTACTCGAACTGGACTTCTACCGCGAGTTCCACCAGCGCCTGAACAGCCTGGTCTTCCAGTACATGTCGGAAGACCCGAAGACCGTCATGAGCATGCTCTGGTACGGCTTCCCGGTGGTCCGCTACCTGCTGGCCTGGGCCTTCGCCACCTGGGTGCTGTACCGGGTGTTCAAGGCCATCGACCTGGCGACCCGCCCGAGCCAGCGCAAGCCGCGCGAAGACAGCGTGATCGCCCGGCCGAGCGCTGCCGCGCCCTGGTACGTGCGCGGCGTGGTGCTGTTCCTCTGCGTGCTGGTCTGCGTCCTCGCCGCCCGCGGCACCCTGCGCCAGGGCCCGCCGCTGCGCTGGGGCGATGCCTTCACCACCGAATCCATGTTCGCCAACCAGCTGGGCCTGAACGGCACCCTGACCCTGGTCAAGGCGGCCAAGGAGCGCTTCTCCGAAGACCGCGCGAACATCTGGAAGGCCACCCTGGACGACAAGGTCGCCCTGGAGACCACCCGGCAGATGTTGCTGACCCCCAACGACAAGCTGGTGGACGCCGATGAGGCCGCGGTGCGCCGCGAGTTCACCCCGCCGGCGGCGAATACCCTGCCGATCCGCAACGTGGTGGTGGTCCTGCTGGAAAGCTTCGCCGGCCACTATGTCGGCGCCCTGGGCGCGCCGGGCAACATCACGCCGTATTTCGACAAGCTGTCGAAGGAAGGCCTGCTGTTCACCCAGTTCTTCTCCAACGGCACCCATACCCACCAGGGCATGTTCGCCACCATGGCCTGCTTCCCCAACCTGCCGGGCTTCGAATACCTGATGCAAACCCCGGAGGGCGGCCACAAGTTCTCCGGCCTGCCGCAGTTGCTCAGCGCCCGCCAGTACGAGGACGTCTACGTCTACAACGGCGATTTCGCCTGGGACAACCAGTCCGGCTTCTTCAGCAACCAGGGCATGACCACCTTCATCGGCCGCAACGACTATGTCGACCCGGTGTTCTCCGATCCGACCTGGGGCGTCTCCGACCAGGACATGTTCGCCCGTGGCAACGAGGAACTGGACAAGCTGGCGAGCACCGGCAAGCCGTTCTATGCGCTGTTGCAGAGCCTCTCCAACCACGTGCCCTATGCGTTGCCGAAGGACCTGCCGGTGGAGCGCGTGACCGGCTACGGTTCGCTCGACGAGCACCTGACCGCCATGCGCTATTCCGACTGGGCGCTGGGCCAGTTCTTCGAGAAGGCGAAGAAGTCGCCGTACTACAAGGACACCCTTTTCGTGGTGGTCGGCGACCATGGCTTCGGCAGCCCCGAGCAGCTCACCGAGATGGACCTGCACCGCTTCAACGTGCCGCTGCTGCTGATCGCCCCCGGCATCCAGGAGAAGTTCGGTACCCACCTGCCGACCGTCGGTACCCAGGTCGACATCGTGCCGACCATCATGGGCCTGCTCGGCGGCGAGACCGTCCACCAGTGCTGGGGCCGCGACCTGCTGAACCTGCCGGAAGGCGACAAGGGCTTCGGCGTGATCAAGCCGTCGGGCAGCGAGCAGAACGTCGCCATCGTCTCCGGCAACCGCATCCTGGTGCGGCCGAAGGACGGTGACGTGCGCGTCTACGATTACCAACTGGGCGGCGATGCCAAGGCGGTGATCACCAAGGAAGTGCCGGACCAGGCCGAGCTGCAGAAGAAGCTGGAGTCGTTCATCCAGACCGCGACCAAGAGCCTGCTGGAGAATACCGCGGGCGTGGTACACGGGATCCCGGACAAGGACTGACCCGTAGCAAGCATGTGAAAGGGGCCTTCGGGCCCCTTTTTTTCGGCGCCAGGTCGCAGCGTCTTTCGTCGCCGGTGCCGCGGCGGCTGCCCTGCCCGATAGCGATCAGGGCGTATCCGTCTGCTGGCTTTCCAGCCAGCGCAGGACTTCGGCGGTGGCCTGGATCAGGTCCGCCGGTATGTACTGGTCGACATTGCCGTCGCGCAGCAGCGCCCGTGCCAGCGGAATTCGTTGCAGCACCGGGATTCCTTCTTCCTCGGCGATGCGCCGGACCCTCAGGGCCAGGGCGTCGGTGTGCTTCAGGGTGACCAGCGGCAGGGGCGTTTCGCCGCGTCGATAGCGTATGCCGATGGCGACGTGGGTCGGGTTGGCGACGATCACCGAGGAGCGCCGGACATCCGCGCGCAGGTTGCTCGATTGCAGTTCCTGATGGAATTGCCGGCGCTTGCTCTTGATCTCCGGACTGCCCTCCATCTCCTTGTACTCGCGCTTCACTTCGTCCTTGCTCATGCGCAACTGCTTGTAGTGCTGGTGGCGTTCGAAGGCGTAGTCGGCGACGGCAATCGCCAGGAAGCCGACCGCGCAGACCAGCATCAGTTGCCTGAGCATCAGCCCGCTCACCGGTGCCACGCAGTCCAGCCCGCAGGCGGGAATCCGCAGGAGGCTGGCCAGGTTGCCCTGCAAGGTCAACCAGACCAGCAGGGAGAGCAGGGCGACCTTCAGGGTCGACTTGAGGAACTCCACCAGGCTCCGGATCGAGAAGATCTTCTTCGCGCCCTCCACCGGGTTGATCTTCTTCAGGTCCGGCTTGACGCTGTCGAGGCTGAGCAGGAAACCGTACTGGCCGACATGGCTGAGCACCACCACCAGCGCCGCGACCAGCAGGACCGGCGCCAGCAGGTAGAGGAGCTCCTGGAGAAGGTTCTCCAGGATGGTCTCCAGCGCCTGGCGAAACGGCAGGTCGATGTACTCGGCGGGCAGCAGGAGCAGCTTGCCGAGATGCTCCAGGTAGTAGTCGGAAAAGCCCATCAGCAGCGCCACCAGCGACAGGATCAACGCGCTGGAGACAATTTCCTTGCTCTTCACCACCTGGCCTTGCCGGCGGGCGTCGCGCAACTTCTTCGCCGTGGGCTGCTCGGTCTTCTCGGCGCTCATGGCGTCTCCAGCACGGGACGCAGCAGGCGCAGCGGGTCGACGGCGAGCAGCAGGGCATCGTAGGCGTGCTCCATGAGGATGCCCAGGTAGAGCACCAGCAGCAGGCTGACCACCAGGCTCTTGATCGGCATGGCGAGGATGAACACGTTCAGCGACGGGGCGAAGCGGCTGACCAGCGCCAGGCCGAACTCGGCGAGGAACATGGCGATCAGCAGCGGCGCGGCGAACAGCGCGCAGAGCATCAGCATCTGCGAGAACTGCGCGTAGAAGAATGCCACCCATTGGCTGCCGAGCTGCGGGAAGAAACTGCTCACCGGCCAACTGGCATAGCTCCTGAACAGCGAGCCGACCAGCGCGAGGAAGGCGCCGCCGGAGAAGAACAGGGTGATCAGCGTCTGCGTCAGCAACAGCCCGGTGGGGCTGGTCTGGCTGCCCAGGCTGGGGTTGAAGGTCGAGGCGAGTGCCGCGCCACGCTGGTTGTCGATGATGAAGCCGGTCGCTTCCATGGCCCAGAAGGGAATGGTGGCGACGAAGCCGATGAGCAGGCCGAGCAGCACTTCCTTGCCGATCAGCAGGGCGATGTCCAGCGCGTCGAGGGCCGGCGGCAGGCTGCCGGCGACGATCGGGTAGGCGAACAGCGCCAGCGAGCAGGCCACGCCGTTGCGCACCAGGCCGCCGCCCAGGGTCTGCTTGGCCAGCACCGGCAGGACCACGAAGCAACTGATGATCCGCGGCAGCAGCAGGCTGTAGGTCAGCAGCAGTTGCTGCAGGTCCTGGACGCTCATCGCACCAGCGGCACCTTCAGCAGGGTCATTTCGGCGAAACGGTACAGCTCGCCGCCCAGCCAGCCGCTGGTGGCGAACAGTACCACCACCACGGCCACCAGCTTGGCGACGAAGCCGAGGGTCTGCTCCTGGATCTGGGTGAGCGCCTGGACCAGCGATACCAGGGTGCCGATCAGGGCCGCGACCAGTACCGGCGGCAGCGACAGGACCAGCACCAGCCACAGGGTCTGGTTGGTGAAGTGGAGGATGTCGGCGCTGCTCATGGTCAGCCTCCGTAGCTGATGACCAGGCCGTGGGTCAGCCGCGCCCAGCCGTCGAGGAGGACGAACAGGAGCAGCTTGAACGGCAGGGAAATGGTCATCGGCGACACCATCATCATGCCCATCGCCAGGAGGATGTTGGAGATGATCAGGTCGATGGCGATGAAGGGCAGGTAGATCAGGAAGCCGATCTCGAAGGCACGGGTCAGTTCGCTGACGGTGAAGGCCGGCAGCAGGATCAGCAGGCTGTCCGGGTCGAGCCGCTCGGCGTATTCGCTGGGCCAGACCTGGCGGGTGCTTTCCATGAAGAAGGTGTGTTCGCGCTCCTGGATCTGCCGCTTGAGGAAGTTCCGGTAGGGCGCCATGCCCTCGTCGAGAAAGCGTTCCACCGATGCCGAGTCGCTCAGGCTGACGTCGTGGTTGCGCAGGTAGTCGCGGGTGGCGAAGCCGACCGGTGCCATCACGTACAGGCTGAGGATGATCGCCAGCCCGTACATCGCCATGTTCGGCGGAATCTGCTGGACGCCCAGGGCGTTGCGCAGCAGCGAGAAGACCACGGTCATCTTGATGAAGGAGGTCGCCATCACCGCGATGAACGGGACCAGCGCGAGCAGGGCCAGGCCGAGGATCAGGCCGAGCTCGTCGGGCAACTGGATCATGCTTCGTCGTGTCCGAACAGGCGGGTTACGCGCACCCCGAGCCGATCCTGGAGCCTGACCAGTTCGCCGATACCGAGGCAGCGCTGGTTGGCGAGGATGCGCACTTCGCCGTCCAGGGCACTGTCGAGATCGAGCAGCGAGCCTGGCTGCAGGGTGGAGAGGGTATGCAGGTCCAGGGTGCGGCGGCCGACCTCGAAGCTGACCGGGATCGGCAGTTGGTCGAGTTCGTGCAGGTCCTCGCCGTCGGCGAGGGAGGGGGTGTCGTGCATGTCGAGCAGTTCCAGTTGCGTGGAGTGGAGTTGGCAGCGCGCCCAGGGGCGTCCTTCGAGAACCCCCAGCAGCGCTGCGTCGGGGCGATGACCGGCAGGCAGCAGCAACAGGTCGCCGGGCTCCAGGGTGCGCAGCTCGCTGGCGTCCAGCGGCAGGCCGGGCCATTGCAGCGACAGGCGCAGCGGTATGGCCAGGCGTTGCGTCGAGGGGCGCGGCGGCAGGCGTGCCAGCAGCGTCGCGGGATCGCCGTCGAGCCAGAGCGCCAGGCGCTGGTCGTCGCGTTCCAGGCTCAGACGCAGGCCCATCGCAGCGCGTGGTTGCGCCGGACTCAGGCCGTACCAGACCAGGCCGGGAAAGACGTTGCCTTCGCGCTCCAGCAAGGCCAGTTGCAGGGCCGCCGGCAGGCTGGCGAAGGCTGCCTCCTGCAGGTTCGGCGCGAGCCAGTGGGCCAGCGCCGGAGCCTGGCAGAGAAAGCGCAGGGGCAGGCCGTCCCACGCCAGGCTCAGTTCGAGATCGACGTCGGGGGCGGCCTGGGCGATGTCCAGGCGCGCTTGCAAAGCGTTGCCGACATAGTGGCGACGGCAACGCGCGAGACGTCGCTGGAGATCCAGTTCGGCGCGGCTGGCGAGCGGCAGGTCGAGGTCCGTACCGTTCATTCGGCTTGCCACTCTTCATGCAGGTAGCGACGTTGCCGCGAGCGCTGGCCGCTGTCCTGCTGCTGGTTGAAGGTGAGTTGCACCGGTTGTTCCGGATGCAGCCGTTGCAGGCGTTCGAGCAACTCGCCACGGGCTTGCTGGAGAAACGCCAGGCTGCCGGGGCTGGCACTGATCTCGACCTGCAACTGGCCATGGCCATGCAGGACCTGCACCTCCACGGCGCCGAGCTGGGGTAGTCGCACCTGCAGGCGCGCCGCATGGCTTTCGGCTGCGCTGGCGACCTGGATACGCGCCTGCACGGCATCGAGCAGGCGCGCGAGATCGGCCAGCGGCAGTGGCCGGCTCCCGCTCGATGCCAGCAGACGTGCCAGCAGGCGGTCGCCGGGGGTTTGCATGGCGGGCAGTGGCACAGGCGCTTGGTCGTCGGGGGGCTGTGCGGATGGATCGGTTTCTCCGGGTTGCCGACGCTCCTCTCCGCGGCCTTCGCCGCCCGCTGTCGGCGCGGGCGGCGAAGCCTGGACACTGGCCTGCGCCGTGGACGCGACCTCGGCTGCGGTTTTCGCCGGGAAGCCGGGGCCGGGCTGTGGCCGCTCATGCGTCCGACCTGCGATTTGCGGGTGGGAGGACACCGGCACCAGCGGCGGTTCGTCGACCGGAGGCGCCGAAACGCTGGCCGGCTCCCGGCCTTGCGTGGACGCCGCGACGCGCGCGGTGACTGCCGGCGCTTGCCGTGCTACCGATCCGGACGGCGACACTGTTGGCGTTGGCGTTGGCGTTGGCGTTGGCGTTGGCGTTGGCGTTGGCGTTGGCGTTGGCGTTGCGTCCGCGGCAACTGGCATGGGGGGCTGCCGAATGGTCGGCGGCCGGTCGGCGGCAGGCGCCGCGGGCTGGTCGGCGAGAGGCGTCGAGGTCGGCGCGTCGGCTGTCGCGGCGGCCTCCGTCGTTTCGTCGCCCTTGTCGAACGGTGGCCTGGGCGCCGGCGGTCGGTGCGCGGGCAGGGCCTGTTCGAAGGCGATCTGCTGCGCGCGCAGCGGCGGAAGGGGGGCAAGGGTGTCGGACGACACGAGCGGAGCCGTATCCACGGCGTTCAGCTTGAGCATGGCCAGGTCTCGTGGCGGGTGAATTCTTCCAGTTCGCCTTCCTCGCTGCGTTCGCGCAGCCCCTGGCGCTCGGCGTCGACGTGGCGCTCCAGTTCGGCGAACTTCTCCAGTTGCCGCTGGCGTTCCAGCAGCTCTCGCCGGCACTGCCGCAGGCGCTCGCGCTCCCCTTCGAGGCGCTGCGCGGCCTCGGCGCAGTCCTGTTCCAGGCCGGCTTCCTTTTCCCGCAGCAGCCCTACCTGCTGCTGCCAGGCTTCCAGGCGCCGGCGGTCGAGCATGGCCGCCTGGCAGGCGAGAAACAGCCGTTGCTCTTCGGCCAGTCGCCAGTCGCGGTAGTCCCGTTGCGCCGCCTGGCGCTCGGTGTGTTCCTGCGCCGCGGCGCGAACCCGTAGCAATTGGCGGCCCTGGGCGCGCTCGGCCCGGTCCAGGCGCAGGCGTCGGACGCGCAACAGCAGAGCCAGGCTCATGCGCAGAGGCTCCGCAACTGCGCGCAGGCCTGTGCGTAATCGCTGGTTTCGTGGGTACCCTGGCGCAGCCACTGGCGGATCGCCCCGATCTTCTCGATGGCCCGGTCGGCTTCACTGTCCTGGCCTTTCTGGTATTCGCCGATCTTCAGCAGCAACTCGACTTCCTCGTACTTCGCCAGCCATTCGCGCAAGCGTCCGGCCGCATGGCGCTGATCGTCGTCGACGATCTGGTTCATGACCCGGCTCACCGAGTGCAGCACGTCGATGGCCGGATAGTGGTTGGCGGCGGCCAGCTTGCGCGACAGCACGATGTGCCCGTCGAGAATCGAGCGGGTCTCGTCGGCCACCGGCTCGCTCATGTCGTCGCCTTCCACCAGTACGGTGTAGAGCGCGGTGATCGAGCCCCGCTCGGATTGCCCGGCACGCTCCATCAGGCGTGGCAGCGCGGCGAACACCGATGGCGGATAGCCGCGGCGTGTGGGCGGTTCACCGGCCGCCAGGCCGATTTCGCGCTGGGCCCTGGCGAAGCGGGTCAGCGAGTCCATCAGCAGCAGGACGCGGCGTCCCTGGTCGCGGAAATACTCGGCGATGCTGGTGGCGACGAAACCGGCCTTGGCGCGCTCCATCGCCGGTCGGTCGGAAGTGGCGACCACCAGCACCGAGCGGCGCAGCCCCTGTTCGCCGAGGTCGCTTTCGATGAACTCGCGGACTTCGCGACCGCGTTCGCCGACCAGGGCGAGTACCGTCACATCCACCTCGGCATTGCGCACCAGGCTGGCCAGCAGGGTGCTCTTGCCGCCGCCGGCGGCAGCGAAGATGCCCATGCGCTGGCCTTCGCCGCAGGTCAGCAGGCCGTCGATGGCGCGCACACCCAGCGATAGCGGCCGCTCTATCAGGCGCCGGCTCATCGGTTGCGGGGCATCCCGGTAGACCGGATACCAGGCCGCCGGCTCGGCCGGCGGGCTGCCGTCGAAGGGGCGGCCGAGACCGTCGAGCACCTGCCCGAGCAGGTGCTCTCCGACCGCCACGCGATGCATGCCGCCGGTAGGGCTGACTTCGGTGTTGGAGGAAACCCCGAGCATCTCGCCGAGCGGGGTGAGCAGCGCCTGGTGCTGCTGGAAGCCGATGACCTCGGCGAGCAGCGCCAGGCTCTGGTCGGGATTGCGCAACTGGCAGAGTTCGCCGATGCGCACGCCGGGCACCACGGCCTTGAGCAGGGTTCCGGTGACCTGGGTGACCCGCCCGCGGATCTGGATCGGCCGGCAGCCTTCGATGGCGTGGCGCATCCGGACGATGAGAGGAGAGAGAGGCGCGGGCATGGCGGATCGGTTCGGCTGGAGTCGGCGCGCACTATAGAGAAAGCCTCGCGCGACGAATTTCAGTGCCAGCCGGGAGTTTTTAGAAATCGGTTGCCGCCGCGGCTAAAAAAAACCGGCCGATATTGGCATCGGCGGCACCGGGCCGGTTCCTATACTGCGCCGCCTTTGCAGACCAGGAACCACAGCCACGATGGACATCCTCCAGAGTTCCTCCGCCGCGCCCCTCGCGCCGCGGGAAGCGGCCAACGCCCCCGCGCAGCAGGCTGGCGGCAGCTTTCAGGGCGAGCGCGTCCACTACGTTTCCGTTTCGCAGTCGCTGGCCGATGCCGCGGAAGAGCTGACCTTCGCCTTTTCCGAGCGCGCCGAGAAATCCCTGGCCAAGCGCCGCCTGAGCGACGCCCATGCGCGCCTGAGCGAAGTCCAGGCCATGCTGCAGGAGTACTGGAAGCGCATTCCGGACCTGGAAAGCCAGCAGAAGCTCGAGGCGCTGATCGCCCACCTGGGCAGCGGCCAACTGAGCAGCCTGGCGCAGCTCAGCGCTTACCTGGAGGGCTTCTCCAGCGAGATCAGCCAGCGCTTCCTGGCGCTGTCGCGGGCGCGCGACGTCCTGGCCGGGCGGCCGGAGGCGCGGGCGATGCTGGCGCTGGTCGACCAGGCGTTGCTGCGGATGGCCGACGAGCAGGGCCTGGAGATCGAACTCGGCCTGCGCATCGAGCCGCTGGCCGCCGAGGCTTCCGCCGCCGGTGTCGGCGATATCCAGGCGCTGCGCGATACCTACCGTGACGCGGTACTTGACTACCGGGGCCTGTCGGCGGCCTGGCAGGACATCCAGGCGCGCTTCGCCGCGACGCCGCTGGAGCGGGTCGTGGCCTTCCTGCAGAAAGCCCTGAGCGCCGACCTGGACAGTCAGTCGAGCCGGCTCGATCCGGTGAAGCTGGAGCGGGTCATGAGCGACATGCACAAGCTGCGCGTGCTCGGCGGCCTGGCGGAGCAGGTGGGGGCGCTCTGGCAGGTGCTGGTGACAGGGGAGCGGGGCCATGGCATACGGGCCTTCTGAATTGACCGGCGCAGTCATCGCCTTGCTCGAGAAGCGCTGGGTCGGCGTCGCCGAGGTGCAGGCGTTGCTCGAGCCGTTGCCGCTGGCCGACGTCGCCCGGCAGATCCATTTCTTCCGCGAACTGAAGCGTCTCTACCGCCTGTTGCCGGTCGAAGTGTTCGGCGACGACGAGCAGCGCCAGAATCTTTTGAATGCCTGCCAGATGGCACTCGACCTGGCGATCGAGCGCGAAGAGGAGCAGCAGCATGGACTGGGTTGAGCTGGCCGTCGCGCAGTTCTGCCAGGACCTGCGGGTGAGCGTACCGGCGCCGCTGGCGCGCGTGGTGCAACTGGATTTCGAGGACAGCGGCACCTTGCAGCTGGAACGCCATGGCGAACAGTTGTCGCTCTGGCTGGCCTGTGACCTGGCCTGGCACCAGGCCTATCGCGGAACGCTGCGGGCGTTGCGCCTGTGCCATGCGCGCGCGGCCGGGAGCCTGCCGCTGCGTTGCGCCTGGAGCGGCGAATCGCGCCTGCTGCTGTGCATCACCCTGGAAGCCCGGCAGGTCGGCATGCCGACGTTGCACCAGGCCTTGCAGGCGCTGCGCTCGGCGCGCAGCGAAGTGCTCGCCGCATGAGCCGGGTCGGTGCCTGGCACATCGGCATCGAACGACTCGACCTGGCGCATGCCGAGCCGTTCGCGCCGCCCCTGCCGGAGCGCCATCTGCTGGCGCCCGACGGCCGGCCGGTGGAGACCCACGTCGCCAGCCTGTATCCCGCGCAGCAGGCGCAACAGCGCCTGTTCGACTACGCCCGGCCCCAGCTGGAGTTCCACGGCCTGCTGCGCCCCGGCGACTTCCGCCAGGCGCTGCGCGATCTCCGCCTGGCCCTCACGCTGCCCCGCCAGCCGGCCCTGCAGGCCGCGGCCTGCCTGCTCGGCGAGCGCGATGAAGACGAGCGACTGCTGCAAATGGCCCTGAACCTGTTGCACAAGGTATGAATCGATGACGTTGAAACCGACGCAACAGCGCCTGTTGCTGATGCTGGGCTGGTTGCACCTGCAATGCGGCCAGCCGCGACGCGCCCAGGTGTTGCTGGAGGCCTTGCTGAGCGTTGCGCCGGAGCGCCGCGACGGGCGCCGCGCCTTGCTCCTGGCGTTGCTCCAGCAAGGCCTCGGCGAGCCCGCCGTGCGCCTGTGCCGGCAGTTGCAGGAGGATGGCGAGGAGGAGCCCGGTCTGTGGCGTTGCCTGAGCCGTGCCGAACAGCTCGCCGGGCGTCTCGACGCGGCGCGTGCCGCGCACGCCCGGGCGCTGGAGCTGGAGGCGCGGGAATGAACGACCTGAGCGGGCTTCTCGGCCGGGTCGGCGAGCGCAAGGACATCCTGCTAGTGGTGTTGCTGCTGGCGGTGGTGTTCATGATGGTGCTGCCGCTGCCACCGCTGCTGCTGGACATCCTCATCGCCGTCAACATCACCATCTCCGTGGTCCTGCTGATGATGTCGGTGTACATCGGCTCGCCGTTGCAGTTCTCGGTGTTCCCGGCGGTGCTGCTGATCACCACGCTGTTCCGCCTGGCGCTGTCGGTGAGCACCACACGGATGATCCTGCTGCAGGCCGACGCGGGGCAGATCGTCAACACCTTCGGCAGCTTCGTGGTCGGCGGCAACCTGGTGGTGGGCATCATCATCTTCCTGATCATCACCATCGTGCAGTTCCTGGTGATCACCAAGGGTGCCGAGCGGGTCGCCGAGGTCAGCGCGCGCTTTTCCCTGGATGCCATGCCGGGCAAGCAGATGAGCATCGACGGCGACATGCGTGCTGGCGTGATCGATGTCAACGAGGCGCGGGCGCGGCGCGCGGTGATCGAAAAGGAAAGCCAGATGTTCGGCTCCATGGACGGCGCGATGAAGTTCGTCAAGGGCGACGCCATCGCCGGGCTGATCATCATCGTCGTCAACATCCTCGGCGGCATCGCCATCGGCGTCACGCAGAAGGGCCTGAGCACCGCCGACGCGCTGCAACTGTACGCGGTGCTGACCGTCGGCGATGGCATGGTCTCGCAGGTGCCGGCGTTGCTGATCGCCATCACCGCCGGGATCATCGTCACCCGGGTGTCTTCCGACGAATCGGCGGACCTCGGCAGCGACATCGGCGAACAGGTGGTGGCGCAGCCCAAGGCGCTGCTGATCGGCGGCCTGTTGCTGGTGCTGTTCGGCCTGATTCCCGGTTTCCCGACCCTGACCTTCCTGGCTCTCGCGCTGCTGGTTGGCGGCGGCGGCTACTTCATGCTCTGGCGCCAGCGGGCCCAGGCCAGCGCCGGTTCCCGCGACCTGCCGGCGTTGCTCGCGCAGGGCGCCGGAGCGCCATCGGCCAAGGCGCGTGGCAAGGCTGGCGGCGGCAAGCCGAAGGCCGGGCGTCTCGCCGAGCAGGAAGAATTCGCCCTCACCGTGCCGTTGCTGATCGACGTCGATGCCAGCCTCCAGGAACGTCTCGAGGCGATGTCGCTGAACGAGGAGCTGGTGCGGGTACGACGCGCGTTGTACCTGGATTTCGGCGTGCCGTTCCCGGGTATCCACTTGCGCTTCAACGAAGCGATGGGCGATGGCGAATACCTGGTGCAGCTACAGGAGGTCCCGGTCGCGCGCGGATGCCTGCGGCCGGGCTGGTTGCTGGTGCGCGAACGCGCCGCGCAGCTGGAATTGCTCGCGGTCCCCCACGAGCCGGCAGAGCTGCAGGTGCCGGGAGAAGAGGCGAGCTGGGTGGAGCAGGCGCATCAGGATCGCCTGGAGCGTTCCGGCTGTGCCTGCCTGGGCCTGGAGCAGGTGCTCACCTGGCACCTGTCCCATGTGCTGCGGGAGTACGCCGAGGATTTCATCGGCATCCAGGAGACGCGCTACCTGCTGGAGCAGATGGAGCAGGGTTACGGCGAGCTGGTGAAGGAGGCGCAGCGGATCGTTCCCCTGCAGCGGATGACCGAGATTCTCCAGCGCCTGGTCGGCGAGGACATCTCGATCCGCAACATGCGGGCGATCCTCGAGGCGATGGTGGAGTGGGGGCAGAAGGAGAAGGACGTGGTGCAGTTCACCGAGTACATCCGCAGCAGCCTCAAGCGCTACATCTGCTACAAGTACTCCAGCGGCAACAATATCCTTCCCGCCTATCTGCTGGACCAGGCGGTGGAGGAGCAGATCCGCGGTGGCATCCGCCAGACCAGCGCCGGCAGCTACCTGGCCCTCGACCCGGCGATAACCCAGGCCTTCCTCGAGCGCGTGCGGCAGACCGTCGGCGATCTCGCGCAGATGCAGAACCGGCCGGTGCTGATCGTTTCCATGGATATCCGCCGCTACGTGCGCAAGCTGGTGGAGAGCGACTATGCCGGGCTGCCGGTGCTGTCCTACCAGGAGCTGACCCAGCAGATCAACATCCAGCCGCTTGGCAGGATCGTGTTGTGAGCGCCGATCCGCTGATTCCCTGGTTTCTCGCCCGCGGCCTGGCGGTGCGTCCGCATTGCCTGCGCGACACCTCGATCGCGCTCGGCTGGCAGGTCCTGGCCCATGGCTGCGAACTGGCCTGGCGCTGCGACGGCGAGCGGGTCTGGATCGTGATGTTGCGTCGGCGGCAGGCGCGCAGCGGATTGGCCAATCCATTCGCCGCGCTGTACCTGCTGGCGGAGGCCACGCTCGATACGCTGGGGCCGCGCCAGCGTCTCTACGGCAAGGTCCTGGCGCTGGCCGGCAGCCCACTGCCTGGCGAGCGCATGGCGCGCTTCTATCGCCGCTGGACCGGCGCCGCCGAGCCCGCCGACGGCTGGTTCGAGCTGGAGGCCGGGCGGGTGGTGACGCAGCGAAGCCTGCGAAAACGACAAAAACCCGACCGTGCCTGACAGGCTCCGGCAACGTCGATCCCTACCATGGGCGACATGAACGAATACACCGAAGACACCCTGCGGGCGACCGTCCAGGCCGCCGAACTGGCGATTCGCGACAGCGAGGAACGCGGCCGCCTGCTGGCGGAAATGTGGCAAGGCCTGGGGCTTGCCGCGGACGCCGGCGAGCTGCTGTTCCAGGCGCCGGAGCGAGAGCTGGCGCGAGCCGCCGAAGAGGAGCTGCTGGCCGAACTGCGGCGCATGCGCAGTTCCCAGCCGACGCAGGGCGAGCAGGGTACCCGGCCGCGGCGTCCGACGCCGATGCGTGGCTTGTTGATCTGAGGAATCACGATGGAAGTCAGAAACCTTAATGCCGCTCGCGAGCTGTTCCTGGACGAGCTCCTGGCCGCGTCGGCGGCGCCTGCCAGTGCCGAGCAGGAGGAACTGCTGGCCCTGTTGCGCAGCGAGCGGATCGTGCTGGCCCACGCCGGCCAGCCGCTGAGCGAGGCGCAAGTGCTCAAGGCGCTCGCCTGGTTGCTCGCGGCCAATCCGTCCGCGCCTCCGGGGCAGGGCCTCGAGGTACTCCGCGAAGTCCTGCAGGCACGTCGGCAGCCCGGTGCGCAGTGGGATCTGCGCGAGTTCCTGGTGTCGGCCTATTTCAGCCTGCACGGGCGTCTCGACGAGGATGTCATCGGTGTCTACAAGGATGTCCTGCAGACCCAGGACGGCAAGCGCAAGGCGCTGCTCGACGAGCTCAAGGCGCTGACCGCGGAGTTGAAGGTCTACAGCGTGATCCAGTCGCAGATCAACGCCGCGCTGTCGGCCAAGCAGGGCATCAGGATCGACGCTGGCGGTATCGATCTGGTCGACCCCACGCTATATGGCTATGCCGTCGGCGATCCCAGGTGGAAGGACAGCCCCGAGTATGCGCTGCTGAGCAATCTGGATACCTTCAGCGGCAAGCTGTCGATCAAGGATTTTCTCAGCGGCTCGCCGAAGCAGAGCGGGGAACTCAAGGGCCTCAGCGATGAGTACCCCTTCGAGAAGGACAACAACCCGGTCGGCAATTTCGCCACCACGGTGAGCGACCGCTCGCGTCCGCTGAACGACAAGGTCAACGAGAAGACCACCCTGCTCAACGACACCAGCTCCCGCTACAACTCGGCGGTCGAGGCGCTCAACCGCTTCATCCAGAAATACGACAGCGTCCTGCGCGACATTCTCAGCGCGATCTAGAGGTATCCATGAACCAGCAAGCGACCCCTTCCGACACCGACCAGCAACAGGCGCTGGAGGCCTTCCTGCGCGACGGCGGCACCCTGGCGATGCTTCGCGGACTCAGCGAGGACACCCTGGAGCAGCTCTATGCGCTGGGCTTCAACCAGTACCAGGCGGGCAAGTGGGACGACGCGCAGAAGATCTTCCAGGCACTGTGCATGCTCGACCACTACGACGCCCGCTACTTTCTCGGCCTGGGCGCCTGCCGCCAGTCCCTCGGTCTCTATGAACAGGCCCTGCAGAGCTACAGCTACGGCGCGCTGATGGACATCAACGAGCCGCGCTTTCCCTTCCATGCCGCCGAGTGCCACCTGCAACTGGGTGATCTCGACGGAGCCGAGAGTGGCTTCTACTCGGCCCGGGCCCTGGCCGCGGCACAGCCGGCGCACGAGGCCCTGGCCGCGCGTGCCGGCGCCATGTTGGAAGCCGTAACCGCGAGAAAGGATCGAGCATATGAATCCGATAACGCTTGAACGCGCCGGACTGCCCTACGGGGTGGCCGACGCCGGGGATATCCCGGCGCTCGGCAGGCCGGTCGCGAGGGATGTCGAGAGTCTGCGGGTGGAGCGCCTGGCGGCGCCGGCCGCGGCTTCCGCGAGCGGCACGGGGGTGGCGCTGACGCCGCCGTCCGCAGCCAGCCAGCAGCGCCTGGAGGTCGCCAATCGTGCGGAGATCGCCAGCCTGGTGCAGGCAGTGGGCGAGGATGTCGGACTGGCGCGGCAGGTTGTGCTGGCCGGCGCTTCGACGCTGTTGTCCGCCGGCCTGATGTCGCCGCAGGCGTTCGAGATCGAGCTGGCGAAAATCACCGGCGAAGTCGAGAACCAGCAGAAGAAACTCAAGCTGACCGAAATCGAGCAGGCGCGAAAGCAGAACCTGCAGAAGATGGAGGACAACCAGCAGAAGATCAGGGAGTCGGAAGAAGCCGCGAAAGAAGCCCAGAAGTCCGGTCTGGCAGCCAAAATCTTTGGTTGGATCAGTGCAATAGCTTCGATCATCGTCGGCGCAATCATGGTGGCAACCGGCGTCGGCGCGGCCGCGGGTGCACTGATGATCGCGGGCGGTGTCATGGGAGTGGTCTCCCAGTCGGTACAGCAGGCAGCCGCGGACGGATTGATCAGCAAGGAAGTGATGGAAAAGCTCGGCCCGGCACTGATGGGTATCGAGATGGCCGTCGCGCTGCTGGCGGCGGTGGTCAGCTTCGGCGGCTCAGCGGTCGGCGGGCTGGCCAGGCTGGGCGCGAAGATCGGTGGCAAGGCGGCCGAGATGACCGCCAGCCTGGCGAGCAAGGTCGCCGACCTGGGCGGCAAGTTCGGCAGTTTGGCCGGCCAATCGCTGTCGCACTCGCTGAAACTCGGCGTGCAGGTTTCCGACCTGACCCTGGACGTCGCCAACGGCGCGGCCCAGGCCACTCATTCGGGATTCCAGGCGAAGGCCGCGAACCGCCAGGCCGACGTGCAGGAATCGCGTGCCGACCTGACCACCCTGCAGGGCGTGATCGAGCGCCTGAAGGAAGAGCTGAGCCGCATGCTGGAAGCATTCCAGGAAATCATGGAGCGGATCTTCGCCATGCTCCAGGCCAAGGGTGAAACCCTGCACAACCTGTCCAGCCGACCGGCAGCGATCTGAGGAGACGTCACATGATCGACACGCAATATTCCCTGGCGGCTACCCAGGCCGCGATCCCCTCCGAGCCGATCGCTCCCGGCGCCGCCGGGCGTTCCGTCGGCACGCCGCAAGCGGCTGCGGACCTGCCGCAGGTGCCGGCCGCGCGGGCCGACCGGGTCGAACTGAACGCTCCGCGCCAGGTGCTCGACCCGGTGCGCATGGAAGCGGCCGGCAGCGAGCTGGACAGCAGCGTCGAGCTTCTGCTGATTCTCTTCCGCATCGCGCAGAAAGCGCGCGAGCTGGGCGTGCTCCAGCGCGACAACGAGAACCAGTCGATCATCCACGCGCAGAAGGCGCAGGTGGACGAGATGCGCAGCGGCGCCACGCTGATGATCGCCATGGCGGTGATCGCTGGCGTCGGCGCATTGGCCTCGGCGGTGGTCGGCAGCCTCGGCGCGTTGAAGAACGGCAAGGCCATCAGTCAAGAGAAGACCCTGCAGAAGAACATCGATGGGCGCAACGAACTGATCGACGCGAAGATGCAGGCGCTTGGCAAGACCTCCGACGAGGATCGCAAGATCGTCGGCAAGGTCTGGGCGGCGGACCAGGTGCAGGACAGTGTGGCGTTGCGTGCGGCGGGCCGTGCCTTCGAGAGCCGCAACGGCGCCCTGCAGGTGGCCAACACGGTGATCCAGTCCTTCGTCCAGATGGCCAACGCCTCGGTCCAGGTGCGCCAGGGCGAATCGCAGGCGAGCGCCCGGGAAGGAGAGGTCAACGCCACCATCGGGCAGAGCCAGAAGCAGAAGGTCGAGGACCAGATGAGCTTCGATGCCGGCTTCATGAAGGACGTCCTGCAGCTCATCCAGCAGTACACCCAGAGCCATAACCAGGCCTGGCGTGCGGCGGCCGGAGTGGTCTGAGCCGTCTCCGCGCGGGAGGAAAAGGCCACAGCGATGTGGCTTTTTTCTTAAAAGAAAAGTCTCTCAGTGACAAAAGCGATGCATAGCCCGGTGCTAGCATGCGCTGAGCTTTAGGAGGCGCCCCCATGGATTTAACGAGCAAGGTCAACCGACTGCTTGCCGAGTTCGCAGGCCGTATCGGTTTGCCTTCCCTGTCCCTCGACGAGGAGGGCATGGCGAGCCTCCTGTTCGACGAACAGGTGGGCGTCACCCTGTTGCTGCTCGCCGAGCGCGAGCGTCTGTTGCTGGAGGCCGATGTGGCGGGCATCGATGTGCTGGGCGAGGGGATCTTTCGCCAGCTCGCCAGCTTCAACCGCCATTGGCACCGTTTCGATCTGCATTTCGGCTTCGACGAGCTGACCGGCAAGGTCCAGTTGTATGCGCAGATTCTCGCAGCGCAACTGACCCTCGAATGCTTCGAGGCGACCTTGGCCAATCTGCTCGATCACGCCGAGTTCTGGCAGCGCCTGCTGCCGTGCGACAGTGATCGCGAGGCGGTCGCTGCGGTCGGCATGAGGGTTTGAGCGGCCCCATGAAAATCGAATCGATTTCGCCGGTGCAGCCGTCCCAAGACGCTGGAGCCGAGGCGGTGGGGCATTTCGAGGGGCGTTCGGTGACCCGCGCGGCCGTTCGCGGCGAGGACCGTTCCAGCGTGGCCGGGCTGGCGCGCTGGCTGGCGCGCAACGTGGCTGGCGATCCGCGTAGTGAGCAGGCCTTGCAGCGTCTCGCCGACGGTGACGGCACGCCGCTGGAGGCGCGCACGGTCCGGCGCAGGTGAGGTGCTGGATGCTGTTGCCGCTGGCGTTGCTGCTCGGCGGTTGCGTCAGCCAGCCCGCGCCGATGTCGCCGAAGGTGACGGTGGGTGGTTCGGTGGGCGGCGTTTCCCTGCAGGCGCGCCAGGCGCAACTCAGGCTGCGCCTGTATGCCGTCGTTCAGGGAAGGATGCAAACGATTGCCGAGCGGCGCTACCGGGTGTCCGGGTTGCCGTTGCGCTATGCCTTCGATCTGGAGGTCGACAGGTTGGAGGGCGAGGCATTGTACCTGCGTACCGAGCTTTCCTGGGTGGGCGTCGCGGCGGTCCAGGCGAGTGCCTGGCAACAGGTGGCGGCGGGCGTCGATGAGCGGGTCCGGCTGGTTCGGCGCGACTGTTTTCCGAATTGTACGGCCGCTCGCCCGGAAGAAAGATCTGGCAACGATTGATACATTGCCTGCTGTTTCGGAAAGTGCGTATGGAGATTAAAGAAGTGCAAGTCTCGTTCGTTTTCAGGGAAGGCCTCGAATAATAAAACTGGTACTTTTGTTCCGCTTCTAAAGAAGGCTGGATTAATTGGCGGAAGCCGACTCGCTCTGCGAATCAGCGCACGTCGGATAATCCTGATTATTATAAAATCGACTCCGTGCTCATGGCTTTGAAAATCAATAAAACGGAGCGTATTCATGCCTCTCCGCTAGGCGGGGCATTCAAGGTACGACGGGAAGTGTTGGGGTTCTTATAATATGCAAGGAGCCAAATCTCTTGGCCGAAAGCAGATAACGTCTTGTCATTGGAACATTCCAACTTTCGAATACAGGGTAAACAAGGAAGAGGGCGTATATGTTCTGCTCGAGGGCGAACTGACCGTCCAGGACATCGATTCCACTTTTTGCCTGGCGCCTGGCGAGTTGCTTTTCGTCCGCCGCGGAAGCTATGTCGTAAGTACCAAGGGAAAGGACAGCCGAATACTCTGGATTCCATTATCTGCCCAGTTTCTACAAGGCTTCGTCCAGCGCTTCGGCGCGCTGTTGAGTGAAGTCGAGCGTTGCGACGAGCCCGTGCCGGGCATCATCGCGTTCGCTGCCACGCCTCTGCTGGCCGGTTGCGTCAAGGGGTTGAAGGAATTGCTTGTGCATGAGCATCCGCCGATGCTCGCCTGCCTGAAGATCGAGGAGTTGCTGATGCTCTTCGCGTTCAGTCCGCAGGGGCCGCTGCTGATGTCGGTCCTGCGGCAACTGAGCAACCGGCATGTCGAGCGTCTGCAGCTATTCATGGAGAAGCACTACCTCAACGAGTGGAAGCTGTCCGACTTCTCCCGCGAGTTCGGCATGGGGCTGACCACCTTCAAGGAGCTGTTCGGCAGTGTCTATGGGGTTTCGCCGCGCGCCTGGATCAGCGAGCGGAGAATCCTCTATGCCCATCAGTTGCTGCTCAACAGCGACATGAGCATCGTCGACATCGCCATGGAGGCGGGCTTTTCCAGTCAGTCCTATTTCACCCAGAGCTATCGCCGCCGTTTCGGCTGCACGCCGAGCCGCTCGCGGCAGGGGAAGGACGAATGCCGGGCTAAAAATAACTGACGTTTTTTGAAAGCCCGGTAGCGGCTGCATGAGTAGAATCGGCCCAAATTGCAGGCTCTGACGAGCGCGCAATGTAGTGAGGAAGCCAAGGCAGAGAATGGAGCAGGAAGACGATAAGCAGTACTCCCGAGAAGCGGTGTTCGCTGGCAGGCGGGTATCCGTGGTGGGCTCGGACGCCCGCTCGCGGGGTCGGGTGCCGGGTTACGCATCGAGCAGTTTGTATCGTGAGTCCGGAATCATCAGTGCGCGGCAACTGGCGTTGCTGCAGCGGATGCTGCCGCGCCTGCGGCTGGAGCAACTGTTCCGCTGCGAGTGGTTGCAGCAGCGCCTGGCGCGCGGCCTGGCGCTGGGGCGCGAAGAGGTGCGGCAGATTCTCCTCTGCGCGGCGCAGGACGACGACGGCTGGTGCTCCGAACTGGGCGACCGGGTCAACCTCGCCGTGCCGCAGTCGATGATCGACTGGGTCCTGCTGCCGGTCTATGGCTGGTGGGAAAGCCTGCTCGACCAGGCGATCCCCGGCTGGCGCCTGTCGCTGGTGGAGCTGGAGACCCAGTCCCGGCAACTGCGAGTCAAGTCCGAATTCTGGTCCCGCGTGGCCGAGCTGGAGCCGGAGCAGGCCCGCGAGGAACTGGCCAGGGTCGCCAAGTGCCAGGCGCGCACCCAGGAACAGGTGGCCGAACTGGCCGGCAAGCTGGAGACGGCTTCGGCACTGGCGAAGAGCGCCTGGCCGAACTGGCAGCGGGGCATGGCGACGCTGCTCGCCAGCGGCGGGCTGGCCGGCTTCGAGCCGATCCCCGAGGTCCTCGAATGCCTCTGGCAACCTCTCTGCCGGCTGGACGACGACGTCGGCGCGGCGGACGCCGTCCAGGCCTGGCTGCACGAACGCAACCTGTGCCAGGCACAGGATCACTTCTACTGGCAGAGCTGAGCGGCCGGCGAAAGCCGGCCCTACCGAGGAATCATGGATCATCTGTTGAGCGGATTGGCCACTCGCCTGGGCCAAGGGCCCTTTGTTGCCGATCGGACGGGTTCGTACCACCTGCGCATCGACGGACAGAGCGTCCTGTTGCTGCGCCAGGGCGACGACCTGCTGCTGGAAAGCCCGCTGGAGCACGCCCCCCTGGACCCGCAGCGCGACCAGCAGGGGTTGCTGCGGGCGCTGTTGTCGCGGGTCGCCAGTTGGAGCCGGCGCTATCCCCAGGCCATCGTCCTGGACGCGGACGGGCGCCTGCTGTTGCAGGCGCGGCTGGGCCTCGACGGCCTCGATCCCGAGCGACTCGAACGGGCCCTGGCCGCCCAGGTGGGGCTGCTCGAGGCGCTGGCGCCGGAGCTGGAGCCGCTGCCCCGCGGGTTGCCGCCGCAGGCTCCGGTGTGGCGTCCCTGATGCGCCGCCTGCTGATCGGCGGACTGCTGGCGCTGCTGCCTGGCGCGGTCTTGCGCGCGCAGCCGCTGGACTGGCCCAGCCTGCCTTACGACTATGTGGCGCAGGGCGAAAGCCTGCGCGACGTGCTGGCCAACTTCGGCGCCAACTACGATGCCTCGGTGATCGTCAGCGACAAGGTCAACGACCAGGTCAGCGGTCGCTTCGACCTGGAAAGCCCGCAGGCCTTCCTGCAGTTGATGGCCTCCCTCTACAACCTCGGCTGGTACTACGACGGCACCGTGCTGTACGTATTCAAGACCACCGAGATGCAATCGCGGCTGGTGAGGCTGGAGCAGGTCGGCGAGGCCGAGCTGAAGCGCGCGCTGACCGCCGCCGGTATCTGGGAGGCGCGCTTCGGCTGGCGTGCCGACCCTTCCGGGCGACTGGTGCACGTGTCCGGTCCGGGGCGCTATCTCGAACTGGTCGAGCAGACCGCCCAGGTGCTGGAGCAGCAATACACCCTGCGCAGCGAAAAGACCGGCGACCTCAGCGTGGAGATCTTCCCGCTGCGCTATGCGGTCGCCGAGGACCGCAAGATCGAGTACCGCGACGACGAGATCGAGGCGCCGGGCATCGCCAGCATCCTCTCGCGGGTGCTCAGCGATGCCAACGTGGTTGCGGTGGGCGACGAGCCGGGCAAGCTGCGCCCGGGACCGCAATCGAGCCATGCGGTGGTCCAGGCGGAACCGTCGCTGAATGCGGTGGTGGTGCGCGACCACAAGGACCGGTTGCCCATGTATCGCCGCCTGATCGAAGCCCTCGACCGGCCCTCGGCGCGGATCGAGGTCGGCTTGTCGATCATCGACATCAATGCCGAGAACCTCGCCCAGCTGGGCGTCGACTGGAGCGCCGGGATTCGCCTGGGCAACAACAAGTCGATCCAGATCCGCACCACCGGCCAGGATAGCGAGGAGGGCGGCGGCGCCGGTAACGGGGCGGTCGGCAGCCTGGTGGACAGTCGCGGGCTGGATTTCCTGCTGGCCAAGGTCACCCTGTTGCAGAGCCAGGGGCAGGCGCAGATCGGATCCCGGCCGACCCTGCTGACCCAGGAGAATACCCAGGCGGTGCTCGACCAGAGCGAAACCTACTATGTGCGGGTCACGGGTGAGCGGGTGGCCGAGCTGAAGGCGATCACCTACGGCACCATGCTGAAAATGACGCCGCGAGTGGTGACTCTCGGCGATACGCCGGAGATCAGCCTCAGCCTGCACATCGAGGACGGCAGCCAGAAACCCAATAGCGCCGGCCTGGACAAGATCCCCACGATCAACCGCACGGTGATCGATACCATCGCCCGCGTGGGCCATGGCCAGAGCCTGCTGATCGGCGGCATCTACCGCGACGAACTGAGCCAGAGCCAGCGCAAGGTACCCTGGCTCGGCGACATTCCCTATCTCGGCGCGCTGTTCCGCACTACCGCGGACACCGTGCGCCGCTCGGTGCGGCTGTTCCTCATCGAGCCGCGGCTGATCGACGATGGCGTCGGCCATTACCTGGCGCTGAACAACCGTCGCGACCTGCGCGGCGGCCTGCTTGAAATCGACGAGTTGTCGAACCAGAGCCTGTCGTTGCGCAAGCTGCTCGGTAGCGCCCGCTGCCAGGCGCTGGCGCCGGCCAGGGCCGAACAGGAGCGCTTGCGCCAGGCCGGCCAGGGTTCGTTCCTCACGCCCTGCCGGATGGGTGCGCAGGAGGGCTGGCGGGTGACCGACGGCGCCTGTCCCAAAGACGGCGCCTGGTGCGTCGGCGCGGAGCGCGGGAATTAGCATGGCCTGGAAGATCCGCTTCTACAGCGGGCTGAACCAGGGCGCCGAAGTCTCGCTCGGAGAGGGCCGGGTGGCGCTTGGCAGCGATCCGTTGCAGGCCGACCTGGTGTTGCTCGACGAGGGCATCGCGGCAGTCCACCTGGTGCTCGAGGTCGATGCCCAGGGCGTGCGCCTGCTGGAGTGGGCGGAGGGCTGCGAGCCTCGCCAGGACGGCCAGGCGCAAGTCGCCGGAGCGATCCTGCAGGCGCTTGCCGGGCAGACCTGCGGCCCGCTGCGCTGGGCATTCTGCGACCCGCAGCGGAGTTTTCCCGAGCGTTTCCCCGAAGCCGAGGTGCAGACCGCGCCAGTGCGCCGCAAGTCGTCCGCCCGTGCCGGCGGGGCCTGGCTGCTCGGCGTCAGCCTGGCGCTGGCGCTGTGTCTGCTGGGCATGCTCGTCGAACCCTGGTCGGCCCGCCAGCACGGCATGGCCGGCGAGGAGCCCCTGGCGAAGGTGCGCGCCTACCTGCGCGAGCAGGGCATGAGCGAGGTGGATGTGCAGCGCCAGGGCGACAGTCTCCTGCTCGGCGGCTACCTGGAGGACAACGCCCGGCGCCTGGCGCTACAGCGCTACCTCGATGGCAGCGGCGTGGACTACCGACTGGAAGCACGGAGCATGGAAGACATTCGCCAGGGCGTGGATTTCATCCTGCAGAAATTCGGCTATCGGCAGATCCTCAGCAGCAACGCGGACAAGCCTGGCTGGGTCCGGCTCAACGGCGAACTGGCGGAACAGGACGAACGCTGGGCGCGGATCGACGCATTGCTGGAGTCCGAGGTGCCGGGCCTGCTCGGGGTGGAAAACCAGGTCCGGGTGGCCGGCTCGCACCTACGCCGCCTCGAGCGCCTGCTGGCGGACGCCGGCCTCGACCGGCAACTGAGTTTCCGCGAGCGCGGCGAGCGCATCGAGTTGAGCGGCACGCTCGACGAGGTCCAGCTCAGCGCCTTCTACCGCCTGCAGCGCGAGTTCCAGCAGGAATTCGGCAACCGCCCGAGCCTGGTGCTGCTCAGTCGCGGCAAGCGCGCCAGCGGCGACGAACTGGAGTTCACGATTCGCTCGGTGTCGCTGGGGCGGGTGCCCTATGTAGTGCTCGGCGACGGCCAGAAATACCCGGTGGGCGCCTCGACATCCCGCGGTGTGCGAATCCTCGCCATCGAGCCGGAGTCGATCCTGGTGGCCCGCGGCAAGCAGCGTTTCATCATCAATCTCAAAGGGGAGGTGCTCCATGATGACAGCCTTGGAAACGCGACTGTCGGTCGCTGACGGCACGCATGCCGCAGCGCTCCGGCAGCGTCTGCAGGCGGCGCTGGCGGAGTGTCGCCGGGAACTGGCCAGAGGCGCCTGCCCGGAGCACTTCCAGTTCCTGCAACAGCAGGCCCGGGCCCTCGAAGGCGGTCTCGGCATTCTTTCGCAGCTCACAGAGGACTAAGCATGGCGCAGATATTCAACCCCAACCCGGGGAATACCCTCGATACCGTGGCCAATGCCCTGAAGGAGCAGGCCAACGCAGCGAACAAGGACGTCAACGACGCGATCAAGGCCTTGCAGGGGACCGACAATGCCGACAACCCGGCGCTGCTGGCCGAGCTGCAACACAAGATCAACAAGTGGTCGGTCATCTACAACATCAACTCGACGGTGACCCGTGCGCTGCGCGACCTGATGCAAGGCATCCTGCAGAAGATCTGAACATGGACACTTCACTGATACGCGAATTGGCGGAACTGGCGCTGGCCGGCAGCGGGCAGCACTGCCACGAAGAGGCGCTGTGCATCGCCGAGTGGCTGGAGCGCCTCGGACAGGACGAAGCGGCGCGGCTGATCCGGATTTCCAGCCTGGCCAACCAGGGGCGCTATCAGGAAGCCCTGGCCTTCGCCCATGGCAATCCCTGGCCGGCGCTGGAGCCCTGGTTCGCCTTGTGCGAGTGGCACCTGGGGCTGGGCGCCGCGCTGGACCGCAGGCTGGCCGGGCTGGGCGGCAGCAGCGATCCTGCCCTGGCCGACTTCGCCGCCGGCATGCGCGCCCAGGTGCGGACATGAGCCGCATCGACACGCCGCCGGGATTCGCCGTCTATCCGTCGGCCAGTCCAAAGGCGGCGAACCTGCCGGCTGTCGATCAGGTGCTGGCTTTCGAGCAGGCCCTCGGCGGCGAGCCGCCGGCGGCCGGACGCCGCCTGGCCGGGTTGGAGAACGGCGCTCTCGGCGAGCGCCTGCTGCAGCGCTTTGCCCAGCCGCTGCAAGGGTTGGAGGCGGACCGCCTGGAGCTGAAGGCGATGCTCCGTGCGGAACTGCCGCTGGGGCGCCAGCAGCAAACCTTTCTCCTCCAGTTGCTCGGTGCAGTCGAGCATGCGCCGGGCGGCGAATACCTGGCGCAACTGGCGCGTCGCGAATTGCAGGTGCTGATCCCGCTCAACGGCATGCTCGACAACCTCGTGCGCAACAGCCACAAACTCGACCTGGAGTCATGATGGATATCTCTCGGATGGGCGCCCAGGCGCAGATCACCAGTCTCGAAGAACTCTCCGGCGGCCCGGCCGGCGCGGCCCACGTCGCCGAGTTCGAACGGGCGATGGGCGGTGCCGGCAGCCTGGGCGGCGACCTGCTCAGCGAACTGGGGCAGATCAGGGAGCGTTTCAGCCAGGCCAAGCAGGAGTTGCAGATGGAGCTGTCGACGTCCGGCGACGATCCCAACAGCCTGATGCAGATGCAGTGGTCGCTGATGCGCATCACCATGCAGGAAGAGCTGATCGCCAAGACCGTCGGGCGCATGAGCCAGAACGTCGAAACCCTGATGAAGACCCAATGAGGCGAACGGTGAAAGGTCTGTCGCGCATGGCGCTCCTGGCGCTGGTCCTGGCGTTGGGCGGGTGCAAGGTCGAACTCTATACCGGGATCAGCCAGAAGGAAGGCAACGAGATGCTGGCGCTGTTGCGTTCGGAGGGCGTTTCCGCGGACAAGCAGGCGGACAAGGATGGCACCGTGCGCCTGCTGGTGGAGGAATCGGATATCGCCGAGGCGGTGGAGGTGCTCAAGCGCAAGGGCTATCCGCGGGAGAACTTCTCCACGCTGAAGGATGTGTTTCCCAAGGACGGGCTGATTTCCTCGCCCATCGAAGAGCGCGCGCGGCTCAACTACGCCAAGGCCCAGGAGATTTCCCATACCCTTTCCGAGATCGATGGCGTGCTGGTGGCGCGGGTCCATGTGGTGCTGCCCGAGGAGCGCGACGGACTGGGCAGGAAGTCCTCGCCGGCATCGGCCTCGGTGTTCATCAAGCACGCCGCCGACGTGCAACTGGATGCCTACGTGCCGCAGATCAAGCAACTGGTGAACAACGGCATCGAAGGACTCAGCTACGACCGCATCAGCGTGGTCCTGGTGCCGTCGGCCGGGGTCCGCCAGGTCCCGCTGGCGCCACGCTTCGAGAGTGTCTTCTCGATCCAGGTGGCGGAGCACTCGCGCGGACGCCTGCTCGGCCTGTTCGGCCTGCTGCTGGCGTTGCTGCTGGCGAGCAACCTGGCGCAGTTCTTCTGGCACCGGCAACGGGGCTGAGCGGCGCGATGCCATTGACGGCCTACCAGTTGCGCTTCTGCCCGGCCCGCTACATCCACGAGTCGCACCTACCCGCGGTATTGCTGCGGTTGCTGCCGGCGCTGCCGGACTGGCGGCGACAGAGCGTTCTCAACGCCTGGCTGCTGGAGCAACTGGAATTGGACTGCGCGTTCCGCATGCCCGCGCAACTGGGCGGGCTGGCCCTTTACCCGCAGGCGGCGCTGGAACGGACCCTGGGCTGGCTCGGCGCGCTGCTGCACGGCCAGGCCTTGCGGCAGGTGCTGGACGGTGCGCGGGTACGGCGCATCCGCGCGCAGATCGGCGAACAGGGCCAGCGTTTCTGCCTGGAGCAGCTCGACCTGCTCATCGGTCGCTGGCCGCCCGGCTGGCAGCGGGCCTTGCCGGAAAACCCGGAAGAAGGCTATTTCCGGCGCTGCGGCCTGGCTTTCTGGCTGGCCGCCTGTAGCGATGCCGACTGCGGTTTCTCGCGGCGCCTGCGCCTGCGCCTGGAGGCCATGCCGGCCCCGGCGGACTGGACCTTCGACGAACAACGGCGATCCCTGGCGCGGACCCTGTGCCTGAAGGTCGCCCGACAAGCGAGCGATGAATGCTTCCATTTGTTGAACTAGACGCCAGTCGCGTACGGCTGGCCCCCGGGCAGGCCCTGTTGCGCGCCCGCGACTACCAGGACTACCTCAGCGCCAACCGCCTGGTGGAAGCGGCCCGCGAGCGTGCCGCCGAAATCGAGCGCGAGGCCCACGAGGTTTACCAGGAGCAGAAGCGCCTGGGCTGGGAGGCCGGACTGGAGGAGGCGCGTCTGCGCCAGGCCGGGCTGATCCAGGAAACGCTACTGCGCTGCAATCGCTACTACCGGCAGGTCGATCGCCAGCTTGGCGAGGTGGTGCTGCAGGCGGTGCGCAAGGTGTTGCGCCACTACGACGCTGTCGAGCTGACCCTGGCGGCCACGCGCGAGGCACTGGCATTGGTGAGCAACCAGAAGCAGGTGATCCTGCACGTCCAGCCGGAACAACTGGCCGCGGTGCGCGAGCAGGTCGCCCGGGTGCTCAAGGATTTCCCCGAGGTGGGCTACCTGGAAGTGGTCGGCGATGCCCGGTTGGACCAGGGCGGTTGCATCCTGGAAACCGAGATCGGGATCATCGACGCTTCGCTCGACAGCCAGTTGGCGGCGTTGCAGGCCGCATTGACGGAGAGCGTGGCGCGGAGCGGCGAGGAGGAAGGGGACGCCGGTTGAGGGAACCAGGCGCCGCCCCCGGCCCGGGCGTTGGCTCCGGGCCGAGGGCTGAGACGCTGCCGTTCGCCCGCGGCGGCGACGCTGGCGGTGCGGTCGGCGCCTTCAGAGCAGGGTGAAGCTGCGGCTTTCGGTTTGCGCCGAATCCAGGCCGACGAAGACCTTGAACTCGCCCGGCTCGGCCGTGTGCCTGAGCTGGCTGTCGTAGAACTTTAGGTCTGCCTCGCCGAGGCGGAAGACGATCTCCCGCGATTCGCCGGGCTCCAGCATCACCTTGCGGAACCCGCGCAGTTCCTTCACCGGACGGCTGAGGCTGGCGACCGGGTCCTGCAGATAAAGCTGGACCACCGTGGCGCCGGCGCGCTTGCCGCTGTTACTGAGCGTGACCCGCGCTTCCAGGGTAGCGCCGCGGGCCAGCCGTTCGCTGGACAGGCGCAGGGGCGAGAGACTGAACTCGGTGTAGCTGAGGCCGTAGCCGAACGGGTAGAGCGGGCCGTTGGCTTCGTCGAAATAGCGCGAGGTGTATTTGCCGGGGTTGTCGTGGTCCATCGGCCGGCCGGTGTTCAGGTGGTTGTAGTAGACCGGAACCTGGCCCACCGAGCGCGGGAAGGACATGGTCAGCTTGCCGCTGGGGTTGTGCTCGCCGAACAGCACGTCGGCGATGGCGTTGCCGCCTTCGGTGCCACTGAACCAGGTTTCCAGGATCGCGTCGGCGTTTTCCTGCTCCCAGCCCAGCGACAGCGGTCGGCCGTTCATCAGCACCAGCACCAGCGGCTTGCCGGTGGCCTTCAGTGCCTTCAGCAGCCGCCGCTGGCTGGCCGGGATGCGCAGGTCGGTGCGACTGGAGGCCTCGTGGGCCATGCCCTGCGATTCGCCGACCACGGCGACCACCAGGTCGGCGTCGCGCGCGGTGCGCAAGGCCTCCTCGAGCATCGCCTCGGCGGAGCGCGGATCGACCTCGACTTCCGGGTTGTAGCTGTTCAGGTAGTCGAGGATCGCCTGGTCGCCACTGACGTTGGCACCCTTGGCGTAGAGCAGGGTGGCACGCTCGCCGACGGCATTGGCCAGGCCCTGGTAGACGGTTACCGCCTGGCGTGGCACGCCGGCTGCCGACCAACTGCCGATGACGTCGCGCTGGCTCTTGGCCAGGGGGCCGATCACGGCGATCCGCCCCTGTTTCTTCAGCGGCAGCAGACCGTCGCGGTTCTTCAGCAGGACCAGTCCTTCGCGAGCCACCTCGCGGGCGGCCTGGCGGTGCAGGCGGCTCTCGGCGTTGGTGTCGAACGGCGGGTCGTCCGGCTTGCCCAGGCGCCGGTAGGGATCGGCGAACAGGCCGAGGTCGTACTTCGCCGCCAGCACGTCGCGGCAGGCGCGATCGATGTCGGCCTGGTCGATCTCGCCGGCCGCCAGCAGCTTCGGTAGCCAGGTCGAGTAGAGATCGTCGTTCATGTTCATGTCGACACCGGCCTGGATCGCCAGGCGCGTGGCGTCCCGCTCGTTGCCGGCGAGGCCGTGCTTGATCAGTTCCTTCACCGCGCCGTGGTCACTGATGGTCAGCCCCTTGAAGCCCCACTGCTGGCGCAACAGGTCGGTCAGCAGCCAGCGGTTGGCGGTGGCGGGCACGCCGTTGATGGTGTTCAGCGAGACCATCACCGCGCCGGCGCCGGCGTCCACCGCGGCCTTGTAGGGCGGCAGGTAGTCCTGGAACATGCGCGGCAGGCTCATGTCCACGGTGTTGTAGTCGCGGCCGCCTTCGGCCGCGCCGTACAGGGCGAAGTGCTTGACCGCCGCCATGATGCTGTCCGGGGCGGCCAGGTTGGAGCCCTGGTAGGCACGGACCATCACGCCGGACAGCAGCGAGGTCAGGTAGGTGTCTTCGCCGAAGCCTTCCGAGACCCGCCCCCAGCGCGCGTCGCGGGTGATGTCGACCATAGGCGAGAAGCTCATGTCGAGCCCGTCGGCGCTGGCTTCGAGGGCGGAGATCCGCGCGCTGCGGGCGACCACCTCGGGGTCCCAGCTGGCGGCCAGGCCGAGGCTGATGGGAAAGATGGTGCGGTGCCCGTGGGCCACGTCGTAGGCATGGAACAGCGGGATCTTCAGGCGGCTATGGCGGACCTGGTCCTGCATGGCGCGAATGTCCGGGCGGGTCACGGTATTGAATATGGCGCCGACCTTGCCGGCGCGGATATCCGCCATCAGCGCTTCCTTGGGATGGTCGGCGCCGACGCTGACCAGGCGTAGCTGGCCGATCTTTTCCGCGTTGCTCATGCGAGCCATCAGGCTGGCGATGAAACGCTCCTTGTCGGTGGCCGGCGGATTGCCGGATTCGCCCTGGCCAGCCGCCAGTGCCGGGCTCCCGCTCAGCCCGATGAGAAGCCCCAGTACACACAGCCTGTTCATGCATGTTTTCTCGTTATTGGATAGACGCTCGTCGTGGCGGCGTGACATGTCGCGGCATGCCGCCCGGCGGGCGCGACATAAGGTGTTCGCAGCGCGGGCGGAAGTCAACGAGACGGCGATGGGCGAATCTGCCGCTTCTGACAGGTCCCGTGGCGCGCCGCTGGCGGCGCTCAGGCGACGCTGGCGAGCAACTGCTCGGCCGGCATCGGCCTGCCGAGCAGGAAGCCTTGCAGCGAATTGCAGCCGAGGCGGGTCAGGAACTCCTGCTGGGCCTCGGTTTCCACGCCCTCGGCGACGATCTTCAGGTTCAGCGTGCGGCCGAGGGCGACGATCGCCGAGACGATCGCGGCGTCGTCGCTGTCGTGGGCCAGCTCGTTGATGAAGCCACGGTCGATCTTCAGTTCGCTCGCCGGCAGGCGTTTGAGATACAGCAGGCTGGAGTAGCCGGTGCCGAAGTCGTCGATGGAGATGCCGACGCCCATCGCCGACAACTGCTCGAGGATCACCAGGCTGGCATCGGCATCGCGCATGGCGGTCGATTCGGTCACCTCGAGGATCAGGTGGCTGGGCTCCAGGCTGTGGCGCAGGAGTGCGTTGCGTACCGAGTCGACCAGGCCGGCATGGGCGAACTGCAGGGCCGAAAGGTTCACCGCGATGTTCCAGTCCGCATGTCCGCCGTCCAGCCAGAGGCGCATCTGCCGACAGGCTTCGTCGAGCACCCACTCGCCGATCTGCACGATCAGGCCGGTCTTTTCCGCCAGCGGCAGGAACTGGCCGGGGGTGATCAGCCCGTGTTGCGGATGCTCCCAGCGCAGCAGCGCTTCCACGCCGATCATCGGTCCGTTCGGCGCCAGTACCTTGGGCTGGTAGTGCAAGACCAGTTGCCGGCGCTCCAGGGCCTGGCGCAGGTCATGCAGTAGTTGCAACTGTTCCTGGGCGTTGGCGTTCATCGAACTCTCGAAGAAGCAGTAGCCGTTCCGTCCCTGGTCCTTGGCGTGATACATCGCCGCGTCGGCATTGATCATCAGCTCGTGGCGGGTCTGCCCGTCGCCGGGGTAGAGCGCGATGCCGATGCTCGCCGAGATCCGCACCTCGTGGCGGGATATCTGGTACGGCTGGCTGATCCGCTTCACCAGCTTCTCGGCCAGGGTCGCGGCGTCGGCGGGCTCTCGGGCCTCGATCAGCAGGACGAACTCGTCGCCGCCGAGGCGGGCGATGGTGTCCTGGGCGCGGACGTTGGCGCGGATACGCTCGGCGACTTCGATCAGCAACAGGTCGCCGAGGTGATGGCCGTAGGCATCGTTGACCGCCTTGAAGCCGTCCAGGTCCATGAACAGCACGGCGAACCGGCGATCGTCGCGGATCGCCTGCTGGATCGCCTGCTCCAGGCGGTCGTCGAGGAGCATGCGGTTGGGCAGCTTGGTCAGGTTGTCGTGCAGGGCCAACTGGATCAGCTCGCGGTTGGCTCGTGCGAGGGAGGTGGCGAGCACCGAGGTACGTGCCTCCAGGCGCGAGTCCAGCACCGAGACGATCAGGGCGATGGCGATCACCGCCAGGGTGATCACGATGACCAGCACCGCCAGCCAGCCGTTGTCGATGCCTCGGCCGGCGGCGCCGCAGAAGCTGCCCAGGGGGAACTGCGCGGCGGCCATCCCGGTGTAGTGCATGCCGACGATGGCGCAGCCCATCACCAGGGCGGCGCCGGCGCGGACCAGGACGATGCGCCGGCTGCCATGGCGCAGGCGGAAGGCGATCCACAGCGCGGCGCCGGAGGCGATCACCGCGATCAGGATGGAGAGGCCGAGCCACAGCGGGTCGTAGACGATCCCCGGCATCATCAGCAGGGCGGCCATCCCGGTGTAGTGCATGGCGGCGATGCCGCTGCCCATCAGCAGGGCGCCCAGCGCCAGGCGTTGCCAGGGGAGTTCCGCCTGGCACACCAGCCAGAGGGCGAAGGCCGAACTGCCGACGGCCAGCAGCAGCGACAGCAGGGTCAGGCCCAGGTCGTAGCCGAGCGGGATCGGCAGGCTGAAGGCGAGCATGCCGACGAAATGCATCGACCAGATGCCGAAGCCCATGGCGAAAGCGCCGCCGATCAGCCAGGAGAGCGCCTCGCGGCCTTTCGCCAGGGTCACCCGGCCGGCCATGTCGAGAGCGGTGTAGGACGCCAGGATGGCCACAATCAGGGAAAAGGCGACAAGAACCTGGTTGTAGCTGCTGATAAGCATGAAAGCGTCCGAACGGGATAGCGGGAGAGAAGTGGTTGATATCAACCTGATATTATTGCACGAGTCGCTTTCGCCAATGCCATCGGGCAGGACCAACGGTCGCCGGCGCAGGCGGAATCTTGCTCAACGGCCGGGCCTTTTGTACAGCGCTTTGTCTGCCGCCGGTCGCCGCCCGCCGGGGCAGGCGGCGGAAAGCTCGGCAGCGCTGGCAGGTTGACGCTACCCTGAAAGAAGCCATGGTCGTCCGATCTTCCTCTGGCTTGATCAAAAAACTCTCATGGTCGCCGACGATGGCTTCAGCTGAATGGGGAATCGGTGAACTTTCTGAATGTCTCGACAGGAGGTGCGTCTCATGGAAAAGCCCTTCTCGGATGATGTCAGCGTGAATGTCCTGCGTCGCATGAAAGAAGGCGGCTTCGACTTCGCGCGCATCCATCCCATCGACTTCTTCGCCATCTTTCCCAGTGAGCGGGAGGCCCGCCAGGCAGCGGGCCAGTTTCGCGGCGAATCCCTCAGGGCCCAAGTCGTCGCTCGCGACGATGGCTCCTGGAACCTGCAGGTCAGCAAGGTGATGTATGCCACCCATGCCGCCATCGGTGCCTTCGAACACGACCTGGAGGAAGTCGTGGTGCCGCTGGGCGGCGTGCTGGACGGGTGGGGCGTGACCCAGGAGGTCACTTCGCTGCGTCCGTGACGGCGGCGGGACCCCGGCCGCGATCCCGGGCCGGGGCTCCTGCGTCGGGCTTTCCTTCCTCGAAGGCTTTCCTTCAGACTGGGGAAGGAGGTAAGCCATGAGCGATATTCTGATCCTGACCCATGCCGAGTTCTGTCCGCCAGGCCATCTGGGTGCCGTGCTGGCGGAGCGCGGCCTGGACTTCCGCGTGATCCGCGCCGACCTCGGCGAACTCGCCGGTCTCGACGCCGAACGCCCGCGAGCGGTGGCGATCATGGGTGGGCCGATGAGCGTCAACGACGACCTGCCCTGGTTGCGCGACGAACTGGCGCTGCTGCGTCGCTTCATCGAGCGGCGCATCCCGCTGATCGGCCATTGCCTCGGCGGCCAGTTGCTGGCCCGCGCCCTGGGCGCGACGGTGCGGCACCAGCCCTACACCGAAATGGGCTGGCAGCCCATGCAGCGGGAAAGCCGCGACAGTCCATGGCTGGCCGGGCTGCCGGAGCGCTTCTCGATCTTCCAGTGGCACGGCGATGCCTTCGACCTGCCGCAGGGCGCCGAGCGCCTGCTGTCCAGTCCGTGGTGCGAGAACCAGGGGTTTTCCTGGGGTGGTCACGTACTCGGCCTGCAAGGCCATCCGGAAATGACCGAGGAACTGGTGCGGCGCTGGATCGCCGGCTGGCCGCACCTGCTCGATCCCTCCCAGCCCAGCCAGCAATCCGCCGAGGACATGCTGGCCGGGTTGCCTGCCAGGATTGCCGGGCTGAATCGGGTGGCCGAGGGTTTCTACCGTCATTGGCTGTCGCTGATCAATTGACCTTCCCGGCCGCGGGCGCCCCCCTGGCACTACCGCCGGTCCGTTTTATCGCTCGTTCGAGCGAGACGGCTGTCTGCATGGAAGGGAGGGGATAAGCCGTCTCCCTTCCGGGTCTGTTCTAGACTTATCGGTCCCACAGGTCGCTTCGCGATCGGCAGGTCGATGCCGGTCCGTGGCCGCGGGGCGCGCATGCCGTCGAACGGGGCGCCCTTCCTCTCCCTGTGGGCAGGATGCACCAGACTGGGGCGAACCCGCCGCGCCGACCCTGCGAATCGCCGACGAGCCGTGATCCGCGCGCTGGCACGGGCTTTGCGAGTTCCCCATCGTTCGTGACGACAAGGAGTCCGGCATGGCACGCATGTTTTACGACGAGATGCACGATGCTGGCGGCGAATGCCGCTCGCATTATCGGGAATTCGCTCGCTGGCTGGCCGACACCCCTGAAGAGCAATTGCTGCAACGCCGGCGCGAAGCCGACCTGCTGTTCCATCGCGCCGGCATCACCTTCACCCTGTATGGCGACGAGCAGGGCACCGAGCGCCTGATCCCCTTCGACACCATCCCGCGCAGCATTCCCGCGGCGGAGTGGGCGCACATCGAGGCCGGCTGCATCCAGCGCGTCCAGGCGCTGAACCTGTTCCTCGCCGACCTCTACCACGAACAGCGCATCCTCAAGGCCGGGGTGATTCCTGCCGAGCAGGTCCTGGCCAACGACCAGTACCAACTGGCGATGCAGGGACTGGACCTGCCGGGCAACGTCTACGCGCACATTGCCGGGGTCGACCTGGTCCGCGACGGCAGCGGCAACTACTACGTGCTGGAGGACAACCTGCGCACGCCCAGCGGTGTTTCCTACATGCTGGAAAACCGCAAGATGATGATGCGCCTGTTCCCCGAGCTGTTCGTCCGCCAGCGCGTGGCGCCGATCGACCACTACCCGGACCTGCTGCTCGACACCCTCAAGCGGGCCAGTGACGTCGAATCGCCGAGCGTGGTGGTATTGACGCCGGGACGTTTCAACAGCGCCTACTTCGAACACGCCTTCCTCGCCCGCGAGATGGGCGTGGAACTGGTCGAAGGCGCCGATCTGTTCGTCCGCGACGAGCGGGTCTACATGCGCACGACGGCCGGACCGCAACCGGTGGACGTGATCTACCGAAGGATCGACGACGCTTTCCTCGACCCGCTGGCGTTCAACCCGGATTCGCTGCTCGGCGTGCCCGGCCTGCTGGCCGCCTACCGGGCCGGCAACCTGGTGCTGGCCAACGCGATCGGTACCGGGGTGGCCGACGACAAGTCGATCTACCCCTACGTGCCGGACATGATCCGCTTCTACCTCGGCGAAGACCCGCTGCTGCACAACGTGCCGACCTGGCAATGTCGCAAGCCGAAGGAACTGGCGCACGTCCTGGCGCACCTGCCGGAGCTGGTGGTGAAGGAGACCCAGGGTTCCGGCGGCTACGGCATGCTGGTCGGACCGGCGGCCAGCCGGGAGGAAATCGAGCTGTTCCGCGAGCGCCTGAAGGCTCGCCCGGAGGCCTATATCGCGCAACCGACGCTGTCCCTGTCGACCTGTCCGACTTTCGTCGAGAGCGGCGTCGCGCCACGCCATATCGACCTGCGGCCGTTCGTCCTGTCGGCGCCGGATCGGGTTCGCCTGGTGCCTGGCGGGCTGACCCGGGTGGCGTTGCGCGAAGGCTCGCTGGTGGTCAATTCGTCCCAGGGCGGCGGCACCAAGGACACCTGGGTGGTGGAGGAATAAGCATGCTCAGCCGGACCGCTTCCGACCTGTACTGGATGTCGCGCTACCTGGAACGCGCGGAGAACCTCGCCCGCATGCTCGACGTCAGCTACTCGCTGTCGCTGTTGCCGCAGGACCGCAACGGTGGCGGCCTGGACGAACTGGCCATGCCGCTGCTGATCACCGGCACCCTCGACGCCTACCTGGAGCGCCACGGCGAACTGGCCGCCGAGCGCCTGCTGAGTTTCTTCGCCCTCGACCCGGACAACCCGGCGAGCATCTACAGCTGCCTGGCCGCAGCGCGCGCCAGTGCCCATGCGGTACGCGGGCGGATCACCCTGGACATGTGGGAGAACATCAACGCCACCTGGCTGGAAATGCGCGGCATCGCCGCCGAGGGCATCCTGCGCTATGGCATCAGTCGTTTCTGCGAATGGGTGAAGGACCGCTCGCACCTGTTCCGCGGCGCGACCTTCGCCACCAGCATGCGCAACGATGCGTTCCGCTTCATCCGTCTCGGAACCTTCATCGAACGCGCCGACAATACCTTGCGCCTGCTCGATGCGCGCTACCAGACCCAGGGCGAAGCGGCGCTCGCCGGGGCGGACGAGGGCACCGCGCGCGGCTACTACCAGTGGAGCGCGCTGCTGCGGGCGCTATCCGCCTTCGAGGGCTACACCGAGCTGTACCGCGCCTCGCCCAACGCGCGCAACATCGCCGAATTGCTGCTGTTGCGCGAGGACGTGCCACGTTCGCTGCTGTCCTGCATCGAGGAACTGAGCGAGATCCTTTCCGGCCTGCCCGGCGTCAACGGCCGGCCGGCGCAGCGCCTGGCCGCCGAGCTGGAGGCACGGGTGCGCTACACCGGCATCGACGAGGTGCTGGAACAGGGCCTGCATACCTGGATCACCGACTACATCCTGCTGGTTCGCCAGTTGGCCAACGCCATTCACAGCTCCTACCTGGAGGCCGCATGAGACTCTCGATCACCCACGACACCACCTATCGCTACGAAGACCGGGTGCGCGCCAGCATCCAGTACCTGCGCCTGACCCCGCAGGACAGCGAGCGCCAGCACGTGGTCGATTGGCGCCTGGACCTGCCGCGCCCGGCGCGGCCGCTGCGCGATCCGTACGGCAACATCCTGCACGTCCTGACCCTGGACGAACCGCATGAGTCGGTCCTGATCGCCGCCCACGGCCTGGTCGAGATCGACGAGGAGCGCGAGGTGGAGCACGATCGCCAGTCGCCGTTGCCGTTCCTGCGCAGCACCCGCCTGACCGGCGCCGATGCCGAGATGCGCGCCTTCGCCGAACGCGCCATGGGCGGCCGCAAGGACCGCGGCGGCCTGCTCGACCTGATGCATGCGCTGCACGAGCATATCCTCTACCAGCCGGGGGCGACCCGCGTCGACAGCACCGCCATCGAGGCTTTCGGCGCACGCGCCGGGGTCTGCCAGGACCATGCGCATGCCTTCCTCGCCTGCGTCCGCAGCCAGGGCGTGCCGGGGCGCTACGTCTCCGGCTACCTCTACACCGAGGACGATACGCACCTGGCCAGCCATGCCTGGGCCGAGGCCTGGCTCGGCGACGGCTGGTACAGCTTCGACGTGACCAACCGGCTCGGCCGTCCGGAGCGCCATCTCAAGCTGGCCGTCGGCCTCGACTACCTGGATGCCTGCCCGGTGCGCGGCTTGCGCCGTGGCGGCGGTTGCGAGCAGATGCATGCGAGGGTGCTGGTCAGCGTGCCGCTGCTGCAGGTGCAGCAACAGTGACGATCCATTGCGCGCCTGGCGTTATCGGCGATTGCCTTTACGCTTGAGGGGCGGGGACGGACGGAATAAGGAAGATTCGAGATGACCTACTGTGTCGCGATGCACCTGGCCGATGGGTTGGTGTTCGCCTCCGATTCGCGGACCAACGCCGGGATCGACCATATCGCCACCTTCCGCAAGCTGTTCACCTTCGGCACGCCCGGCGAGCGCCTGCTGGTGGTGCAGACGGCCGGCAACCTGGCGACCTCGCAATCGGTGATCAACCTGCTGCAGCAGCGCATCCGCCGGGACGGCGCCAGCCTGCTCAACGTGCCCTCGGTCTACGACGCCACGGCGCTGGTCGCCGAGACCACCCGCGAGGTGCTGGCCCGCGACAGCGGCAATCTGGCCGGCAATACCGACCTGAGCTGTTCCTTCCTGGTCGGCGGGCAGATCGCCGGCGGACCGCCGGCGCTGTACAGCATCTATCCCCAGGGCAACTTCATCCAGGCCACGCCGGACACGCCTTTCCTGCAACTGGGCGAAAGCAAGTACGGCAAGCCGATCCTCGACCGCAACCTGACTTTCGACACGCCGCTGGAGCAGGCCCTGCGCTGCGCGCTGGTGTCGTTCGACTCGACCATCCGCAGCAACCTCTCGGTGGGCATGCCGCTGGACCTGCTGGTCTACCACCGCGACAGCCTGATCCTGCCGGAGGGCTACCGGGTCACCGAGGACGACGCCTATTTCAGCGCCATCCGCCGCCAGTGGAGCGCCGGCCTGCACGACTTGCTGGAGCGCCTGCCGTCGCCGCCCTCGGCGTACAACATCTGACGCCGCTTCAGCCGGCCGCGCCCGCCTTGCGGCCGGCCATGTGGCGCAGGTAGCCGATCAACTGGCGCAACTCCTGGTCGTCGATCACCCGTTCCGGGAACGCCGGCATCTTCGCCTGCGGCCATTGCCGCAGCGCCTGCGGGTCGCGGATGTAGCGGGCGAGGAATTGCGGCTGGAAGTACTCGGTGGGGTTGTACGGCAGGTTCAGGTCCGGGCCGAACTGGGCGTCGCCGGCACCGTTGAGACGGTGGCAGGCCAGGCAGTTCTTCTGGAACACGGCGAAGCCGGCGCGCACCTCCGCGCTGGCGTCAGCGGCCGGCAGCAGGGCCGGGAAGCGTTCGGCCAGAGGGGACTGGTAGCGGATGCGGACGACCTGGAAGGGCCATTGCTCCGGACCGATGCGTTTTTCCTCGGGTTTGCTCCAGACCAGATAGAACGGCCCGGCGGACGGCTTGCCCGCGCCCAGCGGCGGCCAGGGGCGCTGCGGATCCTCTATCGCCAGCCAGGCTTGCGAGCCCTGTTCGGCGAGCAGCGGGGCGGCCGGCAACTCGGCGGCGAAGCCGTCGCTGGCCACGGCCTGCAAATGGTCTTCGGGATGCACGCCTTTCAACAACGCCGCCAGTGGCACGGCGCGGTAGCGCATGTTCCGGCGGTAGGCGACGTCGGCCGGGATGTCCAGGTCGCGGGCCTGCGGATGCCTGAGCAGTTCTTCGCTGCTCCAGGTCTGCGTGCCCCCCGGCAGTTCCAGGCGGAGCTCGGCGGCCCAGGCGGCAGCCACAGGGAAGAGCAGGGCACCTAGCAACGCCAGGCGCGGGAGAGTGACAGGCATGCGGGTTCCTCGTGCATCCGCCGGTTATGGCATGGAGCGAGAGATTGGCACGGAACGGGGGCCTCGCGGTAGCATGCGGGCCATTGCATAGCTGGCTAACCAAGGGGTTCCCGTGCTCGCCGAGTTGTTCGCCGTGATGGCGCCCGTGCTGTTCGGCGCCGGTGTCGGTTACGTCTGGGTCCGTCTCGGACACGCCTATCCGACCGAGTTCGTTTCGCGCATCGTGTTCAACATCGGTTCGCCATGCCTGATCCTCGCCACCCTGGCGCATACCCGGGTGGACCTGCACAGTTTCGGCCGGATGGCCCTGGCCAGCGCGCTGATCTGCGTCTGCATGGCTGCGCTGGGCTGGGCGGCGGCGCGCCTCGGGCGCCAGGAGTGGCAGGTGCTGGTGCCGGCCTACAGCTTCCCGAATGTCGGCAACATGGGCCTGCCGGTGTGCCTGTATGCGTTCGGCGAGGCGGGGATGACCCTGGCGGTGGCGTTCTACCTGATCATGTCGATCGGCAACTTCAGCCTCGGCGTGTTCTGGATGAGCGGCGAGCGCTCCTGGCGCTCGCTGCTGGGCAATCCGATCCTGCTCAGCGTGCTGCTGGCCTTGTTGTTGATGGGGCTCGACCTGCAACTGCCACGCTGGATGGCGAATACCGTCGACCTGATGGCCGGGCTGACCATTCCGCTGATGCTGATCACCCTCGGCGTGTCCCTGGCCAGCATCCGCCCGCGGCAACTGGGCAATGGCTTCTTCTATGGCGGCCTGCGTCTTCTGCTGGGGGCGCTGGTGGGCTGGTCGGTGGCGCTGGCGTTGCAATTGCCGCCGCTGGCGCAGGGGGTGCTGGTGGTGCAGTCGTCGATGCCGGTGGCGGTGTTCAACTATCTCTACGCCTTGCGCGGCAATCGTTCGCCGGATCAGGTCGCCAGCCTGGTGCTGTGTTCGACCCTGCTGTCGTTCGCCTTCATTCCGCTGCTGCTGACCTGGTGGCTGCCTGCGCTGCGCTGACCGCGAGGCGGTGCGCAGCGTGCAGGCAGCAGGTGCCCTAGCGGATCAGACTGTTAAGGTTGGGAAGGATCAGGATGACTGTGGTGGCGAAGACGATGAGGCTCGCTTGCCGCCATCTTTTTGGCTGCTCGTTCAACATGGCCTGTCTGCCTTTCTTGTTGTCGGGTGGCTGCCTGCTCCGCGCTACGGCCCGGCGGAACGGCTTGCCACGCAGTGGCGTACTCTTCGGTCGGCCCGGCATCCCCGGCGTCGACCTCCCTTTCGAACGCTTGCATGAATCAGTCTAAGCCCCGGCCTGCGCGGGCTTAGACCACTTGGATACAAGCTGCTGCGGTCTAGACATATTCCCTCTATATGACAGCGTGGTGACGGCTCTGGCGTGCGTCTCGACCGTTCGTCCGGTGTCCGGGTTTCCGGTCGAAAGATGGCATGGTGCTATCTTCCCGGCGTTGCAGGCTGAGCTGGGCGGTCAATCAGCCTGAGCGGTTCGGTCATTGTCCCGCCGGCGAGCCTGTTTAAGGTAGGCGGAGGCCCGCTCGGCCGGACGAGAACAGGATAAGAGAGACCGCCATGACCGACGCATTCATTTACGACGCCGTGCGTACTCCCCGCGGCAAGGGCAAGAAGGATGGCGCGCTGCACAGCGTCAAGCCGGTGAACCTGATGGCCGGGCTGTTGCGCGCGGTCCAGCGGCGCAACGACCTGGATACCGCCCAGGTCGACGATATCGTGCTCGGCTGCGTGACGCCGGTGGGCGACCAGGGCGCCGATATCGCCAAGACCGCGGCGCTGGTGGCCGACTGGGACGAACAGGTTGCCGGCGTGCAGATCAACCGTTTCTGCGCCTCCGGCCTGGAGGCGGTGAACCTGGGGGCGATGAAGGTACGCTCCGGCTTCGAGGACCTGGTCCTGGTCGGTGGCGTCGAGTCCATGTCACGCGTGCCGATGGGCTCCGACGGCGGCGCCTGGGCACTGGATCCGGAAACCAACCTGCACACCAGCTTCGTCCCGCAAGGGATCGGCGCCGACCTGATCGCCACCCTGGAAGGCTTCAGTCGCGCCGATGTCGATGCCTTCGCCCTGCGCTCCCAGCAGAAGGCCGCCAAGGCCCGCGCCGAAGGGCTGTTCGGCAAGTCGCTGGTGCCGGTCGCCGACCAGAATGGCATCGTCCTGCTCGACCACGATGAGTTCATTCGCGCCGACTCCACCCTGGAAGGGCTCGCCGCGCTCAAACCGAGTTTCGAGATGATGGGGCAGATGGGCTTCGACGCCACCGCGCTGCGCAAGTACAGCCAGGTCGAGCGCATCGAGCACGTGCATACGCCGGGCAACAGTTCGGGGATCGTCGACGGCGCCAGCGCCATGCTCATTGGCTCCGAGGCCAAGGGCCGCGAACTGGGCCTGAAGGCGCGGGCGCGGATCGTCGCTACCGCGGTGACCTCCACCGACCCCACCATCATGCTTACCGGCCCCGCGCCGGCGACCCGCAAGGCCCTGGCCAAGGCCGGCCTGAAGGTGGAAGACATCGACCTGTTCGAAGTCAACGAGGCGTTCGCTTCGGTGGTGATGAAGTTCATGAAGGACATGGGCGTGGCGGAAAGCAAGGTCAACGTCAACGGCGGCGCCATCGCCATGGGCCACCCGCTCGGCGCCACCGGCTGCATCATCCTCGGCACGCTGCTCGACGAACTGGAGCGGCGCAACCTGCGCTACGGCCTGGCCACCCTCTGCGTAGGCGGCGGCATGGGCATCGCCACCATCATCGAGCGCGTGTGAAGGGAGAACCGGAATGACTGACGCTATCCGTTACGAAAAAGGCCAGGACAACGTCGTCGTCCTGACCATGGACATGCCCGGGCAGAGCGCCAACACCATGAACGGTGTCTACCGCGAGGCGATGGCGAAGACCATCGCACGGCTGGAGGCGGAGAAAGAGGGGATCGCCGGCGTGGTGCTGACCTCGGCGAAGAAGACCTTCTTCGCCGGCGGCGATCTCAACGAGCTGATCAAGGTCACCAAGGCCGACGCCCCGGCCTTCTACCAGGGCATCCTCGAACTCAAGGGCCAACTGCGGCGCCTGGAGACCCTCGGCAAGCCGGTGGTCGCCGCGATCAACGGCGCTGCGCTGGGCGGCGGCTGGGAGATCTGCCTGGCCTGCCACCACCGCATCGCCCTGGACAATCCCGGCGTGCAGCTCGGCCTGCCGGAGGTGACTCTCGGCCTGTTGCCGGGCGGCGGCGGGATCGTGCGCATGGTGCGCCTGCTTGGCCTGGAGAAAGCCCTGCCGTACCTCGCCGAAGGCAAGAAGGTGCGTCCGGCGGAAGCGCTCAAGGCCGGGCTGATCCACGAACTGGCCGACAGCCCCGAGGAAATGCTGGAGAAGGCCCGCGCCTGGATCCTCGCCAACCCGGCGGCGAAGCAGCCCTGGGACAGCGCCGGCTACAAGATTCCCGGCGGTACGCCTGCCAGTCCCAACGTGGCGCAGATGCTGGCCATCGCACCGTCGGTGCTGCGCGACAAGACCAAGGGTTGCTTCCCGGCGCCCGAGAAGATCATGTGCGCGGCGGTGGAGGGCGCCCAGGTCGATTTCGACACCGCGCAACTGATCGAGGCGCGCTATTTCACCGAGCTGACCACCGGCCAGGTGGCGAAGAACATGATCGGCACCTTCTGGTTCCAGCTCAACGAGATCAACGCCGGCAAGTCGCGGCCGCAGGGGTATCCGGTGCGGGCGACGAAAAAGGTCGGCGTGCTCGGCGCCGGGATGATGGGCGCGGGCATCGCCTACGTATCGGCGGCGGCCGGCATCGAGGTGGTGCTCAAGGACGTCTCGCTGGAAGCGGCGGAGAAGGGCAAGGCTTATTCGGCCAGGCTGCTGGACAAGAAAGTTGCGCGCGGGCACCTGTCTGCCGAGAAGCGCGACGCCTTCCTCGCGCGGATCGTGCCGAGCGTCAGCGAAGCCGACTTCGAAGGCTGCGACCTGATCATCGAGGCGGTCTTCGAGGACCGCGCGCTGAAAGGCAAGGTCACCGCCGAGGCCGAGAAGCATGCCCTGGCCGATGCGGTAGTGGCGTCCAATACCTCGACCCTGCCGATCACCGGTCTGGCCCAGGCGGTGGCGCGGCCGGAGAAGTTCATCGGCCTGCACTTCTTCAGCCCGGTGGACAAGATGCCGCTGGTGGAGATCATCCGCGGCGAAAAGACCAGCGACGAAACCCTGGCGCGCGGTTTCGACTACGTACTGCAGATCAAGAAAACGCCGATCGTGGTCAACGACAGCCGCGGCTTCTTCACCTCGCGGGTATTCGGCACCTTCACCAACGAAGGCATCGCCATGCTCGGCGAAGGCGTGAGCGCCGCGATGATCGACAACCAGGCGCGCCAGGCCGGTATGCCGGTGGGGCCGCTGGCGATTTCCGACGAGGTCTCCCTGAGCCTGATGACCCACATCCGCAACCAGACCGCCCGCGACCTCGAGGCCGAGGGCAAGGCTCTGCCGACGCACCCTGCGTTCGCCGTGATCGACCTGATGGTCAATGAGTACAAGCGCCCGGGCAAGGCGGCCGGCGCCGGCTTCTACGACTACCCGGCGAACGGCAGGAAACATCTCTGGGCGGAACTCAAGAGCCGCTTCGAGAAGCCCGATGCGCAAATATCCGCCGAGGACGTACGCGACCGCCTGCTGTTCATCCAGGCCATCGAGACCGTGCGTTGCGTGGAGGAGGGGGTATTGCACTCCACCGCCGACGCGAACATCGGCTCGATCTTCGGTATCGGTTTCGCCGCCTGGAGCGGGGGCGCCTTGCAGTTCATCAACCAGTACGGCCTGAAGGACTTCATCGCCCGCGCCCAATACCTGGTCGAACAGTACGGCGAGCGCTTCGAGCCGCCGGCGCTGTTGCTGGAGAAGGCGGCGAAGGGCGAGCTGTTCTGAGTCCTGGCGTCGCATGGAGAGCCGGCCTTCGGGCCGGCTTTCTCGTGGTCGCGTACCGCGGCGGATGACGCCACCCCGGTATCCCCTGGTTCTTGCCAGCCAGGCCGCCACGGGTAGGGCGAATAGCGCCATGGGCGCTATCCGCCGATATGCCGAGGTTCGGCGGATAACCGCGATGCGGTTATCCGCCCTACGCCGTGCGTCGATACAGGCCAGCCTCCATGCTTGCCTCCAGGCCGCCACGGGCGCTTCCGCCGATGTGCCTACGCGGGACCTGGGTGTTCCTCGCCGGGGTAGCGCAGCAGATCGATCACGGCGCTCAACGCCGCCGGGTGGTTGCGGCGGTTCGGATAATAGAGATGGAAACCGGGAAAGGGAGCGCACCAATCCGCCAGGACCCGTTCCAGGCGGCCGGCGGCGAGGTGCTCGGCGACTTCCTCCTCGATGGCGAAGGCAATCCCGACATCGGCCAGCGCCGCCTGTAGCATCAGGCGCGGGTCGTCGAGGACCAGCGGTCCGCTCACGGCCACCGAAAGCGCTTTCGTGCCCTTGCTGAATTGCCATTTGTACAGCTCTCCGGAAGACACCTTGCGCCAGCCGATGCAACGGTGGCCGAGCAATTCCTCCGGGCTACCCGGCCTGCCTTGCCGTCGGAAGTAGGCCGGGGTCGCGACGATGGCCAAGCGCAGGTCCGGGCCGACCCGCACGGCGCGCATGCCGTGCTGGAGGTCTTCGCCGAGGCGGATGCCGGCGTCGAAACCGGCTTCGACGATATTGGCGAAACCCTCGTCCGCCACCACTTCCAGGGTGATGCCGGGATAGTCGCGGGCCAGTTCGCCGAAACGTGGCGCGAGGACGAGACCGATGGCGTTTCGCGGTGCGTTGATTCGTACCAGGCCGTGAGGCGTTTCGCGAAAGCGGTTAAGGCTGTCCAGCGCGGCGGCGATGTCTTCGAACGCCGGGTCCAGGTGTGCCAGCAGGTGCTCGCCGGCCTCGGTCGGCGAGACGTTGCGAGTGGTGCGGTTGAGCAGGCGGATGCCGAGCTGGGTTTCCAGTTCGCGCAGGGTGTGGCTGAGCGTCGGCGGGGTTACGCCGAGGGTGGCGGCGGCGCGACGGAAACTGCGTTCGCGAGCGATGGCGACGAAGGCGGCGAGACCGGCGAGATCGGGCTTCTTCATTGGATTATTAAAATAACTCGATCAATGAAAGAGATTTTTCCAGGATAGTTAGCTATTCGGCAGCAATATAGCATCGTCGGGAAACCTGGCTCATGAACAGGGTGGGGCCGGGGAAACCGCTCTTTTCAGAGCCTTTCGACGAGGTCGTACGATGCAGCATGTCCGTCTTGGCAATAGCGGCCTGAAAGTCTCCCGACTCTGCCTGGGGTGCATGACCTATGGCGATCCGGCGTGGCGTCCGTGGGTGCTGGACGAGGAACGGGCGCGTCCGTTCATTCGCGAGGCGCTGGAAGCCGGGATCGACTTCTTCGACAGTGCCGATATCTATTCCACCGGCGAGAGCGAGCGGATCCTCGGACGCGCGCTCAGGGACTTCGCGCAGCGCGAGGACCTGGTAATCGCCACCAAGGCGTTCTTTCCCATGAGCGACAGGCCCAACGCCTGCGGCTTGTCGCGTAAGCACCTGCTTGCCAGCGTGGATGCCTCGCTGCGGCGGTTGGGTACGGACTACCTGGATCTCTTCGTGATCCATCGCTTCGATCCGGACACCCCGATCGCGGAAACCTGCGAAACCCTCGACAGCCTGGTGCGTGTCGGCAAGGTCCGTTACCTCGGCGCCTCGTCGATGCCGGCCTGGCGCTTCATGAAGATGCTCGCCTTCCAGCGCCACCACGGCCTGGCGCAATTCATCTCGATGCAGAGCCAGTACAACCTGATCGTTCGCGAGGACGAGGAGGACCTCGTGCCGCTGTGCCGGGAAGAGGGGATCGCGTTGACGCCCTGGTCGCCGCTGGCGCGTGGGCTGCTGGCCGGAGCGCGAAGCGCCGGCACGCTGCGGACCCGGACGGACGAACAGGCCCCGCGCTGGTACGGCGGCAGGGAGGAAGTCGAGTCGACCCTCGGCGCGTTGGAGAAACTCGCCGCAGCCCGCGGGCTTCCACCGGCGCAACTCGCCCTGGCCTGGCTGCTTGGCCGGAACGGTGTCGCCGCGCCGATAGTCGGCCTGTCCAGGCCGCATCACCTCGAGGATGCCCTCGCGGCGCTGACGCTGGACCTCGCCGAAGAGGAGTGCGCCACGCTGGAGGCGCCGCTCACGGTGCGCGCCCGGACCCCGCGCTGGTAGGGCGCACATCGACGGAGAAAGCATGATGAGACGACAGGCTTCCGTGTTGCTGCTGGTATCCATGGTATCGGCGACCGTCTTGCCGGTTTTCGCCCGTGCGCCGGGCGAGCGCGAGCCGTCCTGCGCCGCGACGAGCATCGTCCTGCCAGCGGGGGCCCGGTATCCCAACGGCATCGCCCATGCCGCCGATGGAACGCTGTACGTCGGTCTGGTCACCAGCGGGCGCATCCTGCGCAAGCCTCCCGGGGGCGAGTGGGAAACCTTCTTCGCCGGCAGCCCGGCGATCTTCGCTGCCACCGCGCTGCGGCTGGACGAGCCGCGTGGCCTGCTCTGGGGCAATTCGCCGGACTTCCTACCCGCTGGCCGGCGCCGGCCGCATGGGGTGTTCGCCCTGGATCTCGCGACCGGTGCCGTGCGCCGATATCTGACCCTGCCCGGCGACGGGATGGGTAACGATCTCGCGGTGGCGCCGGACGGAACGGTCTACCTGAGCGAAACCCGGGATGGCAGCCTGATGCGGCTGCGGCCCGGGGAACCGGCGTTCCAGGTGTTGCTGCGCGACAGCCGCCTGGCCGGCCCCGGCGGCCTGGGCGCGGCGGGCATCGTCCGGGTGGACGACGACACCCTGCTGGTCGGCAACTTCGGTAGCGGGGCGATCCATGTCGTCGAAGGGGTCGCCACGCGTCCGCGGCTGCGCGAGATGGAGCTGCCCCGAACGCTGGAGAATCCGGACGGCATGGCGCTGGCTCCGGACGGCTCGCTGATCGTGCTGGAGAACGCCATCCGCAGCGGCGCCGGCAAGGTGCTGCGGATCGCCGAGCCGCTCGCTCCAGGGCGGCGCGGCATCGAAGTGATACGCGAGGGCCTGGAGTCGCCGGTCAACCTGACCGTCACCGGACAGGGTTGCGCCTATGTCAGCGAGTCCCGCATTCGCCACCGCCTGTTGCCGGGGCGCGAGGGCGAGGTGCCGGCGCGTTTCCTGATCCACCGGCTGCCCCTGGACGCGGCCGGGGGCCGTTGATCGGCCGCTCAGGCGTTGGCGAAACGACCTTCCAGATAGGCGATGATCTCGCTGGATTCGTACATCCAGCGCACCTGGCCGTTTTCCTCGATGCGCAGGCACGGCACCTTGACCTTCCCGCCGCCTTCCAGCAAAGCCTGGCGGGCCTGCGGATCGTTCATGGCGTCCTTGAGTTGCATCGGCAGGTTCAGCCGGTGCATGGCGCGGCGTGTCTTCACGCAGAACGGACAGGCGCGGAACTGGTAGAGCGACAGGTTCCGCAGCGCCCGCTCGACCTCGGCCTGGGCCTCGGCGCTGCGCTGCAGCTTGCGGGGGCGGCTGACGAAGTCGGCGAGGATAATCGCCTGACCCAGTCCGTTACGTACTGCCTTGAGCAACATGGCGTGTGCCTCGCGGGAAAACCGCCAGTTTACGTGGCGGTTCCGGGCATGGGGAGTCCTTCCGTCTCCTGTGCAGATTTTTTTACGGCTGGGCGTCTCGGGAATCTTTCTGCCGGCTGCTTGTTTTTTGGCGAATCGTCCGGATATTCCTTTCGAGGCCAGGGCGACGGTTCCCTTGCCCGCGCTCCTGTGTTAATTAAATCAAACGAAAACGACAATAACCCCACTTCTTCAGAGAGTCTTTATGTCGCTCCGCATCTGTATCCTGGAAACCGATATCCTTCGTCCCGAGCTGATCGAGCGCTACGAAGGCTACGGCCGGATGTTCCAGCAACTGTTCGCCAAGCAACCGATCGCCGCCGAATTCGTCATCTACAACGTGGTGGAGGGGCGCTATCCGGCGGACGACGAGCGCTTCGACGCCTACCTGGTGACCGGCAGCAAGGCCGACTCCTTCGGTCCCGACCCGTGGATCCAGACCCTGAAGACCTTCCTCCTGGACCGCTACGAGCGCGGCGACAAGCTCCTCGGCGTGTGTTTCGGCCACCAGTTGCTGGCCCTGCTGCTCGGTGGCAAGGCCGAGCGCGCCAGCCAGGGCTGGGGCATGGGCATCCACCAGTACCAGTTGAACGAACGGGCCGACTGGATGAGCCCGGCGCTGCCGGACCTGACCCTGTTGATCAGCCACCAGGACCAGGTCACCCGGCTGCCGGAAAACGCGCGGGTGATCGCTTCCAGCGACTTCTGTCCCTATGCCGCCTACGCCATCGGCGACCAGGTGCTGTGCTTCCAGGGGCATCCCGAGTTCGTCCACGACTACTCCCGCGAACTGCTCGAACTGCGCCAGCAGCACCTGGGCGAGGAACTCTATCGCAAGGGGGTCGATAGCCTGGCGGGGGACCACCAGGGCACCGTCGTCGCCGAATGGATGATGCGTTTCGTCGCGCGCCAGCCGACCGGCGCCTGAGCCGGCTCCGCGCCATGCGAGCGCCGCCAGCCTCCCGGGGTTGGCGGCGTTTTCGTTTCAGGCCGGGCAGTCGAGGATGAAGCGCTCCGGGATCCAGCGCTGCGGGCGTGCCGGCGGGGTGCCGCTCTGCAGCTTCAGCGCCAGGTTGGCCGCCAGCGCGCGGACCATCGCCTGGTTGCATTCGATGGTGCGCGCCAGTGCGCCTGCCGAGCCTTGGGAGAGGCCGAGTAGCGAGTAGCCATTGGTCAATATCGCCAGGGCGGCGACGATCCAGAATTTCCGTGTTTGCCTTCTCATGCTGTTTCCCGGGAAAGAAGCCGGCGTTCAACCGGCGCGTCGACTGTTCAACCCCGAGAGCAGGCCTGGCAGGGCCTGGCCGATCTGGTTGGAGAAGGTCGTGGCGGTGTCGTTGTCCGGTGTGGCGTTCCTGGCGCTTTCGGCGCCGGCGACGAGGCTCAACACGACCAGCATGAGGATGGCGTACAGACCCAGGGTGGCCAGGGCGGTGTTGCGGGCGTAATGGCGGGGGCTGCGACGTTTCATGGCGGCTTCCGTGATCGATACCTCGGATGGGCATAGGATCGCGGAGAAGAATTCGATTGGATAACGAATTATCGCGCTATTAACTATCGACAGAAATGATGCTTTGGCCGAACGACCGGTACGGGTTGCGGGGCCCGGGTTCGGGTCCGATGGATCAGGACGAAGTCGGCGCGAGCAGGCGATCGACCACCTGCCGGGCTCGCTCGAAGGAGGGGTAGCCGCTGCGCGCGACCGGCAGCTCGGCGTAGGCCTGGCGATAGGTCTCGGCCTTGGGAATGTCGGCGCGCGGCAACAGGAAGGGCTCGGCGTAGATCTTGTAGAGCATCGCGTTGGCCAGCGGGTAGCGTCGCTCGGCGGAACGTTCGAGGAGGCGGGTGATGCGCTCGCAATCGCTGGCCTGGCCGTCGCGGCGAGCGATCAGCACGGCCTGGTAGAAGTCCGCCTCGCCGCTGCGGTCGTCGCGCGCCGCGCGCTCCAGCAGGGCCTGGGCCAGCGGCAGGCGATCGCGGTCGTTGGCGACGATGATCAGTTTCGCCTGCAGCATGTCGTTCTCGTACAGCAGTTTTTCCCTGTCGCTGTCCTGGCGGCAGGTGGCGCAGCTTGCCAACAGCGGGATCAGGCAAAGTGCAATCCATTTCGGCATGGCGGTTGTTTCCTTGTCATGGATGAGACGGCACGAGGCTGGAATCCAATGGAGAGGCGAGGCGCCTCCAAGGTTCCCTCGCATGCAGTCTAGTCGGCCCGTAGCGGATGGGACCGGCCGTCTTTGATACGCATCAACTGGCGCCGGCGGGCAAGGCGTACGGTGAAAGATGCAGGGCGGCGCACGAAGCGCCTGTCCCGAAGCCAAGAAGGAAACGCTCATGATTCGTGAAGTTGAAGGTGACATTCTGCTTTCCGGGGCCCAGGTGATCGCCCACGGCATCGCGCCCCAGGACCATTTCGACAGCGGCCTGGCCCTCGCCTTGCGCGAACGCTGGCCGTCGATGGTTCGCGACTACCGGCATGCCGCCCATGCCAGGGCGCCCGAGCCGGGCGGCATCTGGGTCTGGGCCGGGGTCGACGAGCAGGGCAAGACCCAGTGCATCGTCAACCTGATCACCCAGGGCATGCTGCACAGCGGTCGCAGCGCCAAGCCGGGCAAGGCGAGCCTGGAGGATGTCGGCCATGCCCTGCGCGAGCTGGCCCGCTATGTGCGCAGCGAAGGGGTGAGCAGCCTGGCTCTGCCCTGCGTGGCGACGGGAGTGGGCGGGCTGGACTGGTCCGAGGTCAAGCCGCTGGTGGTTCGCCACCTGGGCGACCTGGAGATCCCGGTGATTCTCTACGAGGTCTATCGCAAGGGCGTGGCGGCCGAGGAAAAGCTGGCCTGAACGAGAAGCCCGGCGTGAGCCGGGCTTTTCAGGGTTGCGGGGAAAAGAAAAACGTTCCTGGCAGGCGGCGTTCAACCCTGCGCATCGGTGTCGCTCGCGGTTGGCGCCGTGGCCTGTTGCTGCTGGGCCTGCTCGATGGCGTGCTGGTTCAGTTGGACCATGCGGTTTTCCATCAGGCTGGATTCGTCGGCGAAGCTGGCTTGCACTGCGAGGGTGGTAGCCATGCCGAGGAGAATGGCGGCGAAGACGTTGCGTTTCATGATGACCTCCGGTTTTCCTTGGGAATGTCACCAGGATAATCCGTAATAATTTTTTAAAAATAGCAGTTAGGGAGAGTTACCTTTGCGTAATAAGTAATTATTGGGCGCAAAAAAGCCCGGTACCAACCGGGCTTTCGCTGGCGCGGGCCTTAGCCCAGGTGCTTCTTGTCCAGCTCGATCGCCTGGTCGAGGGTTTCCAGCAGTGCCTTGCGCACCTTGAGCTTGGTATTGCGATGCGCGGTCATGTTGAGTTTCTTCAACTGCTGGGCCGCTGCACGCGCGCTTTCCTGCAACTGGTCGGCGCTGACCAGGGTGTCGAGGAAGCCGGCATCCACCGCAGCGGCCGGACTGAACATCTCGGCATTGATGACCGAGCGGGTGAACGCCGACTTGCGCAGGCGATCGCGGGCCAGTTCGATGCCGACATGGTGCATGGTCATGCCGATGGCGACTTCGTTCAGGCCGATCTGGAACGGCCCGTCGACGCCGATCCGGTAGTCGGCCGAGAGCAGCAGGAAGGCGCCCTTGGCTACCGCGTGCCCGGGGCAGGCGACGATCACCGGATAGGGATGGGAGAGCAGGCGGCGAGCCAGGGTCGAGCCGGCGGCGACCAGGTTGACGGCATTCTCCGGGCCGGAGGTCATGACCTTCAGGTCGTAGCCACCGGAGAGGATGCCCGGCTGGCCGGTGACGATGACCACGGCCTTGTCCTGCAGGGCCTGGTCGAGAGCCTGGTTGAAGGCGTCGATCACCGCCGGGGAGATGGCGTTCACCTTGCCGTTGTTGAGGGTCAGGGTGGCGATGCCGTCTTCGAACTGGTAGCTGATCAACTCGCTCATGGCAGGATTCCTTTTGGTGGAGTGGCGCAGACCTTACTGATGGGCGTCGTCGGCGTAAAGCGCTTTGGCTGACCCGCGGGTCATGCGCGATTGCGCTTGCGCGGCCTCCCGGCCAGGGCTCCAGCGACGCCTGCGCGTTCCTGCCAGAAGAAACGGTTGAGTCTGACCGGGGAAGACAGCAATATGGGCCCTATCGTTAGTCCGGCCTTGCATGCGGTGCAGGCCAGCCGTTTCGAGGATGTCCGCCAGGCGCGATCCGCCACCGGGACGAGAACGGACGAAGGTCTCCGGCGGTCCGCTGGAGGCCGGTACGCGGGGGCGTCCTCGCGAGGAACCTATCAATCAGGCGCGGGTCGGGTTACGAACCCGTTGAGGAGATCCAAAGTGAGCGAGTCCCTGTCCATCCATCATGACGTGGGCGGCCATCAATTCGAGACGACGGTGGATGGCCATCGTGCCTATCTGGCCTATATGGACCTGGGCAAGCAGACGCTGGACATCTACCGGACCTTCGTACCGGATTCGCTGCGGGGTCGCGGTATCGCCGCCGCGCTGACCGAACACGCCCTGCAGTACGCCGACCGCATGGGCTACAGCGTGATCCCGTCCTGCTCCTACGTGGAGCGTTACATCGAGCGTCGCCAGCGTCAGGCCGATCCGGCCGCCTGAGCAGGCGCGCAATGAAAAACGCCGGGCATCAGCCCGGCGTTTTCGTTTCCGCCTCGCTCAGCCGCGCTGGCGTTTCGGCAGCACGTCCTTGAGCTTGGCGTGCATGCTGCGGATGCTCTTCTCGGTGGTCGCCCAGTCGATGCATGCATCGGTGATGGAGACGCCGTACTGAAGTTGGTCGAGATCCTTCGGAATCGGCTGGCTGCCCCAGCCCAGGTGGCTTTCCACCATCAGGCCGACGATCGAGTTGTTGCCTTCGACGATCTGGTTGCTGACGTTGTCCATCACCAGCGGTTGCAGGGCCGGGTCCTTGTTGGAGTTGGCGTGGCTGCAGTCGACCATGATGTTCAGCGGGATTTTCGCCTTGTTCAGGTCCTGCTCGCAGAGCGCGACGCTGACCGAATCGTAGTTCGGCTTGCCGTTGCCGCCGCGCAACACCACGTGACCATAGCGGTTGCCCTTGGTGGTGACGATGGATACGCCGCCCTGCTGGTTGATGCCGAGGAAGCGATGCGGGCTGGAGACCGACTGCAGGGCATTGATCGCCACGGTCAGGCTGCCATCGGTGCCGTTCTTGAAGCCGACCGCGGAAGACAGGCCGGAGGCCATCTCGCGGTGGGTCTGCGATTCGGTGGTACGGGCGCCGATCGCCGACCAACTGATCAGGTCCTGCAGGTACTGCGGGGAAATCGGGTCGAGCGCTTCGGTGGCGGTGGGCAAGCCTTTCTCGGCAAGGTCGCGGAGCAGTTGGCGGCCGATGTGCAGGCCATCCTGGATCTTGAACGAGTCGTCCAGGTACGGATCGTTGATCAGGCCTTTCCAGCCCACCGTGGTACGCGGCTTCTCGAAGTACACGCGCATCACCAGGAACAGCGTATCCGCCACTTCGGCCGCGAGCGCCTTGAGGCGGTCGGCGTATTCGTGGGCGGCCTTGATGTCGTGGATGGAGCAGGGGCCGATCACCACGAACAGACGGTGGTCCTTGCCATCCAGGATGTCGCGCACCACCTGGCGACCATGGGCCACGGTCTGCAGGGCCTTGTCGGTCAGGGGAATTTCACGCTTGAGCTGCTCCGGCGTGATCAGGGTCTCGTTGGAGGCAACGTTAAGGTCGTCGATCTGTAAATCAGCCATCGTGGTACTCAATCAGGTCACGGGCGCCGGCCGCCGGGAGGCCCCCTGCGAAAGGGCGCAGGCATGAAGTTCGCAAACGGGGAGACGAACCTTAACGTGTCGGGCCGGGCCTAGACAATGGGCGGGACGCGGTTCGCCGGTGTTTTCCCCGCTCTGCGCACGTTTTCTTCGTTGCTCCGGGCCAAGGCTGCCAGCGGAGTTGCAGGCGAGGCCGCCGCGGACGATATTGTGCAGGTGCTGCGGAGGGGCGCGCCTTGCGCGTATCCGCTGGCCGAGGAGGGCGCCAGCGCTATCGCAGGAGCCGAAGCATACGGATGATGGTCGGGCCCCATTTCTTCCTTTCTATCGAGGTCAGCAGCGTGCCGTCCCTGGAACTCACCGATCTGGACGCCGACCGGCAGTTGCTTGCCCTGGAAGGGGTTTCGCTGTTGGTATTCACCAGCGAAGGCTGCGCGTCGTGCCGCTGGGCCCGGCGCCATCTCCCCGCGATGGACCTGCCCATCGAGCGCCTGTGCTGGGTGGACGCCGGCCGCAATGGCGGCCTGGTGGAACGCTACGGCGTCTTTCACCTGCCGGCCCTGTTCATGGTCCGCGACGGCCGCTTCCATGGCGCACTGAACGTTCCGCTGCACCAGGAAGCCTTGCGGGGTGCGGTGCTGGCGGGGTCGACCGCTTTACCTGAGGAGTTGCCCTGATGGATTCAAAGCAGCAACGGATCGGCGTCATCGGTACGGGAGCCATCGGCGGCTTCTATGGATTGATGCTGGCGCATGCCGGTCACGACGTTCATTTTCTCCTGCGCAGCGAGTTCGAGGCGGTCAATCGCGCCGGACTCAGCCTGAATAGTGCGGTGCATGGCTTCCGGCGCCTGGCGCCGGTCCAGGCCTACCATTCGGCGCAGGACATGCCGCCCTGCGACTGGTTGCTGGTGGGCGCCAAGACCACCGGCAATCACGAACTGGCACCCCTGATCCGCGCAGCGGCGGCGCCGGGTGCCAAGGTTCTGCTGCTGCAGAACGGTCTGGGCGTGGAGGAGCGGCTGCGGCCGTTGCTGCCGGAAAGCCTGCATCTGCTGGGCGGCCTCTGCTTCATCTGTGTGCATCGCGGCGAACCGGGCGTGATCGAGCACCAGGCCTACGGCGGAGTGAATCTCGGCTATCATTCCGGACCGGCCGACGAGCGCCGCCGGCGCGAGATCGTCGAGGAGGGTGCCGCGCTGTTCCGCGAGTCCGGGCTGGAGTCCACGGCGATGCCCGACCTGGAGCAGGCGCGCTGGCAGAAGCTGGTCTGGAACATCCCCTACAACGGACTGTCGGTATTGCTGAAGAGCAGCACCGCGCCGCTGATGGCCAACGCGGACAGTCGGTCGCTGATCGAGGCGATCATGGAGGAAGTCATCGGTGCTGCCGGCGCCTGCGGCTTCATCCTGCCTGAGGGCTATGCGGACCAACTGCTGGCGGCGACCGAGCGGATGCCCGACTATCGGCCGAGCATGTACCACGACTTCGCCCATGGGCGGCCACTGGAGCTGGCGGCGATCTATGCCGCGCCCCTGGCCCGCGCTGCTGCTGCGGGCTACCGGATGCCCAGGGTCGAGGCGCTGCACCAGGCGTTGCGCTTCCTCGAAGCACAACCGCGCTGAAGGGCCGAGCGCGGCGACCAGCCGGCGCCGCGCTCGCAGGGAGAAAAGGGATTTACCCCAACGGGCCGGAAAAAGCCCGAAACAGCAGGGAACGCTAGGAGAATGGATGCTTGCTGCTAATCTGCTAATGAGGCCCGCCGCGCAGGCTGTCGAGGAGGCCGCATGATTCGTTCGATTCTCTATGCCACCGATCTGGGGCTCTATGCTCCCTATGTCCTGCAACACGCCCTGTCGCTGACCCGCGCCTACAACGCCGAGCTCTATGTCGTCCATGTGGTGGAGCCCCTCGGGCTGTTCGCCGAGTCGGTCCTGCAGACCTACCTTGACACCGAGCGTCTCCAGGACCTGCGGGCGCAAGGGCTGGACAACGTCATGGAAAGCATCGAGAAGCGGGTCCTGGAAGGGTTTCGCGATGAACTCGGCGAGTTGCCCCAGGATGCGGCGCTGGTCAAGAGCGTGCGGGTGGTGCAGGGCGACCCGCCGCAGATGATCCTCGATGAGGCGGAAAAGCTGGCCGTGGACCTGATCGTCGCCGGCAGCCATAGCCACGGCACCCAACTCGACACGCCGCTGGGCCGGACTGCCGCGCGTCTGGTGCAACTGGCGGAGGTACCGGTGTACCTGGTGCCGATGTTGCAGCACCGTAGTCGCGACCTGTAGGCCAGCGGTCGGCTGGTGAAAAAGCGTGCAAAATCAAAAAAAACGTCTAATTTTATTCCTCAAACCATTAATATGGTTATATACCTTCGGTTCTTGATCGCCGGTCGCGACAACCTTTTCGAGGAATCTCCATGAAGCTTCAGCAATTGCGCTATATCTGGGAGGTTGCGCACCACGACCTCAACGTCTCCGCCACGGCGCAGAGCCTCTATACTTCGCAGCCGGGCATCAGCAAGCAGATCCGCCTGCTGGAGGACGAACTGGGCGTCGAGGTGTTCGCTCGCAGCGGCAAGCACCTGACCCGTGTGACGCCGGCGGGGGAGCGGATCATCCATACCGCCGGCGAGATCCTGCGCAAGGTCGAGAGCATCAAGCAGATCGCCCAGGAATTCTCCAACGAGAAGAAGGGCACGCTGTCCATCGCCACTACCCACACCCAGGCGCGCTATGCGCTGCCCAACGTGATCAGCGGCTTCATCAAGCAGTACCCGGACGTCTCCCTGCACATGCACCAGGGCACGCCGATGCAGATCGCCGAAATGGCCGCCGACGGCACCGTCGACTTCGCCATCGCCACCGAGGCGCTGGAGTTGTTCGGCGACCTGATCATGATGCCCTGCTACCGCTGGAATCGCTGCGTCATCGTGCCCCACGGGCATCCGCTGACCAAGCTGCCGAAACTGACCCTGGAAGCCCTGGCCGAGCAGCCGATCGTCACCTACGTGTTCGGCTTCACCGGCCGCTCCAAGCTCGACGAAGCCTTCAGCCAGCGCGGCCTGGTGCCCAAGGTGGTATTCACCGCGGCCGATGCCGACGTGATCAAGACCTACGTGCGGTTGGGCCTGGGGGTCGGCATCGTGGCGCACATGGCGGTCGATCCGAAGCTCGACAACGACCTGGTGATCCTCGACGCCAGCCACCTGTTCGAGTCCAGCGTGACCAAGATCGGCTTCCGCCGCGGCACCTTCCTGCGCGGCTTCATGTGCGACTTCATCGAGAAATTCGCTCCGCACCTGACCCGCGAGCTGCTGGCCAAGGCCGTGCAATGCCACAACAAGGCCGAGCTGGACGAGTTGTTCGACGGCATCGAACTGCCGGTCTACTGATCGCCTCGGCCCATGAAAAAGCCCGGCCTGGTGCCGGGCTTTTTCATGGCTGGCCCTCAGAGCATGTCGAGATTGTCGCGACCGGCCAGCCTGGCCAGCGCTTCGCGATCAGCGTCCGCGGACTGCTCGGCTCGCGGTTCGAGGACTTCATGGAGGAAGCTCATGAACACGGTGTAGACCTGTTCGCGCCCGTCGTCGTGGCGAACCACGAAGAACGGCGCGGTCTCTACGCCATATTGGGCGGCGACCATCCAGCCTGCGCTGTTCGGGTCGCGTTCGTCGGCCACCAGGGTGCGATGGATGCGCGGCAGGTAGCCGCCTTGTTCCAGGCGTTGCCGGACTTCCTTGCACTTGCGGCAGTCCTCGCCGTTGGCGAGGACTTTCTTGACCATGGTGATGCGCATGCTGGGTCTCCGCTCGGGGTTCGACCTGCACTTTACCCCGATTGCATACGCTCTATCGACGGTTTCAGGCCTTGCTGATCAGGTTGCCGGCGTGCAGCCCGCACTCCTTGTGGGTGGCTTCCTCCCACCACCAGCGGCCCTCGCGCTCGTGCTGGTTGGGCAGCACCGGACGGGTGCAGGGTTCGCAGCCGATGCTGATATAGCCGCGTTCGTGCAGGCTGTTGTAGGGCAGTTCGAGCATGCGGATATAGCCCCAGACCTCCTCGCTGGTCATGGACGACAGCGGGTTGAATTTGTACAGCGGCTTTTCCGGCGTGGAAAAGGCACCGTCGATTTCCAGCACCGCCACCTGGCTGCGCGTGCCGGGGCTCTGGTCGCGGCGTTGGCCGGTGGCCCAGGCGCGCACGCCGGCGAGCTTGCGCTTGAGCGGTTCGATCTTGCGGATGCCGCAGCACTCGCCGTGGCCGTCCCGGTAGAAGCTGAACAGGCCCTTTTCCTTCACCAGGGGTTCGAGCAGGCGCGGGTCGGGGGAAAGCACGTCGATGGCGATGCCGTAGTGTTCGCGAACCTGGTCGATGAAACGATAGGTTTCCGGGTGCAGGCGACCGGTGTCGAGGCTGAACACCTTCACGTTGCGGTTGAGCTTCCAGGCCATGTCTACCAGGACGACGTCCTCGGCGCCGCTGAAGGAGATCCACAGCTCGTCGCCGAAGTGCTCGAAGGCGGCTTTCAGGATGTCCTGGGGGGATTTGTCGGCAAGGCTGGAAGCGAGGGCGGGAAGGTCGAAAGGCTGGCTCATCGGGCTGGGGTCCTGGTGCTGGGCGGCGCTGTTGCGCTCTGTGGCGGGAATGGTAGCAAAGGGCGGCATATGGCCCTAAATAACCATTTACCCCTGTCGACCTTGATTCCAGGAATAAGCCGGCGTTGCCTTGCCCTCGGCGAGGGGCTAGAGTGCCGCGTCCGTCGTCACCCCATCGTTCAGAGAATTTCGAGGAGAGTCCTGTGGAAATTGCCTGTCTTGACCTGGAAGGCGTGCTGGTTCCGGAAATCTGGATCGCGTTCGCGGAAAAAACCGGTATCGACGCCTTGAAGGCGACCACCCGGGACATTCCGGACTACGACGTGCTGATGAAGCAGCGCCTGCGCATCCTCGACGAACATGGTCTGAAGCTGGGCGACATCCAGGAGGTGATCGCTACCCTGAAGCCGCTGGAGGGGGCGGTGGAATTCGTCGACTGGCTGCGCGAGCGCTTCCAGGTGGTGATTCTCTCCGACACCTTCTACGAGTTCTCCCAGCCGCTGATGCGCCAGCTGGGCTTCCCGACCCTGTTGTGCCACAAGCTGGAGATCGACGACAGCGACCGCGTGGTCGGCTATCAATTGCGCCAGAAGGATCCCAAGCGGCAGTCGGTGATCGCCTTCAAGAGCCTCTACTATCGGGTGATCGCCGCCGGCGACTCCTACAACGACACCACCATGCTTTCCGAGGCCCACGCCGGCATCCTGTTCCATGCCCCGGAAAACGTGATCCGCGAGTTTCCCCAGTTCCCCGCGGTGCATACCTACGAAGACCTCAAGCGCGAGTTCCTCAAGGCTTCCAGCCGTTCGCTGAGTCTGTAGCCGCGCCGCCGATGAAAGAGCCCGCGGAACGCGGGCTCTTTTCTATTCCGGGGACGCTGTCCCGGCCATCCCTTCCAGGGTTTCCAGCAGCACCCGGACCTTGTCCAGGGTTTCCTGGTACTCGTCCTCCCAGTGCGAGTCGGCGACGATGCCGCCGCCGCCCCAGCAACTGACCTGGCCGTTCCTGACCAGCAGGGTGCGGATGGCGATCGAGCTGTCCATCTCGCCGCGCACGTCGAGGTAGAACAGGCTGCCGCAGTAGATGCCGCGTCGGCTCGGTTCCAGTTCGTCGATGATCTGCATGGCGCGAATCTTCGGCGCGCCGGTGATCGAGCCGCCGGGGAAGCTGCCTTCCAGCAGGTCGAGGGCGTCCTTGCCCGGCGCCAGTTCGCCGGTGACGCTGCTCACCAGGTGATGCACGTTGGGATAGCTTTCCAGGGCGAACAGCTCCGGTACCCGTACGCTGCCAGGTTGGCAACTGCGTCCGATGTCGTTGCGCAGCAGGTCGACGATCATCAGGTTTTCCGCGCGGTCCTTGGGGCTGGCCAGCAGCGACGCCGCCAGCGCCATGTCCTCCTCGGGCGTCTTGCCGCGCGGGCGGGTGCCCTTGATCGGCCGGGTTTCCACCTTGCCCTTGCCGAGCTTGAGGAAGCGCTCCGGCGACAGGCTGAGGATCGCGCCGTCGGCCAGTCGCAGGTAGCCGGAGAACGGCGTCGGGCAGGCCTCGCGCAGGGCGCGATAGGCCGGCCACGGCGAGCCGCTGCAAGCGGCCTGGAAGCGCTGGCTATAGTTCACCTGGTAGCAGTCGCCTGCCTGGATGTAGTCCTGGATGCGGCGGATCGCCTGCCGATAGTCGGATGCGCTGATGCTCCGTCGGAATTTTCCCAGAAGCTTGAAGTTGCCGGCCGCGCCTTGCGCTTCCTCGCTGAACAGGGCGATCAGGCGCTGGCGTTCGCGCTCGTCCAATCGCGGGTGGAATACCAGTTGGCTGGTGCCGGCCTGGTGGTCGCTGATCAGCGCCCAGGCATACAGGCCGACGGAGGCCAGCGGCAGGCCCAGGTCATCGCGGGCGTGTTCGCCGATGCGCTCGATGCGCCGACCCAGGTCGTAGGATAAATAGCCCAGCAGACCGCCGGCGAAGGGCAGTTCGTACGGCGCTGGCAGCTGCGCGGGGCCCAGGCTTCCGGCCGCTTCGCGTAGGCGGGCGAAGAAGCGGTTGGCCGATTCGTCGGGCAGCGGCGCCAGTTCTGCCAATGGCCAGGCGCTCATAAGGTCATAGCGTCCACGGGTAGCGATGGGGCGACCCGAATCGAGCATCACCGCACCGGGCGCCTCATGGATGATGGCAAAGAGACAGCTTGGGTCGCTATGGTAGGGCAGGGGGTGAACATGACAACTGGGCATGGAAAGTGGGGGTAGTGGGACAGTCAGGAATTCTAGTTCGCCGGAATCGTCGATCCTAGAGCCATTTCTTCAGTTTACGTAAGAAGGGTGATCTGCTAATTATGGAAATATCCCACGGAGATTTGGCTCCGTACCACAATGATAATGACACAGGGATACAGGCCGTGGATGCAGTACAGGATCCAGCAGCCGGCAGCCTTTCGCGCTCCAGAATAGTGCCGCCTCAGGTGCCAGCCGAATATTCTCTTCGCCCCGCGATCCGCAACCTGCTGGATCGCAATCCCCATTCACGCGTTCTGATGTTTTCCGCACCTGCCGGCTTCGGCAAGACCTGCGCGCTCGCCGCCCTGGCCAGGGAGCGCACTGTAGCAGACCAGGCGGTGGCCTGGCTCTCGCTTGCCGAAGAAGACGACGACCCCGCCCGTTTCTGCCGGCAGCTCATCGAGGCGCTGGGCGAAGCCGTGCCGCAGCTTGGCGACGACGCCCAGACCTACCTGCAGAACACCATGCGGGTCCCGGTGGTGGCGGTGATCGAAAGCCTGCTCGGCGATCTCGATCGCTATGCGCGGCCGTTGCTGCTGGTGCTCGACGACCTGCACCTGGTTAGCAACCCGGACATCTTCACCGGCCTCAACCGCCTGGTGCAGTACGCGCCGCCCGGGCTGGTCCTGGCCCTGGGCACGCGTTCGCAGCCGGCGCTGAGCCTGGCTACCTGGCGGGCCAAGGGGCTGTTGCTGGAAATCGGCCTCGAGGAGCTGCGCCTCGGCTTCGAGGAAACCCGCGAATACCTCGAGCGCAGCGGTCTCTATCTGGACGAGCCCTGCCTGAAGGCGCTCTATGGCCAGACCGAAGGCTGGGTGGTGGGCGTGCATCTCGTCAGCCTGTGGCTGCGCCAGCAACCGCAGGTGCAGGAAATGGCCCTGCTCGACGGCGACAAGCAGGCGGTCAGCGCCTATCTGCTGGCGGCGGTCTTCGAACGCTTGCCTGGCGACCTGCAGGAAGCGCTGCTGGCCCTTGGCGTTGCCAGCCAATTGAGCGGCGACCTGGCCAACGCCCTGACCGGGCGCCAGGACGGCCAGGCGCTGCTGGAGCGCCTGGAGTCCATGCAATTGTTCCTCCTGCCGCTGGATCGCGAACGCCAGTGGTATCGCTTCCACCTGCTGTTCGCCGACTTCCTCCGCAACCGCCTGCGCGACTCCGATCCGGACCGTTTCAAGCAACTGCATTTCAACGCCAGCCTGTGGTTCACCAACCACCACATGCCGACGTTCGCCATCGAGCATGCCTGTGCGGCGGAAGACCCGGAGATGATCGCCGCGCTGGTCGACGGATGCGGACTGGAGCTGATCAACCGCGGCCAGCTCAGCCTGATCTACCGTTGGCGCAAGCATGTGCCGGACGAAATCGCCGAGCGCTATCCGATCCTGGTCCTTACCGATGTCTGGTCGCGGGCCAGCGACCTCAGCCTGGGCGAGGCCAACCGGATCATCGACGAACTGCTGGCGCGCTGGGGGGAGAGCCGCGGCGACGGGCCGATGGGCGACCAGTACCTCTCCGCGCTGGCGGTGAAGGCGGTGGTGGCGTTGCAGAAGGACGATCTGGAACTGTGCATCGCCCTGGCTCGCCGGGTCGAAGTCCAGCTCGGGCAGAACGCTGCCTTCCTCGAAGTGGCGGTGTTGATCACTGCCGCGCTGGCCCAGGTGGTCCGTGGCCAGGGCGACCAGGCGCGGCGCCTGCTGGGACTGGCGCAGCAGCGCAATCATTTCCTCGAAGGGCGCTACCTGGACATGCAACTGGCCAACGTCGAGGTGATCCTCGCACTCGAGCAGGGCCAGGTGAAGCAGGCGCAACTGCTCATCGAGCGGCTCCGCCAGCGTGCCCGGCCGCTGTTCGAGAAGTCCAGGAGCGCGCTGGCGCTGCCGACCATCACCGAGGCCCTGACCGCCTACTACAGGATCGAGCTGGACGGGCTGGAAGAGCGCCTGGGCTGGGCGCTCGGGCATGTGGATGTGATCAATCCGATCGATTTCTATGCCCAGGGGCAGATCTGCCTGGCGCGCACCCAGCGCCTGCTGGGACGGCCGAAGGAGGCGCTGGCCAGCCTGGCGGCGATGCAGGCCCTGGCCTCGCGCAATCAGTCGTGGCGCTTCTTCGCCCAGGCCATGGCCGAAGAGATCAACCTGATCCTCCAGGACAGCGGCCCCGACCGCCTGAAGCGCGCCGAGCAGCGGTTGAAGAGCGTGGACTGGAACAAGATGGCGGCACACTACCGCAACATGGCCTTCAACCCGGTCAACTGGTCGCTGGGCGTGAGCCGCGTGCGCCTGTTGCAGGGGCGAGGACATTTCAGCGAGGCGCTGCACGAGATCACTCAGTTGCGCGGCACCTTGCAGCCCGGCTGGCACGGCCTGCAGCGCCTGCGCCTGGATATCCTGGCGGCGCTCAGCTATCAGCGCCTGGGCTACCAGGAACGGGCCAACAGCCTGCTCGGCGAATGCCTGATCAATGCCGAACGGGAAGGGGTGCGCAGCCTCTTCATCGAGGAAGGCGACGGCATTCGCCAGTTGCTCCAGCAACTCGAATCCACCGAGCGCCAGCCGGCGCTACAGACCTTCATTCGCGGCCTGCTCGGCATCTGGCCCGGGCAGGGCGTGCGCAAGCCCCAGGATGCGCTCGAGGAAGGCCTGACGGAGCGCGAGCGCGAAGTGGTCTGCCTGGCCGCACAGGGCCTATCCAACGAAGAAATCGGCCAGCGCCTGTCGCTGGCCCTGGGGACCGTCAAATGGCATCTGCACAACATCTACGAAAAGCTCAAGGTGCGCAATCGCACCCAGGCGATCCGGCGAGCCCGCGAGCTGAGCCTGCTCTGACCATGGGCCATCGCGACGGGGTTCCCGCCAGCACCATCCCGCTGTTGCAGACCAAGCTGTTCCCGCCAGGCGCCGGAGGGTTGCCGCTGCTTCCCCGCCAGGCGCTGATCGACCGCCTGTACGAGGCCCGCGGGCGACGCGCGATGGTGCTCAGCGCGCCGGCCGGCTTCGGCAAGAGCACCATCCTCTGCCAGTTGCGCCTGCGCCTGCTGGAGCAGGGCGCGGCGGTGGCATGGTTGTCCTGCGACGAGACCGACAGCGAACCGCAGCGTCTGATCCAGTACCTGCTGGCGAGCATCCAGCGAGTGGTCCCGGCATTCGGCGGCAATACCGCCAATCTGCTCGGCACCGACGTCGCGGTGCCGCTGGAGGGCATCCTGGATGCCTTCCTCGCCGACCTGCGTCGCCTGGAAGGCCCCTTGTACCTGTTCCTCGACGATTTCCACCGCATCCGCCACGCCGCCTTGCCGCATGGGGTTCGCTACCTGATCGAGAACCTGCCCGATCACGTGCGGGTGGTGGCCTCGACCCGCTTCCGCCCGCGCTTCCTGGTCGACGAACCGACCCTCAAGCCCTGGACCTTCTGCCTGAGCGCGGAAGACCTGCGACTTTCGCGCGAGGAGAGCGATGCGTTTCTCCTCGACCTCAAGGGGCTGGAGCTGGGCGAGCGCGAGCTGAAGCTGCTGTTCAAGCGCACCGAAGGCTGGATCACGGCGTTGCACCTGGCGGCCCTGGCCCTCAGTCGCAATACCGACCGGGAAGGTTTCCTCCGCGGGCTCTCCGGGACCGAACGGAACATCGCCGACTACCTGGCGGAAGACGTGCTGGCCAGCCTGCCCGCCGACCTGCAGCTGTTCCTCGACCAGACCTCGGTGCTCGATGAGTTCAATGCGGAACTGTGCAATGCGCTGACCGGGCGTCGCGACGGCCTGGACATGCTCATGCGCCTGCAGAACGAGCAGTTGTTCGTCATCGCCCTGGACGACCAGCGCGAATGGTTCCGCTACCACCATCTGTTCGCCGAGTTCCTCCAGGGGCGGCTGTCCCGGCATGCCGATCCGACCCCGTTGCTGCATGCGGCGGCGCGCTGGTGCGAGGGGCGCGACCTGGCCGACCGGGCGATCAAGTACGCCCTTCGCGCCCGCGACTACCTGTTCGCCGCCGAGTTGCTGGAGCGCCAGGGCGCGCGCCTGATCGCCGGTAACCGGGTGTACGGCATCCTCGGCATGCTCAACGGCATTCCCGCCGAGGTGATCCGCGAGCATCCGGTGTTCCAGATCTTCTACGCCTGGCAACTGGCGTTCGAGCAACGCTTCGCCGAGGCCGAGGCGTTGATCGAGGAGGTCAGCCACCGCCTCTTGCAGGGGCGCGGCAAGGTCATGCACTTCGGGCTCGGCGAGTTGCTCGCCGCCGCCCAGGTGCTCAAGGCCCTGGTGTTGCTCTACCAGGACAAGCTCGAAGCCTGCCTGAAGGTCGCCCGTCACTGGCTGTCCATGGTCCCGAGCAACCAGCCGGTGTTCCGCGCCAGCCTGCTCTGCGTGCAGGCTTCGGCGCATGCGCTGCTCGGCGACTACGCCGAGGCCGCCGGCGCCATCGGTTCCGCGCGGGAGGACCTGAAAGTCGCCGACAGCGAGTACCTGCAGGTGGTGACCAGCCTGATCGAATCCCTGATCTGCAAGGAGAGTGGCGACCTGGAGCGGGGCAGGGCGATCGCCGAGTCGGCGCGCAACCGGGTCGAGCAGGTATTCGGCCGGCGCAGCCGGGTCGGCGGACCCTTGTCGCTGGCCTATGCCGACCTGCTCTACGAGCAGGACCGGCATGCCGGCGTGCTCGCCGAACTACCGCTGGCGACGGTCTGGCGGGATGTCGCGACGCCGGTGGAACTGCTCAGTCGCGGCCAGTTGGTCATGGCCAAGGCGCGCTTCTTCTCCGGCGCCGCCGAGCAGGGGCTGGCGCAACTCGACGAATGGCTGAGCGGTCTGCTCTCGCCCGGCTACGAGCGTGTCTATGCTCACGCCATGAGCTGCAAGGTGCAGTTCCTGCTGTGGCTGCGCCGTCCGAACGAAGCCGAACGGGTCTGCCTGCAACTGGAGCGGCATCTTGCCGGGCTCTCCGGCGAGCGGCATGCCGACGCACAGACCGCCCTGGTCCTGGCGGAGGCTCGGCTGGCATTGTCCGAGCGTCACGCGGAACGCGCGCAGAGCAAGCTGGAAAGCTGTCTGGCCGGCTACTCTTCCGCTTACCAGAGGGATCGGCGGCTGCGTTTGTCCTTGTTACTTTCTGTGGCGTATTGGCAGAAAGGTAACAGCGAAAAAGCCATCGGCCTGTTCCTCGCCACGCTCGAGGAAGCCTGGAGTCTCGGCTACCGCCGGCTGTTCCAGGACGACGCGTTGTGGCTGTTGCCGATGTGGGAAAGCTGGAGGGAAGCGGAACCCAAGCGTGCCGCGGCCTGGCAGGGGCTGGCCGACCTGCTCCGCGAGCAGTGCCGGAAGCTCTCCGTGGACCCGGAAAGTTTCGATGAAAATCAGGATGTTAGCCATCGCGAACGGGAAATCCTGCGGCTGGTGGCGGCGGGCTTGTCGAACCGCGATATCGCGCAGGCGGTGCACCTGTCGGAAGCCACCATCAAGTGGCACCTGCACAACCTGTTCGCCAAGCTGGGTGTGAAGAGCAGAACGCAAGCCGTACTAAAGGGTAAAAGCCTGGGACTGCTGAGCGAGGCGTGAGCGGCAGCCGCCATCGCTCCATCCCTTGGATGGGCTGGCGGCGGAAGGGGTGGCCCAGTAGCTTGGAATCCAGGACGAGAGAGCATGAGGCTCTACCGAATCCATGTCCGGGACACCTAGGGAAGCAGTACCGGACCTGGAGACCGGCGAGATGCCGGTCGATCTGCCGGGGACAGGATGCAAACGGCAGTGCCCTGGGGCAAACCACACCTGAACACTGGAGAAATAACAATGAAAAAGCACCTGTTCCTTGCAACTGCTGTTCTGGCTGCTCCCTTGCTGGCGCATGCCGACCTGAAAGCCATGGACGATGGCGCGCTGTCCGACGTGACCGGCCAGGCAGGCATCAGCATTTCCGGTACTTTCCAGGGCTCCGTCGGGGCCGTGACCTACACCGATACCGACACCAACGGCGGCTCCCTGCGGCTGGAGAACATCAGCCTGCCGGCGCTGACCATCGACGATACCAAGCCGCTGACCATCGACGTCGTCACCACCGATATCGGCGGCAAGTCGACCCAGCAACTGGCCATCGGCCTGCCGGCCATCACCGGCGACGTGACCGTTGGCGCCATCAAGGTGGGCGACACCAGCGCCGCCAGCATCGGCTCGCTGACCGTCTCCGGGCTGAACATGGCCGGTTCCACCATCAAGGTCTGGGGTCACTGATCCAGGAACCGAGTCGAGACGCGAAGACCTCGCCGAGGCATCGGCGGGGTCTTTCTCCGAAAGAGGTACGACGGGGCGATGTTCGAGATTTTGCTGGGAAGTCTGATCGGGCTGTTCGGGTTCACCCAGACGGTCGATACCAAGCCGCAACCGCAGGGCACGGTCAACCTCAGCCAGCCTCTGACCCCCAATGGACCCTACCGCGAATCGGTGCAGCTGGAGCCGATGAGCCAGTTGCAGTTCCGCAACGTCATCCGCCAGGCCTATGACTACAGCTGCGGCTCGGCGGCGCTTACCACGCTGCTGGACTACTACCTCGGGCGCAACCTCGAGGAACGCCAGGTCATGGAAGGGCTGCTGCGCTATGGCGAGGCCGATAAGATCGTGCAGCGCCGCGGTTTCTCGCTGCTCGACATGAAGCGCTACGCCGCTGCGCTGGGCTACAAGAGCGGTGGTTTTCGCGCCGAGTTCAGCGACCTGGACGCTCTCGAGCATCCGGCGCTGGTCCCCATCCACTATGCCGGCTTCAAGCATTTCGTGGTGGTGCGCGATGTCTACAACGATCACGTCTTCGTCGCCGATCCGGCCTTGGGCAACATCAGCTTCACCCGGACGCGCTTCGAGGAAATCTGGGACCAGAACGTCCTGTTCGTGATCTTCCCGAGTGGGCAGGAGCCCCGCAACGCGCTGGCGCTGAACGATCGCGACATGCGCCTGGTGGACGACCGCACCGTCAGCCTGCTGGCGTTCCGCGAGTTTCCGCAGATCAACAAGATCACTGAAAACCAGGTCCGTGAGCTGGGCACTGGTGGCGACGTCATACACCTGCGCACCAAGTAGCAGATACCCAAAAACAAGAACAATCTCTGGGGATAGCGCCATGAGAATCAGGGGGTACACATGCGCGGCGGCGCTGATGCTGTCTATCAGCGGTTTGTCCGTTGCCGAGGAAGCCTCGGTCGACCAGGCCCGTGACGCGCTGGCCAAGAAGAATGACGATGCCGACAGCGCCAAGGCGCTGGAGGAGGTCTTCCAGGCCGCCGAGAAGAGCTACACCTTGCTGAAGAAGGGCGAGCGGACCCTGACCTACGGTTTCGACTACGCGCTGGTGCGCGACCAGCGGCTGACCCTGGTGCCGCTGACCAAGACCAGTGGCGGCACGCAGATCTACGGCCTCGCCGGCCGGCAGAGCCAGTCCCAGCACACCTTCACCAACTCCTTCACCTTCGACTACGGGATCTGGGACAACCTCACCTTCAGTTTCCGCCTGCCGCTGGTAGCCAAGTACGACACCGAGATGGATACCCACGCCTACAGCCTCGGCGACGTTTCCGCGACCTTGCGCTGGCAGCCCTGGGCGGCGGTGCGCGGGCGGCCGGTCACCACGCTGTATACCACCATCGGCCTGCCGACCGGCGACAGTCCCTACAAGACCAACCTGGACAAGGACATCTCCACCGGCAACGGCTACTACAGCCTGGGCTTCGGCGCGAACATGTCCTATGTGATCGACCCGGTGGTCCTCTACGGCTCGCTCGGCTACACCTGGAACCTGCCGGTGGACGACGTGCACCAGACCCTGGCCGACAACTCCCAGCTGGAGAAGGTCTCGCCCGGCAACACGATCAACTTCAACATGGGCATGGCCTACGCGCTGTCCTACGACGTCTCGCTGGCGACCTCGTACCAGATGGCCTACACGCTGAAGAACCGCTACCACACCACTGCCGGTACGTTCGAGTCGTCCGAACAGACCAGTAGCATCATGAACTTCTCGCTCGGCTTGCGGACGTCACCGGACTACATCGTCAACGTCAACGCCGGTTTCGGCCTCACGGAAGACTCGCCGGATGTACTGCTGGGGTTATCCGTACCCCTCGATATCAAAGGGCTGAAGGCCCAGTAACCCGCGAGCGAGGCCTGTTATGAAGATGCGCATTGCGCCGCTCTGGCTGGCGCTGGCAGGGGTGTGCCTGGCCTGGATTCCGCCGGCCGGCGCGCAGATGGCCAACGACCTGACCATCGGCAACCCGAAAGCCATGGCCCTCGGCAACGCCGTGACCGCCGACGAGACCGGCATCGATTCGGTGCACTACAACCCGGCGGCGCTGACCAGGATGAAGGGCCGCCAGGCGACCGTGAAGCTGCTCACCGGGGTGATGGACATCCGCGCCGGCTTCAAGGCGCCGCCGAACTACGGCGAAGGCACCTTCGGCCTGCGCGACGACCCGGTCGCCAACAGCCACAGCCGGACCCTGACCCCGACCATGTACCTGCCCGGCCTCGGCGGCATGACCGACGTGCCGTTGCTGGTGGCGCCGCTGGCCGGGATCTCGATCAACCCGCCGGGTTCCAAGTTCACCTTCGCCACCAACGTCTACACCCCGCAAGCGCTGGGCTACAGCCGCGATTCCGATAGCGATCCGGCGCGCTACCAGGGACGCGAGGTGTCGTTGCAGCGGCTCACCTACTTCTCGCCGACCCTGGCCTACCAGGTCAACGACGAGCTGTCGGTCGGCCTGTCGGTGGGTTTTTCCCACCAGGCAGTAGCGTTGAACGAGGATTTCCGGGCGCCGAACCAGTTGCTCGGGCTGTTGCAGCAGACCAAGGAGATCGGTTGCCTGCCGGGAATGCAGGAGATCCTCGAGGTGTTCTTCAACGTCTGCGGCGGCAACATCGGTCCGTTCCAGAACCTGGCCAATATCGACCTGGACATGCAACAGTCGCTTTCGCCCAGCTTCAACCTCGGCGTGCTCTGGGAGCCCACCGACTGGTTCGCCTGGGGCGCGACCTACCAGAGCGAGTCGCGGATGAAGCTCAAGGGCAAGTACCGGGTCGACTACGGCCAGGGCTGGCAGGGTTTCTGGACCGGGGTGCACAAGTCGCTCGGCGGTGCGATCCTCGGCCAGATGTTCCCCTACGGGAACGTCGACGAAGAGCATGGCAACGCCACGATGAACATGGTCTATCCGGATGCCTTCTCCACCGGCGTGAAGCTGCGCCCGTTCAAGAAGTGGCAATTCAACTTCGACCTGAAATGGAACGGCTACAGCGACTGGAACGAGTTCAAGATCGAGTTCGACCGCGAGCTTGACCTGCTGCGCATCGCCAAGTACCTCGACTCGAAGGACGCCACCAGCCACAGCATCACCCTCGACCGCGGCTACCGCGATACCTGGAGCTGGGCCATGGGCGTGCAGTACGACGTCAACGACCGTTTGCAGCTGCGCGCCGGCTACGAATACCGGCCTTCGGCGATCCCCAAGGGCCAGGCGGACATCCTGGTGCCGATCGGCGATGCCAATCTCTACGGCCTGGGGCTGGGCTACCAGTGGGACAAGGACACGGTGATCGATGTCGGTTTCAACTACTTCGTCACCAAGCAGAGCGTCAAGGCCGATAACAGCTGCAACCTGAACTGCACCGGGCTCGACAACCTGGTGTACAACCCCTACGCGGGACTGGACGTGGACACCACGGTGAAGGCCTATATTTTCGCCATGACCTACCGTACGACCTTCTGAGGGCTGGAGCATGATGCGCGCATCCATCGTACTTTGCGTCTTCTCCCTGGCGCTGCCGGCATCTTCGCCGGGCTGGGCCTCCGGCGGGCGCTACCTGACCTGGGTGGACGACAATGGCGGGGTGCACAACACCTTCGTCGACGGCCAGTTCGACCGCCAGCAGCGCCAGGCGCGGCAGCGCATCGGCCAGAGCGACCAGGCGCGGGTGCTGAACAAGGCGGACAACGCCACGCAGTGGCCGGGGAACAGCAGCGGAGGGGAGAGCAAGCGTCGCTACTACACCTGGATCGATGCCAACGGCAACGTGCAGAACAGCTTCTATGCCGGCGCCCAGGTCGCCGGCCAGCGCGCCGACTACGTCCTGCCCAACGGCGAGCACTCCGCCGAATACATCGACGCCGAGGCCTTCGAGGGCAAGGGTTTCGTTCGCAGCGAGAACGGCAGTCCCTACTACACCTGGGTGGACGAGAAGGGCCGCATGCACAACTCGCAGATCCCGCCCGAGGAGCGCGCGGCGCGCTTCAAGCGGGAGGCCGCGCCTTCGTCGCAGATCGCCTTCACCGAGGGCCGGCAGATCGAGTTCAAGCAGCGTCCGGCGGCGTTGCCCGGGCTGGATGGCGCCGGCCAGCAGAGCGATGCGCTGAAGGCTTTGCTCAAGGGCACCGAGATGACCATCGACGATCTCTACCAGGACCTGCAACGGCGCTGCTGCGAGCAGATCGCCGAGAGCGACTTCACCGAACTGGATGCCGACGAACCGCGCTACGAGGAGTTGAACCGCTTCTCGCCGAGCTTCGACTTTCCCATGGGCAGGAGCTTCTACGCGGCGATCCGGCTGCCGCGCTCCCAGGGGGTCTACGGCCTGCGCATCCGCAGTTTCGCCAATCGCCAGGTGGTCTACCCGTCGCTGCTGTTCCTCGACGAGCACAAGCGGCCGACCCGGCTGGTCAGCGACGCGGTGTACAAGCTGAACCCGGAAACCTGGTATCGCTACGCTTTCATCGAGGGTACGGTGCCGGTGCGGGCCAATCGCGGCGAGCGCTACGTGCTGCTGCTGACCACCGATGAGGACCGCTCGCTGCAAACCCTCGACAACAAGCCGTTCAAGCGTCCGCTACAGGGCCTGGCGGTGAACGAGGCGGGTATGCAGGTGCATGAGCACGCCCGGCAGGGCGGCTTCGAGCTGGCCGTGGTGCGTTGAAATCCGAGACATGAAAAAGCCCGGCCGGAGCCGGGCTTCTTCATGCCGGAAGCACGTCAGCCCTGTTGCTGCTGGACGTGGCCGAACAGCTGCTGGGAGAAGCGTACGCGCTCTTCCGCGGACTCTTCGATGCCTTTCGCCTTGAGTTCTTCCAGTCGCGCCTCGACGGCGTGGCAGCGGTGCACCAGGCCGCTGTCGTTGGCGATCTGGATGTTCAGGCCCGGGCGGGCGTTGAGTTCGAGGATCAGCGGGCCTTTCTCCTGGTCGAGAACCATGTCCACGCCGATGTAGCCGAGGCCCGACAACTCGTAGCAACCGGCCGCCAGCTTCATGAAGCCGTCCCAGTTCGGCAGTTGCACACCGTCCACCGCGTTGGTGGTGTCCGGGTGCTTGGCGATCTTGTTGTTCAGCCAGGTGCCGCGCAGGGTGACGCCGGTGGCCAGGTCGACGCCCACGCCGATGGCGCCCTGGTGCAGGTTGGCCTTGCCGCCCGACTGCCGGGTCGGCAGGCGCAGCATGGCCATCACCGGGTAGCCCATCAGCACGATGATGCGGATGTCCGGGACACCTTCGTAGCTGATGCTCTTGAAGATCTGGTCGGGGGTCACCCGGTACTCGATCAGTACGCGGTCGCGATGACCGCCGAGGGAGTAGAGGCCGGAGAGGATGCTCGAGATGTGGTGCTCGATCTCCTCGTGGCTGACGATCTTCCCCGACACGGTCTTGTAGCGGCCCTCGAAGCGGTCGGCGATCACCATGATGCCGTCGCCGCCGGCGCCCTGCGCCGGCTTGATGACGAAATCGTTGTGCTCGCCGATGATCTCGTTGAGCTTGTCGATGCCTTTCTCGGTCTCGATGATGCCGTACATCTCCGGCACGTGGATGCCGGCCTCGAGCGCGCGTTCCTTGGTGATGATCTTGTCGTCCACCACCGGATACAGGTGCCGCTTGTTGTACTTCAGGACGTAATCGGCATTGCGTCGGTTGATGCCCATCACGCCTTTCGCGGTCAGGTCTTTCCAGGTCTTCCAGATCGACATGGTTCAGTCCTTGAGCAGGGCCTTGAAGCGGAACAGCTCGGTCAGGCGGTAGCCGCGGTAGCGGCCCATGGCGAGCATGAAGGCGACCAGGATCAGCAGCACGGCCGGGAAGGTGAAGATGAAGTACACCAGTTCCGGGATGCGCATGAGGATGTGCGCCAGCGATGCCGCGAACAGGGTGCCGATGGCCACCTTCATCGCATGGCCGCCGCCGCGCTCTTCCCAGGTGATCGACAGGCGTTCGATGGTCATGGTCAGGATCACCATCGGGAACAGGGCGATCGACAGGCCGCTCTCGAAGCCGAGCTTGTGGCTGAACAGGCTGATCACCGCGATCATCACCACCACGAAGGTCAGCACCACCGAGAGGCGCGGCAGCATCTGCAGCTTCAGATGCTCGAGATAGGAGCGCAGCGACAGGCCCAGGGCGGTGATCACGGTGAACAGGGCGATACCCCATTGCAGGCCGGTCTCGCGGAAGGCCAGGGCGATCAGAACCGGGGTGAAGGTGCCAAGGGTCTGCAGGCCGATCAGGTTGCGCAGGATCAGGATCACCAGCACGCCGATCGGGATCATGATCATGATCTGGAAGGTCTGCTGGGTGGACAGCGGCAGGCCGTACAGGGAGTACTCGAGGAAGGCCGCCTCGGTGTTCTCGTCGGACAGCTTGGCCAGGCGGATGGCGTTCATCTCGCTGCTGTTCAGGCTGAAGCTGACCTGGGCCTTCTTGCCGCCGTCGATGGTCATCAGCGGCTCATCGCCAAGCCACCAGATCAGGCGATCGGAGGGCAGGCCCTGTTCGCCGGTGACCACGTTGAAATACAGCCAGTTCTCGCCGTTGAAGCTGCGCAGCCACAGTTCCGGGCTCTGTTGCAGGTCGGCGACCAGGCGGATGGTATGGACCCGCTCCATCGGCACGTGGGCGATGGACAGCAGGGTTTCGACGATATGCGCTTTCTTTTCCAGGCTGGTGTCGCCGGCCATCAGCAGCTTGACGTTGTCGTCGTTGCCGTTGTTGGCGCGCTTGATGGCTTCGCTGACGAAGGTCTCGACGTCGGCCGAGTGCTGGCGAATGGGGGCCAGCAGGGCTTCTGCGGCGATCTTCTCCGGGCCTTCCAGGGGCAGGCTGTCGCGGAAGATCGGGCCTTTCTCCTTGGTCTTCTCGCCGGTGTAGCGCTTGGTCAGCACCAGGCGGTAGTACAGGGTCTGCTTGCCGTTGGCGCGGCGGGCGGACCAGGTCACCTTGCGATTGCCGTCGGCGCGATTGATGCTGACGCCGTAATTGTTGGAGACGAAGCTTTCGTTGAGGCTGACGTAGTCCTGGCTCAACGGCGGAACGAACATCTGCACCTTGACCGGGGTTTTCGGCGTGGCGACGAAGTCGACCTTGGCATCGATGTTCCAGAGGTCATCGGTTTCGGCTTCGGTAACGGGAATACCCTGGACGAAAATCTGATAGGCGGTGATCGCCACACCCAGGGTCAGCAGGATGGCGATCAGGACTTTCAGATGCAGGTTGAGAGAGCGCATGTCGTTTACTCAGCAGGTTTTGCATCAGGTTTGCAGCCGGGTTTCCCGGCCGAGTATTTCAAGCTCGGATCGACCAGTGCGTCGAATTTCTTCAAGGCCTCCGAGCCGATCAAAAGCGGGTATTGGAATGCACTTCGGTCGGTCAGGTTCACTTCGATGGTGCGAATCGCCTTGCCCATGCAGACCTGCAGCTCGATCACCGGACGGGCGGTATAGGCCTTGCCCTCGTCGGGGTTGAAGTCGCCGTGGCGGCGCTTGATCTTGCTGATCCGCGCCAGGGGCTTCTCGATCGGGGTGTCGTCGGCGTTGTCGGTGGCCAGGTAGAAGCGCACCCAGGTTTCGCCGTCGCGCTTGAAACGCTTGATGTCGCGGGCGCTGAGGGAGGCGGTCTTGGCGCCGGTGTCGAGCTTGGCGGCCAGCTGGATGTCCGGGTCGTTGATGCGCGCGTATTCGTTCAGGCCGTAGACCGTCTTTTCGGCGGCTACGCTCAGGCCTGGTACGGCGATGAATAGGCAGAGCAGGGGAGCTAAGGGCTTGAGTTTCATAAGTCCTGGTTGGTGTCGCGTTCGGCGGGTCGATCTTGCGATCGCTGTCCAGTCCGTGACGGAAAACCCTGCGTCATCGACCTGCGCTCGGCAGGCCGGGCATGCCGGGCGCCCCGCCAGGCGCATGCGGGCCGCATTCTATCACGCGGTTTTTCGGCAGCGACAGCCGCTTATACCACTTGGTCGGGGTTTTGCCCCTGGGATGAAACGAAATTCCATCCTGGGGCTCGAAGCGTTACCGGAAGCGGGCAAGGGACCTTGGCGGTGCCGAGCCGCTGGCCCCGGAGCGGTTATTTGAAGCGCCGTTCCACGCCTTTTTCGACGAGGATCTTTGCGGAAATCTCCTCCACCGAGAAATGCGTGGAGTTGATGTAGGCGATGTTTTCGCGGCGGAACAGGCTTTCGACCTCGCGTACCTCGAATTCGCACTGGGCGAAGCTGGCGTAGCGACTGTTGGGCTTGCGCTCGTTGCGAATCGCGGTGAGGCGATCGGGGTCGATGGTCAGGCCGAACAGCTTGTGCTTGTACTGCTTGAGGGCGTTCGGCAGTTGCAGGCGCTCCATGTCCTCTTCCGTCAACGGGTAGTTGGCGGCGCGGATGCCATACTGCAGGGCCATGTACAGGCAGGTGGGCGTCTTGCCGCAGCGCGAGACGCCGACCAGGATCAGGTCGGCCTTGTCGTAGTAGTGGGTGCGGGCGCCGTCGTCGTTGTCGAGGGCGAAGTTCACCGCCTCGATGCGATCCATGTAGTTGGAGTTGTGGCCGATGGAGTGGGACTTGCCGACCGAATAGGACGAGTCGGCCGAAAGCTCCTGTTCCAGAGGCGAAAGAAAGGTGGCGAAGATATCGATCATGAAACCGTTGGATTGCGCCAGGACCGCCCGGATGTCGCGGTTCACGATGGTATCGAAGATGATCGGGCGGGCCCCGTCCGACTCGGCAGCATTATTGATTTGCTGTACCATGGCGCGCGCTTTTTCTTCGGTATCGATGTACGGTCTCGTCAGTTTGACGAAGCTGATGTTCTCGAACTGTGCCAGAAGGCTTTGGCCCAGGGTTTCGGCGGTGATACCGGTGCCGTCCGAGATGAAGAATGCGGTTCGTTTCATTTGCACCGAAAGCCTTAAGGTAGGAACGATTCTTGGCTATGATAGGCCGCGCGTTGTCAGAGGCCTTTCTGTCGCAGCATTGTCACTTATTTCTAAGGGCCAGGCCAGAATCCAGCGGAGCTGCTCCTGGCCCCGCTTGAGCTTTTCCAATTCAATAGTGGAGAGATCACCTTGGTAGAGTACGTAGTTTCCCTCGATAAGCTCGGCGTCCATGATGTAGAGCATGTGGGGGGCAAGAACGCATCCCTCGGCGAGATGATCAGCAACCTGGCCGGTGCCGGCGTTTCCGTACCCGGCGGATTTGCCACCACCGCCCAGGCCTACCGTGACTTCCTCGAGCAGAGTGGCCTCAACGACCGTATCCACGCGGCCCTGGACGCCCTGGACGTCGACGACGTCAACGCCCTGGCCAAGACCGGCGCGCAGATCCGCCAGTGGGTGATGGAAGCCGAGTTCCCGGCCCGTCTCGACAGCGAGATCCGCCAGGCCTTCGCCGCCCTGGCCAACGGCAACGACAACCTCGCCGTGGCAGTGCGTTCCTCCGCTACCGCCGAAGACCTTCCGGACGCCTCGTTCGCCGGCCAGCAGGAAACCTTCCTCAATATCCGCGGCGTGGACAATGTGATCCGCGCAGCAAAAGAGGTCTTCGCCTCCCTGTTCAACGACCGCGCCATCGCCTACCGCGTGCACCAGGGCTTCGATCACAAGCTGGTCGCCTTGTCCGCCGGCGTGCAGCGCATGGTCCGCTCGGAAACCGGCACCGCCGGGGTGATGTTCACCCTGGACACCGAATCCGGCTTCCGCGACGTGGTCTTCATCACCGGTGCCTACGGCCTGGGCGAGACCGTGGTTCAGGGCGCGGTGAACCCCGACGAGTTCTACGTCCACAAGCCGACCCTGGAAGCCGGGCGTCCGGCCATCCTGCGCCGCAACCTGGGTAGCAAGGCGATCAAGATGATCTACGGCGACGAAGCCAAGGCCGGTCGCTCGGTCAAGGTGGTGGACGTCGATCGCGCCGATCGCGCCCGCTTCGCCCTGAGCGACGCCGAGGTCACCGAGCTGGCCAAGCAGGCCATGATCATCGAGAAGCACTATGGCCGCCCGATGGACATCGAATGGGCCAAGGACGGTGACGACGGCAAGCTGTACATCGTCCAGGCACGCCCGGAAACCGTGAAGAGCCGCGCCAGCGCCACGGTCATGGAGCGCTACCTGCTGAAAGAGAAGGGGACCGTCCTGGTGGAAGGGCGTGCCATCGGCCAGCGCATCGGTGCCGGTCCGGTCAAGGTGATCAACGACGTGTCGGAAATGGACAAGGTCCAACCGGGTGACGTCCTGGTCTCCGACATGACCGACCCGGACTGGGAGCCGGTGATGAAGCGCGCCAGCGCCATCGTCACCAACCGCGGCGGGCGTACCTGCCACGCGGCGATCATCGCTCGCGAACTGGGCATCCCGGCGGTGGTCGGTTGCGGCAACGCCACCCAGATCCTGCAGGATGGCCAGGGGGTGACCGTTTCCTGTGCCGAAGGCGATACCGGCTTCATCTTCGAAGGCGAACTCGGTTTCGATGTGCGCAAGAACTCGGTCGACGCCATGCCCGACCTTCCGTTCAAGATCATGATGAACGTCGGCAATCCCGATCGCGCTTTCGATTTCGCCCAGTTGCCGAACGAAGGCGTGGGCCTGGCCCGCCTCGAATTCATCATCAACCGCATGATCGGCGTGCACCCCAAGGCATTGCTGAACTTCGCCGGCCTGCCGGCGGACATCAAGGAAAGCGTGGAGAAGCGCATCGCCGGCTATCCCGATCCGGTCGGCTTCTACGTCGAGAAGCTGGTGGAAGGCATCAGCACCCTGGCCGCGGCGTTCTGGCCGAAGAAGGTCATCGTGCGCCTGTCCGACTTCAAGTCCAATGAGTACGCCAACCTGATCGGCGGCAAGCTCTACGAGCCGGAAGAAGAGAACCCGATGCTCGGCTTCCGTGGCGCCTCGCGCTACATCAGCGAGTCGTTCCGCGACTGCTTCGAGCTGGAGTGCCGTGCGCTGAAGAAGGTCCGCAACGAAATGGGCCTGACCAACGTCGAGATCATGGTGCCCTTCGTGCGCACCCTGGGCGAGGCGAGCCAGGTGGTCGAGCTGCTGGCCGGGAACGGCCTGAAGCGCGGCGAGAACGGCCTTAAGGTCATCATGATGTGCGAACTGCCGTCGAACGCCCTGCTGGCCGACGAGTTCCTCGAGTTCTTCGATGGCTTCTCCATCGGTTCCAACGACCTGACCCAGCTGACCCTGGGCCTGGATCGCGATTCCGGCATCGTTGCCCACCTGTTCGACGAGCGCAATCCGGCGGTGAAGAAGCTGCTGGCCAACGCCATCGCTGCCTGCAACAAGGCCGGCAAGTACATCGGCATCTGCGGCCAGGGTCCGTCGGACCACCCGGACCTGGCCCGCTGGCTGATGGAGCAGGGCATCGAGAGCGTCTCGCTGAACCCCGACTCGGTGCTGGATACCTGGTTCTTCCTTGCCGAGGGGCAAGACCAGGCCTGATCGGTCCTCGCTGTATCCGGAAAGGGCGGGTAACACCGCCCTTTTTCGTGCCTCCTGTACAAGACAAGCATGCAAAGCAGTAGTCGCCTCTTTCCTGTCGCCCTGGTCAGCGCCGAGTTGCGCGCCGACCTTACCGAAGACATCTATCGCCTGAAGCCCGGCAACAGCCCCGATGCCAGCGTCGAGCTGGTCGTAACCCGGCTTGGACAGCAGGCCGCCGGCGAGCGGCGCGGACCGCCTGTGATCCTCCTGCACGGGAGTTTTTCCAACCGCCGCTTCTGGTACTCGCCGCGTGCGCTCGGACTAGGTCCTTACCTGGCGCGGGCGGGGTTCGATGTCTGGCTGCCGGAAATGCGCGGCCATGGCCTGTCGATTCGCAACGATGGTTACCGGGACAACCGGGTCGCCGACTACGCGCGCTACGACCTGCCGGCGCTGGCCTCCTTCATCCACGAGCAGTGCGGGCAGCCGGCGCACTGGATTGGCCACTCCCTCGGTGGGGTGGTGCTGGCGGCGGGACTGGGCGGGGGCTACCTGGACCAGGCGCGGATCGCTTCCGTGGCGTTGTTCGGTAGCCAGGTCAGCACCGCGCACTGGCTGTTCAGGTTGCCCATGGCAGGCATCCTCGCGCGCCTGCTGCTGCGCCGCGTCGATGCGCTGTCCGGAAGCCGTTGGCGGCAGGGGCCGGAAGACGAGCCGGTCGGCCTGGCGCTGGAGGTCCTGCGTTGGCATGGGCTGTTCGGCCGCTTCGGCGAGCCGGGCAACGACTGGTGGAAGGGGCTCGCCGCAGTCGACGTACCGCTATTGGCGGTCGCCGGGGCTGGGGACCGGCAGGACCCGTCCTGGGCCTGTCGCAAGTTGTTCGAGCAGTTCGCCTCGTCCGAGCGCGAATACCTGTTGCTCGGACACGAGGCTGGCTACGCCGAGGACTACGGGCATATCGAGATGCTGATCGGCAAGGCGGCCCAGCTAGAGGTCTGGCCCTTGGTGGAGCGCTGGCTGCGCCAGCGATCGCCGGCGGGCGACGAATCCGCGTGGAGCGAGGCGCTAGACGTATCGGAAGCCGGAATCAGCGGCTAACATGTGACGCAAATGGCGGCTCCGGTCACGCCGGCGCCGCCGGGGCGGGCGGCCGATGTTCCTCCGGAGCTGCCCGAGCCGATCCCTTCACCCACAGGAGCTTCCCATGCATTACGTCACTCCCGATCTGTGCGATGCCTATCCTGAGCTGGTCCAGGTCGTCGAACCCATGTTCAGCAACTTCGGCGGCCGCGACTCCTTCGGCGGCGAGATCGTCACCATCAAGTGCTTCGAAGACAACTCGTTGGTCAAGGAGCAGGTCGACAAGGACGGCAAGGGCAAGGTCCTGGTCGTCGATGGCGGTGGTTCGCTGCGCCGCGCCCTGCTGGGCGACATGCTGGCCGAGAAAGCGGCGAAGAACGGCTGGGAAGGGATCGTCGTGTATGGCTGCATCCGTGACGTCGACGTGATCGCCCAGACCGACCTTGGCGTCCAGGCCCTGGCCAGTCATCCGCTGAAGACCGACAAGCGCGGCATCGGCGATCTGAACGTCGCCGTGACCTTCGGCGGCGTCACCTTCCGCCCCGGCGAGTTCGTGTATGCCGACAACAACGGCATCATCGTTTCTCCGCAGGCCTTGAAGATGCCCGAATAGGGCTTTTTAACAGCCGTTCCGGCCCCGGTGACGCAGGCAGCGTCCCGGGGCTTTTTGCTGGAATGAACCCGGGGTGCGCATACGGGTCTCAGGACTGGCTTTAAGGTTGTGCCGCAAGTCCATGAATTGACTGGTACCGGACTTGTGTTTTTACTGTCGAAATGGTCGTTTTACCAAGGGAAGCGCAATGCAAGCGTACGAGTCGGGTGACGAGCGCGGCCTGATCTATGGCTACGTCCTCAACGGGCGCGGCGGCGGACGCCGTGTCGGACGCAACCAGATAGCGGTGCTCGACCTGCTGCCGGAGGAAAGTCTTTGGCTGCACTGGGACCGCGGCGTACCGGAGGCACAGGCCTGGCTGCGGGATTCCGCGGGGCTCAGCGAGTTCGCCTGCGATCTGCTGCTGGAGGAGGCGACCCGCCCCCGTTTGCTCGATCTCGGGGCCGAAAGCCTGCTGGTGTTCCTCCGTGGAGTGAACCTGAATCCGGGCGCGGAGCCGGAAGACATGGTTTCGCTGCGGGTATTCGCCGACGCGCGCCGGGTGATCTCGCTGCGCCTGCGGCCGCTGAAGGCGGTGGCCGATCTGCTCGAGGACCTGGAGGCGGGGAAAGGGCCGAAGACAGCATCCGAGGTCGTGTACTACCTCGCGCACTACCTGACCGATCGCGTCGACACGCTGATCAGCGGGATAGCCGACCAGCTCGATGCTGTCGAGGAGCTGGTCGAGGCGGACGAGCGCGCCAGTCCCGACCAGCACCAGTTGCGTACCCTGCGCCGCCGGTCGGCGGGGTTGCGGCGCTACCTGGCGCCGCAGCGGGACATCTACTCGCAACTGGCGCGCTACAAGCTGTCCTGGTTCGTCGAGGACGACGCCGATTACTGGAACGAGCTGAACAACCGGCTGACGCGGAATCTCGAAGAACTCGAGTTGATACGGGAGCGCATCAGCGTCCTGCAGGAAGCCGAGTCGCGGCGAATCACCGAACGGATGAACCGCACCATGTATCTCCTTGGTATAATCACCGGCTTTTTCCTGCCGATGAGCTTCGTCACCGGCCTGCTGGGAATCAATGTCGGCGGCATTCCAGGGGCGGATGCACCGCATGGGTTCTGGCTGGCCTGCCTGCTGATCGGCGGGGTCGCCACCTTTCAGTGGTGGGTATTTCGTCGGCTGCGCTGGCTCTGACGTGACCTGGAGTGAGGAGAGGGCGTCACTCCCTCGTACAGACATGAGGTGCGCATGCACGATCCGTTCGAAGAGTCCCTGCGGGACCTGCTCAAGGCTTCGGCTCCCCAGCCGGACGACGACGCGCGTCTGGGACGGGTGCTGAAGACCGCCAATCGCCAGGTCGGCGCCGGTGACCTGTTCAGCCTCATGGGGCACTGGCTGCAGGCGCTGATGATCGGCATCAACAACGGTTCGCCGCATCTGGCGCCGGTTTCCCGTATTTCCGCGAAAAACGCATCTTCTGCTGACAAGGCTGAGTGAACATGCAATTCGATATCTGGACCCAGAGCTTGCTGACCGCGATGAACACCCTGTGGGGCAAGCTGGCAGGCTTCATCCCCAACCTGCTCGGCGCCCTGGTGGTCGTTCTGCTCGGCTTCGTCATCGCCAAGCTGCTCGATGCGCTGCTTTCCAAGCTGCTGGCCAAGCTGGGCCTGGACCGGCTGATGGGTGGCACCGGCCTGACCAAGCTGCTGGCCCGGGTCGGCATCCAGGTTCCGGTCTCGACGCTGGTCGGCAAGATCGTCTACTGGTTCGTACTGCTCGTCTTCCTCGTATCCGCCGCCGAGTCGCTCGGCCTGCAGCGGGTATCCGCCACGCTGGACGTCCTCGCCCTGTACCTGCCCAAGGTGTTCGGCGCGGCCCTGGTGCTGATCGTCGGCGTGCTCCTGGCGCAACTGGTGAACAGCGTCGTGCGCGGCGCGGCGGACGGCGTCGGCCTCGAATACGCGAACGGCCTGGGGCGGATCGCCCAGTGGCTGGTCATCATCATCAGTATCTCGGTGGCGGTGGGGCAGCTCGAGGTCAAGACCGACCTGCTCAACTACATCATCGCCATCGTCCTGATCACCGTCGGCCTGGCCGCTGCGCTGGCCCTGGGCCTGGGCAGCCGCGAGGTCGCCGGGCAGATCATTGCAGGAATCTACGTCCGCGAGCTGTATCAGGTCGGACAACAGGTGAAAGTGGGTGACGTTGAAGGCACTATTGAAGAGATAGGTACGGTCAAGACCATCCTGCTGACGGAAGAGGGAGAGCTTGTGTCGCTGGCCAACCGTCTACTGCTCGATCAGCGAGTTACCAGCCGCTGATCCGGGAGAGATAATGGACGAGGCTGCTCTGCAGGGCGGCCCGGCTTACGATATGACTGGCCTGATCTCACTTGAATAAGCCTCACCCCCTGTCACAGCGGTATGACCCACGCCAGCTTTCCGATGAAGAGCTGGTCGAGCGTGCGCACTCGGAGCTGTTCCACGTGACGCGCGCCTATGAAGAATTGATGCGGCGTTACCAGCGCACGCTGTTCAACGTCTGTGCCCGCTACCTGGGCAACGACCGCGACGCGGACGACGTGTGCCAGGAGGTGATGCTGAAAGTTTTGTACGGGTTGAAGAACTTTGAGGGCAAGTCGAAGTTCAAAACGTGGCTATATAGCATCACGTACAACGAGTGCATCACGCAGTACCGCAAGGAGCGCCGCAAGCGCCGATTGATGGATGCGCTCAGCCTCGACCCGCTGGAGGAGGCTTCCGAGGAGAAGTCGCCGAAGGTTGAGGAGCGGGGCGGATTGGATCGTTGGCTCGTCCATGTCAATCCGATAGATCGGGAGATTCTGGTTCTTCGCTTCGTCGCGGAACTGGAGTTTCAGGAGATAGCGGATATCATGCACATGGGTCTGAGTGCGACGAAAATGCGCTACAAGCGGGCACTGGACCGCCTGCGCGAAAAGTTTTCAGATGCGACCGAAACATAGTTGGGTAAATATTGTCTCTCTATGCGGGAAGTTCTGATAAACTTGCCACCCAAGTTGTGCGGCTGATTGTTGGACAACTAACTGACCATCAAGATGGGGATTTAACGGATGAAACTGAAGAACACCTTAGGCGTTGTCATCGGCTCGCTGGTTGCCGCTTCGGCAATGAACGCCTTTGCCCAGGGCCAGAACTCGGTAGAGATCGAAGCCTTCGGCAAGCGCTACTTCACCGACAGCGTTCGCAACATGAAGAACGCGGACCTGTACGGCGGCTCGATCGGTTACTTCCTGACCGACGACGTCGAGCTGGCGCTGTCCTACGGTGAGTACCATGACGTTCGTGGCACCTACGAAACCGGCAACAAGAAGGTCCACGGCAACCTGACCTCCCTGGACGCCATCTACCACTTCGGTACCCCGGGCGTAGGTCTGCGTCCGTACGTGTCGGCTGGTCTGGCTCACCAGAACATCACCAACATCAACAGCGACAGCCAAGGCCGTCAGCAGATGACCATGGCCAACATCGGCGCTGGTCTGAAGTACTACTTCACCGAGAACTTCTTCGCCAAGGCCAGCCTCGACGGCCAGTACGGTCTGGAGAAGCGTGACAACGGTCACCAGGGCGAGTGGATGGCTGGCCTGGGCGTCGGCTTCAACTTCGGTGGTTCGAAAGCCGCTCCGGCTCCGGAACCGGTTGCCGACGTTTGCTCCGACTCCGACAACGACGGCGTTTGCGACAACGTCGACAAGTGCCCGGATACCCCGGCCAACGTCACCGTTGACGCCAACGGCTGCCCGGCTGTCGCCGAAGTCGTACGCGTACAGCTGGACGTGAAGTTCGACTTCGACAAGTCCAAGGTCAAAGAGAACAGCTACGCTGACATCAAGAACCTGGCTGACTTCATGAAGCAGTACCCGTCCACTTCCACCACCGTTGAAGGTCACACCGACTCCGTCGGCACCGACGCTTACAACCAGAAGCTGTCCGAGCGTCGTGCCAACGCCGTTCGTGACGTACTGGTCAACGAGTACGGTGTAGAAGGTGGTCGCGTGAACGCTGTTGGTTACGGCGAGTCCCGCCCGGTTGCCGACAACGCCACCGCTGAAGGCCGCGCTATCAACCGTCGCGTTGAAGCCGAAGTAGAAGCTGAAGCCAAGTAATCGGCTGAGCCTCTAAGGAAAAACCCGGCTCAGGCCGGGTTTTTCTTTGCCTGGAAAAAGACCGCTCGTCAGGCGCTCAGGGAAATCGGTTGCGACACGATGTCGCGGGTTACTTCGCCGATCACCAGGATCGCCGGGCTTTTCAAGGCGAAACGTCCGGCGTCCCGCAGTAGCTCGCCGAGGTTGCTGCGGCATTCGCGCTGGTTGCCCAGGGTGGCGTTCTCGATCATCGCCAGCGGCGTATCCTCGGCCATGCCTCCAGCCAGCAGCCCGGCCTGGATCTCTGCGAGACGGGCGACGCCCATGTAGACCACCAGCGTGGTACCGCTGCGTGCCAGGGCTTCCCAGGCCAGTGGGCTGTCGTCCTGGGTATGCGCGGTCACCAGGGTCACGCCACGGCTGATGCCGCGGTAGGTCAGCGGTATGCCGCAGGCAGTGGCGCCAGCCAGCCCGGCGGTGATGCCGTTCACTATCTCGCTGTCTATCCCGTGCCGGGCCAGCCATTCGGCTTCTTCGCCGGCGCGGCCGAAGATGCATGGATCGCCGCCTTTCAGGCGCACCACGCTGCGTCCCTGGCGGGCATGCCGCAGCATCAGGCGCTGGATGAAGTCCTGCGGTGTGGAGCGGCAGCCGCCGCGTTTGCCGACCCGGACCAGCCGGGCGGACGGACAGTGCTCCAGTATGCTCGGGTTGACCAGATCGTCGACCATCACCACATCCGCGTCCTGCAGGGCGCGAACTGCCTTCAGGGTCAACAGTTCCGGATCGCCGGGACCCGCACCCACCAGCCAGACCTTACCGCTCATCGTCGTTCTCCTCAGGCATTCGCCGCCATGGGCCGGGGGGCCGCCAGCAGTCTCTTGATTTCCGGTACGCAGGAGCCGCAGCCGGTGCCGCAGCCGAACTCGCGCTTCAATCCGTCCAGGTCCAATCCGCGGGCGATGCCGCCGAGCACCGTTTGCTGGCTGACGTTCTGGCAACTGCACAGGGTCTTGCCGCCCGCACCCTGGCTGGGTCGTCCCGGTGCCGCGCCGAGTGGGGCGAGCAGCCAGCGGCGTAGCTCGCTATCGGCCCGGCCGGTAAGCCAGAGCTCTTTCAACCAGTCTCGGGCGAGGGTTTCGCCGGCGAGCCGGACGGCGACGATGCGCCCGTCTTCGAGGCGCACGCGCTTGCCGATGGCGCGCCGTGGGTCGTCGTAGGCGAGGATCGGCCCGTCGAGCAATTCGAGTTGGCGATCTATCCGCTCCAGCAGGTCTGCGCCAGGTGCCTCATGGTGTGCGGCGCTGACCAGCAGGGCGGGGCGCTCGCGTCCGGCGAGACTGAAGCTGGCGTGGTCGAAGACTTCGCACAGCGCACGGAGGGCCTCGAAACGCGCCTGGATATCGGTTTCCACCAGCGCGAACAGGCGCCAGGGCAGTTCGACGGATTCGACCTGAACCCCGGCGTGCTTGAGTTCGGGTTGTTTCGACAGGGGGTCGAACGCCGGCAGGGTCAGGACATTGCAGCCCAGGCCCTTGAGGAAGCGATCGCCCCAGTGCATCGGCAGGAAGGCCTGGCCGGGGCGCACCGAGTCGTCTGCACTCACTGGCAGGATCAGGGCGCCACGCCGGCTCTTCAGGCGCACGAGCTGCCCGTCCTGCAGTTGGCGGCGGCGCAGTTCCTCGGGATGCAGGTGCACCAGGGCCTCCTCTTCATGGCCGAACAGGCGTGCGCAGGTGCCGGTCCGGCTCATGCCGTGCCACTGGTCGCGCAAGCGTCCGGTATTGAGGGTCAGCGGGTAGCGCGCGTCGCGTTTTTCCTGGGCGGCGCGGTAGGGTTCGGCGACCAGTTGCGCGCGTCCCGAGGCGGTAGGGAAGCGGCCGTCTGCATAGAGCCGTGCGGTGCCGTGCTCCGCGCCAGTGGGAAATGGCCATTGCTGCGGCCCCAGGCGGTCGAGCAGTGCGTAGCTGAGGCCGGAAAGATCGAGGTCGCGCCCGGCGGTGAGCAGCTTGTATTCGTCGAACAGGCTGCGGCTGTCGGCAAAGGCGAACAGGCCGGGTTTAGCGGGCCGCAGGTGCCCTTCCAGGCGGCGCGCGAAGTCGCAGACGATGTTCCAGTCCTGGCGCGCTTCACCGGGGGGCGGAACGGCCCGACGGACATGACTGATCCGCCGTTCCGAATTGGTCACGGAGCCTTCCTTTTCTCCCCAGGATGCGGCTGGAAGCAAAAGGTCGGCGTATTGGCAGGTTTCCGTGCCGGCGAAGGCTTCCTGGACCACCACGAAGGGACAGCGGGCAAGGGCCTCGTGGATCTTGCGCTGGTCCGGCAGCGATTGCGCGGGGTTGGTACAGGCGATCCAGAGCGCCTTGATCCGACCGTCGTGGACCGCATCGAACAGCTCGATGGCGCTGAGACCGGGGGACGTGGGCAACTGTTCCACACCCCAGTAGTGCGCCACCTCGGCGCGATGGCCGGGATCGGCGGCTTCGCGGTGGCCGGGCAGCAGGTTGGCCAGGCTGCCGGTCTCGCGACCGCCCATGGCGTTCGGCTGACCGGTGAGGGAAAACGGCCCGCATCCGGCGCGGCCGATCTTGCCGGTGGCCAGGTGCAGGTTGATCAGTGCGCTGTTCTTGGCGCTGCCGGCGCTGGACTGGTTGAGCCCCATGCACCAGAGCGAAAGGAAGCGCGGCGAACGGCCGATCCATTCGGCGCAGCGCTGCAGGTCGGCGCGGTCGATGCCGCAGATGTCGGCGACGGCGGCCGGGGTGTAGTCGCGCACCAGTTCCTTCAGGTCGGCGAAACCCTCGGTATGCTCGGCGATGAACGAACGGTCGATCCAGTCCTCCCAGAGCAGGATATGCAGGATGCCGTGGAACAGTGCGACGTCGGTACCGGGAAGCAGTGCCAGGTGCAGGTCGGCCAGCTCGCAGGTGTCGGTGCGCCGCGGGTCGATCACCACGATGCGCATCTCCGGCCGAGCGGCCTTGGCGGCTTCCAGGCGACGGAACAGGACCGGGTGGGCGAAGGCCATGTTGCTGCCGGCGATCAGCACGCAATCGGCGCAGTCGAGGTCTTCGTAGCTGCAGGGCGGTGCGTCGGCGCCCAGGCTGCGCTTGTAGCCAACCACCGCCGAGGACATGCACAGGCGCGAATTGCTGTCGATGTTGTTGGTGCCGACCAGGGCCCGCGCCAGCTTGTTGAAGGCGTAGTAGTCCTCGGTCAGCAACTGGCCGGATATATAGAAGGCCACGCTGTCCGGCCCGTGTTCGCGAATGGTCTCGGCGAAACGCCCGGCGGCATGTTCCAGGGCACTCTCCCAGTCGCTGCGGGCCCGCGCCAGTTGCTTGCCGAGGCGCAGTTGGGGGTACAGCGCGCGGGCCTGGAGGTCGCCGGTCAGGTGCAGGCTGGCGCCTTTGCTGCACAGTCTGCCGAAGTTGGCCGGGTGCCGCGGGTCGCCTTGCACGCCGAGGATGCGTTCGCCGTCGTGTTCGATCAGGACGCCACAACCCACGCCGCAGTAGCAGCAGGTCGAAGCGGTGGTGCGCAGCGGGGAATCTGTCGACATGCTCGGCTCCTGTTATCGGCGAGAGATCAGGCGCACAGCGCCACGCTGTCCAGGCCGAGCAGCACCCGTCCGTTCTCCACCCGCACCGGGTGGCGATGGGCGCAGCCCTGGTCCGGGGCCACGGCTTCGCCGCTCTCCAGTTCGATCTGCCAGTTGTGCAACGGACAGGCCACTCGCTTGCCGTAGATCAGGCCCTGGGACAGCGGGCCGCCCTTGTGCGGGCAGCGGTCATCGAGGGCGAAGACCTGGTCGTCGGCGGCGCGGAAGATGGCGATGTCGCCTTTCGGGCCGGCGACCACGCGCGAGCCCAGCGGGTTGATTTCATCGAGGGCGCAGATATCCAGCCAGTTCATCGGTTCACTCCGGTAGGGGGAGGGCCGCCGTGGGACGGCCCGGACAAGGGATTCAGACGTTTTCCAGTTGCTTGAGCGGAATCCGTTCGAACTCCTTCTTCAATTGCGGCTGTTCGATGCGCTGCTTCCATGGGTCCTGCTCGAAGGACAGGGCGAATTGCAGGCGGTCGTTGAGCGCCTTGCGGTTTTCCGCGTCCTCGACCACCGCCTTGCGGATGTGCTCCATGCCGACCCGCTGCAGATAATGCACCGTGCGCTCCAGGTAGAAGGCTTCCTCGCGGTAGAGCTGGAGGAAGGCGCCGTTGTATTCGCGCACTTCTTCGGCGGTCTTGAGCTTGACGAAGAACTCCGCGACCTCGGTCTTGATCCCGCCGTTGCCGCCGATGTACATCTCCCAGCCGGAGTCCACGCCGATGATGCCGACGTCCTTGATCCCGGCCTCGGCGCAGTTGCGCGGGCAGCCGGAGACCGCCAGCTTGACCTTGTGCGGCGACCACATGTTGAACAGGTCGTGTTCCAGATCGATGCCCAGCTGCGTCGAGTTCTGCGTACCGAAGCGGCAGAATTCGCTGCCGACGCAGGTCTTCACGGTGCGGATGGATTTGCCGTAGGCATGTCCGGAGGGCATGTCGAGGTCTTTCCAGATGGCCGGCAGGTCGTCCTTCTTCACCCCCAGCAGGTCGATGCGCTGGCCACCGGTGACCTTGACCATCGGCACCTGGTACTTGTCGGCGACGTCGGCGATGCGCCGCAACTCGGCGGCGTTGGTCACGCCGCCCCACATCCGCGGTACCACCGAGTAGGTGCCGTCCTTCTGGATGTTGGCGTGGGCGCGTTCGTTGATCAGGCGCGACTGCGGATCGTCCTTGGCTTCTCCCGGCCAGGTCGAGATCAGGTAGTAGTTCAGGGCCGGGCGGCAGGTGGCACAGCCGTTCGGGGTCTTCCAGTCCATGAAGCGCATGGCGGCGTCGAGACTGGTCAGCCGGTGTTCGCGAATGGCCTTGCGGATCTGCCCGTGGTTGAGGTCGCTGCAGCCGCAGATGGCCTTCTCGCTCTTCGGCTTGACGTCGGCGGCGCCGCCGACGGTGCTGATCAGGATCTGTTCCACCAATCCCGCGCAGGAGCCGCAGGAGCTGGCGGCCTTGGTGTGTTTCTTGACTTCGTCGACGCTGAACAGGCCGTGTTCTTGTATGGCCTTGACGATGGTGCCCTTGCAGACGCCGTTGCAGCCACATACTTCGGCCGTGTCGGGCATGCTCGCGGCGCTGTTCTGGCCCTGGTGGCCGACATCGCCGAGGGCGTTCTCGCCGAACATCAGGTGGTCGCGGATCTGCGCGACGTTGTGGTTCTCGCGGATCTGCCGGAAGTACCAGCCGCCGTCGGCGGTGTCGCCGTAGAGACAGGCGCCGACCAGTACATCGTCCTTGATCACCAGCTTCTTGTAGACGCCGCCGATGGGGTCGGAAAGGGTGATGGTCTCGCTGCCTTCGCCGCCGATGAAGTCGCCGGCGGAGAACAGGTCGATACCGGTCACCTTGAGCTTGGTCGAGGTCACCGAGCCCTGGTAGCGGGCGTAGCCGAGATGAGCCAGGTGGTTGGCGCAGACCTTGGCCTGCTCGAACAGCGGCGCAACCAGGCCGTAGGCGATGCCACGGTGGTTGGCGCATTCGCCGACCGCATAGATGCGTGGGTCGTAGGTCTGCAGGGTGTCGTTGACCAGGATGCCGCGGTTGCAGGGGATGCCCGCGCTTTCGGCCAGCTCGGTATTGGGGCGGATGCCGGCGGCCATTACCACCAGGTCGGCGGGAATCACGTCGCCGTCGTTGAACTGCACGGCACAGACCCGGCCGCTGCCGTTGTCCATCAGTTCCTGGGTCTGGGTGTTCAGGCGGAAGCGGATGCCGCGGGCTTCCAGCGCGCCTTGCAGGAGTTTGCCGGCGGTGCGGTCCAGTTGGCGTTCCAGCAGCCAGTCGGAGAGGTGCACGACGGTCACGTCCATGCCGCGTTGCTTGAGGCCGTTGGCCGCCTCCAGGCCGAGCAGGCCGCCGCCGATCACCACCGCGTGGCTGTGGGTCCGGGCGCAGTCGATCATGGCCTGGGTGTCGGCGATGTCGCGGTAGCCGATCACGCCCTGCAGGCGATTGCCGGGTATCGGCAGGATGAAGGGGAGCGAGCCGGTGGCCAGCAGCAGGCGGTCGTACTCGGCCTCGCTGCCGTCCGCGGCGACCACCCTGCGGCGAAGCCGGTCGATCTGCACCACCTTGCGGTCGAGGAGGAGCTTGATGCCGTTTTCCGCATACCAGTTGAGGTCGTTGAGGACGATTTCCTCGAAGGTCTGCTCGCCGGCCAGCACCGGGGACAGCAGGATGCGGTTGTAGTTGGGATGGGGCTCGGCGCCGAACACCGTGATGTCGTAGAAGTCCGAGTTGAGCTTGAGCAGTTCTTCCAGGGTACGGACCCCGGCCATGCCGTTGCCGACCATCACCAGCTTGATCTTCTTCATGCGGAGTAGCTCCTGCATAAGGTTGGCGCAAACAAAAAAGGCGTCCCGCTGTTGCCAGCAGGACGCCTTTGTCCAGGTCCCGTTCGGTCGGGAAACGCCGCCTCGTCGTTGAGGCAGGCGCTTTGTTGTCGATTGTCGGGAGAACCCAAGCAGGCGCCGTGCCAACTTGCGCTGTTGCCTATCTCCATGGCCTTGCAGGGATAACGCGGGGCCTCCCCGCGGTCTTTCTGCCCCGTGCCGGGGCGTATCGCACCGGGCTGGTGCCTCTCAGCCCTTCAGCCAGACCAGGAGTAGCGCCAGGTTGGCGGCCAGGGACAGCAGGGCGATGGCGCGCCAGGTCTGCAGCGGTTCGCGCTCCAGCAATGGGCGGGTTGCCGCGGCCGGCAACGCTTCTCCCTGTTGCAGCGAGAGCAGCCATTCCTCGGCGGTCTCGAAGCGCTGTGCGGGGTCGCAGGCGACGGCGCGCAGCAGCAGGTCGTCGATCCAGGCCGGCAGGTCGGGGCGATAGCGGCTGGGCGGGACGGGGCGACCGAAGCGCGGGTGCTGGAAGGCTTCGATCTCGCCATAGGGATAGCGCCCGGTCAGCGCCTGGTAGAGGCAGACGCCGGTGGCGTAGAGATCCTGGCGCACCGAGGGCGAGGTGCCGGAGAAGCACTCCGGCGCCAGGTAGCTGGGCGTACCCGGTAGCAGATGGGGGTCTTCGCGCGACAATCCCGGACACCAGGCCAGGCCGAAATCCAGCAGGCGCAGCTCGCCGTCGCGGCCGAGGTGGAGATTTTCCGGCTTGAGGTCGCGGTGCAGCAGGTTGCGTCGATGCAACTGGCCAAGCCCGCGCAGCAGCTGGTTGGCCAGCCCCAGCCACTCCGGCAGCGACAGCGGGCCATGGTTGCGCAAGCGCTCGGCGAGAGTCTCTCCGGGGTGCTCGCGCATCAGGTAATACAGATGCTGGCGTTGCGCCAATCCGTGCAGCTCGGGGAAATGCCGGCCCTGGACGCGGCGCAGGAACCATTCCTCGAGCAGCAGGGCCTGGGTTGCCAGCGGATCGTCGGCACGTGCGGCGGGAAGGGTCTTCAGCAGCCAGGGTTGGCCCTGGCCATCCTCGACCCGGTAGAGCAGGGACTGGCGGGATTCGCCGAGCAACTGCCGGACCCGCCAGCCTTCGAAGAGCTGGCCGGGCTTCAGCGGCGGCGGCAGTGGCCAGTGGCCCAGTTGCGCGAGGGCGTCGCCGAGGCTGCCTGCGGGCACGGCTTCCACGCGCACCAGCAGGGCGCTGGCGTTGTCCTGGCTGCCTGCCAGGTGGGCGGCGCGAACCAGAGCCTCGGCGCTGCGCTGCGGCTCTTCGGCGTTGCGCAGGATGCTGCGGATGCCGCTGTCGCCCAGCGTCGCCCAGACGCCGTCGCTGACCAGTAGCCACTGGCTGCCGGGCTCCAGATCGCCTTCCAGATAGTCGACCACCAGATGCTGGTCCAGTCCCAGGGCGCGGGTCAGCACGTGTTGCATGTGCGGCTGTTCCCAGACGTGGTCGCTGGTCTGCCGGAGCAACTCGCCGTCGCGCCACAGGTAGGCCCGGCAATCGCCGACGTGGGCCAGGGTGTAGCGGGTGCCGCGCAGCACCAGGGCGGTGAGGGTGGTGAGCAGCGGCTGGCCGCCGCCGTTGGCCTGTAGCCAGCGGTTCTGTGCCAGCAGCAGGCGGTCCAGGGACTGCACGATGGCCCAGGTTTCCGGAGTCGCATAGTAATCCAGGGCCAGCGCTTGCAGGCTGCTGCGCGCCGCCAGGCCGCCATCGGCGCACTGGCTGACACCGTCGGCGATGGCCAGCAGGTGTCCCTTGCTGGCGGCCAGGGCCGGCGCCGGGGTGACCACCCGCAGCGCGTCCTGGTTTTCCGTGCGAGGCCCGCAGGCGCTGGCCTCGCCGATGCTCAGTCGCAACCCCACGCTCAGACCCGCGCGGCGGTGACCGCGGCCGAGCCCCAGGTGGTGCGCCAGCGCCGCTTCACCCCGTGGAGGCCGAACCAGGCCAGCACGCCGAGACTGGCGAACAGCCACAGGCCGAGCTGGTAGTCGCCGGTGCTTTGCTTGATCGCGCCGAGGCCGGCAGTCAGGCAGAAGCCGCCGATGCCGCCGGCCATGCCGATCAGCCCGGTCATCACGCCGATTTCCTTGTGGAAGCGCTGCGGTACCAGCTGGAACACCGCGCCATTACCGGCACCGAGACTGAGCATGGCGACCACGAACAGGCCGAGGGCGGCCATCGCGCTGGGCAAGTGGAAACCGACCGCGGCGATGCAGATGGCGGCCAGGGTGTACACCATCAGCAGGCTGCGGATGCCGCCGATGCGATCGGCGAGGGCGCCACCGAGCGGGCGCATCAGGCTGCCGGCGAAGACGCAGGCGGCGGTGTAGTAGCCGGCGGTCACCGGGTTCAGGCCGTACTGGTCGTGGAAATAGCCGGGCAGGGTGCTGGCCAGGCCGAGGAAGCCGCCGAAGGTGACGCTGTAGAAGAACATGAACCACCAGCTGTCGCGGTCGCCGAGGGCTTTCAGGTAATCGCCCATGGCCTTGGGCGCCGGCCGCTGCGGGGCGTTGCGCGCGACCATGGCGAACACCAGGAGGGTCAGGACGAGCGGCAGCAGGGCGAAGCCGAACACATTGTTCCAGCCGAACGCGGCGGCCAGGCCGGGGGCGAAGAGGGCGGCGAGCACGGTGCCGGAGTTGCCCGCGCCGGCGATGCCCATGGCCTTGCCCTGGTGTTGCGGCGGGTACCATTGCGATGCGAGCGGCAGGGCCACGGCGAAGGATGCCCCGGCGAAGCCGAGGAACAAACCCAGCAGCAGTGCCTGCGCATAGCTGTTCACGCCCAGCAGCCAGGCGGCCGCCAGGGCGGCGATGACGATGACCTGGGCGAGGATGCCGGCGCTCTTCGGCGACCAGCGATCGGCCAGCAGGCCGAGCAGGAAGCGCAGTACGGCGCCGGCGAGGATCGGCGTGGCGACCATCATCGCGCGCTGTTGGGTGCTCAGTTGCAGGTCGCCGGCAATCTGCACCCCCAGCGGGCCGAGCACGTACCAGACCATGAAGCTCAGGTCGAAATAGAGAAACGCCGCGAACAGGGTCGGCGCATGGCCGGCCTTCCAGAAGCTGTTGTTCATCGAACACCTCGTATCCAGCGGAATCGGGGCGGAACGGCCGCCCGGCGGAAGTTGCATCGCTACAAGGTGAGCGTCCGACAGCGGACCACCCACCCGCCCCGACGCTGGGGCGAAACGACGAAGACGCCACGGGCCTCTGCCGGGAAGGAGAGGCCGCGCGACGTCTTTGTCGGGGATGGGTAACCGCCGTTGGCTACCGTCAGGCAGGACGTAGCAAGCTCTTTGCCAAGTTGTCGAAAGCGCGGCGTAGAGCGGTTGCAGGGACAACCATGGCGTCGGGCGTGCACGCCGCGGTGGCAGGCGTCGGGGGCTTGCACAGGGCTGGGGCGGCGCGTCCGTGCGCCGTCGGCGGTTCAGCGATGGGCGGTGTTCAGGTGGTAGATGGTCACGCGGCTGCCTTCGCCGCTGTCGCCGGCGTTGTCGTTCACGTAGGCGCCGGCCTTGAAATAGAGCAACTGGTCGTTCCAGGCGCTGCCGAGGGTCTGGTAGTAAGCGTCCTCTTCGCCGTCCTGGCTGCGCGCGCGCACCGCCAACTCGCCGCTGGAGGTGACGCGCAGGCTGTAGTTGAAGCGCTCGCCCAGGCGTACCTGCTCGAGGATCGACACGTTGCGGCTATAGGAATCGTCCGGGTGGTTGCGTACCAGTGCCTCGACCCGGCCGAGGCCTTCCTCGGGCTTGTAGTAGTACTGCAGCTTCACCAGAGGTTCGCCGTCGTCGGTCTGTGGCGACTTGCTGTGGATCTGGCCGATGATCACCTTGTTCTTCGAGGGGACCTTCTCGACGCTCATGGTCACCCGCAATTCGTTGTCGGCCTGCCAGTAGTACCAGTTGTCGAGGCTGCCGTCGGCCTGGGTTTCGCGCAGTTCGGTGCGGGGATAGGTGCTGTCCTCGGTGTGCGAGCCGTCGATGGGCACCCAGAAGACCAGGCCGCCATCGTTGCCTTGCTGGAAGTACTGGCTCTGGTAGCCGTTGTTGAGTTGCTGGGTGGTGATCACCTGCGGGGTGGGTTCGGTGGGAATGGTAAGGTTCCAGGTGCTGAGATCGATCATGCTGAGCATCTCCTGACCGCTGAGTCGGCGGTGCGGTTCGGGCGGACGCCTGCGGCTCCTAGCCCTGGGCGTCCACTGCGGGCCTCCCTGGTCATGCTAGTCGAGGGTGGCGAGGGGGTAGCTCCCAGAACGGATAGGGCCGTTCCGGGCGCACGAGCATAGCCGCGCCGCTCTGCGCCGGGGGCCAGCAGGGTGGCTGGCGATATGATCGCCAGCTGCCCAGCCGGATTCAGCCGCCGAGCATGTCGTGCATGGCGATGATCTGCTCGGCGACCTGGATCAGCTTCTGCTGGCGGCTCATGGCCTGGCGCCGCATCAGCGTGTAGGCCTCCTCCTCGCCGCAATGCTTCATCTTCATCAGCAGGCCCTTGGCCAGCTCGATGCGCTTGCGCTCGGCCAGCTGCGCCTCGCGCGCCTGCAGTTGAGCGCGCAGCGCCTGGTCGCTCTCGAAGCGCGCCATGGCGACGTCGAGGATCGGTTGCAGGCGGCTGGCCTGGATGCCTTCGACGATGTAGGCGCTGACCCCGGACTGGATGGCGCGGCGCATCACTCCCGGATCGTGCTCGTCGGTGAACATCACGATCGGGCGCGGCTGGTCGCGGCTGACCAGGCAGACCTGCTCCATCACGTCGCGGCCGGGAGACTCCGTGTCGATCAGGATCACGTCGGGACGCAGCGCTTCGACGCGCGCCGGCAGGTCGATGGTCAGCCCTGACTCGTCCACCACTTCGAAACCGCTCTCGAGCAGGGCGGCCCTGAGGCGTCCGACTTTCTTCGGCGTGTCGTCGATCAGCAGGATACGCAGCATGGCGGGCGCACCAGGGTCAGAGGTCGATGCCCTGGCCGGTTTCGGCCAGGGCGTGGATCGGGAAGCTGCGGGCGTAGCCGGCGGGGTCGCTGCCGTCCCAGGTGCGCCCGTCGATCAGTGTCGAGCGGCGCATGTCGGCGCCGTCCAGGCACAGGCCAAGGGCCGTCGCGGCATCGCGGTACAGCGCGGTCTGCTGGACCCTCCGGGCGATGCCCAGGTAGTCCGGGTCTTCGCGCAGCAGGCCCCAGCGGCGGAATTGGGTCATGAACCACATGCCATCCGAGAGCCAGGGCCGGTTGACTTCGCCGTCGGCATAGAAACGCAGCGGATGCGGGTCCTGCCAGGCGTTGCCGAGGCCGTCCTGGTAGCGGCCGAAGAAGCGCGGCTGGATCGCGCCGAGCGGAGCGTCGACATAGTCGCGGCCGCTGATCAGTTGCGCGGTGCCCAGGCGGTTCTCGGCGTTCTGTTCGATGAAGCGGCTGGCGTCGAGGACCGCCATGACCAGCGCGCGGGCGGTGTTCGGGTAGGCGTCGACGAAGGCGCGGGTAGTGCCGAGGACCTTTTCCGGGTGGTCCGGCCAGATCGCCTGGCTGGTGGCGATGGTGAAGCCCTGGCCCTGGTCCACGGCCAGGGCGCCCCAGGGTCCGCCGGCGCAGAACCCGTCGATGCGCCCGGCCTGGAGATGGCCGACCATCTGCGCCGGTGGAACCACCACGCTGTGCACGTCGTGCAGCGGATGCAGACCGATGCTCGCCAGCCAGTAGTTCAGCCAGAGCGCGTGGGTACCGGTGGGAAAGGTCTGCGCCAGGGTCAGGCGTGCACCATTCTGGCGCCGATGCCGGAGCAGTGCCTCCGCACTGGTCACGCCAGCCTGCTTCAGCGGTTCGGAAAGATTGATCGCCTGGCCGTTCTGGCACAGTCCCATGAGCACCGCCATCTCGCTTGCCGCGCTGCCGCCGAGGCCGAGCTGGACGCCGTAGACCAGCCCGTACAGGCACTGCGCGGCATCCAGCTCGCCGCTGAGCAGTTTGTCGCGCAAGGTGGCCCAGGACGGTTGGCGCCTGAGATTGAGCGTGAGGCCGTAGGGCTGGGCGAAGCCCTGGGTGGCGGCCACGATCAGCGAGGCCGAATCGGTCAGCGCCATGAAACCGATGTCCAGGGCGCTCTTTTCCGGTGCGTCGGAACCGCCGGCCCAGGCCTGGCTGCGTATCACTCTGTCTGTCATCACCACCTCGAGTGCGGGAGAGCGGCGCGGGCCGTCCCGTTTTCCAGTGCGCAGGCGCCGTCGTCGGCGCGCTTTTCCATAGCTGCCACAGCAAGCGCTATGCCAGGCGGCGCGGGGGTTTTCGCCGGGCAAGAAAAAGCCCCGCACGGGGCGGGGCTTGTTCGACGCGTCGCTGGATCAGGCCTGGACGACCGGGATCTTGGCGTTCGCAGCCGCTTCGCGGAACTCGGCGATCTGGTCGAAGCTCAGGTAGCGGTAGACGTCGGCAGCCATGCTGTCGATGTCCTTCGCGTAGGCCATGTACTCCTCCACGGTCGGCAGTTTGCCGAGGATCGAGGAGACCGCCGCCAGCTCGGCCGATGCCAGGAACACATCGGTGGCATCGCCCAGACGGTTCGGGAAGTTACGGGTCGAAGTGGAGACCACGGTGGAACCGGTCTGGACGCGAGCCTGGTTGCCCATGCACAGCGAGCAGCCCGGCATTTCCATGCGCGCGCCAGCCTTGCCGTAGATGCCGTAGTAGCCTTCCTCGGTCAGCTGGTGGGCGTCCATCTTGGTCGGCGGAGCCAGCCACAGACGGGTCGGGATGCCGCCCTTGACCTTGTCCAGCAGCTTGCCGGCGGCGCGGAAGTGACCGATGTTGGTCATGCAGGAGCCGATGAACACTTCATCGATCTTGCGGCCCTGTACGCTCGACAGCAGACGCGCGTCGTCCGGATCGTTCGGCGCGCAGAGCACTGGCTCCTTGACGTCGGCCAGGTCGATCTCGATCACCGCGGCGTACTCGGCGTCCTTGTCGGCTTCCAGCAGCTCCGGCTTGGCCAGCCAGGCTTCCATCGCCTGGGCGCGACGCTCCAGGGTGCGCGGGTCGCCGTAGCCTTCGCCGATCATCCAGCGCAGCAGGGTGATGTTGGACTTCAGGTACTCGGCGATCGCCTGTTCCGGCAGCTTGATGGTGCAGCCGGCGGCGGAACGCTCGGCCGAGGCGTCGGACAGCTCGAAGGCCTGCTCCACGGTCAGGTCGTTGAGGCCTTCGATCTCGAGGATGCGGCCGGAGAAGATGTTCTTCTTGCCCTTCTTCTCGACGGTCAGCAGGCCCTGCTGGATCGCGTAGTAAGGGATCGCATGGACCAGGTCACGCAGGGTGATGCCCGGTTGCAGCTTGCCCTTGAAGCGCACCAGCACCGACTCCGGCATGTCCAGCGGCATCACGCCGGTGGCGGCGGCGAAGGCCACCAGGCCGGAGCCGGCCGGGAACGAGATGCCGATCGGGAAGCGGGTGTGCGAGTCGCCGCCGGTACCAACGGTATCGGGCAGCAGCATGCGGTTCAGCCAGCTGTGGATGATGCCGTCGCCCGGACGCAGCGACACGCCGCCACGGGTCATGATGAAGTCGGGCAGGGTGTGGTGGGTCTTGACGTCGATCGGCTTCGGATAGGCCGCGGTGTGGCAGAAGGACTGCATCACCAGGTCGGCGGAGAAGCCGAGGCAGGCGAGGTCCTTCAGTTCGTCGCGGGTCATCGGGCCGGTGGTGTCCTGGGAACCGACGGTGGTCATCTTCGGTTCGCAGTAGGTGCCCGGGCGCACGCCCTGGCCTTCCGGCAGACCGCAGGCGCGGCCGACCATTTTCTGCGCCAGGGTGAAGCCCTTGCCGCTATCGGCCGGTGCTTCCGGCTTGCGGAACAGGTCGGAGGCGCCCAGGCCCAGCTCGGCGCGGGCCTTCTCGGTCAGGCCACGGCCGACGATCAGCGGGATACGGCCGCCGGCGCGGACTTCGTCGAGCAGGACCGGGGTCTTCAGCTCGAAGGTGGTGACCACTTCGCCGCTGTCGTGGCGAACGACCTTGCCTTCATAGGGGTATACGTCGATGACGTCGCCCATGGCCAGGTTGGTGCAGTCGAACTCGATCGGCAGGGCGCCGGCATCTTCCATGGTGTTGTAGAAGATCGGTGCGATCTTGGTGCCGAAGCAGAAGCCGCCGGCACGCTTGTTCGGCACGAACGGAATGTCGTCGCCGAAGAACCACAGCACCGAGTTGGTGGCGGATTTGCGCGAGGAACCGGTGCCGACCACGTCGCCGACGTAGGCGACCGGGAAGCCCTTGGCCTTGACCGCTTCGATCTGCTTCAGCGGACCGACCGAACCCGGCTGGACCGGCTCGATGCCGTCGCGGGCCATCTTCAGCATGGCCAGGGCGTGCAGCGGGATGTCCGGGCGCGACCAGGCGTCGGGGGCCGGGGAGAGGTCGTCGGTGTTGGTTTCGCCGGGGACCTTGAATACGGTGAGAGTCAGCTTTTCCGGGACTTCCGGCTTGGCCTTGAACCACTCGCCATCGGCCCAGGATTGCAGCACGGACTTGGCCGCGGCATTGCCCTTCTTGGCGCGCTCGGCGACGTCGTGGAAGGCGTCGAACATCAGCAGGGTGTGCTTCAGCTGTTCGGCGGCGGTGTTGGCCAGTTCGGCGTCGTCCAGCAGCTCGACCAGGGTGGCGATGTTGTAGCCGCCCTGCATGGTGCCCAGCAGCTCGGCGGCACGTTGCTTGTCGATAAGGGGGGAGGTGGCTTCGCCCTTGACGATGGCGGAAAGGAAACCGGCCTTGACGTAGGCGGCTTCGTCGACGCCCGGCGGTACGCGGTTGGTGATCAGGTCAAGGAGGAATTCTTCTTCGCCGGCCGGCGGGTTCTTCAGCAGCTCGACCAGGCCTGCGGTCTGTTCGGCGTTCAGCGGTTGGGGCACGACACCCTGGGCGGCACGCTCTTCTACGTGTTTGCGGTAGGCTTCAAGCACAGTATTTCCCTCATCAGTGGTCCCGGGGGACACGTATCCAGGAACCGACGCAGATCCGCTCGTCAGGCCCAGGTGGACGGTAATCCACCAACCTACGAGGGCATCGGCAGGTTCCAGACAGAAGCTGTTTTCAAAGTTTTACGCCGGCGGGCTGCGGTGGGGCTGGCGAGACGCTTGAGGGAGGCGCCGTCGCCAGCGTACCTGCCGGAAACTGTGCTCGTGACGCTTTGAAAACAGCTTCTAACGGACATTGGCGCCTAAAAAGGCGGGCCAATGTTACTGGAAACTCGACGCAAAGTTAAGTCGGAAACCCTAGGAACCACAGGGTGAACTTGATTAGACAAAGGGCTAAGATGCCGCTTTGTTTTCGTTGTCCCGGCCATGTCTTCGCAAAGAATCAAAACCCCCTGCGTAGGGCTTTGCTCCACGGTATACGGCGACCTGGTATGCCGTGGCTGCAAGCGTTTCCACCATGAGGTGGTCAACTGGAACCTCTACGACGCCGAGGAAAAGCGGGCTGTCTGGAGTCGCCTTGAGCAGTTGCTGGCCCAGGTGATGGCCGCCAAGCTGGAAGTCTTCGACGCCGCGCGCCTGCGCCTGCAACTGGAGCAGCGGCAGATCCGTTTCGTCCCCGAGCAGTCTCCCTATTGCTGGGCCTACCAGTTGATCGCCCGCGGTTCCCGGCTGATCAACCAGATCGAAGCCTACGGCGTGGCACTGCTGCCGGAATTCCGCGACTGGAGCCTGCCGGACCTGCGCGATGCCATCGACCGGGAATTCTTCCTGCTGTCGGAAGCGCATTACCAGCGCTACATCGCGCCCTCGTTCCTGCAGGCGATCGACAGATAGGCGGTGTCTCCAGCGAAAAAGCCGCCCTTGGGCGGCGTTTTCGTCCGACCAGCGGTCACTCCTTGCTGGCCAGCTCCTCCAGGTGGGCGATGATGTCGTCCGGCTTCAACACCAGCACGTCGCTTTCCAGGGTATCCAGCACCACTTCCGCGGTATTGCCGATCAGCGCGCCGGACAACCCGGTGCGCGCCACGGTGCCGATCACGGTGACCACCGCGTCGAGCTTCTGCGCGGTGCGCGGGATCAGCACGTCGGCCGGACCTTCCTCGATGTGCAATTGTTCGTCGCTGAAACCGTACTCGGCCTGGAAGGTGCGGCAGGCCTCGCGATAGCGGGCCTCGATGGTTTCGCTGAGCTGGAAGGTCGGGTCGGCAGAGGAGAGCATCGGCGAGGGGTGGGCGCTGATCACGTGCAGCGTGGCCTTGGCCAGGCCGGCGATGTCGTAGGCATGGCTGATGATCCCGGCGTGCAGGGAGCGGTGCTCGCCGTCGTTGTTGCCGACGTCGACCGCGGCGAGGATCTTTCCGCCCGTCCAGGGCCGGGCGGTCTTGGTCATCAGTACCGGACAGGGCGCGAAGCGCAGCAGCTTCCAGTCGTCCGGGGTGAGGATGGCCTTTTTCAGCGGGTTGTCGGGAAAGTGCTGCTTGATGATCAGCCCGCAGCCTTCGGCCTGTTGCTCGGCGATGATGGTCTGGTGCAGGGAGTCCTTCCAGGCCTGGTTGGTCGAGACGCTGTAGCCTTCCTCGCGCAGCTCCTGGGCCAGGTCGTTGAGAGCGGCGCTGTGGTCGCGGCGCTTCTCGCAGACCAGCAGGTGCAGGTGCGACTGGGTCACGCCGGCGATCAGTTGTGCCCGTTTCAGGGCGAGACCTTCCAGCTGGTCCGGTTCAATCACCACGAGGATGCTGCGAATGGCTTGCATGATCGTCTCCCTGAGTGCTTGTGGTTATCGCTGAAACAACTCTAGACGCAATCCAGCCGCTGCTCTTGATGCATATCAAACGGGTCGGCCTGCCCGACCGCCGCAGCTTCCGTATAATGCTCCGCCTTTCCTGCCCCGACCAGCGTCATGGCAGGCCCTTTCCAGAATGAGTGACCTGCACCATGTTGCCCGAGATCGACCAATTCCTTGCCTGTTCCACTCCCGCCGCCTGGGTCGAGGCGGCCCTGGAGCGCCAGGACGTCATGCTGCTGGACCACAAGGCCTGCGAGATGAAGGCCGCGGCGACGGCGATGCAACTGATCGGCAAGTACTCCGGCCGCCTGGACCTGGTGAACAAGATGAGCCGCCTGGCGCGCGAGGAGCTGCGCCACTTCGAGCAGGTGCTGGCGATCCTGAAGAAACGCGGTATCCGGGTGGTCAATGTCAGCGCCTCCCGCTACGCCTCGGCGCTGCGCGACCTGGTGCGCAAGCAGGAGCCGCAGCGGCTGACCGATACGCTGGTGGTCGGCGCCTTCATCGAGGCGCGTTCCTGCGAGCGCTTCGCCGCCCTGGTGCCGCACCTGGACGCGGAGCTGGCGAAATTCTACGGCGGTTTGCTGAAGTCCGAGTCGCGGCATTTCCAGGACTACCTGAAGCTGGCCTACCAGTACGGCGACGAGGCCGACGTGGAGCGGACGATCGAGGTGGTGCGGGCCAAGGAGGCCGAGCTGATCAGCAGTCCGGACAACGAATTCCGCTTCCACAGCGGCCTCCCGGTGGACCTGGTGGCCTGAGCCGGAAACAAGAAAGCGCCCCGCGGGGCGCTTTTTTTGCTGCCTGGATCAGTCCTTGACCTTGAGGTCGAGGGCCAGGTCGCGGGCGGCCTTGGTCGCCAGAACGCCCATCAGCTGGCCGATCTCGTCCTGGCGGCTCGCCGCGCCGTTGGCGCCGGCACCCATCATTACGCTGGGGACGGGGGCCTGGGCGGCGGCTTCGGCCCAGACCTTGTTGATCGCGATCAGCGCGTCGAGCTTCGGCTGCAACGCGCCGTCCGCCTTGATCACCGCTTCGCGGGCGTAAGCCTCGGCGTCGGCGGTGATCTTGGTGGCCTGGGCGGTCACCGTGGCCTTGTCGCGCAGCAGTTCGGCGGTCTGCTTCTCGATCTCGGCGCGCTGCTTCTCGCGCTCGGCGTTGATCACCGCCAATTGCTTGTCGGTTTCCGCCTGGGTGGTGCGTTCGATCTGGTCGCGCAGGGTTTCCTGGCGCTTGGCCTCGACTTCCTTCTCGCCGCGGGCGGTGACCAACAGCTTTTCCTCTTCTTCCTTCAGGCGGTTCTGCCGCGCCACCGCCAGCTCGGCGAGCGCCTGCTGGACCTTGACCATGCGCTGCTTGTACTGCGGGTTGGGATCGACGTTGGTGATCCGCGCTTCCACCACCTCGACGCCGAACTTGCGGAACTGCTGTTGCTTGCGTACCGGGATGCCCTTGGCATCGGTGACCTTCTCGGTGACGAACTGGCTGGCGTTGTTGTCGCCGAACGCTCCCTGCTCGGTGCCGGCCTGGAGGATCGCGGTCTGGTGCGGAATGGCGCCGCGCGGCCCGCGGACTTCCTTGCGCTTGATCAGGTACAGGCCGTCGTTGAGCTGGTTCTCGAACTCGGCGGCGAATTCGCTGCGGGCTCCGGCGTAGTAGTCGTCGGCGCTCATCAGCGAAGCGGTGGCCTGGAGGGTTTCCTTGATCGCCGGCACCAGTGCGGTGCGGATGAAATTGTCCGGGTTGCGGTATTCCTGGGCCATCTTCAGGAACGGCTCGCCGCCGGGCAGGCGAAAGCGCGCGGAAGATTCGACCTTGGCGTCGACGTTGCCGAGGAACACGATCGGGAAAGCCTCGATGGTGGCGCCGAGGCCGTCGTTGTCCGGATTGGTGTCGTTATCGTCCATGACCAGCACGGACTGCACGCTGATGGCCTTCTTCCAGGTGGTGGCGCGACCGAACCACTTGGTCGCGTAGCCGACGTCATCGACGATCTTCTCGTCGCCGAAGATGGTCCTTACGTGGGTCATGAAGCCGGCTTCGTTATAGAAGAACACGCCGTTGAACAGGCCGAAGCCGAGGGCGAGCACGCCGAGGGGGGCGGCGACGAACTTGATCAGGTTTCCCTTCGAGATGATCACGATCATTCCTTGATGCGGGGTGGGGGAGCGCGATCCTGCTGAAAGGTGGCCCGCGACGTCAAGATGGACGGCGGAAAAAATGCGAATCGCATAATGCTTCGCTGAAAGGCCCGCATGGCGGGCCTGGGGTGGGTCAGAGCGGGAAGGGCGCCTGGCGATGGCCGTTGGCGTCGATCTCCAGGGCCCAGCCCTGGCGGTCCCAGTCGCCGAGCACGATGCGCCGGGCGGGCTGGCCGTCGATGTCCAGCGGGTGTTCGGCCGGCCGATGAGTGTGGCCGTGGATCAGGGTACGCACGCCATGCCCGCGCATGACCCGGGGCACTTCTTCGGGCGTGACATCGATGATGTCGACGGCTTTCATGCGGGTCTGCGCGCGGCTTTCCTTGCGCAGCTTGCGTGCCAGCTTGTGTCGGGTGGCCAGCGGCAGGTGGCGCAGTACCCAGAGCGTGAGCGGGTTGCGCAGCCAGCGGCGCAGGCGCATGTAGGCCTCGTCTCGGGTGCACAGGCTGTCCCCGTGCATCAGCAATACCGGCTCGCCGTACAGGTCGATCACGCTCGGGTCGGGCAGCAGCGTGCATCCGGCCTCGCGGCAGAACGCCTTGCCAATGAGGAAGTCGCGATTGCCGTGCATCAGGTAGATGCGCGTACCGCCGTCGGCCACCTGGCGCAGGGACTGGGCGATGGAGCGCTGGAAGGCGTCCATGCCGTCGTCGCCGATCCAGGCTTCGAAGAAGTCGCCGAGGATGTACAGGGCCTCGGCCCGGCGGGCGCGCTCATCGAGGAAAGACAGAAACGCCCGGGTGATGTCCGGGCGTTCCGCTTCGAGATGCAGGTCCGAGATGAACAGGACGCTCATCGCTTCATTCTTCGACGATTTCGGCCTTCTCGATGATCACGTCCTCGGCCGGCACGTCCTGGTGGCCGCTGCGCATGGTGGTGGCCACGCCCTTGATCTTGTTGACCACGTCCATGCCCTCGACCACTTCGCCGAAGACGGCATAGCCCCAGCCCTGGGTGGTGGGGGCGGTATGGTTGAGGAAATCGTTGTCGGCGACGTTGATGAAGAACTGCGCGCTGGCCGAATGCGGGTCCATGGTACGAGCCATGGCGATGCTGCCGACCTTGTTGGTCAGGCCGTTGTTGGCTTCGTTCTTGATCGGTGCGCGAGTGGGCTTCTGCTTCATGCCCGGCTCGAAACCGCCGCCCTGGATCATGAAGTTGTTGATCACGCGGTGGAAGACGGTGTTGTCGTAGTGGCCGCTTTTCACGTACTCCTTGAAGTTCGCCGCGGTTTCCGGGGCTTTCTCTTCATCGAGCTTCAGGGTGATGACGCCATGGTTGGTATGCAGCTTGATCATGTGGGTAATCCGCTTTGTCGTGAAAATCGAAGGCCTGTCAGGGGGTTGACAGCTTCGGCTATGATAAGCGCTTTGATTTGCCCGGCCTACCCTGGTCGGGCGAGAGCATGACCAAGGATCCCATGAGCAAGCCAGAGACCACCGCCGCCCCGAACTTCCTGCGCCAGATCGTTCAAGCCGACCTGGATGCCGGCAAGCACGCGAAGATCGTCACCCGTTTCCCCCCGGAGCCCAACGGTTACCTGCACATCGGCCACGCCAAGTCGATCTGCCTGAACTTCGGCCTGGCCCAGGAATTCGCTGGCGATTGCCATCTGCGCTTCGATGACACCAACCCGGCCAAGGAAGACCAGGAGTACATCGATGCCATCGAGGCCGACATCAAGTGGCTGGGCTTCCAGTGGTCCGGCGAGGTCTGCTATGCCTCCAACTATTTCGACCAGCTGCATGCCTGGGCCGTCGAGCTGATCAAGGCCGGCAAGGCGTTCGTCTGCGACCTCGGTCCCGAGGAAATGCGCGAATACCGCGGCACCCTCACCGAGCCGGGCCGCAACAGCCCTTACCGTGACCGTTCGGTGGAGGAGAACCTCGACCTGTTCGCCCGCATGAAGGCCGGTGAGTTCCCCGACGGCGCCCGTTCGCTGCGGGCGAAGATCGACATGGGTTCGCCGAACATGAACCTGCGCGACCCGATCCTGTACCGCATCCGCCATGCGCATCACCACCAGACCGGCGACAAGTGGTGCATCTACCCGAGCTACGACTTCACCCACGGTCAGTCGGACGCCATCGAGGGCATCACCCATTCGATCTGCACCCTGGAATTCGAAGACCATCGTCCGCTCTACGAGTGGTTCCTGGCCAACCTGCCGGTACCTGCGCAACCGCGCCAGTACGAATTCTCCCGGCTCAACCTGAACTACACCGTGACCAGCAAGCGCAAGCTCAAGCAACTGGTCGACGAAGGCCATGTCAGCGGCTGGGACGATCCGCGCATGTCGACCCTGTCCGGCTATCGCCGCCGCGGCTACACCCCGGAGTCGATCCGCAACTTCTGCGAGATGATCGGGGTGAACCGCGCCACCGGCGTGGTCGACATCGGCATGCTCGAGTTCAGCATCCGCGACCACCTGGACGCCACCGCGCCGCGTGCCATGTGCGTGCTGAAACCGCTCAAGGTGGTGATCACCAACTACCCCGAAGGGCAGGTGGAGAACCTCGAGTTGCCGCGTCATCCGAAGGAAGACATGGGGGTGCGCGTACTGCCGTTCGGTCGCGAGCTGTTCATCGATGCCGGTGACTTCGAGGAAGTCCCGCCGGCCGGCTACAAGCGCCTGATCCCCGGTGGCGAGGTGCGTCTGCGTGGCAGCTACGTGATCCGTGCCGACGAAGCGATCAAGGATGCCGACGGCAATATCGTCGAACTGCGCTGCAGCTACGATCCGGACACCCTGGGCAAGAACCCGGAAGGCCGCAAGGTCAAGGGCGTGATCCACTGGGTGCCGGCCGAGGGCAGCGTCGAGTGCGAAGTGCGCCTGTACGATCGGCTGTTCCGCTCGGCCAATCCGGAGAAGGCGGAAGAGGGCGGCAGCTTCCTCGACAACATCAACGCCGACTCCCTGCAGGTACTGGCCGGCTGTCGCGCCGAGCCGTCGCTGGGCCAGGCGAACCCGGAGGATCGCTTCCAGTTCGAGCGCGAAGGCTATTTCGTCGCCGACCTGAAGGACTCCAGGCCGGGCAAGCCGGTGTTCAACCGTACCGTCACCCTGCGTGACTCCTGGGGACAGGGCTGAGGAAAAACCGTGCTGCAGATCTACAACACGCTGAGCAAGACCAAAGAAGTCTTCACGCCGCTGGTCGGCAACCAGGTGCGCATGTACGTGTGCGGCATGACCGTGTACGACTACTGCCATCTGGGCCACGGCCGCAGCATGGTGGCGTTCGACGTGATCACCCGCTGGTTGCGCCACCGTGGCTACGACCTGACGTACGTGCGCAACATCACCGATATCGATGACAAGATCATCAATCGCGCCAACGAGAACGGCGAACCGTTCGATGTGCTGACCGAGCGCATGATCGCGGCGATGCACGAGGACGAGGCCCGGCTGAACATCCTCAAGCCGGACCAGGAGCCGCGCGCCACCGATCACATCGCCGGCATGCACGCGATGATCCAGACCCTGATCGACAAGGGCTATGCCTACGCGCCGGGCAACGGTGACGTGTACTACCGGGTCGGCAAGTTCGCTGGCTACGGCAAGTTGTCGCGGCGGCGGGTCGAGGACCTGCGCATCGGTGCGCGGATCGAACCGGGCGAAGCGAAGGAGGATCCGCTCGATTTCGTGCTCTGGAAGGGCGCCAAGCCGGGCGAGCCGAGCTGGTCGTCGCCCTGGGGCGAGGGGCGCCCGGGCTGGCACATCGAATGCTCGGTGATGTCCACCTGCTGCCTGGGCGATTCCTTCGACATCCATGGCGGTGGCAACGACCTGGAGTTCCCTCACCACGAGAACGAGATCGCCCAGAGCGAGGCCGCGACTGGCAAGCCCTACGCCAAGTCCTGGCTGCACTGCGGGATGATTACCATCAACGGCGAGAAGATGTCCAAGTCGCTGGGCAATTTCTTCACCATCCGCGAAGTGCTGGAGAAATATCACCCCGAAGTGGTGCGTTACCTGCTGATCGCCAGCCATTACCGCAGTCCGATCAACTACTCGGAGGAGAACCTGCGCGAGGCCAAGGCGGCCCTGGACCGTTTCTACAACGCGCTCAAGGGGCTGCCCGAGGCGGCGCCGGCGGAAGCGGCGGAGTATGTCGAGCGCTTCGCCGCGGCGATGGACGACGACTTCAATACCGCGGGTGCCTGCTCGGTGCTGTTCGAGCTGGCGCGGGAGGTCAATCGTCTGCGCGAAAGCGACCTGTCGGCGGCGGCCGCGCTGGCCGCGCGCCTGAAGCAGTTGGCTGGCCTGCTGGGGGTGCTGCAGCTGGAGCCGGAAGCCTTCCTGCAGGCGGGCGCCGAGGGCAAGGTCGATGCGGCCGAGGTCGAGGCGTTGATCCAGGCGCGCCTGGAGGCGCGGGCGGCGAAGAACTGGGCGGAGTCCGACCGGATTCGCGACCAGCTCACCGCCATGGGAGTGGTGCTGGAGGATGGCAAGGGCGGCACTACCTGGCGCCTGGCCGACTGAACCCGCAGCGATAAATGAAAAGCCCCGCGTTCGCGGGGCTTTTCATTACCGGCGACCTCAGTCGTGCAGGTGTTCGGCGGCGTGCAGGGTATTTTCCAGCAGGCAGGCGCGGGTCATCGGCCCGACGCCGCCCGGCACCGGGGTGATCCAGCTGGCGCGTTGTGCCGCCACCTCGTATTCCACGTCGCCGACCAGGCGGCCGTCGGCCTGGCGGTTGATGCCGACGTCGATGACGATGGCGCCTTCCTTGATCCACTCGCCCTTGACCAGTCCCGGCTTGCCGGCAGCGACCACCACCAGGTCGGCGCGCGACACATGGTCGGCCAGGTCGCGGGTGAAGCGGTGGGTCACGGTGACGGTGCAGCCACCCAGCAGCAACTCCAGAGCCATGGGCCGGCCGACGATGTTCGAGGCGCCGACCACGACCGCATCCATGCCGTACAGGTCGGCGCCGGTGCTGGCGAGCAGGGTCATGATGCCTTTCGGGGTGCAGGGGCGCAGGAGGGGCATGCGCTGGGCCAGGCGGCCGATGTTGTAGGGATGGAAACCGTCCACGTCCTTGTCCGGGTGGATGCGCTCCAGCAGCAGGGAGGCGTCCAGGTGGGCGGGCAGGGGTAGCTGGACCAGGATGCCGTCGATGGCGGGGTCGTCGTTCAGGCGGTCGATCAGGGCCAGCAGGTCGTCCTGGCTGGTTTCGGCGGGAAGATCGTAGGCCTGGGAGAGAAAGCCGACTTCCTCGCAGTCCTTGCGCTTGTGCGCCACATAGACCTGAGAGGCCGGATCGGTGCCGACCAGGATCACCGCCAGGCCGGGAACGCGCAGGCCTTGCTGGCGGCGCTCGGTCACGCGTTGGGCTATCTGCTGGCGAAGGTTGGCGGCGATCGCTTTGCCGTCGATCAGTTGTGCGGTCATGTCGGAAGGGTAACCATCGAATCGGGTGGAAAAAGGACGCGCATTTTCGCATGGACGCCGCCCGGGGCAAAGGAGGCGACCCGTGGATTTGCCGTAACTCCTTTATATAGCTGAATTTTTTTAAAAAACCCGTTGACGGCCTTTCGCCCCCTGTATAACATGCGCCCCGCTTGCCGAGCACAGCCGGACGCAGGGTAAGAGGTAATGCAAGTCGGTTGCTGACTTTGTGATTGCCAGAGCTTAAAGTTTGCGCTCAGCATTGAATGCAGATGAATAAAGCGCCCGTAGCTCAGCTGGATAGAGCATCCGCCTTCTAAGCGGATGGTCGCAGGTTCGAGTCCTGCCGGGTGCGCCATTCGGCGAATCGGCAAGAAGCAGGCGATGTTTTACCGCAAGTCGTAATATGGTGGGCGTAGCTCAGTTGGTAGAGCACAGGATTGTGGCTCCTGGTGTCGTGGGTTCGATTCCCATCGTCCACCCCATATTCCGAAGCGCCAGGCCCGGGGCCTGGCGTTTTCATTTCCAAGCAGTGTCCCGCGGACGTGGTGGAATTGGTAGACACACTGGATTTAGGTTCCAGCGCCGCAAGGCGTGAGAGTTCGAGTCTCTCCGTCCGCACCACCTTCTAAATCAAGTGTTTACGAGCTTCAGCGGCCCTCCATGTAGATGCGCTGGATTATCAGCGTGAACAGAACGTGAAATGCGGCTTTCACGGACTTGATCAAGAACCCCTACAGCATCCCTTACCCTGGCTGGAGCAAGATGGGCATATCGCTCAGTCATCGCGACTGTCGAGTGTCCGAGCAGATCCCGAACATCCGCCAACGGAACGCCGGCGCTGACCAGCCATGCCGCGCAGGTGTGGCGCAGGTCGTGAATCGTAAAGTCCACAATCTTCGCTGCCTGGCAGGCCTGCTTGAATCCGGCTGAAAGCGATACCACTCGATCACCGTTAGCGCGCGCAAAGACCCAGGGGCATTCCGGGCTGTTCTCGGACCTGAATGCCATTCGTCGCTTTAGTGCTGCCATCGCACCTTCGTTGATCGGGATGCTCCGGCGCTTGCCTGCCTTCGTGTGGGATGCCTCCAAGTAGATCAGTCGATTGGCGAAATCCACTCTGCGCCACTCCAGGCCAAGCATTTCCTCCCGCCGGCATCCGGTGTTCACCGCTAGGCGGATGAAGTCCTCGAGCATCGGGCCAAACTTCTGGCCGCGCGCAGCCCGACACAGAGCCTCTATCTCAGCCCTAGTCAGCCAACGATCACGTCCCTCGGCCTCGCGCATCTTCCGTCCCTTCACCGGGTTAGGAAGGGCCCACTCCAGTTCCGTGTTGCAGTGGTTGATAGCCGCGGAGAGGGCAGCGAGTTCGCGGTTAATGGTTGCCGGGGATGCGCCGGCATCCAATCTGTGCGAACCGTATCCCCGTATGTCCTGGCCCCCTAGATCGTTGACCACGCGTCCGGCAAAATACTCGCGCAGCGGCTTTATGCGGTGCACGGTCGTTTCGTAGCTGCGCTGATGCTGGCGAGCGTGCTGCAGGTACGGAATGATCACCTCCTCAAAGGTCCTGGGCGGATTCACGCCCATTTCCTTTTCCTTCCACGCTTTCGCGCGCTCCTGTTGCTCTAGTGCTTTCGCCGCCGAGTAGTCGGCAGTTCCAGAAGAGCGTCTAACAAGCTTTCCTGTTGCTGATTTGAAAGAGATCCACCAGTAGGCGGAGTCGTTTCTCTTGTACGGCATACTTCCTCCGGTACGCCGACCGCGTCGCGCATGCTAGCAGCGGCTTCCTCTTCAAGCATCTGTTCGAGCTTTTCCTTGTGAACCCGGATTGTCTTTTTGAACCTGACCACCGGGATCAGCTTTTCGTCCGCGTAGCGGTACGCGGTCCTGCGGCTCACGCCGAGAATGCCGGCGGCCGCCTCAACTGAAATCAAAGACATAGCGAGACCTTGGCCGATCAACGGCATCGGGTTGGCGGGTAGAATTCGTGGAGGCTTGGCCGGACAGGGCGCCCGCATCGGGCAATATGGGGGTTAACTGCTCGGTCAGGCCTTCTGGTAGGATTTGAACGCCCAGCCGGGCGGGCCTCAGGAAGAGGCCCTAGTGGGCTCGGCTGGGCTACTTGATCTTGATTTCGCCGTTGAACGGGATAAGGAGTTCCCGGAACTCACGCATCTCAGGGACTGTTACGCCATATCCGAGCAGCTCTCCATTCTCCCTGATGAACATGTGAGCGGCGATGCGTAGTCTCAGCTTCTCCAGGGCATGAAGCCTTCCGATGTAGTCGAGGTCCATCCTTGCCTCGGCTGATGGCGCCGGCTCGAATAAATCCACCACCAATTGACATCCATCCCAAGCGGCCTGTGTGTGGCTGTCCGAATATCGGATGTCTCCCTGGCTGTCCACATGGACGGACAGGTCGAATATGCCGGCCATGCGTTTCTCGAAGGCCTCCCGCATGTCGCTCATTCTTCAGGCTCCTGATCTACAGTTTCGCCAGGATAGAGTGGAGTGATCCACCGACCGAACGCTGGCTCTCCGTTGAATTCGCTGGCGAGCCAAAGCTCTCTGGCGCCGTTCTCGAACTCAACGAGCCATGCAACCGGTTTCTTTTCTTCGCTCATTCCCCACCTCCCATAGACTTGCCGATCTCGGCGGCGGCCTCGGTGATTGCCAGCCTTGTCGCTGCCATCTCGCCTAGCTTGTCCCAATAGATCGCGCAGTATTCGTGGCCTGCTTGGTTCGATACCAGGGTCCGCTGGTTTTCTCGGTCCGGGGTGACTACGAGTCCGCGCTTCACTGCCAGCCTCAGCGCGTGGCCGTCTTCGGTAAGCGAGTTCCAGGCCGTACATCCATCGACAATCCAAAGGCTGGCTGTTGCGGGATCGACTATGGCATCGCGTTCGGCCTGACGCTGTTCATTGATCTGCATTCCCGCCGCCCGCGCCGCCAGTTCGAGTAGTGTGCGGTCGTTCATTGCGTTGCTCCTTCTAGGGCTGCGTCGATGATCCTTTCGATATCGTCGCAGTGGTCGTAGATGTCATTCGGGTGAGTGCCGTTATTCAAGCCGCTGACCATGTTCACGAGGTCGCGGGTAAGTGGGCGGAGATTCCCGTCGACCTCGGCTTGAACGGCATGTAGCGCACCCCGCAGCGCATCGTTCTGCGCCCTCAGCCGGTCGCGCTCTTCGGCTCTACGCTTGGCGGCCTCGCGCCAATACCCGCACCCGCCTGGATGCTCGGTGCATGCGGATAGTTCTTCGCTCAGCCCGTCTATCTGGTCCAGCAGGGCGAGAATGGTCTTGGGATCAGTCGCGCAAAGGAACTCTGCATCTGCCATCACAGAAGGTCCGGATATTGCGCCGCTGACTGTGCAGATGATCGTTCCATTTCCGGCGACGATGACTCTCTCGTCGGTTCCTTGATAGCGCGCCCCCGGCGTTGCCGCCTTAGCCAGCCTCCGCAGCTCTGCGTGGTCGGACATGATCTGGTCCGCCTGCTTCACGCTTTCCAGCAGTTCGTTGAAAAGTGGCTCATCCATTTTTCTTCACCTCGGTGCCGGCTTCGCGCAGCGCCTTTACAATCTCTGCGCGCTCTCGCTGTTGAGCCTTGACATCAACGACGCCACGGCCATTGCAAACGTGACACCAGCGCCGCTCTAGGTCATAGCCTCGGCAATAGGGGCATGGTCTAAGCTCAGGCATGATCAGGACTCCTTTGGATGGCCGCGCAGCCGGTCGGCTAGCTCCATCTCTGCGTAATAGGCGCTCATGCTTTCGGCGTCGTTGAGGTTCAACGTTCCGTAGACGTGGCGGTTGTAGAATTGCGTAGTGCCGAGGCAAGGCTTCGACAGGTTCAGCGTGTAGCCGCGCTTGTCGGCCAGGAACTTGGCGACCGCAGCGGATCGGCTCATGCCTGCTTGGCAGTGAACGATGATCGACTCGTCGCCGCACTCGTTCACGAAGTCGTGGATCTGCTTGGCGTCAATGTGGCTGAACACTCGAAAGCCATCGCTTCCCACGTATCCGTCTACATCATCAAACTCCAGCCGCAGAACGCGCTTGTGATCGCAGGCAAAGGCGTACCAATCACCCTTGCTGCCGATGCTGATCACGTTGCTCGGCGTCTCGATCCTGCTGGCATCCACTGCGGAGAGGAATGTCACCTCTCGCCTGTTCACTGCTTGCTCCATCTGCTCAACTCCTGTCCTTTCTGTTCTGTCTGCTCGTATAGGTTCTGGAAGTCCCCGACTATCCGGAAGACTCCCAGGACGAAGAGAACGATGACTATCATTGCGACCAGGGTTTCGTTTTCGTTGTCCACAGTTGGTCCTCCGGGGTCGGATTCGTTGGTTTGGGGTGGCGGGCTCGCGGGCCCAAATCGGCCAGTTTTTGTGTTGAAACCCAGCAGGAATGCGGGTCTCAGCCTGGCCTAGGGTGGCGGTGGCGATGCCGGGATTCCGGCATCGGTATCAGCCGCCCGCAGCTTTGACGATCAGGTGCATGAGCATTTCGCGCAGCACCTCGCGGTCCAGCACTTCGCGAGACCGCGCATACTCGTCGGCCTGGCGCAGGATCGCGTCGATCTCGATGTTGAACATCGGCGAGAGCACGTCTGGCTCGCACTGCTCCATCAGAAGCTCAATGGCGCGTGTTGGGTGGGCCATAGCTACGCCGAGCCAGTTGTAAGCTGACGCGGTGCGGTAGTAGCGAAGGCCGGCGATCTCATGCCGCTGAGGCGGGCGGAAGGGTTTCGTGCGCATATGCAATCCGGGTAGTGGGTAGCCCATTATCCGAATTGCTGTATATGCGTACAGTTTTTGGCGATGGGTGGCTATGCCTGCTCCGATAGGTACTGCAGCTCCCAGGTCGGGTGGAACTTCCTTGGCTTGCTTTCGCCGTCGAGCTTGATCATGAGGTGGGCGCCCTTGGCGCTTGTGATTGTCCCTCGCTCTTCGGTGCCACGCCCTCGGTAAATGACTTGGCCGCCGCGCTTGCATGGAACGGCATAGGCCTTGCGGATGAACTCCATGCTCATTGCCTCCCTCCCTCCTGCTCGCTCAGCAGTGCGCGAAGCTCTGCCGTTATCCGGTAGCATTCAGTCGGGAAAGAGGTAGACCAGGCGCATGCGCAGTACTCTTCTGGGCCGCGGCATGGCTCGTTCATCACCTGCTTGGCGATCAACCCATGGCGTTCTGCACTTTCCTGGATGTCTGCCCCATCGAAGCTGCCGCCCTCCAGTGCTCCGCTGATGATCTCCTGCGCGAATATGGCGAGCTTGGCCGCGTTCTCGCGCAGCTCCTCGATCTCCATCTCCATGCCGCCGCACTGCTGGCGGGCAGCATCTCCCTTTGCTGCTGCGTCCTCCGCCATGGCTAGTTTGGCGACTAGGGCGTCGTAGTCCTCTGAGCTAACGTAGTCGCCGAGAGGATCTTCCTCCATCTGGTAGCACCCTTGGCAGAAGGCAAAGCCGCCATTGGTGCAGTCGTAGCGCTTCACTTCACTCATCGTTATCACCCTGCGCCGGAGCGGCGATCCGCTCAACCTCAACGACTCTGAACAGTTGCTGACCATCCTCCGGCCACCAGTTCAGTTCCGCGATTTCGCGTGCCCCCCAGAGCTTTGCCGCGCGCCCTGGATATTGGGTTACCCAGCCGATGTAGCCATTCGGCACCTGCTCAGGCGTAACCATTCTTGCTTTCAGGGCTGCGACTTCCTCCCTTAGCGCCTGGGCCTCTGCGGCGAGGGCGTCGTAGTCCGCCTCCCGAACGCACCGAATGTTCCGTGCCTCGTGGCACCAGAAACTCTTCACCTCACTCATGACCTACCTCCTTGCCGGGCGCGGCGGCGCACAGAGCGCGCAGTTCTCGGAGCAGAGCTTTCCCAGTAGCGCCGCGCTGTGCGAGGAATTCAGACAGGCGCCCGATGAACTCTTTCGGCACGCTGTGCTGAGCCTGGACTACAGGGGCGGCGTAGAGCTTGATGCCTGGGCCGTAGAGCCCGGCGGCGGCCTCCGTCCACTTCACCCAGAAGGCATGAAGGCCCCGATTGGCGAGAGCTACCGGCTCCTGCCTCTCCAACTCCGCGACCCTTGCCAGGGCGGCGTCGCGCTCTGCCGTGCGGCCCGAAACCAGACCATCAAGACGAGCAATTTCCGCTTCCCGTTCTCTGATTTCGTTCTGTAATGCCCGGTACGTTTCCTGCCCAGCATCCATGTAATCGTTCTTGTGCTGACGGAGTTGGGTGATCTCCGCCCGCAGCGCCTCGCCGATGCGCTCGTGCTGGCGCAGGCGCCCGGCGATCTCGTTCTTGTGGTCTTGCTCCTGTTCGGCCAGATACTGCCAGTGCTGGACAGCCGGCCAGGGGGAGGGAACGACCACGGCGCCAACCGCGATCCCTTCAGGCATTGGCAGGGCGTTCAGCTCGGCGGCATGTTTCTCCGCGTCTTCGCGGCTGAATGCTGCGTACAGTTCGTCCGGCCCCTGGGCATGTACAGCCCACAATGCCGACCGCTCCGCCTCTGCCTGCTCAGGCCTGAGAGCTTCATCGGGAGCTTCGTTGAACGCTTCCGCATGCGGGGCTAGGTTGAGCGGGTCTAGGTCCGACGCCGGGGAGGGTTGCGCCAGGGCGGCGTGATCAGGTGCAATTCGAGCGTGCGTGACCATCCAATCAAACACGTCCTTCATGTCATTCAGCGATACGCCAATGAACTTGCCGTCCTTCGTGCACAGGTCAAGCAGCCTCTCGCCACCCTTCATGAGCATCAGGAAATTTGGATTGAGTATGTTGGGTAGAACGGTGTTGTTCAGGTGATCATTCCAATCGCGCAGGCGCTCGATCTCGTCAGCGGCCTCCTCCTGGTGGCCAGGAAGTGCCTCACCTTTACGCAAAAGACCGATCAAATGTCGGTCATACTCTTTTGAGACTGGCGATGGAACCTCCTGTGCGCCCTTTGCCTGGAAGTCGCGCTCATCCCCGCCTGCCTGCTCTACCGCAGGATGTGCCGGACAGGGATGGCGGAGGGAGCCGTCGCCGGAAGGGCAGGTGCAGGTGGCGTCGGGGCTCGCTCCTTGTAGCCCCTCGGCCGGGCTCAATGAGGATTTTTTCTGAGAGCCGGCCAGGATGTTCTCACCTGTAACTGTGGCGCTGGTAGAGCGGATCTGGTCCATCTGAATTCTCGATGTGGTCATGGGATTTTTCTCCAGGCCTCGGTATTGGCGAGGTCAGAAACGGTGATCAGTCGGCGCCGGCGCTCGATGTTTTCGAGTTGCAGGACATTGCCCAGGCTGTCGATGACGACCCAGTGAATGCCGGTGGGAATGTGCAGGTAGCGTGCTGGCGCGGGGGAGCAGAGGGCGTTTATGCGGCGGACTGCGGGGCTTTCGTCGAATGGCATGGCTCATCCTCCGGGTAGACCCGAACGCCATCGGCGCCCTGGGACTGGTTGATCGCCATCTGCTTAACCGCTCTCGCGATGCGCAGAATGTCGTCCGATGTCATAAGCTGGCTTTCTTCAGGCCAGCCGGTGACCGTCACACCGCAAGGGCGGTGATTCGCTGTTAGCTGGTGCATGGGGTTATTCCTGTTTGGTCAGGGATGGCAGACTTCGACGACGCGGTGATAGTCGCCACGGAAGGGCATGGCTTTGTAACCCTGATTCATGGGGTAGATTCCCCAGGACTGGCGAGAGCAGGCCGCCATCATCGCCGCGTACTTGATGACCTCGATGACGTCTTTCTTGATGTACATGACATGGCCCTCATGCACCCATCGCCGACTTGATCTGTGCCGAGTGGCTGCGGCTGACGGGAATCCAGTTCTCGGTTCCGAGCAGCAGCACTTCGCCGGCCTGGGTGTCGTCAGGCCGGCGCTTGAACATGCTGATCAGAGACCGGCGAACCAGGGCCTTACGGTGGGTGCGGATGAACTCGGTGGAGAACTCTGTTTCCAGGTTCTTGAGCGCATCGCTCAGAACCAGAAAGCCTTCCCGGTAGTACGCGATGACGTACTTATCCTCGGCGATGAAGTGGGTGATCTGCTCAACCGGGATTTCCTTGGAGTGCTTGCCGCATGTGGCTTTGAGTACGGTTCTCATGCTGCTTTCCTCATGCGCTCTCGCATCTGATGTTCAAGCTCTGCCAACTCTTCCAGGAACGCCATAACCTCAGCCTCCATCTCGCGGATGCGTGCCTCGTCGCGGTGGTAGCGGAAGCACACGTACTGCAATTCATCAGGCAGACGGTCGTCGAAGCTCACGAAGTCGACCCACTCGCGGCCGCTGCATGACATTTGGGCGAGCATCTGCCACTCGTACTGTGGGTCGTGCTTGCCCGACTGCATCGTGTAGATGTGGGTTGCGGTAGACGGGCATTTGATCTCGACGAGCCCATGCTCCCCCGCGAGGCCATCTGGCGACGCGGCAAATCCATCGATTCGCGGATGGATGATCAGGCCTGTTTCGATCGTCATTACGCCTGCATTGAACTCGTAGGCCGAGCGAGCAATCGGCTCCAGGTCGGTACCACGCTGCATTGCGGCGCTGGTGAATCCTTCCTCGCGCTTGCCGGTCAAGCGCTCGCACAGGAGCTGCATCATGTAGTTCTGACGGGTAGCAGAAGGGGCGCCGCCGCGCCCCTTTGCCATTACATCCTTGACCTTGCTCGCCGTTACCTTTCCCAGCCTTGCGGAAAACCATTCATCACTACGCTGCTCCATCTTGCACCTCCTCGTATTCAGCTTCGACAGGCTGATCCAGCAGAAACTTCTTGCGCTCGTCCTTGGCAGTGGTCAACTGATCACGGGCACCCTTGGACTTGTAGGTGCGCCAGGCGGCACCGAACACCTCTTGCAGTACCTCGATGCTTGTTGCGTTGCTAATGGCCGTGACGGATTGCGACACGTCCTCAACTTCCTCGGCTGGCGTCACATCACGCTCGACGATGCGCTCTGCCTCGTCTTGGTCGTATATGCCGGCGAACCCGAACGCGAGGCGTGCGCACTGGATCATTGCCTTGTGGCGAAGCATCCGGCGCGGATGGGACTGCCAAGGCTGGGTGTTCCGCTTGCACTCGGCCATGTACTCAGTCGCGCTGATGGCATGGCTGCGGTCCTTCCGATAGATCTTGCAGGTGCATTCGGTTCCCTGCTGGTCCATTGAGAATTCCATGCCATCGAACTGTGGGTTCTCGTTGATGATCCGAGCCCAGCCATCCACACCAACAACCGGCACGATGCCGTTGTTCTTGTCGGGGAATGCGTACAACTCCTTGGTGAAGGGGTTCAGCTTGTACTGGTCTGCCACGATCAGCAGGGCGACCATCTGCGAATCATTGACCTGGCCCTTGAAACAGGTCTGCTTGAGCGTGTTCGCCACTTCTTCAGGCGTGGTACCCATCTCGTAGCGCGTGGCGAACTTCGTCAGGAGCGGTGTTAGTGCAGTTCCCATGTGAACCTCAGTAGTTGATCGAGATATGAGGAACCTTGCGCTGAGCGATCAGCGTGATCGCCTGCTTTGCGCATTCCACTGGCATGCCGCCGGCGACAAGAGCCGCCAGGGCTTCGTTGTTGATGGCTTTCTTGTGGGCCTTGTCGGCTTCACGGGCTGCTGCCTCGCGCTCGATCCTGGCTTGCTCGTCTGCCTGCCGTTGGCGCTCTGCAGCTGCGGCTTCTTCGGCGCGCCGCTGGGCATCGCGCTCAGCCTGCTCGGCGCGTTGCTGTGCTTCCAACTTCTCGCGCTCCGCCTTCTCGGCAGCGAGTCGCAGTTCCAGTTCCCGGCGCTCGGCGGCAGCCTTTGCCTCGGTTTCTCGGCGAGCGGCGGCTTCGCGTTCTTCCTGGGCGCGTCGTTCTGCTGCCAGGTGCTCGGCCTCGGCTGCTTCGCGGGCAATGCGTTCCTCGCGCTCTTTCTGCTCCCGAGCAGCAGCTTCGGCGCGCAGTCGCTCCAGTTCGGCCTGCTCGGCTTCATACTTCTCGCGTGCAACGAGGGCTTCGCGCAGCGCGGCCATGGCCTTGTCCTTGGTGCGAGCGGCCTCGGTTTCGAACTCTTCCCAGTCTGCGCCAATGGAGAGGCCTTCCAGCCATTCAATGTTGGCTTTCAACTCGATCGAATCTAGGTCGCGGCATTCCAGGCGTAGGTTGATCTGATCGATGCCGGCCTGGTGTTTGGCCTTGCGCATTTCCTCGCGCTGCTCCCACTCCGTTAGGGGATGACGTACCTCTGCCTGCCAGGAGTCCAGAAGGTCACGCATGCGCTTGCGCTCGGCGTCGATCTTCTTCGGAACCTCTTTCAGCTCAGCGACCAGTTCCTTGCCTACGTTGTCCAGCGCCGTCTTCGAGCGGGCTACCTTGTAGGCGATGGAGGCGATGGCCTCTCTGCCCTTGCGGGTAGTGACGTCTGGCACGAAGCCGTCGATCTCTTCGCGAATCTTGGCCAGGAACGGGTCAAGGCCATTGGCGGCCGAGTAGACTTGGAGTGCGGTTTCTTTGGCCGGCACTTCGACCAGTTGGGTTTCTGCGGACATGAGTGATCCTCGCTGCGCATGCGCAGCCAGTGAAGGGAGGGTTAGAAGGGAAAAGGCGCTTACGGCGCCACTCGGCAGCGTCACCCCTGCGGGATGAATAGCGTTGCGCTAGAAGCCGCTGCTGCGGGTGTTTTCTTCATGCCGCCCACCGCCCGCTGGGGAAGCCGCAGTTATCCCCTAGGGCCTGCTGCGGACAGGTGCGTAGCTTCTGCGGTGATGATGCCGCCCCAGATCGGCCCGGCTGCCAGGATGAAGAGGTACAGCAGTCCTCCAAAGAGGCTGCCTATCCAGATTGCTGTGCGGCGAGTGTTCATGCTTACTCCTTATGCGAGCGCGAGAAGCACCAGTGCTGTCGCAGCCACGATTGGAATTTGGCCATTTCCAGTGGACTTGAATCGCTCCATCCTTCTGGCCATCCCATTAGCCACTCGTGGTTCTCCGGGCTTGGCCTGCCAAACGCCATGACGAAAGCCCGAGCTGAAGGCCATTTCTGCATTGATGGCGCGGCGTAGTTGGCTTTTGTCGTCGGCGTATGCAAGTAGCCAATGCCTTTCCCGAATGTGGTCACCACCCAGGTCAGACGCTCCAAGGGAAATTGCCTGGGTGCGGTAACCCATAGCTCGGCAGTCTTCTGCGGCATATTCGATTGCGACTTCCGAAACGTTTTCGGCGAAGACGTACCAGGGAGCAACATCTGCCACGACTCGCCGCATCTCCGGCCAAAGGTCGTCAGCGTTGTTTCGTCCAGAAGGGGCAGTGCTGTACTTCTGGCAGGGAAATCCTCCAGATACGAGTCCAGCTCTTCCGCGGTAGGGTCTTCCATCAAATGTTCGGATGTCACTGAAGATTGGAAAGTTTGGGAAAGCTCCATCTCTTTGACGCTGAGCGAGCACCATTCTTGAGTGTGCTCTGTATTCAACAGCACCGATGCATCGGATGCCGAGTAGCATTGATGCGAGCAGTCCGCCCCCATCGCCAGTGAAGAGTGAGAGCTCATTCATCTAATCTCCTCATAGCCCCGCCACCTCCACAAACGCCACGGCGAACATGAACACGCTGCCCACAAAAAAGCCGCCGAAGATCAGGACTTGGGCGGCCTCTTTCAGGTCTATGGTGGTCATGGCGTGCGCTCCTTTACCTTCATTCCGATCTCAATTCCTTTGCAGAATCCTTCGAAAACGCACACTGTTAGGAAGTCTGTGTATTCGCCTTCACCATGGTTGTGGCGCTTCTTCTTGTAGATGGTTAACTCTCTCTCGAAGAGTTCGCGCATTTCATCCTTTGTCATGGCGTGCGCTCCATGGCGGCGTCGATGGCTTTGTCCATCACCTGTCCGCACATCATGTACTCGTTGAAGTACTTCTCTACCTTGCTGTTTGTGCAAACAACTCCGGGAATTGAGTTCTTGTCCCGCAGCCACCGATACCGCTTAGCATCAGCCTCAGCAGCGATAAGTCGCTCAGCTAGTTCATACAGCGCAGAGATGGGGCACGGAATCGAATCTATGCAGCCATCTGCCAACTCCGCCAACTGCTCATCACTGATCGACAGCACTATAGGGTTTGTCATTTCCCTTCCTCCTGGCGGCGGTAGCCGGCGTCGTAGAGTGCTTTGGCTTGCTTGACGGTTAGCGTCTCTTCTGCGAAGCACATTTCTTCAATCGCCTTCTCCCGCGCGTCGGCGGCAATCTGCTCAGGGGTACGGATGGGGCGTAAATCCTGAGGCGGCACGAAATCGGCCTCGTAGTGGTGGTTGAGTACAACCGCTGCGTTGTTACGATGCGCAACGACTTCACACTGAAGCCATCCATCGTTGCTTCGGTATTCGCAGTTAGTCCCAACTGGCGGCAGTCCCCGGCCGTTCCATGGATCTTGCGGTTTAGCCTCGAATGTCGCCTCACGCTCTGCGGATATTCCAGGATCTTCAATCCATGCTTTGCGGCGAGATCCCCAAAAGAACCATTTATCCGCGACATTCTTCATCCAAGCTTCGCGGTACTCATCACTTTTGGGTTCCCAGTGCGTCGCACCCTCTGGTGCCTTGCTCCAGTCAATGCTCATACTCGTCTCTCCCTAACCAGTCGTTCAGCGTTCTCGATCAGCGTTGCTTCGAATGCGCGGAACCAGATGCGTTGGGCCAGTTCCAGGTCGCCTCGGCGGACAGCAAGCAGCAGTTGGGTCATCGGGCACTCTTTGTTGTCTACTTCGGCGAGCCACTCCGGGACGAATCCAGCAAAGCCGTAGACAGTGAAGTCAGGTCCGATAAAGGGCCTCTCTTTCCGGTCATGGAACGGCACGCAATCACCGTCTTCGCAGTTCAGAAGCTTCCCGACTTGCGCGGTGACATACTCGCGGTCGCCGTCATCATCAGGCGGTAGCGCGTTGTCCCAGCGCTCCTGGGCGTATTTAAATGCGGTGTTCATGTCTCACCTCGCGTTCGCGTGCATGCGGCTACGCCTTGCGCCGGAGTCGAACCGGTTTGCAAAGCCCTGCTACTGGTGTGGAGTCGAACCACTCGCCGACCGTCGTCAGCGCCACCAATGGACAAGACGTAGCCGCATACAGGCGAAAAAATGCACGGACTTGCCGGGCTAAGAGGGGTAGGGTGGGGATGGCCGGGGGTATGTCCGGCTGGCTCGTACGGGAGGGAGTCGAACCCTCGCACGCGGCTTTGGGCCGCCGCTCTGGCCTACTGAGACGTACACGTCTCGGCGATCCGTTTACCGGGCCTAGGAACCCCGTCACCATCACGCCTAGCGCATCAGCCTGCGCATTCAGACCACTCTCCGATACAGCCCTGGAGGAACCTCCAGGGGATCGGGCCTGCTTTGGGGGAACCCGGCGGGCGCGGGTGATGCCCTGCTACCGGCAGGGCGGCGGGTTATGGGGCGAGAAATCGCTCTTTGATTCTGTCGGAGCGATCCAGGTAGTCGTGGCGCGAAATTTCGCCACGAACAAAGCGAACGTACAGCCTGTAAATTGCGCGTGTTGCCATGGCCTCCATGGCTCTGTCACCGAATGAAGATTTCATCTGGCTTGAACGCGTCTTTGCGGTCGCTGTTCAGTGTTACGAAAACCGGGAATGCGCAGTTCTCGCGAATCTCGCTGATCACGCCGTGGCCACCGCCTTGCGCATAGACCTTCTGTCCAACCGACAACTTCTTAAGGGTGTCGCTAAAAACTACGGTTTTCATCGTCTTGCCCTCCAGGGCGTGTTGACTTCTTCGATGCCCCTCTTGCGAAGGGCGTCAAGGTCATTGCTCAAGTTTTCTGGCGCGCTCCTCAAGAGCAGCGCAGATTCGCTTGTCATGCCTATCCAGTAACTCGTATCTCTTGACGGCTTCGCGGAGAACGTTTGCTTTCGCTGCCCTCCATGCGACATGCGCCGATTCAGGATCAGGAAAAACGCCAATTAGGAATTGCTTCCCATCACAGCCTCTAATCCGTGCCATGAAGGGGTTGGGTTTACTGCTTTGATTCCGGCTAACGCCTAATGGAAGGTCGCTTTTGCGATTTGCGGGTTCAGGGCAAAGGGCGTTTAGCCATTGCGGAATGAAGACTGAGGTCTCCGGGCAGTAGAGCTTTTCCCATGGCCTCAAAATGTCCTTGTCCAGGCTATTCCCCTGCCAAGGCTGCTCCTGCATCCAGGCTTTGAAGGCCATGAATGAGAGCCAGTCGTCTGACATTCGGCAGCCTTCGTAAGAGCGCTGACGGTATGGGCGGCCGCCGTAGCAGCGCTCGATGAGCCCGTGCCACCTGTTGTAAAAGTGACAGAGGGCCTTCTTGCCATTCACGACAGACGAGACTTGATAGTCCGCGTCATTGATTCCGATGCCACAAACAAGGCCTCTCATAAATCCTCCTCATCGCTGACTTCCCAAAGCGCCCTCGTGTGAAGGCGCTTCAGTGAAGCTTTCCCGCCGCGCTGAGCTACTGGCCTCTCGCGCGGCGTAGTGCTGTCCTCACCACTGCCGATAGCAGCTCGGACTCGATGTGTTTGGCCTTGGGCTTCCCTCGCAGCGCCTTCAATCGGCATACAGCGCTGGTCATGGGGTATCAGTGTTACTCCGCGCTTGAGTGCAGCCCGGCGGCCCGTTGAGTAGGGCACGTACGCGCGGATTGCCGACCCGTGTCGTCGGCTGGGCTTAGTGCTTCATGGGCTGGTTCCTCCTATCGGTGTCATCTCGGTCGCTTCTCCTTGTCGGGGTTCGTTCCCACTCCTGCGTTCGCTTCTTTGGTCTATTGGCAGGTGACTTGAGCGACGTCGCGTGCAACGCATGGGCTTGCACGGCTGGACTGTCCGGCCCAGCTCGGGCTGCGTCTTTTGCCTCTTCCAGCGTCTCGCGACGTTGGCGCAGCAGAGGGTTCCCAAATTGTCGAAAGAGCGGTCGGCTCGGTGGCCTGGCGCTGCGTTGTTCTGCGGCGTTGAGGTAAATCTACAACCCAAAGTTACAGAGCGCAAGGGTTTCAGGTGTAAATATTTAGAATAAAAGTTGTTGATCATAGAATTCAGTAACTTACGGTTGTTTTCGTGGGCAGGCGAAACCGACCAGCGGCTGAATGCCACTACCAGAAATAAGGTTTTACAAAGGCGTTTCGGTCAGACAAGCAAGAAAAAGCCCCATTCAAGGGGCTTGATCGTTACCAGAGGGCTGATGACCAGAAGACCCGTCCAAGGACGCGGATCTCTTGGGTCAACATTTCGTGGTGTGTGTACTCTTCATCAGGATGCTCGTCGCTGTTGTAGCTGCGAACGCGAATGCCGCCGCCTGGCAGACGATATAGCACCTTCACTCTGAGTTCTCCGCCGTGGTCGAGGGCGTACATCTTGCCGTCGACAACGGCTGTGCTTCCCTGGTCTATGCCTACGGTGCTCCCATCAGGCAGCACCGGCTCCATGCTGTTGCCACTTACAGTCACACATACAGCATTTGATGGGTCTACCTGCTGTTGTCGTAGTGTCAGCTTTCCAAAACGAAGCTTCCTGCTAGAGGACTGCTGAATTGCGGTCCTGCCGCTACCAGCAGAAAGCTCTACTTCCTTGAGAAAAGGCACGTAAACCTCGTCATTCTCTAGAGGGGTTTCATCGTCCCAAACGTCCATCGGGCCTAGGAGCTGGGCGTTACTGATGGGGCCTCGAGCTTTAGGCTCTTCTCCAGAGAATAGATAGGAGGCAGTCGTATTCAAATTGAATGCGATCTTTTCCAGCCGCTTCCCACGCGGTGTAGAGACCTCAGATTCCCATTTCTGAACGGCCTGGGGCGAAACGCCTAGGCGCCGAGCTAGCTCGGACTGGTTCAGGCCTGCTTCTTCGCGTTTGCGCGCAATGCGCTTTCCTATCGTGCTCATGCAGAAATGATGCAACCAGCGGTTGTAGAAATCATTGTGAATTTGAGTTGTAGTCAGGCGCAGCATGCGATAACCTCTAGTTGTAACTGTAACTTTGAGGTTCACCATGGAAGAGCACCCGATCTGTAAGGCAGTCAAGGCTGCTGGCGGCCAGTCCGCCCTGGCTCGCATCCTCAATGTCACTCCCCAGGCAGTGCAGAAGATGTGTGCCTATGGGCGGGTGCCTGCCAAGCGAGTCCTCGAAATTGAGAAGGCTACTGGCGTTTCTCGCCATGAGCTTCGCCCCGATCTTTACCCGTTAGCCGCATAAGGAAATCCACCAGATGTACGCAGATCAGTCCCACAAGCGGGACATTCCCCGAAAGGTCCGTTTTAACCGTGTCCTCGACAGGATTCTTGAGCGCGCCGCTAACAAGGCACGTCGTCAGCACGCCACCTACCTCTACGAGGTCATCGAATGGGCTGTTGAGAATGGCGTGATCGAATCACTGAGCAAGGAAGGCGAAGAGTCTAGCGCGGCCTGAAGGCCCTCAGGAGGGCCAAATGGGCGAGTTGGATTACCAGCGATTGCCGGAATGGGTACTGGTGCGGATAGAAGGGCTCTCGAGAGAGCGCGGCTGGAGCATCGAGCGGTGCCTGGAAGAGATCGTGATTGAAGCGATTGCAATGGGCGGGCTTACGTCTGCCGGGCGACCGAAAGCATCGGTCGTTCAACTGAGGCCGAAAGAGGGCCTCAAGAGTGACTAGCCGCCCCATCGGCCAGTGATGGTTAAAGCGCCTTCTCCGAGCAGGCGCAGCGGTTGAAATGAAGTACAGAGCACGGGGCGAAAACACCAGCCCCCGAGCGTCCGGCAAGTGGAGGGAGTAACGCCCCAAGAGCTTAGTCGGACCAACCGCCAGGACGCGGGGAAGCTGCAAGCAGGTGACGGCGAGATGGGCCGGTGACTGCGGAGGCGCGAGGGGATTCTGGAAGGAGGGCGGCCCTGTATCCGAGCAAGCGGTCACTGTTCGGATGCCAACCCTGGCGGCAAGTGAGTTTCCGGTGAAAGAAAAGCCGGAGTGTTTGGAGGGCATATGTCGCTCCATCCAGCCAGGTATAGCGAGCTCGAAAGACAACCGATTCCGGAAAATTTCGTTGGGCCGGGTGCCCTCTTGATCTTGGTATGCCTGAAACACAGGGCCAAGCCAGGAAAGCCCCGACCAGGAGTGAGTGAGATGGCTCGACGGCGTAAGGGGAAAGCGCAGAGCGATCCCTTGGATGGGAAGAAAAGGAAGCCGGACCCGAACGGCTACTACGACTGGCTCATCGGGAAGGGTTATGCGCCCGCCAACGCGATGCGGATGGTTGAGGCGAAGTTCGGTGGGGAGGAGAAACGCGAGCCTTCCCTTGGTTGGGCCTGGAAAGGCTGAAACGAAAACGCCCCGCAGTCGGCGAGGACAGAACGGGGCGTTGCTCACAGAGCGAGGAAGATTATGGCTCAAACGTTGCGGCAGTACCAGAGTGATGCACTAAACGACCTGCGTCGTGGCATCCGCGATGGTCATCTTGTGCAGATGCTGATGGCGCCAACCGGTGCCGGCAAAACCACGATTGCATCTGCCATGAAGATCGGCGCCTGTGCGAAAGGGAAGCGCGCATTCTTCATTGTTGACTCGTTGGAACTGGTGGATCAAGCGGCCAAGCGTTTCTACGAGGATGGTTTGGAGGTAGGCGTTATTCAGGGCGATCACTCCTGGACGGACTACAGCAAGCCAATTCAAGTCTGCACGATCCAGACCCTTCGGTCTCGCTGGAAAGACCTTGCCGATCACCTTAAGCCTGACTTGGTTGTGATCGACGAGGCACACGTCTTGCACAAGATGCACCAGGAAATCATCACGGAGTGCGTAGATCGGAAGATTCCGGTTATTGGACTGAGTGCTACGCCGTTCCGCAAGGGATTGGGACGGGTGTTTGGTCGTCTAGTTGTCTCGGCGACCCTGGCAGAACTGACCGACCAAGGCTTCCTTGTTCCTGCTCACTGCTACGCGCCAAGCATCCCTGACCTCAAGGGAATTAAGACCAGCACGGATGGCGATTGGGCGGAAGATGCTCTGGCGGAAGTCATGGGCAGCGCAAAGATCATGGGTGATGTCGTCACCAACTGGCTACAGCTTGCCAAGGGGCGTCAGACCGTAGTCTTCGGTTGCAATGTTGCTCACTCCCGCGAACTGGCCCGTCAGTTCACCGAGGCCGGCATCCTTGCGGCCCACGTCGATGGTTACATGGACGAGTTAGAGCGGGCGAAGATCATCAAAAACTTCCGCCACGGCTCCATTCGCGTTCTCTGCAACGTCGCTGTGCTTACCAAGGGGTTTGATGCTCCTGAGACTTCCTGCGTTGTCCTTGCGCGTCCTACGAAGTCACTGATGATGCATTACCAGATGATGGGGCGCGGCCTCCGTCCGGCTGACGGTAAGTCCGACTGCGTAATCATCGACCATGCTGGCAATTGCCTTCGCAACGGAGTGCCGACCGAGCCTCTGCCGACCGAGCTGGACGATGGCGCCGGCAAGAACAGCGACCGCCGCGAGCGCAACAAAGAGAAGGCAGAACGTCTTCCCCGTCCATGCCCGAAATGCTCGCACCTTTTCGCTACCAGCATTTGCCCTGCTTGCGGCTTCAAACCGCAGGCTCACGAGGACGTCGAGTGGGTTGACGGCAAGCTGGTGCCAATCGGTAGCTCCAAGAAGCGCACGTTCAGCAGCGCCGAGAAAGAATCAATTTTCGCGCAGTTCCTCGGATACGCCCAGCAGCATGGGCATAACCCTGGCTGGGCCTGGCACAAGTGTCGCGAATATTGCGGCAGCGCCCCGCGCGATACCAAGAGCATCGCCCCGCGTCACCCAACCCCCGAGATCGAGAAGTGGGTTCGCCATATCAACATCAAGTGGGCGAAGCGGAGGACTGCGGCATGAAGACTTCGGAACGCATGGTTGGCCGCTGGGCTGACGCACTTCGCTCCTACGGACTCACAGAGAAGCAACTCGGCGGGAGGCACACTGAATGTCCAATCTGTGGGGGTAAGGATCGCTTTCGCTTCGATGACAAAGAAGGTTCTGGCTCGTACTACTGCAACGGCTGTGGTGCTGGTGATGGTTTCAAACTGGCGATGGCTGTGACCGGGATGAGCTTCAAGGACCTAGCCCAGGACCTAGACAACAAGGCTGGTTTTCTGCGGGAGGCGGTGAGGCAAGAGCGCGACTATCGCGGTCTTCTTAAGCGGATCCACGAAGGCAACGTGCCGTTGGCTGATATTGACCCTGTTGTCCTTTATCTCCGGTCTCGCGGTATCCAGGCGATTCCCCGCAGTTTCCTGCGATTCAACCAGAACGTATGGAACTGGAGCGACAAGGTGTCTTCGCCGGCCATGGTCGCAGCCATGTTCGACGTGGAAGGAAAGCGAAAAGGCTATCACCTGACCTTCATCACGAAGGAGGGGCGCAAGGCATCACTGAACAGCCAGAAGCTCTATACCCCTGGCCAGACCGGAGATTGCGTTATCCGTCTCTGCGAGCCGTCCATTCATCTTGGCTTGGCCGAGGGAATCGAGACTGCATTGTCCGCCACTCAGCTTTACGGAGTCCCTTGCTGGGCAACTGGCGATGCCGGCCGCATGGATCGCTTCAAGCTTCCTGCCGGCGTCGAGCAAGTGACGATCTTCGCTGATGTCGACCATTCCCACACCGGGGAGGCTGCGGCTGAATCTCTCGCCCGGCGCTTGATCCTGCAACACAAGATCCCCGTTGAGGTCCGTCGCGACTGCCCACGCGGCCAGGACTACAACGACCTGCTCATGCAAAGAATTAGGGAGGCCTCTTGAGATGGGAGCGCATCAACGAATGGCTCGTCAGGAGGCCCGATGGGTACTCGATAGCCAAGTACATGTTGCAAACGGAGGCCCTTTTCCGGGCCTCGTACAAGGGAAATTTTATTTCCCCGCCAGGAAGCAAGGAGTCTGCTGCGGAGGCATGCAGAAGGCACAAGGAGGCTGCCCATGCCTAAGTTCGAACTGATCCGCATGGAAGGCCTTCGCACCTACGGTCGCCAGGTCGAGGCCAATACCTGGCGCGAAGCCGAGATGCAATGCCGCGACGGCGAGATCGTAAACGGCGAACTGATCGGTGTGTACGACTGCGATCCTGTTACCGAGGCGGTCTGCACTGCGCGCAATGACGTGATGATTGAGAGTCTGGGGGTGTGCTGTGGGTAGTGTAGAGAGAATTTTCTCCGGTGACGTAATTGATGATGCGTCCCATTTTTTTACCCCAATGCCAGCTGACCTCGTGGATGGCCTGATCGGCCAGTACAACGCCACCCGCGCCGGCATCACCGACCTGGCCCAGGCCGTGCGCGCTGAGCAGTGCCGCGGCGTGCTGCACTACTTCGTCGAGGGCAACGTCTCCGACCAGCGCCACACGCTACCGAAGGCCGTGGATCAAATGTTCCGGGTGGAAGGCGCGATCGCCCAGCTGAATGCCGACTTCTGGAACCGGGCGCTGCGCCTGACCGACGTGCTCGACTACATGCCGCAGAAGCGCCGCGACCAGTGGTTCGAGCAAATCCGCAACCCGGAAGGCCGGAAGGCCAATAAGCACACCAGCGAGGCCGAGCTGCCGCCGCTTCCGGAGTTCGAAGAGGCGACGGTGCGCGCCACCCTGGGCGGCCTGATGGCCAGCCGCGCGCAGTTCTTCGCCGAGCGCGTCGACGGCATCTTCCGCTCGCTGAGCAAGGAGCACGTCACCAACTGCCCGCAGGGCTTCAACAAGCGCATGATCCTGCTGCGCGCGATCAGCTGCTACGGGACCATCGAGCACTCCACCTCCGGCGTGATCAACGACCTGCGCTGCGTCATCGCGAAGTTCATGGGTCGGGATGAGCCGAAGTGGGGCGCCACCGATGAGGTGATCAGGGTCGCGCGCCAGGACAACGGCCAGTGGATGTCGATCGATGGCGGCTCGCTGCGCATCCGCATCTACAACGGCGTCGGCACCGCGCATCTGGAAGTGCACCCGGACATCGCGTGGCGCCTCAATGCAGTGCTCGCCAGCATCTACCCGGCCGCTATCCCGGCGGAGTTCAGGACCAAGCCGAAGCGCCAGAAGAAGGTCAAGGACTTCGAGCTGTTCGACAAGCTGCTGCCGTTCGCTGTGCTGTCGCTGCTGTCCGGCATGAAGCCCGCTTGGCGCAAGAACGAAAGCCAGGACTTCCGGGCGCCGAAGTTCGTCGACATCCCGCGCACGCGCCGCTTCGAACATGGCGACCACGACAAGGCCGCGATCGCCGAAGCCGAGAAGGTGCTGGCTGCGATCGGCGGCGTCCGCGACAAAGAGGGCGACCGCGAGTTCTGGCGCTTCGACTACGAGCCCGGCCAGGTGCTGAGCGAGGTCATTTGCAACGGCAGGATCCCCGACCACAAGAGCCACCAGTTCTACCCGACGCCGTCGAGCGTTGGCGAGCTGGCGGTCGATCAGGCCCTGGTCGGCGCGACCAGCGACATGAATTGGCTGGAGCCGAGCGCGGGGCAGGGTGGGCTCGCGGACCTGATGCCAACGGGGAGAACGCAGTGCGTCGAGATCAGCCCGCTGCACTGCTCAATCCTCAAGGCCAAGGGGCACAACGTGATCCAGGCGGACTTCCTGAAGTTCCAGCCTGCCGGCAACTTCGATCGCATTGTGATGAACCCGCCCTTCAGCGAGGGCCGCTGGCGGGCGCACCTGCAGCACGCCGCCAGCATGTTGAACTCGGTTGGCGGTCGCCTCGTCGCCATCCTGCCGGCCAGCACCAAGGGAAAGCAGCTGCTCGAAGGCTTCGACCACGAGTACTCGCAGGTCTTCGAGAACGAGTTTGCCGGAACCTCGGTCAGCGTGGTGATCCTTTCTGCGGAGGTGTGCTGTGGCTAATCCACGCTTTCACCTGCGCAACGAGACTGATCGTCAGCGCGCTATAGCGATCCTTCAGCGCGTTGACTTGACCGAGGGCAAGACCTGGAGCCTGCACGACGAAGCCCGCAGCGATGCGCAAAACAGGCGTATGTGGGCCATGTTGCGCGACATCAGTCAGCAGGTCGAGTGGTATGGCCGGAAGCTGGACGACGAAAGCTGGAAGCACGTCTTCAGTGCGGCGGTGCAACAGCAGGACGCTGTTCCCGGAATCAACGGCGGCTTCGTGGTCCTAGGCGTCTCCACCCGCAAGCAATCCAAGAAGTGGTTCAACGAAATGTTCTTGGTGATGGAGTCCTTCGCTGCTGAGCGCGGAGTGAAGTTCACCACTCGTGATTATTGGGAGGCCGCATGAGCGTCATCAAGCGCTTCGAGCGCAATCGGGCCGGCCGAGACTTTGCAGTCGGTGACATCCACGGCCATTTCACACTTTTGCAGAAGGCTCTCGATGCTGCGTGCTTCGATCCGGCCGTTGACCGCCTATTCAGCGTCGGCGACCTGATTGACCGTGGCCCTGAGTGCGAGGACGTTGAGGCGTGGCTGGCCAAGCCATGGTTCCACCCAGTGCGCGGCAATCACGATGACTACGTGTGCCGGTACGACACCTGCGAGATCGGAAACTGGATGCGCAATGGAGGTTCGTGGTTCGTCGGCCTCCCGGAAGTCCAGCAGCAGTGCCTGGCCATCTCCTTCCGCGAACTCCCGATCGGTATCGAGATCGACACCCAGAACGGCCTCGTCGGACTGGTCCACGCTGACTGCGTCTTCGACTCGTGGGATGAGCTGAAACGCGAACTCGACTGTGCGAGCAACCAGCGCCGCAAGTTGGTGATGAATACCTGCATGTGGTCGCGCACTCGCATCGAGCAGCACGACGAACGCCCCGTGCACGGTCTCCGTGCCCTGGTGGTGGGCCATAACCCGCTGCGCCGCCCGGTTGTGCTCGGCAACGTCTACCACATCGACACGATGGGATGGCGGCCACAAGACGGCGGGTACTTCACTCTGCTTAACCTCGAAACTCTGGAGGCCGCATGAGCAAGTTCAAGGCTGGCGATCTCGCTCTTAATCTGCAAGACATCCCCAGCTGCATCAGTGCGGGAGTGGTAGTCGAGTTGATGTCTCGACTTGCCCCTGGTGATCTGTTTGCCGAAGACGGCCAGACCTTTCAGGTGAATCGGCCAGCTTGGTGGGTGCTCCATGAAGGAGACCGGCTCTACATACCTGAACGGTATCTCATGCCCCTACGCGGCGACTTCCAGCCCGAGCAGCAGAAGAGCAGGGAGGTGGAGGTATGAGCAAGTTCACCATCTTCCTTCTCGGTATGACCTTTTTATCGCTCATCACTGGTCAGATTTCATCGGCTCTTTGGTTCGCCTCGGCTGCGCTAATTTGGGAGTTCGTATGAACCTCTCTACCCGCCAGCCCCGCCCCAAGAAGTGCCAGAACACCGAATGCGGCACCCAGTTCGTTCCGCAGCGCCTGGGGCAGCGCGTGTGCTCCCCAGCCTGCGCCCTAGCCACCAAGGACAAGCACGCCGCTCCGGCGCGGAAGGCCATCGCTGACCGCGAGCGGAGGGAGATCAAGGTTCGGAAGGAGAGGCTGAAAACGCACAGCGACCACATCAAAGATGCAGAGAAGGCCGTTCGGGACTACCGGCGAACCTACGAACTTTCCATCGGAAGCGGCTGCATGAGCTGTGGCAAGTCTCAGGCCGAGGTACTGGCCGAACAAGGCTGGAAGACTGGAGGCGCATTCGACGCAGGGCATTTCCTCGGCAAAGGGGCAAGGCCCGAGCACCGCCTGGAGCCATCCAACATATGGCTTCAATGCAAGGCCTGTAACGCCGGCTCCAGCAAGTACGCCAGGAAGGGGCTTACCGTTTCCCAGGGCTTCCGTGAGGGCTTGATCGAACGCATCGGCCTGGAAGCTGTAGAGGCTCTGGAGGCCGATCACCGTCCCCGCAAGTACACCAACGACGAACTGAAGGCGATCACCGCCGAGTACCGCGCCAAGCTGCGCGAACTGAAAAAGAGGACTGCCTGATGAAAACCACCATCTCGATCATCATCAGCATGACGCTGAGCCTTTCCCTGCTGTCCGGCATCGGCCAGCTATCGCAGTTCGCCTTCTACGTCTGCGTCATCATGAACGTTCTTTCCTGGATCGGGATGCTCCTCGGCATGGTCAAGGACGAGGTCAGTGCGGGCATCCGCCGGACCTTCTGGATTCGGCTCCTACCATCCATCTTCTACGTCTATGCCCTGATCTTCAGCGGGCATCCAATGCTTGGCGCCTCCTCCTTCATGGTGCAGTTCCTGATCGTCGCCACCGCCTTCCGCAAGGAGGCAAAGCCGGCATGACGCTAGCCGAATACATCGCCCAGCAATGGGAAATCCTTCGTGAATATGGGCTGATTAAGGGGGAAGCATGATCTACACCAGCATTCGGTCGGCAGTCGTCTCTGCCTTGGCGGCGGAAACCATCGACAACACTGCAAAGCAAGCCTGGCAGAAGCTCTACCAGCCAGGGTATGCAGAGAGTGAGGGTTTAGCTGGGCTGATCAGGGGCTCGAACACTTCAGGCATCAAGCGCATAGACGCTGATTGCTGGGTGCACGCCCGGCTGCACAGCCAGCTCAAGCCGCGGCACTGGAACGCGCTTGTGGCGAAGTACAGCACTCACAAGGCCAAGAAGGTCGAGTCCATCAGTGCGCTGGTGCCAGTTATCGCAAGCCACGCGCCTCAATTGTTCGTGATGAAAGCCGTAACTGCCTGGGCTATCCCGCAGTTGAAGGGAGTCGATGGGAAGCGTTCCAGTGACATGATCGTCCTGCCTCAGCAGTTCTATGACATCAACTCTTGGGATTCCCAGGGGTTGAACAGGACTACCTACTGGAGGTGGAAGAAAGGTGTCGAGCGAACCCTGGATGAAATGATCAACGAGGCACTTAATGATTCTGAGAATATTCTTCGAAGAGAAGGCATTTTGATTGCAGATGTGGCTTGACAGTGGCGCAACAATGCAACAAACTTTTCCCATCCTGCTGATCTTGCGCGTTTGAGGATTGGCGGCTTTGAGGCCCTGGCATCTGCCGGGGCTTTTTGTTTCCATCCATCTACGGAGTTCTGCAATGTCTGCTGAATCGAAAGATGTTTGGCTGCTCAAGGGTATCGGCGGTGGCGCGCTGGTCCTGCTGCTCCTGGTTGGAGCGGTAGTAGTTCTGATCTGAATCCTTCTGGGTTGCGACTACGCGGCCGAGGATGGTCAAAGGTGGGACCCGGCCCTACCGCGACCTAATACTCCGGGATCGCCTTGGACACGCAGGCGTTAAAGTGAAGTGGGAGCCGGTGGAAGCCCGGCATTCACGCATGCGGCAGAAGAAAGCAAGGGTCGCCTATGGCGATCAAGGCGAAAGCCCCGGTTCCTTGCTCTGCGGGCGTGACGCCGGCTAGTCCGGCACCTATTCTGCGGCTCAAGTCCCGCGAGCCGCTCCATGCACATAGATGTCAGGGTGACATATCATGGCCATTCTCGTTGATCTGCTAGAGGATGGCGTGATGACTGATTTTCTCGAAATACGTGAGGCATACACGAAGTACAAGGCCGCTCAGGACGCCTACTGGTCTGACCTTCAGAAGAAGGCGTGGGCCATCTATATTGGATTCGAGCGGCATCTCCGTCTTGACCAGCACAAGGTGACGGTTCCCGGTGAGGATGCGCAGCCTTATGTCCAAGTCGGCAGCATGGATGGAGATCGCTTTGCGAGGGCTCTGGCTCCTCAGTTCAACGGAGCGGATGGAAAGGTGGAATTCACCATCAGCCTGTTGGTTGACGAACACCCCACCTCCTACCCCAAAAAGAGAATCCTTATTCAGGCCTCTATCGGAAAAGAGTCAGGGCGGTACGTGGTGGAGATTAAAGGCAGGTCGGGGCCTATCACTGTTTCCATTGGGCCTGATTTCCCAAGCGATCAGCTTGGCGATTTGTACGAAATGATCGCTAGAGACGTGATCGCGTCGATGGACCCATCGGCATTCGCCTAGGTTACATCTGAAATTCTAAGGCCCAGGCAATGACCTGGGCTTTTCTGCATCTGGAGTAAGCAAATGGACCCGATGACGACCGTTGGCGGAGGCCTCTTCGCCAAGTACAGCGTCGCTATTGCCGGGTTCTGGGGGTCTATTCTGTCCCTTGGATTCCTGAGCGGCCTGAACCGCTGGCAAGCCGCGCTCGCTGTAGCAACCGGATTCGGGTGCTCAACCTATTGGACTGCTCCGGTTGCCGCATGGCTTTCGCGTGAGTACGAGATTCCACTCGATGACGCATTTCTGAGTGGTGTCGCATTCACCATTGGTTTGCTGGCGATGAATATCATCCCCGGCCTGAAGGCGGCAGTAACGGCAATCACAGAGCGGTTCCTTCCTACGAGAGGAACCTGATCATGATCATGTCGATTCTGGCGGCGCTGGATGCGCTGCTGTGTGTGCTTGTCGTTGTAGCTGCTCTGGAGTTCCTGCGCACCGTCCAGTTGTCTGGGCAGCCGCTATTGGGTATCTCCTTCTACCTGGTGGCTGGTGGTGCATTCGGAATCCTGTACGGAATCATGAAGGGCGCACCGGTTAATCCATTTTCCGTGATTCTCCATGCTGGGCTCGTACTTTACGCCTGGTCTCGGCGCCGGCAGATATTCGGTGGAGACCTCTCATGGCGCTGACACCCAAACAGGAAGCCTTTTGCCTGGCATACCTGAAGACGGGGAATGCCAGTGAGGCGTACAGGCTCAGTTACGACGCCAAGAAAATGAAGCCTGAGACCGTAAATCGTACGGCAAAAGAGTTGATCGATAACCCCAAGATTGCCGCAAGAATGGCAGAACTGAATGCCAGCGCCGTTACCGATGCGGTGATGACCCGTCAGGAGGCCCTGGAGCGTCTTTCCAGATTCGCCCGTACCGATCTGGCTGACCTGGTGGAGTTCGGCTCCTACGAGATCGGTGAGCAGGATGGCCAGCCCGTCATCCAGGCGGCATGGAAGATCAAAGATTCCGTCCTGCAAGACCCGCAGAAGATGGCCGCAATCTCTGAACTGGCTGCTACGAAGGATGGCATTCGGATCAAGACCCATAGCCCTTTGCAGGCCATCCAGCAACTGGCAAAGATGCAGGGATGGGAGTCTGCGACGAAGCATGAAGTGTCCGGTCCTGATGGTGGTCCTCTGGCTGTTGCCACATTGACCAAGGAGGACTACATGCAGGCTCGCCGAGAGATGCTCGCTGAAGATGATTGCTGACCCCATCACCCTTGCTCGAAAGGTAGAGTGCGAGGCGGACGGCCTTTACTTCGCGCGCTACTTCTTCAAGCAGCGCATGGGTTCGAAGATGATCGTCGCGCCGCATCACCGCGTGATCCAGGAGACGCTGGACAGGGTGGTGGATGGTGAGATCCAGCGCCTGATCATCAACGTGCCTCCTGGATACACAAAGACCGAGCTGGCGACGATCAACATGATCGGGCGTGGCCTGGCGATGAACAACCGCGCCAGGTTCATGCACCTGTCCTACTCGCACAATCTGGCCCTACTGAACTCCAGTACGGCGCGCGGTATGGTGAAGTCCTCGGCGTATCAGGCCATGTGGCCTATGTCGCTGCGAGATGACGCCGACAGCAAGGCCATGTGGTGGACTGAGCATGGGGGCGGGGTTTATGCATCGTCCGCCGCCGGCCAGGTGACAGGGTTTCGCGCCGGCCACATGGAGCCTGGATGGCAGGGCGCGCTGATCATCGACGATCCGGTAAAACCGGACGATGCATACAGCGAGACTGTTCGTGACGGCGTGAATAGCCGATTCAACGAGACGATCAAGTCTCGCCTGGCGCTGGAAACGACGCCGATGATCGTCATCATGCAGAGGATCCATTACCACGACCTGAGCGGCTACCTTCTGCGAGGCGGGTCAGGGGAGATGTGGCATCACCTCAACCTGCCAGTGATCATCGACAACAGCGAGCCGTACCCAGCGGAAAACACTCACGGAATCCCGGTCGAGCATGGCCTTCCGGATGGCTGGCTATGGCCCTTCAAGCACAACGAGAGCCACCGCACAGCGCTTTTCTCGCATCGACGCACCGCAGAAGCCCAGTACATGCAGAAACCTCGGCGGTTCAACGCTGAGGGGGCGCTGTGGACCGAGCAACTGATCAATGCAGCGCATCAATTGCAGATCAGGGCCGACCGCAAGCGGTGCGTAGTGGCCATCGATCCCCAGGCCACCAACAGCGACGAGAGCGACGAAACTGGGATCGTGGCGGCGAGTTCCTACGGTGCTGGTGACTCCCGCCAGTTCTCGGTCGATGGCGATTACAGTGGGAAATACTCACCAGCCGGTTGGGCGAAAAAGGCTATGGCTGCATACGAGCAGCACCAGGCCGACGCGATCGTTATTGAGACGAACCAAGGCGGCGACATGGCGGAAGAGACCCTGAAGAACGCGGGTTTCAAGGGGCGAATCATCCGAATCCACGCCAACAAGGGAAAGTTCGCCCGTGCTGAGCCGATATCCGCCCTGTACGAGCAAGGCAGGGTGGCTCACCAAGGCGCGCTGTATCTGCTGGAGAACCAGCTCATGGAGTACATCCCCGCGACGGCGAAGAAGTCGCCGGACCGGCTGGATGCCATGGTCTACGCCTTGACCGAATTGGGCGGAGCCGCGCCGCTTGGCATCCTTCTTCCCGGAGCCCGCTGATGGCCATCTTCATCCTCAAGGAGCGCGCAACCAGCCGCTCCATGGTGGTCCGTGCTCGCTGCACGTCCTGCGCCCGCACCGTGGCGGTCGAGAACGCTGGCGCCGAGGGGACGTTGGTCTGGCGTGACCCCAACCTCTCTTCTGTCGAACTGGTCCGCGAAACGGACAAGCCAGGCCTCATCCTGAAATCGGACTGACCATGACTGACAAACTCGACCTCGCGCTCAATCACGCGATGAGCAGTGCTGTCGCGCGTGCGCGAATGAGCCTGCTGAACCAGGGCATCGGCCATGACGCCAAGCGGCCGCAGGCATGGTGCGAGTACGGTTTTCCCCAGGAAATCACGTTCAACGACCTGTACACCATGTACCGGCGGGGCGGCATCGCCCATGGCGCGGTCGAGAAAATCGTCAGCACGTGCTGGAAGACAAATCCGCAGGTCATCGAGGGCGACGATCAGGACCGCTCCAGGGACGAAACCGAGTGGGAGAGGAAGAACAAGCCGTTGATCGCAGGCGGCAGGTTCTGGCGGGCTGTCTCCGAAGCCGACAGGCGCCGTTTGGTGGGTCGGTATTCCGGGTTGCTCCTGCACATCAGGGATAGCCAGCCGTGGGATAGGCCTGTCACGGGAAAGGTCAATGGCCTGGCGAAGGTCACCCCGGCCTGGGCTGGGTGCCTTAAGCCGAAGTCGTTCGACGAAAAGCCGGATAGCGAGACCTACGGGCAGCCCACCATGTGGGAATACACCGAGGCTTCCCAAGCCGGTCGTCCCGGTCTGGTGCGGGATATCCATCCGGATCGGGTGTTTATCCTCGGAGACTGGACCGGCGATGCAATCGGCTTCCTGGAGCCTGCCTACAACTCCTTCGTCAGCCTGGAGAAGGTGGAGGGAGGCAGTGGCGAATCGTTCTTGAAGAACGCCGCACGCCAGCTCCTGCTGAACTTCGACAAGGATATTCAGCTCGGCGAGATCGCCAGCACCTACGGCGTGACGCTCGATGCGCTCAACGAGCGCTTCAACGAGGCGGCGCGTCAGCTAAACCGCGGCAACGATGTCCTGCTCCCGACCCAGGGGGCGACCGTCACGCAGATGGTGTCCGCTGTTTCGGACCCCAGCCCCACGTACAACGTCAACCTGCAAACCGCCGCCGCTGGCGTCGACATCCCGACCAAGATTCTGGTGGGCATGCAGACCGGCGAGCGGGCGAGCAGTGAGGACCAGAAGTACCACAACGCCAGATGCCAGGCGCGCCGGGTGCAAGAACTGACGTTCGAGATCAACGACCTGTTCGCGCACCTGATGCGCATCGGCGTGGTTCCGCTGAAGGCTGAGTTCACCGCGATCTGGGATGACCTCACCGTGCCGACCAAGGCCGAGCGCTTGGCCAACTCCAAGACCATGAGCGAGATCAACAGCGCCGCGATCGGCACTGGCGAGCCCGTGTTCACGGCGGAGGAAATACGCGAAGAAGCTGGATACGACCCGCTCGAGGGGGGCGACCCGCTACCTGACACCGAACCGGAGGATGAAGATGCCGCGCGCACCGATCCTACCGGCGAACGGCAGTGACCCGACCGGGGTAGATCGCCTGGAAAGGGGCGCAATGCGCGAGTTCGACAGGCGCATGCGGAAGATCAGGGATGGTTACGTGGCCGCCCTGGATCGAATCCCAGCCCAGCCCGTGGTGAACGAGCAGTACACCTACCGTCTCGACCAGGCCCTTCTCTCCGCGATCTTCGCCGACACCAACCTGATGGTCGACGAGATCCTGCAAGAGGGCGGAGAGCGTGACCTCTGGTTCTTCGAGTCCTACGTCGGGGTTGCCTACATCCGCGGGACTGCGCAGACCCACGCCAACCTGGCGCAGCAGTCGCCTGCATACCGCGCCGGCCGGGAATCGCTGGATGTCCTGCTTCGATCCGACGCCTACCGCGCGCGGATGGCACTGCTTCGCGCCCGGGAGTTCGAGGAGATGAAGGGCTTGTCCGGCCAAGTCAAGGCCGACATGGCGCGCATTCTCGCCGAGGGCATGGGGCGCGGGAAGAATCCCCGCGAAATCGCACGGGACCTGACCGCCCAGACCGGCATCGAGGCGCGTCGCGGCCATCGCATCGCACGCACCGAAGTCACAACCGCTCTCCGAAGGGCTCGCTGGGACGAAAAAGACGCTGCTGAGGCCGACTACGGCGTTCAGTCGAAGCTGATGCATATGTCGGCCCTGTCCCCCAGCACCAGGGCAACCCATGCGGCCAGGCACGCCAGGCTCTACACCTCGGACGAGGTGAGGAACTGGTACAGCCGAGACGGAAACTCGATCAACTGCAAGTGCAGCCAGGTCGAGGTACTGGTCGACGATGAAGGGAACCCGGTGGTCCCGGCCATCGTCGAGCGCGCGCGCCGCAACTACCAAGTCATGAAAGCCAAAGGGCGCGGGCCCTGGGCGAAAGAGGATTGAGCCATGCCCATGCAGGTCAACATCACCACCCAGGTCAACAGCGCCAGCATTCGGCGTGAGACACACAACGGGCGCGAACATCTGGTTCTGCCGAGCTACACCCTGCCGGCCGGCGTGATCATGAACGGTGGTCTCTACACCGCCGAGCAGATCGACAAGCACTACCCAGGCCTGGAGGGAACGCTGGCGCCGCTCGGGCACCCGATGGTCGACGGGAAGTTCGTGTCTGCGTTCTCGCCTGAAGGGATCAACGCCGCCCACGTCGGTGCCTGGAACCGCAACGTGAAGAAGTCTGGCAACCGGGTCTACATGGAGAAGTGGGTCGACGTCGAGTTCGCCAAGTCCACGGAAGGCGGTCGTGAATTGTTGCAGCGCGTCGAGGCGCTGGAGAAGGGGGAGGACGTTCCCCCGATCCATACCAGCGTTGCCGCATTCCTCAACCGCATCGAGCCGAACGAAAGCCAGCGCGCCCAAGGCGCGGAGTGGGTCGCCGACATCCAGAGCATGGACCACGACGCGATCCTGCTGCATGAGGTAGGGGCGGCCACTCCTGAGCAGGGCGTCGGCCTCATGGTGAACGCCGATCAGGCTGTGCCGCTTCAGCCGAACTCCGGCGCACTGGTTGGCGAGTCCTATCGGGAGCGGGAGCAGCGTCTCGATCGCGCCGCAAAGGAGCGATTCGCCTCCGGCCCTGACCAGTACGCATGGGTTGCCGACTTCACCGACTCTCAGGCTGTGATCAGCCGCAATGGCGGTGTGACCGAGGTGTACGGCTACAAGCTCGAGGCAGGGAAGATCGTCTTCGACGAATCCGGCCAGCCCGTTGTCAGGCAAGAGTCCTGGGTCGCCATGGTGGCCAACAGCATCAAGAACATTTTCACCCATCGTCAGGCTCGGCCTGATCAACCTGAGAAGGAGGGCGACATGCCCCTGACCCCCGAAGAAAAGGCCGAAATCGTGAAGGAAATCGGCACCAACACCTCCAGCGCCATCAAGGAACTGGCGGACACCATCATCAAGCCCCTGGCCGACAAGGTCGACGGCCTGGTCGCCAATCACAAGGCGCTGGCCGATACGCTGACCGCCAACCAGCGCGCCGAGGAAGACAGCATGCGCGAAGCGGTCAAGGCCAAGTTTGGCGAGGTCATCGCCAACAGCCTGGCCGGCGACGCGCTCAAGGAAATGTTCAAGCAGTGCGGCGAATCCGCTCCGCTGGGCGCCAATGCTGCCACCGACAAAGGCGGCCTCACCGCCGATATCGCCAACCTGCCGAAGGAGTAAGCCATGTCTCGCTATCGTCGCGTGAACATCGACGGCAAGTCGCTGTTCAAGACCGAAACCCGCAAGACCGCCGCGGATCTCCTGCCCGGCACGTTCGCCGTGATCAATGGCAGCGACCTGTTCGCCCAGGCAAGCGCAAGCGTTGGCCGACTCTACGTCATCGACTGCGCTCACCACGAAGGTCTCAACATCCGCGATGCGGTTCCCGCCGGCCATTCGGCCGTGGGCAACTACGTCGAAGAGGGTCGCGAACTCGCCGTGCTGTGCCCGGCCGGTACCTACAAGAAGGACACGCCGATCAAGCTCGGAACCAGTGGCCAGGGTGCCATCGCGTCGAGCGATACCGACACGGTCCTCGGTTACAGCCAGGACGATGCAGTCATCGCCTCCGGCCAAACCGACTTCATCCGCATCCGCTTCCGTGTCGGCAGTGTCGCCGCCCCGGCGCCCTAATAGGAGTACGGACACATGTTCCTCACCCAGCAAGCAATCGCCGCCCATCCCCGCCTGATGGGCCACTTCCAGGAGTTGCAGGCCAACCGCAACATCTGGAACAACCAGAACGCCGCTATGCTCGCCGAGCACCGCGGCGCCATGACCCCGGGAATGCTGGCCTGCAATGCGCTGGCCGGCCTGGGTCGTGAGTTCTGGGCAGAGATCGACGCCCAGATCATCCAGTACCGCAACCAGGAAACCGGCATGGAGATCGTCAACGATCTCCTGCAGGTGCAGACCGTGCTTCCGATCGGCAAGACCTCCAAGCTCTACAACGTGGTCGGCGACATCGCCGATGACGTGTCGGTGAGCATCGACGGCCAGGCCCCGTACTCCTTCGATCACACCGAGTACAACTCCGACGGCGACCCGATCCCGGTATTCACCGCCGGCTACGGTGTCAACTGGCGCCATGCCGCTGGCATGAGCACCGTCGGCATCGACCTGGTCCTGGATTCCCAGGCCGCGAAGCTCCGCAAGTTCAACAAGCGGATCGTTGCCTACACCCTGGACGGTGCCACCAACATTCAGGTCGAGAACTACCCGGCTCAGGGCCTGCGCAACCACCGCAACACCATCAAGGTCAACCTGGGCTCCGGCGCCGGCGGCGCGAACATCGACCTGACCACTGCCACGCCGCAGCAGATCATCGACTTCTTCACCAAAGGCGCATTCGGCCAAGCCGCGCGCACGAACAAGGTCGACGCCTACGACGTGCTCTGGGTTTCCCCGGAAATCAACGCCAACCTCGCTCAGCCGTACATGATCACCATGGGCGGCGGTGCGAATGCGGTAGTGGCCGGCACCGTGCTCGATGCGGTCATGCGCTTCATCCCGGCGCGCGAGGTTCGCCAGACCTTCGCCCTGTCGGGTAACGAGTTCCTGGGCTATCAGCGCCGCCGCGACGTGGTCACCCCGCTGGTCGGCATGGCTACCGGTGTTATCCCGCTGCCGCGCCCGCTGCCGCAGGTCAACTACAACTTCCAGATCATGAGCGCCATGGGTATCCAGGTGAAGAAGGACGACGAAGGTCTGTCCGGCGTGATCTACGGCGCCAACCTGGCGTAAGGGGGCGACGTGCGCTACGAAGTGACCCGCGCCTGGCATGGCGTAAGCGTGGGCGACGTGGTGGAACTGGAGCACCTTCACCCGTCGCTGAAACCCAACGTGCGCCCCCTCGGCGGCGATTCTGTCCTCGAAGCAGCTACGCCGGCTGCAAGTTCGGATGTCGAGCAGAAACGCCGAGGGCGACCGCCGAAAACCGAGTGACCGGTGCGTGACGAGAGGCCGCCTGCGGGCGGCTTCGTCGTTTCTGGCCCCAGAAATGGGGCCCTTCCTTCTGGAGAATGAAATGTTTGGAAATCTGATCGACTCGGACATCCCGGCAATTCCAAAGGCTCCGCCCGCTCCCATGGAGTTCCCAGCCTCGTTCCGGGCTAGCGATGACTTCAGGCTCTGCGATGCTATCCGGAACACCGTGGATGCTGCGCAAGACGCCCAAGGTATGACGCTTCGGATTCTTCAACGACACCTCCTCCGTCTGTGCAACCTGCAGGTCGAGCAACTGGAGGGATGTGGTGATGATCACAGTTGAGCAGGCCCGGCAGTACCTGCAGAGCCAGGGCATCGACAACGTGCCCGATTTCATCCTTGCGGCGTGGATCGAGCAATTGCAGCAGATCCAGGACTGCCTGGATGCCCATTACCCGGCATCGACCGCGCTGCTGATTCAGGCCTACCTGCTGGCGCTATTCGCCCTGGCACAGGCCGACAAGTACATCAGCAGCCAGACGGCACCATCCGGCGCTTCTCGATCGTTCCGCTACCAGGCCTTTGCTGATCGCTGGAAGGCGCAGTTGGCCTTGCTGAACGCCCTGGACACGCACGGATGTGCGACGGGGCTGATTCCTCCGAACCCAACCCAGACCGCCCATGGCGGTCTTTGGATCGCGCGCGGTGGCTGCATGTGTGGTGACTCATGAGCACGACAGCGAATTGGAGTTACACCAACACTGCGACGGTTCGGCCGTTCCTGCACTTCGACCTTTCGACACAGGAGGCCGTTTACGGCCTCGAGTACGAGATCGCCTGCACTTGGACCGCCAAGAGCGAGCAGATGCGGGAAGAAGGTGGTCAGTCTGGGGCGCGAGGTGCCGAGTTCGTATCGCGGCACCAGATATTCACCGAGGACCGCCGGCCGAAGTACCTGGACCTGATCCAGTTCGACGGCTCCAACGGCTGGGAAGAGATTCGCTCGGTGACGAACTGGGACATGAGCTTCTTCGGCGAGCAGCCGGACTTTCTGCTGGTGACCTGACATGGCAATCCAAGGAATCGACCGCGTCCGGCGGAATCTTCGTGTGGCTGTCGAAAACATCGCCGGCGGTTTTTCCGAGCGCGCAGTTTACGAGGTACTGAGCCAGGGCGCCGCGATGGCGCAGACCATGACGCCGATCGACACATCGACTCTGGTCGACAGCCAAACGGCCCCCCAGATCACGGTTGGCCCAAACGGGGTCGAGGGCAGCGTCGGTTACACCGCTGCCTACGCAGCAGCAGTCCACGAAGCGCCAGGCACTCTCGCCGGCCAGCCACGGGACGAGAACGACCCTAGCCGGGGTGACTACTGGGACCCAAATGCGGAGCCTGAATTTCTCACGAAGGGCTTTGACCAGATCATTCCAGCCATCCCGGCCATCCTCCGCAGGACCTACCGCGTATGACCCCCTACGACGCCTTCCAAGACTGGCTGGCTTCGATCCTGGGCGAGGGCTACCAGTACAGCCGTGGGATGTGGGTCGACCACCCCTCGCTCGACTCGGCATTCATCGCAGCGATCCAGCAAACCGGCGGTCCCCCGACTCAGGTCGACGTCCGTCACCTGCGGTTCAAGGTGATCCTCCTCGGCCCGAAGGGGATGGAAAGCAGAAAGCGAGTTGCCGATGTTGGCCGCTCCATCGAAGCCGTGGCGCAAGCAGCGCTTGGCGACAGCGTCCCCTGTGGCGCCGCATCTGTTCGGGCAATCGGCGAGCCGATAGGGCCCGGATACACCACCGAAAACCGGGCCTGGTACAGCCTGGACCTTGAAGTTCTCTATTAATCAGGAGGCCAGACATGGCTTGCAAGAAGCTCAAATTTCCGGGCCGCGACGTCGTGCTCGAGTATTACATCGGGTGCGGCGATGCGCTGCCGGCGGAGAATGACTGGCGCCGTTTCGGGTCGCTCCGCACGAAGGAATTCACCGTCGAGTGGGACACCATCGACGCGACTGATTCCGACTCGGTTGGCGCACTGCGGGAGAACCTGGCCAGTTTCCAGACGCTGACCATTTCCGGTGACGGTACCGTGAAGTCCTCCGGTGCCGGCGCGCAGAACCTGATCGACCTGACGAAGCATGTCGTGAAGCCGGACGCGACCGGTGGACAGCCTGTTGTCTGGATGCGCATGACCTTCCCGGACCTGACCTTCACCGCATTCATGCTCATCAGCAACCTCAGTCGCTCCGCGCCGTACGACGATGTCACCACCTACAGCTTCGAGGCTTCGGCGACCGCTTCCGACTTCGGCCTGATCGTCGAGGATACCCCCGACGCTGATGCGCCGGACCCGACCAGCATTCAGGTCGTGCCGGAGACTCTCTCGCTGACCGTTGGCGAGGGCTTCAACTTCGAGGGCGTCGTGCTGCCTGTTGGCGCTCCGCAAGGCATGCGCTGGACCTCCAGTGCGCCGACCGTGGCTGCGGTGAACGCGGTTACCGGCGAGGTGAGCGCGCTGTCGGCCGGTACCGCCACGATCACCGCTGCTTCCAGCGTCGCCCCGACCGTCACCGATACCGCAACCGTCACGGTCATCCCGCTGGTGCAGGGCATTACCGTCTCGCCGACCTCCGTCTCGATCGCCGAAGGCGCCACCCAGCAACTGACCGCCGCTGTATCCCCGACTGGCGCGGCTCCTGGCCTGGTCTACGAAAGCGCGGCGCCGGCCATTGCCACCGTGAGCTCGACCGGCCTGGTGACCGGTGTTGATGTCGGTACCACCACGGTGAAAATCACCAGTGCGGCGCGGCCGTCGGTGAGCGTGACCGTTCCGGTAACCGTTACTGCACCGTGATCCTCACCGAGATCGGTGAGATAGGCGTACACACGGCCTCGGGGGAGCTCTTTCTCCTGCGGCCGTCCCTGTACGCCATGACCCAGCTCGGTACGCCGGCCGAGATTGTCGACGTCTTCGCGCGAGTCATGAGCGACCCGATCACCGAGAAGCACCAGGCGGACCAGTTCGCCGACGCCCTGGCCGTGGTGGTGGCCTGTAGTGAGCAGGATCTGTCCGACGTGTTTGGCTACTACGACCAGAATCTGGTCTACCGGCCAGGAACTGCGGATGTCGAGCACCTTGTGCCTCTCGCGCGCTGCCTGCTGAAGCACGGCGTCACCGGGGCGCTTCCGCCGCTTCCCCGGCGCCATGACGAAGAGCCGAACTACTCGGCGGAATTCGTGGCGCGGGAGTACGTCGCGACTGCGATAGCGCATTTGGGGCTCAGCGAGCGCGACGCATGGTCCATGACCATGACCGGCCTGATCGGCGCTCTGCGCGCGAAATACCCCCCAACCGAATCGAACGCTCCGGGCGCCAGAGCCCCGACCGCGGCAGAGCATGACGCGACGATGGAGTGGTTCGACAAGATCGAGGCCAAGCGCAAGGCGCGGGCGAAAGGAGCACCCTGATGGCTGAGAATGTCGGCAGCATCTACTACACCGTCGAGGCGGATACATCTGATCTCGTGAACGGTACGAATGCTGCTGACCGTTCACTGGATCAGATGCAAGCAACCATGCGGCGTGCAGATAGCGAGGCGGCACGTCTTAATACGACTGTCACCAAGCTTTCGTCGGCTATTAAGACGATCATCGCTGCGTCAGCGCTCCGCGAGATGGCCAGCATGGTCCAGTCCTATCAGGAGATGGCCGACAGGGTTCGTCTGGCGTCTGCAAGCCAGGAAGAGTATGAAAACGTACAGGCTAGACTGCTCCGTACCGCCAACGGGACCTACCGAGCCCTATCGGAGGCGCAGGAACTCTACATTCGCACTTCTGCAGGCCTGAAAGCTCTCGGATACGACACAACGTCTGCACTGGATGTGATGGATTCGCTGTCGTATGCATTCGTGACCAATGCGACCAAGGCGGATGCAGCAGAGGCAGCGATCAGCCAGTTCTCCAAGGCAATCAACACCGGCAAGGTTTCGGCTGACCAATGGGAAACAATCTCCAGCGCAGTTCCGTCTGTTATTGAGGATATCGGCGACGCTGCAGGTAAGACCGGGGCGGAAGTCAGGAGTCTTGGTGCGCAGGGGCAACTAACGGCGCAAATGCTCACCGAGGGTCTGCGTAAGTCCTTGGAAGAGAACTCTAAGGCAGCCGCCGGCATGTCCAATAACCTGACCGATGCGGGGGTCAGGATTCGCACTGCATTTACTCAAGTCCTTGTTTCGTTGGAAGACCAGACTGGCGCCCTTCAAACCTTCACCAATGGCCTTATTTCGGCTGCTGATGCGCTTCTTGAGTTCGGGCTTGACTCGGAAAAAATGGCAGCATTTCTCGACACCGCCACAGTCGCAGCAGCTTCTCTGGCCTCTGTTGTGGCTGGGCGTCTAGTTACCTCCCTGTATGCAGCAGGTGCGGCCCAAGTGCAAAGATTGCGGGCAACGCTTGAGCAGATAGCAGCTGATCGGAATGCTGCTATAGGCGCACTGCGCCGGGCGGAGGCAGAGAAGGCGGCCGCCGCCGCGGCTGTCGCTCTGGCTCAGGCGGACTTGAATGCCGCCAGGGGTTCGAATGCCCACGCAACAGCTCTAAACGCGCTGCTGGCCGCTAAAGAGCGCGACTTGGCCGCCACAAGGGCACTAACGGCTGCTCAAACAACGCTGAATGGTGTAGCAACCACCGGGACAGTGGTAATGGGAGGCCTTCGAGCGGCAATGGCGTTCCTCGGCGGACCGCTTGGGGTTGTTCTGTTGGCCGCAACCGCGATCGCAACATTTGCAACGAATGCACGGGAGGCGAAAGAGCCTACGGACCTTCTAACTCTGTCCGTTGAAAAGCTTGGACAGGCACAGCTGAAGGTTGCGCGACTGGATATCGACAAGCGAATCCAGGCAGTGAGCGACAAGCTCAAACTGCTTGGGGAAAACTATGCGTTCGCGGCAAAAGAAGCCCAGGGCTCTGGTCGAAGGGCCAATCGATATGCTGAAGATGCCGTGCGTATCCAGGGCGCGGTCGAGGAACTTACGCAGGAACTTGACCAGTTACAGAAAAAGCGTTCAGACGTCGACGCCGCCCTGGATAAAAAGAGTTCATCCCCATCCGGTAATGGCCCGGATCGCCAGGCAAACCCGGAGGATACAAAGGCTCTCCAGAATCTTCGCGACGAGGCTGAACTATCTGCTCTCGCGGGTGAAGAACGGGCGAAGCTTGCCGCGCGCAAAAAGCTCAGTGCTGATGCCACAAAAGAGGAGATCGCGGAGGCGGAGCGTCTCGCTGTCCAGATATTCCGCAACAGCGAAGCACGGAAGCAAGAGAAGAAGTCAGCCTCTGATACCGCCTCTACGGTCAAAAAGTCGATGGAGGATCAGCGTCGCGCCGCCCTGGACAATGAGAAGACTATCGGAGACCTTTCCCAGCAACTGGCACAGGCTGGACTGAAGGGAAAAGAGCTGGCAGAAGCTGGGGCGCAATCTCGCCTTAATCCATTCGCCACGCCGGAGCAGATCGCCCAGGTCCGCGCACTCGCCGCAGCTCTGTACGAAGCGCAACAGGTCGAAGCCAACAAGCAGTTGCTGGGACAGATGGACCCGATCGCCGGCGAAGACCAGCGCTACCAGACCGAACTGGAGAATCTGAAAAAGCTGAACGAGGCCAAGTTGCTCGAGGACCAGCGCTACCTGGAACTTAAGGCGCAGGCCGAGCAACAGCACGATGCCACGATTAAGCAACTGGAGGAGGAGCGATTCCGCCGCCAGGCTGCCGGCAACGAGATGATCATGGCAACGCTTGATCAGGTGCAGCAGGCCGGCACGAACGCTCTGACAGGGCTGATAACCGGGGCGAGCAATGGTGCTGACGCCATGCGGCAACTGGCCGGCGCCATGCTGAACCAGGTCGTGGGCGCCCTCGTCAAGGTCGGCATCGAACAGGCGAAGAACTTCATCATGGGGCAGGCCCAGCAGGCGGCTGCGGCGACGACAGCCGCAGCGACCGGCGCCGCTATGGCTTCTGCCTACGCGCCAGCCGCTGCTGCCGCTTCGGTTGCGTCATTCGGCGGGGCGGCAACGGCTGGCCTTACCGCAATGGCGGCCGCCATCCCGGCAATGCTTGGGATGTTCGCTGGAGGTCGCCAGTACGGCGGTCCCGTAGGTGCGGGCGGCATGTACCGGATCAACGAGAACGGCGCACCAGAGGTATTCCAGGCTGCGAATGGCCGGCAGTACATGCTGCCGAACACCCGTGGAGAGGTGATCAGCAACGGCGACGCCTCCGCTCAAGGCTCGCCGCAGATCAGCCTGCAGATCATCAACAACGGTCCGCCGGTTTCCGCCACCGCCGCCATGGACGGGAACAACCTGCGGGTAACTCTCGATGCGGTCGAGCAGGACTTTGCCAACAAGGTTTCGTCCGGCCAGGGGCTTTACCCGAAAGCAATCGAAGGCGCATATGGATTCAAGAGGGCAGGGCGATGATCAAATGGCCTGATGGCCTTCCCTTCCCGCTCAGGGAGGGTTACGGCTTCAAGACGGTAGAGCCTATGGCCAGGACGTCCCTCCAGAGCGGTCGGGCACGCTACAGGCGGAACTTCAGCAATGTGCCGGTCGCACTGGAGGTTTCCTGGCTGTTCACTGCTGAGCAGGCTCGGTTGTTCAAAGGGTGGTACCGAGACGTCCTGAAAGACGGCGTCAAGTGGTTCGAGTGCGATTTGCGTACGGAAGAGGGAATCGTTCCGTGCAACCTGCACTTCGAGGGGATCTACGACGGTGGCTATCTCGTCGGGCGCGACCACTGGCGTTTCAACGCAACCGTCGTGATGCGAGAGCGCTCGATCATCGATCCTGGGTGGGCCGAGATTCTGCCCGAGTACATCCTCCTCGCGGATATCTTCGACATCGCGATGAACAGGGAGTGGCCTCGACATGGCGACGGCTCTTGAGCGCTTCTATGCCTCCGGCGGTGAAGACCTGCAGTTCGCCACGGTCGAGTTGTCATGCCCGGCGTGGCCGGAGCCTATCCTCATCTGCCAGGGCTATGACGATCTCACCTGCATGACCGAAGACGGGCGCCTGCTGACGTTCATCGCTGGCGCTATCGACGTATCGATTCCGAAGCGAGACAACAGCGGAAACCAGAACGTTGGATTCGCAATCGACAACGTGACCGGATTCGCACAGCAGCGTATCAACGAAGCCCTGGAGGCGGGGGAGTATGTGACCCTGATCCTGCGGATATATCTGGAAAGCGATCTCACAGCACCCGCTGAGCGGCCATACCGCATGAGGGTCAAGACGCCGGGTTTCGAGGGTCTCACTGTCCAGGTGGAGGCCGGTTACTACGACCTAATCAACACCGCGGCGCTGCGGCACATCTACAACGTAAGCGAGTTCCCCGGACTCAAATACTGGCCCTGATCCCATGCCGAACAGATACCTCAACGCCATCTATACCGAGGGCGGGCGGGCCCTGCCGTGCCTTGACTGCTGGGGCCTGACGCTCATAGCGCGGGTTGAGCTGTTCGGACTGCCGATGCTGAACGACTTCGGCGGTGTCACGCGACTCACTCCAGTTTCGATGCAGCGTGCGTGCGATACGGAGATCGAGCGCGCGCTTGAGCAGTGCGAGCCAGGGCCTGGGGTCATCGCTGCGGCCTACAGAGGGCGGCTGCTCGATCACGTAGGCCTGCTGGTCGAGGTAGATGGACGCCTGCAGGTTCTCGAAATCAATCCGGGGAGCGGGATGTCGCTCACCCCGCTCAAGAAGTTCTCCGACAAATACTCCAAGGTGGTCTTCTACCGTGATCGAAATCTACCCATCGCTCCTTGACGGAGAACCGCTGGAGCGGCATCCGATCGGCCGCAGGATGACGATTCATGCCTGGCTGACCGCGAATTCGCCCGGGTACCGCTGCCACGACGTCCACCCGTTCTCTATCGGTGTTGTCCCCGCTGAGGTTGTGCTCTGCGATGACCTCACCGACAAGCAGAAAAAGGCCCATGAGGAGTTCATCCATCCCGGTGAGTGGGCCGAGCGCATCATCGACCGCGGCGACATTGTGAGGATCTACAAGCTCCCGCGCGGGACTGATCCGTTCACGATTACTGCGGCCCTTTTCAAGGGGGCGCAATCGGTTTTTCGGATGCTCATGCCTCAATTGCCCGGCATGCCGACGAACCCCGGGCAGGGCGCGTCGCTCTCTGAAACCAGCGCGCGCGGGAACAAGGTAAAACTCGGCGATGCGATCCGCGAAGTCGCTGGCCGTCGTCTGATTTATCCAGACTACATCCTGCCGCCCCGGAAGTATTTCGCCGGTCCGCGTGAGCAGTGGACCGAAATGCTCCTGTGTATTGGCCGTGGTCGGTTCCAGATCGCCGAAGGGGCAGCGAAAATCGGTGATACGTCGTTCCTGGCACTGGGCGCTGATGCCTCTTTCCAGATTTTCGAACCAGGGCAGAACGTCAGCGGGCACCCGGCATCGGTCTGGTGGCACCTGGTTGAGGAAGTTGGTGCGAGCTCAACTGGTAATGCCGGCCTGGACCTGACCGAGAGCTCCAATCTCACCCCGAACCCGTCGGCAACTACGTTCACGTTTTCCGGAACGAACATCATTATTTCTGCCGGAGCCGGGTCGTTCCCCTCTGACTGGGTTGCGGGGACGATCCTGCGGGTTGAGGCGATGTACCCCTATTCGGTGAACGATGGCGGCGGGACGAATCGCGACGTCGTGACGGGGGATATCGCTCAGCTCGGGCTGGATGTTGGCGATGAGATCGAGGTGGTCGGCACCAACGGCGGCCTCTACCTGGTGAACGACATCACCTCAACGTCGATGACGCTCAACTACAGCAACGGTTCGCCGGCCAATGCGTTGCAGACTGGCTCCGGAAATGCAGCAATCGGCCCGCGTGGGCTGCGCTATCGGATCACGGCGTACAGCGCGCAGCAACTCACCGTCGAGCGGCTGACCAGTGCGGGTGGTGTCGATGTTGACTGGCCAGGATTCACCGCTCTCAACTCGTCTACGTCCCGAGTCACCATCGATCCGACCAGCCTAGAAGGGGGCTGGCGCGGTCCCTTCCCGGCGTGCCCAGTATCGGAGAAGACCAACTTCGTCGAGATCGACGTATTTTGCCCGGAAGGCCTGTGCGGCGTAGGCAGGGAAGGGCAGATCTACCAGATCCGCACCTATTACGACATCCAGTGGCGAGACATGGCCATCGGCGGCGCATGGACGACGGTCAGCAAGAACCATGCTGGCAGTTCTCTCGACCAGCAGGGTTTTACGGACGGCATCCCGCTGCCGTACATGATGCGGCCCGAGTTTCGCATCAGAAAAGTGTTCGTCAACCAGGGCGGCAACTCAACATCCGAGTACCGAGACCGCACCCAGTGGTACGGGATGCGCGCGCGCCTCCAGGCTCCGTCGTCCTACGCCGGCGTCACAACAATGGCCGTCAGGTATCGGTCGTCTGACCGCATCGCGGCCCAGACCGAAAGCCGCGTCTCGGTAGAGGCTACCCGCATGCTACCGACTCGGCAGAACGGTGCATGGACACCCGAGATCGCAACGCGAGACATCGTCCCGTTCCTCTGCTACATCGCTAAGGAGCGAGGCTATACCGATGCCGATCTCGACCTCGATGAACTCGACCGGCTGGACGCCATCTGGAAGGTCCGTGGCGACACGTTCGACATGATCTACGAGGACGGTAAGGTCACGGTCGCGCAGGTCATGGACGATGTGCTTGCCGCCGGGTATGCGGAGAAGACGATCAAGCGCGGCGTGATCTCCGCAGCCCGAGACGAACCAAGGACAACATTCGGGCACATGTACTCGCCGCAGAACATGGATGGTCCGCTGAGGATCAGCATCAGCGCTCCGTCTGAGGACGACTACGACGGCGTCGATGTAGAGTTCGTCAATGCCAACGGCTGGATCGAAGATACCGTCCAGTGCCGCCTGCCCGGCGATGTTGGCAGGAAGGTCGAGAAGATCACGGCTGTCGGCGTGACAGACCGTAACAGGGCGTGGCGATACGGAATGCGCCGCCGGATGGCTCAGCGATACCGGAGAACTGAGTATTCGTTCGATACCGGCCTAGACGCGCTGAACAGCGAGTTCTGGGATTATGTGGCCCTTGCCGGCGATGTTCCCGGCCCTGGCCTGGCGCAGAGCGCATACCTGAAATCGTTCGTGACCTCGGGAAACTCGGTCCTGATCGAGTCCAGCGAGCCGCTCGACTGGTCACTGCTGAACTCGCCAGCGCTCTACCTGCGGCGCCCAGACGGAACGGTTTCCGGTGGATATCCGGCGTCGAGGATCGACGACTACCGGCTGAGCATTCCCAGCATCGATTTCGTCCCTGATGTTTCGTGGGAAATCGAGCCTCCGCACCTACTGCTCGGGAACCCATACCCGGCCCTGATCAGTTCCATCGATCCAAAGGGCAATACCGCTGCGTCCGTCCGTGCGACGAACTATGACGAGCGCGTCTACACGTACGACAACGCCAGCGCCCCCAACTGATCGCACACACAAATCCAGAGCCCGCCATAGAGCGGGCTTTTTCATGCCCGGAGAATTTGCATGACGACCTACGCCACCGGTAACCCGCTGGGCTCCAAAGACCCGCGTGATCTGTACGACAACGCCGAGAACTTCGACGCGGCGATGAACGACCGGGTGAATACCACGTGGAATGATCGTTTCGGCGTTAGTCGCCCAACGATGAAAGGGTATGAGGAACAGTTCAATGACTGGCTGGATGCTCAAGGATTCGAGCCAGGCTTCCTTGAATATGTCGACGGCTCACCGCTGACCGTAGACCGTCCGACCCAACTGATCCAGCGTGACGGGAATCTCTACAGCGTCAAGCGCCCGGCATCGTTCCCCGTCAATCTGACCGGGAACTGGGCGACGGACCAGAACCTCCTGGTTGCCCAGGTTGACCGGACGCTGCAAGACACCCTGGCCACCAGCGCTGGCGCCGGGATGATCGGCTATCGCGAGCGCACCGTAGCCGACCGCCTGAACGATACTGCGAACGTCAAGGACTACGGCGCTATCGCAGACGGGGCTTATCACCCGTTGTCAGAGCGGTTCGCTACGCTCGCCGAGGCGCAGGCGGTTTATCCGCACGCCACTGCGCTGACCGACAGTATCGACTGGGCGGCGTGTCAAGCAGCACTGAATTCTGGAGGTATTGTTGATTTCAGCGGAAATCCGAGAAACTACAATATAAATCGTGACTTGGTAGTTACTGTTGATGGCACTACATTACTTTTGCGCAAATGTGCATTCACCGCATCGCCATCTTTCAGTGGCGTAATGATGCTTGATATTCGGGCTGATCATGTGAGCCTGATAGGTGGCGCAACTTTTCATGCTGCCAATATGCCAAGGCCGACAGCGGATTTTTCCACCTCTAGCTTTATTGGATTTGTCATAGGCCAGAAAGGCACCGAGGATAACGTTTACTCTGGACTGAATGTGACAGGCGGGACCATCTTGGTAAACGATGGGCCTGCCGCAGCAATTGGTTTGCAATACTGCACGGATTTCCATATAGACAACGTATATGGGTATTACTGTGACAACTCGGCAGCGTATGTTGGCCCCGGTGTAATCTACTTTAACCGTTGCACTAAGTACAGCGTCAGAGAGGTTGGGGCTTCTAACTTCAAATGGAAGGGGCTCTATAATGCGAACGGTTCTGACTTCTCTGTTGATACAGCCTTTTGCACAGATGGAGTAGAAGATCAAGCTGCCATCTTCTTCGCTATGTGTAACGGATTCGAGGCAAATCAACTACAGTCTAGAAAGAGCTTTGGAGTAAAGCTAGATAGATGCAACGATTTCTCATGCAGTGGCATCCATGCAAACTGTAATGATATCGGTCAAATAGGAGTGATGATTCAGGGGTGCATTGGGTATAGTCTTAATCAAATTTTTGTGAGAGGCTATGCTATAGCGGGAATTGAGGTAAGCTATCATCCAGGACCTCCAGCAGCAAATTCCCTGGTCGGGGTAATCAACGGTTTCGAAATTCGAAATGGAAAATCTGGATCTCTGGCTGCATTGAGAATTTTTGGCTCAACCACGGAAACTGTAGGTCAACTCCAAATTTCTGGCGGATATATATACTCATGTTCTCGAGGTATTGTAGTAAGAAATATAGGTTCGTCTGTTCTGAATAGGCAGTTTTCGGTTAAGGATGTTGTTGTAGATACTTTTGATGTTGCCGGGATTGAAGGTGTTTCACGCGAGATGTCAATCCGTAGCGTTGAGTTCTTCAACGTTTCGTCATCCGCCGTTGCATGTATTGACCTACATCATGAGCCTGGGCAGACCTGTGATTTTGTCTCGATAAGCAATTGCTCTACAGGGAATGTTCCGTCAGGAGTTAACTTCATTAGGGCAACAAGCACAACCACGCGCAGACTAAAGATTGGTGACGTGATGATCAGCGGTTGCACATTTAAAGGTGGCGCTCGACTACTTGACCTGGCTATGACGCAAACAGACGACTATATTCGGACGCTAAATGTCTTTGGAAACACCCACAACGGAGCGTCAAGCGGAACCTCAGTTGGCCTTGGAAATTCCGCCGCAACTGGAAATACGCAGGTAAGCATTATTGGTAATATGCTTCTTGGTACATCACTAGCCAAGGCGGCAGTTAATTTTGTTGAAACTGCCGCCTCTGGTCGCTGGAATGGAGTTGTAGAGAACAACATGGCTAGAATAAACAACAAGCCTAACAATGTGTGAAGTGGAGCGGCGTCTGCCCGGTCAGGCGCGCAACTCCCGCAATGCCTCCGGGTGCATGCCAGCAACCTTAATTAAGGTTTTCGCTGCTCCAGACGGGGATCGGCGTCCTTGCTCCCAGTCTTGCAGCGTGCGGACGCTCACGCCCAAAAGCTCGGCGAACTCAGACTGTGGCATGCCAACTTTTGCGCGAACTTCGGCAACCGGAGAAAGTTCAATCTGCGTTGAGCGGGCGATCTTCCCCTTCTTCATTTCGTCAATCGAGGCGAGGAGATCGGCCTCGAAGGTTTCAAGTTCCTTATCCATTCATAGCCTCTTTCAATTTGCTCAAGGTGGATGCTGGTAGGTTATCGAACTTTGATTTTGTGTACGCTATCAGTAGCCAGATGGATTGCGCCTCTTCGGCGTTGTAGTAGATCACGCGCGCGCCGCCGCGCTTACCCATGCCGGGGCGAGACCAGCGCACCTTGCGAAGCCCACCCGATCCTGGGATCACATCTCCGACCAAGGGGTTGGCTGCAATCCACGTAATGAACTCCTCCCGTTCGAGGTCGTTCCAGATGTCGTCTGCATAGCGTTTGAAAATCTCTGTTTCGATGACTGTTCGCATTTTTTGATTGTACGGCACTGCCGTAGCTTCTGGCAAATTGACGATAAGCATGATTCAAGGCCCCGCCGAAACGGGGCCAAGAACCTCAGCGAATGCGGAATTCAGAATACCGGTTGAGCCCCAGCCGCCGCTGTACGGCATCGAACTCACCATCGAAATCCCTCCTGAGCTTCCAGACGCCCATGTAGCCATCATTGAAGTGGTCGATCATCTCTACGCCCGCGCGAGAGCCGCGCTGCTCCAGGAAGCTGTAGAGGCTGTGGCGCTTGAAGATCTCGTACAGGTACTGGAAGTGGTGGCAGACGAAGTACACGTCGTAGAGTTGGTGGTCGTTGAGCATGGTGCCGCAGCGTTTTTCAGGCTTCGGCAGCCATTCTCCTTCGTGAACGCTGTAGGCGGCGACGAAGTTGCGGGCTGCATCTAACTGATTGGCGGGGATGTCTGTGGCAGACCGAACCCCGAATGCGGCATGGGTCTGTGACCAGATTTTCGCGGTGGCGCGGCGGCGGACTTCGACGGGGAGGGCGGCTACCTTGCCCTTGATCAGCGAGCCGAGCATGTGGAAGCCGTCGGTGCCGATGGTTTCGCCAACCAGGGTTGCCATCTTATTGCTGGAGTCCTCATAGCGACCATGCTTGCGAATCGCAGGAAGTACCTCGGCGGTTACCCACTTCTTGAAGCGCTTGGCCTCAGCCTTGCGGCTGCGCAGGATCGCCGAGTACAGCCCAGACTCGTTGATGACCAGCATTTCCTGATCGCCGCCAGGGGTACGCACAATCTGCGTACCCTTCTCGTCATCGTCGAGATTGCGCGTCATGTCACCGGCAATTCGGTATTCCAAGGCGCAAGAAACATCAGCCGCTACGAACCAAGGCTGATCATCGATCAGCAGGGTGCGGACTTCGCGAGCATCGAACTGGAAGGGAATTACTTGAGCGGTTTGCATGATGAGGACTCCTTACCTGTTTGGGAGTTCGCCATCTCTGCGACCAAGAAGAGGGAGGCGAACTGTACGCGGGTTGGCCGACCGGGGGTAAGGCTCCCGGCACACCCGAAGGTGTCCCACGCACAGCCCGCCATAAAGCGAGGGCACAAAAAAACGCCCTGCGGCGCTGTGCGCCTTACCGATTCGGGCGGCCAAGCCCGACCGCTGAATTTGCAGCGGCAGGCAGACTATGGTTCAGGCGTACAGCAGTGTCAAGGCGTCGAAGGGATGGCAACATGCTATGTTTCGTCGGTCTCAACGGAAGGAAGATCCAAATGTTCCAGAAAAGCATGACCTGTATTGTCCTGTGCATTGCGGCATTGAGCGGCTGTGCGACTCCGCCACCCCCAGCTCCCAAGGTGCAGGCCCCAAAGCCAAAAACCGTATCGTTTGAGCTGAACGACCAGCAGCGTGAGCATGCAATGGCGTCCGTTCGAGAGGTCTTGAAAGACCCGGACTCCGCAAAGTTCAGTGGATTGATTGGCGTTCGTTCGATTGCAGCCCCGCCAGATAAATACTCCATCTGCGGCAAGGTGAATGCGAAGAACAGCTATGGTGGATACACAGGCTTCACTAGGTTTGCCGTGCTTGACAGCAGCGTGATTCTTGCCGACTCGACTCGCTTCAACAGGGAGATGGTCGAGATCGCTTGCAGGGTTACAGAAAAGTAAAGACAGAATCAGAAAAGCAAAACCCCCGGACGTTCACAGCGTGCCGGGGGTTTTTATTTCCACCCCTTGGGAAGGACAAGGAGCAGAACATACGTGAATCGTAGACCAATCTTGCTGAAGGTTAAAGACTGGCTGGAGGTCAAAATGCCAACGAGTCATTTCCTGAATTTTTGCATCGGGGTCAGCCTGCTGATCCTCGCCTGTGGAGCCGCCGCTTGGCTGTCGTCTCCTGTGCTGCTGGCGATCCTGACCGGTAGCTGACCCGAACACCTTCCCGACGAAGATAAGCCCGCTATAGAGCGGGCTTCGTCGTTTTTGGAGACCCGTAATGCGCACATCCCAACGAGGCATAGACCTCATCAAATCGTTCGAGGGCCTACGCCTGTCCGCTTACCAGGACTCGGTAGGCGTTTGGACCATTGGCTACGGCACCACGCGGGGCGTCACCCGCTACATGACGATCACCGTCGAGCAGGCCGAGCGGATGCTGTCGAACGACATTCAGCGCTTCGAGCCCGAGATGGACAAGCTGGTGAAAGTGCCACTGAACCAGAACCAGTGGGATGCCCTGATGAGCTTCGTGTACAACCTGGGCGCGGCCAATCTGGCGTCGTCCACGCTGCTCAAGTTGCTGAACAAGGGGGACTACCAAGGAGCGGCGGACCAGTTCCCGCGCTGGGTGAATGCGGGCGGTAAGCGCTTGGAGGGTCTGGTCAAGCGTCGAGCGGCGGAGCGCGCGCTGTTCCTGGAGCCGCTGTCGTGATCTCCGCCCGTGTTGTCTCGATCGCGCTGGCCTGCCTGGTGCTGGTCGGCCTCGGCGCCGACGGCCAGCCCAACGCCCTGGCGCAGCGCCTGGCGCGGAAACCCCGGGCTATCGCCAACAACGCCTACGCCTCGCGCAACGGCAATGGCGACGAGGCGTCGGGCGACGGCTGGCGGTTCCGCGGGCGTGGCCTGCTACAGATCACCGGCCGGTCGAACTACCGCGCCGCCGGCGCCGGGCTGGGCCAGCCGCTGGAGCAGGAACCCGAGTTGCTCGAGCAGCCGGAGTTCGCTGCGCTGTCGGCGGCCTGGTGGTGGGCCAGTCACGGGTTGAACGACCTGGCCGACCGGGGCGAGTTCGCCGCCATCACTCGGCGCATCAACGGCGGCACGAACGGCCAGGCGGAGCGCCTGGCGTTGTGGGAGCGGGCGAAGAGGGTATTGGCATGAGCGCCTTCGTTCGAGTGTCGCCGATCCTGGAGAAGGCTGACGGTAAACTTTTCTTCGAGTGTCCGGGTTGCAAGATGCTGCACGGCGTCAACGTCGAGGTCGACGGTCAGCCCCGCTGGACCTGGAACGGCAGCGTCGACAACCCGACTTTCCAGCCGTCGATCCTGGTTCGGTATCCGTGGCGCCTCCTGGAGAGCGGAGAGCGTGAGCAGGTTGTCTGCCACTCCTTCGTCACCGATGGGCGCATCCAGTACTTGAGCGACTGCACGCACCGCCTGGCTGGCCAGACGGTTGATCTTCCGCCGCAGGGGGATGACGAATGACAGGCTTCCAGTGGAAGGCGGCCGGCTTGGTTCTGGCCGCGCTGCTGCTGGTCGGCCTCGGCGCCGCCGGCGGTGTCTGGCTCGGCGCGCGACACTACCGGCCGCAGTTGGATGCCGCGAGCGCGGATCTGGCTGCCTGCCGTTCCGCTCGTGGGAGCCTGGAGGCCGCAGTAGTGGAGCAGGGCGGGCAGATTGCCGCGCTGCGCGTGGCCGGCGAGCAGCGCGCCCGGGATGCCGCGCAGGCTGTGGATCGGGGACGGCAGCAGGCCGCGGAGCAGTATGCCGAAGCCCAGCGCCTGGTACGTGAGCGAACCGCCGGCGAGCAGTGTGCTGCCGCCGAGGCGGTCATCGACAAGGAACTGGGGCTATGAAGCTGCAGGCGTGGCGAAAGGTGCAGGTGGTGCAGGTGGTGCAGGTGCTGGGGTTGGGGTTGGGGTTGGCGTTCGCGCTGGCGGGATGCGCCGGCCGGCAGGAAGCCGAGCCGCGCACGGTGCGCGTAGAAGTGCCGGTGGCGGTCCCGTGCCGAGTGCCGGCGGTAGAAGTGCCGGCTTGGGCAACTACTGGGCTGCGAAAAGGCGACGACTTGCAGACCAAGGTCCGTGCGCTGCTCGCCGAACGCTTGCAGCGGATAGGTTACGAGGCGCAGCTCCTGGCTGCGAACCTGGCCTGTCAGGATTAGGAGTCGGACCGCTAAATGCCGGGCGTGACGGAAACGTGAAGCGCGGAAATGGAAAACGTGAAAAGGAATTTCACGATTGGCACAGTTTAAGTGATTGCGGTCGGCGTAAACTGTTGTAATATAAGCGCTTCTGAGGTGCGAGACAGGATTTAGGTTCCAGCGCCGCAAGGCGTGAGAGTTCGAGTCTCTCCGTCCGCACCACCTTCAGGCTCGGCTTGTCCGGCCGCTGCGGTTGAAGCCGGAACGTCCGGCACGATTCACGATATGGTGGGCGTAGCTCAGTTGGTAGAGCACAGGATTGTGGCTCCTGGTGTCGTGGGTTCGATTCCCATCGTCCACCCCATATTTCGAAGCGCCAGGCCTTGTGCCTGGCGTTTTCGTTTGCGCTTCACGATCTCTTCTCCGCTTGCCTTTCCGGTACCCAATCCGCCCTCATGGGCGCGACGGCAGGTTGAACTTGTTCCGGGTCCGGCGCTCTTAAGCGAGCCTGTCGTTCCTGGCGGGTCCGTATATGCAGTCTGGGTGAAGCGACATGTCGATGAAATGGACCGAGCAGCGCTTGCGCAAGGCTCTCAAGCAGATGGCGAACAATCATGAATCGGCTGCGGTCGAGGTCATGCGCGCCGTCGAGCGGGCGAACGATCCGAAGCTGGCGCAGCGCCTGCTCGAGGTGATCGAGCAGATGCACCAGGATGCCGATGCGCTGCGCTCCATCGACGACGAAATCGCCAGCGGCGTGATCCGTTGCCAATGAGGCCGTAGACGCTCCGCAGTTCAGGACTTCCCGGCTGAAACCGGCGCATCCGGCCGGTTCGCCAGTTTCGGGCGCAAGGTCGCGCCCTGGGCTGTGTTCCGGCGAACGGTATAAGGTTGGCGGCCGCGGAAGGCGAAGGCGGTGAACATGTTCGTATTCTCTCTCGGTGTGTTTCAGAAACGGTATTCCACCAGGGCGCTCGGGCCGATGCTGTCATGCCACTCTTCGGCGACAGCGGCGGAGCAGAGGCTGGCGAGCGTGCCGGCGAGGCACAGGGAGGGGCTTCTCATGGGGACTCCTTCCGTTGCAGCCAGGGACGTGCCTTGGTGTCTTGCTGGGCGAAGCGGTAGCCGAGCGCGTTCAGACCGTCGAAGTCGCGACTGAAGGTGTCTCCCAGGCCCTGGCCGCTGCCGGCCAGGACGGCGTGTGCGCTGTCGATGGGTTGCAGGATGAACTCGCCGGAGCGGGTTCCTCCGGCTTGCCCGCGCACCAGCAGGAAGCCGTCTTCGATCCTGATGCTCAGGCCGTTCAGGTAGCTGTGCCGGCCCGTGCTGGCGACGCGGTAGGTGCCGACGGCTTCGGTCCAGGCCTGGGGCAGGGATGTCGGCTCGATGCGCTCGCCGAGGTAGGCGGTCTGGTCGTGGCGGCGGGACACCAGGATTCGGCGTTGGCCGTAGCTGACCACGTCCAGTTGCAACTGTCCGGCGCTGTCCACGCCGACAGGCCAGAACCCCAGCAGTCTTTTTCTCATCTGCAGCCAGCCCGAGGTGTCGCGCAACAGTTCCACGCGTTGTTCGCCGAAATCCGCGTACAGGCGACCCCTGCGCTCGTACAGGCGAATCTGGCCTTGGCGGGTTGCGTAGCGACCGTATAGCTGTCGCCGGTCCTCCGGGCTCGGCACCTCCAGTGCGGGGGCGCGCGCGGGGGTGGGCTGTACGGCGGGGCGACGAGCGCCCTGTTTGACCTGCAGCATGAGCGACGCCGCTTGCCGGGCCAGGGAGGCAGTGAGCGACCCGCTGTCATCGGCGTTGCTCATGACAATGGCGGCGAGGCGCTGTTCCGGCAGCAGAATCAGATGGGCGCTGAATCCTGGGGTGGCGCTGGCGTACTCATAGTGACGGATGCCTCCTTCCAGCGGCGCGGAGCCGCACGGGCTGAGGAACCAGGCCAGGCCCACCTGGCAGTCGAAGTCCAGGGCATTGCCGGCGTTCTGCTGGCGGAACATCTCCTCGACGGAGTGTTTCCTGAGAAGCTGGCGCTCCTTGTGGCGCCCGTTGGCGAACAGCATGCGGACGAAGCGGCTGAGGTCGACCGGGCTGCTCCACAGATCGTTGACCGGGAGGTCGCTGGCGGAGCCGGGGCGACCGCCGCCGCTATAGCCGTGGGCGCGTTGCGCCTGGGGCAGGGCGTTCCTGGCGAAGCTGGAGCGAGTCATCTGCAAAGGGTCCAGCAGGTGCTCGCGCATGTGCTGCTCGAAGTGCTTTCCGGTGTTGCGCTCGATGGCCGCGCCGACCAGTTCGTAGCCAAGGTTGGAATGGGCGACCTGGGTTCCCGGCGGATTGCTCAGCCAGACACCGGATACTTTCGCCGGCAGTTGGCCGAGTGAGTTCGGGCGTTCGCCGAACAGGGGCGGCAGGTGTTCGCCAGGAAGGCCGGACTGATGGCTGAGCAGCCGGCGGAAAGTGATCGCGCGATCCGCCTCGCTCTGGTCGGCATGGAAGCGTGAGCGTACGTAGAACTCGCGCAAGGTGTCCTGGAGCGGAGCGTCGAGAGAGAGTTGGCCGCGTTCGGCCAGTTGCAGGGTCGCGCTGGCGATCAGTAGCTTGGACAGGTCGCCGGCGTGGAATGCGGTGTGCTCGCTGGCGTTGATCCTGTGCTGTCGGTCGGCATAGCCGAAACCGCGGGCCCAGACCAGTTGCTGGTCGTCGACCAATGCCAGGGCCAGGCCGGGCACGTCCTGCCTTTCCATTTCCCGGCGGATGTGGCGTTGCAGATAGTCGATGACCTCGCCGTAGTTGCCCACGGCGGCGCTCGGCGCTGGCGGGGCGGGCGGCAGTCCGTGGCAGCCGCTGGTGCCGAGCAGGCAGCCGAGAAGGGAAAGATGCATTGCACGAAACATGGAACACCTGGCGGAAAGGCGAGGTGTCCCATGCTAGGGCGGGCCTGGCTGGCAGTCCTTACGGCTTTGTCAGCAATCTGTGAAAGATTGTTAAGCCTCCGCTGTCAACGGGGTCGCTCCCAGGTCAGGCGGAAGGAGGCGCCTCCCTGCGGCGTTTCCAGCGCTTCCGCATAGCCGCCGTGCCATTGCGCGACCCGGCGGACGATCGCCAGGCCCAGGCCGAAGCCGCCGGTGCTGCGATCGCGGCTGTCGTCCAGGCGCGAAAAGGGTTCGAAGATCTTCTGCCGGGCGTCCGCCGGTATCCCGGGGCCGTCGTCGTTGACCCGTATCTGACAGCTGTCGCCTTGATCGAGGAGGGCGATTTCGACGCGCGAGTGTGCGTGGCGAATGGCGTTGCGCAGCAGGTTGATCACTGCGCGCGCCATGAAGCGAGGCTCGATGCGGATCTGTTCGACCTGGCAGGCGCTGATCTCGCAGGTGACTCCGGCGGCTTCGGCTTCCAGGGCGACGTCGGCGACGACGCTATCCAGCCAGCTCGCGGCGTCGACGATTTCCCGGTGGCTCCCGACGTTGCCGTGCTCCAGGCGGGCGTAGGTCAGCAGTTCGGAGACCATTTCCTCCAGTTCGCCGAGATCGGCGCGCATGTCCTCTATCAGGTCGTGGCGTACTTCGGCGTCGACCTGCTTGTTCAATTGCTCGAGTTCGAAGGACAGGCGGGAGATCGGCGTGCGCAATTCGTGGGATACCGCGTTGGTCAGTTCACGCTGGTTGCTGATCAGGCTTTCGATGCGGTCGGCCATCTGGTTGAAGTGCTGGGCCAGGGTGCGGATGTCGGAGCGTCGGAAAATGCGCGTGCGCGATGACAGGTCGCCGTCGCCGAAGCGTTGCGCGGCCAGGCGCAGGGTCTCGAGGTCGCGCCAGTGCGGGCGGACCCATACCAGCAGGGCGATGCCGACCAGCACGCCGAGCAGGATGTAGGCCAGCACGGTGAATAGTGGGGTCAGCGAGGGTTCCGGCGGCAGCTTGATGTCGAGCAGTTGCGGGCCCGCGTCGATGCGGCTGATGAATTCCGTGAAGTCCTCGCGTACCACCAGCAGGTTCTTGTCGAGGAGGGCCTGCTCTTCCTGCGTCAGCTTCGCCTGCCTGGCATCCGTCAGGCTCAGCTCGAGCCCGTAGTGGGGACGCCAGTCTTCGAGCTGTCGCTGGCGTCCGGCCTGGTCCAGCGGGGCCAGCTTTTCCACCAGCGAATAGGCCTGGCCGCGAACGGCGTCGCGGTGATAGTTCTCGACGATGCTGTCGTAGAACGCGTCGATGACATGGTCGACCACGAAGATCGCGGCGGCGAACCCCAGGGCCAGCAGCAGGTAGAGGCGCAGGAACAGGCGCAGCATTCAGAGCTCCCAGCCCAGCGGGTTGAACAGGTAGCCCTTGCCCCAGACAGTCTTGATCCGGACCGGCTCGCGCGGATTGTCCTTCAGTTTATTGCGCAGCTTGCTGATGCAGACGTCGACGCTGCGGTTCAGGCCGTCGAAACCGATGCCGCGGATCTGGTTGAGGATCTCGTCGCGGGAAAGTATTTCCCCTGCCTGGCTGGCCAGCAGCCAGAGCAGCTCGAACTCCATCGTGGTCAGTTCGATGCCGAGGCCTTCGAGTTCCGCTTCGCGCCGCCGTCGGTCGATGTTCAGCTTGCCGAATGTCAGGCTTTCCGGGGACGCGGGAAGGGGCGCGTGCCGGCGCATCAGGGCGCGCAGGCGGGCGAGCAGCACCGGTGGCTCGATCGGCTTGATCACGTAGTCGTCGGCGCCGGACTCCAGGCCGAGGATGTGATCGAGATCGTCCTCCTGGGCGGTGAGTATGAGGATCGGCAGGTTCGCGACCCGGCGGATCTCCCGGCACACCTGCAGACCATTCTGTCCGGGGAGCATGAGGTCGAGAACCACCACTTGCGGCTTGAAGTCGAGGAAGGCGGCGAACGCGGCATCACCGCGATGCACCTGGCGCACTTCGAAACCATGCTGGGAAAGGAAACTGGCGATCAGGCGGGCGAGCTTCTGGTCGTCTTCGACGAGCAATACCTTGCTGAGGGTAGGGCAGTCCATAGGGTTTCATCGGTCGGAGCGGAATCGGCTGGCATTATATGCGCCCGCTTCCGGCGAAGCTCCAGCGACTCGTTCGAGATCGGGCTGCGATCGGCGGAAGCGGCCGGAAACACCCCGGGGATCCGCCTGCACCCTGGCGGGGTGACTTCTGCTTTTCCCTCTACTAGAATGCATGCCCTTGATTCTGGGAGCCGGAAGGACCGGCTTACGTCTGTGCAACGAGGAATATCCATGCAAGTTTCTGTTGAAAGCACTTCCGCTCTTGAGCGCCGCATGACCGTTGGTGTGCCTGCCGAGCGTATCGAGACCGAAGTCAACAAGCGTCTGCAGCAGACCGCCCGTCGTGCCAAGATTCCAGGTTTCCGCCCCGGCAAGGTGCCGATGAGTGTCATTCGTCAGCGCTACGAAGCTTCCGCGCGCCAGGAAGCCATGGGCGATCTGATCCAGGAAACCTTCTACGAAGCCGTGGTCGAGCAGAAGCTGAATCCGGCCGGTTCGCCGTCGGTAGAGCCCAAGTCCTTCGAGAAAGGCAAGGACCTGGAATACATCGCAACCTTCGAAGTCTTCCCGGAATTTACCGTTTCCGGCCTGGAAGACATCAAGGTCGAGCGCCTGCAGGCCGAAGTTTCCGATGCTGATGTCGACAATATGCTCGACGTCCTGCGCAAGCAGAACACCCGTTTCGAAGTAGTCGAGCGTGCCGCCCAGAACGATGACCAGTTGAACATCGACTTCGTCGGCAAGATCGACGGCGAAGCCTTCGCCGGCGGTTCCGCCAAAGGCACCCTGCTGGTACTGGGCTCCGGTCGCATGATCGCCGGCTTCGAAGAAGGGCTGGTGGGGGCGAAGGCCGGTGAAGAGCGTGTGCTCAACCTGACCTTCCCCGAGGACTACCAGAACCTGGACCTGGCCAACAAGGCTGCCGAGTTCACCGTTACCGTCAATAGCGTAGCCGAGCCCAAGCTGCCGGAACTGAACGAAGAGTTCTTCGCTCTGTTCGGCGTGAAGGAAACCGGTCTCGATGGCTTCCGCGCCGAAGTGCAGAAGAACATGGAGCGCGAGCTGCGCCAGGCGATCAAGTCCAAGGTCAAGAACCAGGTCATGGAAGGTCTGCTGCAGGCCAACCCGATCGAAGTGCCCAAGGCCCTGATCGGCAACGAAGTGAACCGTCTGCGCGTGCAGGCCGTCCAGCAGTTCGGTGGCAACATCAAGCCTGACCAACTGCCGGCCGAGCTGTTCGAAGAGCAGGCCAAGCGCCGTGTGGTGCTGGGCCTGATCGTCGCCGAAGTGGTCAAGCAGCACGAGCTGAAGGCCGACGAAGGTCGCGTTCGCGAAATGATCGAGGAAATGGCCTCGGCCTACCAGGAGCCCGAGCAGGTCGTCGCCTGGTACTTCAAGAACGAGCCCCAGCTGAACGAAGTCCGTTCTGTTGTACTGGAAGAACAAGTCGTAGATACTGTCCTGCAAAAGGCCACTGTGACCGATAAGCAGGTATCCTACGAAGAAGCGGTCAAGCCGGCCGAAGCTCCGCAAGCGGCCTGATTCGTTCCTCTCGTTCGAATCCCACAAGCCAGCCTTAGTGCTGGCTTGTGCGTCTTTGAGGCTTCACTATCTGTTAGGGAGTGATCGCAAGACATGTCTCGCAACTCTTTTATTCCGCACGTTCCCGATATCCAGGCCGCCGGTGGCCTGGTGCCCATGGTGGTGGAGCAGTCCGCCCGCGGCGAGCGAGCCTACGACATCTATTCGCGCCTGCTGAAGGAACGGATCATCTTCCTGGTCGGCCAGGTCGAGGACTACATGGCCAACCTGGTGGTTGCCCAGTTGCTGTTCCTGGAGGCTGAAAATCCCGAGAAGGACATTCATCTCTACATCAACTCGCCGGGTGGTTCGGTGACTGCCGGGATGTCCATCTACGACACCATGCAGTTCATCAAGCCCAACGTCTCGACCACCTGTATCGGCCAGGCGTGCAGCATGGGTGCCCTGCTGCTTGCGGGCGGTGCCGCCGGCAAGCGCTACTGCCTGCCGCATTCGCGGATGATGATCCACCAGCCGCTGGGCGGTTTCCAGGGCCAGGCCTCGGATATCGAGATCCATGCCAAGGAAATCCTCTTCATCAAGGAGCGTCTGAACCAGATCCTGGCGCACCACACCGGCCAGCCCCTGGACGTTATTGCCCGCGATACCGATCGTGACCGCTTCATGAGCGGTGACGAAGCCGTCAAGTATGGCCTGATCGACAAGGTCATGACCCAGCGCGACCTGGCCGTCTAAGGCTCCGCAATACTGGCGGTCGAGACATTCGGCCGCCTCGTGGGCTTGAAAATGCCCACAATTGCCTTCATCTTGTGTTTGAAGCTACCCATTGGATCGATCGAATGACTGATACCCGCAACGGCGAGGACAACGGCAAGCTGCTGTATTGCTCCTTCTGCGGCAAGAGCCAGCACGAAGTGCGCAAGTTGATTGCCGGCCCCTCGGTCTTTATCTGCGACGAGTGTGTCGACCTGTGCAATGACATCATCCGCGAGGAGGTGCAGGAAGCGCAGGCGGAAAGTAGTGGGCACAAACTTCCGGCGCCGAAAGAGATCCGCACCATCCTCGATCAGTACGTGATCGGGCAGGAGCGGGCCAAGAAGGTTCTGGCGGTAGCGGTATACAACCACTACAAGCGCCTCAACCAGCGTGACAAGAAGGACGATATCGAGCTCGGCAAGAGCAACATTCTGATGATCGGCCCAACCGGCTCGGGCAAGACCCTGCTGGCCGAGACCCTCGCACGTCTGCTGAACGTGCCGTTCACCATCGCCGATGCGACCACGCTGACGGAAGCGGGCTACGTGGGCGAGGATGTCGAGAACATCATCCAGAAGCTCTTGCAGAAGTGCGATTACGATGTGGAGAAGGCCCAGATGGGCATCGTCTACATCGACGAGATCGACAAGATCTCCCGGAAATCGGACAATCCCTCCATCACTCGCGACGTTTCCGGCGAGGGTGTGCAGCAGGCCCTGCTGAAGCTCATCGAGGGCACCGTTGCCTCGGTACCGCCGCAGGGCGGTCGCAAGCATCCGCAGCAGGAGTTCCTGCAGGTCGATACGCGCAACATCCTGTTCATCTGCGGCGGCGCTTTCGCCGGTCTGGAGCGGGTCATCCAGAACCGTTCCGCGCGCGGCGGCATCGGTTTCAATGCCGAAGTGCGCAGTCAGGAGATGGGCAAGAAGGTCGGCGAGGCGTTCAAGGAAGTCGAACCGGAAGATCTCGTCAAGTTCGGTCTTATTCCCGAGTTTGTAGGGCGTTTGCCGGTGATCGCGACTCTTGATGAGCTCGACGAGGCTGCGCTCATGCAGATCCTGACCGAGCCGAAGAACGCTCTCACCAAGCAGTACGCCAAGCTGTTCGAAATGGAAGGCGTCGATCTCGAATTCCGTCCGGACGCACTCAAGGCGGTTGCCCGCAAGGCGCTCGAACGCAAGACCGGTGCACGTGGCTTGCGTTCAATTCTCGAAGGTATCCTTCTCGATACCATGTACGAGATTCCCTCCCAACAGGATGTCAGCAAGGTGGTCATCGATGAGAGTGTCATCGATGGCTCGTCGCAACCCCTGATGATCTACGAGAACAGCGAAAAGCCAGCCAAGGCTGCGCCTGAGGCATGAAAGAGCAGGGGCCTTCGGGCCCCTTTTCTTTTCCGACTGGCACGCTTGTTTTTTCCCGGGCCTAACCCCATCTTAGGCTGAAAGGTCTTCCTATCTGTTTCGTGGCCAAGTGCCGCTGTAGAGCCGACATTATGAAAACACTCGTCGAATTGCCCTTGCTGCCGCTACGTGACGTGGTGGTGTACCCGCACATGGTCATCCCGTTGTTCGTCGGTCGGGAAAAGTCCATCGAGGCCCTGGAGGCAGCGATGACCGGCGACAAGCAAATCCTCCTGCTGGCGCAGAAAAACCCCGCGGACGATGATCCGGGCGAAGATGGCCTGTACCGCATGGGTACGGTCGCTACCGTGCTGCAGTTGCTCAAGCTGCCGGATGGCACCGTCAAGGTGCTGGTCGAAGGCGAGCAGCGCGGCCAGGTCGAGCGCTTCATCGAGGAGGAAGGGCACATTCGTGCCGCGGTCCAGGCCATCGACGACGCCAATGTCGGCGAGCGCGAGGCCGAGGTCTTCACTCGCAGCCTGCTGAGCCAGTTCGAGCAATACGTCCAGTTGGGCAAGAAAGTCCCCGCCGAGGTGCTTTCCTCGCTGAACAGCATCGACGAGCCGAGCAGGCTGGTCGATACCATGGCCGCGCACATGGCGCTGAAGATCGAGCAGAAGCAGGACATCCTGGAGATCACCGACCTGTCGTCGCGGGTCGAGCATGTCCTGGCGCTGCTGGATGCCGAGATCGACCTGCTGCAGGTGGAAAAGCGTATCCGCGGCCGGGTCAAGAAGCAGATGGAGCGCAGCCAGCGCGAGTACTACCTGAATGAGCAGATGAAGGCCATTCAGAAGGAACTCGGCGATATCGACGAAGGGCACAACGAAGTCGAGGAGCTGAAGAAGCGCATCGACGCCGCCGGCCTGACCAAGGAGGCGCACACCAAGGCCACTGCCGAGCTGAACAAGCTCAAGCAGATGTCGCCGATGTCGGCGGAAGCCACCGTGGTGCGTTCCTACATAGACTGGCTGCTGAACGTGCCGTGGAAGGCCGAGAGCAAGGTGCGCCATGATCTCGCCAAGGCGGAAGACATCCTCGATGCCGACCATTACGGCCTGGAAGAGGTCAAGGAGCGCATTCTCGAGTATCTCGCCGTGCAAAAGCGGGTGAAGAAGCTCAAGGGCCCGGTCCTTTGCCTGGTGGGGCCGCCCGGCGTGGGCAAGACCTCCCTGGCCGAATCCATCGCTCGCGCCACCAATCGCAAGTTCGTGCGCATGGCGCTCGGCGGCGTGCGTGACGAGGCCGAGATCCGCGGTCACCGTCGTACCTATATCGGCTCCATGCCGGGCCGCCTGATCCAGAAGATGACCAAGGTCGGCGTGCGCAACCCGCTGTTCCTCCTCGACGAAATCGACAAGATGGGCAGCGACATGCGCGGGGATCCCGCCTCGGCGCTGCTCGAGGTGCTCGACCCGGAGCAGAACCACAACTTCAACGATCACTACCTGGAAGTCGACTACGACCTGTCCGACGTGATGTTCCTCTGCACCGCGAACTCGATGAACATCCCGGCGCCCCTGCTGGATCGGATGGAAGTCATCCGCCTGCCGGGCTACACCGAGGACGAGAAGGTCAATATCGCCGCCAAGTACCTGATTCCGAAGCAGGTCCAGGCCAACGGCCTGAAGAAGGGCGAGCTGACCTTCGAGGAAGGCGCCCTGCGCGACATCATTCGCTACTACACCCGCGAAGCCGGGGTGCGCAGCCTCGAGCGGCAGATCGCCAAGGTCTGCCGCAAGGCGGTGAAGGAGCATGCCAAGCTCAAGCGTATCCAGGCGGTGGTGTCCAGCGAGACGCTGGAGAACTACCTCGGCGTGCGCAAGTTCCGTTATGGCCTCGCCGAACAGCAGGACCAGATCGGCCAGGTGACCGGGCTGGCCTGGACCCAGGTCGGCGGCGAGCTGCTTACCATCGAGGCGGCCGTGGTACCCGGCAAGGGCCAGTTGACCAAGACCGGATCGCTGGGCGACGTGATGGCGGAATCGATCACCGCGGCGTTGACCGTGGTGCGCAGCCGCGCCCAGAGCCTAGGAATCGCGGCGGACTTCCACGAGAAGCGCGACATCCATATCCACGTTCCGGAAGGCGCTACGCCGAAGGATGGCCCGAGCGCAGGCATCGGCATGTGCACGGCGCTGGTTTCGGCGATCACGCAGATCCCGGTGCGCGCCGACGTGGCAATGACCGGGGAGATCACCCTGCGTGGGCAGGTGCTGGCGATCGGCGGGCTGAAAGAAAAACTTTTGGCGGCGCACCGCGGCGGGATCAAGACGGTGATCATTCCCGAGGAAAATGTTCGCGACCTGAAGGAAATTCCGGACAATATTAAGAGTGATCTGGTTATTAAACCGGTTAAATGGATTGACGAAGTCCTGCAAATTGCGCTGCAATACGCCCCGGAGCCCTTGCCCGATGCGGCTCCGGAGATGGTTGCAAAGGATGAAAAACGCGAGCCTGATTCCAAGGAGCGAATTAGCACGCATTAGTCGGTAGGTATTCTTGACACTGTTTTTGGGCCCTTGTTATAAAGCGGCACTTGCTGAGTCAGTTGGCCTACCAGCGCAGAATTTCCTTACACCTAACACATAGAAACATACTCAACAGAAATAAGGGGACTTAGAGTGAACAAGTCGGAACTGATCGATGCAATTGCCGCATCTGCTGATATCCCGAAAGCTGTTGCCGGTCGCGCACTGGACGCAGTGATCGAGTCCGTCACTGGCGCCCTGAAGGCTGGTGACTCCGTCGTGCTGGTTGGTTTCGGCACCTTCGCTGTCAAAGAGCGCGCTGCTCGCACCGGTCGCAACCCGCAAACTGGCAAGCCGATCAAGATCGCCGCTGCCAAGATCCCGGGCTTCAAAGCCGGTAAAGCCCTGAAGGATGCTGTCAACTAAGCGTCTTTTTGGACTCGATCTACCCAGGTCGGCCAAGGCTGGCCTGGCTGCGGAGCGGTAGTTCAGTCGGTTAGAATACCGGCCTGTCACGCCGGGGGTCGCGGGTTCGAGTCCCGTCCGCTCCGCCAGTTACGAGAAGGCGCATCCTCGGATGCGCCTTTCTTATATCCGCATCTCTTACCCACGCCGCGCCGCCCAAGACGGCTGGTCGTGGCAGTTTTTGGGGGCTGCATGCTGCAGAACATCAGGGATAATTCCCAGGGCTGGATCGCCAAGACCATCATTGGCGTGATCATCGTTCTCCTGTCGCTGACCGGCTTCGACGCGATCATCCGGGCCACCGACCACTCCAACGTGGCCGCCAAGGTCAACGGCGACGATATCAGTCTCAATGAAGTCCAACAGGCCGTGGACATGCAGCGTCGCCAGCTGCTGCAACGCCTGGGCAAGGATTTCGATCCATCCATGCTGGATGACAAGCTGCTCAAGGAAGCGGCCCTGAAGGGGCTGATCGAGCGTACCCTGCTGCTCCAGGCCGCCAAGGACGACAAGTTCGCCTTCTCCGACCAGGCGCTGGACCAGTTGATCCTGCAAACTCCCGAGTTCCAGGTCGACGGCAAGTTCAACGCGGATCGCTTCGACCAGGTCATCCGTCAGATGAACTACAGCCGCATGCAGTTCCGCCAGATGCTCGGCCAGGAAATGCTCATCGGCCAGCTTCGCGCCGGCCTGGCGGGCACCGGTTTCGTCACCGACAACGAATTGCAGTCCTTCGCTCGCCTCGAGAAGCAGACCCGCGACTTCGCCACCCTGGCGATCAAGGCCGACGCCTCCAAGAGCAGCGTGAGCGACGACGAGGTGAAGGCCTTCTACGAAGGCCACAAGAGCGAGTTCATGACTCCCGAGCAGGTGGTCGTCGAATACGTGGAGCTGAAGAAGTCCTCCTTCTTCGACCAGGTCAAGGTGAAGCAGGAAGACCTCGAGGCGCTGTACCAGAAGGAAATCGCCAACCTTTCCGAGCAGCGCGATGCCGCCCACATCCTGATCGAGGTGAACGACAAGGTCGGCGACGAGCAGGCCAAGGCGAAGATCGACGAGATCAAGGCTCGCCTGGCCAAGGGCGAGGATTTCGCCGCGCTGGCCAAGGAGTTCTCCCAGGATATCGGCTCGGCCGCCACCGGCGGCGACCTGGGCTACGCCGGTCGCGGCGTGTACGACCCCGCGTTCGAGGAGGCGCTGTATGTGCTGAAGCAAGGTGAGGTATCCGCCCCGGTGAAGACTCCGTACGGCTACCACCTGATCAAGCTGCTGGGCGTGCAGGCGCCGGAAGTACCGAGCCTGGAAAGCCTCAAGCCGAAGCTCGAGGACGAACTGAAGAAGCAGATGGTCGAGCAGCGTTTCGTCGAGGCTACCAAGGACTTGGAAAGCTCCGCCTACGAAGCCGCCGACCTGAGCCAGCCGGCGCAGGAAATGGGCCTGAAGGTCCAGACCAGCCAGCCGTTCGGACGTTCGGGGGGCGACGGCATCGCTGCCAACCGCCAGATCGTGCAGACCGCGTTCAGCCCCGAGGTGCTGGAAGAAGCGGCCAACAGTGGCGCCATCGAGCTGGATCCGGACACCGTGGTGGTGCTGCGGGTCAAGGAACACAACAAGCCGAAGGAGCAACCGCTGGAGCAGGTCGCGGCGAACATCCGCGAGCGCCTGGCCGCCGAAAAGGCCGCCGAGGAGGCGCAGAAGCGTGGCGAGGCCCTGATTGCAGAGCTGCGTGAAGGCCGTACCTCTTCCGCAGCGGGTGAGTCGTGGAAAGTGGTCGAGGCGGCCTCCCGCGGCCAGGAAGGCGTCGATCCGAAACTGCTCCAGGCGGTGTTCCGCATGCAGCGTCCGGAGGCCAAGGACAAGCCTTCGCTCTCTGGCGTGACCCTGGCCAATGGCGATTACGTGGTGATCCGCCTGAATGGCGTCAGCGAGCCGGAGGAGGCTATCTCCGACGACGAGAAGGCCATGTACCGCCGCTTCCTGGCTTCGCGCAGCGGACAGGCAGACTTCGCCGCCTTCCGCCGTCAGTTGCAGGACAAGGCGGAAGTCGAGAAATACTGAGACCGAGATGCAGAGAAAAGGCCGCTTACGCGGCCTTTTCTTTATTCCGCCCATGAAAAAGGCCGCTCGAAGCGGCCATTTTTCATGGGCGGGGTGATCAGTCGTCGTCCAGCGGGCCCATGGCGGTAGTGTTGAAGCCGCCATCGACGTAGAGGATCTCGCCACTGATACCGCTGGCCAGGTCTGAACAGAGGAAGGCGCCGGCATTGCCGACTTCCTCGATGGTGACGTTGCGCCGCAGCGGCGTCTGCCGCTCGTTGGCGGCCAGCATCTTGCGGAAACTCTTGATCCCGGAGGCGGCGAGCGTTCGGATCGGCCCGGCGGAAACCGCATTGACCCGGGTGCCTTCCGCGCCCAGGCTGCCGGCCAGGTAGCGGACCCCGGCCTCCAGGCTGGCCTTGGCCATGCCCATTACGTTGTAGTTCGGCATGGTCCGTTCGGCGCCCAGGTAGGAGAGGGTCAGCAGGCTGCCGTTGCGGCCCTTCATCATTTCCCGTCCGGCCTTGGCCAGGGCGATGAAGCTGTAGGCGCTGATGTCGTGGGCGATGCGGAAGCCCTCGCGGGTGGTCACCGCGGTGAAGTCGCCGTCGAGCTGATCGCCTGGAGCGAATCCGACGGAGTGGACGATGATGTCCAGGCCGTCCCAGTGCTTGCCCAGGGCGGCGAACACCGCTTCGATCTGGCTGTCGTCGGCCACGTCACAGGGGAAGCACAGCTCCGGCCGCGAGCCCCAGCCACTGGCGAACTCCTCCACCCGGCCCCTGAGCTTGTCGTTCTGGTAGGTGAAGGCCAGTTCGGCGCCTTCCCGGTGCATGGCGGCGGCGATGCCGGAAGCGATGGAGAGCTTGCTGGCGACTCCGACGATCAGGGCGCGTTTTCCTGTGAGAAATCCCATTGTCCGTTCCTTGTCTGCTACTCAGTTTTCCGCGCTTGCCGGGGCCATGAAGGCAGCCTCCAGCAATTGCTGCGTATAGGGATGTTGCGGCGAGGCGAAAACCGCTTCGGCGCTGCCCTGTTCCACTACCTTGCCATGTCGAACCACCATCAGCTGGTGGCTGAGCGCCTTGACCACCGCCAGGTCGTGGCTGATGAACAGGTAGGTGAGGTTGTACTTGCCCTGCAGTTGCCGCAGCAATTCCACGACCTGGCGCTGCACGGTGCGGTCGAGCGCCGAGGTCGGTTCGTCGAGCAGGATCAGTGCCGGTTTCAGCACCAGTGCCCGGGCGATGGCGATGCGCTGGCGCTGGCCGCCGGAGAATTCGTGGGGGTAACGGTAGCGGGTCTGCGGATCGAGCCCGACCTCCACCAGCGCGTCGATGATCGCCTGCTCCTGTTCGGCCTCGCTGCCGATCCTATGGATGCGCAGGCCTTCGCCGACGATCTCGCCGACACACATGCGTGGGCTGAGGCTGCCATACGGGTCCTGGAACACCACCTGCATCTCGCGGCGCAGCGGGCGCACGTCATGTTGCGCGAGACCGTCCAGCCGGGTGCCTTCGAAGCGGATGCCGCCCTGGCTTTCCAGCAGCCGCAGGATCGCCAGGCCAAGGGTCGACTTGCCCGAGCCGCTTTCGCCAACGATGCCCAGCGTCTGCCCGCGGGGTAGTTCGAAATTGACCCCGTCGACCGCCTTGACGTGGTCCACGGTGCGGCGGAACACGCCTTTGCGGATCGGGAACCAGACCCGCAGGTCGTCCACCGCCAACAGGGTTTCACCCGGCGGGTTGCTTGCCGGCGCACCGCTGGGCTCGGCGTTGAGCAGCTCGCGGGTATAGGGGTGTCGCGGGGCTGCGAAGAGTTCCTGGCAGGAAGCCTGCTCGACGATCCGCCCTTGTTGCATGACGCAGACGCGGTGGGCGATGCGCCGGACCAGGTTGAGGTCGTGGGTGATCAGCAGCAGGGACATGCCCAGGCGTGCCTGCAGGTCCTTGAGCAGATCGAGGATCTTCAACTGGACGGTGACGTCGAGCGCGGTGGTCGGTTCGTCGGCGATCAGCAGTTGCGGCTCGCAGGCCAGGGCCATGGCGATCATCACCCGCTGCCGCTGGCCGCCGGAGAGTTCGTGTGGATAGGCTTTCAGGCGCTTGGCCGGCTCGGGGATGCCGACCAGCTCGAGCAGTTCGAGAATTCTCGCGCTGGCCTTGGCGCCACCCAGGCCCTTGTGCAGGGCGAGGACCTCGGCGAGCTGCTTCTCGATGGTATGCAGCGGATTGAGCGAGGTCATGGGTTCCTGGAAGACCATGGCGATGCGGTTGCCGCGGATCCCGCGCAGGCGCCGTTCCGGGAGCTTGAGCAGATCCTCGCCCTGGTAGTGGATGCTGCCTGCTGGGTGGCTGGCGACGGAGTAGGGCAGCAGGCGCAGGATCGAGTGGGCGGTCACCGACTTGCCCGAGCCGCTTTCGCCGACCAGGGCCAGGGTCTCGCCCTGGCGGATGTCGAAGCTGACGCCTTCGACCACCCGCTGGCGTTGCTCGCCGGAGAGGAATTCGACGGCGAGGTCGCGGATTTCCAGAATGTTCTCGCTCATCTCATTTCCTCGGGTCGAAAGCGTCGCGGGCGGCTTCGCCGATGAACACCAGCAGGCTCAGCATGACCGCCAGCACCACGAAGGCGGAAATGCCCAGCCAGGGTGCCTGGAGGTTGGACTTGCCCTGGGCGACCAACTCGCCCAGCGACGGCGCGCCGGGCGGCAGGCCGAAGCCGAGGAAGTCCAGGGAGGTGAGGGTGCCGATGGCGCCGGTGAGGATGAACGGCATGAAGGTCAGGGTCGAGATCATCGCGTTCGGCAGGATGTGACGGAACATGATGGCGCTGTTGCGCATGCCGAGGGCCCGGGCGGCGCGGACGTATTCCAGGTTGCGCCCGCGGAGGAACTCGGCGCGGACCACGTCCACCAGGCTCATCCAGGAAAACAGCAGCATGATGCCCAGCAGCCACCAGAAGTTCGGCTGGACGAAGCTGGCCAGGATGATCAGCAGGTAGAGCACCGGCAGCCCCGACCAGACTTCCAGGAAACGCTGGCCGAGCAGGTCGACCCAGCCGCCGTAGTAGCCTTGCAGGGCGCCGACGGTGACGCCGATCAGAGAACTGAGCACGGTCAGGGTCAGGGCGAAGAGGATCGACACGCGGAAGCCGTAGATCACCCGGGCGAGCACGTCGCGGGCCTGGTCGTCGGTGCCCAGCCAGTTTTCCGCCGACGGCGGGGCGGGGGCGGGAACCTTCAGCTCGTAGTTGATGGTGTCGTAGCTGTAGGGGATCGGCGGCCAAAGCACCCAGCCGTCCTTCTCGGCGATCAGTTGGCTGATGTAGGGGCTCTTGTAGTTGGCTTCCAGGGGGAATTCGCCGCCGAAGGTGGTTTCCGGGTAGCGTTTGAAGACCGGGAAATACCAGCCGCCGTCGTAATGCACGACCAGCGGTTTGTCGTTGGCGATCAGTTCGGCGCCGAGGCTGCCGACGAACAGGATGAGGAACAGCCAGAGCGACCACCAGCCACGCTTGTTGCTCTTGAAGCGGGCCCAGCGGCGCTGGTTGATGGGAGACAGGCGCATCGGATTACTCCCGGTTCTCGAAGTCGATGCGCGGATCGACCAGGGTGTAGACGATATCGCTGATCAGCTTCATGACCAGCCCGAACAGGGTGAAGATGAACAGCGTGCCGAAGACCACCGGGTAGTCGCGGTTCATCGCCGCTTCGAAGCTGAGCAGGCCGAGGCCGTCGAGGGAGAAGATCACCTCGATCAACAGCGAACCGGTGAAGAAGATCCCCAGCAGCGCAGCCGGCAGGCCGGCAATCACCAGCAGCATGGCGTTGCGGAATACGTGCCCGTAGAGCACGCGGCGTTCGGTCAGGCCCTTGGCGCGGGCGGTGACCACGTATTGCTTGCCGATCTCGTCGAGGAAGCTGTTCTTGGTCAGCAGCGTGATGGTGGCGAAGTTGCCGATCACCAGGGCGGTTACCGGCAAGGCCAGGTGCCAGAAATAGTCGAGCACCTTGCCGCCGAGGCTGAGCTGGTCGAAGTTGTTCGAGGTCAGGCCGCGCAGGGGGAACCAGTCCCAGTAGCTGCCGCCGGCGAACAGCACCACCAGCAGGATGGCGAAGAGGAAGGCGGGAATGGCGTAGCCGACGATGATCGCCGAGCTGGTCCAGATGTCGAAGACGCTACCATGGCGGACCGCCTTGGCGATCCCCAGCGGGATCGACACCAGGTACATGATCAGCGTGCTCCAGAGCCCGAGCGAGATCGACACCGGCAATTTCTCGATGATCAGGTCGGTGACCTTGGCGTCGCGGAAGAAGCTCTGCCCGAAGTCCAGGTGCAGGTAGTTCTTCAGCATGATCATGAAGCGCTCGGGGGCCGACTTGTCGAAGCCGTACATGCGCTCGATCTCTTTCACCAGCTCCGGGTCCAGGCCTTGCGCGCCGCGGTATTGCGAGCCGGCCACGGCGACTTCGCCGCCGCCGCCGGAGATGCGCCCGGTGGCGCCGCCGGAAGCGGCGTCGAAGCCTTCCAGCTTGGCGATCATCTGCTCCACCGGACCGCCGGGAGCGGCCTGGATGATGATGAAGTTGATCAGCAGGATGCCGAACAGGGTAGGGACGATCAGCAGCAGGCGCCGCAGGATATAGGAGAGCATGCGGCGTTACTCCCGTTCCGGCTCGGCGTCTTGCGTGGCTTCGGCTTGCGCCTTGCTCGGCAGCGCCTTGTCGCTGGTCTGCCACCAGGTCATCAGGCCCCAGTCGTAGAGTGGCGTCACCTTCGGCCGGCCGAAACGGTTCCAGTAGGCGACCCGCCAGGTATCGACGTAGTAGTTGGGAACCACGTAGTAGCCCCACGACAGTACGCGGTCGAGGGCGCGGGTATGGTCGATCAGGCTTTGCCGCGAGTCGGACTGGATCAGGCTTTCCACCAGGCTGTCGATGGCCGGGTCCTTGAGGCCGATGAAGTTGCGGCTGCCGGCCTTGTCGGCGCTGCTGGAATGCCAGAACTCTCGCTGTTCGTTGCCTGGCGAGTTGGATTGCGGCCAGGTCGCCGAGGTCATGTCGAAATCCCGCGAGCGCAGGCGGTTGACGAACTGCGAGACGTCGACGCGACGGATCTGCATGTCGATGCCAAGTTCGGCCAGGTTGCGCTTGAACGGCAGGATGACCCGTTCCATGTTGGCCTGGAACAGCATGAACTCGAAGCTCAGTGGCTGGCCGTCGGGACCTACCATGCGGTTGTTCTCGATCCTGTAGCCGGCCTCGGTGAGCAACTGGTAGGCCTTGCGCCGCTGCTCGCGGATCACCCCGCTGCCGTCATTGACCGGATTCTGGAAGACCTGGTCGAAGGCCTCGTCGGGAATCTTGCCGCGCAGCGGTTCGAGGATCTTCAGCTCGGCTTCGCTGGGCAACTGGTGGGCGGCCATCTCCGAGTTCTCGAAATAGCTGTTGGTGCGCTTGTAGGAGCTGAAGAACAGCTGCTTGTTCGACCATTCGAAGTCGAACAGCAGGCTGATCGCCTGGCGTACCCGGCGGTCCTGGAACACCGGGCGGCGGATATTGAAGGCGAAGCCCTGCATCCCCACCGGGTTGTGGTTGTGGATGCTGGCCTTGATGAAGCGCCCGTCGCGCAATGCCGGCGACTCGTAGCCGGTGGCCCAGTCCTTCGCCGAATATTCGAGGTTGACGTCGTACTGGCCGGCCTTGAAGGCTTCCAGGGCGACCGACATGTCGCGATAGGAGTCGATGGTGATGGTGTCGAAGTTATAGAGTCCGCGGGAGACCGGAAGGTCCTTGGCCCACCAGTCCTTGACTCGCTCGTAGCTGATGGAGCGTCCCGGATCGACCTTGGCGATGCGGTAGGGGCCGCTGCCCACCGGAATTTCCATGCCGGTCTTGGAAAAGTCGCGGTCGGCCCACCAGTGTTTCGGCAGGATCGCGATCTGCCCGAGGATCAGCGGCAGTTCGCGGTTGCCGGCGTGCTTGAAGTCGAAGCGCACGCGAAGCTTGTCCTCGGCGACCACCTTGTCGACGTCCGCATAGTAGTTGCGGTACATCGGGTCGCCCTTGCTCACCAGCGTCTCGAAGGTGAACACCACGTCTTCGGCGGTGACCGGCGTGCCATCGCTGAAACGGGCCTGGGGGCGCAGGTAGAAGCGCACGTAGCTGTTGTCCGGTGCCTTCTCGATCTTCTCCGCGAGCAAGCCGTATTCGGTGAACGGCTCGTCCTGCGACTGGAAGGCCAGGGTGTCGTAGATCAGGCCCAGCGAAGGGGCCGAGACGCCCTTGCCGATGAACGGGTTAAGGCTGTCGAAGCCGCCGAAGTCGGCCTGGCGGAGGATGCCGCCTTTCGGCGCATCCGGATTCACGTAGTCGAAATGCTTGAAATCGGCGGGATACTTCGGAGGCTCATCGTAGAGCGTCAGTGCATGTTTCGGGGCGGCGAGGAGCGGGCCGCAGCAGCCGAGCAGCAGGGCTGCCAGCAGAGGGGTGAAGCGGGGACGGATCATCGGGACGTCTCCAGGTTTTTCTGCCACCACGCGCGCAGGCCCAGGGTGTAGGGCGGGGTGGCGACGAAGGCGAAGCGGTTGCGGTACGCCAGACGGTGCGAATTGAGGTACCAGTTGGGAATGCTGTAGTACTGCCAGAGCAAGGTCCGGTCCAGGGCGCGCGCGGCGGCGACCTGTTCGTCGCGGCTGTGGGCGCCTCGCAGGCGGTTGAGCATGGCGTCGACCACCGGGTTGGCGATTCCCGCGTAATTCTTGCTGCCCTTGACCTTCACCTGGCTGGAGTGGAAGTACTGCCACTGTTCCAGGCCGGGACTGAGGGTCTGCGGCAGGGTCATGAGGATCATGTCGTAGTCGAACTGGTCCAGGCGCTGCTTGTATTGGGCGCGGTCGACGGTGCGCAGGCGCGCGTCGATGCCGATGCTGGCGAGGTTTTCGCGATAGGGCTGGAGAATACGCTCCAGGCTCGGATTGACCAGCAGGATTTCGAAGCGCAGCGGTTCGCCCTTTTTATTCAGCAGTCGGTCGCCGGACAGCTTCCAGCCGGCATCGGCCAGTAGACCGAGTGCATGCCTGAGGGTTTCACGGGGAATGCCGCGCCCCTCGGTGGTCGGCAGGCTGAACGGCTGTTTGAACAACTGCGCCGGCAATTGCTTGCGGTACGGCGACAGGTACAGCCATTCCTGGCCCTCCGGGACGCCGCTGGCGGCGAATTCGCTGTTCGGGTAGTAGCTGCGCGAGCGCAGGTAGGAATTGCTGAAGAGGGCGCGATTGGTCCATTCGAAGTCGAACATCTCGCCCAGCGCCTGGCGTAGCGCGCGCTCCTTGAACACGGCGCGACGGGTGTTCATGAACAACGCCTGGGTCTGGCTGGGGATCTGGTGCGGGATTTCCGTGCGGATCACATCGCCGCGCAGAACCGCGGGGAAGCGATAGTTGTTCAGCCAGTTCTTCGCCTGGTGCTCGATGTAGAAGTCGAACTCGCCGGCCTTGAAGGCTTCGAAGGCGACGCCGTTGTCCCGGTAGAAGTCCACCACGACCCGGTCGAAATTGTATTTGCCGCGGTTCACCGGCAGTTTTTCGCCCCACCAGCCCTTCACGCGTTCGAACACCAGGCGGCGCCCGGGATCGACCTCGACGATGCGATAGGGACCGCTGCCCAGCGGCGCGGTGAAGGTGGTGGCGCGGAAGTCGCGATCCTTCCAGTAATGCTGCGGCAGCACCGGAAGCTCGCCCAGGCGCAGGATCAGCAGCGGGTTGCCGGAGCGCCGCAGGACGAAACGCACCCGGTGGGAGGTGAGGATATCGACCCGCTTCACCTCCTGCAGGTAGGTGCGGTACATCGGGTGCCCCTGCTTGACCAGGGTGCGATAGGAAAAGGCCACGTCGCTGGCGGTGATCGGCCTGCCGTCGTGGAAGCGTGCTTCCGGCCGCAGGTTGAATACCACCCAGCTGCGGTTTTCCGCGTATTCCACGCTCTTCGCGATCAGGCCATAGCTGGAGGCTGGTTCGTCGCCGGACGGGTCGTACAGGCCGGTGCCCACCATCAATGGTTCGTTCAGCTCATTGACGCCGTACTGGAGGAAATCGCCGGTGCCGATCGGGCTGGTGCCTTTCAGGGTGTAGGGGTTGAGCGTGTCGAAGCTGCCCGAGGCCATCAGGCGCAAGGTGCCGCCTTTGGGGGCGTCGGGATTGGTCCAGTCGAAGTGCTGGAAATTGGCCGGATACTTGAGCGTGCCGAATTGGGCATAACCATGGCTCTGGGTAATCGCGGCGAAGCTGGGCAGGCTCACGGCCAGGCCGAGGATCAGGAAGGAGAGGCGACGCATCAGGCGTGTGTCCGGGTCCTTGGCTATTTTTGACAACGAATCGTCAGGCAACAGTAACACCTTGCCCGCACAGGAAAAAAGAGGGAGCGCGGGCCTGGCCGGCCTAGGGTCTGGGGTTCTGGCCGCGCTTGCGAAAACGCCACGCCGGCAGGAGCGGGCGTGGCGTTTCGGGACGGCCTGCAATGGGCTGTCAGCGGCTCGCGGTGTCCAGGTACAGGGTCAGGGTCTGGCCGGGCTTGAGCGCCTGCTTGCTGCGCGGGTTCCAGCGCTGCAGGTGCTTCATCTCGACATTGAAGCGCTTGGCGATCAGGTACATCGAGTCGCCTTGCTTGACCTTGTAGTAGGTGGCGCTGTCGCGCTTGCCGGCGGCGTTTCCCTTGCGGGCCGCCAGGGCCTGGGGGCCGCCTTGCAGCTTGAGGGTCTGGCCGACCTTCAGGGCGTGCTTGTCCAGGCCGTTCCAGCGCTTCAGGTCGTTGACGTCGACGCCGTTGTTGCGGGCGATCTGCCACAGGCTGTCGCCGTTCTTGACCTTATAGGAGCGGGTCCTGGCCGGGGTGGAAGCCTGTCGGGCGAGTTGCTGGTAGACCGGCTTGACGGCGCCGCCGGCGATCTGCCCGGGGATGCTCAGTTGCTGGCCCTTGCGCAGGTGGTTGCTGGACAGGCGGTTGGCGCTCTTGAGCTCCGCTACGGTGATCCGATAGCGGTTGGCGATGCTGTGCAGGCTGTCGCCGCTACGCACCCGGTATTGCTGCCAGGCGGTGACTTCCTTCGGCTTGAGGGTGTCCAGCGAGGCGGTCAGGAACGCCGCTTTCTCCATCGGCACCAACAGTTGCTGGGGGCCGTCCATGGTCACGCGGCGCTTGTAGGCCGGGTTCAGCTGGTACAGCTCGTCCTCGTCCAGGTTCGCCAGCGCGGCGACGCTGGACAGGTCGATCCCGCGCTTGACCCGGACGGCCTGGAAGTAGGGCTCGTTGTTGATCGGGTTCAGGCTGATGCCGTAGGAATCCGGCGCCATGACGATCTGTGAGAGGGCGAGCAGCTTGGGTACGTAGTCCTGGGTTTCCTGCGGCAGCGGCAGGTTCCAGTAGTCGGTCGGCAGGCCCAGTTTCTCGTTGCGTTCGATGGCGCGGCTGACAGTGCCTTCGCCGGCGTTGTAGGCCGCCAGGGCGAGCATCCAGTCGCCGTTGAACATGTCGTGCAGGCGCTCGAGATAGGTCAGGGCGGCATTGGTCGAGGCGGTGATGTCGCGGCGACCGTCGTAGAAATTGGTCTGGCGCAGGTTGAAATGCTGGCCGGTGGCGGGAATGAACTGCCAGAGGCCGGCGGCGTTGCTGCGCGACAGGGCGAAGGGGTTATAGGCGCTTTCGATGACCGGCAGCAGCGCCAGTTCGAGCGGCATGTTGCGTTCTTCCAGGCGCTCGACCACGTAGTGCATGTAGAGGCTGCCGCGCGCGCTCGATTGTTCGAGGAACGACTGGTTGCTGAGGAACCAGAGGCGCTGGCGTTCGATGCGCGGGTTGGTGCTGATCGCATCCTGGAGCTGGAAACCGTCGCGCATGCGGTCCCAGATGTCGTTGTAGGCGGCGTTCTGGCCGGGCTGGGTATGCAGCCAGGAGGGGTTGAACTGGACGTCGACGGCTCGGGCGCCGGGACGTGCTGCTTTGGCCTGGGCCTCCCCCTTGATCTGGCCGCTGCCCTGGCAGCCGACGAGCGCACCGGCGATGAGCAGGATGGACACCCGAACGGCGCGAGCCAGGGCGTCTAGATCGGGGGTTTTACGTGTCTGTGGCGGCATCGGCTGAGTGCTGTTCCGGGCAAAAATTCAGCCGATTCTAGAAATGACCTCAAGAGTGGTCAAGATTTCGCCAACCTTCAGAACTGGTCCTTCCAGGCCCTCAGGACGGCGAAAACCTCCTCCGGGGTGCGGTTTTGCTGGCCGCTCCGCTGGTCGGCTTTTTTCTTAACAGATTTTTCCGAAACGCGAAGAAATGGATTGGTCGACAATTCCAGCGAGATTTCCGACGGCAGGGTGATGCGGTCCCGTTCGCGCAGCCGGGTCGCTTCCTCGAAGCGTTCCCGCAGCGCTGCGTTGTCGGGCTCCACCGCCAGCGCGAAGCGCAGGTTGCTCAGCGTGTACTCGTGGGTGCAGTAGACCCGGGTGTTGGCCGGCAGCGCGGCCAGTCGCGCCAGGGAATGATGCATCTGCGCCGGGGTGCCTTCGAAGAGACGGCCGCAGCCGGCGGCGAACAGGGTGTCGCCGCAGAACAGCAGCGGCGTCTCCGCCGGGTGGTAGTAGGCGATATGGCCGAGGGTATGGCCGGGCACGTGGAAGATCTCGAAGACCAGGCCGAGCACCTCGACCCGTTCGCCGTCTTCCAGCGCCAGGTCGCGGGCCGGGATCTTCTCGTTGGCCGGGCCGAGAACCCGCGCGCCGGTCAGTTCCTTCAGGGCCGCGACGCCGCCGACGTGGTCGTGATGGTGGTGGGTCACCAGGATATCGCTCAACCGCCAGTCGGGATGGGCGGCCAGCCAGGCTTCCACCGGCTTGGCATCGCCGGGGTCGACCACCGCGCAGCGACGGCTTGTCGCATCTTGCAACAGCCAGATGTAGTTGTCGTTGAAGGCGGGCAGGGCGTCGATCTGTATCATGGGTCGATGTCGCTAAGCAGAAGTCATTGGCGCATAGTATTGCTTATTTTCCCGTCGTGCCGGCGTCCGTCGCCGCGAAGGGGAAGACGCTGGAGGTACGCATGAACGAACCGCAAGCCTTCGCCCAGACCGATGCCGAGTGGCTGGCATCGATCAACCGGGCGCGCGACTGGTTCCAGGGCCCGCTGGGCAGCCTGATGCTGGCCGAGGAGCGACGCCTGTTGTGCGACGAGCTGACCCGTTACTTCGGTGGCTACCTGGTGCACTACGGGCCGCATGCCGAACTGCCGCCGAGCACCGGGCAGATTCAGCGCGGCGTGCGCCTGGGGCCGCCGCTGCCGGGCGTGGACATCGCCTGCGAAGAGGGCGCCTGGCCGCTCAGCGAACATGCCGCGGACGTGGTCCTGCTGCAACACGGCCTGGATTTCTGCCTGTCGCCTCACCGTCTCCTGCGCGAAGCCGCGCGTACCGTTCGTCCGGGCGGCCACCTGCTGCTGATCGGCATCAACCCATGGAGCCTGTGGGGCATCCGTCATTATTTCGCCGGGGATGCCTTGCGCCAGGCCCGCTGCATTCCTCCGTCGCGGGCCTGCGATTGGCTCAACCTGCTGGGCTTCGCGCTGGAGAAACGGCGCTTCGGGTGCTATCGTCCGCCGCTTGCGTCGGCAGCCTGGCAATCGCGCCTGGCTCGCCTGGAGCGCTGGGGCGACGCCTGGCAGTCTTCGGGCGCCGGCTTCTATCTATTGGTGGCACGCAAGCTGGTCGTGGGGTTGCGCCCGTTGCGCCAGAGCAAGCGCGAACCGCGCGGTCAGCTGGTGCCCATGCCGGTGGCGAAAGTCAGCCGGCGAGATTCCGAAATTTAGGCATGACAGATAAAGAACAGGTAGTGATCTATACCGACGGCGCCTGCAAGGGCAACCCTGGGCGCGGCGGCTGGGGGGCGTTGCTCCTCTACAAGGGCGCCGAGCGAGAGCTTTGGGGCGGCGAGCCGGACACCACCAACAACCGCATGGAACTGATGGCGGCGATCCAGGCGCTGGCGGCACTCAAGCGTTCCTGTCCGATCCGTCTGATCACCGACTCGGAATACGTGATGCGCGGCATCACCGAATGGTTGCCGAACTGGAAGAAGCGCGGCTGGAAGACCGCCAGCAAGCAGCCGGTCAAGAATGCCGACCTCTGGCAGGCCCTGGATGAGCAGGTCGCCCGGCACCAGGTGGAGTGGCAGTGGGTCCGCGGGCATACCGGCGATCCCGGCAACGAGCGGGCCGACCAGTTGGCCAACCGTGGCGTCGCCGAATTGCCGCGCTGAGCGGCCACACCGAAACAAGCGTTCAGCAGCCGCGGCTGCAGCGAAACAGAGAAAGGCTCTATAGATGCGTAGCGTCGTACTGGATACCGAAACCACCGGCATGCCGGTGACCGATGGTCACCGGATCATCGAGATCGGCTGTGTCGAGCTGGAGGGGCGCCGCCTGACCGGTCGCCACTTCCACGTCTACCTGCAACCCGATCGCGAGGTCGACGAAGGGGCGATCGCCGTCCACGGCATCACCAACGAATACCTGAAGGACAAGCCGCGCTTCCGCGAGGTCGCCAACGATTTCTTCGAATTCATCCGCGGCGCCCAGCTGATCATCCACAACGCGGCGTTCGATATCGGCTTCATCAACAACGAGTTCGCCCTGCTGGGCCAGCAGGACCGCTCGGACGTGACCGAGTACTGCTCGGTGCTGGATACCCTGCTGATGGCCCGCGAGCGCCATCCGGGCCAGCGCAACAACCTCGATGCGTTGTGCAAGCGCTACGGCGTGGACAACTCCGGTCGCGACCTGCACGGCGCGTTGCTCGACGCCGAGATCCTCGCCGACGTCTACCTGGCGATGACCGGCGGCCAGACCAGCCTGTCGCTGGCCGGCAGCGGCGCGGAAGGCGACGGCAGCGGCCGGCCGATGGTCAGCCCGATCCGTCGGCTCGATCCGGCGCGGGTAGCCACCCCGGTGCTGCGCGCCAACGCCGAAGAGCTGGCTGCGCATGCGGCGCGGCTGGCGGTGATCGAGAAGTCGGCAGGTGGTCCGTCACTCTGGGCGCAACTGGAGGCGCCGGTCGGCGAATAGCCTGCCCATGCACCACGGGCGCCGCGTTCAGCGTGTCGCCCGGTCCACCAGCAAGGTGTCGCAGAACTGCTCGAAACGGCGGATCCTGCCGTCCTCTACCGTCCATACGTGTGCCACACGCGCTTCGAACGACTTGCCGCTGCGACGGTGGGTCGCTGCATATCGACCGACGGCGACCACGCTGTCGCCGCCGTCGATCAGGCGCTCGATCTCGACCCTGAAGCCCTCCCAGTCCCGTTGCAAGGCCTGGAACACACCGGCGCCGATGGCGGCCGCGCCGACATAGGTGCCGGCCAGCGGGAAACCGGCCATTTCCGTCCATTCGGTGCGTTCGTCCATGTCCGCCAGCATTCCGGCGAGGTCCCCACGGCTAGAGGCCGCATAGTGATCGCTGACGATCCGATAAGCGCTGCGCATCGTTGTCGCTCCGTAGCAGGGCAGAGAGGTCCATGCTCCTCGCTGGCGGGAGCGGAGGCAAGCGCGGCGCGCCGACTTGTGTTGCCGCGACCTTTTCTTACAAGGGCAAGCCGCCGGGGGTTACGCGCGTGCCGGCAAGTCTCTACCCTGAGCCGACCGGCGGGGTTCGCCCGCCTGCTGCTCGGGATCAACAATGTATAAAGACCTCAAATTTCCCGTCCTCATCGTCCATCGCGACATCAAGGCCGACACCGTTGCCGGCGAACGCGTGCGGGGCATCGCCCACGAACTGGAGCAGGACGGCTTCAGCATTCTCTCCACCGCCAGCTCCGCCGAGGGGCGCATCGTCGCTTCCACCCACCACGGCCTGGCCTGCATTCTGGTCGCCGCCGAAGGTGCCGGGGAAAACCAGCGCCTGCTGCAGGATGTGGTCGAACTGATCCGCGTGGCCCGCGTGCGGGCGCCGCAATTGCCGATCTTCGCCCTCGGCGAGCAGGTGACCATCGAGAACGCGCCGGCCGAGTCCATGGCCGACCTGCACCAGTTGCGCGGCATCCTCTACCTGTTCGAAGACACCGTGCCGTTCCTCGCCCGCCAGGTCGCCCGGGCGGCGCGCAACTACCTGGCCGGGCTGCTGCCGCCATTCTTCCGTGCGCTGGTCGAGCACACCGCGCAGTCCAACTATTCCTGGCATACGCCGGGCCACGGCGGCGGTGTCGCCTATCGCAAGAGTCCGGTGGGACAGGCGTTCCACCAGTTCTTCGGGGAGAACACGCTGCGTTCCGACCTGTCGGTCTCGGTCCCCGAGCTGGGATCGCTGCTCGACCATACCGGCCCCCTGGCCGAGGCCGAGGACCGTGCCGCGCGCAATTTCGGCGCCGACCATACCTTCTTCGTGATCAATGGCACTTCCACCGCGAACAAGATCGTCTGGCACTCCATGGTCGGTCGCGAAGACCTGGTGCTGGTGGACCGCAACTGCCACAAGTCGATCCTCCACTCGATCATCATGACCGGGGCGATACCGCTCTACCTGACTCCGGAACGCAACGAACTGGGGATCATCGGGCCGATCCCTCTGAGCGAATTCAGCAAGCAGTCGATCGCCGCGAAGATCGCCGCCAGCCCGCTGGCGCGCGGCCGCGAGCCGAAGGTGAAGCTGGCGGTGGTGACTAACTCCACCTACGACGGCCTGTGCTACAACGCCGAGCTGATCAAGCAGACCCTCGGCGACAGCGTCGAGGTGTTGCACTTCGACGAGGCTTGGTACGCCTATGCCGCGTTCCACGAGTTCTACGACGGACGCTATGGCATGGGCACCTCGCGCAGCGAGGAGGGACCCCTGGTGTTCGCCACCCACTCCACGCACAAGATGCTCGCCGCCTTCAGCCAGGCCTCGATGATCCACGTGCAGGATGGCGGGACCCGGAAGCTGGACGTGGCGCGCTTCAACGAAGCCTTCATGATGCACATCTCGACCTCGCCGCAGTACGGCATCATCGCTTCGCTGGACGTGGCTTCGGCGATGATGGAAGGGCCCGCCGGGCGTTCGCTGATCCAGGAGACCTTCGACGAGGCCCTCAGCTTCCGCCGGGCCCTGGCCAACGTACGGCAGAACCTGGACCGGAACGACTGGTGGTTCGGCGTCTGGCAGCCGGAGCAGGTGGAGGGCACCGACCAGGTCGGCACCCATGACTGGGTGCTGGAGCCGAGCGCCGACTGGCACGGCTTCGGCGATATCGCCGAAGACTACGTGCTGCTCGACCCGATCAAGGTCACCCTGACCACCCCGGGCCTGAGCGCTGGCGGCAAGCTCAGCGAGCAGGGGATTCCGGCCGCCATCGTCAGCCGCTTCCTCTGGGAGCGCGGGCTGGTGGTGGAGAAAACCGGTCTCTACTCCTTCCTGGTGCTGTTCTCGATGGGCATCACCAAGGGCAAGTGGAGCACCCTGGTCACCGAACTGCTCGAATTCAAGCGCTGTTACGACGCCAACCTGCCGCTGCTTGACGTCTTGCCCTCCGTGGCCCAGGCCGGCGGCAAGCGCTACAACGGCGTGGGCCTGCGCGACCTCAGCGACGCCATGCACGCCAGCTACCGCGACAACGCCACGGCGAAGGCCATGAAGCGCATGTACACGGTGCTGCCGGAGGTCGCGATGCGGCCGTCCGAGGCCTACGACAAGCTGGTGCGCGGCGAGGTCGAGGCGGTACCGATCGCTCGGTTGGAAGGGCGCATCGCTGCCGTCATGCTGGTACCCTATCCGCCGGGTATCCCGCTGATCATGCCGGGTGAGCGCTTCACCGAGGCGACCCGCTCGATCCTCGACTATCTCGAGTTCGCGCGGACCTTCGAGCGCGCCTTCCCTGGTTTCGACTCCGATGTGCACGGCCTGCAGCATCAGGACGGACCGTCCGGGCGCTGCTATACCGTTGAATGCATAAAGGAATGAGGCCGACAGGCTAAGGGGTGTCGATGGCGGGGGGAGAGAAGGCCGGCAAGCGCGGCATGGGGTTCTGGACCTGCAGCGCGCTGGTGATCGGCAACATGGTCGGTTCGGGAGTCTTCCTGCTTCCCTCCAGCCTGGCGGCGTTCGGCGGGCTCAGCCTGTTCGGCTGGCTGGTGTCGAGCACCGGCGCGGTGCTGCTGGCGCTGACCTTCGCCCGCCTGGCGCGGGTCAACCCCGGCGCCGGCGGCCCCTACGCCTATACCCGCGACGGTTTCGGCAGCTTCGCCGGCTACCTGTGCGCCTGGACCTACTGGAAAGCCGCCTGGATCGGCAACGCGGCGATCGCCGTGACCCTGGTCGGCTACCTGCGGGTATTCATCCCGGCGCTGGCGGATCCGCTGCTGATGGTCAGCGTGGCCATCGCCGCGATCTGGCTGTGCACCCTGATCAACCTGCGAGGCATCGGCACCTTCAGCGTGGTGCAGAACCTGCTGACCATCCTCAAGCTGCTGCCGTTGTTGCTGGTCGGTATCCTCGGCTGGTTCCACTTCAATCCCGAGCACCTGGCGATCCCGGCGCGCAGCGAGCTGCCGAACATGGGCTATGCCCAGGCGATCGCCACCACCGCGGCGCTGACCCTGTGGTCGTTCATCGGCCTGGAGTCGGCCACCGTGCCGGCCGACGACGTCGAGGATCCGCGCCGCACCATTCCCCGTGCGACCCTGTTCGGCACGCTGGCCGCGGCGGCCCTCTACATCCTCTCGATCACTGCGGTGCAGGGCCTGATGCCGCCGGAGGTGCTGGCCCGCTCCACCTCGCCGTTCGCCGACGCGGCGCGGATCCTGATGGGCGACTGGGGCTACTACCTGGTGGCTGCCGGGGCGGTGATCGCCTGCCTGGGCGCGCTCAATGGCTGGGTCCTGTTGCAGGGCCAGATCCCGGTGGCTCCGGCGCGCGACGGGCTGTTCCCGGAGTCGCTCGGCCAGCTCAACAAGAACGGCGCGCCGGCCCACGGCCTGCTGGCCTCGGGGCTGCTGGTGACGGCGCTGGTGATGGTCGACGGGCATGGCGACCTGGTCGATGTGTTCAACGTGATCATCCTGCTCGGCACCATGACCGGGGTGGTCCCCTACGCGTTCTGCACCGCCGCGCTGTTGCAACTGCTGGCGGTGCGACCGGACGAGTTCTCGCCGCGTTCACGCCGGCAATTGCTGGTGATCGGCTCGCTGGGCTTCGCCTACTCGCTATGGGCGCTGTATGGCACCGGCCAGCAGGCGATCTTCTGGGGCTTCCTGGTGCTGATGGCCGGTATCCCAATGTACACCTGGCGGCAATGGCGCAACCAGGTCAACGGAGTGCCGACGCTCAAAGCCAATGACTGACCGCCCACCAGCCCAGGCCGCCCATCACCAGGGTGTAGGGTAGCGCCATCCAGACCATGCGGCCGTACGACAGGCGCACCAGCGGGGCGATGGAGGAGGTCAGCAGGAAGAGGAACGCCGCCTGGCCGTTGGGCGTCGCTACGCTGGGCAGGTTGGTGCCGGTATTGATCGCCACCGCCAGGGTATCGAAATGCTCGCGGCTCATGTGGCCGGCATCCAGCGCCTGTTTCACCTCGGTGATGTAGATGGTGGCGACGAATACGTTGTCGCTGATCGCCGAGAGCAGGCCGTTGGCGATGAACAGCATGCCCGGCTGGCGTTCCGCCGGCAGCGCCAGCACCGCCTGGATGATCGGGGTGAACAGGTGCTGCTGGTGGATCACCGCGACCACCGCGAAGAACACCACCAGCAGCGCAGTGAACGGCAGGGCCTCCTGGAAGGCGCGGCCGATCTGGTGTTCGTCGGTGACGCCGGTGAAGGCAGTGATCAGCACGATCACCAACAGGCCGATCAGGCCGACCTCGGCGACATGCAGGGCCAGCCCGACGATCAGTACCAGCGCCGCCAGGGCCTGCACCAGCAGCGCGGCCTTCTGCTGCGCTCCGCGTTTGCGGCTTTCGCTGGCGGCGTACTCGGCGAGCACCTGGCGCACCGCCGCCGGCAACTGGGCGCCATAGCCGAAGCGGCGGCTCTTCTCCAGCAGCACGCAGGTCAGCAGGCCGGCCGCCAGTACCGGCATGGATACCGGCGCGACCTGGCGGAAGAACTCGACGAAATGCCAGCCGGCCTCGTGGCCGATCAGCAGGTTCTGCGGCTCTCCCACCAGGGTGCAGACGCCGCCCAGCGCGGTGCCGACCGCCGCGTGCATGAGCAGGCTGCGGAGGAAGGCGCGGAATTCCTCGAGATGGGCCCGGTGCAGCTCGGGGACCTGGCGGTCGGTGGCGGGATCGTAGTCCTCGCTGGCGCGCTGCCCCGAAGCGACCCGGTGATACACGGCGAAGAATGCCACCGCCACGCTGATCACCACGGCGGTCACGGTGAGGGCGTCGAGGAAGGCCGAGAGGAGGGCGGCCAGCAGGCAGAACAGGAGCGATAGCAGGGTCTTCGAGCGCACGCCGAGCAGCAGGCGGGAAAACAGCAGGAGCAGCAGGTCCTTCATGAAGTAGATGCCGGCGACCATGAACATCAGCAGCAGGAGCACCGGGAAGTTGTGCTGCAATTCCGCATAGAGCGCCTCGGGGGTAGCCAGGCCAAGCAGCAGCGCCTCCAGCACCAACAGGCCACCCGGCTGTAGCGGATAGCATTTCAGCGCCATGGCCAGGGTGAAGATGAACTCGCCGACCAGCACCCAGGCGCTTGTCACCGGCCCGGCCAGCCATAGCAGCAGGGGGTTGAGCAAGAGGAAGGCGAGCACCGTCAGCTTGTACCAGCGCGGCGAATGCCCGAGGAAGTTCTGTGCGAAAGCCTGGCTCAGGGGACTGCTCACGATGGACTCCACGGCAAGGAAAAGACTGAAAATGCCAGCAGGACTTTCGTTGGATCAAGCGTTTAGCGCAATCATCGAAGAGATTGCGGTATCAATGGGCGTGCCGTGCATCACATAGTGCAGCATCGACATTTGGCTCGCCCTTGTTATAGTTGCGGGATTTTCCGCACAACAAAAATCTCTGCGTTCTGACAGCGCAGTTGCTCTGCCGAGGACTATCGCCGTGACCGAGTACAACGCATTCCGTGTGGAGCTGGCAGACAAGATCGCCCACGTCCAGATCAACCGTCCGGACAAGATCAATGCCATGAACCAGGACTTCTGGCGCGAGATCATCGAGATCTTCCGCTGGGTCGACGATACCGACGAAGTGCGGGTGGTCGTGCTGTCCGGGGCGGGCAAGCATTTTTCCTCGGGGATCGACCTGATGCTGCTGGCCCAGGTCGGCAGCCAACTGGGCAAGGACGTCGGCCGCAACGCCGACGCCCTGCGTCGCAAGATTCTCGAGCTGCAGGCCTCGTTCAACGCGGTCGACAACTGCCGCAAGCCGGTGCTCGCGGCGATCCAGGGCTACTGCCTGGGCGGCGCCATCGACCTGGTCTCGGCCTGCGACATGCGCTACTCGACCGCCGACGCGCAGTTCTCGATCAAGGAGATCGACATCGGCATGGCCGCCGACGTCGGCACCCTGCAGCGCCTGCCGCGGATCATCGGCGATGGCATGATGCGCGAGCTGGCCTACACCGGGCGCATGGTCGACGGCGAAGAGGCACGGAGCATCGGCCTGGTCAATCGTACCTACGCGGACCAGGCCGCATTGATGGATGGGGTCTTCGAACTGGCGCGGCAGATCGCCGCGAAGTCGCCGATCGCCATCCGTGGTACCAAGGAAATGATCCGCTATATGCGCGACCACCGGGTCGACGACGGCCTCGAGTACGTCGCTACCTGGAACGCCGCCATGCTCCAGTCCGCCGACCTGCGGGTGGCGATGGCCGCGCATATGGCCAAGCAGAAGCCGGAATTCGCTGATTGATGCCGTTGTATATTCTTGCGCGGGAGGCGCACTAGACCGATGGTCACAGGAGCCACGTCCCTCAGTCTGGTGCGCGACGAGTTGTTCGCCACCATGGAACAGGCCGAACAGGGTCTTGAGCAGTTCATTGCCGAGCGGCAGAACGGCAGCCTGCTGCAGCACGCCGTCGAATGCCTGCAACAGATCCGCGGCACCCTCAACCTGATCGAGCTGGCCGGCGCCGAGCTGCTGGCCCAGGAAGCCCTGCAGCTGGCGACCGACATTCCCACCGGCGTCAGCGAGGAGCGCGACGGCCAGCTGGCAGCCCTGGGCAACGCCCTGTACGTGCTGCGCCGCTACCTGGAGAACGTCGAGGCCAATCGCCAGGAGATCCCCGAGCTGCTCTTGCCGGCGATCAACGAAGTGCGCTGTGCCGCAGGGCAGCCGGCGCTGCCGGAAAGCTTCTTCTTCAGCGCCCGCCTGGATATCCCGCGGCCGCCGAGCACTGCCATCGACCACCTGCCTTCCGAAGCCGAACTGGGCGAGGAAAGCCGGCGGATGCGCCACATGTACCAGATCGGCCTGCTCGGCCTGATCCGCGAACAGAACCTCTATCCCAGCCTCAAGCTGATGGGCCGCGCGCTGGCGCGCCTCGACAGTCTGCACGGCGGGGTGGCCCGTTCGCGGCTGTGCTGGATCGGCGCCGCGGCGATCGAGTCGATCGTCGATGGCCAACTGTTGCCGCGCAAGTCGCGCAAGCAACTGTTCTCGCGCATCGACCGCGAGCTCAAGCAATTGCTGATCGGCCCGGCCTACGAGGCGCCGCGCCATCTGCTCAAGGAACTGCTTTACCTGGTGGCGCTGTCCGACGGCCAGGGCCCGCGTTCGCGCGAGGTCCGCGAACTGCATGGGCTGGCGCCGCTGCCGTTCACCGACCACCTGCTGGAAGAGGAATCGCAGCGCCTGTCCGGCCCCGGCCAGTCGGTGATGCGTTCGCTGTCCACGGCGATCCGCGAGGAACTCGCCGGGGTCAAGGACATGCTCGACCTGATCGAGCGCGGCGTGGCCCAGCCGGATAGCCTGACCAACCTGCATGCGCAACTGGGCAAGCTGAGCAAGACCCTCGGCATGGTCGGCCTGAACTCGGCCGGCACCGCCCTGCAGACCCAGCTACCCACCGTGGCCGCCTGGGCTGCCAGCGGCGTCGCCGATTCGCCGCCGGCGTTGCTGCGCCTGGCCGATGCGGTGCTCTACGTGGAAAGCATGGTCGGCAACCTCGAGCGCGGCGAGCGCCGCATCATCCGGCCGACTCCGGCGGAGCCCGGGCAGGAAGCCGATGCGTTCGCCGTGCACCAGTTGGCCGAGGCGCGCATCGTGGTGATCGAGGAGGCCAAGGCCGGCCTGGCCCTGGCCAAGCGTGCGATCACCGCGTACCTGGAATCCAATGGCGACAAGCTCAACCTGGCCAACGTCCCGGCCAGCCTGCAGGCGGTCCGGGGCGGTCTCTGGTTCCTCGGTCAGGAGCGCGCCGCGCTGCTGGTCGGCGGCTGCGCCGACTACATCCAGCAGCGCATGATCGAGACCGCGCAGATGCCTTCGGAGCAGATGCTGGAAACCCTCGCCGACGCCCTGACCAGTCTCGAATACTATCTCGAGGGCGGTGCCGTGCTGCGTCCGCAGGGCCAGCCGGACGTCCTCGACCTGGCCAGCGCCAGCGTCAAGGCGCTCGGACTGCCGGTGGCCGCCTGATGGCCGGCGAGTTCCGCTGGCAGGCAGGTCGGCCGGCTACCGCCCAGGTCGGCGGCTGGGTGCTCGCGCACTGTCAGCAGCGCTTCCTCCAGGACGACAACGGCCTGCTGTTCCCCCGCGAATGGCTGAAGCGCCAGGAACTCCCGCTGCTCGCCGAACATGGGGTCGGCCATTGGCAGGGCGAGCCGGTCTACGTGCTGGAACTGGACGAGCCGATCGAGCTGCCGGGCATGGCCTGGGCGCCGTTGCGGCAGTTCATGCTGCACGGCGATTTCGATCAGTTCTGCATGCTCGGCTATGCCAGCCAGATCGGCATCTGGGCACGTCACAACCGGTTCTGCGGCAATTGCGGCACACGCATGCAGGCGCAGGACCACGAGCGGGTGATGCAGTGTCCGCAGTGCGGGCTGCACCAGTACCCGCGCCTGTCGCCGAGCATGATCGTCCTGGTGACCCGGGGCGACGAGGTGTTGCTGGCGCGTTCGCCGCGCTTCGTGCCGGGGGTCTACAGTACCCTGGCCGGCTTCGTCGAGGCCGGCGAGTCGGTGGAGCAGTGCGTGGTCCGCGAGGTGCGCGAAGAGGTCGGGGTGGAGGTCGCCAATCTCGAATACATCGGCAGCCAGAACTGGCCGTTCCCGCATTCGCTGATGCTCGGTTTCCACGCCGAGTACGTGTCCGGCGAGATCGTCCCGCAGGAAGACGAGATCGAGGACGCCCAGTGGTTCTCCCTCGATGCCTTGCCGCCGCTACCGGCGCAGCGCTCGATCGCCCGGCACCTGATCGACCTGTACCTGGCGCGCCGCTCAGGCGCCGCTGAACCAGTGCTGCCAGGCTAGCCGCGCGGTCAGCGCCAGGACCACCAGGATGAACACCGGGCGAATGAACTTCGCCCCGCCGCCGATGGCGGTGCGCGCGCCGAAATAGGCGCCGACCATCAGCGACGCACCCATGCACAGGCCGAGCAACCAGATCACCTGGCCGGAGGCGATGAACACCGCCAGCGCCACTATGTTGCTGACGAAGTTCATGCTCCGCGCCACACCGCTGGCGCGGACCAGGTCCAGCGGGTACATGAGCAGCGAGCTGACGGTCCAGAACGCTCCGGTGCCCGGTCCCGCCACGCCGTCGTAGAAGCCCAGGGCGAGGCCCTGCGGCCACTGGCGCTTGCGTCCGAGCGGCGCATCGGCGTCCAGCGGCGCCTTCGGCGTGCCGCCGAAGAGCATGTAGAGGCCGCAGGTGAATACCACCACCGGGAGCATCCGGTTCAGCCACTCGGCGGGCAGCAGGTGAGCCGCCCAGGCGCCTATGGCGGCGCCGATCGCGGTGGCGAGCAGACCGTTGCGCCACTTCCCGGGATGGAACAGCTTGCGCCGGTAGAAGGTGTAGCTGGCGGTCGCCGCACCGAAGGTCGAGCTCAGCTTGTTGGTACCCAGCGCCAGGTGCGGCGGGACCCCGGCGGTGAGCAGCGCAGGGATGGTCAACAGGCCGCCGCCGCCGGCGATGGCGTCGATGAAGCCGGCGAGAAAGGCCACCACGGCCAGGATGATCAGGGTGCTGGGGTCTATCGCGAGTTCGAAGGGCATGAAAAACCGGACCTGCTTCCAATCGGGAAACGGCCTCGCTGGCCGTCGGGAGGAGGGGTGCGCATAATGCCCGCAATTTCACGCAGAAGGAATCGCTTGCATGCAGTACGACGGTCTGGCCTGGGCATTCGCGTTACTGGCCTTGCTGGCCGCCCTGGTCGCGGTGCGCATCCTCTTCGAACGCACCTGGTTCCTCGGCTGGCTGCGCGGCACCTGCGGCTTGGCCTTCGTCGCCGTGGCGGCGCTGCTGCTGGTGCTCGCCTGGGACCTGCGCAGCTATTCGCTGCTCAAGCCCGAGCAGCCGATGGCCACCCTGAGCTTCCAGGCCGAAGGGCCGCAGCGCTACCGGGTGCTGATCCAGGAGGGCGCCAACGAGCGCAGCGTGGTGCTGGACGGCGAACTCTGGCAACTGGACGCGCGGATTTTCCGCTGGAAGGGGCTAGCCGCGTTGATCGGTCTGGCGCCGGGCTATCGCCTCGACGCGCTCAGCGGCCGCTTCCTGGCCCTCGAGCAGCAGTCCCGGGGCCGCCGCCTGGGCTTGTCGCAGAGTCCGCTGGGGGTCGATCTCTGGCGCTGGCTGCGGGCCGGCGAGCACGACCTGTTCCTGTTCGAGCCGCTGGCGGGGCGGGTGACTTTCCTGCCGATGGCGGACAAGGCGGTGTTCGCGGTGAACTACGGCGTCGCCGGGCTGCTTGCCGAGCCGATGAACCTGGCGGCCGAGGAGGCGCTCAGGGACTGGCGCTAGGCCATGCGAAAAGCCGGGGCGGCGGCGATCGCCTGGGCGGTTTCGCGAAAGCGTTCGATGAGTTCCGACGGCGTGCGGTAGGCCAGCGCCAGCCGATAGGGAATTCGCGCCCGCCGCCCTTGCAGGGGACGAAAGGTGACCCCCGGCGGGCGCAACGGTTGTAGCAGCGAAGGCACTAGCGCGACGCCGATGCCGCCGGCCACCAGCCCTGCGATGGTCTGCATCTGCCGCGCCTCCTGCACCACCTCCGGGACGAAGCCGGCTGCCGCGCAGGCGGCGACGATCAGGTCGTGCATGCCCGGCCCATAGTGCCGTGGAAACAGCAGCCAGGGTTCTCCGGCCAGTTGTTCCAGGCGCAGGCGCGCATGGCGTGCCAGCCGATGCCCTTCGGGCAATGCCACGCGCATGTCGCCGTCCACCAGTAGATGCGTGTACAGACCGGGCTGGCGGTCGACCGGCAGAACGATCAGGCCGGCATCGATGCGGTCTTCGCGCAACGCCTCCAGTTGCCCCGCGGTGGTGTCTTCCTGGAGCTGGAAGTCCAGCGCGCCATGCTGGTGGCGGAACGCCTGGAGTATGCGCGGTAGCAGAATATTGATGGTGCTGTCGACGAACGCCAGGCGCAACGTTCTGCGTCCGCTGGCGGCGCTGCGCGCGGCCGCCAGGGTGCGTTCGGCCTGGGCCAGGGTGCGCCGGGCTTCGTCGAGGAACGCGCGGCCTGCCGGCGTCAGGCGGTGGATACGGTTGTCACGCTCCAGCAGGCTGGCGCCGACTTCTTCTTCCAGCCGCCGGATCGCAGTGGTCAGCGGTGGCTGGGCCATGTGCAGGCGCTCAGCGGCGCGGCGGAAGCTCAGCTCCTCGGCAACCGCGACGAACTGGCGGAACTGGCGTAAGTCGGCCATTGCGATATCTCCCGGATATGGTGAGTTAAGAAAGACAGTATTGGATATATCGCGGCGGATCCGTCGAAAATCCATCCGTACGCTCGCTCTGGCCAGACGAGGCGTTCCATCCATTACAGAGGAAGCCCGTCATGCACACTCATTCTCCAATCCCCCGTACCGCCCTGGTCACCGGCGGCTCGTCGGGCATCGGCCTGGCCATCGCCCGGCGCCTTCGGCAACAGGGTTATCGGATCGCCCTGGTGGCCCGTGATTCCCAGCGCCTGCAACGCGCTGCCGCCGAGTTGGGCGGTGTGCCCTGGATGGCCGCCGATCTTTCCCGCCGCGAAGCTGTCGAGGCGGTGGCCGCCTGGGTTGGCGACACCTTCCAGGGGCTCGACGTGCTGGTGAACAACGCCGGGTTCACCCGAAAGATCGCCGCCACCACTCCGCTGGCTGAGGCCGAGCGGGAATGGGATGCGCTGCTGGACGGCAACCTGAAAAGCGCGTTCCTCATGTCGCTGGCGGTGTTGCCGCATTTCGCGGAAGAGGGCGGGCGGATCATCCATATCGGATCGATCGCTGCGCAGACCGGTAGCGGCAGTCCTGGTGCGCTGGGCTATGCGGCAGCCAAGGCCGGCCTGCATGGCTTCGGCGTGGCCCTGGCGCGGGAACTCGGTTCGCGCGGGATCACGGTGAACAGCGTGGCGCCGGGTTACATCGCCGACACCCGGTTCTTTCCCGGCGGCCTCGATCCGCAACGGGTCGCCGCCATCGTCGGCGAGACCCCGCTGGGCAGGACCGGCCGGGTCGAGGACATCGCCGCGGCGGTGGCCTGGCTGGCCTCGCCCGAGGCGGGGTTCGTCACCGGAACGGTGGTGTCGGTGAACGGTGGCTGGCGGGTCGGCAACTGAAGTGGAAGCGGCGGGTAACGCCTATGGGGGTACTCGTCCGGCTACCCGAGAACGCAGGTGAATAGCCGTGGGGCGCCTGTCCCGCGCTGGTGCGAGGCATTGGCAATCCTGAAATGAAAAGAGGGAGCCCTGGCTCCCTCTTCGCGCGTTCGCCGTTCCGTCAGGAAAGGAAGCCGCCGTCGACGTTCAGCGCCACGCCGGTGGTGTAGCTGGACGCTTCGCTAGCCAGGTAGAGTACGGCGCCTGCCATTTCGCTCGGCTCGGCCACGCGCTTGAGCGGGATGCGCTGCAGGGCGAGGTTGCGGATCGCGTCGTTCTTCACCAGCGCCGAAGCGAACTTGGTGTCGGTCAACCCTGGCAGGAGGGCGTTGCAGCGGATGCCGAACTGCGCGCATTCCTTGGCGAAGACCTTGGTCATGCTGATCACGGCGGCCTTGGTCACCGAGTAGATGCCCTGGAACTCGCCGGGCGATACGCCGTTGATCGAGGCCACGTTGATGATGCTGCCGCCGCCGTGTTCCTTCATCAGCTTGCCGCCCTCGATGGACATGAAGTAGTAGCCGCGGATGTTGACGTCGACGGTCTTCTGGAAGGCGCCGAGGTCGGTTTCCAGTACGTTGCAGAACTGCGGGTTGGTGGCGGCGTTGTTGACCAGGATGTCGAGGCGGCCGAACTGCTCGCGGATCTGTGCGAAGACGTTCTGGATCTGCTCCATCTCGCCGATGTGGCAGGCGATCGCGGTGGCCTTGCCGCCCTCCGCGGTGATCGCGTCGGCGACCGCCTGGCAGCCATCGATCTTGCGGCTCGAGACGATCACGTGGGCGCCTTGCTGGGCCAGCAGCTTGGCTATCGCCTCGCCGATGCCGCGGCTGGCGCCGGAAACGAAGGCGATCTTGCCGTCGAGGTCGAACAGGTGGGTCTTGGACATGGGCTATCCCCTTGTAGTGGTCGGTTACAGGCGGGAGCGCTCGATGGCCTGCAGGCTCATCTGCTCCAGCAGCTTGTTCATCTGCACGAACTGGGCGAAACGCTTGTCCTGGGTCTGCCCGTGGTAGTAGCGGTAGTAGATCTGCTGGACGATGCCGGCAAGACGGAACAGGCCATAGGTGTAGTAGAAGTCCAAGTTGTCGATCGGCGGGATCCCGGCCCGCTCGGCGTAGTAGTCGGCGAACTCCCGGCGGGTCAGCATGCCCGGCAGGTGGCTGGGCTGGCGGCGGGTCAGTTGCACCGGAGCCGGGTCGCCGGCTTCCACCCAGTAGGCGAGGGTGTTGCCGAGGTCCATCAGCGGATCGCCGAGGGTGGCCAGTTCCCAGTCCAGCACGCCGATGATCTGCATCGGGTTGTCCGGATCGAGGATCACGTTGTCGAAGCGGTAGTCGTTGTGCACGATGCCCGGCTTGTGGTGATCGGCCGGCTGCTTGTCCTTGAGCCAGGCCTTGACCGGTTCCCAGAGCGGCGCGTCGGGGGTCAGGGCCTTCTCGTAGCGGTCGGTCCAGCCGGCGATCTGGCGCTGCACGTAGCCGTCCGGGCGGCCCAGGTCGGCCAGTCCGCAGGCGGCGTAGTCGACGTTGTGCAGTTCGACGAACTTGTCGATGAAGCTCTTGCACAGGCTGCGGGTCTGTTGTTCGTCGAGATTCAGCTCAGGCGGCAGTTCGGCGCGCAGGATGATGCCCTTGACCCGTTCCATGACGTAGAACTCGGCGCCGATCACCGACTCGTCGGTGCAGTAGAGGTAGGCTTTCGGGCAGTAGGGGAAGCCTGCGTTCAACTGGTTCAGGATGCGGTATTCGCGGCCCATGTCGTGGGCCGACTTGGCCTTGTGGCCGAATGGCGGGCGACGCAGGACGAACTCCTGGCGCGGATACTCGATCAGGTAGGTCAGGTTGGACGCGCCACCGGGGAACTGGCTGATCTTCGGGGTGCCTTCGAGGCCGGGGATATGGGCTTTCAGGTACGGGTCGATGACGGCGGCGTCGAGTTCTTCGCCGGCGCGGATGCGAGTGGATTGGTCGGTCAGCGACATGGGGTTCCCTTCTCGTGGTGCCACGGCGGAGCCGCGGGAGCCGGTGCGCGCATCAGGCTGCGCAATGATGGTGACCGGCGATAATTGGCTAATCTAATGCCCTGTCCCGGCCCTCACAAGCCGCCGCCGGGCGTTATGGGCAAGCGTGTTGCCGCTCCATCACGGTCCCTGATCGTCGGCCTGGAGGAATGCCGGACGAAAAAAAACCGGAGCCGCGAGGGACTCCGGTTTTCCTTCTGGCATGGCGCCGGAAACGGTCAGACCGGGAACAGTTCGCCCAGCTTCATCGCCAGCATCATGTCGCCTTCGGCGCGCAGCTTGCCGGCCATGAAGGCCTGCATGCCGTCGGTCTCGCCGCTGGTGATGCCCTTCAGGGTTTCGCTGTCCATGATCAGGGTGACGTTGGGGTTCTCGGCGTCGCCCTGTACCACTTCGCAGGTACCATCCTTAACGACCAGGTAGTGGTTGTCGCCGTCTTCGATGTTGAACTGGAACACCAGATCCAGGCCGGCGGCCGCGCTGGCGTTGAACTTGCTTTTCATGGTGGAGACGATGTCAGCAACGGTGGTCATGGGTTCTATTCCTTTCTTCTAGGGTTTTTTCGGCGACCGGAACGGTCGCGGTAGGCCGGCTCATCGATAGGTGATGAGTTCCGGCGCCTTCAACAGTTCCAGGTGCACGTGACTGTTGAAGGAAGCCAGGGACACTTCCTCGCCGCGGAATTTCAGGCGAGTCAGCGAGGTATTGACGATCTGCCAGTTCAGCTCGAAGGCCTTGAGCGGCGGAACGCCGACGATCAGCTGGAGCAGGGCGGTAATGGTACCGCCGGAGGTGAACACGGCGACCCTGTCCTTGCCGCTGGCCTGCGCCAGCAGACGACGAAGACCGTCATGGACCTTATCGAGGAATTCCTGCCAGCTTTCCAGCCCATCTTTCTCATGGTTGCCGGAAACCCAGCGCGCGATGATGGTGGAGAACAGGCGCTGGAACTCGGCCCGATGCTCGGCCGCATGGCGAAGGATGTGCAAGGCTTCCGGCTGCTCATCGAGCAGGTCCGGCAGGTGCGCGCGGATCACCGCGTCGGCTTCGAATTCGTTGAACGCCGGATCGACTTCCAGCTCCGGCGTGGCCAGCCCGGAGGACTCCAGGCGTTCGAGGGCGGCGCGGGCGGTGTGCTGCTGGCGGCGCAAGCCGCCGCTGAGGACGCGGTCGAAACGGACGCCGAGGTTCAGCAGGTGGTCGCCGAGGATTTCCGCCTGGCGGATGCCGGTCGGCGACAGCACGTCGTAGTCGTCGGCACCGAACGACGCCTGGCCATGTCGAATCAGGTAGATGCTGCCCACGGGCGGACCTCGGCGGGTGAAAGTTCCGCGAGGGTATGAGGATCACCCAGGGCTGTCAACGAAAAAACATACGCTTGTTTGAATGTCATTCGCTGCCTTTATCGGCTGCTCCGGGCGCGCCCTGCAAAGGCTCTCCAGGCAGTGGCATCGCTGGCCGCCCGTCGGTGGCCTGGGTATGCTTGCGCAATCGTGTCGCCCGTAGACGGGTGCGTCAACAGTAGAGAGGGGGTTGTGTGGAGTTCATTGCCGAATATGCGGGCTTTCTGGCCAGGACCGTGACCGTGCTGGCGGCGATCATCGTGGTGCTGGTGGTGATCGTCGCCCTGCGCGGCCGCGGCCGGCGCGGCGCAGGCGGGCACCTCGACGTGCAGAAGCTCAACGATTTCTACAAGGACCTGCGCGAGCGGGTCCGCCACAGCGTCCTCGACAAGGCCAGCCTCAAGGCCTTGCGCAAGGAGGAGAGCAAGGCGGCGAAGCAGGCGAAGAAACATCCTGAACAGAAGTCGCGGGTCTACGTGCTCGATTTCGACGGCGACATCAAGGCCTCGGCTACCGAGCAACTGCGCCACGAAGTGACTGCGGTGCTGAGCATGGCGGGCAAGGACGACGAGGTGGTGCTGCGCCTGGAAAGCGGCGGTGGCATGGTCCATGGCTACGGCCTGGCGGCCTCGCAACTGGCGCGCATCCGCCAGGCCGGCGTGCCGCTGACCGTGTGCGTCGACAAGGTGGCGGCCAGCGGCGGCTACATGATGGCCTGCATCGGCGATCGGATCCTTTCCGCGCCCTTCGCCATCCTCGGCTCGATCGGCGTGGTGGCGCAGTTGCCCAACGTCCACCGGCTGTTGAAGAAGCACGATATTGACTTCGAGGTGCTTACCGCCGGCGAATACAAGCGTACGCTGACGGTATTCGGCGAGAACACCGAGAAGGGCCGGGAAAAGTTCCAGGAGGACCTGGAGGTGACCCACGAACTGTTCAAGAACTTCGTGGCCCACTACCGGCCGCAACTGAACATGGACGAGATCGCCACCGGCGAGGTCTGGCTGGGCCAGGCCGCACTGGGCAAGCTGCTGGTGGACGAACTCAAGACCAGCGACGAGTACCTGGCCGAGCAGGCCAGGGAGCGCGATGTCTACCAGGTGCAATTCGTCGAGCGCAAGAGCCTGCAGGAACGCGTCGGCCTGGCCGCCAGCGTGGTTATCGACCGCGTGCTGGTGACCTGGTGGGGGCGGCTCAACCAGCAGAAGTTCTGGCAATAGGCCGGCGCCGACAGGGACGAACACGCTGTCTTCAGGGTTTTCACGAGAGGAGGTCGAAATGGCTGTATTCAAGGCGTTGTGGGTGACGGAAGCGCCCCACGGCGTTTACGAAACGCAGGTGGTCGAGCGCGATACCGGCGACCTGCCGGCGGGCGACGTACTGATCCGCGTGCAGTATTCCTCGCTGAACTACAAGGATGCGCTGTCCGCCAGCGGCAACCGCGGGGTGACCCGCAAGTACCCGCATACCCCCGGCATCGATGCCGCCGGTGTGGTCGCCGAGTCCTCGGTGGCCGAGTTCGCGGCCGGTGACGAGGTGATCGTCACCGGCTACGACCTGGGCATGAACACCGCCGGCGGTTTCGGCCAGTACATCCGCGTGCCCGCGGCCTGGGTGATCAAGCGCCCGCAAGGCCTGAGCCTGCGCGAGGCGATGATCCTCGGCACCGCCGGCCTGACCGCGGCGCTCTGCGTCGAAAAGCTGGAGCGCAGCGGCCTGCGCCCCGACCATGGCTCGGTGCTGGTCACCGGCGCCAGCGGCGGGGTCGGCAGTATCGCCGTGGAACTGCTGGCCAAGCTCGGCTACACCGTGGCGGCCGCCACCGGCAAGCTGGAGCAGGCCGAGTTCCTCAACCGCCTGGGGGCCAAGCAGATCCTCGATCGCGCCACCGTGGCCGATGGCGTCGACAAGCCGTTGCTCAAGGAACAGTGGGCCGGCGCGGTGGACACCGTCGGCGGCGACATCCTCTTCAACGTGGTCAAGTCGTTGCAGTACGGCGGCAGCGTCGCCTGCTGCGGCCTGACCGCCGGCGCCGGCTTCAAGGCCTCGGTGCTGCCGTTCATCCTGCGCGGGGTCAACCTGCTCGGGGTGGACTCGGTGGAGCTGCCGCTGGTGGTCAAGGCATCCATGTGGGACAAGCTGTCGCTGCAATGGAAGCTCGACAACCTCGAAGAGGTGGCGCGCGAGATCGCCCTCGAAGAGCTGCCGGGGGCGATCAACCAGATCCTCGCCGGCAAGCTGGTCGGCCGGGTGCTGGTCAACCTCGGCTGAGGGCGTTGCCGGAGCCCAGCTCCGGCAACAGGTAGCCCGCCCAGAGCGATTCGGCGAACTGCGGCCGGAAGAAGCCGAAATGGCCGATGTGGCGGGCGCCGATTTCCTCGGGAGCGATGCGCCAGGCGGTTTTCGGCGCTTCGCGGTAGAAGCCCAGCAGCGACTCGATGCTGCGTCGGGACATCATTTCATCGTCGGTGAACGACAGCGACACGATGGGCGTGCGTACGGCGGAGAAGGCGCGGCGGATGGCCTCGCCATCCGCGAGGGCGTACTGCGGATGCAGGCACCAGCGTCGCCATTGTTCGATCACCCCGCGCGGCAGGTCGCCGACCATGCCCAGGCGGCGCCCGGGAAAATAGCCGAGCAGCGGCGTCAGCAGGGGCGCGACGAGGTACCAGAACAACCAGACCTTGTTGCGCAACCGCGGGCTGTTTTCCTTCCAGTAGCCACTGCCGCTGGCGATGCTGAAGACCCTATCGATACGCTCGCGCCCTTCGACGAAGGGCAGGATCTGGCCGCCCAGGCTATGGCCGATCCAGTACAGGGGCTTGCTCCCGCTCTCGGCGAGCGCGGCGGCGAGCATGGCGCTGCAGTCATGACGGGCCCAGCCCAGCACATCGACCTCGAGACCGCGCAGCGAGCCGTTGCGCGATTGCCCCATGCCCAGGTAGTCGAAGGTGATGGCCAGGTAGCCGCGCTCTGCCAGCCAGGCGGCGAAGGGCGCGTAGAAGCGCTGTTCCACTCCCATCGCCGGGACGATCAGGAGATAGCCGCGCGGCTCCCCGGCAGGCCGGTACCAATGGCTGACCAGCGGATGGCCGTTGCCGTTATCGATGAGGCGTGGTTGCGGAGGGTTCATGCCGGTCTCCGTGGTCTGCTCATGGCTTCGAGAATAGAGCTGGCCGCCAGGGCGCCTCCAGCCGGCCGAAAGCACGGCCGGGACGCCTTGGCGGTCAGGCCTGGCTGACGTACATGGTGATCTCGGCGCGGAATACCGGCTTGTCGTCGACATAGGCGACCACCGGCACCACCAGGTTGCCGGTGGCTTGCCAGTCGATCTGGCTGCCGTCGGCCACCGCGCGCACGTCGCCAGTGGCCTTGGCCAGGTACTCGACGGTCATGCCGCGCGGAATCCAGCGATGGCCGGCGGGAATCGAGGCGTCGGTCATGGTCCCGGCGGCCAGTTCGGCGGCATTGCACAGGGCGATGGCATGCACCGTGCCGATATGGTTCAGCACCTCGCGGCGCTTGGGGAAGGTGACTTCGGCATAGCCGGGACGCAGTTCGACGAACTGCGGGGCGATGCTGGCGAAATAGGGTGCGAACTGGCCGATCATGGCGCTGAACTGGGCCGGGCCGACCTGCTGGTACATCTGCATCATCTGACTCATGGAAAACTCCGGGCGTTTCAGGATTGAAGATGTGTGCGCACCGGGGCAGTATACGAAGGTTAGAAATTTATTCTAGAAAAATATTCTAGTCAGCGTTTCGACGATTAACGACAAGGACCGACATGGGCCGTTCTTCCCGCAAAGACGAGATTCTCCAGGCCGCCCTGGCCTGCTTCAGCGAGCATGGCGTAGACGCCACCACCATCGAGATGATCCGCGACCGTTCCGGAGCGAGCATCGGTAGCCTCTACCACCATTTCGGCAACAAGGAACGCATCCATGGCGAACTCTACCTGGCCGGGATCGGCCAGTACGCGGCGTTGCTCGAAGCCGGCTTCGCCAGGGCGCGTAGCGCCGAGGAAACGGTCAGGTTGCTGGTCACCAGCTACATCGACTGGGTCGTGGCGAATCCCGACTGGGCACGCTTCATCCTGCACAGCCGCGGGCGGGTGGAGGCGGGGGAGCTGGGCGAGCGCCTGCGGGCCGACAACCAGGCGCACTTCGCACGGATCCATGCGGCGCTGGCGGGATATCGGGCCGAGGGCCTGTTCCGCGAGATGCCGGACGACTGCTTTGCTTCGGTGGTGATCGGCCCGGCCCACGACCTTGCCCGCCAGTGGCTGGCCGGGCGAACCCGGGTGGCGTTGGCCGACTGTCGCGAACTGCTGGCGCAGGTGGCGTGGGACAGCGTGCGGGCGGCCTGAGGCGTCCGTGACCTCGGGAATGAAAAAGCCCCGCGGCTGCGGGGCTTTTCCGTCAGGGCGGGGGTCAGCCGCGGCGGCGGAACAGCGGTAGAGGCTGCTCCACCGAGGTCTGGTAGACCTCGCTGAAGTCGTCCAGGCTGGCCAGGGCGTCTTCCGGGCTGCGGTCGGCACGGATGGCATAGGCGTCGAAGCCGCAGCGGCGCATGAAGAACAACTGGTCGCGCAGCACGTCGCCGATCGCGCGGATCTCGCCCTTGTAGCCGTAGCGCTCGCGCAGCAGGCGCGCGCTGCTGAAGCCGCGGCCATCGGTAAAGGCGGGGAAGTTCACCGCGATCACCTGGAACCTGTCGAGGTCGCCGGCGATGCTTTCCGGCTCCTCGTCCGCGTCCAGCCAGACCCCCAGGCCGCCGTCGCGGCCGCGCAGGGCCGGGCCGTGCTCGAGCCACAGGGCCAGCGGGATGATCACGTCGTCGCTGTTGGGTACGCTTTCCAGGGTCGCGTCCTTGGGCAGCAAGTGCCAGCGGTCGTCGACCACCTGGCGGTCCTTAATGATTCGCTGCATATACGCGCTCCTTGAACGGGTCGATACCGATACGGCGGAAGGTGTCGATGAAGGGTTCTTCCTCGGTCCGGCGTTCCACGTAGACCTGGATGATCTTGTCGATCACGTCGGCCATCTGCTCCTGGGCGAAGGACGGGCCGAGGATCTGCCCGAGGCTGGCGTCGCGCGCCGAGCTGCCGCCGAGGGAGACCTGGTAGAACTCCGCGCCTTTCTTGTCGACCCCGAGGATGCCGATGTGGCCGACATGGTGATGGCCGCAGGCGTTCATGCAACCGGAGATGTTCAGGTCGATGTCGCCGATGTCGAATAGATAGTCGAGATTGTCGAAGCGGCGCTGGATGGCTTCGGCGATCGGGATCGACTTGGCGTTGGCCAGGGAGCAGAAGTCGCCGCCGGGGCAGCAGATGATGTCGGTCAGCAGGCCGACGTTGGGGGTGGCGAAGCCCAGTTCGCGGAGTTCGCCCCAGAGGGCGAAGAGTTCGCCCTGCTCGACGTCGGCGAGAATGATGTTCTGATTATGGCTGTTGCGCACCTCGCCGAAGCTGTAGCGGTCGGCGAGATCGGCGATGGCCTCCAGCTGTTTGTCGGTGACGTCTCCCGGCGCGGTGCCGGTGGGCTTCAGCGAGAGCGTCACAGCGACGTAGCCGGGCTTCTTGTGGGCGAAGGTGTTGCGTGCGCGCCAGCGGGCGAAGCCGGGGTGCTCCGCGTCGAGCCGGGCGAGGGACTCGTCGAGGTCGTCGAGGGCCTTGTAGGCCGGATCGACGAAATGCGCGGCGACGCGCTGGACTTCCGCCTCGGTGAGGGTGCTCGGTCCGTCCTTGAGGTTGGCCCATTCGGCCTCGACGCGCTCGGCGAAGACTTCCGGGGTCAGCGCCTTGACCAGGATCTTGATCCGCGCCTTGTACTTGTTGTCGCGCCGGCCATAGCGGTTGTAGACGCGCAGGATGGCATCCAGGTAGCCGAGCAGGTGCTGCCAGGGCAGGAATTCATTGATGAAGCTGCCGACGATGGGGGTTCGGCCCAGGCCGCCGCCGACCGAGACGCGGAAGCCGAGCTCGCCGGCCTCGTTCTTCACCGCCTCCAGGCCGATGTCGTGCACTTCGATGGCGGCACGGTCGCTCACCGCGCCGTTCACCGCGATCTTGAACTTGCGCGGCAGGTGGGCGAACTCGGGGTGGAAGGTCGACCATTGGCGGATGATCTCGCACCAGGGGCGCGGGTCCACCAGCTCGTCGCGGGCGACGCCGGCGAACTGGTCGGTGGTGGTGTTGCGGATGCAGTTGCCGCTGGTCTGAATCGCGTGCATCTGCACGGTGGCCAGCTCGGCGAGGATTTCCGGCACGTCTTCCAGCTCCGGCCAGTTGAACTGCACGTTCTGCCGGGTGCTGATGTGGGCGTAGCCCTTGTCGTAGTCGCGGGCGATCTGCGCCAGCTTGCGCAGTTGGCGCGAGGAGAGCAGGCCATAGGGAACGGCGATGCGCAGCATCGGGGCATAGCGCTGGATATAGAGACCGTTCTGCAGGCGCAGCGGGCGGAACTCCTCACCGGTCAATTCACCCGCCAGGTAACGGCGGGTCTGGTCGCGGAACTGCTTGACGCGGTCCTCGACGATCCGTTGGTCGTACTCGTCGTATACGTACATGAATATTCCTGCTGTCAGGCTATGCGGCTTACTGCGTTAACCAGCGCGCACGGCTACGCGCTCCACGCGGAGTGGGCGCACGATACCAGTTCATATTTATGCGTAAAAGTGATGTTTGAGTATATGGTAAGAACCAAAAAGACTAAGTCGCCAGGCAAGCATAACCGCTTCGCAACGGCGCCTTTCTTGAGCGATGGGCGGCGCTGGTCTTAACTGGAGAGTGCCTTTCGATGTCTTCGTCCCGATACCCACAAGAAACAGGGGGAGTCATGAGCGAGCCGAGCAAAACCCAGGAAAACCGCGACAGCGTGGTCGACGCCCGCGCGGCCTTCGTCCTGATCCTGCTGGTGGTGGCTACCGCGGTGTTCTGGGTCAGCCACCAGTGAAAGCCCGCCTCGGCGGCGCAGAGGTCACAGGCCGCTGAGGCTCAGCACCAGTTTCACGATCCCGGCCAGCAACAGCACGAACACCAGGGTGAAGAGCAGGCCCAGCATGATGAAGTGCACGGGCTTGCCGTGGGTGAAGTCGCGGGCGCGGTTTCGCCCGCTCTGTACGCCGAAGGCGGCAGCCATCACGCTATGCAGCATCTGCCAGAAGGTCGGCGGCTTCTGGTTCGGTTCTTCCGTCTCGATACCCATCGGTGGTCCTCCCTTTTCCATACCTGCCCTGAGAGTCTAGACCCTTGGCGGGAGGAGGGTGGCTTCAGGCCTGGCGGGCGGGGATGCGCCGTTCCACCGTGGCCTGCGTGGCCCTGGCGCGCAGTTGCCCGCAGCCGCCGTCGATGTCCTGGCCGGCCGAGTTGCGCACCTTGGTCAGCACGCCGCGGCTGTGCAGGTAGCGCACCAGCTCGACGATCCGCTCCCCGCTCGGGCGCCGGTAGGCGTCGCCGTCCATGCTGTTGTAGGGGATCAGGTTCATCACCGCGAAGCGGCCCTTGAGCAGGCGCAGGATGCCGTCCATTTCCTCCAGGCTGTCGTTGATCCCTTCGAGCAGGGTCCATTGGTACTGGATCGGATAGTCGACCCGGCGGGCGTAGGCCTCGCCGGCTTCCACCAGTTCTTCCGGGCTCAGCGGCGGCGCCTTGGGCAACAGTTGCCGGCGCAGTTCGGCGCGGGTGCTGTGCAGGGACAGGGCGAGGGCGGGCTTCACCCGTTGCCGGGGCAGGCGCTCGAACACGCGGGGATCGCCGACGGTGGAGAACACCAGGTTCTTGTGGCCGATGCCGCCATCGGTGCCGAGCAGGTCGATGGCTTCGAGGACGTTGTCGAGGTTGTGCGCCGGCTCGCCCATGCCCATGAACACCACTTTCTTCACCGCTCGCCGACGGCGCGCCAGGACCACCTGGGCGACCATCTCCAGGCTGCCGACCTGGCGCAGCAGGCCGCTGCGGCCGGTCATGCAGAACACGCAGCCGACCGCGCAGCCGACCTGGGTCGAGACGCACAGCCCACCGCGCGGCAGCAGCACGCTTTCCACCATCTGCCGGTCGGCCAGTTCCACCAGCAGGCGCGACGAGCCGTCGCTCGCCGGATGCTCGCTGTGCAGGCGGGCGATGCCTTCCAGTTCCGCTGCTACCTGGGGCAGACCATGGCGTACGCCCAGCGGCAGGAAGTCCTCGGCCCGCTGGCGGGCGGTGCAGGCATCGAGGGCGCGGCCCTGCAGCCAGGCGCGGACGATCCTCCCGCAATGCAGGGGCTTGGCGCCGAGATCGGCGAGGCGCTGGTGGAGGTCTTGGCTACGCATGGGGCGCGCATCCTACCATTGCCCGTCATGAGGCGGTATGGCCGGCGCCGACGTGCTATCGTTGCGCTCCGCTCCACCGCAGCAACGGAACCGTTCCATGAAATTCGTCCACCAGCGCGAACACCTCAACGAAGACGACATCGTGGTCATCGAGTGCTCGCAGCAATGCAATATCCGCCTGATGAACGACGCCAATTTCCGCAGTTTCAAGAATGGCGGGCGGCATAGCTACCATGGCGGCGCCTTCGACCGCTTCCCGGCGAAGATCAAGGTGCCCAGCACCGGGTTCTGGAACATCACCATCGATACCGTGACCCGGCGCCCGATCAGCGTGACGCGCAAGCCGAACTTCAAGTGGTCGATCAAGTTCGTGCGCCGTTCCGGTTCGCAGTTCACCTGAGGGCGCGCGTCCCATGAGTGCGAAAATGGACGAGCAGGCGCTTCTGGCGTTGCTCCGCGAGCTGGCCATCGACAGCCAGCGGGTCGAGCATCCCGCGATCGCCTCCATCGAGGAATATTACGCGCAGGGCATCGAATTGCCCGACCAGGGCATCAAGAACCTGTTCCTGCGCAACCGCAAGGGTACTCGCCACTACCTGGTGCTGCTCGACGAGCGCAAGGAGGCCGACCTGCCGGGCATCGCTGAACAGATCGGCGAAAGCCGCCTGTCGTTCGCCTCGGTCGAGCGCCTGCGCGAATACCTCGGCGTCGAACTGGGCTGCGTGACGCCTTTCGCGCTGGTCAACGATCCGCAGCACAGGGTCGAGGTGTTGCTCGACGATGCCATCCGCCAGGACCAGTTGCTCGGTTTCCACCCGTTGGTGAATACCGCCACCGAGTGCATCCGCTACGCAGACCTGCTGGCTTTCCTCGCCCACACGGGGCATGAACCGCGCCTGATCCGGGCGTAGGTCGCAGCTTCGCGCCTGCCGGCGCCAGGCCAGGTCATGCCGGCGCCGGTTTCACTCGAAGAAGTTGTGCCAGCAGTCGCTCAACGGGCCGACCTCGAAGGTCTTGCACCAGGGTTGGGCTTCCAGCCACAGACGGGCGCTTTCCCGGTCCGCCTCGTCCAGGCTGCCGACCCGCGCCAGGCACAGGTAGCCGCTGATCTCCGCCTGTTCCGGCGAGCCGCCACCGCCGAACACCCAGCCCTGGGCCTCGACGAAGTCGATCAGATGGTCCAGCGCATCGTCGTGGGAGAGGGCGTTGCGGTCGTAGGTCAGTTCGAAGCTGAAGCCGAACTCCTGGAACTCGCCCAGGCGCAGTTTCTTGCGCAGGCGGCGCTTGCGCGGCTTTTCCATCTGCTCGGGAGTGAGGAATTTCATCGTCGCCTTCCTGGTCAGTCATCGTAGCCAAGGTTCGGCGCCAGCCAGCGCTCGCTGACGCTGGCTTCCTGGCCCTTGCGCTGGCTGTAGCGTTCCACCTGGTCCTTGTCGATCTTGCCGACCGCGAAGTACTGCGCCTGCGGGTGGGCGAAATACCAACCGCTGACCGCCGCGGCCGGGAACATCGCGTAGTGCTCGGTCAGGCTGACGCCGGACAGGCCCTGCGGATCGAGCAGTTCGAACAGAGTGCCTTTCTCGGTATGGTCGGGGCAGGCCGGGTAGCCCGGTGCCGGGCGGATGCCGACGTATTGCTCCTTGATCAAGGCCTCGTTGTCGAGGTGTTCGTCGCGGGCGTAGCCCCAGTACTCCTTGCGCACCCGCTCGTGCAGCCACTCGGCGCAGGCTTCGGCGAGGCGGTCGGCGAGCGCCTTGACCATGATGCTGTTGTAGTCGTCGCCCTTGGCTTCGTACGCCTTGGCCACTTCCTCGGCGCCGATCCCGGCGGTGGTGATGAAGCCGCCGATGTAGTCGCGCACGCCGCTTTCCTTCGGCGCGACGAAATCGGCCAGCGACAGGTTCGGCTTGCCGTCCGGCTTGATCGTCTGCTGCCGCAGGTGGTGCAGGGTGGCGAGGGTCTCGCCATCGGCGCCGTAGACCTCCAGGTCGTCGTGCTCGACCTGGTTGGCCGGCCAGAAGCCGAACACCGCGCGGGCCTTGATCAGCTTCTCGTCGATCAGCTTCTTCAGCATCGCCTGGGCGTCGTTGAACAACGAGGTGGCGGCCTCGCCGACCACCTCGTCGGTGAGGATGCGCGGGTACTTGCCGGCCAGGTCCCAGGAAATGAAGAACGGCGTCCAGTCGATGTACTCGGCGAGCACCGCGAGGTCGATCTCGTCGAGCACCCTGACGCCGGTGAAGGAAGGCGTCGGCGCCTGGTAGCCGGCCCAGTCGAACGCCGGCTTGTTGGCGATCGCCTGTTCGTAGCTCAGCCGCTCGGTGCGGGCGCTGCGGTTGGCCGTGCGTTCGCGGACCACCGCGTAGTCGGCGCGGGTGCGGGCCACGTAGTCGGCCTTCAGCTCCTTGGACAGCAGGCTGGTGGCCACGCCTACCGCGCGCGAGGCGTCGGTGACGTAGACCACCGCGTCGTTGCTGTACTGCGGATCGATCTTCACCGCGGTATGCGCCTTCGAGGTAGTGGCGCCGCCGATCATCAGCGGCAACTGGAAATTCTGCCGCTGCATTTCCTTGGCGACGTGGACCATCTCGTCCAGCGACGGCGTGATCAGGCCAGACAGGCCGATGATGTCGCATTTCTCGGCGATGGCGGTCTGCAGGATCTTCTCCGCCGGCACCATCACGCCGAGGTCGACCACGTCATAGCCGTTGCAGCCGAGCACCACGCCGACGATGTTCTTGCCGATGTCGTGCACGTCGCCCTTCACCGTGGCCATCAGGATCTTGCCCTTGGCTTCCGGCTTGTCGCCTTTCTCCGCCTCGATGAAGGGAATCAGGTGGGCCACCGCCTGCTTCATCACTCGCGCGGACTTGACCACCTGCGGGAGGAACATCTTGCCGGCGCCGAACAGGTCGCCGACCACGTTCATCCCGGACATCAGCGGACCTTCGATGACCTCGATGGGACGCGCACACTGCTGGCGGCATTCCTCGGTGTCCTCGACGATCCAGGTGGTGATGCCCTTGACCAGCGCATGCTCGAGGCGCTTCTCGACACTGTAGCTGCGCCATTCCTCGTCCTCGGCCTCCTTGACCGCGCCGCCGCCCTTGTAGTCGTCGGCGATCGCCAGCAGGGCCTCGGTGGCCTCGGGCGTGCGGTTGAGCACCACGTCCTCGACCCGGTCGCGCAGCGCTTTCGGAATCTCGTCGTAGATTTCCAGCTGGCCGGCGTTGACGATGCCCATGGTCAGGCCGTTGCGGATCGCGTAGTAGAGGAACACCGAGTGGATCGCCTCGCGTACCGGGTTGTTGCCGCGGAACGAGAAGGACACGTTGGACACCCCGCCCGAGCTCAGGGCGTAGGGCAGGTGGTCGCGGATGTAGGCGCAGGCGTTGATGAAATCGACCGCGTAGTTGTTGTGTTCCTCGATGCCGGTGGCGATGGCGAAGATGTTCGCATCGAAGATGATGTCTTCCGGTGGGAAGCCGACTTCGTCGACCAGGATGTCGTAGGAGCGCTTGCAGATTTCTTCCTTGCGCGCCTGGGTGTCGGCCTGGCCGTCCTCGTCGAAGGCCATCACCACCACCGCGGCGCCGTAGCGCTTGCACAGGCGGGCATGGTGCTTGAAGGCCTCGACGCCTTCCTTCATCGAGATCGAGTTGACGATGCCCTTGCCCTGGATGCACTTCAGGCCGGCCTCGATCACTTCCCACTTGGAGGAGTCGATCATGATCGGCACGCGCGAGATGTCGGGCTCGGAGGCGATCAGGTTGAGGAAGGTGACCATGGCCGCCTTCGAGTCCAGCATGCCTTCGTCCATGTTGATGTCGATCACCTGGGCGCCGGCTTCCACCTGCTGCTGGGCGACCTCGAGAGCTTCCGCGTAGTTTTCCTCGCGGATCAGCCGGGCGAACTTGGCCGAACCGGTGATGTTGGTGCGCTCGCCGACGTTGACGAACAGCGAGCTGCGGTCGATGGTGAACGGCTCCAGGCCGGACAGGCGACAGGCCCGGGGAATCTCCGGGATGGCCCGCGGCGGGTACTTGGCCACTGCCTTGGCGATCGCCTCGATGTGCGCCGGGGTGGTGCCGCAGCAGCCGCCGACGATATTGAGGAAGCCGGCGGCGGCGAATTCCTCGACCACCACGGCCATTTCCGCCGGCGATTCGTCGTATTCGCCGAAGGCGTTCGGCAGGCCGGCGTTGGGGTGGGCCGAGACATGAGTGTCGGCCTTGGTCGACAGTTCCTCGATGTACGGCCGCAATTCCTTGGCGCCGAGGGCGCAGTTCAGGCCTACCGAGATCGGCCGGGCATGCCGCACCGAGTTCCAGAAGGCCTCGGTGGTCTGGCCCGACAGGGTGCGGCCGGAGGCGTCGGTGATGGTTCCGGAGATCATGATCGGCAGCTCCACGCCGAGTTCCTCGAACACGCCCTGGACGGCGAAGATCGCCGCCTTGGCGTTGAGGGTGTCGAAGATGGTCTCGATCAGGATCAGGTCGGCGCCGCCTTCGATCAGGCCGCGGGTCGCCTCGACGTAGTTCTCCACCAGTTCGTCGAAGGTGACGTTGCGGTAGCCGGGGTTGTTCACGTCCGGGGAAATCGAGCAGGTGCGGCTGGTCGGGCCGAGCACGCCGGCGACGAAGCGCGGCTTGTCCGGGGTCTCGGCGGTCTTCGCGTCCGCCACCTGGCGAGCCAGGCGCGCCCCTTCGACGTTGAGTTCGTAGGCCAGCGACTGCATGCCGTAGTCGGCCTGGGACACCTGGGTGGCGTTGAAGGTATTGGTCTCGAGGATGTCGGCGCCGGCGTCGAGGTAGGCCTTCTCGATGGCCTGGATCACGTCCGGGCGGCTCAGCAGCAAGAGGTCGTTGTTGCCTTTCACGTCGCTCGGCCAGTCGGCGAAGCGCTCGCCGCGGTAGTCGGCCTCTTCCAGCTTGTAGCTCTGGATCATGGTGCCCATGCCGCCATCGAGGATCAGGATACGTTCCCTGAGGGCGTGCTGGAGGGCTTGCAGGCGGGCGCTGCGATCGGTGAGCGGGCTGGACATGGATGGACCTGGCGTCAGTGGGCGGAAAGGTGAAAAGCATAACAAAGGCAGGGGCTTTCCGACCGGGGGTGGCTGGACCATGAATTTCATTCAAGTTGAAAGATGTTCATCCGCGGGCCGGAAAAGCCCCTGGCGCCGTTTTGTCGCAGCATACGGGCGGAATGCGGAGGTCGGAGTGCGCAGGCGGGCGGCGAAGGGGCGGGCGAGTGGAGTCGGGATGCTCGTGGGAATCGTGCTGCGAATGAGTCTGGCTCATTCGCAGCACGGCCTGAATCAACTGGCCCTGGGCAGGCTGCAACTGGCCAGGGAGTAGACGTAGTAGTTGAGGCGGTCGCGGTCGGTGCGATTCCATACCTGGCCGACCGACTTCAGGCCCTGGCTCTGGCCGACCGCGCCGGCGATGCTGCCGCACCAGCACATCGGGTACTTCTGCCGATACAGCGGACCGCTGATGACCACCGCGACGTGCCCGTAGGTGCGGCCCTTCAGGCCGGCGATCACCAGGAAGCCCTGGGCCGCCTTCTGCGCGGCCTCGGCGCCGGAGGCGAGCTTGGTCCAGCTCTGCTCCAGGCCGTCGACCATGGCGTTGGCGTTGCCGCGGGGCATCGGTACGCCCAGCTCGGCGGCCACCGACTGGACGAAGCCGGAACAGTTGTCCTTGTTCGGGGTGCCGGCCAGGTAGCTCTTGTCCCAGCTGTTCTTGCAGGCGTTGACGATGCATTGATCGAGACTGTCCATGTATCACCTATGCGTGTCGATAAGGGGCGCTCCGGCCCGGATCATTTCTTTGCGGTCTGGCAGAACGGCGCGAGCGAACGCTTCACGATCTTCGCGCAGCTGTCGACGGATTCGCCCGAGCATTTCTCACCCAGGCGCAGCCCGTCCTTGTCCACCGCCCAGCGCTGGCCGGAGATGTCCTCGCGGTGCACCACCTTGCAGGTGGCGCTGTCGTAGGACACCAGCTCGGCGCTGGAGCCGCTGAATTCATGCATCAGCACGCGCCGGCCGTCCTGGCTCAGGAACACGCCGCCGCGCGACCAGATGCCGCCGTCCTCTATGCGGCAATCGTTGCCGCTGTCGCGGTCGGCCAGGTAGACCGGCGGTTCGGGAAAGGCATCGGGGTTGTCGTCGTTGGGATCCTCGTTGCTGAACATCACGCGGACGTGCTCGTCCTCGCCGCCGAACATGTTCGGCGAGCCGAACTGGGGCACGATTTCCAGCTGGGTGAAAGTACAGTCCGCCGCCTGGGCCGAAAGGCTCAGGAAGAGAGCGGCGAAGCTGCCGGCGAGCAGTTTCATGGGGCGGGTTCTCCGTTGGGCCGCCAGGGCGGCGAAAGGATGGACCAGGCCGCGCCGGGCGCGAACGGAAGCGCCGCCTGGCGACAGCAGGCGGAAAGCGGCGAAGAGGGGACGTGGGGCGCACGCGAACCGGCGCGGATGGGGCGCGGCGAGTCGAAACATATCCCTGTTTCCTCGAAGTCATCGTCCTTGATCGCCAGGGCGGGCCTGGGAGCCCGGCTAGCATACGTGGCGGCCGAAGCCGGTGGAATGCTGGCGAAATGGCGGCTCATGTCCGGGGCGCGTTCGCCCGCCGTTGTGAAAGTGCGGCGTAGAGAGGCGGGTTTGCTAGAATCGCCCGTCGCCGAGTGAGGAGTGGTTCATGTTGCCAAGACCGTTGGTTGGGTTGGCCTTCGTTTTGTCGTCTTTTATCCAGTCTGTTTCCGCTGCTGAAATTTCCTATAGCCGTGACGTCCAGCCGATCTTTACCGCCAAATGCGTCGCCTGCCACGCCTGCTACGATTCGCCCTGCCAGCTCAACCTGAGCAGCGCCGAGGGCGCGCAGCGCGGCGCCAACCAGCTGCCGGTCTACGACGGCACTCGGACCAAGGCGCAGGAAACCACCCGCCTGTACCTCGATGCGCACGGTGCCGACGCCTGGCGGCGCAAGGACTTCTGGTCGGTGCTCGAACCGCAGGACGGCCAGGCCGCACTGATGGCGCGGATGCTCGAGCTTGGCCACAGCCAGCCGTTGCAGCCGAATGCGAAGATCCCCGAAGGCCTGGACATTTCGATCAACCGCGCCAACCAGTGCCCGACGCCGGCCAGCATCGATGCGTTCATCCGCAAGAACCCAGGTTCCGGCATGCCTTTCGCGGTGGCCGGGCTGAGCGACGACGAATACGCCACCTTGCAGAAGTGGCTGGCCGCGGGCGCCCCGGTCGACCAGCAGCCGTTGCGGCCGACCGCCGCCGAGGCGCGCCAGGTGGCCAGCTGGGAGCGTTTCCTCAACCAGCCTGGGGCCAAGCAGAGCCTGGTCTCGCGCTGGCTCTACGAGCACCTGTTCCTGGCGCACCTGTATTTCCCGGAGCAGGGCGCGCCCGGCCACTTCTTCCAGCTGGTGCGTTCGCGCACGCCCAGCGGCCAGCCGATCGACCCGATCCCGACCCGGCGTCCCAACGACGATCCGGGCAACAGCTTCTATTACCGCCTCTGGCCGATCCAGGGCGTGATCGTACACAAGACGCACATCACCTATCCGCTGACGGCGAAGAAGCTGGAACGCGTCCAGGAGCTGTTCTTCGGCACCCAGTGGAACACCGACAAGGTTCCCGGCTACGGCGTGCAGAGCCGTGCCAACCCGTTCGCCACCTTCGCCGCGATCCCGCCACGGGCGCGCTACCAGTTCATGCTGGACAACGCCGAATACTTCACCCGTACCTTCATCCGCGGGCCGGTGTGCCGTGGACAGATCGCCACCGACGTGATCCGCGACAACTTCTGGGTGGTATTCCAGGACCCCGAGCAGGACCTGTTCGTCACCGACGCCAACTTCCGCGCGCAGAGCGAGCCGCTGCTGGCCTTGCCGGGGCAGATCGACGAGCTGAAGAACCTGCTCGGCCTGTGGAGCGCCTACCGGGACAAGCGCAACGAGTACGAAGACCTGCGCCAGGACGTCTACGCCGACGCGCCGCCGCCGACCTGGAACACGATCTGGCACGGCAACGACAACGCCCTGCTGAGCATCTTCCGCCAGTTCGACAGCGCCTCGGTGCGCAAGGGCCTGCTTGGCGAGGTACCGCAGACCCTGTGGCTGATGGACTACCCGCTGTTCGAGCGAACCTACTACGGGCTGGTGGTGAACTTCGATGTCTTCGGCAACGTCTCGCACCAGGCGCAGACGCGGCTGTACTTCGACCTGATCCGCAACGGCGCCGAGCAGAACTTCCTCCGCCTGATGCCGGTCGACGCGCGCCATCCGTTGCTCGACGACTGGTACCAGAACAGCGGCAAGCTGAAGATGTGGATGGACTACCAGGCCTTCGACGACGACACGCCGAGCGCGCTGGGATTGCCGGAGAAGCAGCCGAAGAAGGCCTTCGCCGAAGAACTGCTGCGTCGCTACGGCGACCTCAATGCGCGTCCCGACCCGATCAACCGCTGCCTGGACGGCAACTGCTATCGACCGGGCATCGACCGCGAACTGCAGGACGCCGAGCAGGCCTTCAGTCGCCTGGTGAGCCGGCCGGCGGCCGGCCTCAAGGTCATCGAGCGCTTCCCCGAGGCGACCATGCTGCGGATACGTACGTCCAGCGGCAAGCGCGAGGTCTATACCGTGCTGCGCAACCGCGCGCACAGCAATGTCGCCTTCATGCTCGGCGAGTCGCTGCGCTACCAGCCGGGCCTGGACACCCTGACGATCTACCCGGGCGTGCTGTCCAGCTACCCGAACTTCATGTTCGATCTGCCGGCGACGGATGCCGAGGCCTTCGTCGGCGCCCTGGAGGCGGCGAAGAGCGGCGAGGACTTCGACAAGGTGGTCGAACGCTGGGGCGTGCGCCGCAGCAATCCGCAGTTCTGGAGCTACTTCCACGATCTCGAGGCGTACATCCGCGAAACCGAGCCGGTCGAGGCGGGCGCACTGGACATGAACCGCTACGAGAACCTCTGAGTCTCGCGACCCGCTCCACAAGGGGCGGGTCGGTTATCGCGAATTATTCCTACTAATTTACTAGGGCTTTATCCGCAAGTACCGATTGGCGTAAACTGTCGGCATATTTGCGAGGAGTTGCCATGAGCGCCATCACCATTACCGAAGCTGCCCAAGCGTATCTGGCCGAGTTGCTGGAGAAGCAGAGCACCCCGGGTATCGGCATTCGTATCTTCATCACCCAGCCGGGTACCCAGTACGCGGAAACCTGCATCGCCTACTGCAAGCCGGGCGAGGAAAAGGTCGAGGACACCGCCATCGCCCTGAAGGACTTCACTGCCTGGATCGATGCGGTCAGCGAGCCCTTCCTCGAAGATGCGGTGGTGGACTACGCCACCGACCGCATGGGCGGCCAGCTGACCATCAAGGCGCCGAACGCCAAGGTGCCGATGGTCAACGAGGACAGCCCGATCACCGAACGCATCAACTACTACCTGCAGACCGAGATCAATCCCGGGCTGGCCAGCCACGGCGGACAGGTGAGCCTGGTCGACGTGGTCGAGGACAACATCGCCGTGTTGCGTTTCGGCGGCGGTTGTCAGGGCTGCGGGATGGTCGACATGACCCTCAAGGATGGCGTCGAGAAGACCCTGATCGAGCGTATTCCCGAACTGAAGGGCGTGCGCGACGTGACCGACCACAGCAACAAGGAGAACGCCTACTACTGAGGCGTTTCCGTAAGGCAGAAGAGGCGACCGCAAGGTCGCCTTTTTCGTTGCCGGCGTTTCAGCGCGACAGCGTCCGCGTTCGCCGTACCGGCCAGAGCAGTGCCAGCGCCACCAGCAGCGCCGGCCAGACCAGCAGGTTCACCGCGTTCCAGCCAAGGCTGGTGATCAGGGCGCCGGAGCCGAACGACATCAGCGCCGCCACCAGGCTGTTGCCTTGCTCCATCAATCCTTGCGCGGCGCCGCGCTCGCTTTCGGCGTGGCCCTCGCCGAGCAGGGTGGTGCCGGCGATGAGCATCAGGTTCCAGCCGCTGCCCAGGGCCAGCGAACTGAGCAGGAAATGCGTGACCGACTGCCCGTCCAGGGCGATGCCGGCACTTGCGGCGAGCAGGAACGCGCCGAGCAGGGCGACGCGACGGTTGCCGATGCGGTCGACCAGCGGTCCGGCGAAGAACGCCGGAAGGAACATTCCCAGCACGTGCCACTGGATGACCCGACTCGACTGTTCCAGCGGCAGGCCGCAGAAGCTCATGGCCAGCGGCGTGGCGTTCATGATCAGGATCATCAACCCGTGTCCGGTCGCGGTGCAGGCGATGGCCGCGCGGACCACCGGCCGCCGCAACAGGCCGCCTATGTCGCGCCAGGCGAGTCGTGCCGGGCGTGGCGCCTGGCCTTCGCGGAGCAGAGCCATCAGCAGCAGGCCGGCGAGGGCCAGCACGGCGATCAGCAGATAGGCGCCGACGAAGGGCTGGGCCAGCGCGTTGCGCGACCACAGCGCCAGGCTCGGCGCCAGCAGCGCGGCGAGTACTCCGCCGGCGAGCACGTAGGCGCTGGCGCGGCCTTTCCGCCCGGCATCCACCGCCTCCAGCGCGGCGAACCGGTAGTACATGGCCGAGGCCTGGTAGACCCCGATGCCCAGCGCGCCGAGACAGAACCAGAGGAAATCGCCAGTCCAGACACCGGCGGCGCAGACCAGGCCGCCGAGCACGCCGCCGCCGGCGCCGAGCATCAGCCCGGGACGTCGGCCGTGGCGCTGCATGAAGTGCGACAACGGCTGCACCGCCAGCAGGTTGCCCAGCACCAGCAGGGCCAGGGGCAGGGTAGCCAGGCTGTTCAACGGCGCCAGCTGGACGCCGACCAGGGCGGTCAGGGTTATGCCGATCAGCGAGCAGGACCAGTACAGGGCCTGGCCGCAGAACAGCAGGAGCAGGGTCGGGTTGCGTAGCAGCATGGCGTCACTCCGGACAACCGCCGGGCCTGACGACGCGTCGGCTGGAGGCAGGCTGACGGACCAGCGCATCCCGCGGACGCCTTGGCCGGGCCAGCAGTTCGCCGCCGCAGTTCGGGCACTGGCCGCCCAGGCGGGTCGTCGCGCAATCGCGGCAGAAGGTGCACTCGAAGGTGCAGATCAGCGCGTCGCCGCTGTCGCCGGGCAGGTCGCGGTCGCAGCACTCGCAGTTGGGGCGCAGTTCCAGCATGGGAAGGTCCTCGGTGGGAGCGTCAGGCCAGCATGCCGAAGCGTTCGGCGTATTCCTGGGGGCTGACCGAAAGATGCTTGTGGAACGTCCGCCGGAGGTTTTCCGGATGGCCGAAGCCGCACAGCCGGGACACCGTGGCGATCGACGCCTGGGCGTCCTGCAGCAGGGCGCGCGCGGCCTCCAGGCGAACCCGCTCGACGTAGCGACCGGGCGCCACGCCCAGTTCCTGGAGAAATACCCGGGACAGCGTACGCGGGCTCATGCAGGCCTGGTCGGCGAGGGCTTCCAGGGACAGGTCGCCGGCGAGGTTGGCGGGAATCCACTCCAGCAGCGCGGCCAGGCGCGGGGTGCGGCTCGGTTCCGGGGTCAGCCAGGCGCTGAACTGGGCCTGGCCGCCAGGACGCTTGAGGAACATCACCAGGCGTCGCGCGACGCTGAGCGCCAGGCTGCGGCCGAGGTCGGCCTCGACCAGCGCCAGGGCCAGGTCGATTCCCGCCGTGACGCCGGCCGAGGTGAAGATGTGGGCGTCGCCGTCGCGGCACCGCGGGTCGTAGGTGTGCAGGCGGTCGCCTTGCACATGGACGCCGGGAAACCCCTGGCGCAGCGTCGCCACGTCGGCCCAGTGGGTGGTCGCTGGGTGCCCGTCGAGAACCCCGGCGGCGGCCAGGATCAGCGCTCCCGAACACACCGAGCCGAGCCGCCGTATGCGCGGTTCGGCGGCTTTCAGCCAGGCGAGCAGGTCGGCGTTGCGGGTCTGCGCCTCGACACCGAGGCCGCCGGGCACCAACAGGGTGTCCAGGCTTTCCGGCGGACAGTCGCGCCAGGCGAGGTCGGCGCAGATGCGGATGCCCGCGGAACTGGGCACCGCTTCGCTACGCTCGCCGAGCACCTGTATCCGGTAGAAAGGCGGCAGACCCTGGCGCTGGCGTTCGACGTTGGCCGAGGCGAATACCTGCAGCGGTCCGGTCACGTCCAGGCTCATCACGTCGGGATAGATCAGGCAGGCAATCAGGCGTGGTTCGGGCATGGCATGACCTCATGGCGATGGCGGCAGTCTGGCGTCCTTCGGACCTGGCCGCAATGCCAGTTGGCCCACGGATCTTGCCATTCGCTCGCCGGGGCGTCCCGCTGCGCCGATGGCTGGTATCGCCTCGGCACGCCGCATGCCCTATTGTCTGGTAACGGGTGATGGCTTTTTGACTCATCGCTGTAGAGGCGCCAGGGTATTGTCGTCCAGGCCTGTTTCAGCGTTCGGTCCGAGGTAGGGGAGTCAGCATGCTTGCACGCGACAGCCTGGTACAGGCTGGTCTGCCGGATAATCCGTATGCGCGCCAGTTGCGCAACGGCTTTCGTTGGTTGCGGTTCGAAAAGGAGCTGGAAAACGAGTTTCGCGAGTTTCTCAGCTGGAACTCGCTGATGCAGCGGCGCGCTGCCATCGGGGTGGCGTTCCTGATCTGGGCGCTGTTCATCGTGGCCGACTGGATGATGGTGGACATCCGCCTGCACCCCAGCCTGTTCGAGCAACTGCTGGGCGTGCGCCTGGGAATGATCGGCCTGCTGCTGGTGGTCTGGCCGGCGGCCTTCCTGCCCAGCCTGCGCAAGGTCGGCGATGCCATCGCGCCCTACTGCCTGCTGCTGATCAACCTGGCGGTGCTGGCCTGCGACGTGCTGTTCGAGTGGCATGGGGTGCCACGCTTCACCCAGTTGGGCGCGACCCTGGGCATCCTCGCGGTGTTCTTCCCGCTCGGCCTGGCGTTCTGGGCCTGCGTGCGCCTGGCGTTGCTGTGCCTGGCCCTGAACCTGGCGGTATTCCTGCTCTTCGGCGGCGAAGAGAACCTGCGCACCAACCTGCTGAATACGCTCTACAACGGCCTGGTGGTCTTGATCTGTTCGTTCGCCCTGTACCTGCAGGACTACGCCCAGCGCGAGCAGTTCCTCGGCCGGCGGCTGCTGGGCATGATGGCCGAACAGGACAGCCTCACCGGCCTGGTCAACCGGCGCTACTACGAGCTGCTCGCCCAGCGGGCCCTGGAGCAGGGCGCCCGCGAGGAAAAGGGGGTGGCGCTGATCCTGGTGGATGTCGACGACTTCAAGGCTTACAACGACCATTACGGGCATCCGGCCGGCGATGCCGCCCTGCGCCAGCTTGGCGTCGTGCTCCGGCAGGGCGCGCGGCGGCCGCTGGATATCGCCGCGCGCCTGGGCGGGGAGGAGTTCGCCGTGTTGCTCTACGACAGCGAGGAGGGCAACACCCTGGCCATCGCCGAGCGCCTGCGGCAGGCGGTGGAGGCGCTGGGCATCGAGCACCTGGGCTCCAGCGCCGGCCCCTGCCTGACCATCAGCCTGGGGGTGGCCTATTCGACCTCAGGCATGGGCCTGGACGCGCTCTATCGCGAGGCCGATCGCGCGCTCTACGAGGCCAAGGATGCAGGGCGCAACGCGGTGCGCGTGGCGTTCCGGCAGCACGACCGCCTCGAATAGAGGAAACGAAAAAAGGCGCCCGTGGGCGCCTTTCGTCGTATGGAGCGGCTCAGCCTTGGCTGGGCATACTCCAGTCCTGCAGGTTGTAGCCGTTGTGGCTGAGTTCTTCGCGTGCCTGTTGCAGCAGGCCGGCAAGCTGCTCCGGATCGGAGTAGGCGGAGCTCGGAATGCGCGCACGGCCCAGCAGGCGGGTGCCAGTGCGATCGACTACGGACAGGCTCAGGCCGCCGTCACTGCCTAGCTCGGACCAGGCAACGCACTGGTATGGCTGGAAGGCGCGCCCGGTGATCAGCAAAGCCTCGTTGAAACGGAGCGTAGCGTTCATGGGAGTCGGTCTCTCTCGTTCATGTCTGTGTGGAACATGGGTGGCGCTTCCCGGCTCCACCGTGTTCGGTCACGCTAACTGATGCTTTCGAAAGCGAAAAAGTCACGGCGTGGCGCGTTTGTGCAACAGGTTGTCGCTTTTTCGAAGGGTTTTAGCGTGCCGAAGCGGCTAGGCGCGGTGTTTTGTCGCAGAACTCCAGGAGGGCGGCCAGGCCGCCTTGCGCTCGCCGCCCGCGCCTGCACAGCCTAGAATGGCGGCCCACCTGTGGCAGCGGACCGCTTCGCATGGATATCGACCTCGCCCGTACCTTCCTGGAGATCGCCCGCAGCGGTAGCTTCGTCGCTGCCGCGGAACGCCTGCACCTGACCCAGACCGCCGTCACCGCGCGCATCCAGAACCTCGAAGGGCAACTCGGCTGCCGGCTGTTCGTGCGCAACCGCGCGGGCGCGCGCCTGACCGCCGACGGCGAGCACTTCCTCGGCTACGCCAGCCAACTGGTGCAGACCTGGGATGCGGCGCGACGCGACCTGCCGCTGCCGGACGGCTTCCGCAACCTGCTCAACCTCGGCGGCGAGGTCAGCCTGTGCAATCCGCTGCTGCTTAACTGGATGCGGCGCCTGCGCGAGGCGATTCCCGGCCACGCCGTGCGGGTCGAGATCGGCCAGGGTGCCGACCTGCTCAAGCAACTGGAGCAGGGCGCGCTGGACGCCGCGCTGGTCTACCAGCCGGAATACTGGCCGGGGCTGCAGGTCGAGCAGTTGCTGGAGGAAAAGCTGGTGATGGTGCGTTCCGTGCTATCCGCGGAGCCTTATCTGTATGTCGACTGGGGCCCGGATTTCCGCAGCCAGCACGATGCCGCGCTGCCGGACCGGGCCAAGGCCGCGCTAGCCTGCAACCTCGGTCCGCTGGCCCTGCAGTACATCATGCAGAACGGCGGCAGCGGTTATTTCCGTACCCGGGTGGTGAGCAGCTACCTGGATGGCGGCACCCTGCAACGGGTCGAGCAGGCGCCGGAGTTCGCCTACCCGACCTACCTGGTGTACTCCCGCGAGCGCCTGTCGCCGACCCTGCGCCATGCGTTCCAGTTGCTGCGCGAAGTGGTCCGCGAGGACAGCGACTGGTCGCAGCGCTGGGACTACGTGATCTGATCGGCCTGGCCCAGGTGCTGCAGCCAGTTGCGGTAGAGCGCGGCGATCAGGTCGGTCTGGCTGACGATGCCGACCAGGTAGCCGGCCTCGTTGAGCACCGGCAGGCAGTGCAGGCCTTCGTCGGATAGCAGCGAGACCAGTTCGACGGCGTGGGTGTCGGCCTGTACGCAGACCACCGGGGTGGTCATGATCGTCTTCAGCTTGGTCCCGCGCAGGAAGCGCAGGCGCTTGAACGGGCTGCCGTCGGGGCGGAAGTGCTTGAGCAGGTCGCTCTGGGTGACGATGCCGGCCAGCCGCCGATGCTCGTCGAGCACCGGCAGGGCCTTCAGACGGTGTTCCTGCAACTGCTTCCAGGCGTCGTCGATGAAGGTCTCGGTGCTGGCGGTCTGCACGTCGCGGGACATGATCCGTGCCGCGGTCAGCTCGCCCATGCGCCGGCGCAAGGCGTAGCGCTCTGTATGGTGGATCAGTCGCTCGAGATCGTCGCGGGTGATGTCGACGTATTCGCCGAAGTCCTGCAGCGCCTGGTCCAGGTCCCGGGCGGAGAAGTCCGTACGCGCGCTCGGCGCCAGGTCGCGGGTGCCATGAAGATTGGCCCGCGGCGACTGGTAGGGGCGCGGGTAGGGAGAGCGCATCAGGTTGTTGTAGAGCAGCGCGCAGCCGATCAGCACCAGGGTGGAGAGCAGGATCGGCCAGACCACGTCGATGCCGAGTTCGCTCAGGGACGGGTTGAGGGCCACGCTCAGGGCCAGCGCGCAGCTCGGCGGATGCAGGCAGCGCAGGGCGAACATCAGCAGCATGCCGAGGGCCATGCCGACCAGGGCCGGGGCCAGATCGTGTCCGAACCAATAGGCGCTGAGGCCGCCGGCCAGGGCGGCGACCAGGTTGCCGCCGAGCATCGACCAGGGTTGCGCCAGGGGGCTGGAGGCGAGGGCGAACAGTAGTACGGCGGATGCGCCGAGCGGCGCTGCCAGGCGCAGCGCCAGCTCGCTGCCGAACAACGCCTGGCAGGCGAATACCGCGGCGAGCGCGCCGATGCAGGCGCCGAGTCCGGCGCGCAGGCAGTCGCGTGGTCGGGCGTTCAGGGTCAGGGGGCGGAAGCCTTTCAGCCAGGTGCGTACGGCGGTGCTGGGGGAGTCGTTCATGGAACTCTTCGAAGCGAAAGAAAGGGGCCGTTGCCGGCCCCGTAAGGCACTTTCGTGCTGGAGGCATCCATCCCTGGATGATGGAGTCGGTTCAGGCGAGGAACGGCGGGCCGGCGGCCTCGCGGGATTCCTCGAGGGGGCGGACCACCTGCCGGCAGATCTTGCCGGTATCCCGGGCGACCCGGCGGGCGGCCTCGGGATCGTCGGCGAACGGCAGCAGGGCGGCCTGTTCGCGTTCCTCGCGGGTACTGCCGGCGAGGCTGAGGGCGAGGCCGAGCGCCAGGGTGGAGAGGCACAGCAGGGACAACAGCATGTTCAGGCCCCCTGGCCGGCCGCCAGGACCGGCTGCCGCTGGTCCTGCGCGCTGCGCAGGGTCCGCCAGGTGTTGTAGGCCATCAGCAGCATGCCGCTGGCGAAGGTGGCGCCGCCGAGCAGGCGCACCACGTAGCCCGGATGGCTGGCCACCAGCGCCTCGACGAACGAGTAGGTGAGCGTGCCGTCCTCGTTGACCGCCCGCCACATCAGGCCCTGGGTGATGCCGTTGACCCACATCGAGGCGATGTACAGCACGGTACCGATGGTGGCCAGCCAGAAGTGCGCGTTGATCAGGCCCAGGCTGTACATCTTCTCGCGGCCGAAGACCTTCGGGATCAGGTGGTAGAGCGAGCCGATGGAAACCATCGCGACCCAGCCGAGGGCGCCGGCGTGTACGTGGCCGATGGTCCAGTCGGTGTAGTGGGAGAGGGCGTTGACGGTCTTGATCGCCATCATCGGGCCTTCGAAGGTGGACATGCCGTAGAACGCCAGGGACACCACCAGGAAGCGCAGGATCGGGTCGTCGCGCAGCTTATGCCAGGCCCCGGAGAGGGTCATCATGCCGTTGATCATGCCGCCCCAGCTCGGTGCCAGGAGGATCAGCGACATCACCATGCCGAGCGACTGCGCCCAGTCCGGTAGCGCGGTGTAGTGCAGGTGGTGCGGGCCGGCCCAGATGTAGATCGAGATGATCGCCCAGAAATGCACGATGGACAGGCGATAGGAGTAGATCGGTCGCCCGGCCTGCTTGGGCACGAAGTAGTACATCATGCCGAGGAAGCCGACCGAGAGGATGAAGCCGACCACGCTGTGCCCGTACCACCACTGGATCATCGCGTCGGTGGCGCCGGAATAGGCCGAGTAGGACTTGCCCAGGCTCACCGGCAGCAATGCGTGGTTCACCATATGGACCATCGCGGTGACGATGATGAAGGCGCCGTAGAACCAGTTGCCGACGTAGATGTGCTTCACCTTGCGACGGGCGATGGTGCCGAAGAACAGGTAGGCATAGACCACCCAGACGATCGCCATCCACAGCGCCAGCGGCCATTCCATCTCGGCGTATTCCTTGGAGGTGGTATAGCCCAGCGGGTAGCTGACGATCATCCCCACGATCGCCGCCTGCCAGCCCCAGAACACGAAGCGCGCCAGGGCATCGGAGATCAGCCGCACGCCGCTGGTGCGCTGCACCACGTAGAAGGAGGTGGCGAACAACGCGCTGCCGCCGAAGGCGAAGATCACCAGGCTGGTGTGGATCGGGCGGATGCGGCCGAAGCTGGTCCAGGGCAGGTCGAGGTTGAGCGCCGGCCAGACCAGTTGGGCGGCGATGAACACCCCCAGGCCCATGCCGAGGATGCCCCAGACCAGGGTCATCAAGGTGAACTGGCGGACGACGTCGTAGTTGTAGCCGTCCGGATCTTTTCTGCTATCCGTATCGTTCATGGTCGCTGGCACGCCGGGCCCCGGGGTCCGGCCGGCTGGCGAGCAGGCGCGACCCTCGGGTCCTCGTTGGGTTATCGGTATTTTTCTGGGTATCCCGTTGCCGGGTCGATGGAGTGCGGAGGTCGGATCTTCGTCTGGAAGGCTCGGAACAGACGGCTCATGGCACTGGTGGCCATTCTAGGAGGGGAGCTTTATTCGTCTCCAACGAATAATGTTGCTATTACAGTGCAAAATTATTGAATTGAAACGGAGGAGGACTTCCGGGGCAGGGCGCACAACCGCTTCGTGGGATGTGCGCCAGGGCGGCTATCCGCCCTCCGCGATGGCGCTGCCGGCGATGGCAGGCTCAGCCAGTCTTTTTCTTCTTCGGCAGCAGGCGCTTGACCAGCAGCACCACCGCCAGGACCACCGCGCCGGCGACGATGCCGAACAGGAAGTTCAGCAGGGTCGGGGTGATCGCCGCCAGCAGCGGGCCCAGCGTGGCGATGCCGGCGACGCTCTGCGCGGCCTGTTCGATGGCGTGGTGGACCACCGGGATACCGTGGGTGAGGATGCCGCCGCCGACCATGAACATCGCCGCCATGCCGACCACCGACAGGCCTTTCATCAGGTATGGCGCGGTGCGCAGGATGGCGCCGCCGAGGCCTTGGGCAAAGCCGCTGTCGCGCCTGGACAGGTAGAGGCCGGCGTCGTCCAGCTTGACGATGCCGGCGACCAGGCCGTAGACGCCGATGGTCATCACCAGGGCGATGCCGACCAGCACCAGTACCTGGGTGGTGAAGCTGGACTCGGCGACGGTACCCAGGGTGATGGCGATGATTTCCGCGGAGAGGATGAAGTCGGTACGGATCGCGCCGCCGATCTTCTGCTTTTCCAGGGCGGCCACGTCGACATTGGCCGCCAGCGCTGCCTCGTCGGCGTGCTCGTCGTCATGGGGCAGGTATTTGTGGGCGATCTTCTCGAAGCCTTCGAAGCACAGGTAGGCGCCACCGAGCATCAGCAGCGGGATCACCGCCCAGGGCGCGAAGGCGCTGATCAACAGCGCGGCGGGAACGAGGATCGCCTTGTTCCGCAGCGAGCCCTTGGCTACCGCCCAGACCACCGGCAGTTCGCGGTCGGCGTTGACCCCGGTGACCTGCTGGGCGTTGAGGGCCAGGTCGTCGCCGAGGACACCGGCGGTCTTCTTCGCGGCGACCTTGGTCATCAGCGAGACGTCGTCGAGCACCGCGGCAATATCGTCGAGGAGGGTGAGGAGGCTGGCTCCGGCCATCTTGGGTTTCCTTACTGGGTGGTGGGCACCGCCATCTTGGCGGGGTGTGTATTTGACACCGGATCGCGGCGGCGGAACAGTGCCTCGCGTTGGAGCGCGGGAGCCGCCGCACAGTTCATTGCGCAGGCGTTCGAGCGAGGTTTGCCAGGGCCAGGCGGGCGATGGCCAGCTCGGCTTCGGTCTCCTCGCGACTGCCGTCCTCGTCGAACCAGGCCGCCGAGAGTCCGGTCCAGGCCAGGATCCATTGCAGCAGGCGGCGGCGCTGCAGGCCGCTGGCGGCGATTACGATCTCCAGCTGGCGCTCGAAACGGCCGGGCGCCTGGGCGGTCTTCGCGTCGGGATTGGTGAACAGGTTGGCGTAGTCGTAGCCGCGCTCGCCGTAGAGCCGCTTGGGGTCGATGACTTGCCAGCCGCGCTCGCCGAAGTCGAGCACATTGCCGTGGTGGATGTCGCCATGCAGCGGGCGCTGTTCGCGAGCGGTCTCCAGCAGGTAGCGGGCGGCATTCGCGCAGTCGACGTAGAGCCCGCCGTAGCGGCGCTCGGCGGCATACAGCGAGTCGAACCAGCGCTCCAGCGGGGTCAGCTCCGGCAACGGACCCGGGCGCGGGGCATGGATGCGTTCGATGGCCTGGCAGAGGATACGCGTAGCCTCGTCGTCGTCGCCGCGCCTGACCATTTCCAGCAGCGAGCGCCCGCCGGTGGCACGCTCCATCAGCAGCGCCTGGTGGTCGTAGGCCAGCACCCTGGCCGCGCCCTGGCCGTCCCACCAGTTGAGCAGTACGTGGCCGAAACGCTCTTCTTCGGCACTGGATATCTTCAGCATCGCCGCTGCGCCGCGATGGCGCACCGGCAGCAGGCGGCTGCTGTGGGTGGCGAAGGGCTCGCCGTCGGGTTGCAACGCCCAGCGCTCGAGGTAGGGCGAGAAATCGAGGGATTCGTTCACGGTCGGTCTCAGGCGCCCAGGCGCTGCTGGATGAAGTCGAGGAAGCACTGGATGCGCAGCGCCAGTTGCGAGTTGCGATAGTAGACGGCGTGGATCGGTTGCCGGTATTCGCTCATCTGTTCGGCGAACAGCGGCACCAGGCGCCCATCCTGGATATCGCGGTCGGTCATGAAGCTGGCCAGGCAGGCGATGCCCTGGTGGCTCAGGGCCAGTTGGCGGAGCGTCTCGCCGCTGGAGGCAGAGATATCCGGCTGGATCTCCAGGCGATCGCCGTCGGCGTGCACCACCGGCCAGCGGTTGAGATGCTCGGGCTGGGTGAAGCCGAGCAGGGTGTGCCCTCGCAGCCCCTCGATGCTCGCCGGCGTGCCGTGGCGGGCCAGGTACTCCGGGCTGGCGAGGATGTGCAGGCGGCTGGCGCCCAGCGGCCGCGCGTGCAGGGTGGAGTCGCTGAGCGCACCGATGCGGATCGCCACGTCGGTGCGTTGCTCCAACAGGTCGATGATCAGGTCGTTGGTGTTGAGTTCGAGCTGGATGTCCGGGTACAGCCGGCGGAACTCGCCGATGTGCGGCACCACCGCGTGCAGCATGAAGGGCGAGGCGGCGTTGATCCGCAGGCGCCCGGCGGGGCTCTGCCGGCGCAGGGCCAGGCGTTCCTCGAGCGCCTCCATCTGCTGCAGGATCTGCCGTGCCTGGTCGAGGAAGTAGCGGCCTTCCTCGGTCAGCTCCATGCGCCGGGTGGTGCGGTTGAGCAGGGTGGTGCCGAGCTTGTGCTCGAGGCGCGAGAGGGTCCGGCTGACGGCCGAGGCGGTCAGTCCCATCTGTTCCGCGGCGGCGCTGATGGAACCGCTGTCGACTACACTGACGAAGCTTTGCAGTTCATCGGAGTTGGCTTTCATTCGTGACTCCAGGGCAATCATTGCCGAAGCATAGCGATGTTTTCGGCAAGGACTGAAGAGGCACGCGTGCCCGCAGGAGGTTTTCATGCCCGGCCACCGCATTACCCTCACCGGAGAAAAGCAGACGCTCCTGATCACCCTCTACGCCAAGGCGCTGGATAGCCGCCTGGACGATTCCATCCTCCATGACCGTTTCGCCGAGGAGGCGGTGCGGCAGATCGACTTCGACTTCTCCAGGGTCGCCCTCGGCAAGGGCAACGAACGGGCCCTGGCCATGCGCTCGCATTACTTCGACCAGGCCTGCCGCGACTTCCTCGGCCGCCATCCCGAGGGGCAGGTGCTCAACCTCGGTTGCGGCCTGGACAGCCGTATCTACCGGGTCGATCCGCCGGCCGAGCTGCCCTGGTTCGACCTTGACTATCCGGAAGTCATGGACCTGCGCGAGCGACTCTACCCGCCGCGCGCCGGCGCCTATCGGGCGCTGCGCCACTCGGTGGACGACGACGGCTGGCTGCAAGGGGTGCCGCGCGAGCGGCCCGCCCTGGTCCTGGCCGAGGGGCTGATGCCTTATCTGCGGGAGTCCCAGGTGCGACGCCTGGTGGAACGCCTGGTCGACCACCTGGGTAGCGGCGAGCTGCTGTTCGACGGCTACGGCCGCCTCGGCATCATGCTGCTGCGCCTGTATCCGCCGCTGCGCGAGACCGGGGCGCAGGTGCATTGGAGCATCGACGACCCGCGCGAACTCGAGCGGTGGCATCCGGCCCTGCGCTTCATCGAGGAGGTCACCGACTATGACCCGCAGGACGTTGCCAAGCTGCCGCAGTCGTCGCGGCTGATGCTGCCGATCTACAACGGCTTCGCCTTCCTGCGGCGGATGGGGCGGCTGATCCGCTACCGTTGGCCCAGGGTCTAGGCGCCGCAGGCGAGGCCGGGGTCAGGCGAGCACCGCCACCGACTTGATCTGCGCCCACAACAGCTGGCCGGGTCGTAGTTGCAACTGGTCCCGCGAGTAACGGGTGATCCGCGCCAGCAGCGGATTGCCGCCGGCATCCAGGCGCACCAGGACGTGGGCCGCGGTGTCGGTATCGACCAATTCCAGGACCCGTACCGGCAGGCGGTTGAGGATGCTGCTCTGGGCGTCGTCGCGCAGGTTCAGGCTGACGTCGCGCGCCTGTACCTTGAAGCGCAGGCGCTTGCCGGGGGCCAGCGGGGCGTGGGCGACGCGCATTTGCAGCGCGCTGCCGGGCAGGACCAGGGTCAGCAGGCCGTAGGCCGGGTCGTGGTCGCTGACCGTGCCCTCGATCACCACCCCGGCATCGTCGTCCAGCGCCAGCGGCAGGTCGACTCGCGCCAGGGTTTCGCCGATCGGCCCGCTGGCGCGGACCTTGCCGTTCTCCAGCAGCACCAGGTGATCGGCCAGGCGCGCCACTTCGTCTGGCGAGTGGCTGACATAGAGCACCGGGATGTCCAGTTCCTCGTGCAGGCGCTCGAGATAGGGCAGGATCTCGCCCTTGCGCTTCAGGTCGAGGGATGCCAGAGGCTCGTCCATCAGCAGCAGGCGCGGGCTGGTGAGGAGGGCCCGGGCGATGCCGACGCGTTGCTGCTCGCCGCCGGAGAGGCGTTCCGGCATGCGTTCCAGCAGGTGCTCGATGCCCAGCAGGGCGCAGGCCTGTTCCAGCTCGACGCGGCGTTCGGCGGCGGCGATGCGCTTGAGACCGAAGGCCAGGTTGCGCCGCACCGTCAGGTGGCGGAACAGGTTGGCATCCTGGAACACGTAGCCGAGGGCACGCCGGTGGGGCGCGACGAAGAGGTTGCGGCGGCTGTCCTGCCAGGTCTCGCCGTTGATCGTCACCTCGCCCTCGGCGGCCTTTTCCAGGCCGGCGATACAGCGCAGGCAGGTGCTCTTGCCGGAGCCTGAATGGCCGAACAGAGCGGTCACGCCACGACCGGGAAGAGCCAGGTCGATGTCCAGTTCGAAGCCGGGGTAGGCGCGGCGGAAGCGCAGGCGCAGGCCGTCCATCTCAGGCCCAGCCCGGCCGGCGGCGCCGGCCCGAATAGAGGGCGAGGAGGACGACGAAGGAGAACGCCACCATGCCGCCGGCCAGCCAGTGGGCCTGGGCGTATTCCATGGCTTCGACGTGATCGAATATCTGCACCGAGACCACGCGGGTTTTCTCCGGGATGTTGCCGCCGATCATCAGCACCACGCCGAACTCGCCGACGGTATGGGCGAAGCCGAGGATCGCGGCGGTGACGAAACCCGGCCGGGCCAGCGGCAGGACCACGCTGAAGAAACGGTCGACGGGGCTCGCGCGCAGGGTCGCGGCAGCCTCCAGCGGTTTCTCGCCGATCGCCTCGAAGGCGTTCTGCAACGGTTGCACGACGAAGGGCAGCGAGTAGAACACCGAACCGACCACCAGACCGGCGAAGGTGAAGGGCAGGGTGCCGAGACCGAGGCTCTGGGTGAGCTGGCCGATGAAACCGTTGGGACCCATGCTGACCAGCAGGTAGAAGCCGATCACCGTCGGCGGCAGCACCAGCGGCAGGGCCACCACCGCGCCGATCGGCCCCTTCAGCCAGGAGCGGGTGCGCGCCAGCCACCAGGCGATGGGCGTGCCGATCAGCAGCAGGAGGAGGGTGGTGAGCGAAGCCAGCTCGATGGTCAGCCAGATGGCCGCCAGGTCCGTACTGTCGAGTGGCAACGCCATGCAGGTCCCGCCTTAGAGTTCGTAGCCGTAGGACTTGATCAGCGCGACGGCCTTGGCGCCCTTCAGGTAGTCGACCAGGGCCTTGGCGGCGGCGTTGTCCTTGCCCTTGTTGAGGATGACCGCGTCCTGGCGGATCGGGTCGTGCAGCTCGGCGGGAACGATCCAGGCCGAGCCGGTTGCGACTTTACCATCCTTGTAGATCTGCGACAGGGCGACGAAGCCCAGTTCGGCGTTGCCGCTGGAAACGAACTGGTAGGCCTGGCTGATGTTCTGGCCTTCCACCAGCTTCGGCCCGAGCGTGGCGGCGAGGCCGAGCTTGTCCATCGCCTGGGTGGCGGCGAGGCCGTAGGGCGCGGTCTTCGGGTTGGCGATGGACAGGTGCCTGAAGCTGCCACTCTTCAGCACCTCACCCTTGGCGTCGACGTAGCCGGCCTTGGGCGACCAGAGTGCCAGGGTGCCGATGGCATAGGTGAAGCGCGAGCCGGGCACGATCTCGCCTTCCTGCTCCAGTTTCGCCGGAGTGCTGTCGTCGGCGGAGAGGAAAACCTGGAACGGAGCGCCGTTCTTGATCTGCGTATAGAACTGGCCGGTGGCGCCGTAGGCGGCAACCAGCCTGTGCCCGGTGTCTTTCTCGAATTCCTTGGCGATGGCCTGGATCGGCGCGGTGAAGTTGGCCGCGACGGCGACCTGCACCTCGTCGGCGCTGGCGGCCAGGGATACGGCGCTGGCGAGGAGGGCGAGCAATAGCTGGGGCAGGCGGGTGGTCATGGAGTGCTCCTGTGGGGGGCGAACGAAGTTGGCGGACGGGGCTGGCGCAAGCTTAGGGGTTCGCTATGGCTTTTGGAATATAGCGCTACGCGGAAATTGATCCGGCGCAAGTCGCTCAGCCGGCCAGCGCGCGGAAACGCCGACGCGGCGCGGCCTCGCCGGGGAGTGCCAGGCAGCCGGCGCAGACCAGGCGGACGATGTTTTCCGCCGCCTGCCGGTAGTCGCTTGCGTCCAGCCCGGCCTGGCCGGTGAGGCGCGCCAGTTGCCAACCGCCAAGGGCATAGGACTCGGTCATCGCCCACAGGTTGAGCAGCAGGTGGTACGGATCCAGCGGCGCCAGCAGGCCTTCGTCGATCCACTGGCGGATGCGCTCGGCGTTGCGTTCCGCCTGGGCGTCGAGGCGTTCCAGCAGCGGCGCCGGCATGCGCGGCGCGCCGCGCATGATCTCGCAGGAGAAGACTCTGGCCGCGTGCGGCCGCTCGGCGCCGATGCGCATCTTGTTGTCGACGTAGGCGCGTAGCGCCTCGGCGGGCGGCTGGTCGCCGGCGAATGGCCGGGAGGCTTCCAGCAGGGGCTCGACGATGCTGTCCAGCACCGCCTCGTAGAGTTGCGCCTTGGAGCGGTAGTAATAGAGCACGTTGGCCTTCGCCACGCCGGCGCGCTCGGCGACGTCGCTGAGCCGGGCGGCGCTGAAGCCGCAGTCGGCGAAGACTTCGCAGGCGGCGTCGAGGATCAGTTGCAGGTTGCGTTGGCGGATCTTCTTCATCGGGACCGATACGGGGCAGGTTTCGTTGTTAATATTTTTATATAACGAACATCTTGTGCCTGGATAGTCGTCGTCAGGCCGGCGACGCTTGATCGGATGCGCATTGCCAAGCCGTGGGGGCGCTGGTATCTGTATGCATGAACAGTACCAGGCTCCGCTTCCCGTGAATTCCCCAGCGCTTCCCGAACCCTTCTACTACCTGCACAACTTCCGCGCGGTGCTCGCCTGGATCGGCGAACGCTATGCCGATCTGCTCGACGATCAGGAACGTGCCTTCATCGCCGCGTTCGCCGAGCTGCCCGAGGCCAGCCAGGCCCTGCTGGTGCGCATGGTGATGCGCAAGGGCACGCTGTTCCGCGAAGGCAAGCTGGCCTATGCCGAGATCGGCGACACGCGCGCCGCCGTGCAACCGCTGTTGGCATTGGGCTGGGTGGACGCGCAGCCGACCCTGGAACTGGCGCAACTGTTCGGCTTGCTGAAGAAGGACGAATTGTCGCAGCTGTTCAGGGACCATCTCGGGCGCGCGAACCTGCGCAAGGATGCGTTGCTGGAACGGCTCCAGCCGTTGTTCCCCGAGGCGCGGCGGCTCGCCGAGTGGCAGGCCGACTTCGCCGAACCGGTCTACGAGTTGCGCTGCATGGCGCTCTGCGACCGCTTGCGGTTGATGTATTTCGGCAACCTGTGGCAGGACTGGTCGGAGTTCGTCCTTGCCGACCTGGGTATCTATCGTTACGAAAGCGTCGAGTTTTCCGCCGACTCCCGCGGCTTTCGCCTGCGCGCCGACGTCGACGCCTATCTCCACCTGTTCGACTGCCGCCAGCGCTTCGACCTCGGCGAGCCGCTGGAGGAACTGCTCGCCGGCCTGCCGGGCGAACCCTACGCCAATCCCTGGCTGGAAGGGCGGCGGGTCAAGCTGCTGTTCCAGTTCGCCCAGCACTGCGAAAAGCAGCGGGATTTCGACCTGGCCCAGCGGCTCTATCGCCAATCCAGCCACCCCGGCGCGCGCCTGCGGGCGATTCGCAGCCTGGAACGCGGCGAGCGCTTCGCCGAAGCCCATGCATTGGCGCGGGAGGCCAGCTGTGCGCCGGAAAGCGACGCCGAACGCCAGGGCCTGGCCCGATTGCTGCCGCGCCTGCAAGGCAAGCTCGGCCTGCCGCGACAGGCGCGGGCGGCGGCTCCGGAAATCGACCGCCTGGACCTGTGCCTGGCGTTCCCGAGCGAACCCTGTAGCGTCGAGTGGGCGGTTCGCGAGCACCTGGAAGAGCCCGGTTGCGCGGTGCACTACGTCGAGAACGGCCTGATCAATTCGCTGTTCGGGCTGCTCTGCTGGGAGGCGATCTTCGCCGCCATTCCCGGGGCGTTCTTCCATCCCTTCCACAGCGCGCCGGCGGACCTGCACAGCGCCGACTTCCGCCAGCGCCGCGCCGCCCTGTTCGAGGCCTGCCTGGGACGGCTGGAGGACGGCAGCTACCGCGACGCGATCCGCTGTCGCTACCGCGACAAGTTCGGCCTGCAGTCGCCCTTCGTCTACTGGGAACTGCTTGGCGAGGAACTGCTCGAACAGGCGCTCGATTGCCTGCCGGCGGCCCACCTGCGCGCCTGGTTCGAACGCCTGCTGGAGGATATCCCGGGCAACCGCGCCGGCCTGCCGGACCTGATCCAGTTCTGGCCGGCGCAGCGGCGCTACCGGATGGTCGAGGTCAAGGGACCGGGCGACCGCCTGCAGGACAACCAGTTGCGCTGGCTGCAATTCTGCCGCGAGCGGGAGATGCCGGTGGCGGTCTGCTACGTGCGCTGGCATGTCGATGACTGAGCAGGGCGGCGAGGCGCTGTACCAGGTGGCGGTGCGCGCGCTTTGCGAGTTCAGCGCCAAGCGCGGCGACCTCGACCTGCGCTTCACCCCGTCGCCCAGCGCCCTGGAAGGCATCGCCGGACATACCCTGGTGACCTCCCGGCGCCCCGCTCACTACCAGCGCGAAGTGGCGCTGGACGGACGCTACCGTCACTTGCAGGTGCGCGGCCGGGCGGATGGCTACGATCCGCAGGCGAACTGCCTGGAGGAAATCAAGACCCACCGCGGCGACCTCGCCCTGCAACCGGCCAACCACCGGCACCTGCACTGGGCCCAGGCCAGGGTCTACGGCTGGCTGCTCTGCGCCGAACGGAAGCTGGAGGAAGTCGAACTGGCGCTGGTCTACCTGGAGGTCGGCAGCCAGAAGGAGACCCGCTTCGTCGAGCGGGTGCGGGCCGACGAGCTGCGGCTGTTCTTCGAGAGCCAGTGCCAGGCGTTTCTCGCCTGGGCCGAGCAGGAACTGGCGCACCGCCAGCGGCGCGACCGCGAACTGGCCGCGTTACGCTTTCCCCACGCCGAATTCCGCCACGGCCAGCGGCAACTGGCGGAGGCGGTGTACAAGGCCGCCTCCGCCGGTTGTTGCCTGATGGCCCAGGCGCCGACCGGGATCGGCAAGACCATCGGCACGCTGTTCCCGCAACTCAAGGCGATGCCCGGGCAGCGCCTGGACCGGCTGTTCTTCCTGGCCGCCAAGACCCCGGGCCGGGCCCTCGCGCTGCATGCCCTGCGCAGCCTGGAAGGGGAGACCGGCGGACTGCCGGTGCGGGTGCTGGAACTGGTGGCGCGGGACAAGGCCTGCGAGCACCCGGACAAGGCCTGCCACGGCGAGTCCTGTCCCCTGGCCCAGGGCTTCTACGAACGCCTGCCGGCGGCCCGCGCCGCCGCCGTGGAGGCGCGCTGGCTGGACCAGGCGCGGTTGCGCGAGGTGGCGCTGGCGCACCGGGTCTGTCCCTACTACCTGGGCCAGGAACTGGCGCGCTGGTGCGACCTGGCGGTGGGCGACTACAACTACTACTTCGATCTTGGCGCCATGCTCCATGGCCTGGCCCAGGTCAACCAGTGGCGGGTGGCGGTACTGGTGGACGAGGCGCACAACCTGGTGGAGCGCGGCCGGCGGATGTATTCCGCCGAACTCGACCAGGGCGATTTCCTCGGTGTGCGCAAAACCGCCCCGGAGGCCCTGAGGAAACCGCTGGAGCGCATCCAGCGTGCCTGGAACGAACTGGCCAAGACCCAGGCGGACGACTACCAGGCCTACGACGAGCCTCCGCAGAAGCTGCTCCTGGCCTTGCAGAACGCGGTGGCGGCGATCAACGACCTGCTCGCCGAGCAACCGCAGGCGCTGGAGCCGGCGTTGCAGGAGTTCTACTTCGCGATCCTGCAGTTCGGCCGTCTCGCCGAACTGTTCGGCGAGCATTCGCTGTTCGACATCGAGAAGCGCCCAGGCCGCAACGGCCGCAGCCTGGCCCGGCTGTGCCTGCGCAACGTGGTGCCGGCGGCGTTTCTCGCCGAGCGCTTCGCCGCCAGCCGCTCCACCGTGCTGTTCTCCGCTACCCTCGGGCCGCGCGACTATTACGCCGACCTGCTTGGCCTGCCGGCGGGCACGCCCTGGCTGGAAGTGGACTCGCCATTCAGCTCCGAGCAACTGGAGGTGCACATACAGCGTCGGGTTTCCACGCGCTATGCGCAGCGTCAGGCCTCCCTGGCGCCCATCGCGGCGATTCTCGGCGAGCAGTTTCGCCAGCGGCCGGGCAACTACCTGGCCTTCTTCAGCAGCTTCGATTACTTGCAGCAGGCGCTGGACGTCTTCCGCCAGGCATACCCGTGGGTGCCGTGCTGGAGCCAGACGCGACGGATGGACGAGGCGGAGCGCCGGGCCTTCCTCGAACGCTTCGTCGCGGGCGGCGAGGGCATCGGCTTCGCCGTGCTCGGCGGTGCCTTCGGCGAAGGCATCGACCTGCCTGGAGAGCGCCTGATCGGCGCCTTCATCGCCACCCTCGGGTTGCCCCAGGTGAATCCGGTGAACGAGCAGATCCGCCTGCGCATGCAGCGCCTGTTCGGTGACGGCTACGACTACACCTACCTGTATCCGGGACTGCAGAAGGTGGTCCAGGCCGCCGGGAGGGTGATCCGCAGCCGCAGCGATCGCGGCGTGGTGCACCTGATCGACGACCGTTTCGCCCAGGCCAAGGTGCGCCGGTTGCTGCCGGGCTGGTGGCAACTGCGTTGACCCGTGGCGATACGCCGGCAGGTGCTGCCGGACAGCCGGACAGCCATGTATAATCGCGTCCCCACGATTTCCCCCGATCCGGATACGCCATGGCTTCCGCTCCCGACGCTCTTCCCCAGGCCCTTTCCTCCGACGACGCTCCGGCCCAGGCCGCGCCGAGCGACGCCAGCGCGTTGCTGAAGGCCGCCCTGGCGAAGAAGAACCAGGCCCAGCTCTATCCGCAGCGGAAGATCCACGACAAGGGCCAGCGTCCCGGCATGGCGCCGCGCGGTACCCGTCGTTCGATGGGCAAGCGCTGAGGCCTTTCCCGCGCCTGGCGTTTTGTGGGCCAGTTCCCGCCACGAAGGATCAAAGCGGGCAGCCTTAACAGTTTTGCCCTTTCGCGGCCGTAGGCCGCAGCCCCATCCCTTATGCTCGCCGCCCCTGGGCGAGCCGCGTCGATGCAGCGCGCCCGTTTGCCGGAATCCGCCTGCTGCATGTCGCGTCACCTTCCATCGTCTTTCGTTTCCCTGCGCAGCCTGGCCGGGCATGCGCCCGCTGTGCTTTGCGTGCTGCTGCTGGCGTTGCTCAGCGCCAGCCTGGCCAGCCAGACGCGCTCGCTGCGCCGCGAGCTGGCGGAATTGCCCGCCGCAGCGGCCCCGGCGCCGCCAGCCAACCCTTCAGCGGCCCCGCGCGCGGCGTTAGCCGGCTTGTTCGGTGGCGCTCCGTCGCCGCGCGGCGCGACGGCGGGCGAGCGTCTGCAATTGCGCCTGCTGGCCTGCTTCCTGGCGCGTCGCGAGGACCGCTCGGCGGCGCTGATCGCGGTGGCCGGGCGCTCGCAGCGCTTCCTGCCGGGCGCCGAAGTGCGCCCCGGCACCGTGCTGCTGGCGGTTCATCGCGACCATGTGGTGCTGCGCGACCAGGGTTATGAAGAACGTCTGTATTTCCCCAAAGCCGAAGGGGCAGAAACCACCCATGCCACGTTGTAGTACCCGTTCCGCCCAGCGCCTGTCTCCGCTGTTCCTGGTCCTGTCGCTGGCCGTCCTCGGCCTGGCGCCGCCGGTCCATCCGGCACCTGCCGAGACTGCCGCCGCGCAAGAGGAAGAGCAGTGGACGATCAACATGAAGGATGCCGAGATCGGCGACTTCATCGAGCAGGTATCGAGCATCAGCGGCCAGACCTTCGTCGTCGATCCGCGGGTGAAGGGGCGGGTCACGGTGGTATCCCAGGCGCGGCTCAGCCTGGCGGAGGTCTACCAACTGTTCCTTTCGGTGCTCGCCACCCATGGCTACGCGGTGCTGCCGCAGGGCGACCAGGCGCGTATCGTGCCGAACATGGAGGCACGCCAGGACGCCGCGCAGAAGACCGTCCGCGATGGGCCGGGCAGCCTGGAGACGCGGGTGGTCCAGGCGCAGCAGACCTCGGTGGCGGAACTGATCCCGATGATCCGGCCGCTGGTCCCGGCCCATGGCCATCTGGCCGCCGTGCCGTCGGCCAACGCGCTGATCGTCAGCGACCGCCGCGCCAACATCGAGCGCATCGAGGCGATCGTGCGCAGCCTCGACCGGGCCGGCGAACATGACTACAGCATCTACGACATGCGCCATGCCTGGGTCGCGGAAATCGCCGAGGTGCTCGATCGCAGCGTCACCCCGGCCGCCGGGAAGAGCGCCGCCACCGTCCAGGTCCTCGCCGACAGCCGCAGCAACCGCCTGGTCCTGCTCGGGCCGCCGCAGGCGCGAGCGCGCTTGCTGCGGCTGGCGCAGTCGCTCGACGTCCCCTCGTCGCGGTCGGCGAACAGCCGGGTGATCCGCCTGCGCCATGGCGACGCCAAGACCCTCGCCGCCACCCTCGGGGAGATCGGCGAATCGCTGCGCGGCGAGCGGGGCCAGGATGGACGGGGAAGCGGCAAGCGCGGCCTGCTGGTGCGCGCCGACGAATCGCTGAATGCCCTGGTGATCCTCGCCGACCCGGAGGATGTCGGTCTGCTCGAGGACATCGTCCGCCAGCTCGACGTGCCGCGTGCGCAACTGTTGGTGGAGGCGGCGATCGTCGAGCTGTCCGGCGAGATCGGCGACGCCCTCGGGGTGCAATGGGCGCTGCGTAGCGGGCATGTCGCCGGCGGCGCTGGCTTCGCCGACAGCGGGTTGTCCATCGGCACCCTGCTAGGCGCGTTGCAGGCCGGCAAGCCGCCGGCAGAGCTGCCCGACGGTGCGATAGTCGGCCTCGGCAGTCGCGATTTCGGCGCACTGGTCACCGCGCTGAGCCGCAATAGCCGCAGCAACCTGCTGTCGACGCCGAGCCTGCTGACCCTGGACAACCAGAAGGCGGAAATCCTGGTCGGCCAGAACGTGCCGTTCCAGACCGGCAGCTACACCACCAGCGCCAGCGGTTCGAGCAATCCGTTCACCACTGTCGAGCGCAAGGATATCGGGGTGACCCTCAAGGTCACGCCGCACATCGGCGAGGACCGCATGCTGCGCCTGGAGATCGAGCAGGAAATATCCTCCATCGCGCCAACCGCCACCCTGGCGGCGAAGGCGGTGGACCTGGTGACCAACAAGCGCTCGATCAAGAGCACCGTACTGGCCGACGACGGCCAGGTCATCGTCCTCGGCGGACTGATCCAGGACGACCTGCTGCGCAGCGATTCGCGGGTACCGCTGCTGGGCGACATCCCCGGCGTCGGCCGGCTGTTCCGCTCGTCCCGCGAGACCCGGGTGAAGCGCAACCTGATGGTCTTCCTGCGCCCGAGCATCGTCCGCGATGCCGCCGGTCTGGAGCGCATCAGCCATGGCCGTTACCGTTCCATCCAGTTGCTGCGCGGTGCCGCCGGCGAACCGGCGCGCCCGCTGTTCGAGGATGCCGGCGCCATCGACCTGCGTCCCGCCGCCCAGGTCGCACCGGCACCTATTGGCTCGCCGCGCAGCTATCCGGCTCCAGCCCCGGTGCTGATGGAGAAGCCGCGCCTGGCGGACCCGGCGTCCCTGGGCGACGGTCGCGGCGGCGAGGTACCGGAGGTTCGCCAGGGCACGCACGCGCCGCAGCCGCCGTCACCCCAGCGCTACGCCGTGCGATTGGTCGAGGGCAGCAGCGAAGCCTTCATGCGCGCGCTGATCGAGCGGCATCCGGGCCTGTCGTTGCGTTTGCGCCGCGAACTGCGCGATGGCCAGGAGCTGTTCGCGGTGGAACGGGGCGACTACCTCGACCCGGAGCAGGCACGCCGGGCCCTGGCGGAACTGCCCGAAAGCCTGCCGCGAGGGAAGGCGCGGGTGATTGCGCATACGCCGGGAAGCGCCCTGTGACGGACTTCGAATCCTCGCGTCGCGCTCCGTCCACCGGATTGTCCGGCGCGCTGCGGCGGCCGCGCTCCAGCGCAGCGCCACTGCCAGATCTGGCAGTTGTCGCTGGCGGGGACGGAGGCTTTAGTAGCCGCACTTTTTTCCAGGGCCGGGCAGTGGGACCGCAATGCATGGACGACATCGAGACCAGAGTGAGGAAACTGGTAGCCGCCCGGTTCGGCGTGGAGGAATGCGACATCCGGCTGGACAGCGACTTCCGTAACGACTTCGGTGCCGAGTCGCTCGAGGTGGTCGAACTGGTCATGGCCCTGGAAACGGAGTTCGGCGTCGAGATCGCCGATGACGATGCGGAACGGATCGAGACCGTGCGCCAGGCCATCGACTATCTCGAGGAAGCCGTGCCGACCTGACTCCCCCTGGACCACCGGCCGATGCCGTGGCCATTCCCTGCGAAACGCTGTGCGCCACCTCCCGCCCGTGCCGGCGGCAAGGTGCGCGACGTCCCGCGCTTCGATTACGCCGGATCGTCCAGCCCGCCCCGGGCCGATCCGGCTTTTTTTTGCCCGCCGCCGCGATTGCGAGGCGGCCGCCGTCGGTTGGATTTCCTGAATCTTCCCGCGCCTCGCCGGTCGACCGAACAAGGGCAGCGTGCCATTCCCGGCGCGTGCCCGCCATTCGTAACGGAGGTCGTCATGGCTACACGACGGAAAACAACACCCCAGGAAATCGATGATATCCAGGACCGCATGGGTTCGATGCGCGAGCTCGATTTCGACGAGCGCCGCCAGGCGCGCAAGGCGCGGATCGGCGACGAGCGGCCCGAGGCCGAGGTGGAGGCCGAGTTTTCCTCGCGGCGGGTACGTGAGGCGGGCCACGCTGGCGGGCAGCCGGACGAGGACGATGGTTACCAGGATAACGTCGGCATGGACGATCTGGCGCCGGAAACCCTGATCGACGAAAGCGGCGCCCGCTCGCCGGCCGAGCGCGGCGGCGAATCGCCCGCGGACAAGCGCCTGAGGGTCGTGCATGGCAACGAGATCGGAGCCGGCCACGGCCTCGACGAGGCCGAGCTGGCGCGTCGTGATCCGCTCGACGGTTCCTCCGACGAGGAACGCTGAGCGCGCAGACTGTATCGAAGTATTTCCGACGCCTGGCGTTCTGTGATCGATTCGGCTCGGTTGGAGTGCGCTGCCGCACGCTTTACAGCCGGACGGAGCGGGGCACCGGATCTACTGCAAAAGCTGATAGTTGTCTTCCCGGGTGACGGCGTTGCACGGTCCTGCGGCGTGCAACCCGGCCTGGGCGAAATACCGGCGGAGCGGACCAGGCTATCCCGTCGGAGGCGATGTCGCCGGGCTGCTGGCTTTCAAGGTTTCCCTTCGATGACCAGGAGCTACCCATGCAGCACAAAAGATCCCGCGCGATGGCGAGTCCGCGCTCGCCGTTCCTCTTCGTCTTGCTGGCGCTCGCCGTGGGCGGTACGGCCAATGCCCATGACGATGGCCTGCCGGCCTTCCGCTATTCGGCGGAGTTACTCGGCCAGTTGCAACTGCCCAGCGTGGCCCTGCCGCTGAATGACGACCTGTTCCTCTACGGTCGCGACGCCGAGGCGTTCGACCTCGAGGCCTACCTGGCGGTGAATGCGCCGGCGCTGCGCGACAAGAGCGAATACCTGGAGCACTGGAGCGGCTACTACAGCATCAACCCGAAAGTGTTGCTGACCCTGATGGTCATGCAATCCGGGCCGTTGGGGGCGCCGGACGAGCGCGCCTTGGCGGCGCCGCTGGGACGGCTGTCGGCGAAACGCGGCTTCGATGCCCAGGTCCGCGACGTGTTGCAGCAGTTGTCGCGGCGCTACTACGGTTTCGAGGAATACCAGTTGCGCCAGGCGGCTGCGCGCAAGGCCGTCGGCGAGGACGGCCTGAACGCGGCATCGGCCGCGCTGCTCGGTCTGTTGCGAGAGGGGGCGAAGGCCTCCGCCGTGCAAGGCGGCAATCCGCTCGGCGCCTACGCGCAGACCTTCCAGCGCCTGTTCGGCACCCCGGCCGCGGAACTCCTGCAGCCGCGCAACCGCGTGGCCCGGCAACTCCAGGCGAAGGCCGCGCTGGCGCCGCCATCCAACCTGATGCAATTGCCCTGGCGCCAGGGCTATTCCTGGCAGCCCAACGGAGCGCATTCGAACACCGGCTCGGGCTATCCGTACTCGTCCTTCGATGCGTCCTACGACTGGCCGCGCTGGGGCAGTGCGACCTACAGCGTGGTCGCCGCCCACGCCGGTACGGTACGGGTGCTGTCGCGCTGCCAGGTACGGGTGACCCACCCCAGCGGCTGGGCGACCAACTACTACCATATGGACCAGATCCAGGTGAGCAACGGCCAGCAGGTCAGCGCCGACACCAAGCTCGGCGTCTATGCCGGCAACATCAACACCGCGCTCTGCGAGGGTGGCAGCTCCACCGGACCGCACCTGCATTTCTCGCTGCTCTACAACGGCGCCTTCGTTTCCCTGCAGGGCGCCAGCTTCGGTCCGTACCGGATCAACGTCGGCACCAGCAACTACGACAACGACTGTCGCCGCTACTATTTCTACAACCAGAGCGCCGGCACCACCCATTGCGCTTTCCGTCCGTTGTACAACCCCGGCCTGGCGCTCTGAGTCGGCGCGGGGCCCGGCTCCAGCCGGGCTCCGCCGCGAGCGAAACGGCGCTGAACAGCTGGCGCGTCGCTGCCGCCGCGCCCGGCGCCAGGCTGACCGCGTGGGCCGGCATGCTCAGCCGCGCCGGGGCAGCAGGGCGTAGGCGTCGCGAACCACATCCTTGCCGTAGTGGCGTTCCAGGCGGCGGACGACGAAGTGACCGCGCGCCATGGCCTGGAAATGGTTCATGAACACCGTGTTGATCGCCGCGCCGCCGAGGGCACCGACGATGGGCACGATCTGCGCCGCAAGCTTTTCCGAATACTGCACGCCCAGGCGCTCGGCGACCTTGCGCACCAGGGCCAGGAGCATCGGCGCGGCCTTCTTGCTGCCGGCGTCCTTGCCGACGAAGTCGGCGGCCGCCTTGACCTGCTGGGCCAGCGCCGTACGCACCGCGTAGTAGCCGGACTCCGACGCGTCGTCCGAGGCGGATTTGCCGCCGAGGGCGAAGACTTCGATACAGGCCATCAGGGTGTCCATGTCCCTGATCGACTCGCCCTCGCTGCGCGCGATGTCGGCGATGGAACGGAAGATGATGCCGGTGGTGACCGGCACCTCGACCAGCATCGCCAGCGGCCCGAAGAAGCCGCCGACGCCACCGGAAACGGCGGCGCCGAGGGTATGCAGGCGGTTCGCCGGCTGACCGCTGGCGTTTTCCTGGAGGGTGGCGGTGGCCGAGCGGGCGACTTTCAGCAGCGCTCCCTCGATCACCGAACCGAGCTTCTCGTTGACCTTCCGTGGCAGCTTCTTCAGGCCGTATTCGATCGGCGTGCCCAGCAGGCTGGTGAGTTGCGCGGTGAGTCCAGGGTTCTCCAGCAGGTTCTTGGCGGCCTGGAGTTGCTTGAGATCGGCGGGGGAAAGGCTCATGGAAGGTCCGGCTGACGGTGGTCGGTCAACCTAACCACTGTCCGCCGGCGTTGTCCACGCTCAATAGTCGCCGCGCTTGCGGAAGGCCCAGCGGCCGGCGAGGAAGGTGAAGCTGGCGACCAGCACGAGCATGATCCAGAAGCCTTCAGGATCGTCGGCGAAGGGAATCCCGCCGACGTTCATGCCGAAGAAGCCGGCGACGATGTTGATCGGCAGGGCCAGCACCGTGACCATGGTCAGGGTGAAGAGGATGCGGTTGTTCTGTTCGTTGAGCTTGGCCGCGATCTCTTCCTGCAGCAGCTTGATCCGTTCGCCCAGGGCGGTCAGGTCGCTGATCACCAGGGAGAACTCCTCGGTGGCTTCGCGCAACTCACGCAGGTCGGCATCCTGTAGCCATTCCGGCGGTCGGTTGAGCAGGCGCAGCAGCGAACCGGGCTCCAGCGCCAGCAGGCGTTGCAGGCGTACCAGCACGCGCCGCATGGCGCCGAGGTCGGCGCGGTTGGCGGAGAGGCGCAGGGCCAGTAGCTGGTCCTCGATGCGGTCCACTGCGACGCTAGTTTCGCGGACGATCTGGGTCAGCACGTCGCCCTGGTCGCGCAACAGGTGGATCAGCAACTGCAGGGGCGAACGGAAAGGTTCGCCGTGCTTCACCGAAGAGCGCAGCTTGTCCACCGAGCGCAGCGGTTGCGCTCGTGCACTGACCAGCAGCCGGCCACGGGCGCAGACCCACAGGGTGGCGACGTCCGAAGAGACCAGGCCGAAGTTGAAGACCACGTCGTTGACCACTGCCAGCAGCGCCGAGTCGACGTGTTCGATGCGCGTCGAGCGCGACCCCTCGCGCAGGCTTTCGAAGAAATAATCCGGCAGTTCCAGATGCTTCTTCATCCAGCGCTCGCAGGCGGCATGGGCGAGGTTCAGGTGCAGCCAGAGGAACTCGTCCGGCGCCTCCTCGCGAGCCTGCCGCAGGCAGGCGAGGGCGGTAACCGAGTCGATTTCCCGCCCCGCTTCGCCGGGGCGGAAACGGAAACCGTAGATCAGGCCGAACAGGTCGGCGTCCTGGGGCGGGGAGATACCGTGATGCATGGTCGCTCGCGGGAGAGGATCGGTTGGATAACTTGGCATCGTGACGATGACGCTTTGATTGCAGGACGATGAAGGCCGCTTCGCGGGATGCCCGGCGATGCTTTCCGTTGGAACTGTCGGGGTCGTCTTGCCGTCGCCTCGCGCCGACGAACTACGAGGTGCCGGGAAGTGCTATTTCATTTCTCCCGGTTTTTTATGAAATACGCATCGTAGAGTTCTGATATTTGCCCGCTGGGTTATTTAGTCGATTTGCCGTGCCAGGTGATGGGGGTTGTTTATAAAGTATTATAACTTTTTGATTATATATTGTTTATCAATTAGATAGGCGTGTGATGGCTAAATGGCTGCATGTTTTCCAGGGGTTATCTAAATTGAATTTTTCATGGGGGTTTTCTTAGTCGTTATATATAAAGTCAGACTCGCCTTTTATTTAAAAGCTGCTATTTCTGGATTACATGGTGCGGCCGTTCGGTCGCTGCTTGACAAGAGGAATGTCGGAAATGTCGATCCAGGCGAAAGTTACCCCTATCGATCAGAGTATTTCTTCTGCGGCTGCCGTCGAGGTTCCGGAAAACGGGATACTCAAACTCTCCCAGAGCAGTAATGTCGCGCTCGATGTCGCACCGGAGTCGGTGGCGGGATACTCGAAGAGCGGTTCGGACCTGATCGTCCAGCTGAAGACCGGGGAAAGCGTCCGGATCGCCAACTTCTATGCGGAAGGCCAGCCTTCCAGCCAACTGTTCCTGGCCGACAAGGACAAGCTGGTGGCGGTAGATCTGCCGCCGGTCGCTGCCGACGGGCCGCTGATGGCCGGCTACATCCCGCAGGAAAGCCTGGCCGGTTTCGAGTCGCTGACCGGCGCCGGTGTGCTCGGTGGCATGAGCGCAGGGACTGCGCTGCTGGTCGGTGCGGCGGCCATCGGCGCCGGGGTGGCGATTTCCAACAGCAGCGGCGGCGGTGGCGGCGGCGGTTCTTCGGTGCCCCCGGACACCACTCCGCCGAAGGCGGCCAGCGGCCTGAAGATAGCGCCTGACGGCAGCAGCATCAGCGGCCAGGCCGAGGCCGGCGCGAGCGTCGGCATCGATACCAATGGCGACGGCAAGCCGGACCTCACCGTGATCGCCGATGCCAACGGCAATTTCACCGCTCCGCTGAACCCGCCGCTGACCAATGGCCAGACGGTCACCGTGGTGGTCACCGACCCGGCTGGCAACGCCAGCCCGCCGGCCCAGGTCACCGCTCCGGACACTACCGCCCCGGCGCCGGCTACCGACGTGCAGGTGGCGCCGGACGGCAGCAGCGTCACCGGCAAGGCCGAACCCGGCTCGACGGTGGGCGTCGATACCGACGGCGACGGCCAGCCGGACACCACCGTGGTGGTCGGCCCCGGCGGCAGCTTCGAGGTTCCGCTGAACCCGCCGCTGACCAATGGCGAGACGGTGACGGTGATCGTTACCGACCCGGCCGGCAACAACAGCACCCCGGTGACCGTCGAGGCGCCGGACACCACCGCCCCGGCGCCGGCCACCGACGTGCAGGTGGCGCCGGACGGCAGCAGCGTCACCGGCAACGCAGAGCCGGGCGCCACCGTCGGTGTCGACACTGACGGCGACGGCCAGCCGGACACCACCGTGGTGGTCGGTCCCGGCGGCAGCTTCGAGGTTCCGCTGAACCCGCCGCTGACCAATGGCGAGACGGTGACGGTGATCGTTACCGACCCGGCCGGCAACAGCAGCACCCCGGTCACCGCCGAAGCCCCCGACTTCCCCGACGCGCCCCAGGTCAATGCCAGCAACGGCAGCGTCCTCAGTGGTACGGCGGAAGCGGGCGTGACCATCGTGATCACCGACGGCAACGGCAATCCGATCGGCCAGACCAGCGCCGATGCCAACGGCAACTGGAGCTTCACCCCCGGTAGCCAACTGCCGGATGGCACCGTGGTCAATGTGGTGGCCAGGGACGCCGCCGGCAACAGCAGCCCGGCGACCTCCATCACCGTCGACGGCGTGGCGCCGAGCGCGCCGGTGGTCGAGCCGAGCAACGGCAGCGAACTCAGCGGGACTGCCGAACCGGGCAGCAGCGTGACCCTGACCGACGGCAATGGCAATCCGATCGGCCAGACCACCGCCGATGCCAACGGCAACTGGTCTTTCACGCCGTCCACCCCGCTGCCGGACGGTACCGTGGTCAACGTGGTGGCCAGGGATGCCGCCGGCAACAGCAGTCCGCCGGCCAGCGTTACCGTGGATGCCGTCGCGCCGGCCACGCCCACCGTCGATCCGAGCAACGGTACGACCCTCAGCGGCACCGCCGAGCCGGGCGCTACCGTGACCCTGACCGACGGCAACGGCAACCCGATTGGCCAGGTCACCGCCGACGGCAGCGGCAACTGGACCTTCACCCCGAGCACGCCGTTGCCCAACGGCACGGTGGTCAACGCCACGGCTACCGACCCGTCCGGCAACGCCAGTTCGCCGGCCAGCGTCACCGTGGACGCCGTGGCACCGGCCACGCCAGTGGTCAACCCGAGCAACGGCACCACGCTCAGCGGCACCGCCGAGCCGGGCGCCACCGTGACCCTGACCGATGGCAACGGCAATCCCATCGGGCAGGTCACCGCCGATGGCAGCGGCAACTGGAGCTTCACTCCGACCACGCCGTTGCCCAACGGCACCGTGGTCAACGCCACGGCCACCGACGCCTCCGGCAACACCAGTGCGGGCAGCAGTGTCACCGTGGACTCGGTAGCCCCGGCCACGCCAGTGATCAACCCCAGCAACGGCACCACGCTCAGCGGCACCGCCGAGCCGGGCAGCAGCGTGACCCTGACCGATGGCAACGGCAACCCGATCGGGCAGGTCACCGCCGACGGCAGCGGCAACTGGAGCTTCACCCCGTCCACGCCGCTGGCGGATGGAACCGTGGTCAACGCCACGGCCACCGATCCGGCGGGCAACACCAGCGGCCAGGGCAGCACCACCGTCGATGGCGTGGCGCCGACCACGCCGACCGTCAACCTGAGCAACGGCAGCAGCCTCAGCGGCACTGCGGAACCGGGTAGCACGGTGATCCTCACCGACGGCAACGGCAATCCGATCGCCGAGGTCACCGCCGACGGCAGCGGCAACTGGACCTACACCCCGTCCACGCCGATCGCCAACGGCACCGTGGTCAACGTGGTGGCCCAGGACGCCGCCGGCAATAGCAGCCCGGGCGCCAGCGTCACCGTGGACTCGCAAGCCCCGGCGGCGCCGGTGCTCAACCCGAGCAACGGCACCACGCTCAGCGGCACCGCCGAGCCGGGCGCCACCGTGAGCCTGACCGACGGCAACGGCAACCCGATAGGCCAGGTCACCGCCGACGGCAGTGGCAACTGGAGCTTCACGCCGGGCACGCCGCTGGCTAACGGCACCGTGGTCAACGCCACGGCCAGCGACCCGACCGGCAATACCAGCGCTCCGGCCAGCACCACCGTGGACTCGGTGGCGCCGGCCGCGCCGGTGGTCAATCCGAGCAACGGCGCGGAGATCAGCGGCACCGCCGAACCGGGCGCCACCGTGACCCTGACCGATGGCAGCGGCAATCCGATCGGGCAGGTCACCGCCGACGGCAGCGGCAACTGGAGCTTCACCCCGTCCACGCCGCTGGCGGATGGAACCGTGGTCAACGCCACGGCCACCGATCCGGCGGGCAACACCAGCGGCCAGGGCAGCACCACCGTCGATGGCGTGGCGCCGACCACGCCGACCGTCAACCTGAGCAACGGCAGCAGCCTCAGCGGCACTGCGGAACCGGGTAGCACGGTGATCCTCACCGACGGCAACGGCAATCCGATCGCCGAGGTCACCGCCGACGGCAGCGGCAACTGGACCTACACCCCGTCCACGCCGATCGCCAACGGTACTGTGGTCAACGTGGTGGCCGAGGACGCCGCCGGTAACAGCAGCCCGCCGGCGACGGTGACCGTCGATTCCAGCGCGCCGCCGGCGCCGGTGATCAACCCGAGCAACGGCGTCGTCATCAGCGGCACCGCCGAGGCCGGTGCCACCGTGACCCTCACCGATGCCGGCGGCAACCCGATAGGGCAGGTCACCGCCGACGGCAGCGGCAACTGGAGCTTCACGCCGGGCACGCCGCTGGCCAACGGCACGGTGATCGTCGCCACGGCCACCGACCCGACCGGCAATACCGGCCCGCAGGCCGCCACCACGGTGGACGCGGTGGCGCCGCCGGCGCCGGTGATCGATCCGAGCAACGGCACGACCATCAGCGGCACCGCGGAGGCCGGGGCCAAGGTGATCCTCACCGACGGCAACGGCAACCCGATCGGCGAAACCACCGCCGACGGCAGCGGCAACTGGACCTTCACGCCCGCCACGCCGCTGGCCAACGGCACGGTGGTCAACGCCGTGGCCCAGGACCCTGCGGGCAATACCGGCCCGCAGGGCAGCACTACCGTGGACGCGGTGGCGCCGAACACGCCTGTGGTCAATCCGAGCAACGGCAACCTGCTCAACGGTACCGCCGAGCCGGGCAGCACCGTGACCTTGACCGACGGCAACGGCAACCCGATCGGCCAGACCACCGCCGATGGCAGCGGCAACTGGAGCTTCACGCCCGGCTCGCAACTACCCAACGGCACCGTGGTCAACGTGACCGCGAGCGACGCCGCCGGCAATACCAGCGCTCCCGCTACCACGACGGTGGATTCCTCGCTGCCGTCGATCCCGCAGGTGGATCCGAGCAACGGTTCGGTGATCAGCGGCACCGCGGACGCCGGCAACACCATCATCATCACCGATGGCAACGGCAACCCGATTGGCCAGGTCACCGCCGACGGCAGCGGCAACTGGTCCTTCACTCCAGGCATCCCGCTGCCGGATGGCACGGTGGTCAACGTGGTGGCGCGCAGCCCAAGCAATGTCGACAGTGCGCCGGCGGTGATCACGGTGGATGGCGTGGCCCCGGCGGCGCCGGTGATCGATCCGAGCAACGGCACCGAGATAAGCGGTACCGCGGAGGCTGGCGCGACGGTGATCCTCACCGATGGCGGAGGCAACCCGATTGGCCAGGCTACCGCCGACGGCAGCGGCAACTGGACGTTCACCCCGGGCACCCCGCTGGCCAACGGCACCGTGATCAACGCCGTGGCCCAGGACCCGGCCGGCAATACCAGCGGTCCGGCCAGCGTCACCGTCGATGCCATCGCCCCGCCGGCGCCGGTGATCAATCCGAGCAATGGAGTCGTCATCAGCGGTACGGCGGAAGCCGGGGCCACGGTGATCCTCACCGACGGCAACGGCAACCCGATCGGCCAGGTCACCGCCGACGGCAGCGGCAACTGGGCCTTCACGCCCGCTACGCCGTTGGCCAATGGCACGGTGATCAATGCGCTAGCCCAGGACGCCGCCGGCAACAACAGCAGTCCCACCAGCGCCACCGTCGACTCGCTGGCGCCAGCAGCCCCGGTGATCGATCCGAGCAACGGTAGCGTGATCGCCGGTACCGCCGAGGCTGGTGCCACGGTGATCCTCACCGACGGCAACGGCAACCCGATCGGCCAGGTCACCGCCGATGGCAGCGGCAACTGGAGCTTCACGCCCGGCACGCCGCTGGCCAATGGCACGGTGGTCAATGCGGTGGCCCAGGACGCTGCCGGCAACACCAGCGGCCCGGCCAGCACCACGGTGGACTCGGTGGCGCCGGCCGCGCCGGTGATCGACCCGAGCAACGGCAGCGTGATCGCCGGTACCGCGGAAGCCGGTGCGACGGTGATCCTCACCGATGGCGGCGGCAACCCGATCGGCCAGGCCACCGCCGACGGCAGCGGCAACTGGACGTTCACCCCGAGCACCCCGCTGGCCAACGGCACCGTGATCAACGCCGTGGCCCAGGACCCGGCCGGCAATACCAGCGGTCCGGCCAGCGTCACCGTCGATGCCATCGCCCCGCCGGCGCCGGTGATCAATCCGAGCAATGGAGTCGTCATCAGCGGTACGGCGGAAGCCGGGGCCACGGTGATCCTCACCGACGGCAACGGCAACCCGATCGGCCAGGTCACCGCCGACGGCAGCGGCAACTGGAGCTTCACGCCGGGCACGCCGCTGGCCAACGGCTCGGTGATCAATGCGCTGGCCCAGGACGCCGCCGGCAACACCAGCGGCCCGGCCAGCACCACGGTGGACTCGGTAGCCCCGGCCACCCCGGTGCTCGATCCGAGCAACGGTACGGTGATCAGCGGTACCGCCGAAGCCGGGGCCACGGTGATCCTCACCGACGGCGGCGGCAACCCGATAGGGCAGGCCACCGCCGATGGCAGCGGCAACTGGAGCTTCACTCCGGGCACACCGCTGACCAACGGCACGGTGATCAATGCGGTGGCCCAGGACGCCGCCGGCAACACCAGCGGTCCGGTCAGCACCACGGTGGACGCGGTGGCCCCGGCCACCCCGGTGATCGACCCGAGCAATGGTGTCGAACTCAGCGGCACCGCCGAACCCGGCGTCCGGGTGATCCTCACCGATGGCAATGGCAACCCGATCGGCCAGACCCTTGCCGACGGCAGTGGCAGCTGGAGCTTCACACCGAGCACGCCGCTGGCCAACGGCACGGTGGTCAACGCCGTGGCCCAGGACCCGGCCGGCAATACCAGCGGCCCGGCCAGCACCACGGTGGATACGGTGGCGCCGGCCACGCCGGTGATCAATGCCAGCAACGGCAGCGTGATCACCGGCACCGCCGAGGTCGGCGCCAAAGTGATCCTCACCGACGGCAACGGCAACCCGATCGGCGAGACCACCGCCGACGGCAGTGGCAACTGGACCTTCACCCCCGGCACGCCGCTGGCCAACGGTACGGTGATCAACGCCGTCGCCGAAGACGCCGCGGGCAACGCCAGCGGTCCGGCCAGCACCACGGTGGACTCGGTGGCGCCGTCCGCTCCGCTGCTGAGCATCAGCGCCGACGGCGCGCTGCTGACCGGCACCGCCGAGCCGAACAGCCAGGTGCGTATCGTGGTCAACGGCGACACCGCCAACCCGATCACGGTCACCGTCGACGGCGCCGGCAACTTCAGCCTGCCGTTCGCGCCGCCGCTGATCACCGGCGAACTGATCGCCGGGGTTGCCGTGGACGCCGCCGGCAACGTCAGCGGGCCGGCCACCATCAACGCGCCGGACCTGGCGCCGCCGACCATCAGCGTGCCGGAAGCCGCCGATACCTGGATCAACGCCGCGGAGATCGGCGACGGCATCCAGGTCGATGTGACGGTCCGTCCGACCATGCAGGTCGGCCAGGTGGTCACGGTCAAGTTCGCTGGGCAGAACGGCTACGAGGCCGAGGTCAGCCATACCCTCACCGCCGGCGACATCGCCGCCGGCAACCTGACCCTGACCCTGACGCCTCCCGGCGGCATGGGCCCGTTCCCGGAGGGCGCCTCGACCGTCACCGCCGACATCAACGGCGGCACCGCGTCGACCCCGGTGCCGTTCACCATCGACACCATTCCGCCGGCGACCCCGGTGCTGTCCCTGGTCGGCAACATCCTGACCATCTCGGCGGAGCCAGGGACCGAGTTGACGGTGACCGTCGACGTCGGCGGGGTGACCGCCACCGCCACGGTGACCGCCGACAACAGCGGGCTGGCGTCGCTGAACCTGCTCACCGACCTGGACATCGACTTCAGTTGGGACCAGTTGCTCAATGCCCAGGTGTCGGTGGTCGGACGCGACCCGGCCGGCAACCCGAGCAACACGGCGAGCATCGGCGTCGGCACCAGCATCGAGCAACCGGTGACCATCGGCAACTTCGGCCTCGACGTCAGCCTCAACCCGCTGAACCCGCGTTTCGGTTTCAGCGGAACCACCGAGCCTGACTCCAGCGTGGTGATCCGGGTCATCACCCCGGCGTTGAACGTCGAATTGCTGCCGATCCAGGCGGATTCGTCCGGAAACTTCTCGCTGAACCTGCTGAGCCCGACCATCCTCACCCAGTTGGGGCTGAACATCACCGACATCCTCAACCTCGGCTCGCAGATCTCGTTCAACCTGGTGTCCACCGACTCCAATGGCAACGACAGCGCCGCCTACGGGATCACCCTGACCCCCAACGGACTGTCGCTCAATATCGGCCAGATCGATGTCAACGGTACTTCCGGCGACGACGTGCTGTCCGGCGCCAACGGCAGTTCGGAGCACATCAACGGCGGCGACGGCAGCGACCTGATCTTCAACGTGGGCACCGGCGATCACGTGGTGGCCGGCAACGGCAACGACACCATCCAGATCACCGCGACCGATTTCGTCAGCATCGATGGCGGCGCCGGGTTCGACACCCTGGTCCTGGCCAACGGCATCGACCTCGACTACAACGCCGTCGGCGTCGGCACGCTCAGCAACCTCGAGCGCATCGACCTCGGCAAGGGCGATTCGGGTAGCGTGCTGACCCTGACCGCGGCGGAGGTGGATGCCATCACCGATGCCAACAACACGTTGCAGATCACCGGCGAGAACAACGACACCCTGAACGTGGTGGGCGCGGTGAATACCGGTACCACGCAACTGATCAACGGCATTACCTACGACGTCTACACCTTCGGCAGTACCACCCTGCTGATCGAGGACAACACGGTACAGGTCGTGGTCTGATGCGCGGGCGCAGGCAGTACGCGCGCAAGGGACGGCGGCATGGGAAGGGAGCCATCTGGCTCCTTTCCCTGGGTCTGCCGATGTTCGCGTCGGCCATGCCCCTCGACCAGGCGGTCAGGGCAGGGCTGGCGATCCACCCGGAAGTACGATCCGCGATGGCCGAAGCGGACCGTGCAGGCACCGAGGTGGAGATGGCCAAAGGGGGGTACTACCCCTCCGTGACGATGTCCGGGGGGCCGCAGGAGTTCGACTTCGGCGAGATCGTCTACGATCTCACCGCGTCGCAGATGCTGTACGACTGGGGTCGGGTGACGAGCAAGGTCGACAGCGCCAGCGCGACCCAGCGCAAGCTGTCCGAGGCGGTGCTGGTGGCGCGCGACGATGCGGCGCTGGATATCGTCGAGACCTACCTCGACGTGCTTGCCTCGGAGCGCCGGGTGGAGGCGGTGCGCGAACACATCCAGCGCCTCGACGGCATCCGCGAGATGACCCAGGCGCGCGGCGGCGACGGCTACGCCGACCGCAGCGAGCTGGATCGCGCCAATCTGGAACTGTCGCGGGCCCAGGAGCAGTTGTCGCTGGAGAAGGGCAACCTGCAGGACGCGCGCAACCAGTACGCGATCCTGGTCGGCCAGGAGCCCGCCGACCTGGTGGAGCCCGAGCCGATGTCGCTGCAACGCTACCTGGCGGCCAGCGATATGGCGCGGGTGATCCGCGAATCGCCTTTGCAGCGCAAGGCCCTGGAGGACGCCAATGTCGCCGAGGCCGAGGTCCGCGAGGCCAAGGCGTCGCTGCTGCCGCAACTGAACCTGGAGGCCAGCGCGCTGCGCCGGGAGATCGGCGGGCATCCGGAAAGCGACTCGGTGGTATCCCTGCGCTTCCGCATGGACACCTTCCAGGGGCTTTCCAACTTCCGCCGGCCGACCGCCGCGCAGCAGCGCCTGGAGTCGGCGAAATGGAGCGCCGACGCGATGCAGCGCGACATCCGCCGGCAACTGCAGAACCTCTTCGACAACGGCGACACGCTGCGCTGGCGGGAACAGTCGCTGACCCAGCAGGTGACCGAGTCGGAGCAGGTCGGCGAGTTGTATCGCGAACAGTTCGAGGTTGGCCGGCGCGACGTGATCGACCTGCTCAACGTGCAGCGCGAGCGGTTCGAGGCAGAGCGGCAACTGATCAACCTGCGGATCGAACGCAAGCGCATCGAGTATCGGGCGGCCGCGCAAGTCGGCCTGTTGGGTCCGCTATTGGAGAACCGGCTGAATCATGGAAGCTGAGAAAACCCCGGATAACGTCGTGATCCTCAACCACGACCCCATCGTCGACCCGTTGCGCCAGGGCTTGTTGCTGCTCTGCCGGCAGCTTGGCCGACCGCTCGGCGACGCCGAACTGGTGGACGGCATGCCGCTGGAGCACGGTCGCCTGCCGTTGCACCTGGTGGCCCGCGCGTTGCGCCGCGCCGACATCACCGCCCAGGTCACCCGCCAGCCGTTGCGCCGGATCGATCGCTACCTGCTGCCGGCCCTGCTGCTGCTCGACGACGGCCGCGCCCTGGTGCTGGTGGGCAACGACGGCGAGCACGCCGAGGTGCTGGTACCGCAGAGCGACGGCGGAAGCCAGAGGATGCCGCTGGCCGAGCTGGAAGCGCTGTACAGCGGCACGGCGGTCTTCGCCAAGTGCCGCTACCGCCCGGACGGGCGGGTCGGCGACTACGCCAGCGCCTTGCCCGAACACTGGTTCTTCGGCCCGCTCAAGCGGCTCTGGCGTTCCTACGCCGAGGTCACCGCCGCGGCGTTGGTGGCCAACGTCCTGGCGGTCGCCTCGGCACTGTTCGCCATGCAGGTCTACGACCGCGTGGTGCCCAACGCGGCGTTCGACACCCTGTGGATCCTCGCCAGCGGCGTGGCCCTGGCGATCGTCCTCGACGGTGTCCTGCGGATCATGCGCGGCCACCTGCTCAACGTGCTCGGCAAGCGCCTCGACCTGCAACTCTCGACCCTGCTGTTCTCCCGCGTGCTGAGCACCCGGGTCGCCGCCAAGCCGGCGTCGATGGGCGCCTTCAGTACCCAGGTGCGGGAGTTCGAGTCGGTGCGCGAGTTCTTTACCTCGTCCAGCGCGGCGCTGATCAGCGACCTGCCGTTCGTGGCGATCTTCCTGCTGATCATCGCCGTGATCGGCGGCCATGTGGTCTGGGTGCCGCTGGTGGCCTGCGTGCTGATGATCCTGCCGGGGCTGCTGACCCAGCGCCTGCTCGGCCACCTGTCGCGGCAGAACCTGCGCGAAGGGGCGATGAAGAACGGCGTGCTGCTGGAAGCCTTCGAGCACCTGGAGACGGTCAAGGCGACCCGCGCCGAAGGCCGCTGCCTGCACCAGTGGGAAACCCTGACCGGCGAACTGGCCGGTACGGCGATGAAGACCCATACCCTGGCCTCGACCCTGAGCTACTCGGCGAGCATCGTCCAGCAGCTCTGCTACGTCGGCGTGGTGGTCTTCGGCGTCTATCGGATCAGCGAGGGCGCGATGACCGTCGGCGGCCTGGTGGCCTGCTCGATCCTCGCCTCGCGGGCCATCGCACCGCTGTCGCAGGCGGCCGGCATCCTCGGTCGCTGGCAGCACACCAAGGTGGCGATGGAAGGCCTCGACCAACTGATGAGCGCCGAGCAGGAGCGACCCCAGGGCAAGCGCTTCGTGCACAAGGAGCGCCTGCAGGGACATTACCGCCTGGAGGGCGTGCGCCTGGCCCACGGCGACAGCCCGCCGGTGGTCGACGTGCAGGCCCTGAACATCCGCGCCGGCGAGCGGGTGGCGCTGCTCGGCGGCAACGGCGCCGGCAAGTCGACCCTGCTGCGCCTGCTCAGCGGCCTGCTCGACGCGCAGGCGGGACGCCTGCTGCTGGACGACGTCAGCCTGACCCAGATCGACCCGGCCGACCGCCAGCGCGGTATCGGCTACCTGCCGCAGGACGTGGCGCTGTTCCATGGCAGCCTGCGCGACAACCTCAACCTGGAGAACGCCGCGCTGGGCGACGAGGAACTGCTGGAGACCCTCGACGGGGTCGGCCTGGGCGCCTTCGTCCGCGGCCACCCGCTGGGGCTGGACATGCCGATCCAGGGCAACGCCAGCCTGTCCGGCGGCCAGCGCCAGGCCGTCGGGCTGGCCCGGGTGCTGCTACAGGACCCTCCGATCCTGCTGCTCGACGAGCCGACCGCGGCCTTCGACCAGGGCAGCGAGAAACAGGTCATCGACTACCTGCAGCAATGGTTGGGCAAGCGCACCCTGGTCATCACCACCCACAAGAAAAGCATGCTCGCCCTGGTCGAGCGTGCGGTGGTCCTGCGCCAGGGCAGGGTGATCATGGACGGCCCGCTGGAGCAGGTGGTGCAGGGCAACCAGGTACAGGCACCGCAGGCCGCCGAAGGAGGCAACCATGGACTCTGACCGCGACGCCGCCGCCCTGCGCCGGCAACTGGCCGACCCGTTGCTGGCGGCTACCCACCCGGTCTACCGGCCGCTGCTCTGGACCCTGCTCGGTTGCGTGCTGCTGTTCATCGGCTGGGCGGCCTGGGCGCAACTGGACGAGGTGACCCGCGGCGACGGTCGGGTCGTGCCGTTCAGCCGCATCCAGAAGATCCAGAGCCTGGAGGGCGGCATCCTCGACCGCCTGCTGGTGAAGGAGGGCGACCTGGTGGAAGTCGGCCAGCCGCTGGTGCGCCTCGACGAGACGCGCTTCCTCACCAACTTCCAGGAGTCGGCGAACCAGGCCAGCGTGCTGCGCGCGGCCATTGCCCGGCTCGACGCCGAGGTGCTAGGCAAGAAGAGCATCGAGTTCCCGCCGGACGTCGATCCCGAGGGGCCGCTGGCGCGTTCCGAACGCGAGCTGTTCAAGTCGCGCCGCGACAAACTGGTGGAGGGCACCCAGGCGATCCAGCGGCAGATCCACCTGGCGCAGAGCCAGCTCGACCTGGTTCGCCCGCTGGTGGCCAAGCGTGCGGTGAGCCAGATGGAGGCGCTCAAGCTGAGCCAGGACATCGCCACCCTCAGCGGCAAGCTGACCGAGCTGAAAAGCACCTATTTCCAGGATGCCTATACCGAGCGCGCCCAGCGCAAGGCCGATCTCAGCGCCCTGGAACCGATCGTCCAGCAGCGCCAGGACCAGTTGCGCCGCACCGAGATCCTGTCGCCGGTGCGCGGGCGGGTGAACACCGTGCTGATCAACACCCGTGGCGGGGTGATCCAGCCCGGCGAGCCGATCATGGAAGTGATCCCGGTAGAGGAGCGTCTGCTGGTGGAGGCGAAGATCAAGCCGCGTGACGTGGCCTTCCTGGTTCCCGGCATGCCGGCCAAGGTGAAGATCACCGCCTACGACTACACCATCTACGGCGACCTCAAGGGCACCCTGGAGCAGATCAGTGCCGACACCATCGAGGAGGAGACCCCGCATGGCAAGGAGTCCTACTACCAGGTGCTGATCAAGACCGATGGCAGCCAGCTGAAGCGCGGCGAGGAGGTATTGCCGATCATTCCGGGGATGGTTGCCGAGGTGGACATCCTCAGCGGCAAGCGCAGCGTGCTCAACTACCTGCTGCGGCCGCTGATCAAGGCGCGCCTTTACTGAGGCGTGCGGGACAGGCCCCGGTCGGTGGAAACGTGCCAGCCGCTTCCCTGTAGCCATGGCGAGCTACGTAGGCGGTGGCGCTGGTAACGCTGCCTGGGCGGGCGCACGCTAGGCGTCGCGCCGAACTGCGAGGCGCTGTCGGGTCCTGGCGTCGAGTAGCTCGCGCAGGGTCTTGAACAGCGGTGCGCGGTCGGTATAGCGACGGCCGTAGTCGAGGTTGAAGGCATAGTCGAAGTCCGCCGGATTGTCGCCCTGGGTGTGCTGGAGCAGGGTTTCCAGCTTGTCCAGCGCTTTCACTGCCAGGGCTTCGGCGGTCTCGCCGCGCTCGTATTCGTCCCACAGGGCGAGCAGGCGGTCGCGCAGCGGAGCGTCGAGGTGACGGGTCAGCTGCAACAGGTCGGCGCGTTCCTGTTCGCCTTTGTCCGGGTGCGCGGCCTGCTCGACGGCGGGGATGTCGCCGTGGATCGCTTCGCCGAGGTCGTGGACCACGCACATGCGCAGGACCTTGCCGAGGTCCAGGCCGGCCAGTTGGTCCTCGAAGGCCAGTGCCATCAGGCACAGCCGCCAGCTATGTTCGGCGGTGCTTTCCGGGCGGCCGGAGGAGGTGTGCGCGGAGCGCAGGACGTCTTTCAGGCGTTCGGCTTCGCGGAGGAATTCGAGGCGGTTGCTCAGCAGTTCGAGGGACATGGCGCGGGCTCCGCTACCGGTGAAACGAGCCTGCAAGCCTAGGCGCGGCGGTGCTGAAGGTCCATGGATAAAATATCCGCGGCGACGTTCAGAGGGTTTCCACCAGGCGCACCGCGCGTCCGTCCGAGAGGGTCATGCGGGTCCAGCGGCAACGGCTGCGCCGGATCGGCACGATGGCCGAGGCGTTCGCTCCGCTGGCGAACTCCAGCGCCGGCGGTGCCAGCAGTTCGCGCCAGCCGAGTTCCTCGAGGGTGGCTTCCTGGCGGAGGATTTCCTCGCTGCAATAGGGCCACAGCGAACGGTCGAGCAGTTCGCCGAGAGGCACGCCGAATTGCGCGGCGCGTGCCGGCGAACAGGCCAACAGGCGATGGGTGAGGTCGCAGATCAGGTGCACGGGTTGCGGGTTGGCCTCGACCAGGCGGGCCAGTGCCTGGTCGGCGGCGGCTTCCAGGCGGGCGCCGAGCAGACGCTCCAGGCGTGCCCGTTCCTCCACCAGCAGCGCCTGGGTACCGGACTCCCAGCGCGAGATGGTCGATTGCGCCACGCCGAGCAATTCGGCGGCATGCGTTTGCTTGACCCGGTGCAGCAGGCGCCAGCGACGCAGGGCGGGGCCCAGGGACGAAGAAGGGAGAGGCTCGGTCATGCTTGGCTACGCGGGCGAATGGACGCTGAAGTCTGCGCCCGACGCCGGGCGGAGGCAAATCGGCGCGACACCGGGGGGACCCGTATGGTCGGCGGCGATCCTCGGAGGGCCGCCCGCGCCGCGCCGGCAGCCGTGGAGCTGCCGGCGGGCGTCTCGCTCAGGCCTTGGCGAAGGAGGTGGGGAAGGGCAGGTTGTACAGGCGTTGCCCGGTGGCGGCGAAGATCGCATTGGCCAGCGCCGGGCCGATGGGCGCCACACCGGGTTCGCCGACCCCGGTGGGCGCTTCGCCGGAGGGCACGATGTGCACTTCGACCTTGGGCATCTCGGCGATCCGCAGCACCTGGTAGCCGTCGAAGTTGTTCTGCTCGACCTTGCCGTCCTTCAGGGTGATCGCGCTGTGCAGGATCGCGCCGAGGCCGAAGCCGATGCCGCCCTCCATCTGCGCGGCGATCACGTCCGGGTTGATCGGGATGCCACAGTCCACCGCACAGACCACCCGCTCGACCTTCAGCTTGCCGTCCTTGTCCACCGAGACCTCGACCACCTGGGCGACGAAGGTCTTGAATGCCTCGGTCACCGCGATCCCGCGCCCGCGCCCGGCGGGCAGCGGCCTGGACGGGTCCCAGCCGGCCTTTTCCGCAGCCAGTTCGAGCACGCCGCGCAGGCGCGGCTGCTCTGCCAGCAGGTCGCGGCGGAACAGGTAGGGGTCCTTGCCGGCGGCCTGCGCCGCCTCGTCGATGAACGCCTCCACCGCGTAGACCGTGTGCGAGCTGCCGACCACCCGCCACCACAGGACCGGCACGCCGACCTGGGTGGTGCTCAGCTCGACCGAGACATTGGGCACCGCATAGGGCAGGTTGGCGGCGCCTTCCACCGAGGTGGCGTCGATGCCGTCCTTGACCATCACCGCGGCGAACGGCGTGCCTTCCAGGATCGACTGGCCGACGATGCGATGTTGCCAGCCGACCATCTTGCCGTCGGCGTCGAGCCCGGCTTCGAGCCGGTGGTAGTACATCGGCCGGTAGAAACCGCCGTGGATGTCGTCCTCGCGGGTCCATTGCAGCTTCACCGGCACGCCGTTGGCGCCCAGCGCCTTGGCGATCGATACCGCCTCGACGATATAGTCCGACCAGGCGTTGGCGCGCCGGCCGAAGCTGCCGCCGGCGTAGAGCGTATTGATCTTCACCTGCTCCGGCTTCAGCCCGGCGGTGCGCGCCGCGTTGCCCTGGTCGACGGTCTGGAACTGGTCGCCGGCCCAGATCTCGCAGCTGTCGGCGGTCAGCCTGACCACCGCGTCCAGCGGCTCCATCGGCGCATGGGCGAGGAACGGGAACTCGTAGCTGGCGGCGATCCTGCGGGTCGCCCCGGCCACCGCCTTGGCGGCGTCGCCGTCCCTGCGCGCGGGCTTGCCGGGTTGCTCGGCGAGCTTGCGGTACTCCGCCATCAGCGCCTCGGAACCACGCTTCTCGGCCTTGCTCTCGTCCCACTCGACCTTGAGCGCGTCGCGGCCTTGCTTCGCCGCCCAGAAGCCCTTGGCGACCACCGCCACGCCGTGCGGCACCTGGACCACCTCGACCACCCCCGGAATCGCCCTGGTCGCCGTGGCGTCGAACGATTTCACCGTGGCGCCGAACAGCGGCGGGCGCTGGAGCAGGGCGACCAGCATGCCGGGCAGGCTGACGTCGAGGGTGAATTGCGCACTGCCGTCGGTCTTGCCGGGAACGTCGACGCGCGGCGCCTGGTGACCGATCAGGCGGAAGTCCTTGGGATCCTTCAATTGCACTTTTTCCGGCACCGGCAGTTCCGCCGCCGCAGCGGCCAGCGAACCGTAGCTGGCCTTGCGCTGGCTGGCCGGATGTTCGACGAAGCCGTCGCGGGTGCGCAGTTCGGTGGCCGGCACTCGCCACTGGCGGGCGGCGGCCTCGACCAGCATCGCGCGCGCCTTGGCCCCGGCCTCGCGCAATTGCATCCAGGAGTTGGCCATCGCCGAACTGCCGCCGGTGCCCTGCATGGTGCCGAAGGCCAGGTTGGCGTAGCGCTTGGCGTCGGCGGGCGCGCTTTCCACGCGGACCTTGCTCCAGTCCGCGTCGAGTTCCTCGGCGACGATGGTGGCGATACCGGTATAGGCACCCTGGCCCATCTCCACGTGCTTGGCGATCACCGTGACACTGTCGTCCGGAGCGATCCGCAGGAAGGCGTTGGGCGCGAAGCCGGCGTCCGGCAGGGCCGCGGCGAGGGCACGCCGGGCTCCGCTCCACTGGAAGCCGATGGTCAGGCCGACCACCGCGGCGCCTTTGAGGAAGCCGCGGCGCGAGCCGGGCAGGGCGTTGCTCAGATCGATCTTGCTGTTCATGGCGTCAGGCCTTCAGGGTGTCGGCGGCTTCGTGGATGGCGGCGCGGATCCGCACATAGGCGGCGCAGCGGCAGATGTTGCCGTTCATCGCGGCATCGATGTCGGCGTCGCTGGGGCTGGCGTTCTGCTCCAGCAGCGCTGTGGCGGACATGATCTGGCCGGACTGGCAGTAGCCGCACTGCGGTACCTGGAGCTTGACCCAGGCGTCCTGCACGGCCTTGCCGGGCTTGCTCTGGATACCCTCGATGGTGGTGACGCGCTTGCCGGCGACCGCGGAGACCGGCAGCACGCAGGAACGTACCGCGGTGCCGTCCAGCTGCACGGTGCAGGCGCCGCACTGGGCCATGCCGCAGCCGAACTTGGTGCCGTGCAGGCCGGCGCTTTCCCGGATGGCCCAGAGCAGGGGCATGTTGGGATCGACGTCGAGGGTGACGTTCTTGCCGTTCAGGACGAGCGAGGTGGGCATGCTGATTCTCCACGGAAAGGCCCGGGCAGGGCGTTATCTCTTATCAGGCAGGGATGCATCGGGCGAAGTGTGCGCGAAGGACGAAACGGACGCCTTGCACGATCCTGCGAAAGTCTAGATCAATCCTGCCGAGCGTCCCGGCGGGCGCGGCGCGGAAACGCGGCGAAACAACTCCGTCGGCGCAGGCGTTCACCCGGCATCGGCAACGCGCTAGGATCGCTGCCGTCGGTGACTGACGCCCGCCCGGGCGGCACGCACTTTCAGCCGGAAGCGGGACGACCCGTTTTCCCTCTTTCATTGCGCGGGGACGACCCTGCAGAGAGGCTGAAAATGGCGTGGATCTATCTCTTGCTCGCCGGTGTCTTCGAAATCGTCTGGGCCACGGCCATGAAGGAGTCGGCCGGCTTCACCCGCCTGTGGCCAAGCCTGGTCACCCTGCTGTTCATGATCCTCAGCTTCGGCCTGCTGGCCGTTTCCATGAAAACCCTGCCCCTCGGCACGGCCTACACCATCTGGGTCGGCATCGGTGCGGTCGGCGCCTTCGCCCTGGGCATCCTGCTCTTCGGCGAAAGCCCGAGCCCGTTGCGGCTGCTGGCGGTGGGGCTGATCGTGGCCGGCATCGTCATTCTCAAGCTGGCGACCCGTCAGGGCTGAGGGGCGACCATCATGTACGCATCCTTCGCTCCCGCGACCTGGGCCTTGCTCGCCTACCTCTTCGGCGCGCTCGCCCTTTGCCTGCTCATGCTGGGGTTGGGCCGGGTGCTGGGCGGCCGATCGCATGGCCGGGCGAAGAACCTGCCGTTCGAGTCGGGGGTGGATTCCACCGGCTCGTCGCGCTTGCGCTTCTCGGTCAAGTACGCGTTGGTCGCCATGCTGTTCGTGATCTTCGGCATCGAGATGCCGTTCCTCTACCTCTGGGCGGTGTCGCTGCGGGAGAATGGCTGGGCGGGTTTCGTCGAGGCGACGCTGTTCGTCTCCCTGCTGCTGGTCGGACTGTTCTACCTGCACCGGGTCGGCGCCCTCGACTGGTCGCCGGAGCGCCGGCGGAAAAAGCCGCACGACTAGTCGTGGAGGATCACCAGCAGGTAGCGGCAGGCTTGCCCGGCGGTGGCGAAGGTCACCGCGCGGTCGACGCCGAAGTCCAGGCGGTCGCCGCGTTGCAGGTGGAACGACTGCTCGCCGTAGTCCACCCGCAGCGCACCCTCGACCAGCCACAGGCGCTGCCGGTAGGGCCGGCCGCCCCAGCGGGGATAGTCGAGGCGGGTGGTCGCCGGGATCTCCACTTCCACCATCTCGCAGCCGCTGCGCGGATCGCGAGCGCCGACCTGACGGCGGCGGTAGCCGCTGACCGGGTCTTCCCACACTTCCTGCTGCGCGCGCCGGCAGAGCGGTTCGGCCGGCACCTGCGCGTCGCCGAGCAGCTCGGAGAGGGCGACCCCCAGGCCGCCGGCGAGACGGCCGAGGACGCTGGCGGTGGGGCTGCTTTGGTTGCGCTCGATGCGCGAGATCATCGCCTTGCTCACCGCGCAGCGTTCGGCCAGTTGGGCGAGGGTCAGCTCGCGCTCCTTGCGCAGGGCGGCTAGGCGTCGGGCAATCAGTTCGTCGATATCCATGAGTGGCCCTGGCGGATTTTTCTCGTCCATGATAGTCACTGTCCAATATATTGGAAATTCGACCTTGCATTGGAGCTTGCCCGCGATGACCGAACCGACGATTCGCCGCCTGGCTGGCGAGGAGATCCTGGCGCGCCTGGACGAACTGGCCGAGGTACTGCTGGACTGCGTGGAAGGCGGGGCTTCGGTCAGCTTCATGTGGCCGTTGCCGCGGGAGCGGGCGCTGGCTTTCTGGCGCGGCGTCGGCGAGAGCGTGGCGGGCGATGAACGCCTGCTGCTGGTGGCGGAAGCGGAGGGGCGGATCGTCGGTACCGTGCAACTGCTCCTCGACCAACCGCCGAACCAGCCGCACCGCGCCGACGTGGCGAAGATGCTGGTGCACCGGCGTGCGCGTCGGCGCGGCATCGGCGAGGCGCTGATGGGCGAGCTGGACCGGCTCGCCCGGGCCTGCGGCAAGTCCCTGCTGGTGCTGGACACGGTCAGCGGCAGCGCCGCCGAACGGCTGTACCTGAAGACCGGCTGGACACGGGTCGGGGAAATCCCGGACTACGCCCTGATGCCGGACGGCACGCCCTGTCCCACCACCTATTTCTACAAGCGCCTGGCTGCTGCCGGCTGACCGAAGATGCCAGCGTTCCCAAGGCAGGCCGGGTAGAATCGGCGGATGCGAGAGATTCGGGGTCGATGGTGGAGTTACTGCAAGGGTTCGTCCTGACCCGGCACTGGCGCGATACGCCGGCCGGCACGGAAGTCGCGTTCTGGCTGGCGACCGAGCAGGGCCCGCGGCAGGTGCGGCTGCCGCCGCAGCCGTCGGTGGCGTTCGTCCTCGCCGAGCAGCGCGGGCGCGTCGAGTCCCTGCTCGCCGGGGAGACTGGCGCCGAGCTGCGGCCGCTGGCGCTGCGCGACTTCCAGCAGCGGCCGGTGCTCGGCCTGTACTGCCAGCAGCATCGCCAACTGATGAATCTGGAGAAACGCTTGCGCCAGGCCGGCGTCGAGGTGTTCGAGGCCGATATCCGGCCGCCGGAGCGCTACCTGATGGAGCGCTTCATCACCGCGCCGGTCAGCCTGGAGGCGAGTGTCGAGGCTGACGGCAGCCTGCTCGCCCGGCGCCTGAAGCCGGCTCCGGACTATCGCCCGCGCCTGCGCCTGGTGTCGCTGGACATCGAGACCAACGCCCGCGGCGATCTCTACTCCATCGCCCTGGAAGGCTGCGGCCAGCGCCAGGTATACATGCTCGGCCCGGCCAACGGCGATGCCGCGGCCGTGGATTTCCGCCTCGACTATTGCGACAGCCGTGCCGGGCTGCTGGAACGTCTCAACCAGTGGCTGGCCGAGCACGATCCCGACGCCATCATCGGCTGGAACCTGGTGCAGTTCGACCTGCGTGTCCTGCATGAGCATGCCCAGCGCCTGAAGGTGCCGCTGCGCCTGGGGCGTGGCGGCGACGAAATGGGCTGGCGCGAGCACGGCAGCCGCAACAACCACTTTTTCGCCGCGGCGGCCGGCCGCCTGATCATCGATGGCATCGAGGCGCTGCGCTCGGCGACCTGGAGCTTCCCCTCGTTCAGCCTGGAGAACGTCGCCCGGACCCTGCTCGGCGAAGGCAAGGCGATCGACAATCCGTACCAGCGGATGGACGAGATCGATCGCATGTTCGCCGAGGACAAGCCGGCCCTCGCGCACTACAACCTGAAGGACTGCGAATTGGTGACGCGGATCTTCGCCCGTACCGAACTGCTCGACTTCCTCCTCGAACGGGCCACCGTCACCGGCCTGCCGGCGGACCGCAGCGGCGGCTCGGTGGCGGCCTTCACCCACCTGTACATGCCGTTGATGCACCGCGCCGGCTTCGTCGCCCCGAACCTCGGCGAGAAGCGTCCGGAAGCCAGTCCCGGCGGCTTCGTCATGGACTCGCGGCCGGGCCTCTACGAATCGGTGCTGGTGCTCGACTACAAGAGCCTGTATCCGTCGATCATCCGTACCTTCCTGATCGATCCGGTCGGCCTGGTGGAAGGCCTGCGCCAGCCGGACGACGAGCACTCGGTGGAAGGCTTTCGCGGCGCCCGCTTCTCGCGTACCCGGCATTGCCTGCCGGCCATCGTCGCACGGGTCTGGGAGGGCCGCGAGGCGGCCAAGCGCGAACGCAACCAGCCGCTCTCGCAGGCGTTGAAGATCATCATGAACGCCTTCTACGGGGTGCTGGGTTCCAGCGGCTGCCGCTTCTTCGACCCGCGCCTGGCCTCGTCCATCACCCTGCGCGGGCATCGGATCATGCGCCGTACCCGCGAGCTGATCGAGGCCGAGGGCTATACGGTGATCTATGGCGATACCGACTCCACCTTCGTCTGGCTCGGCAGCCCCCGCGCCGAGGAGGAGGCCGCGGCCATCGGCCGGGCGCTGGTGGCGCGGGTCAACGACTGGTGGCGCGAGCACCTGAAAGAAGAATTCGGCCTCGACAGCGCCCTCGAGCTGCAATTCGAGACCCATTACCGGCGTTTTCTCATGCCCACCGTGCGCGGCGCCGAGGAGGGCAGCAAGAAACGCTACGCCGGCCTGGTGCGCCGCGCCGACGGTGGCGAGGAGATGGTCTTCAAGGGCCTGGAGACCGTGCGCACCGACTGGTCGCCGCTGGCCCAGCGCTTCCAGCAGGAACTCTACCTGCGCATCTTCAATCGCCAGCCCTACCAGGACTACGTGCGCGATTACGTACGACGGACCCTGGCCGGCGAGCTGGACGACCTGCTGGTCTACCGCAAGCGCCTGCGCCGGCGCCTCGACGATTACCAGCGCAACGTGCCGCCGCATGTGCGCGCGGCGCGCATCGCCGACGACTACAACCTCGAGCGCGGGCGCCCGCGGCAGTACCAGAGCGGCGGCTGGATCAGCTACGTGATCAGCGTCGCCGGTCCCGAGCCGCTCGAGGCGCGGCGTTCGGCCATCGACTACGAGCACTACGTGGGCAAGCAGTTGCAGCCGGTGGCCGACGCCATCCTGCCGTTCGTCGGCGATGATTTCGCCACTTTGGTCGACCGGCAGATGGCACTATTCTGAGGCTCATTGGCGGATGAGCCGCTGGTCCAGCTGGCGCAGCCGTTCCCGGTCGAGGTTGCGCGGCAGGACGAGAGTGTCCGAGCCGTTGGTCAACGGCGATTCCACGGGCCTGTTGAGTGGGATGACGATACGCTCGGCGTCGTAACGGATTTCCTTGGTGTTGGTCAGGCCCTGCTTCTGTAGTTGATGGATGGCTTCGAGGCGGGCGTCGGCGTCGGCTGCGCTGGGCGCCGATTGCATGACCTTCAGGTAGATGTCCAGTGCCTCCCGGCCATTGAACGGACCTTGCCCCAGGTGCTTCACGAATACCCGGTAGACGCCTCCCACCGCGCGGCACAGGCGGCTGTTGCCGTTCTGTGCGGCGATGTCGGCCTGCAGCCTGGCGTCGCACTGCTGCTTGCTCATGTTGCGGGCTTCGGACTTTTCGCTTTGCGCGCAGTAGGCGCTGCCGTAGAGGTCGCCGTCCTTGTCGCAGCGGCCGTAGCAGATATCGTGCAGGCGGCAGGCCTCGCTGAGCGAGCAGCCCGCGACGTCGTCCGGAACCAGATACTGGGTGAAGCCGGAGCCGCAATAGGTGGCCTTGTCTTCGGCGGCGCTGGCGGCGGGCGCCATCCGCGGGGCGAGCAGAACGACGGCGAAGCCGATCAGGAGCAGGCTAGAGAGGGTGTTCATAGAGGACGTCCTGTTCGCTGCGGGTGCCGGGTTCCGAGAGTTGCCGTTGCAGCCGCCGGTGCATGGCCGTGGCTTTGAGGTAGTGGAAGTCGAAGCACTTGCCGAACGAGAAGTTCTTCCGCACCGGGTCGTGGCACTCCCGGTAGTAGGAGGCGCCAGCCGTACGTTCGTAGATGGCCTTGCTGACGGCGGTGGCCATGAAGGCGATCACCTGGTCGTTGAAGATATCGTTGTGGTCGGCGATGAAGGACTGCGAGGTGTAGATGAAGTTGACCGGCTCGTTGCTGTAGCAGGGCATGCGCGGCAGCGCCGGATCGGCGTTGCCGCCGTCCGCGCTGCAGAAGCTCCTGAAGCGCCATTTGCCGATATCGGTGTCGTCGATCACCCGTGGTTCGGGCGGTCTTGGCGCGCAGTTGTCGCTGCCATCCGGCAGCGGGCACTCGCGGTCGATCAGCAGGGCGGTCCGATACAGGCTGTAGTTGCCGAGGGCGGTGGTATCCAGGTCTTCTTCCCGGAGGCGATAGCGGGTTCCGTTGTAGGTCCTGTCCAGGTCCACCTGGCTCCAGGTGAGGTTGACGCCGACCCATTGGCCGAGCGGGAAGGCGAAGTGGGTGGCGCTGTCGCCGTGCGAACTGATGACGTACAGCAGCGGCGGCGGCTGGGTTCCCAGGGCGCCGACCTTGAGGCTGTTCTCCTTGAGCAGCAGGCCCTGATTGGCCTCTATCGCCGGATTCAGCATGATTACCGCGTCGCCGAAGGCGCGTATCCGCTGACCGTCCTGGAGAGCCAGCAGGCGTTCGAGCAACGGGTCGTGAAGTGCGCCGAGGGTGATTGCGCCGCCGAAGCTGTGGCCGACGATCACCAGATAGTTCCTGTCCTTGCGATCGATCCGTTCCAACTGGGCGAGCAACTCGGCGACGCCACCCCGGCCGACTTCCTCGGCGACGGCCTTCCTGTCCCAGTAGGTCAGGTTCTCGCTATACAGGCCATGCATCGACTTGCCCCGCCAGCCAACATAGAGGCCGACCAGCCTGCGTTTGCCCAGCACCCCGGAGGAGGCGAGATTGGCGAGTGCCTTGTTGAAGCTGGCGACGTTGCCGTCGTCCCGTCCCGCGTTGTGCTTCCAACCGTGAATGAACACCATCATGGCGATGTCCTCCCGGGCGGAGTAGCGCTTTAGCTGGTCGATCAGGCGTTGCGTTCTGGCAGGCGCGAAGTCGTTGCCGCGCTCGCTGTATTCGACGAAGCCGATCTCGTAGTTCGGGTGGCGTTCGTAGTAGCTGTCGCTGCAAGGCCGCATGTCGGCGCAGGTCGATTCGCTGTCATCGCGCAGCGGGGCGTTGGTGGCGCAGCCTGCCAGCAGGCAGGTTGCGAGAAGGGCGAGTATTTTCATGACGATTCCCGCATGGAGATTCTTTTCCGGCGCGCCAGAACTCGACCGGTCGCTACCCGTTACGCAGGCCGGTCGGTACGCTCTGGCGCTGTCGGTGCCCGTGTCGCCGGCCGGGTGCTGTCATGGGGGATGGGAGAGCGCAGGCGGAGAAGTCGTCCCGCGAAAGGCTGGGGAGGCGTGTGTCCTGGTCCCCTGGAAGCGGGCCTGGGATATCCCGGAAAGGCTCGTCGTGGGGCGAACTGTCGAAGACGTTGACATGCTGAACCACCACTTCCGTGTCTGTTCTGCAACTGTCTATAGACCGCCGGGGGATGGGTGTCAAAGTGCCACTTCGCAGCCTTCCGCATGGTGGATGGCTGCGAAGGAGAGTCGATCAGGCCAGTTGCGCCGGGTCGAGCATGTCGCTTTCGAAGGTCATCCAGCCGCCGTTCTCGCTGGCCGCGCCGTCGAGGATCGGGCCGTAGTAGGTGAGGCCGATGGTCAGGCTGAAGCAGATGTGGGTAGCGTTCTCCGGGGCGTCCAGCTGGCCTTCGAAGTGCAGCTTGAGCACGCCCGGCTCGACGCTTTCCAGGCCGATGGCGACGTTCGGGTTGTCCACGGCCTCGCTTTCGCGGCCGCGTTGCTCGGCGCTGACGGTGAGGGTCACGGTGTCTCGGTACATGTCTTGCTCCAGTTGGCGTGGGGCCGGCGTCGCCAGCGCGGCGGACAGACTACTGGCAGACGCGCCGGCTGGCCAGTGCTGGCTGCGGCAGGCGCCGCGCGGGGCCTGGGAATCATTCGCCGGCGGCGCAGTCCAACTGCGCATCACCAACCGACCCCCGAGGGGATGATGAAGCTACCCGTGCTCGCTGTATTGGGCGCCGCGCTGCTGTTGAGCGCCTGCGCGAAGAAGGAGGCCGAGGCCTGTGCCTCGCCGGACGTGAAGGACCAACTGATGCGGATCTTCCTCCAGGGCGCGATCACCGAGCGCTCGCCGGAGTTCAAGGACAGCGCGCTGCGCGACGTGGCGATCCTCGAGAAGGATCCCGACAGCGGCGTGCTGTCCTGTGTCGGCACCCTCAGCGTGCCGGCCGGCCAGCGGGTGGTCGAGGGCGTCCTGCAATACCGCATCGCCCCGGTGGCCAAGTCCGACTACGACTACCTGCTGCTGGATACCGCCGGCGCCAACACCACCGCCCTGGCGCAGCGCCTGAACAAGGCGCTCGGCCAGTGATCGCGCGCCTCGCTCAGGGTACGCCGTTGCGGCCGTGGGCGAGGAAGCCGGGACGGGCGCCGAGGCGCTCGTAATAGGCGCGCACCGCTGGCAGCGACGGATGCTCGAACGGCGTCTCGTACCAGCGGTTGACCGACAGGCCGATGGCGATGTCGGCCAGGCTGAAGGTCTCGCCGGCGACATAGGCGCCGGTGCGTAGCAGTTGTCCCTCGAGGATTTCCATGAAGCCCGTCCAGCCGCGCAACGAAGCCTCCACCTGGGCCGCGTCGCGGTGCGCCGGCGACTGCCGGACCAGGCTCATGAAGGCATAGCTCCACGAGCGGTTGAGGTCGGAGGCCTGCCAGTCCAGCCACTGGTCGACCCGCGCGCGCGGCGCCGCCTGCTGCGGATAGAGGCGTTCGCCGGCATAGCGGTTGGCCAGGTAGCGGATGATGCTGTTGGATTCCCAGAGCACCAGTTCGCCGTCGCGCAGCACCGGCACCATGGCGTTCGGGTTGAGGGCGAGGAATTCCGCCGCGTGGGTGTCGCGGAAGCCGCTGCCCCAGTCTTCGCGGCGGTAGGGCAGGTCCAGTTCGGCGCAGGTCCAGAGCACCTTGCGCACGTTGATCGAAGAGGCCTTTCCGAGAATCTCCAGCATGGCGATGGCGCGTCCTTGGGCGGATAGGAAGGCTCCGAGTATACGGGCCGATCCCGCCGACGGGGAGCGGCTCGAGCTAGGCTCCGCTGGCTTGCCGGCGGCCCGGGCGGCGCGCCCAGAGGGCGAAGTAGAGCCAGCCGATGACGAACGATGGCGCCACGCTCGCCAATGGATGCGGCGTGCCCGAGAGCCAGTGCAGCGCGGCCATCGGCGCGGTCAGCAGGAGCACCACCAGCAGGGGTGCCTGGCGTTGCGCAAGGCCGTGGCGGCGGCCGAGACATTGCAACAGGTACAGGCCGAAGCGCGTCGCCAGGAGACTCGCGGCGCCCTGGAGCAGGGCGGCGACGCCCATCCCGGCCAGGCCGCCGTCCTGGTTGGCATAGGCCGCCCAGGCGCCGTAGAGCACCGCGGCCGGCAGCGCCGCCAGCCACGGGTCGTCGGAGCGCTGCGCGAGTCCGCTCACCGGATGATCCTCTGCTGCACGTAGGGTTCGGCACCGGGCGCGAGGCGGACCATGCAGAGGATCTGGTCGCTGCTGCCGACGTGGGCGACGAAGTGGTCGTTGGTCCTGGCGTGGCTGGACATCGCCATGCGCGGGAAGAAATCCGGGGCGACGCTGCGTTGCCCGCCGGGTATCAGGCCGGTTTCCGCATCCAGGCGCAGGTTGGCGGACAGCGTGCCGACCACGTCGCGGGCCAGGTCGACCATGTCCGGGCTCTGGCGCGGCGCTTCCAGGTCCGGGTACAGCGTCGCTCCCGGGATCCGCGCGCTGAGGGCGCGGAACATGTTGTAGACCACAGGGTTGTAGGTCTTCGCCACGATCAGTGGCGGCAGCCCGCCGTTGCGCTCGCTGACCTGGCGCAGGAAGAACTGGTTGATCCGCTTGAACAGGCTGGTGCGGTGGTAGCGGTCGACCACCATCGCTGTCCACAGGTAGAGGAAACGCGTCGCGCCGCGGACGAAGTCCTTCGCGCCCAGGATGCCGATGATCCGTTCGCCCTCCGGATCGGTCGCCAGTACCAGGTGGTCGTAGGTCTCGAAGATATCTGGCTGGTTGCCGAAGTATTGCAGCACGTCGAACTGCGGCATTCCCTCTTGCAGGTCGGCGACTATCTTGCGCTTGAAGCCCTCGGGGAACTGCCGTTCGCGGCTGGAGTAGTCGAGGTCGAAGGCGTTTTTCTGCGGATCGCTGGTCATGGTCGTGGCTCGCCGGAGGAAGAGGCTGAAGGGCGCAGGACCAACTGGCGGTCCGTCGCGTCGGGGGCGTCGTCGGCGATACGGATGTACGCGCCGCGGGCCCAGAGTTCGTTGAGATCGGTGGCGCCGTCGAACGGCAGGCCGGAATTGCGGGTGGACAGCGCGTAGCGCGAGTTGTCGAAGTCCGCCAGGTCGATGACCATCCGCAGGGTCGCGGCGATCCGTGTGTTGAACGGGTTGGCCGGGTCGCTGTAGTCGAAGCGCCCGACGTTGACGCTGAAGTTGTCGCCGCCCTTGTTGTTCTTCAGGTCGAACAGCGCGCGCAACGGGGTCTTGTGGAAGGGCACGTGCTCGGCGAGGGCGGCGTGCGCCTCGCCCCACTTCCAGCCGCTCGGCGCGCTTCCGTGGGCGGCCCGCAGTTCGTCGAGGGCGCGGCGCAGCGACTGGTTCAGCTTGAGGTCGCAGCCTTGTTCCTGGCCGCACCAGAAGCGCAGATCGGCCTGGCCGTCGAGGATCAGCCGGAGGAATCCGTCGTAGTTGCGCTGGTTCCAGCCGCTGGCCAGCAACTGCGTGCCGATCCTCGGTTGCAGCAGCTCGCGGGTGAAGGCGCGTACCCAGTAGCCGGCGATCAGTGGCGCGGCCAGGTCGGCGGCGGCCTGGTGGTTCCAGCCCTGGAGCAGGGCGAAGGCCTCGCTGGCGCGCAGTTCGGGGTCGCTGACCTGCTCCAGCATCTTCGGCAACAGGCTCGCCATCACGCTGGAGAACTCGTCGTTCTGCAACTCCAGGCTGTCTTCCAGGGTGCGCTGGCCGGGGCCGCCGAGCCACTCGCGGATGCGTTCGTAGCGGTAGGGCAGGACCCAGTCGTGGCCGAAGTCGAAGGCATTGTCGGGCGGCACGATGCGCTGGTTCGCCGTGGCGATGAACCCTTCGCTGGGGTTGAGGCTGCGTGGCTTGGCGCTTTCCGGAACGTAGCCGACCCAGTCGTAGCGGCTCTCCCAGCCGGGCGAGGGGGCCAGGCCATGGAGGTCGTCGTCGGCGCCGCGGAGCGGTACGCGACCGGCGGAGACGTAGCCGATGTTGCCCTCGACGTCGGCATAGACCATGTTCTGCGGCGGTACGCCGAAGTTGGCGGCGGCGTCGAGGAACTGTTCCCAGCCTTCGGCCCGGTTGATCGCCAGCAGGCTCGGGAAGGTCTTGTCGTGACGGTCGAGGCCGGTCCAGGCGAGGGCGATCACCAGCCGGTCGCGCTGCGCCTGCGGCAGCCGCGCCGGTTCGTAGATGTCGCTGATCACCGGGCCGTGGCGGGTGCTGCGGACCTCCAGCGAGACCGTCTCGCCGTCGCGCACGGCGATGCGTTCCAGGCGCGTCTCGAAGGGCCGGTAGCCGTCCGGGGTCAGGTAGCGCCGCGGGTCCTGGGGATCGACGCGCTCCAGGTAGGCGTCCTGGATGTGCGAGCCGGTATTGGTGTAGCCCCAGGCGATGCGCTGGTTATGGCCGATGACGAACAGCGGGGCGCCGGCGAAGTTGGCGCCGGTGAGGCTTAGGCCGGGGATCTTCAGGCTGGCCAGGTAGAAGGCCGCCGGGTTGGTCAGGCGCAGGTGCGGATCGTTGGCCAGCAGCGGCTTGCCGGTGGCGCTGCGGCTGGCGGAGACCACCCAGTTGTTCGAACCGATGCCTTCGACGTTGGAACCGGGCAGTTGCCCCAGCAGCTTGCCGGCGTCCGGCGTGCCGTGCAGGGAGCGGTACAGGCTGGCGTAGTCGCGGGTGGCCGGCGGCCGCTCGCCCGGATAGGGGGCGAACACCTCGTTGATCCGCGCCAGGTCCAGGTGCTCGGCCAGCGCCAGGCGCTGCAACTGCATGCCCAGGTTGGCGCTCAGGGTCCAGGAATAGAGCAGGTGCAGGGACAGGCTGTCCACCGGCCCCCAGGGCCCCGGCCGTTCGTGGCGCACCAGGCTGAATTCCAGCGGCAGCGCCGCCGGGGCCAGCTCCAGATAGGCGTTGATCCCGTCGCTGTAGCGTTGCAGCAGGACGCGCGTGGGCGCGTCCAGGTTGGCGTAGATGCCCTCGGCGGTGCGCCGGAAGCCCAGGGTGCGGGCGAACCTGTCCATCGGCAGGGTCTTGGCGCCGAACACTTCGGAGAGCGTCCCGCCGGCATAGCGGCGGGCGAACTCCATCTGCCACAGGCGATCCCTGGCGTGGCTGTAGCCGAGCAGGAAATAGCCGTCCTCCAGGCTCTGCGCGCGGATATGCGGGACGCCGGCGGCGTCCCAGGCGATCCGCCCCTCGTGTTCCAGGCCATGGCCGACCTGGATCTCGCCGTACTTGAAGCCCAGCGGGACGGCCAGCAGGTAGACCGCGCAGGCCAGTAGCCCCAGCAGCAGGCCGCCGAGGGACAGGCGCCAGGCGTAACGTGCGTTCTTCGACATCGCTTCGAGTCTCCACGCCGACGGGTCAATAGACCCGCCGGTTCCGGTCCGCATGGCGACTGACGAAGAACACCAGCGAGACGCGCTCGCCGGCGGTCACCTGCTGGACCTCGTGGGGATAGCTGCAGTCGCTGATGATCACCGAGCGCGGCTCCGGCTTGATGTCGTTGCGCAGGTTGCCGTCGCGGTCGTAGACCACGAACTGGCCGCCGGAGAAGTAGGTGCCGAGCTGCAGGACGATGGAGTACTGGTAGTCCGGGTTGCTGTCGGTATCCAGGTGCCGGCCGATGAACGAGCCGGCCTTCATCCGGTTCACCTGCATGCGCCGGACGTAGAAGGCGTCGTCGCCCATCAGCTTGCGGAACAGGCTCATCACGTTGTCGTTGCAGACGCGCGGGATGATCAGCTCCGACAGCGCATGGTTGACCACCGTGGGACGGTCGCGGTCGGTCATGAAACGGGCCACGTAGAGGTCGTTCTCCTCGTCGGCGTCGCCGATCAGGATCTTCTCCCACGGCAGGGTCGAGTTGGCCAGGACCTGGTTCATCAGTTCCCAGTCCTGCTCGTCGTAGAGCGCGTCGCTGGGGGTGATATAGGCGCAGCCGTTGGCTGCCAGGCTCTGGGTGATCTGGGCAATCTGAGTATTCATGGGGTTTCCTGTGTGATCAGGCGGTAGCCTGGGATGCGGGTTGGTTGGTGTGGGGCTGGTTGGCGGCATCGGTCTCCGGAGCGAGCCGGGCATGGTTCTCGCGGTACCAGTCGACGATTCCGAACGGGTCCGACTGGCCGCGGCAGAGGTGGTCGCGCAGGATCAGGAAGTTCTCCCACATGCCCCAGGTCTCGGTCATCGGGCCGAACTTCGAGGGGCGCGCCTCGTTGGCCGCGCGCTCCGGCGCGATGCGCCAGAAGTTCACTCCCGGCTTGCGATGGTGGAAGTCGTGGCTGGGCAGGTCCTGCATGAAGGAGAACACCCGCAGCGGGATGTCGATCAGCAGCACGCCCAGGCTCCAGCGAACGAACGCCAGGGCGAAGGCCAGGCCCTGCTTGTCGGCCGGGTAGGGGCGGCCGAGGAAGCGTCCCCAGCTCAGCGAGCCGTAGTGCAGGAAGCGCGGCAGGCCGTGCTCGTTGCGGGCGAACCAGAGGTGCTCGGAGACGTGCTGGATCCACGACGAGTACTGGGTGAGGATGAAGATCGGGAACAGGTAGAACAGCGCGAACGCCTCCAGGTAGCCGCTGGCGTACACCAGGCCGAGCAGCGCAGCCCAGTAGAGCGCCCGGCTGACGCGCTCGTGGCGCGGGGCGGAGACGAAGCTGACGTCGAAACGGAACTTCAGGTGCTCGAGGATCCGCGCCGGATGGAAGGGCGCGAGCACCAGGCGGGTCCAGAAGGCGCTCTCGGACATGCCCTTGTAGAAGCCGTGCTGTTTCATGAAGACCAGGTCGACGTCGTGCTCGGTATTGAAGGTGCGCACGCTGTGGTGTTCGTTCACGTGCAGCTTCACGTACTCGTCGCGCGGGGTGTGCAGGATCGGGATCGACAGGATCCACTTGCAGGTGAAGCGGGCCAGCGCCTTGTTCTCCAGGCTGGCGCCATGGGTGGTGTAGTGGAAGGTATGGAGGAAGCCACGCTGGCGGTTGACCACCAGGCACATGATCAGCGCGCCCAGCAGGCACTTCAGCCACAGTGGCTGCTGCGAGGCGAGCAGTTGCTGGCCGTAGATCACCGCGAGGAAGAACACCGCGTAGCCCCAACTGATGTGCAGGTAGAGCTGCCAGGGCTTGAGCAGAGTGTCTTTCGGCCGTCGCGGCGGGCGGTCGTTCAGCGACTTGCCGGTGACCCAGGTCCAGAACGGCTGGCAGGGCAGGTCCTTGTAGGTACGGCGCACGTCGATGCCGTATCCGTACTTGGAGTATCGGGTCTTGAACAGTTCATCTTGCATGGCGCAGGCGCTCCCTCGTTACAGGTAGTCGGTTCGGATGTAGAGCGTCGGGACGGTCGCGAAGAACGAGTAGAACGGCTCCATCCGGTAGTGATCGACGGCCAGCACGACGAAGTTGTCGAAGCGCTCGCCGAAGAGTTTTCCCATCAATGCGTACTCGGCGGCCTGGGAGACGAAGCTGGCCCAGATCTGCTCGCGCGACTGGCTGGCGAACCATTTCTCGTAGAGCGGCAGGCGCGACAGGAAGATCGATTCCAGGGCCGGGTAGTCCAGCCCGGTCTGGCCGTAGTCGCCCTGTTCCAGGCGCTGGACGATCTCGCCGTGGGCCCGGTGCCAGCCGTCCTCGCCGCCGCACATCTCGAAGAACGAGCAGGTCGCGGCCGGGCAGGGCAGGGCCCCGGCGATCCGCTCGAGCTGGCGCTCGACCTTGCCGAGGAAACCCTCGCGGGTCTCGCCGGTGGCGGGGTTGCGGTTGAACGATAGGTACTCGAACTCGCCGCCGAGGATCGCGTGGCGGATTTCCACCTGGCGCGCCCTGGCCAGCTCCGCCACCGCCTGGCCGGCGCTGACCAGCTTGGCGCCGGCCAGGCCGGGCTGGTCGCCGACTCGCTCGAAGGTGTAGCGCGGCTTGCCCTCGGCATCGCTGGAGTGCGAGTAGTCCGGGCATACCGCGCTCACCAGGTGCAACGGACGGCCTTCGCCAGCGGCGCGCTCCAGCGCCTCAACCAGGCCGCGCAGGGCCCGCTCGCTGGGCGGCATGACGTTGCCGGCGGCCAGCCAGCGCTCGATGTCGCGAGCGTGGCGGTCGAGCTGCGGGATGTCCGGATGCTTGAGCTCCAGCTCGCTCTTGGCGTTGACCGCATCGGCCAGGAGCAGGGTGGTCAGGGACGGGATGCGTCCCTTGCTCTTGAATCGGTGGATGTTGGTGACCACCGAGTTGCCCTGGCGCAGCTTGAAGTCGAATTCCTGGTGGCGCGACTGGAGGATCAGGTAGAACAGGTAGTTGCTGAACGGCAGCTCGCGCGCGCCGTGGGAGATGCGCAGCTCCAGATACCTGCGTTTCAGTTCGCCGAGGCGCGTTTCCAGTTGCGCATAGGTATGGTCGGGGACCACTTCGGCGAGGGGGAGGCCATACGAGATGGATTTCAATATGTTCCGGCTGAGACGGGAATCGATGTCTGGAATCATGGCGTTCACCTGACGTCGGGCTTGACCAGGACGGGAGCGGGCTGGGTTTTTCCGGGGAGGCTGTGCACGTCGCGGAACAGCAGCATGTCGACGAACTGCTGCTCCTTGTCGCCGGCGAAGCCCTGCGGCTCGTCGATGCGGCGGGGGTTCTCGTAGGTGCCGAACAACATGTCCCAGATCGGGAAGTCGCTGTAGTTGCACTCGTGGCGGTCGCGCTGGTGGTGGATGCGGTGCATCTCCGGGCGCTGGAACAGGTAGCCGAGGACGTGCGGGGTGCGCAGGTTCGAGTGGTAGAACATCTCGCCGAGCGCGGCGAACATGATGTAGTAGGCGCCGGCCTCGATGCTGATGCCCATCACCACGTAGGCGACGAAGCTGCCCAGCAGCGAGTTGAAGACCATCTCGGTCGGATGCTTGTAGAAGGAGGTGAATACCTCGATGCGTTGCGGCGCGTGGTGCAACTGGTGGAACAGCCGCCAGAGCGTGTCGTTGGCGTGGCGCGCGCGATGCCACCAGTAGGTGACGAAGGTGTTGACGAAGTAGGCGGCGAAGCCGGCCAGCAGTGGTGGCAGGGCATCCGAGGTGTGCAGCAGGCTGTGCCCCATCATCCATTTGTTCCAGGTGATGCCGGCGAGCAGGGCGATCGACACCTGGACGATGTTGAGGAAGATCACCCGGGCCACCCAGGTGCTCACCTTGGGCAATTTCCAGCCGGGAACCAACTGTTCCAGCATGAAGATGAATAGCGCCACTCCGATCAAGTAATAAATCATATTTATCTCCTCTTCCTTAGGGGCGGACGCCATGCGGAACTTTCATCGATACGAAAGGCCAGCGTCCTGTTTATTGTCTGAAGCACTTCTCGGCAGGCTGCGGTTATCGCTTCGCTATATTCGGAAGGCGATCTTGGTCAGGCGTGGATAGCTTGTCCATGGTCGAATGGAGCGCTCTTTTTAATTGCCTCAGAATGCGCTTCGTGAAAATCGGCACGGACAATGAAATGCCTGGTCGAATTAAATTGTCACAGCCCGGCAGGGACAACCTGCCCTTCCGGGCAGGTATCTGCGGAGAGATAGGGGGGGAAGTATGTAGTTGCCATTTCTGGTCCCCGGGGAGCCTCGTCGACGAGGCCCGCCATGGGCCAAGGTTTGTTGTCGGGAGGCTCTCCCGACGACGATGGAGCGTGCGAGAAGAACAATGAGAAAGACCGCCGTGAGGCCCATCGGAGAGCCGTTCTACGGTTTCCGCAAAGATCCGGGGCGCCGTCCCCTCCAGCCCAGCGCAGTTCCTACGCGGCGCCTCGTGTCCGTGCTCATCGAGAAGTTCTCTTCAGCCTCGTTTCGTCGTCGCCCGGCGGGCGGCGAATGGGCTAGACCTCGTCCGGAACACCCGCACAGGGCCGGTGGCGATATGTACTTCCAGGTCCGGCTTGATAAAGGGAATTGTCATGAGTGGATAAGACGGAAACAAAAAAGAATAAAAACGCTGAAGAACCGAATCCTGCCGGGATCGATTGTTGACTGGTGAAGCTGGCATGCATGATGAGAGAGAGGGATATCTCGAGATTTTGTCAAGAATAACAACCGAGGAAGAGTTCTTCTCCCTGGTTCTCGAGATATGCGGTAATTATGGATTCGAATTCTTTTCATTCGGTGCGCGGGCGCCTTTCCCGCTGACCGCACCTAAATATCATTTCCTGTCCAATTACCCAGGGGAATGGAAAAGCAGATATATCTCCGAAGACTACACATCCATCGACCCGATCGTGCGCCATGGTCTCCTGGAATACACCCCGCTGATCTGGAATGGCGAAGACTTCCAGGAGAACCGTTTCTTCTGGGAGGAAGCGCTGCATCACGGCATCCGTCACGGCTGGTCGATCCCGGTCCGCGGCAAGTACGGGCTGATCAGCATGCTGTCCCTGGTGCGTTCCAGCGAGAGCATCGCCGCCACGGAAATCCTGGAGAAGGAATCCTTCCTGCTCTGGATCACCAGCATGCTGCAGGCTACCTTCGGCGACCTGCTGGCGCCGCGCATCGTCCCGGAAAGCAATGTGCGCCTGACCGCCAGGGAAACCGAGATGCTCAAGTGGACCGCGGTGGGCAAGACCTACGGCGAGATCGGCCTGATCCTGTCGATCGACCAGCGCACGGTGAAGTTCCATATCGTCAATGCGATGCGCAAGCTCAACTCCAGCAACAAGGCGGAGGCCACCATGAAGGCTTACGCCATCGGCCTGCTCAACTGAATCGACGCCTCGTCGCCTAGCGAGGCCGCCGCGCAAGCGTCCGGCCATTCACCGAATGGCCGGATAGCGTTTGCGCCGGTCGCCTGAGCGCAGCCTTCCCACCGGCAGCGTTTCCCCGCTGCCCCCTTCGCCATTGCGCCCGTCCTCCTGTTGTCCGGCACGCTAGTGCAACTTTCCGGGCGCTTGGCAAACCGGCCAAAGAATAGAACGGAATCGATGCCCCACACCTGTAATTTTTAAGGGGTTATGGCTATTGCAAAAAAGCGTTTATAAGTTTGTCCCCTGTCAAATCTGGTTACAACTGGGTTTCAGGCGAAACATTCGGTCATGGCAATTCGGCATTAGTTGAAACTTTGGAGACGCTCCGAAGCGGGCAACTTTTGCCCGGAAAAAGCTTCACGGCAATTTCTCCGGCCTGTCATCCCGATGTCTTCTTTCCGGTATGGATGCCAGTCGATTCGAACTGGCGGAGATTCGCACCATGCGAGAGTACCAACGGTTGAAAGGGTTTACCGACAACCTGGAATTGCGTCGGCGCAACCGTGCCACGGTCGAGCACTACATGCGCATGAAGGGGGCCGAACGGTTGCAGCGGCACAGCCTGTTCGTCGAGGACGGCTGCGCCGGCAACTGGACCACGGAAA